>Ga0209930_1000346_pt1 | contig 130540 bp, 153 predicted proteins | sample ThiBiot_500_biof_2_FD_183948 | JGI IMG/M metagenome (GOLD analysis project Ga0209930, IMG submission 183948) | Wastewater bioreactor microbial communities from Cape Town, South Africa - Thiocy_cont_500_biof (SPAdes) | ecosystem: Engineered > Bioreactor > Thiocyanate-remediating >...
AAAACTATGAATAATGTTTATTCGGTTGGACGAACATGGATTGTTAAACAAATAAATGCATTGAATCAAAATGAAGATGTAAATGCTAAACTTGAGAAAGATGTTCTACAATTATGGGATAATTTGTATGGTTATATGTCGAATACATCGAATAGTGTACATTCGAATCCAAATCGAAGTTTACCAATGTATTCATTAGCGAATCATACGATGTTAATGTCGAATTTTAATTTTCATCTAACGGATTTATATTATTTAATACAAAATAATCTCGGTATTTTACGAACAATATTCGATTCCATATGGACAAATACAACCTTACTTTTGACATTGGTTTCAACGATATTCTCGTTAGTATTCACCGGAAGTTTTGCTCTACTCAATTTCGTTGTTTCGTTTATTGTATTTGTGACCGTACTGTTCTATTTACTTTCGAATTCGAACAAGAAAATGTACCGACCAACAGAATGGTTGAATAGTACATTGGCCGTTGGAGGTAAAAATCTCGGCAAAGCAGTCAATGAATCCGTAACGAGCGTGTTCGTTGCATCATTAAAAATGGCAGCATTCTATGGACTTTATACGTATACTTTACATACAATTGTCGGTTCGAATTTAATTTTTCTGCCGGCTGTTATCGCATCGATATGTGCTGTGACATTGAAATCGTATTGGGCGGCATTGCCCGGCTGTTTAGATCTTTGGTTAGTTCAACAACGACCGATTGGAGCGTTGATTTTATTACTTGGACAAATGGCACCGGTTTACGTGGTTGATGCTGCAATTTACAGTGAAGTTAAAGGTGGAGGACACGAGGTAAACAAATGGAATTTCTGTTGGTTTTTTTTTCTCGACATTTTTCGTTTTTAGTATTTAACGGCATTAGCTATTGCTGGTGGTGTGTATTATTGTGGCATGGAAGGTGCTTTGATCGGCCCAATTGTTCTCTGTTGTTTGTTGGTTGGTGTAAGATTGTACAATGAAACGATGGAAATATCGATAGATACAAATGATGAACAAGATTCAGTGATAGCATCGTCGAATGAAAAGAAAAAAGTTCGATTACGTTCGGGCAGTATGCCGGAATGAACAATAAAAAAATATATACATATGTTTGTGTGTGTTTTTATTCAAGTATTTGATAAAATAAATCAAAATTTAGTATATACATAGTTGTATAGTTTAACTCATCTATGGAAATGTTTTTTCTTCCTCTTCTGAGTAAATATTGATTTAAGAGAAAAGAAAATCTTAATACTCAAAGTGCAAAACGACGAAAATTCGTTAAATATGATTGCTTTTTCTTCTTCTTCTTTCTTAATATTTTTCAGTATTTTTATTTTGAAGTAAGTGTAAATAAATCGAGTGTTGATTTTTCGATAAAAGGTATTTTTCTTTCTCTATCGCAGTGCATCAAAACGCCCTAAAAATCATTTCAGACAGTAACAATCATCGATCAACATGCAACCAAATCCGTACGCTGCTTACCAATATCCCAATGGTGCATACAACCCACAAATGCAAGTTCGTTACATGGTACCACGAGCTGGTTATCCACAAAATTCACCACCATTTGCCAATCAAGCCTTTGATCGTTATGCTGCAACACAAGCAAATATTCGACCGAACCCAAATATAATGCAGCCAATACGTCCTGTACAAGGTCCACGACCAGGATATGCACCAACACCTGTCGGTACATCTCCACAACAACAACAACAATTGCAACCACCACAGCCGTATTACTACAATCCAAACGGTGCTGCAACTCCACGACCGCCACCACCGAAAAAAGGTGTCAAAGAATATAAAGACAATGCATTTACGATTGCACCCGATGGAGCACATAGTGAAGCTATTAAAGGTCTCGTTTCGAATAATGATATTAACGATTTATTAAAACACAAAGGAACTAAAGTGAAAGTTTCGAAAATCTATCGAATTACGAAAACAAAACCGGAGATTATTAATGACAGTTCAAGTGATGAAGAACTACCTTTACCAATGTCTCGCGGTTCCTCTCAAATTGCAGCCCCAGCTGCTGTAGTTCAACGACCAATTTCAGCATCATCGACCGATAGTCATTGTTCGACGTGTAGTAATTGTTCGTGTAGTGACTGTCGAAATCGTGAACGATCACATACATATGACGATTGTCCAGAGTGTCGTGCCGAATGGGAACGTGAACGTGCAAGACGACAACGAAGAAAATAGATTTTGACTTTCATTTCAAAATAAATGATGTGTTTCTTCTTTGAAAATAGTTCTTTTTCTTTCGAAATAAAATCCTACCAAAATGAATTTATTAAAATAAACGTGATTTAATTTTTTTACAAATTTCGAGGAAAATGTCTGATGCCTTGTTTTGTTATTATTATATTTCTCAAAGTAATTTGCAAAATGTTGCCACTAGACAATAGACGATCACATAAAAAATCCAATAGAAATAATCATAATAGCTTCGACGAGCAAAACAAAAACGTACGATGTGTAGCGTGATATAGCCAAACTGACATAAGTGTGATTGCTGTTGCAAGCAGATAGATCGTGCACAATGAACGTAAGAGTGTTGAACGTGTGAATAAAACAAGTTTTGTTATTTCTTTAGATACGTCTCGTAACATTTGTGGAACCTGAAAATGATAATCAGGTCGCTTCTTCGAATTTATCCAACAAATATAACACTTATAATGACTTCTACTTTCGAAGTTATACTAATGTTATGATATAAACTATCGATCTATCATCCATCTGTACTTTTTTTCTTTTTCTCCCGCTTATTCGAATAAATATCAACCTTGTTGTTTTTCATTTTCAGTCTAGAAGTTTATCTCGTCGACGAACTGCAATACATGACATTTTCTCAGTCTTATCTATTTTAATATGACTAATCGAAGCAAAAAGTTTTTTTTTCTTCGTCGTCATATTTATCTATTCAAACAAATTTTCTTAGCTTGCATAAGAATTTTTTTTCATTTTTTTCAGTTTAATATATGACAATGAATGAAACATGTTCGAATATCCATCTACCCTTGCCATTCATACCCCAAACAGCGAATCAAACGATAAATGTTACTCATCCGACCTATAAACTCGATAGTAATGGCCTCGCACAGATTATTTCGACGGCATTATTTAATACAACACTTTCAAAAGATAATATTCACGCATTTCTTGATAATTTCATTCATAAAGATATAAATTCTTGGACTGTGTCAGACATTACTCAAGCCAATCCAGTTTTATCCGTAATTATCTATACAAGTATTGCCTTGGGCTTATTCTTAATTTTTTCGATTATATTTTGTGTTATCTCATGTCGAAAGTATTACAAAACTCAAGATAAACGACGAACTTCGAAAGGTACACAAGTATGTGCTGTTCTTTTAATTATTGTTTATCTTATTGGTATTGGCGATATGTTCTACGTTGCATATCGTATTAATAAATCAAAAACGTCAATCGATGATTCAATTCAGCAATTCAATCGGGAGATTTATCCGAGAGAAATATCCGAACATTTGATTTATTTAAACAAACAATTAGGTCAACTCGATCAATATTGCACTGAACGTAGGCTTTGAATTTCTTAGAGAAATCATTTTTGTTTTCTATTGTTCTTTCAAAAGAGAATTCCATTTTCATCAATGCATCAAAATCGATTCTCATCGAAACATTCGATGAAATTTTAAACACGACTTATTTCATTAAGCAAATTCTTCAATCAGTCAAACGAACCGACGATCATGTTCAAGAATTGAATACAACCATTGCACAACACGCTGAATTTCCGCCTGAAGTTACCAATACGTTTAAACAATTGCAAGAAGGTTTTGATACCTTGATGGCAAATATTCAAACTCCGGCTGAAGAAATTTGTCACTATGCAAATGATTCACAAACAGAGATCGACGAGAAATTAGTCGAAGCATTGAATGTTGTTCATGATCAATTAAAAAATCTTAACGATACAATTCAAAAGGATATTTTACAACGAATTTCACCTTGGGAAGAACATTTGTTGATGAGTAACAACACGGAAGAAGAGATTCGAGAATACGTCAATATCGGTGGTATTGTTTGTATGGTTTTAATATTGATTTTAGGCGGACTACCAGTATTTGCTCTCTTATGCGTTTTAATATCGGGATTATGCGGCTGCCATCGAGATAGTTTCGATGAATATGAGTTCGTTATTTTGATTTTATGATTTTCTTTTCTCATATTTTGCATTTTGAGTAGTCTTGAATTACCGATGGAAGATTTTAGAAAACAGGATTACCGCGGACGTGGACATAAAGTCGCACCGTATGTCGTCCGTTTCGATTTTCTAATATCAAAATCTTCACTTTTAGTGCACGACGTTCTCGAAAATCGATCAAATCAACTCCATCCTGTTTACCTGTTTGTTCAATGCGCCTTGGTTTCTTTCTTATGATGATCATTCTTCTGATTTTAACACCTGTTACCAGTATTTTCTTTGCTCTTGATATGGGCATGCAGGCTTCTTGTCGAACAATTCATGACGATCAACCATATCTAATCAATTTATTGGCTAATTATTATAATGAATCAGTTGACATTTTCGATAGTGACACTGAATTAAATACAACAATTTTGAATTTACTCGATGATTGTCGAAATCATGTTCATTTTAGTGTAAATCTTTTGAAAAATTATTGGTCAACTTTAGAAAAAGATATGACCGAAATGATCAATACATTAAATCGACAAATATTCGATCAATTTATTCAAACTATTCAAAAAGTTGACATACCAACCGACATGATTCTCTTGAAAAATCTTACACAACAAGCTAATGTCACAGATGTTGTTACAATTATTGATAAAATCGAATCGGAATTAACAACAATCAATGGATATTTTGATCAAATCATCGCATCAAATGCAAGTCTACCGCAAGACCTCGTACGAACAACAATCAATCACGTAAATCTCTAAAAACGAATAGCAAATGCCTTTGTTCAATTGAATTTTCTTCTAGTTCGAAGATTATCTTCAAAAAGTACTCAATTCAACTATCGATGCATGTCCATTACCATTAAGCACTATCTATAAAACAGATACATTGGCTTGTCATACATTAGCCGGTTCGTTCAGTGGTTTGTGGCTTAGTATGTTCATATTTATGCTTATAACGATACTTGGCTTGAGCGTTTGTGGTATCAGTGTCTACAAACGAATAAGACCGATAATGGCGATAAGTACAACTACGTTTTAATCACAAAAAACAACGCTCAAAACAATTTACATTTTTTTTTGTCTTTTTGCATTTTTAAATAAAAGTCATTCGTCAAAATAGACGACTGTGCCGCCCTTCTTATTCATTGGTTGAGTCGATTTGTTCTGTTCTCGTCTATTCCGGTTTTCTTCTTTCACAACTATAAACATCACACATAAAATACCAACTAACTGACGAAAAAAATGATTATCCCAATCCGTTGTTTTACTTGTGGAAAAGTTCTAGGAAATAAATGGGAAGCTTATATCAGTTTATTGCAAAGCGAATATTCGGAAGGTGATGCATTGGATTGTCTTGGATTGAAACGATATTGTTGTCGTCGTATGTTACTTTCTCATGTTGATTTAATCGAGAAATTACTCAATTATACTCCATTAGAACAATAAATCTTAGAATTCATTTTTTATTTTAAACAAGAATAAACATTTAATTGTCTATTTTTTTGTTTTAAGATGGTTTTAATAAATGAAAATGAAGATATTATTACATTAATTCGTTTGAATAACACATTTGCTATTCGTCTTTGGATTGATAATCTCAGCAATGATATTCATCAAAGGTTGTTTTAATTTCTGTAAAATAAAACTGAATAAATGTTCTGCTTTTTCTTTGTAGTGATGAACATGGTTTTACTCTTCTGCATTGGGCTGCCTGGTACGGTCGTTTTTCTCTCGCTGAAATACTTCTACAACGAGGTGTTCGCGTCAATGCTGTTAATCGTGGTAGGAAAAAGTCGATTTCAATAAAAATATTTCTTTGATTTTCTGAATTTAGGTGATGATACTCCTTTACATCTAGCTGCTAGTCATAACCATCTCGATCTTGTCGAATTATTAATCAAACATAAATCTCATATAAATATTGCTAATATTCATGGCAATACACCGTTGCATTACGCTTGTTTTCATCGTTACTTTTCGATTGCTAAATGTTTAATTGAAGCACAAGGTTTACTCTTTATTTCTAATCGTTACGGACAAACGCCGATTGATCTCTGTCTACCCGAAGATATGCGAAGACGATTAATCGGTTTGTCGAATTCTTTTTGTTTTTTCGTGAATTTTTATTGATAAATTAGATCTCGCCGGGCAAGACACAACAGTTATTCCATACGATGAACATAATCGTTATTCAACGAACATGGCCAGTTCATTTTCCAAACAATCAGCCATTGATATCAATGAATTACAATTTAACAAATGTTTGTTTTTCAACAATCGAACAGAGATCTGGCAAGCCATGTACAATAATACGATGATCATGGCGAAAATATTTAAATTACGAGAGAATTTATATTCATTTGATATTTTTCAACAGGAAATCGAGAAAATCAAGTAAAGAAAGAAAGAAACATGAATTTTTCGAATCGAAATCTATTGTTTAGATTATTAAATTGTTCGCATTTACTTCTACCATTTGCCGTTTGTCATGATACGTCGAATTTCATTATTCTTACGTCGTATTACAATGAAAGTCAAACATTATATCAATTTCTACACGAATCAAAAACTGATCTCTCAAACAATCGAAAGCTTTCACTTAAATTAGCGTCAGATATCGGACGTGGAATGGCATTTCTACATCGAATAACCGATTCATTTCGTCCACAATTCATTCTCAATAGTCATCATGTTATCATAAAAGCACAATCTTCGTGTATTGAATTCGAAGCACGAATCAATCTAGCTGATAGTCATTTTTCATTCGAATCAAATCTTATTATTGAACAACCGGCATGGATGGCACCGGAAGGTTGACATTGATATTTTAAATAAAAACAGAAGAAAATAATCGATTCGATTTTTCAGTTCTTCAGACTGGGATTTTAACCAATGCGTCAGATATTTGGTCATTTGCCATACTTCTCTGGGAATTATTTACATTTCGTATTCCATATTCTGATCTCACGCCAATGGAATGCAGTTCGAAGGTAATGTTACTGTTTTTTCGTATTGAAATAAATATAGATTCGATTAGATCGTTGACGAACGTGTTCGTTTACCTGCCACTGGTGTTTCACCACATATTGACAAACTTATTCAGCTATGCACACATGATGATCCGAATAAACGACCGACATTCGATGCAATTCTACCGATCTTAGAAAAGATTCATTTCTAGTCGTTGTCTGTTTTTGATAAATAAATTTTAAAAAAAAACATTTCGTTCTTTTTCTTTTCTCACGAAAAGCGTTGCTAGTCGTTTGTTTTCTTATCTCGTTTTAGAATAATGACCAGTTTGGAAGATGCGATTCTTTTGGTATTTATTAAACGAAATCAACGTGAATTTAAAGACTCTGAAATAGTTAATTTTCTTAACGGACGAGGCTTTCATTGTGATTCCGATGCCGTTCGTCGGCATGCTCGAGCATTGAGTCCGGCCTTGTTCCAAATCATATATAATACCGACAACTCAGTGTCGATTCGTGTTGATCCGATAGTAAACAAATAGATTTTTTGTCGATTTGAATGCAAATACTTTGTGTGTACTTAGATCGAAATCTGTGAAGAATACTTAACGACTCGTTGTTCAGCACCGGTGAGAACGTGTAAAAAACTTCATATATGCCGACATATTGACCACTGTGAGCGTCCAAGTTGTAATTTTCCACATGATTTTAACAGAGAGCCCAATCGATCGATTGTTGCTAATCATAATTGTACTCGGATTAATCCGGTGACTTTAGTTAAACTGCTTCGATTGTCAAAAGGTAATGCTCGATTACCGGGGACAACTGGTCGAGGAGGTCGAAGACGTGGTGGTAAAAATCCTCATCCTCAAAATCTAAGACCATTATTAGATCAAATTAACGACGAAGATCGACGGATAGATGTTTGTTTTCCCTCATCTCAAATTACTAATCAACTTGACATCGATGACGTTAAATTACTTCTAAGCTTTAAAAATATTAACGTTAAAACTATACTTGAAAACAGTGAGAATGAATATTGTCATCGAACAACTCTTCAATTGCAATCTGTTACTGGTAAAACATTCGAAACAGATCGATTCTTTTCTAATTGTAAATCAATTTTTCTGATTAGATGTGGACAGATTAGTTCAAGAGGCTGTTCTAGTTCATCAAGGTTTAGACATTAAATTCAAACGTACAAAACAACAAATCGATAAAACAAGTTTTGCATTGAGAAATTCGATTGATGATCAACATAAGAAAATCCATTTACGTCCTATTCGAGATTACACAAATAAACTTGTTGGAAGAAGTGTTACTTTTAAATTATTTGATCTCACGTCGAACGATGATGATGAGCAAGTAACACTCGTTCAATGTCAAAGTGAATTAGGTAATTCATGAATCAATATCGAATCATTTAAAAAAAAAACGAATATTTTTCGAATAGATTTCAATAAAATTCTTCAAGAAAATCGTTCGAATCCGCAGCTCAATGGAAGAAACATAAACATGGATAGAATCTATCAATACGATGCACTGAAAATCGTTTGTAACGATAGTGGTGATACGATTACATGCAATATTCTCAAAAATATGTTTCGTCATTGTTGGAAAGATGTTTTTTCTTATCATTTTCCTTCAGAAAATGTGGCTGAAATTGAGTTTATCAATTCCGCTGGTACGCTAACATATTGATACAAATCATTTGAATAGTTTTCTTTTCTTTTCTTAGCTGCTAAGAATTTAATGTTAAATATTCGACCCATTGAAAGTCAATTCAAAGTAACAATCAATCCAATAATTGATTGCATCGATGATGATCAGTCTGATGTATCGAGTCAACATGAAGACCCATTACCATCACCATTACCATCGGAAACTACAATCACACTTCGTGATGACTGGGCAATCATAGCTTCACATCGAAAATTCAAACTTGAATACAAAGAATTTATTAGTAAGAATCCCCCAAAATAAGAAATAGTTCAAAAAACAAATTTCCTCGTTTTTAGAAAAGAAACTAGGCGGAGATATTCGTACGAATGATAATCAAGCGGTTTATACCGGTACTTTTCCTACACATCTGCAAGGTACGCCAAATGATCAAATTATCTACGATAAAACGAATGAATTCATGCGACAATTCCGTTCGGAAACATTTCCTCAATTACAATCTGATCAAATCGACATTCTGCAAGCTCATAAAGATACAATTGCATACAGTCGAAAACAAGGCAATGATTATCTTGTCGCCATGAAAACTTCCGATATGAATACATTCAGACAAAGACTTTTAAATCAAACAACACAACCGAATGGAAATTCAATGAAAACAGCTACAGTATTTCCGATTAATAAACCAGAACAAGTTCAAATGTTTGCCATTGAATCATTCGAAGATCGTTTAAAACAACATATTGAAACGAATTTTCATGTGACACTGAGTTGCGAGAGAATTACAAGGGCAAAAGGAAACATTAAATTGAAAATCAATGGTTCACAAGATGATGTTGAGAATGCATTTCAAGAACTGGAAAATCTATTTTTACTTTTAAATACAAAAAAATTCGACGATAAAAATGGTAAATCGTGAAATCATTTGTTTTCATCATGAAAAAAAAAACGTCATTCGATTGATTTTAGATGGTAATTGGACTCGAATCGACGGAGTTACTCAATTGATTCAATATCATTTTGAACAATTATCATTGATTTGTGTCTGTTGTCAAACAGGATCGAATGAAATTTCAGTTTACTATTTCGATATTCGTCATACAGAATTCGGCACTCCCGATGAACGAATTGATCATTTAATTCAAAGTGAATTTCGAACAGCTACAGTTCCATTGCCGCAAGATAATTCATCAAAACAATTGATCAAAGAATGGAAAGATCTCGAAGACAAAATCCGTCGACGAAATGATTATAAAAAAAATATCTGCTTCGATAAAGATTCGCAAATGTTGTATATATTCGGCACTAGAGAATTAATCAAAGATCTACAACAACAATTCGTGCTGTTAAAACGTAAATTCGATGCTCAACCGTGTGAAATCAAGCTTTCAGATAAACAAGTAGCCATCCTTCGTTTTCTTTTTCTATTTGGACAATTGACTTTCGTCTGTTAAGATCAAATATTTGCTCTATATCGGTAAAACAGAACTGACCAAACTCGAAAATCGATATAAAGCATCGGGATATGATGTCAATCTCGATCGTATACAAGATCGGGGCAAGTTTTTGGCTCCAGAAGAAATGCACGAGAAAGTCAAAGGTGATATTGAAGCGTTAGTAGAGATCTGTGAAACGACATTTGAAATAACTAAACCAGGCTTTGAGCTTTACATACGCAAAGATTTCGATACAATTGTGAATCTTGTCAAACCGAAATGTTACATTGAAAAAACAACTGTCAAACAACAAGAACAAATACCGATTCCTAAAGCTCGATCAGCTAACAACGAGAATGTAGCGAAACTAACGACTGCTTCACCAGTAAATATCAAAACAATTAACATTGGTCAATCAACACTTTCAGTTACATTCGGGGATCTAACTGCACAAACAGTAAAAATAAACAAGCGAAATATTAAACAAATCGTGATTTATTTGTATCCTAGGTCGATGCCATTGTCGTTTGTCCATCGTCGCAAATTCTCTGTGAACAAGTCACTCATGCAGCTGGCTCTGAAATTCAAGAACAATATTTGAGACTTCGAGATGAACATAATTTCCCAAGTACAACTGCCGGTGGACAATTAGCATGCAAACGAATTTTATATATTCCCTGGTCGCCAAAAACTCGAAATGAAGTCGATGTGGCCTCGGCATTTAAATTATTTATTTCACAAGCATTTTCATATGCGAATATGCAGAAATGCAAAAGCATAGGTTCGTTGTTGAATGAATTATCAATAATTCAAGAATATTTATTTTCATTTTTAGCATTTCCGGCTATTGGTTGCGGAGGTTTTCAATTCGATTTGAATACTATTGCGAAATGTATGTTACGAGAAACGAAAAATGAATTGAAAACACAAGAACGAAAAATGAATATCTCGTTTATTCTTCTTAAAAATCAACAGAAAATCTACGATGCGTTTGTATCATATTTGAATGAATTAGAAACAATTGATTTATCGGTTTCACATAAAATGCCAACGAAGAAGATCGATGATAATCAATTGACAATACCTTTCGAACGAAGAAGTAGAACGCTTTGTTGTTGAATGAAATATTCGAATTTCGTTTCTGATTTAGTTGTGAAAATTCTGTTAATCAGTTCGAATGAAAGTCATTTAGCTAAGAGTAAAGATGATATTCTTAAATTAGCGGACACATATTCAATCAATAGACAAATCAAGAATCAAGATATGAATGATTGGTCTCAGGAGGATATTTATCAATATTATAAATTTTGTTTGGATCGACGAGTTATTCCAATATTGAATTTAGATCAAGGAACCGTTGATCTTCAAGGATCACGAGATGAAGTATTGAAATTCAATAAAAAAAAACGACTTTTTCTCTCTATTTAATCGATTTTTTAAGGTTCACGAAGCGGAAACTCATTTCTATAAACAAACAAGTTCTGTTCACAATGCTTTACGATTGCAAGCCGTTGCCAAAGGAATCATTTGGTCAGTTGAATCAAGTCCAAATTCGAATGAATGGGAACAGTATTCTTTTAAATTGAATGGTCTTATCGAAGATGCTCATTCAAAACATCAGAGTCAAGTGAATTTTTCCAATGAAAAAGATGAAAATTGTTCAATCAAATTCTCAACTATGGAAGAAACATGTGGAGTACGAGTTCGACGTGTTCAGCGTACAGAACTCAATTCGACATTACCTGCAGTTTGTTTTGTTTGATTTATCTTATTGATTCTATTGAATTTTTAAAGACATGGGAACCAATGCATCAGAATTGTAAACGAATACCTTTACAATCAACATCTGCTGAATATAAAAAAGTAGTCGATCAATTCAATACGACAATGCTGAATCGATACACTAAAATCACCAAAATCGAACGTATACAAAATGAACGTTGGTACAAACAGGTAGAAAAGTCAATATCCTTTTAATTGGATAACGTTTTTTGTTTTAGTATGCAGCACATCGAGAAGATTTTCTGCAACGTTATCCCAAACTCGATGAACGTTTACTATTTCACGGATGTCCGAGTACATCAGCCGATCAAATTATCGAAGCTTGTTTCAATCGATCATTTGCCGGTGTTAATGGTAAATGAAATCCAAACAAAATCTTCTGACATAGTTTTTTCTACTAATTAGGCGTTGTCTATGGCTGTGGCGTTTATTTCCATGCTCATGCAACATACAGTCATCAGTACGCATCGCCAAATGCTGCCGGTGAACGGACCATTTTTTTAGCCAGTGTTCTCGTTGGAAGAACAGTCAAAGGTGACAAATCAATGAAAGTACCGCCGGCTGGTCACGATACAACAACAGATGGACAACATATATTCGTTGTTTATCATGATGCTGGCGCGTATGCTGATTATTTAATAACATACAAATAAAAATAAATCATTTTTCTGTTCTTCGATTCTTTGTGATATGATGATGACGTTCTTATTTTATTTCAGATGACTACTGATGAAATTCTATCAGCTTTTGTGAATACTAATAAAATCGAACTGACATTCAATGAATTACAAACAAATTTAAAAACTCGTCGATCAAATGTTGAGCTCCTTCAATTTCTAAATCAATCAAATCTCTTCGAATCTCAACCAACTAATCAAATAATTAAACTTCAACCCAAATTAATCCTATGCGAAGATTGCCTTCAGAAAGGTTGTAAAAACAAACGAAATTGTACACAATTGCATCTATGTCGATATCCGCTTCATTTCAATACCAATAAGCCACTTGACAAGCCTTGTACATTCCCTCATAAACTCACTGATCTACCGCAGAATGTTATTCTTCTTCGACAGTATAACTATGACATATTCGATGAAGATATTCTTTTAAAATTACTTCGTTTATTTTACGAGAAAACTTGCCGACAAACAACAGCAGTTCGTACAACACAAAAGAAATCCTCGTCGTCGTCTAAAGAAAGTCAACTTGATGTTATAATTCCGTCTGAAACTGAAGCGAAAGATATGGATCTCGAAATCGTTCAACTTCTATTAGCTACTCGAGAGATTCTTGTTGAACATATTCAATCGAAAGACGTATCGACCGATTTCTATCGTCGATTTACTCTGCAGTTTCCAACGAAAGATCTAGCTGAAGATTTTCTTCGAACTAATTCTATCCTTGTCTATAATCATATTCCAATTAAATTCAAACGAACACAACGAAAACGTGATTCGAAAATCGTTGCGTTGAAATTTCTTACGAGCAATTCCATTGATCGTATTCGATTGAATCTGTATGTTGAAACATTGGTAGGCAAAGATCACGCGAGTATATTCGATATGACAATTGAAGGCAGTCAAGAACAGATTTATTTAATTCAATGTCAACAAAACATCAATTTTGAACATTTGTATAAAGTTCATTCGGTTAAAAATACTTTGCAAGGCTGTCAAGTTGTAATAGTTGAAGTTTACGAAATTGAATCTCTCGACATTTCGTGTTTAAATAAATCCATTCGTTTTCCGATGAGTTACGCTCGTCTACGGCAAATCATCGGTGAAAAACGTTGGGATAAAGAAGTATTTGCTTGTCTTTCGATTCGAGATGAAACGACTGCCGAAATCGAACTTCTCAATAGTGAAATTACGAGTCAATGGCTTGCGCAAGCCAGTTCCTTCGAAGAGAATTATTCATTACGTATTCAGCCGATAATTGATTTTATTGCAACTGAAATCGAAAGCGAACCGATTTCTTCTGACGAGATTTTCTATATGATTAAACCAACATGGCGAATCGTTTTAACTCATCCAACATTCGGAGATGAATATCGAAAATATATTCGAGAAAAATTGAATCTTTCCATTCAAATCATCGGTTCAAAAATTCGAGTGCCTAGCAATCGTCTTCGACAGGAATTGGCTCGTTTAACGAATATGTTCGTTCAAAATTTTCAATTTCATCAATTGCCTCAACTCAATAAGACTCAAGTTAAAATTGTCAAAGAGAATTTCTCTCGAATGGCACATAAATGGCAGCCTGATACACAGACAACATTAATAGCTGCACGTCGCGAGGTGATCAATGAACTTCTACCTCAATTAGATTCGTCAAAACAACAAATCGACAATAATCTTCAGACAATCATTTATCCAATTGAAAATCCAAATTATTTTCTATTTTTCTCATCAACAAGCATTTTTCCTGATCGTCTACGAACGTATCTTTCGGATACATTTCGTATTCAACTTGAAATTCAAACGAATTCATCAACACAAATTCAACTTATTCTCAAAGGTCTACCGAACAATATTACCGATGCTCGAGCTGCTCTAACGCCGCTGTTTGCATCAGTCAAATCGAAAATCTTTCGAGATAATCAATATTCGATACCGGATATCGCTCGTCTAGCTCAATCGATACTCGATCGAGCATCGATTATTTCCTCTTGTAGTTTTTCAACGAAAGTAAGTGGCTATTTAACAGTCAATTATTTTACAACTAATTCACGATTTGCAATTGACGAACAACAAATCGACGATTTATTTGCCAAGAAAATCTTCTATCGTTTTATTCAAATACAAAGTTCAACGAGAAATTTCGAAGATCAACTTCGAAATCTACTGAAAACAACCGAAGAGATTTGTTTTGATTACCAGCCGAGTTCATCAATTCAACTCGCTGGAATGAAAACCATCGTTTTGCAAACCGAAGCCAGCTGTCAAAAGCTCATCAATGAACTTATACCGGTGTCTTGTCAAATAGCCTTGCAAACGAATCAAGTAAAATAAAAACCAATCGAAGAGTAAATCGAATTGTTTGCGTGATTTTAGATGAAATATTTGATTCAATTGTGTTCGAATGAGTTGATTAAATTCGAGAAAACACATGAAAACGATAGTGTTGACCTTCGAACGAAATTCAAAGCTAATTCGAATGAATTTCTTGCACCGAAATATTTACACGAAAAAATTAAAGTATTTCTACTCGAATTGAGTCAATTACAAACGATAAGCAACGATTTTCCGTGTTCTTATCAACTAGTTAAAGATAAAAAGACAGAATTAAATAATCTAGCGATTAAACATCGTTGTTTAATGACGATTCAAGTACCTTCACGTAGTTCAAATTTGATCCAGATTTTAAACGGAGATCTTTCGACTGCCGAAGTAAAATTCATGTTTTGTTTTTGTTTATTCAATCGTTCTGATTTTGTAGTCTGATGTGTTGGTGATTTGCTCGACTTCCGTTTATCTCCGTCAGTCGATGATCAAAGCAGCCGGTGCTGCTACGATTGAACAAGAAATCTACGGTCACGATCTAACGAAATCTATGTTTGATACATCAGCCGGTCAGTTGAAACAAACGAAACGTTTGTTGTTTGTACCGTGGTCACCACCATCGGCAGGTCAAAGTACCGATGCTCTGCGTCAATCGATTGCAGTATTTATTAATCAAGCGATTAAATTTACAATTGCTAAAGGTTTTCAAAGCGTTGGCAAGTTTAAATCGAAAAGAGAATTGATGAATATGCTTCTGTTTTTTTTTCTATTCAGCGTTTCCGGCGATTGGTTGCGGTGGTTTTGGACTGTCGCCAGATCTTATAGCATCGATTATGATCGGCATAGTTCAGGAGATTTTCGTCAAGAATCCAAATGTTCAATTAACGGTGACATTTGTTATTCAACAGAAGAATATCTTTGATATTTTTCAAACCAAAAACTCTCAGACTTCTTCTCAAAGTACGAACAATTATAATTAATCCTTCGAAGATATTCTTTTGTTTTGCTTTTTAGAAACGACAATTACTCTCGAAACAGCAGTTTCAAATATCGATACTGCAAAACATCTACTAACACATTTTTCCACTGTGTTGAAATGAACTATTTCTTTTTATTTTAAAATAAAATATAAATAAATTGATCAGCTGGCGAACAGCGACCTCTGCCAATTTGTAATCTCGTTTGTTCGTTTCTAATCGCCGTGTTCATTGGGCAATGTCAGCTTAAGTTTCTCTTTACACAAGCATATATACATTCATCCCCGAGAGTGTGAACACGGTTAAGAATTCTATTCTATCGAGCAAAATCTCATAGATTTCATTTGCGTCAATATGCCGAAGTATTATTGTGATTATTGCGATACATATTTAACACATGATTCACCATCAGTCAGAAAAACTCATTGTCAAGGAAGAAAACATAAAGAAAATGTCAGAGATTATTACCAAAAATGGATGGAAGAACAAGCTCAAAAATTGGTTTGTTTTTATTTTAACTAAAATCAAAATGAATTTCTTTCTTTTGTTCTTAATTAGATCGATAAAACAACAGCAGCATTCAAGTCAGGCAAAATGCCGAATGCTCCATTTCCTATGCCACCACCACGACCTGGTATGCCTCCGATGGTTCCACCACCTTGGGCGTTTACTTTGCCGCCTGGTATGCGACCATTAGCTCCACCACCTAATCCAGCTGCTATGACGGCTATGATGGCACTACGACCACCGCCTGGCATGATGCCGCCCGGTGTACCACCGCCAACCATGCTTCCAAATTCGTCGTAAACTCGAGAAATGAATTTGAAACAAAAAAGGCAAAATCATTTTTTTTCTTCTTGTTTTATGAAAATGTTGTTCGTTCGGAGTGTGTAAATAAAAGGAAAACAAGATTGTTCTGTCTGTTGTTTGTTTAAATAAAAACCTATTCAACATCTTGTCTATTTCAGATACGCAGAAAGAACATAGAGCCTCGTTGAACCCGACGACGTCGAGAAGGTAATCAATAAACTCCTATTTGAGTTCAATCTCATTGTTTTAGCATTCGATTATGTAGATATGACCTCTGAATTCGATCAGGGTGGGTGAACTGTTAGATATACTAAATGTTGTTACTGTCTTCTAACCTCTTTCTTTCGCTTATTTACAAATCAGTGAAAAAATCTAATTGATTTCTTTTTTTTGCTTAAATAGACGATTCAATGATTAAATATCTTCGTGATAAGATTACTGGTCGTCCAGCAGTCTTTTCACGTGTTGGAGATTTGCCGATTGACGAGTAACAAATTCACGTTCGTTCGTCGATCGTTTGATTGGATTTTTAATTTTTTAGAAATATTTCATCAATAAATAAATCTGATTCACAAAACAGTTTGACTGATTTATCTTCGAACGATCAGGTACAGAAAAAAAAACCTCACACACATACGCCTTCATGTCACATTCTCTTCTCTCACACAGAGTTTCTTCAAAGGTTTTCACAGGTATCAGCTCATTCGCATGAATTGATTTCCCCCCCTCGATATTATTGCTTTTCGAAACCAAATATGCGACAGTGGAGACAGATGTATATTCATTTATGTTTTTTTTTCTCTCCTTTTCGTTCTTGCGATTGTCTATTGCTTGTCGGTGTTTTCACTCCCCAATGTCATTTTTGTATTATAAACAAAACGAAAGACGCACTAGGATGAAGACACAAACGAAAACGGCTTCAGCTAATGTGAAATCAACGATTCAAGTTTGGAATTGACTAATTTCTTTTTTTTCTCGTTCGATTAGGTTCAATCGACAAATGCAAATCGACGATCGATTACTTCGTCATCGCCAATCGTTATTCCGAGAAAACCATCGCGTTCAAACGTAAGTCTATCTTCGTCCTTCAGATAGTTTACTCAATGACTTTCGTCTAGGCATCGTCGCAAAGCTCATCGTCGTACGCATCCATAGCCGATCCGATACCTTCGTTCGGCGTAAGTCGAATGAAGAAAACAAAACGATACATTTTGCCTTTCTATCGTCTAGGAATCGGATGATGGAAATGCGGTGTTTTCACCATTAGCAGTTCCGTGTCAACAATTAGAACATTCGGCTGCACGAGATCGAATCTCAGTTAAAAACAAACGACGACAACCACTGAAACAAAAAGTACGAGATCTTTTTTACATTCGTTTTTCGATTTCAATTTTTGACTTTTTAGTTGAGCACACTTCGAGAAGCTGACGATGATTTATTTCGTTCGAAGATCGAAGGTAAAACTTGAAATTTCAACATTAACAGGGCTATAGGGGAAACTAATGTATTTGATAAGAAATCAATGAACATTTTGAGTATAGATGACGAAGTTCCACCGCCTCTACCACCGAAACAACGTCATTTACGTCGGCAGTTCTCTTCGAAAGAACCTGAATGCGTTTTTTCATCTCATTGACAGCTCACACTTTTGTTCTTCTTTCGTTTAATAAATAAATTTTCGAAACAAAAAATTCAACACATTCGTTTCAGTTTTGCCGCCAACGTCTGATGAAAAACCACGAGCTCGTGTCGAAGTAAAACATTTATTTCTTCAATTTGAATCTCTCTAACCTCAATCTTCTGCATCTAGTCGAAAGCTCCGCAACTTCTAGTCGATCTCGCCGATTTAGACAACGCTCGTGCGCGTTTACGTATGTCGGTTCGAGCGCGTGACCGTTCGGCGGACAACATTCTTCTCTCCGGCAACGAACCGGCATCGCCGATCGTTCCGAAACTGAACTCTCCGATGCAGCGTTCGATGAGTTTCAAACGTCCGCAGGAATTTTCAAAGCTCGAGCTTATCAATCGAATAAGTCTTCAATCGAAACCCGAAACATCTCATTCATCGACCCCGTCGATTTCACCATCGTCATCTCAAGAACATATCTACGACAATTTAGATGTTTTCAAACGATCGAACGAGTCGATCGTCAAAGTTCGCGAACAACCATCGACTCGTGCTCGGCCTGTGACCATGCATTCGTCGATCGGCAATGAAAAAGAAATGACGAACGAATTCGAGAATGTTTTCAAACAAGTCCAACGACGAACTTCGACTCGTGCTGTTCGAGAAGACGAACCGACTGTCAAATCACCACAACCGATCAACCGTCGAAAGACAACGACAGGCGTTCATTTAACTCCGAATAATAAAGTTGCAACCGATCAAACTCAGCCAACGCCGTCGTGGATTGACATTGCCAAGCAAAAGCAAAGCAAATTGTATAAAATTCTGATGTTTTTTTTTATGTTTCTCTTTGATTTTTTCTTTTTAGTCAATCAGTTTCGAATGAAAAACCCGAAAACGAACCGATGATCATCACGCGTAAGCAAACGCCAACTGTCGATGCTCGATCCAATCGAAAGTCAATGTTCGAATCGTCGACTATAAATACAAATCCGCCCGTTATCGAACGAGTGAGTAACAAAACGATTTCATTCTTCTCATTCATTTTTCTTCTTTCTAGGAATCAATCCGAGCGCTCAAAGCCGGCAATCCGAATCGAATCAATAATCTAATACAATTTTTCGATAAATAAATCTCTTGTGTGCTTTGTAATATAAAGATAATTGTTCAAACAACGATATAAATACATAAATATAAATATAAATATATGATTATTTGCACTTCGTTTTGTTTTGTCTCTTAATAAATGGTTGCTTTGTTTTTTAAGATGGAATCAATCATTGGCATTCGTGGCAAAGATTTTGTTCTTCTAGCTCAAGATGCAAATACGACAAAATACGGCATTTTAAACATGAAATTCGATACGAATCGATTGTTTAAACTCAGCGAACATTGCGCCATGTTAGCTGGTAAAACGAAAACTTCTTTCGAAAGACTAATCTCTCTCTCTCTTTTTTTTTCTTTGTACAGCTGGTGAGCCCGGTGATGTCGTTCAATTCGCAGAATATGTGGGTAAAAACATTCAATTATACAAAATGATCAACGGCATTGAATTGTCTCCGTATGCATGTGCAAATTTTACTCGAAATCAAATGGCAACGTCACTTCGTTCTCGAAATTCCTTCTTAGCTAATCTCGTTGTCGGCGGTTTTTCGACAAATGAACGTGATCAAGAACGTTCGCAACTGTATTCGATCGATTATCTCGGTGCCATGGTTTCGGCGAACGTTGTTGCGCATGGTTTTTGCCAATTCTTTGCCTTAGCTATTGGCGATCGTTTATGGAAAGAAGATCTAACAGTTGAAGAAGGTTTAGTTATGCTGCAAACAATTGTCAATGAAATTGGCAAACGTATGGCTGCGTATCCTCATTGTATGTTCGTTCGAATCATCGATGCCCAAGGCATTCGTGTACTCGACAATATGTATCCGGAGAAAGTCACAGTTAACAAACCGATCGAAGCAGATTTGCAAACAAGTGCTGATATGATGGATATTCATGGTTGATTTAATCGAGAATTGTTCTTTTCCTTCTTCTTTTTTTTAAATAAATAAATCACTTGTTCAATCGAGAAACACAATCGACTTGCGACATCTATAAACTAATTGCTCAACAGTAAAAATAAAATAGAAAAGGCGTATTTTTATTTCGAAAATAATAAATAAGAATTTGATTTTATCTTTCGACGCAAAAATTCACTCGATAAATTTCGATGATTAACGCGCGTCTTTGTTCACTAATCGCTGTCTTAACATGCTCAATTGTTCTCATTTTTTCATTCAAATCCAATAACTCTTGCTTACATATCCGATGACCATAGGCTCATCTAAACAACGATCTCTATTCAATCAATATCGCAGTAAGTTTTTATCGTAAATCACAAGTATTTCATTGATTTTCTTTTCTCTAAGTCCGTATTGCAAATGAATACGTTCGTATTCAACGCGAAAATCAAATCGAATCACTTCGCCGGCAGATTTCGTCTGTTGAAAACGAAATCGAACACTTAATTCACCAAATTCCCTCGATTGATTTCCTTCAACTCGAAAAACAAACTCAAATCGAACAAAAAACTGCCAAACAACTCAATCACAAATTCAAACGCATTCGAAAACATTTGCTCGATATAAAACCGAAGCTTATTATCGGCAATGCTTATCTACGCGCACGTTCCCAGGATGCAAAGCCAAACTCATTCATCGAACCGTTGATTTCACTACCGGTGCCTGTCGTTGAACATGAATTTCTCGCGCCATTACCACCGCCTCCATTTGAAGAGGAAGAAGTTATCATTCCTTTCCAAACACCACCGATACCGTAAGCGGTGTTTTTTTTCAACTAAAAATCCTCGTAATCTTGTTTTTCAATCAGATGTCCATCGGATCGTCTGCAGTTGTCGATTGATGATACGATCGTGAAGCCACGTCGTCATGCCAATCGAACTCTCGCAAATATCAGTCAGATGTCGTTTGTATGTATCATAGTTTTTCTTTTTTTTATTATTCTTCGAAGTTGAATTCGTTTAGCATATCGATCCCGAACAATGTTCGTCTCCGAAAACGAAGAAGAAAAGCAAATCCAAAGCGAAAAAATCAGTCAATCTGCCTCTTCCACCGCCGCCATTGTTTAGTTCGACAGCTATCTTCGATACGCACGCATTTTTTACTCAAACAAACTCGAAAACTCGAAAACAACAAAAGAAAAAAATCGATATTTCACGTCAGCCGATGATTTCCATGATTTCAACGAAAACCAAATCACGAACGAAGAAAACATCGCCCTACGAATTCTCCGATGACGATCAGCAACTTCTAACGACAACTTCACGAACGAAATTACTCACCGATGATTTAATCACAGCTCGTTTTGCGAAAAATAGTCACTATCAAACACATCAAAGTTCAATGGCGAGTACAAAATGTGAAACAACGAAGAAGAAAAAAACCAAGAAAAACATTCTCGGCATTGGCAATTCAAGTCCACTGACATTAACAACCAATCTGAGTCTCTCACCGGGCAAATTAGATCTCGACATTCAACCGTCGACTAAATCGAAACGAAAACGTGTGAAATAGAAATCAAATATTCTCTTTCTTTTTCTCTCTTGCTCTATTTTTTTTCATCAATATTATTATAATTTATGTATAATAAAAACTATGCAATTAGATTATCTATCGAAAAGAGATTAGATGTTGGCTTTTTGTGACACGGATTCTATTTTTGAGATAAGAACGCGGGTTAACCTTTCACAGAAGATTAAATATCCTATTGAATTTATTTAGAGAGATCGTCATTCGACGCTTGACATGTTTGTTTTTATTGCGTCATTAATTAAGTTGAAAGATGAATTTTTATTTTACGATGAAAAAAGAACTGCTTTCAAGATATTTTATCACCAGCACATCCATTTCGACGCACGATTTTGTATTTTACTTGCGTAGAGAAAACAATCTACGCAGAAGATTCAATTAAAAATCGTAAATAGATAAAAGAGAAATTTACTTCGACGGTATCGTCGATTGCCTATAAAATCCTTGTCATCGTTCTGCATTTGACCCCACAAACTCTACGAACAAACAAAAATTGACAAATAAAATCATCGAGAAAGTTATTCAGAAGACATACAGCTGCAGAATCTGGAATATCCATTGGCAGTACTTCGAGTGTATTGGATACTAATGGTTTGCATTCATACAAATGCAAATAAACATGTACAAGAAATATTGTCAGCAAAAACGTTTGTTTGAACATGATAAATGATACGTAGTTGTTGCAGTTTGTTGAGAAGAAAAGAACTATTAGACGATTTGTCGTCATCGGTTTATATATATATTTTTAGGTGCGTAAAGGAAAAAAATAGAGAAGAACGACGAGCTGCTAAGTCATGTTTACGCATGACGGAGAAAAATTAATTAATATAAAATCGAAATTATCTCGACTTTCATCTCAACCGATTAAGTTCTGAAAACTAAAAACGGAAATGTGTAGACTTGAGGACACAAATCGTGGTTGTTTATAGCACGTTTTCTTTATATTTTAATTTTGACATAAAACTTCGTTTTTATTTAGTTCGTGTATAATAACTGTAATTGATATCCGAGTGTTTTTTCACTTGATTGATAATTTTATTGAAATTTATGCGTGACATAGGGAACGTCACATGAGGTTTCGATTGTAAAGATAAATGAATATCCGGCATTTTTGTTGAACTAAAACAAAGGGTTTATCACGAATGAATTCATTTCATTTTTCTCTACCGTCGATTTGAAGTTTTTAATAGTAAAATTTGTTCGTTTTTATTCTGCGGAATTTGTATTGGTGGAAAGAGAGCTCGTCGTAGCGTTTCGATATTTACACAGACACCGTTCGGTTGAAGTTGTTCTAATTTTTCATAGATTTGTTGACATTGATGTTCATCATTCGGTGATAAACGTGTTTCGACTTTTCGTCTTTCGAAATTGGGACAATATTTCTGCATAGGTCGACTTGTCATTCGTATGTTTCAAACAAAATGAAAATCTTCACTCAGGGTGTAATTGTTTTTTTTTCTTTTTCACTTCACTTCACTGTTTTTCTGCCTTTCAATTCAAAAGCAAACAGAATTTTCTTTCGTCAATTTACTGTATCTAATATTTTATTAATTTTTTTTTGCAAAGTACAAAAATAAATTCAATGTCAAATTCTATTGTCGAACAAAATTCGGTATGTTGATTATAGTTCGATAACTTGGCTGTTGAGTCAATAGAGCAGTTAGATCCGATTGAAGATTAAAAACTAATTGCTTCAATTCTCGATGTTCGTATTCGACACGTGCTAGACGACCTTTTAATTTCGCTATATCGACTTGTTCGTCCGAAATCGATGAAGTATTCGGCGAATAACATCGTTCTTCGGGGGAACTAAACGATTAATTCATAGGAAAGGAAAAGAAAAGTGTAAACGAATAGTTGAGTTACTATTTCGGAGATTCAATTGTTGCGGGTGTTTTTTGTTGTTGAGTCATAAACCTTTCAAATTGATCGACTCTGTCCTGAAGGTACGGAAAGAAAAAAACACAAAAAGAAACGGTCATTAAATGTGTTTTCTATGGATCATGTGTTTAGTTTTGAAATCAGGAAGAAATTTTCTTAATTGTTTGAATATCATGAACAATATTAATCGAGTAAATAAGCGGAAAATAAGATTTTGTTAAAAATAGGTCTATTTTTACCTTATGATCCTGAACGTATGCCTGTGGGAAATTCAATTAAATTATTGTGAAATAATTTTGCAGACACAAAAGAGGATTATGTGTGAGAAAAGTACACAAGATGCGAACGCACAGAATTGGTGTACTCACTTGAATCAATTGTGAATAATCATTGTTCAACGATGCACGTAATTGATGAAGATGTTGAGTTGCATGACGTTTTTCTGATGGTGATGATGATTGATTACGTCGTTGACTAATAGCCCAACGTAATTCACGTTCACTATTAGCTAATTGTTGTTCGAAACGACGATGAGCACGATCGACTGTTTGACGATGGATTTCACTTGCTGCTTCTGAAACGGGAAATGATGTCAAAGTTTGAAGTTCGATTGAATGTTTACGTGCAACTCGATCTCGATTGTCTCCTCGACATGATTGAGAACGTAGACATGAAACTCTCGGATAAGTCATTCGAATTCTTTGTTCAGTCATATTCGTGCGTTTCTTTTCTTCTTTTTTTCAATTGAGAATTTCTCCGTCTTCGCACTCAAACAATGTTTAATGATATTCAACAAAGCGAAGAAAATAAATAACCGAAAGCATACATTGCTTTGCCTTGAGATCTCGGCCATTTTCGTGCTTGTCGTGATGGCACAAACATGTACATTGTCGTTTCAATGACGAAGAATGACATCTTTAGATGAATATGTCAATGGATTGATGAATACACCAATATAAATTTCGTTCTCTTGAGAGAAGATAACTCAAAAAGAAAAAAAAACTGAGAATACTTTGGATTTTAGACTGTCGACATGTTTCGAATTCTTCTCTGTTTGATATTATGTGTGCTGACGAAAGCTCAAGGAACAGTTCGTGTGTCATTAGCAGCTAATGACTGGACAATATCCGATGATAAACAATATACAGTTCAAGGAACGATTCCGGGGAGTGTTCATACAATACTTCTTGCAGCAAAGAAGATTCCTGATCCGTATGTTGGCACGAACGATGTCGATCTACGACATTTAGTGAAAACGAATTGGATTTTTTCAAAAACTTTTAATCTGTCAAATGATGTTCGATCGGCCAAAGAAGTTTTTCTTGTTCTCGAACAGATCGATACCGTTGCCAATGTGACAATTAATCAATGTCCAATTGGTCGAACGAATAGCATGTTCATTCGATATGTTCTCGAAATTCCAACGGATTGTTTACATTCAACAAATGAAATTCTCGTTCATTTTGAATCACCGATTACCTACGCCTATGATCAATCCGTAGAATATAACAAAACAGTTGAACCTGTTTGTACAGTTCCAATACAGAATGGTGAATGTCATGTGCAATTTATTCGAAAAGAACCATGTTCATTTAGTTGGGATTGGGGTCCGGCTTTTGCTCCGATTGGTATTACACGTGATATTTACATTGAAGCATCGAATTATACCGATGCTGATATTCTTCTCGAAAGTGTCAATATCGTGAATTTTAATTCGACAACAAAACTGTGGGAAATCGATGTACTTTTTACGAGTAAAATTCAATTCAAAGGAACATTGAAATTCGTCTTAGTCAATACAACATGGTCATCGGAAGTACCGATTACATTTTCAGCTAGTAGAACAGTTCGATTGTCGATTCCTGAAGATCGTGTCGCACGTTGGTGGCCAAATGGATACGGTGATCAGCCGTTGTACGAACTAACGGTTTCGATAGGCGATCGATTAATTGATGCACGTGTTCTTGGCTTTCGAACTGTTGAATTAGTTCAAACTCATTACACTAGTGGAATCAATGGAACATCATTTTATTTTCTGATTAATTCAGTGCCAATTTTTGTCAAAGGTAGCAATTGGATTCCGCCGGATTCATTTCAAGAACGTGTTTCCGATGAGAAACTCGAACGTCTACTTCTCTCAGCACAAGCTGCAAATATGAATATGTTACGTGTTTGGGGCGGAGGTTATTACGAACGACGAGCGTTCTATCAACTGGCCGATCGATTAGGAATTATGCTTTGGCATGATTTCATGTTTGCATGTAGTTTGTATGTACTTAGAAAACTTTCAATGAAAAGATTCGATTTATTTACGTAGATATCCGGTTGATCAACCATTTTTAGACAATGTTCGTGATGAAATTCTCGATCAAGTCAAACGTCTTCAACATCATCCATCGATTGTTCTCTGGTCGGGAAATAATGAAAACGAAGAAGCCATTGCACATAATTGGTGGGATTTATCACCGTCAAATCTCGAGCAAGCTAAAGATGACTATCGAACATTATATATTAAAACGATTCAAACAGCTCTTAAACAAGTTGATACAGGATCCAATCGACCATTTGTTCCGTCTTCACCGTCAAATGGCCCATTGACAATTGTACAGAATTACATTGCTGATAATCCTCAAGATCCTCTCTATGGTATTTTGTTTTTCAAAAAAACAAAATGAGAAAACTTGTTTTTTTGTTAGGTGATGTTCATTTCTATGGATTTACGGATGATCCTTGGAATTATACGACTTATCCCATCACTCGTTTTCTGTCAGAAACCGGCGTTCAATCATTTCCAAGTCTCGATACATGGCAAGAAGCAACGAATAAACAATCCGATTTCAATTTCAATAGTTCATTTGTTCAACATCGAGAACATTCAACAAATCGATTGAATCAACTTTGGTCATACATTGAATTGAATCTACCATCACCAGCTACAAAAGATCCTTTACTAAGATTTTCTCAATTCATCTATCTTAGTCAAATTCATCAATCAATAACATTGAAATCGATCAGTGATCTATGTCGATTATCATCTTCAAAAGATAAAATCAATCCGAAAACAAGCGAAGGGTAACTGAACGTATATCCAGTCATTTCTCATCATGTCTTGTTGTTTCTCATTTAGTCATACAATGGGCCTCATGTATTGGCAACTCAATGACATTTGGCAAGGTCCAACATGGTCAACAATCGAATACAATTTGAAATGGAAAATGAGCCATTATTATGCTCGTCATATGTACGCACCAATCTATATTGTTACATCACTCTCGCCATATTTAGCTGATATTCATGATTCAACTGCTGAACTCTCAGTAACGATTATTAACGAGAATTTAAATGGTACAGAAGGTGTTCTTATGTGTGGACTTTATAATTTGCAATCATTCGATCCTCAGTTAATGTTCGCTGGTGAAATTTCAATGAATTCATCGGGTCAACATACAATGGTCACATATGATTATTCGTCATTAATGAAACGAGCTGAATGTATAAGTAGTTCGCTATGTATTCTTCATTGTGTGTATGAAACTGGTAAATTATTTGTTCGACAAACTTTATTCTTAACTCGACCGAAGAATTATGTTACTTTCGATCCAAATCTTCAAATTCATAATCTAACAAAAATTTCTTCGAATGATTTTACATTTGTTCTAACAGCCACGCGTCCAGCATTGTTCGTTTGGCTCGATATTCCTTCGACAGTCAGTGGTTATTTCTCTCGAAATGGTTTTCATATGTTTCAACATTCGATTGTCATTTCATTTCATTCCTGGACACCGATTGATACTCTTGAAATACGTCCAGTTTTTTCTCTATTTGATATCACTCAACCATCGAAATAAAATGAATGTGATGATTTTCTAGATTGTGTTTGTCTTTTTCATGTCGTCGAATCTCGCTGAATCGATTAAAAAAGTTCATCAACAATTACGACACGATGTCAAAGACAATCCAGCGGATTCAGTCGACTCGATATGGAATGCTCATGTAAATAATCTCGAGAAATTAAATGAATATGCTCAATCAATGCGGCAATTAGCCGAACAACATTGGGCGGAAAAAGCACATGGACAAACGCGAATAACTTGGTGTGTTGAAAGTATACGAGAGTATTTCTTTCGAAATGGTCTCAAGAGAAAACGCGAACGAGATCAACGAAAAAATCTATCGACAGATATTTGCGATTGTTGTCAACAACGATTGAAAAACGACATTCAAACACCAAGAGTACTTGATGTTGGGTAAAGATAACAACGCGTTTGTTCTCTTTTTTCTATGAAGCAATTTTTTTAATAGAAGTTGTTATAATGCATTTTCTGTGTATAAAGATTTCGATACGATTGCAATTGATATCGCACCAGCTGATGAAGTAAATCATTTCGAATTGAATTGATGTTTTTGATTGATGAATTTTGATTTAGTCCGTTCATCGAATTGATATTCTTCGTGGTCCTCAACCGCCATTAATCTCGTCACATTCATTCGATGTTCTCATATTTTCACTTGTTTTGGATTATCTTCCGACGTGTCGACAGCGTCTATCCGCTTGTCGTATTGCACATGAACTTCTCGTTTGTCTTGGTTTGTTGTTAATCATTGAACCTGATTCGTCTCTTCGTGGTAATCGAGTGAAATCTTGGAGACAAGCATTGGAATCCATCGGATTCGGTCTTGTTTCGTATACAAAAGTTGCCAATCTTCATTGTCTGGCGTTTCGTCGAATGAAATCGAACTGTCCAATGACTGAAAACGAGTTCGAACAAATCGCCCAATTATTCAACATTCCTCAAGACGATATGAGTGATCAATCCGATGAAGAAATTGAACGAAAATCGACTGTCATCGATCGAGATTTATTCAATGAACTTCCATATTCATCTGATTAGGAAAAAAACTATATTTTTTGTGTTTTTGTTTTTATAATTTATAAAAAAAAAAAAAAAGAAGGGAAAAATGAAATTTTATCTTCTCGAACCACATTGTGGACAGTATCTAGCCGACATATTACTAAATGCACTACCGCATTCGTAACATCGTACAGCTGTTTGTGCCGGTTGAGCACGACCGACAGCCGGCGGACGCATTGATGAATTATACTGATTATTGCCGTATTGAGAACGTGTTTGACCATTGTAAGATGATGATGAATATGTTTGCGGAGGTGCCGGAGCTCGACGTGCGTATGAATAACCATCATCGATTCGTTGACGAGCACGTACATTGAGATCGGTATTTTGCTGTGTACGACCTGTACGCATCATAACAGATTGTTGTTGAATGGGCGGACGACGAGCTGATTGCTGTTGTTTTTGATAATAATAATCATCATCGTTCTTTTAAATAAAAATTAGAAGAAAAAAAACAGATTTTTATTTGAAATATTAACTTACATTTTGTTCGTAATAATTTGTTGGCGGCGGTTGTTTCGAACCGAAGCCGAATATTTTTTTCAAACCCCAACTATTTCCATCGGAAGCTGTTTTCCGTGCTGGTGGAATCGGTGGTACTTGTTGATACCTAGATAAACATTTAAGGAACAGTTTTATTTTCAAATTTAAGAGTTTACTCGGATAGATTTCGTCGGTCTCTCATCGGTGCTGAATTCGTGTGTTTATAACCATTGTTATAGGCATCATGCGATCCCGAATAAGCATTCGTACTGTACGATTGCTCTTGTCGATATTGTGCTGATGGAAAACTACGTCCCTGAATATAGAACATCAAACTTTCAAAAACATCTTTTTTGTCTCGTAGTTTCTACTCGATCATATTGCTGATTGTTTCTGAGATTATTTTGTGGCTGTTTTTGTCCATGTTTCGATTGGCAACTATTGAAAACAGAAAATAATCGAGATAGATTTTTGTTCTCTTTTTCTCTACTAAGGAATATGCCGTTGTCCAGCTTGTTGATTAAAATTTCGATGACAATACGGACAATTGACATAGTCCGATGGCACTTCGCTTGGCCGAAACGCTGGCAATGGTCCGCCTTGTTTCATTGCTCGTGTCACTGAACGTGCCTCGCGAATCGACTGAATCAATTGTCGATGTTTTTCTCTCCAGTTCGGTTTCTTTCCGTATCTTGACTAGAAAACGTTTTTCTCGTGTTATTTTTTCACTAAACTCAACTTCAGTTTCAAATTACTCGATCATTCTGAGGTTGAATTTCTCCATTGTAAATCTAAATATGATTATTTCAACAAGCTGCTATTCGCACGTTGTCAATCACTTACTTGTGCTGTTTGTCGTGTTGCTTTATACGGTACATCGGAGCCGGCTGCACGTTGTCTACCGGCATCGAAAACTCGTCGTTTCTTAGTCGAAACTTTTCGACAAATTGCTTGATGTTTATTCTACAATCGAAATATCTGTCAAATGAATTCCAATTTGAATCTCGTCTTGGTATTTTCATTCATCTCACTATAGTTTCAGAATTAAATTGTCGACCACAACTTTTACATGGATATAAACGTAAACGTCTTGTCGGATATTCTATCCAAGAAAATCAGATTTCAATAGAAAAATAACAACGGCAAAATTTCACCTGTAACATCGTCATCCATAATTCTTTTTATTTAGTATATAAATGAATTTGACTACAAACACATACACATAGACATGTATAGAAGGAGAGAATAAGAAAAAAAGCTCTCCTATGGCAACAACAACATCAAAATGACAGAACAGATCGAAAATTTAATGTCTCCATTAAAGAGAAAGAAAAACGATGGCAATGTTTGAGCGTAAAATTAAACCAGCTAATCGTTTTTGAATATATTCGTCGATCAATTAGACGTATTAGGTAGAAGACATTGTATCTAGTGTTAATATGATATATACAGAACACTAAATCAAAGGTCTTCCAAAATGAACGTCATGTTTTAAAAGTAAATTCAAAGTGAACAGTTGGCAAATAACTATTATGTAAATTTTCATTAAACTAACAAATTCATCAATCGTTTTAATTAAAATTTCAATTTCCACACGAGTATTTCTCATTCATTTTTTTTTCTTTTTTTTTTGTTGAAATTAAATATGGATGCATACACACACACACTCACATTCCTACTTACTTGATATGAGAAGAAAAGAAAAGAAAAGTAGATGAAGTCGAGAAAAAAAGAAGAAGAAGAAAGGAACGTTTTACCTGTGATCTGATGTTTCTAACACAAATCCTCATGAATAAAGTTCATCATAACTTTTCTTCTTCTTCTTCCTTTTTTTCTTCAACTTTATAACTAATCCATTTTAGTTGCACAATGTACTTACTTATACTATTATCTATGTTGAACAATCCAACTTGTTCATTTCGTTGCTTTCAAGAAAATGAATAGGAATGCTCTCTCATTTTAAAATATAGAATAGAGAGAGCGAGAGAGAGAGAGAGAAAGAAAGAAGAGAGAATTTTCTTCTTTTTTTCTAGAATTAAAAAAACGAGAGCGAGAGAGAAAAACGTCTGCACTTGTCAAATAGACAAATCTGTCAAGTTTTATCTGTAATCGATCATCGTTAACAGGAATGAATTCCTGAGTTTTTTTTTATTCAATATTTTACCGGAAGTTTAACATTTAGCTAAGATTTTTTTTTATATTGAAATCTGATAAGATGAATAAATGTTATCATTGCAAGAGAAAAAGGAAACACAAATTTCAAATCTGTCACTGATATGTTACTTGAACATCTGTGTTCACGTTTTTTTTTATTGATAAAAATGAGCGGAATTACAAACGACACGTTGATTAAATAGATAAAAATTTTCAAAAAAGAATGTCAAGCTTAGATTATTGATTAACCGATGGATACATTCCATTGCTATTTCCCGAAAGTAAATGACGTTTACTTGGTGGAACTAAATGGTCAGGTAAAACACTCGGTAATTCGTGACCATCGACTTTAATTTTAACTAAAGACACAAAAACAAACACGACCTTAATTTGAGAAAGAACGGAAATCGGAAGTGTTTACTTAAATGTTGAGATAGCGCCCATTCGTCGATATCCAACATACCATCTTTATCGATGTCACTCAATTTCCAAATACGACCGAGAACATTATTCGGCTAGAAAAATCAAATTCATATTTGCAAAAAAAAGAACAAAACAAATCATTTACGAGTTTCGATTTGACCATTTCTTGTTTCGCCTGAGCACCGCTAACTTTGCCATTTTGTGGTGATAATTGTGTGAAAATTTGATCGTATTCTTGTCGAGATCTTTCGACAATCCATTGATGTTCGCCTTGACCAGCATTTATACCTTCGACACCACCGACTTCGAATGGCGTTTCAGATTGATCGGTAAAGAAAGTATTTCCACCCGATGTTTGAGAAGATAAAACAACACTATTCTGTTCTTCTTGTGGAATCATACTCATGAGTTTAGGAACATCTTCTGAAAGCATTCTATCTACACGTTCGACTAGTTTCTTATCCAAAGGTTTGAATTTCGTAAAATCCTATTCGAAAACAATGAAAACGAATATCAAGAGAACGATGATGATTACCATATTACGTAAGATTTCTTGCATACGATCAATCTTCGGAAAGTCACCGATGGGAATATTTTGTTCACGTTCGATTTTTTCGTAGATAACATGTAAATTCTTTAATCGAAAAAGAAAAATTCGTTCGTTTTTTGTTTGGTAGAAAAAGAAAATCGTTTGTTTTACATCGAGCAATTGTTTTCGTTTGGAATCTTTGCCAAACATACTCGGCATACTATCTTTTAATTCGCTGATAATCAATGCATGAACCTTGAAAAAGAAGAAAGGTTAGATGGGAGTAAAAAAAAAGAAAAAGGACTACTTTAGCTAATCGTGCACGTTTAATTAAATCATTAAGCTTGCGAAGTGTCGATGTTCGAGGTAAAGATTGTAAATCATCGAATAAATCTTTAGCTTCGAGTTCGAATAAACGTCGGTTCGAATCGAAATTCAATGGTCGAGACCAAAACGAACCGACATAAACTCGGCAAACTTCAGGCGTACCAATAACTTTACCTAACGACCACATCAAAGCACCGTAGACACGCATCAATGCTTGTTGATCAACGGAATCGGCTTTATTAAGAACAATACGAATTTTATCATCGTTTCGTTTGAGAACACTGATCGCTCGTTTTAATTCATCGGACACATCCAATGATGAGACATCGAATAGAAGCAATATTCGATCGCAACGATCGGCGAACCATTCCAAAACCTGACTGAATTCATAGCCACGATCGACACGTTGCTTTTCACCGGCTAAAATACCGGGCGTATCGACGAAAGTTATACTTTCGAGAATATCATTTTTCAATTGAGAACAAACGAAACGATTGAGAAATGCATTGCCGAATTTTGTTAGAGGACGAAATGGTTTACTGGGATCAACAACAAGAGCATTGCCCGGTATGACACCGGTGTGATCACCGTGCATAATCGAGATAAATGAATCCGTTGTTGGTTCTAAATAAATATTTTACTCTACGAATTCATTCCATAGGAAAATGAGCTTCTACCTGGTCCGATACGAATGCCAGGAAAATCTTCCTGTAAAAAGAAAAACAAAATGAAACATGTGGAATCTATTTAACTGATTGATACGTACATTTAGTAAATATCGAATAAAGGTCGTTTTGCCGACGGAATATTGTCCGACAAGAAGAACCATTGGTTTAGCGGAGAAATCGCTATCTTCGAGTTGTGATGAATGAAATTCATGAAATCTATATGCTTCTTCAAGTGGTAATAGTTTGGTTTTGTAAACTTGTCGTAAACCTTCGACAAGATTCGTAAATACTTCTTTTTTAACTGGATCTTTTTTCCAGAACGGCATCTAGAAGAAAATGATCGATCTATATATATCAACGAATAGCATGGATGGACATCGTATATATGGAATAAGAACAGAACAACAACAACAATGTTGACCCCGAGATGATAACAAAAATGTTGCCGATGATGGCAAAGATGATTACTAATTCTCTTTTCTCAGGACATAGAGACAAACGAAAAGAAACGAAAAGATTGAAGAATTGAATGCGTTGGTGAGAAAAGAATACTTCTCATTGTCAAAAGATTAGATAAAAGGACTGTTTGATAAGAAATTTAAATAGTTTTTTGTAAACGTGCAAGTTCGGAGAGATGCCACTAGTTTATATTATTTCAAAGAAGAATTTTGGTTTTATTTAAAATAAAAAATAATAACTATGATTTTATAATGACGAATGCGGAATGTTCTGTAAAAATAAAAGTCCAGTATCAGGTGCTGATGTTTTGATCAACGGTTGAATTTGTTTGAATTTCGGATGACTAGCATCTCGAGTCAATTGAAGAACAATCGATTCAAATGTTGTCAAAAATGCGCCGGCTTGTCGCATATGATCGAATGCATACATTCTAAATAAATGTGAATTCATTGAATGTCGAAATTCGAAGACAAATCCTATACCGATCAGTTAATGATCGCGATGAAACAGCATCAACAACGACATAGACAATAAAACCTTGCGATAGAAGATCAATAGCTGTTTGCAAAACACAAGCATGAGCTTCAATACCGCAGATAATCACGGTCTTTCGATCTAAGTTTTACAATGTATATGTAATTTCAGGATTTGTTTGAAGAAAATCTATTCACCTTTGTGTTGTTCGTTGATATGTGAGAGAACTTCGGGTGTACACATTGAAAATAAGGTCTTTTCGAACGGTTTCGTATCTCCGATGTCAAGTTCGGGAACTGTTCGACCAAGACCTATCGAACACAAACAACATCATCATCGTTCAATTAAATTATTCATTCGTCGAACACTACCTTTTGGATACTGTTCTGTAATTACATAGGGAATATCGAGAAGTTTTGAAACTTGTAATAATTTATTTGATGTTTCAACGATCTGTGGAAAATATTTTATTACCGGACGAAATTTTTCTTGCAAATCACAAAGTAATAAAATTGATTTTTCACTAGCAAGTGGTGTTACACGTTGTGTCATGCTTCTTTTTTGTCTTTATTTGTTTACGAATTCGATCTTGATATTTAATCTGCATGTTTTCTGATTGGTAGAAAACTAAACCATTACTATTCATTCGCTACCGGCTGATTTGTCTTTGACTAGTTGAGTAGTAGTTTTATCTATCTTTATCCCAATGATCAATCAAAATCTAATACCAATGAATTCAACTTCCGAATTCAATTTATCTCAATAGGGTGATTAATATACTTCTCCGATGACAGATCAATGTACTATGTAACACAACATTTATGTTTTTCTTTCTTGCACGCATGTATATATATATACACACATATCAATTCTAGTAAATGTATCGAGCAGCAAAAAAAAATTGCAATTATTATGGTTTATGTGTGTTTGCATGTTCAGGATAAGAAGAAGAGAAGAAAAAAAAAGAAACGGGATTGCACAACGTAATACTAAGTTGGTTCGATGGTCTAAGTAAGTTGAGTGACAGAAGAATAGAACGAAGAAAAAAAAAAGAAATGAACGGACAACTGCTAGGAAAGAAAGAGAGAAAGAGAGGTGGTTAGGTTAGTGAAGGGCTAATGCATGTAGAAAGAACGACGCGCCGAATTAAATCATAGACCAATCCTTCGTTCTTTCTCTATCTTAGATTTGATCTCACATTCTCAACATGTGACTAAAGTGTATACATATCTTATCTCTTTTTTTCTTCTTCTTCTCTTCAACTAATAATTAATTCTTCGGACTCAATTCGTGCTAAATCTTCCAGCGCGTATTTGCGGTTAGAAAATGAAATAAATTCACACGCGTCGTAAGTCAGCTGACGATCGTCGTAGTACGTCATCATCGTATATTTGATGATTGATGCAAACGAACGATGAAGAAGAGGAGAAAAAAAAATACATCGACCTTGTCTTTTTTTCTCTCTTCTCTTCGAGCCGTACTCTGTTATTGGGAAGCGGATAATAGAACGAGTGAGAACAACAAGGACATAGACATAAACGACATAACAAAAGACAGAGCGAAGAAGAAAAAACGTCGAATATCTCGAATGCATATTGTAGATTGAAAGACATGGCAGCTACTGATATCATGGGTCGATCGTTTTCCGATGCACTTTATGAACGATATTGTGATTTTGATACGACATTTGATGATTTGAAAAATGATTGTGATATCGTCTTTTTCGTTGGATCATCGCCGAAAAAAACAGGTAGGAAAGAGTGTAAGGTCAAAGACGAACTCGAATCGACTTTGAGTTTTTTTTCTCTCCGTAGAATCTGGTCTTGTTCTCAATGCATCGACTGTTGTCTTAACCGATGAACGTATCTCACGTGTTGGTGATCCACATGCTATAACAACATCTTGTTTACACGTGGACTTAGTTGATATATCATCGAATGCATTTTCTGATTGGCATGAAGTGAGATTTGTTTATTTGATATCAATCAGATCGATAAAAAAAAGGCAATTTTCCTTTAGATATCACTGCTTCTATCGTCATTACCTCATGTGAAAACAATTAATCTTAGTTTCAATCCGTTCCCAACGGATCTTCATATTCTACCGGTTGATTTACAATGGCCAAATTTAAATACTCTTTGTCTTAATGGGAGTTATATTAGTCTTGAAATGATTGTTGAATTACTTAAAAAAACACCGAAGTAAATAAGTTTATTCTTTGTTTTTGACAAAAAAAACGGTTGATTTCGTTTTGTTTTTAGTTTAGAAGAATTGCAAATTTGCTCGAATAATTACTCGACAATCGCGTCCGATTATAATTTTCAACATTCAAAACTCAAACGTCTTTATATATCAAAAAATAATCTCACCGATTGGCAATCGATTTGTCGTCTTGGTTGTTTATTTTCTCATCTTCAAACTCTAATTGCAAGTGAAAATCCTCTCGAAACTTTTCGTTCGGATAACGATCGAGTCGAACAATGTTTTCCTCATCTACGAACATTGAGCGTCGATCAAGTTCGAATATCCGAATGGAATGACATCATCGAACTCACAAACCTACCATGTTTGAATGCATTACGTATTCATTCAGCACCACTCTTGAAAGTCTATCAAAAAGATGAACGATTTTTTTTATTACTCGGCTATATGAAAAATATAATTAAGCTAAACGGAAGTGATATAACAGCAAACGAAAGAGAAACAAGTGAACGACGTTTTATACGTTATTATTCTCAACGTGATGATAAACCCCAACGATATTTCGAATTGACAAGTAAACACGGTCATTTGAAACCATTAGTTGATATTAAAATTCGTCCGGCATATCTCATACAAGTTCAATTCATTTACAATCAAACGACGATCGAAAAAGAACTCGACGTTCGACAAACCGTTCAACAATTTAAAAAATACCTTCATGAATTCTATCAAATACCTTTAGCTCGTCTTCGAGTGTTCTATGTTGATGATGTTGCATTCAATATGGGCGTTTGTGGACCTGAAGAACTCAAATATCCGCAACGATTATTACATACGTACAATATTCATGACGGTGATCAATTTCATATTGATCTTAAACCTGAACCAACAACGAAACCGACGCATTCAACACAACTGACAAATAATCGTCGTCGAAAGAAATCAACTGATAATCATCCAACGAATGAAAAGTCTAGTCCATTTTCATTTGATTCTCTACAAAAATTAGCTCAACACGATTGCCAAACGAATACATTGATAGAACTCGATCAACTCTGTCCGATCAGCCCACCGGCTAATCTCGATGATGACGATGATTTACTGATGGCAGCTGCAGCTGCTTGTACGAAAGCTAAATAGATAAACGCGTCGGTGATCGAATTGACAACAGTATTCAACTTTCTTTTTTGTGCACTTCGATTACAGTAGATATTTGTAAATAGATTTTCAGTTTGCTCCTTTTTTTTTGAAAATTCAATCGAATAAAAATGTGTGAAAATAGAACGTAAACTTTACATGACTCGACTGTTTTTTGCAACCTTTTTTGTGCTTATCGATAAATTGAAACTTGAGTTCTTTGCAAATGTCGAGGCGAGAGAAAGGAGAACAAACGAAACTCGAGGCTTAGGTCTGATCAAATATAAAACGAAATTTTAGTTAATCTTATCATTTTTGTTTTGTAAATAATGGAGAAAAACTGTTCGATTTGCGAAAGAAAAGACGTTGTGATTATTGGTACTTTTTTCTTCTTCTTTCATTCAATGATTTTCAAAAATTTGTCGAATTCTCTTTCGACTAGGTAATGGTCCATCGGCTATTGTACTCTCGTATCTTCTTTCGGGACATATACCCTATTGGAATGGTTGTCCAGTGTCGAATGATTATTTGAATATGAAATTAGAAGAATATGTCAAAGATGATTCGCTATTCGATCAAGTGAAGTTATTCGAAATTTGAGACGAAGGATTTTTCTAATGAATTTCGTTTTTCTAGGATTTCGAATATCTATCCGCTGGTCTCGAAGGTGATTCTCGGAGTTCAGTTTCGTTATTAATCGATCAACTACTTCATCCCGATGCCGATCTCGGTGCTAATCTACAATCGAAAATAAAATGGCGATACGATCCTTCGTTTACTATCGATCATATCTGTCTCGGTCGACATGGAATCGGCGGTATTTGGAATCATCTAACTTCGAAACAATTTCAAACTGTCAGCATGGCCTATTGGATGGAATTGCCAAATTATCCTCTGAGTACTTTCCGACAGCAACGTCGAAATTCGAAATTAACATTACGTGCAACCTACGAAGAAATTCGAGCGTATTACATTCATTATGTCAAACGACATCGTCTCATCGATTTCTTTCGAAATGGTTGCGAAGTAACGTCAATCGAACGTATTCATCCGAATACCAACGATGTTCTTTGGGAAGTTCGAGGCCATCGAATTCAGGATAATAGTCAATTTATGATTCATGCAAAATATATTGTCTTAGCAAGTGGTATGTCACATTCGACAACTCGATTACTAAATATTCCAAATGAAAAACATACACAATCGTTTACATTTACAACGTATTCGGAAATTGAAAATTTAATTATTGAAAAACAAAGTTTAACATCCGAAAGTAAACCTTTATTGATTATTGGCTGTGGTTTGACAGCTGTCGATGTTCTTCTTCTCTGTCAACAATATTCTATACCTGTTCTTCATGTTTTTCGACGGTCGATCGATGATTATGATTTGATTTTAAATCAATTACCAGCTAGTCTCTATCCCGAATACGAACGAATCAAAGATTCAATGAAAACATCGTGTCAAATTCGTTCCTGGTCGTACCAATGTTTTCCACAAAGTGAAATCATTTCATTGAATGAAAATCATTCGATTCAAATTCGAAATCTTCGAACACAAACAACGAACGAATTCGAAATATCATTTATCGCACGACTAACAGGCACTGATATTGATCTACCGTTTTTCTCGCCATTCGATCGAACAAAATCAACTGAACTCGATCTCAATCCGTACACATACGAATGTTTACATTTCGAAAATGTCTATGCAATCGGTGCTCTCGCTGGCGATCGACTAGTTCGTTTTCTTCAAGGTGGTGCATTTGCATGCGCAGGAAATCTAATGAAAACATTCTTCAATCATTCTCAAAAGACAACAAAGAAATGAGATTTCGCATTTGAATGAAGTTTTTTTTTATTCATCATCAATATGATATTCAAGTTTTGTTAAAATTCGTTTGATTTCATCGATTTCATTTGTAAATAAATCTTTATTTGCATTGACATAATACAAACATCGATCTAATGTTCGATTATGTTTGTAATTTCGTCGGTCTAACGCACGAAATATTAACATCGTTGAATATTTATCATGATGATATTCATCATGAAGATATTCGGTTAGAATATCGGTGAAATAGATGTGATCAAGTTCCGAAGCAAAACTGTACGCTAATTCGGCGAGTGATTTGGCGTCTAAACGATCGAGTTCTTTTTGACGAAACTTTGTTAGAAGTAGAAGTCCATCGAATAACGGACGAATACGTTCGTCATTGTGAATCTGACAGCCAAGATCATTTTCGAGTGCAATCAAAATACGACCGGTTTGATCGAGATGATATTTGTTAACATTATGTTTTAACAATTGAATTAAAGCTTTGATTGCATAATTGAGATTAATCGTAGTTGTACCATTTAACGATGCTAGTTGATAGAAAATCGTTAGAACATGTTCGTAATCAAATTGTGGACCATGTTTAAGAACTAAAAATGAAACGAAATCGAATGATACAAAGGCAAAAATGACCTACTGAGATAATCAACAAAATCGTATAATCTTTGATGATGACGTTCGTTTGAATCTCGTTTGATGTTTAGATCGTGTAAACGTTGAATAAATATTGCAACAAGATTACTATCGAACAGTTTATATTTACTTTCGAGTGTTAATAATAGACTGTGTTCATCACAATCGAGAAGATATTTATTTAAACCTGTTTGAATATCGGGTAGTTTGGGTGCAGATTGTTTTGTTGTTAATTTGTAATCATTGAAGACAACATTCGGTGATGGATTTGTTGGATTAATGAGAGCATAATCTGCTGGAGCTGCGGAACGAGGAAGTGTTCGAATTAATTGAGAACTAATAATTCGAGTTAAACACAGAGAACGTTGTAGGCGAAACATGATTATGGAAATAAAATTCGTTTTTTCGCTTTTTTCTTTCGAATCAAATGTAATTTTATTGGTTGATACTTCGAAATACTTTAGATTTTCGATACCGAGTGACATCTAGTTTAGATCTACTGTCTCATGGGACTGCTATTTCCTTCCTCCGCTTCCATTTTTGGCACAGATATATATAAATACGCAGAAAAGTCAAAAGAACAGACAAATCCGTACATTCATATCTGCATAACATGCAAGTCAAACTACTTCTTATTTGTTTATTCCTTATTTTTGGTCTATACTCTCAAATCGATTGTTATCCGCATCGAAATGGCATGGTAAAATGTCCACCGACATGTTCAATGTATTGTCCATGTGGAAATATGCTTGATTCGAATAGCTGTCCAATATGTCGATGTCAACCATCGAATGTTTGTACAGGTCGGCATCCTAATCATCATAACAGATACAAGCCTTCGTTTAAAAAATCACATATTTTGTACTGATCTTTGAAACATTTTTCGATTTTTCATTTTCAATGTGAACTGTTTTCTTTTTTGTCCTAAAAAGACGAAACTCGCTTTGGAAACTTATCAAAGAGAGATAATCAATTATCCAAGCACGAGATGATACGTCATGTTGACTCATAAACAAGTGTCATATGTTTTTTTTTATCTCTCTGGATTTATTAATGTTTTCATGAATAAATATCAAAACAAAAACAACATTCTCTTATTTTCGACCGGGTAAAAATTTTTGCAATTTATCTCGTAATTGTTTCTCATCGGTTGTCGTTCGTTTCGTTGGCCGATTTGGCGATGTTTGCTGTTTGAAAACATGTTGTGCAACGATTTCATTCGCTTCGGCTATCGAACCGACGCGAACATTCGATTGAACTTCGATATTCAACGGTGAAATTTTCCGATGACCGAGATAGACATAAGCAGCCGGAATGAGATCGTAGGCGGCTAAAGATTTATTTCGATCAGAAAGGATTAAACGAGGTGGCGAAGTGTAGAAATAGAAATCTTTGTCGTTGAGTTCGGCACATTGTAAATTGGTTCGAGCAAATTCGGTCAGATGAGAAAGAGTCTCGTGAGGATAAAATAAACCTTGAAGGATATTATTAGAATTGAGGACTAAACGAATGGCGATGTGTTCGTAGGCACTTTGACGAGCTGATTGAGCACGTTCACGCATTTGACGAGTTTCAAGAGGTGACTCATCGGAACTGAACGAAATAGAAACGAGTTTGTTTTAAGAGTTAGTTTATTTTCGAACCTTTGCTGTCGAAGATTGTTCAAAACCGATCGAAGATCATCAGGTGTGAGTTCAAAGAAACTGTCGGGCAATTCTTCAGATTCGTTTGAAGTCTCTGTACTGGTTTCAGCTAGATTATAAACAATTGCATGTCGATCACAGGACTAGAAAACAAAAATCGAGATTGGAAACAAAGATTTCGAATAAAATTTTCATTTACTTTCGAGTTATGAGTTGATTCTGATTGGGAAGATAGATGGATTAAATCTTGACCTTTAGTTTCTTCAGGAAACTAAAACGAAAAATCGAATGAATAAGAATTTGTTCGAATGAGATTTTACTTTGAAATTAGTAAAATCATTTTGCGACGCCTGTTGTTGTTGTTGTTGAAATGGGGACGGAGTATCGAAGGAAATACGAATGCCGAGTGATTCAGCTAGAGTTTGTGACTTTGGTTGATTTGACTAGATGAAAATCAAATCGAACTTTTCTTTTTTTTTTTTTAATATAAAAAAAGAGATAGTGTACGGTAGTTGTTGGTCGTGGAACAGGTGGTTCGCGAAATATTGAAAAAGGTTCGTTGTTCAATGTTGGCGGGATAAATGTATTGACAACAGGAGATGGAGGCGGTTGAAAATTTGGTACCGTTGTAGTTGTAGTTGGAACCGGTTTCGGTGTTTCTTTTTGTTGTCGTCTAGCGAGTTTTGCTTGAATTCGATCGCTGATTTTCTTCAAATCATCATCCGAAATCGGTCGAAAATGATAACTAAAAATGTCAAGTGCAAATATTCTTTTGCAAAAGTTCAAACACGTTCTCATTTCTACCGAATAACAGCTGCTCCACTTGTCAAACCTAATTCTCGAATTGTCGTATTCGATAGTGCATGTTTACCACTTATTTCTTCGCTCATATACGAACAACACGGATGAAGATTATCTTCTTGTTTAATCGAATTTTCAAATGCTAAAATCGCACTGAAAAAAAAAGCCCACAAATCGAACATTAGTCTCTCTCGCTCTCTCAAACCTTTCCGGTTGTTTTCGATACCAATCCAGCATTTCATCCAAACTAACCGACGGTTTAAAACTGCCTGAATGTCTCGAATTATCCGGTAGTTGTAATTGAACAGTCACGTCACTTTCAGGTCGACGTTCATCGAGTTTATACATTTCAAGCATTGCATTCGTCGGTATACTAGCTAAACGCCATGGTATCGTCACATCGCATTTCTTTCGTTGATGTCTACAAGTAAAATAGTCAAACCAAGCAAAAGAAAACTAACAAACGTCAATTTACATCAAACCCCATTCAGCCGAATCTAAAGTCTCTTGAACGCACATATCTTCCAGAACCTTTCGAAGACAAAATCGTTATTTTTCCTCATATGAAATCGATTGGGTTCGTTTTACTTGAAGTAAATTCATATTCGGCGTGACTTGTACTTTTCTTCGATGTCCACTTGGACACAAGATCGTAATGCTCGGTTTCGACATATCTGAAACACAAACTAGATCTGACAAGCTTTGCTTTTCGTTTTTTCTTTTGTGTTAAATCGAAACAATTTCTATTTGATTTTTATCTCGGAAGATTAGTACTAAATTATTATTAATTAAACTCAATTTTTGTACAATTAGTTCATCGATCGAATGAAGTATTCGTTGATGGCGATGAAAATATTTCAGTTCGTTTGTTTGTTTATCAATAAATAGCCAAACGTGATACGATGATAAATAAATAAAATCCGTGTAGATATGTTCGCCAGTTAAATCAATCGAATATTGTCGAATGAGATTCTCTGTACATAGATCAATCGATTGATTTGTTGAGAAAAGTAAATAGTCATCGTTGGCTGCAATGGCTTGAATAATCGGTGATTTAGTCCAACGTTTTTCAAATGTCCAATCGACATTCGATAACCATCGATCAATAAATTCACCGTAATTATAAACAAAGAAAATCAATTGATGAAAACAAACGAAATGCGTTAACATATGTTTTTCCGTTCGAATTTCAGCTAGTTTATTTAATTCGAACTCGTTTTGATTGGAATTTTGATTCGTCACCGACCAAAATGAATAATCACAAAGAATAACAAAGATTTTCTTATCTTCGAACCAACATAGATCACGAAGATATTCATGAGTGTAATCACTGAATATCCATTGTGAAATTAAACGAAATGATTTGTCATAGAGATAGATATTCGATTGTTTGTTAATGAGAAGAATCTGTTGGTTCGATGAAATCGTTAGGAAACGAATGATTTGATTTGGTATTTGATAACGTTTATGTATTTGTCGTTGATGAAAGATTTCATTGGAAAATAAACGTTGAACATGAATGGAATTTTCTAATGATGGAAAATCGATTTCAATATTTAATGGCATCGGTTGATTGAGAAGATTCTGTTTGAATTCGGATAATTTCGTTTTAAATCGATCGATTTCTGATGAAAGAATTGACTCATGTTGAAAATATTCGTCAAAATTCAAAACGAATGAGTCATTTTCATGCGAACGAGATTTTTCGGCTTGATCTTTATGAAATTGAATTTGTGAGAGTTTATCCTCGTAAATCGATAGTATATGTTCGATCATAGTCGATTTCCATTTTTCTACCAATGCAAAACATTGTTCCCATTGAACTTCAAATGCTAATGAACTGAAATTCATCTACAACAAGAGAGAAAAAAAATACATTCACAGTCAATTTTATTCAGCTTTAGATTTTTTTAAAAGATCATCTTGATTTTCAGTTTCATTCACAGGTCGTTTATGACGAACATTCAATGTAATATCTTTAACAGGTGCGTCTGTTGTTGTTGTCGCTTGTATTTCAGTTGTGGTATTTGTTGCACCTGTAAGAATCTTTCGAGCTTGTTCGATGAGATGTTGATCAGCGATTGATGATTTAGCATCGGCTAATTTCAATTCAATTGAAGGCAAAAGTGATTTGAGTTCTTCACGTTCAGTTGCTTTATCTTCGCCTTGACATTGATCAATGGCTTGTTGAATAGCATCGATGGCTTTTTGAAAACTTTGTACAGCATCCGAAAAATTCTTGATGAGCTCATAGATTAAACCTAATTTGTAGTAGCTTTCCGCTAACAAACGATTTCGTTGTTGTTCTTCGAGTGTTTCTTGAATTTCAATTGCTTTCAATACATGTGAAAGTGCGTTTTCATGATCACCATTTTCATTACAGATATCAGCGAGCATGACATGAATATCAGCAACACGTGTGAGAATAAATGCATCTTTCGGCGAAGTTTCCGAGAGTTTCGTGTAGATCATATGTGCACATTCGAGAATTTCGAAAGCTCGTTCAAGATCACTGACATTCTCATCGTCAGGTATCGAATCATCGGCTTGTTCGTTTTCTTCGCCTTCACCTTCTTCTTCTTCGATGATATCTTCCATGGCTTCATTCTCATCATTATCTGTATCTAAAACAAATCTTGTTCTCAATCTTTCTCAATATGATGAAATCACCTTTGACTATATCACTGCCGAACACTTGTTGTTCACTTAAGCCGAGATAGAGAAGAGCTTGTCCGTAGTAGAAATAAGGTTCGGCAAGTTCAGGTGTTGTGTCATTCCCACGTAATTGAACACTTCAAAAGAAAACGATCGAATTTTGATTTCGATTGAGACATTGCTTACATTCGTTCGCATGTTTTCGAAAGATGATCACAAGCTGATTGATAATTATTCAATAGAACATCTCGTTTGCCGAGAAGGAATGATTCATTTGCTTCTTGATCTCTGAGAAGATTACCAAAGAAGAGATTTCGTCATTCGGAAATAACAAAACAAAAATTTTTTGTTCATTTTCTTACTGAATTTCAGTGAGACTCATCGTTTATCGAACTTTTCTTTATTTGATTATATTATAGGCAAAAACGAACACTGATGTATATTTATATATATATCAAGACAATGCTTTTCTATTGGTTTATGAGAAATACCAATGATTAATGAAACTTTTTTTGAGCTCGTTCGAAATCTAATTTATTTTAATTTATTAAGATTGGAAGAAAAAAAATTTTCATCAAGAAAAATAAAATTCAATTTTGTCTTTTCGTCTGATGTTCGTTCGTTATTGCCGGGGATTTAAACAATAAGTCCCTTGTCTTGTCTTCTCTCTTTTTATCTGTCCGTCCGTCGTGTACAATAAATAGCTCTCTTGTTTAGTCGTTATTCAACTATATTCTACATCAATTCGTCGGATCAGTCGCACACAACAAAATTCTTATCATGGAAAATACCGAAACTCCAGTTCAAACAGAAGAAACAACAACACCAGTTGTTACAGAAACGGAAACGGAAACAGAAACAACAACAACAACTACGGCGACGACAACAGAAACAGAAGTCGTCGAAACTATTCCAACTACAACGGAAGAAACACCTGTAACAGAAACGATTGAAGAAGTTGTTGTAACTGAAACAACAACTGAAGAAACACCAACAACAACTGAAGAGACAACAACAACAACAGAAACTGAAGAACAAGAAAATGTTACAGATACGAACTCGACTGTACCTCCGACAAGTCTTTCACCAGGTCGTGCTAATGTACCATTAAAAGAAGTCAACGAAAGTGGTAAAGAAGAAACACCTATCGTTTCAAATGGTACCGAAAATGGCCTCAGTAAGAAACGTGAACTCGAACAAGAAGATGAAACAACTGAAGAAACAACTAACGATAACGACGAACGAAATGGTGTTGATCAAGCAAAGAAAATTAAAATTAGTGAAAATACCGACACACCAATTATCGAAACGAAAGAAATCGAAAATAATCTCGTTGTCAACGGCAGTAACACAGCTGTCGAAGTTTAATATCAATGTTCTGTCTTTTTTCTTGTCATTATTGTTGTATTATGATCAGATGTAGACTTTTTTGATTCTCTGTATTGACTTAACTGTAGTTTTTCTTGTTAAATGATCAAATATATCTAATAGTAAAATAGGATATTTCAAAAAAACAAAACGAAGGCCTGACTATCAGATTGACATCAATAGACGAAAAACAAACATATGATTTCGGTTGTTTTTTCCGAGTTAATTAAAGATATGCGCCCAGGTAAAGGTCATTTGCATCGTATAAATACGCGGATCAAAATACTGATTTTTCATTATGGCTCATTTATTCGCATTATCTGCCTGTGTTTTGATCACGATTGGATTGCTCGAGGGTGCTGAATTTGGCAAATGTCGCTATCGAATCGATCCGCATTTGACTCCATTTCCTTCGGGACTCGATGATAATCCAGCTACGTATTTATGTCAAAGTAATTCGAAGGAAATTCTTGTGGAAAACCAATATTTGCAGACCGTTGTCATACCGGATCCATCGCAAAGTTTCTATCCGGTTATTCAAGTACGAATTTTGCTATTGCTGTTTGTTTTTGAAAGTTTTCGTGTTTTTCTAGTACACATTGACCTTCTTTCCAACGGCATCATATCCTCAATTTTGTGTTATTACGGATAGTATTGCAAATCCAACGCCTTTGTCCTCGTTGTCATGTCAAAATGGTAGTCCTGCAAATACGGTCTACGCGAGTTCAACAGCTCAAAATCATATACATTTGGATAATAGTAACGTTCAAGTTGATATAAACAATCACGTATGTGACGAGATTTTGCTTTCAATTCATCGTATTTTTTCTTTTTGTGCCAAATTTAGGGAACGTAGTTTGATTTTGAAGTAACGCTTCCATTTGATTTAATCAAACGATCGACTGGTATTTGTGTCGATTCGAAATGCAAAGAAGGCCGCCAACGTCAACGACGATCGAACTCATTGATCGATCAAATCGTTGATAATTATGTGAATGCTGCACGTGCTCAAGCTCTAGGTAAAATCAACGATGAATTCGCTCAGTCAACAATAGACTCAGTTTCACGTGATATTAATTTCTCATTCGATCAACGTGTAAGTTCATTATTTTCTGTTCTTTTTTTCTATTATCCTTTGATCTGTTTAGTATGCTGAAACAATCATCTCTGATTTCTTGCGAAACAGTGTCGAACAATATCGAAATCAAAAGAATTACGTCACCTATTTGACCAAGGCAAATCGTTTAGCTGACGAATTGATTTGCAATCTCGGAAAAGAGACCAATGAGCTCATCAAAGCATCGAAACCAGTTTGTAGCACAAAACCATGTCGATGCCTTCAACCAATCGATTACTCTCAACAATGTTAAAATCATCTTTACATTTTATTTAACGAAGAAAAAAACAAACAAACAAATTAACATGCCAAACTGACTAACAGTAGAAAATAATAAAATAGAAACGAAATATAAAAAAAATAAAATCATTCAAACATATTGATCGTCGATTTGTTGATGTTCGTTGATTTGATCATCGAGAGGAATGATTGCTTTGGTTAAACGAAATCGAGTGCCACGTAGTTGTGTTTCGTTTTCTTGTTGTGGTTCGATCGTCGATGGATTCGACGAGTAGGAATGTGTTCGAAATTTTCGAGGACTAGGCGCTAGATTATGAAGATCGTGATAAGTATTGTAATGCGTTGGAACATGACAACGGCATGATCGATGAGAATGTGCACTTTGACTATGATCTTTTTCGTGTTCGACTATTTCTTGATCTTGTTGATGTTGAAACAATTCCGTCCATTTCGGTGGAAGAACGTCCATCATAATTGTCTAGTAAACAAAATGAAAATTTCTAAATTTGAAAAAAATGGATTCAACCAACTGGCAACGGTTGTTTATGTTTCAATCCGATATTCAATCGTTTCGCTTCTTCATCGAATTGAACCATCGTTTTATATAATTGTTTGACTTTATCACGTGCTTCAGCATTGTTCAATGTTAAATCATTTTGATTACGCAGATCAAGATCATGTAGAGATGCCAGTGCAAGTAATTGTTTACGTCGTTCACGTTTCGTACTATCATTGATCGGATTTTCATCGACTAATTCTTGAGTATTATGTATCGTTTTTTGATAATCACGAAAACGTCGCATATCATCATGAAAAAACCGATCGGTTTCCGATACTTGTTGTTCATTTTTTGCACCACTTGGCGCAACTTCTTTAATTCGTAAAACAATCAATGCACAAACAACAATACAAATGATATTGACTAATGTAAGAAGAAAACTAGCAATAGCAAGAATGAATGTTTCCATAGACATATCACATGAGTAAAGTGAACGATAATCATTCGAAAGAAATGTTTGACAAGTGAGTTCACTGTATGGATAGATTTTACGTGTGAAAACCTAAATAAAAGATCCGATTGAGAGAGAGAGAGGGAGAAGAAACGAGTTCGATGAGTTTACATATGTTTCGTTTGAACAACGACCGAATGAATTTGGTAATGCAACAGTTAGTAAAGAATAACCGAGTAGAAGACCCTAACAAAAACATGAATCAGAGAGATGAATTGATTGAATAGATTTCATACGGAATTAACAGCTGGCGGAAGTAATGAAGCTGAGATTGCTACACCGACTAATGAACCTAAAAATTCAAAGATTTCGATTGACTTCGAATGAAATGTGTGTTTGTTTTGTAAATTTCACCTGCATTTCCACCGAGAACTGACAAGGCAACGCCAGCTCCAGAAGGTATTGCGATCATACCGCCGACAGATAATCGTGCTAAATCTCCTCTAGAATCATTTCGAATTCAAAACCTAACTCGTTTTTTTTTTCATTTTTTCTAATACCGTGCTTTCATTTCCGGTGTTGGAAACGATGTTGAACTGCCCCAGTTCGTCTCCCAAACCGATGTTCCTAAGCCAATTAAAAATCCTACGAGTAGAGAAAAAAAATATTCAGTCTGTTTCTTTTGCTTTTCTCAGACCACAAAAAACACAAGTCAAAAGTCCGAGTAATTCCGATCGTAGTCCAGCTTTCCACAATGATCGATCGTGAATACAAAGTCCAAAAACAATGGCTAAAATAGGTCCCTGGAAAGAAAAACAACACACACTACATCAAAATCTTGTTGATTCACGATTGCAAACCATCAATGGTGAAATTAACATCGATGCAACGAGAATAACCGAACTGTTTTCCAACAAACCAAGACTTGCTAAGACACTAATCGATTTCAAATAACATTAAAGAAGAATTTTGAAAGAAAAATGTTTAACCTGGCTATGGTAAGAAGAAGAATAAAATCGAAAGTAATAGCTGATTGTGTTCGAATCGCTTGAACAACTTGAAAGACCATTAAACGCGATCGAATACTTTGCATAAAATCTGCTCGAATTGACTTTCGTCTTGTGTGTCTAAACGATGAAAAGACCAGTTGGCTTTTCATTTATCTTCTCATACCCATACCGATGTCGAGGTAGCAACGGTTCAGCTATTTTCGATTGAATTCTCGGTATTTTCGGTGCATAATCGATGGATGTTGATGATAATCGAGGTACTTTACAAGGTTTATACGGCGATGATGCTGAATGACTGATCGAATAAGTCAAAGGTAAAACTCTAAAATGATTTGAATCAAATTTAGAAGTGAAAACAAAAACACAGAAAGTTCCTACGCGATACGCGTGCCTGGCAAACGTCCGATGCCAATCTCGGCTAGACGATGAAGGAGTTCTTCACAAAATATCCCCACTTCTGAAACAAATGTCACCTGAAATCGAATCGGATTGTTTTGTTTTTCTTTCATTCGAATTCATTCGATCTACTTCGTATTGTTTTCGGTCAGCCGAAAGAATCCACGTTGTATATTCATTTAAATTATATTTATTAAGTATGCCATTTTGAAGAAGCTAATCAAACAAAACGGTATAATCAATGTCATCATCGATCAAATCAATGAGTTTTACTTGACACAATGAAACAGGTTCGATCGTTATCGGATTGACTCGAATGAATTGTGGCGTTTCACCATCTTTTAATTCATGCGTATCCTATCGAAAGAATCAATTAACTTATTGGAAAATGTCTTATGTCATTAGCAAACTCGATTTTGATTTTGATTAATATCAATTTTCGACCAATCATTGGGCACTATAATAATAAATAGATGATGATCACACATATTTCAACAATAGAAAAAATTAAAATCTTGAATGATGCCGTTGGGTTCTTGTTTTATCTAATCGATACGTGAGCGAAAACGTGCTCGTCATTCGATTTTTCTTTCTTTTTATCTTCATTCTCTCTCTATTCTTCGATGTACGGACAGTGTATAACTATTCAGACGATGATACGAGTCGATATATACATATCTAAGTGCAAAAATCGAAAGAACAACAGAATTGCTTGTTTGTCTGTCTTCATATTCCAGAGTGATTATTCAATTTTCTTGATGTTTCGATATAAAATAATTAGAACTACGATAATATATGTCAGATATACGTAGTCGTTGATGTTTATCTTTTTGTTTCCTTCAATGTTATTTTTTTTTGTCGTTCTATTCTTGTATCGTGACATATTCCTTCTCGTTTATATACCATTTTTATTTCCTCTGCATTTCCAACGTCGTCTATCAAGATCTATATACGTATATATATATATATATTTATCTCATCGCTTCCTTGTCAATAGTGAGTCTTGTTATTCGTCCTTAGTCGAGAAGAAGAGAAAAATCGACTCAACCGGTTTTGTATCTATTATTTTATTGCTGCTCGGGATAATCTAATATTCAATACAATGGTAAGAGTTATGTTCACTTTTGTATGTGTGTGTGTGTGTGAAATAAATCGCGAGTTGATGTTAAAAGAATGAATGTAAACGATAATTAGAAAACAATTTGTCGACAAGAGTAATGATTAAAAGACAGTTTCTTTCGTAAGAAGGGTTGGTGACGGTCGTGGTGGGACTGGTGGTGGCGGCATACGTGACGAGAACGACTTCGTTGACGTGGGGGATTTTTGTCGATTATTAACTTTGATTGGCCGATGAGAAGATTTTTGATTATCATTACTAGATGATGATGATAATGATTCTTGCGATTCATCGATAACGGTTTGATGTAAAACAGAATCATACGGTTGATAGAAATCAATTGAATTGACTAACGATGATTCGACGAAAGATTTTTGTTCGTGATTTAATAATTTCGGAAAGAGTATATCGAATTTAACAATTAAATCGCCTCGTTTTGTCGGATCTTTTGGATAGGGTAGACCCTGATTTGGAAAACGTTTTTCTGTTTGTGGCGTGATGATTTCTTGATAAGTTCGTAGTTTAAACGGCATTTTTGTTGCATCAAGAAATGGTACGAGTATTAACGTGCCAAGAAGCGCTTGTTTTAATGTTAATTTAACTCGATAGATTAAATCGGAATTATCTCGTTGAAATAACGGATGTGCTTTATCACGAATTATGAAAACAATATCACCAGCAATTGTATATTGATCGCATTCGTCACCTTCATTTTCGAATGTAATCTTTGTTCCTTCTTTCCAACCAGGTTTAACCGGAATTTCTAATAATTTTTCGTCTTTTTCCGTTCGATTCAAGTCCGATTGATATCGTTGTCGAGTAACTTTTAATTTTCTGATCGTACCTTGGCTGATTTCGTCTAATGTCACATAGAGATCGTAGAATGTTGTTGCGCCTTTCGAACGTCGTAGTGACGTCGAAAACGAATGGCTCGTATTTGTTGAAAATGATCGACGAAAATTCGAATTGAAATAAGGTCGAATCTCATCGAAATACAATCGATCGTACATTAAACGTTTCGATGGATCAGATAACAGTTCATAGGCTTCGCTTATCTCCGTAAATTTCTTCTCAGCATCGACATCGTCTCGATTCTTATCGGGATGATATTGAAGAGCTTTTTGTTTGTATGCTCGTTTGATTTCTTCATTTGTCGCAAGACGATCAATGCCCAAGATGCCGTAATAATCTTTGTTCATCATCGAATGAAACTTTCCTCGTCTCAGGTCTCGCTCGGTTCTTTTTTTTCTGCTTTATATACGTACGTATGTCCGAATTTTTAATGATCAATTATTTCATCATTAGAGCAAAAGAAATCGATGTGGCCTTTTTTTTTCACAGAGAGATTCAATCGAACGATATGTCGTTTTATGTCTGATCGCTTTTATTTGGATTGATCAAGTGCAAACAACTGGAGATAGAAAACAATTAGAACAGATCGAAGAAGCACATGAAGAACAAAAAGAACAAGAATTAGAAAAGCGTAAACAAAAAAAAAACGAGAAATCGATTCGATTTTATGTTTTTTTTCGGTTCTAGTTTATTCATCGTCGAAAGCAAATACTTTTTTGAGTTATGACAAATGTATTCAACGTTTGAAATGTCCGGCTAGTCGAAAGGAACAGTGCAGTGAAGAATGTAAAGCTGGTAATACTGAAGAAGAAATGGAAGAACATGAAGAACTTGTTCATGATGAACGTCGAGCATCGTTTACCAAAGCACCAAAACGGAAATTCGAAGGCAATTTACCGGCTCCTTCGAAAAAGACGAGCAAACAGCCGGCGAACACGAAAATTGACTTGTAAAATGTAAACGTAGATGTCATTGAAGTCCGATATGGATTTGATCGTTTGTTTTTTTTCGTAGACAAAGATTTGTTTCTTTTTCTTAGAAAAGCAAAAAAAAAACGCTTTTTTTTTCTTTCAAATAAAAAAATTCGAAATTTTTATTTAATCAAAGCGAAACACAAAGCCAATCAATTCGATTTGATTTTAGGAGTTCAATCAATCAATCTAATCATTTCGTTTTGCTACAACTACTACAATGAATAAATCGACCTGTTCACATCGTTTTGTCGATCAATATTCGGGCAAATGTCTACATTGTGGACATGTCGAATGTTCGATTGAAACCGATGATGAACAATTAGAAATCGAACATTACGAACGGCTAGTTTTGATGCTCGATGCATGGAAAAAGACGATGATCGAACGGATCGAATCGATTCATAAATCGAAAGTCGAACGTTTGAGAGACGATTTCGAAAAGCAACAAGCTCAACGACGACGTCGTCGCGCCGAAAAATCGGCGAACAAAGACGAACAGCCCGTCGACAAACAAGAAACACAACTAGCTAATCTCGAGCTCAAGTCAATTCATTCGGCATCTGTCGATACCGAATATACATTCGTTGCTTCATCGATAGATACGATTCTTCTTCATGACGGTCGAACATTTAAACTGTTCGACGATCATCTCCGTCCGTTAGTCGCTCTGGATCTAACGAATTCGATGCGTGAACGTTCGAAAGTTGTTGATCTATGTTACGTCTCGTATTTATCGTCGTATTTGATCTTATACGAACAAGCTCTATGGACATTCGAGCCGGGTTCAAATGCAAATCTTATTCCTGCAATAAAACGTCGAACGTACGTTTCATTAACATCGAACAATAAAGATCTTTTTCTTCTTGATGTCGATGGAACTATTGAACAACGTTCGTTAGTTAGCTGGACATTTCTTCGTCGATATACGAAACAACATCTACTCAACGATTATATCAATGATCAACTTTTATCCATACGTTTTCACACGATTGATTACACGAATTTATTAGCTATTGTACGCACGACAAATAATCGTCGATGCGTTATGATTTACAAACATTTCGGTTCGAATACGTTCAAATTTTTAGATCGAATTTTATTTCCAAATATGAATATTTATACGATCGCATCGTTGAGCTATTCTCATATGTGGTTATTAACAACATGTGAAAAGCAAGTATTTATTTTTTGTGATAATAAACGTGAATATAATCAACGTGATCAACAACAAATTTGGTTCGATACAGATTGTGATTATCGAGTTAAGAATGCGATCGAATTCGGCACCAATCAAAAGAAAATTCTCATTCGATCTATTCGACCAAGTCAAATTCGACTTTATCAATTTTGAAGAAAGAAGAAAAAAAAATCGGATTGAAAAACTAAGGACACAGATTTCGAATGTTTATATTAGAGAGAGAGAGAAAGTGTTTTGTTTTGTTAAACCCAATTAGGATGTAATAAAAATGTTGAACCAATACGCGGTTCAGTTGTTGTAAAAACACTACTGATACGAAAATCTCGTGATGCATCATCACCAAAAACCGGATTGAAACGACTGAATTGCCGTGGCGTCGATGATGATGGATGGCGCATCACACGCCAGCTGGTTGACTCGAAAACACGATGGAATTTCTTGGGATTTTTCGATGAATTAAAACGAGTTCGATATCTAAGAAAAACAACAACAAAAAAACTAAACAAATGAAAACAAGAAGAACTCGAAATAGAACAACTTTTTCAAGTTATCCAATATATCATCTAAACTCTTTCCGTGCGATGAATCGATTGTTCGTTCGAGTTCTTTATCTTGTTCGGTATTTATCTGTTCCAAGAACTTGTAGACAACGCGTTGATCTAGAATGACGAAAGCAAAGTCATATTTTCTCTTTCTTTTTGACTTAATTCGATTATTCCCCTTCATCGTATCTTGACTATTCAATACTCCTATGAAGAAATTTTATTAAAAAGTAATCATCTAGTGAACAAAAGAAAGCAGAAAGATACGTCGTCAAGTAGAACAACGGTTAGATTGGAATTTTTCGTGGTATGTAGGACAAAATTCTTTTTCTATTCTATTCAGGAGGAAATTTACCTGGCGTTTGTGCTTTTTCGAACCAAGTTTCTAAAAAGAGAAAGAGAGATGATCTTTCGTTTGCTTTTTTTAAATTTTCTCTACCAATTTTATCTCCAACTTGTGTCCAATCATTTGATGCAGATTTAAATAATCGACTCGATGGCGAACGTTCAGGAAGTTCACCGTCATTCGTACAATCTTTACATAAACGTTGACTATTTCGTGTGCTCTAGATGATTGATTAGTTTTTCGGTAGATAATCGAGATTTTTAACCTACCGATGCACGAGATTTTCTGCTTATTTCATGAGGATTGACATCGATTTGTAACGAATGCTTACAATGAGCACAATACGCCGTTACTAGGAAAAACCGATTCGTGTGTTTTGAAGAGAATCTTTCGATGCTTACACGATGGCAGATGAGTTGTAGTTTGAGAAGCAGACCGTCTATGTTCGCCAGTGCTTAGTTGAGATTGACAACGTCTTCCTGAGAGTTCTTAATATTATGAACGTATTTAACTCGTGAATAAAACACAGGAGCAATGGCAACTCTCACTTTCTCGATATTGACCGCACGAGCTTTCCGATCGAACTATAGGCACACGCTCTTTCGACATCGTTCAGTTCGATTTCAAATAAAGAACAAAGTATATTCTGCGAGTGAGTGCGTTCGCTGACTGGTTTGTCGATCGAATGACATAGAATCAAATTTGAAATGTTCTTTTCTTTTTCTCTCTGTCTTTCAGTCGTTTTTTACTTCATCTAATTCCATTTAAGTGAAAATATACAAGAGACAACAAAATATGTATTGTTGATAGACAAAATCATTTTGTTTTCTAGTTACACGCACAAAGCAACTGATTGAGTTGAGATTATGAAAAGGAAAAAAAAGAGTATCGTAACGAAAGCAACCTAATAGATTCATTTTGTTTGGTTAACTCCTAGGAGTAATTACTTGATCTAATCTAAGCGTGAAAATAGACGGAAGTCTGCTTAAAATATATGAAGAGTACCATTTCCTTCTATCTCAGAGTCAAAAATATCTAATGGTTCAGTAAAAAAAAGAAAAAGAACTTCTGTTCTTTCATATTTTTTGTTATTTGAAATAACAGATATGTTGGATGAAGAAACATCTTCAATTGTCATTGGAACAGATGAAAGTCAAATTTCTATTAATGTCAAACAAAAGTCAAATGTAAGTGTGTGTCATCGTAGAAACGAACAGAAAACCCGAATCGATCGGATTTGAATAGGATATTTCGAATATATCGGCATTTCCATCGGTAGTCTTGGGTATCAACGGATTAGAAATTGAAATCCGACGAACGAATCGATCGAGTTCAGCGTCAGCCGCATCTCGACCTGAGAAAACTCGAGAAAGAAAGCTAAAAAAATCACCATCCTACTGGGATTATTCGAAAATTCATGGTAGACTTCACTGATTTTCACTTTCGTTCTATTTATCTACTCTGCAAATAGGACCAACCAGTTGGTCACAAATCTTTCCTCATTTACAATGCAAAAAGTTCCAATCACCGATAAGAATCTACACGAATCAATGTGAATATGAATCTCTTCTCGCAAGATATCCATTTATATTCGATAGCAATGAAAATTGCTGTCAAATCTTGCAAAATACTGGCCATTCATTTCAAGTCTCGGGCAAAGGCTATAGCTGTAACAATGACTGAGTATTGATTTCATTTGATTGACTGAAAAGAAATCTTTTCTAGACATAACCGGTGGACCTATTCTCGATGAATATCAATTTCTTCAGTTTCATATGCATTGGGGATCGAATGAAAACGAAGGTTCCGAACATGTTATCGACGGAATTCGTTCGCCAGCGGAATTGCATATTGTCACTTGGAATACAACGCGATATAAAACTGCACAAGACGCGATTCTGTCCGAACGATTCGGTGGAATCATGATTTTCGCAGTTTTAGTTGAAGTTGACTCGAAAGAAAAAAATCAAATTCTGTTCATTGAATCGATTTTCTAGGTGATTCAAAATGAGAATCAACATTTCAGTAAACTATTCGATCTCTTTCCGAAAATCATTCACAAAGGTGAAAAGATTCTTCTCGATTCCGATGTAATCTCATTGAAATCTATAATGCCCGGTAGGATATCTTTTTCTTCTTTGAAAAAAACAACTTAATTTTTCGTATTTATTCAGAGAATATGCGAGATTATTATACTTATGACGGATCTTTGACAACGCCGATGTGCAATGAGAGTGTTCGTTGGGTTGTTTTTCGAGAGAAAATCGGTCTATCTCAAAATCAAGTGAATCGAAAAAAAAACGAAAATTAATTCTTGACTTGTTTGTTTTGAATTTTAGTTTGATCAGTTACGTCAATTGAAACATATTTCGAGAAGTGACCAGTCAACAAACGGACATATCCAACGAAATTATCGGCCATTAATGCCCGTCAATGGCCGAACTGTATATCGTTCATTTATCTAAATATTGTCTGATGAGAACTTAGAAAACTAGAAAAAGAAAATGTTTAATTGTCGTAAACTATTTTTGACTCCTCATTAATGGGCTAAGTTTGCGTACATTTCTTAAAAAAAAACAACAAAGTTAGAACTCAATTGTCTTGCTGATATGTTTTTATTTACAAAATATACAAAGAATAGTTTCGTGATTGTTACGGTAGAGGAGTCGATGAGTATCGTTTTGGAAGAGAATTATGATTGTATAAATATTCTCTCGCGTCATTATCTTCGTGATGAGTAGGCGGATCAACACGAAAACTCGGAATCAGACCGATGCCGGATTGAGTTTGAGGTAAGGACTGTGTTTGTTGACTCATTGGAGGACTTCGAATAGGTACAGCTGCTGTTTTGACAAAGCCAAGAAATGCTAAACGAAAAAACAAAAATATTTGAAAAGATGCTTCGAGTTTGTTCTACATTTATTTTGTTCGATTTCTTCGTCTTCTTCATCGTCGTCATGCCGTTTTCGACGTGGTGCTGTTGCAATAGCTTGAGCTCGTCGTTGTGAACCGATGATATTAAAACGTAGATCGATTTCACTCGTCGATACACCATCATGAAAAAAAGCAATCGGTGAAAATGTTCGTCCTGTTGAATCTTGTTGATAGATAGTTTGTATTGGCAGAGACAAACGTTGTGATGAAAAATTATTATGTGACTACAAACGCACAAAATCAATAAATACAAAACAAAAGAAGATGCCGAGAGATTTTTCTTCTTACCATAGTTTTTGTTATTTGAAATGAATGACTAAATAAGGAAAAAATGTCATCATTATCATTGAGAAAGAAACAAGCAACCGTCTAGAATCAAATGCGTAATTAAACAATCCGAGCAGATCAACAGAACTTGTTGAACACGTCGTTGCGCGTGTCGTTGAGATCCGTATCCGATGGAATTGTTGTTCTCTGTTATATAACGCAATTAAAAGTGCGATGTTCTGTCAAAGATGTTCACATGATAATAAGAACGTTTGTTGTTCTTTTATTTTTTTTTCTATTCGCAAATAATGATTTGAAAATATCCAAGCATAATCAATGGAATTTCATTCAAAATAAAATGAAACATTGTATTATTCAATTAAATAACAGTCATACAAATTAGTCTAGCTAATAAACGTACGTCGAGTTATGTTTTATCTATTATCGATGATAATATTTTTAGAGCCCTACTTCAAAGAGTAGACGCTCTCTTTCAGGTATCACGGGATACGTTGATCTAAAGCATAATTCGACGTAATTTTGCAATTAGGAATTTCACAAAGATGACGACCCCTATCGTCTAATGATTCATCTGAGTCAATATGTGATTGTGAAATACGACTTGCGTAATGACAACAAACAAAACAGCAAGCATATTTCGTATAAAAACCTCGACATGTTGTTCTGTTTTGTTGTTTAAATCTAATATATTAGCAAGTGGTTATTATTATGGCAGAGGGTGGTGATAATTCGAATTCGATTGCGAATGAATTCGATTTAATTCGTTCAGTCTTACGATCGGATGATCATCTACAAATTCAACCATCTGGTGATTACGAACAAGCTCGAATTAAACTTGATCATGAGGTACAATTGAGTTTTTTCTTTGACGCACTGAAACTTACGAATCAGTCATTAACAATCGGTAATGTTCATGATTTTCGAATAAGTAAATCATCAAAATGTCCGTTAACTAACGAACAATGGACAGAACTTCGAAAATTAGTCGATGATCTTCCCGAAAAAAGTGATAAAAACACTTCGATCTATTCAATTGTTCAATTAGTTCAAGATCAACTTTTACAAACACGTGTTTTCAATGGCAAATACAAACCGAAAACGAAACAAAACTCATCAACAACAGTCGAAGACACTTCGACAGCGAATAATAAATTTCGTGGAGCTGATTTGATTTTCAATCGAATTCTTCACGATAAATCAATCAATCGAGCACAAGTGATCATCGGCTACGAGGATCGTTTCTCCGGAATGCATGAAATTGCATTTAATGAATTCAAAAAAGTTCATGACGATCGAGTAAATTGAATAAAATTGAATAAAAATTTATTTCATTCGATTCGATTTTAGTACGGTGTACCAATGCATCGTATTCGATATTACAAAATCAACGGACAAACCGTTTGGGATCGAACGAGTAAACTCGATATTTTAACCGGTAGTGAACAGCAGCAACAACAAGACGAAATGCTCAATGATTTGCTACCCAAAGTGCCGGTTAATGCTGGTTTATATCAATTCGATTTGAATCTTCAACAATGGACTCAACAGCCCGATATTCCATTGACATCTGACGATCATAAAACACCATCGACAGACGAAACTACTCTTCCTGAACGATGTCAATTTCTTACATGGAATGTTCTTTTCGATTATCATTTTTCAGCATTGATTCATACGAATCAACGATATCCGGCAATACTCGAGAGACTTCAATCGTTACTACCGGATTTCGTTTGTTTACAAGAAGTTACCTATAAATTTGCTGAACTTCTCTTTCAACAAACATGGTTACAAGAAAATAACTATTCGATTTTGACGATGCAAAGTGCCATTCAAAATACGAAAGAGAATTCCTATGGACAGATGATATTAATGAAAAACTTTCGACCACGAGCTTTTGCAATTTGTCCATTGGATATGACAGCCGATGAGTCGAATCGAAAACGTAAAACAACAAAAGAAATTCTCATCACTCGATTTGATCTTAGTACTCGTGTAACAATCGATATTGTTAATGTTCATTTGCATAGCGATCTATCACCGGAAGCAAGTCAAAAACGTTGTCGAACATTAGAAAATCTTTTTCAACAAATGAACACGAAAAATTGTATGATCATTGGAGATATGAATTTCGGAGATCATGCTACTGACGAATGTGATTTATTGAAAAAATATGCCGATGATGTACATGATCTTTGGCAAAAGACTTATGATCTCGAACAAGTAATTTTCTTGTCAATACACATTTTTTCTCTACGATATTTCGTTGCACTAGGAGCCCGGTTTTACATTTGATCCATCTCAAAATCAATGTGCACAAATCACATCAGTTTCTCAAATAAAACGTCGTTTAGATCGTTATCTTATTCATACAATACATAATCTCTATTACTCAGTTCAACGTTTGAATATGATCGGTCTCGAAACGATATCTATCAATGACGAACAGCACATACATCTATCCGATCATTATGCTTTACAATTGATGATTGAATTTCATCCGAGAACGATTAGTCATCGTTCGGCATTTGTCATTTTGCCAACGAAAGATCGTTGGGATCTAATCGAACCATTTCGTGAACAATTCGATCCGTCATTTAATCGATGGCCACCACATTTCAATCTTCTCTGGCCTTTCTACGATTTAACCGATAGTCAGAATGATGAAGAAACAATTCTTCTTCCATTACGAATGTTACTTTGTAATTATCAAGCATTTCAACTTGAAATCACTGAAATCGATCGATTTATTGAGAATAACATTTGTTTTATGAAAATGGACGATCGTTCGAGAGAATATCTAACTCAAATTTATGAACAATTGAAACGTTTATTTCCACAATGTTGTGCAAATAGTCGAAATAAGTTCAATCCACATATGACAATTGCTCAATTTGAAAATGAAAATCAACGAAAACAAGCTGAATCATCATCTTTAGGTAAATCAAATCGAAAATCATCTCATTTCATTTTTATTTTGAATATGTAGTTCTGAAAAATACATTCGACTTTCCGGTATCTTACTTTTACATTCTCTCTCGACCTCATGACAATGATACCACACCTTTTCGTATAACTCATCAATTGCCGATTGGTTCTCGACTTCCATCGATTCATTTCAATCAATCGAATTCAATCGACGTGAAAATTCAAGAATTCTTTCACAAATTCGATCTCTACGAAGACGAACAAATCTACAAACAAAAACATGACACATTCAATAAATTAGCAACTTGTTTTCAGGAACTATTCAACAAAGATACATTGCATTGTTTCAGCCATGAATTTCTTCCATTCGGCAGTTTTCGATATGTAAGATTCAATTTTCACTACGAACAAAAAGCCGAATGTTGAACTTTTCAGGGAATCAAAGGCAATGATATCGATACAGTTTTTGTTTTAAATGAATTGTCATCTGATGAATGTGTGTGGACAACATTGGATGAAACACTTCTACAAATGAAACGAGATCGTAATCAAATGAATAAATATGTTCTCGATTTACTTGAAAATCATATCAATGAACGTTTGAAAACCGAGATAAAATCATGTCGAACAGTTGCAGCTCTATTTTCCATCATATCAATTTTGTTCAACGATGAAACGAAAGTGGAAATTATCGTACAAATTCGAAATAGTCAAGAAGAAATCCGAGGAGTAAGATTGATATGCAAATCGAATCGATTTGTAAGAATTCGTGTTACTGTTTAGTTGCATGGAAACGAACGTTTGATTATCTATGCCCGATATCCAATCATTTTTCAACATCTCACATCATTTATTCGTACCTGGGCTCAACATGTTGGACTCTACGGTCAATCCTATGGTTATCTAAGTGGATATACTTGGGCTGTTCTCTGTGCACATATTTGTCATTCATCGATAATTTCAATTGAAGATTTTTCTCTCGATCAGTTCTTCGATTTAGTCGAGAAATTCTTTTCGACATACGCAAAATTTCCTTGGATAAATCAATCTTTAGATTTTCATGGCAATTCATTAAAAGGCGTCAAAGAAGTACTTAATCGCGGGGCAATGCGTATTAGTTCTCCTTGCCCGCCGTATAACAATACAGCTCGAGTGACATTTGTATCAACACGCGATTTGATCGTGCAAGGTTTTCAACATGTTGTTGACCTTCTCGTTGAAATCGATACGAGCACGCCCGATGGCAAAATTCATGCCATGCAAAAGATTCTCGAATTAGAAAACGAATTTCCAATGAAAAAAGTTCAATCATTACTTGAATTGACATTGTCTAGTGCAAATCCATCGGAATTAGAGGAATGGATCGGATGGTTACGATCACGTCTTGCATTCTTTTTGAATACATGCGAAGAACGATGTCGATTATCATTTCAAACGCAAAATACGGTTGAATATCGAGCGAATCATACTGAAGCTGTGTATTCAATTGGCTTTTTTGTTGATGAAAAATCGCTGAATCAAAATCAGAAATTTTCGAATGCATTGAAACAATTTCTCGAACAATTTACACTCTATCCTAATCTGCAAGAATCAATGAAAATTTCACATCAAATTCGATCGACATTCGACTGGAAACTCGAACGAACGCAACCAAAATCACAAAGAATTCGAAAATAGTTCTTTTTTTTCTGTTCTTTCACTTTAAAATAAAAACTCACCGATCGTTATTCTATTGAAAAGAGAGCAGCGAAGCCATTAAAAAGAAGTAAATGCCTTGAAGTAACTAGCAACAAGCATTTTTGTCAGTTGTCTCATACGAATCAACAGAAGAATGGTAAAGGAAATGAATTTTAAGAAAAAAGAAACGAATTGCAGTATTATCTCTTAGAGTGAAGAACTATTTTCAAAATTTAAGGATAATCCTGAACTTGAAACGATTCATATATCTCGTTTATTCGAAGTTCTACAAGCGGCCGGACGAAATCCTTCGTACAAAGATTATCAACAACGTATTAGTGAACTTGAAAATGATGAAAAATTCGAACTAACCTACGAAGATTTGCAAATCATCTTCAGTGAACCGTGGACACAAAGTAACAGTGATCGTGACGAACTTCGACACGCTCTCAATCGATTTTCTCATCATAATAACGGTTTCATTGATATCGAACAATTTCGTTCGATTATGCAAACCTTTGGCGAACCGTTGAATGATGATGAAATCGATGAATTGATTCAGCTGGGTTTAAACGACGAACATCGAATGATCGATATCGAATGTAAAAATTGTTGTTTTTTTTTGTTTCAAAACACGGGTTAATTTTTATTTTTTAGATTTACTCGATCGATTATTTGAAAAACAATAAAAATTTGCTTGTTTTTGACTCTTGTATAACAAAAGAAATAAAAATAACGACATTCTATCTGACATTGAGCAAATGTATATGAAATTGTTGTCTAATCATTCATTGTGAAACTTGTTGTTTTGGTTATTGGACAAAGATAATAGAAATCCGGTTGAAATTCATCGGCTATGATTGACGAAGTCGGATCACTTTCATTGCCGTTCGAGTTATCATCGGGCCATGAATGATTGAGAATTTCATGAAGAATGGGCAAAGGTGTCGAACACAATCGATTCGAATTATCGGATGTATTCTAAAAAGTAGAACCGATCGATTGAATTTTTCAAAGAAAACAAAAAAATTTCAAACCGGAGAAAATTCTTCGAGATGAATGTCACTCGAATAAGTCGATGTTTGATCGTTTGGCAGGAGTTCGAGTTCGGAACACCAATCGAGTTCCGTTTGTTGATGAACATTATCGACACTGTCGGGCGTTTGTTCGTGATTATGTCGAAGAAAATCATCGATATCTTCGTCATCGAGCCACGCACGTAGCTGAGAATCGGACGCGTAGGTTGTTAACATGTAGAAATCCATTGAATAATCACGAATTGTATCGAGATGATAGACATTGTGAAGAATTTCGTGTTCTTTCGAGCAGTTTTTTCGGTAGATATCCGTATCGGATAGATTCTGTCGATGGAATAGCAAGCGACCGAGACGATCGGGAAAGACTAGACGATGAATGGTCGTCGAAAGATTTGTCTCAGGAATTGGACAGCCTTCGGATGTCGTTGAAGTCAAAGAAATCGGGACGATGCCACTGGTTTGTGAACTTTGCTGAACGATTTTCGGAGCGTGTGCGTGTTCGTTAAGACTGTCTTCGGAGAATTCTCGTTTGAGTTCATTTTTAGGAGCTGATGTTTGTTTAACTGTTTCAGGCGTGAGATGGCACGAGAAGATTTTGAGTTCTTGACTTCGTATTGGTCGAACGATTTTGACATTTTCTTTGGTGAAAAGTGCCGGTCGAATTTGTTTGGTCGGTGTTCGAACAGTTGCTTTTTGTTTTTCGGCAAGAGCCTTGTCGAGATCTGTCACACGACGTGATTGTGATGGAGGCGGAATGGGTATGCGTGTTTTGATGGGCTTCGGAGGCGATACTATTGGTTGAGTCGGCCGAGTACGTGCCGGAGTCGATGTGACCGGAGTTGCCGAAGGTTTTGATAGTGTGTAACGAGGACGAGGAGATGATTTATTAGTAGTTGAAGATGATGGAACGGGTTTTTGATTGATTACTGGTGGATTGACACGAACAGTTGGAATCTAGAAGGAAAAAATAACAAAATAAATTGAAAGGTTTTTTTTTTGTTTCGGTTAATTTACTCGAGTTGTTGTTGGTCGTGTATTGTTTGTACTCGGTTTGACTATTGGTACCGGTGGTCGTTTGTCTTGATTTGTGCTGATTGGTCGCGTCGAAATAATCGATGATGTTTGTGGTTTTTTCTTTGTTTCAGTAAATGTTGATTTAGTCGTTGACTTTTGACTGTCAATAACATAATAAAGTCGATTTGAACGAGCTGTTGTCGTCGTTATTTTCTCGTTTTTCGGCTTATTGGTCGCCACTGTTAATGAATAACGATTCGATTCTAAAATAAATCATGTTGATTAACTTAGCAATCAAGAAGAAAATTTTTCTTTCTTTTTTTCTTTCAGCGTATTTGATTAATATTCTTTTCGCAAGAGAATAGGAAAAATAAATAGACATTTAATTAAAACTAATCGAACAATTATAATGCTCGAAATCTTGTCTCACGTATTTTTTTTTGTTGCGAGCTCGACTTTTTTTCTCTCTCGTGTTGTTGTCTGAAATATAACGCATGTCGATGTCGGCAGTAGATTCTTTTCTATTCCTTACGGAAAATCAACGAAGTCTCTCGTTTTTCTTTCTTTTTTCTTTTTCTTTTTCTTTTTTTTTCCTCCAGTCTGGAATGTCTAATTACGGCATGTGTAGAACGCAGGAGAAGAAGAAGTTGCATGATAAAAATCATCCTACCCAAAGATGAATTTCTTGGTCCCTGATCTTGCTGGTGATACCATATGAATTGATCGTTATACTTGAAGAGAAACAGAAAAAAAAATAAACAAATAAATCGATTGAGTATTTTCTCTAGTATAAGAAAGAATACTAATTGATTTGTTGAGAAACTACGTCGAGTTCTTGCATAAGAATCATTCTGAAAAGTGGCACATATTAACCATAAATGACAGACAAATAGAATAATTATCAACCTGCTGCTGTGTTCTTCTCCATTGACTTGAATCATTTACGTTCTGTTGTTTTTTGTGATCCTATAAATAGAATTAGTTTGTTTGTTTTTTTGTTCAACAAAAAGAAAATGTATTCATATTCGTCTTCGTTCTCTCATTTCATCCACCTGCGGAGATGTTAATTGGCCATTGCACGGCAGAAAACACGGTCCGAAAAGCTTGTAAAATCGTCGTTTTGTTTCGCTTGTCATTTTAAATAAGATGTTATTCGTCGTTTGTTTGAAACCTTTTGAATTTTGTCGAAAAAAACATATTTAAAAAAAGTGAAACGAGAGAAGAAGACGAAGGAAAAAAAACGAGTGAAACATGTGTCAATCAGACGCGTAGGTAAATGTTTGTGATAAGATAGAAAATCTACCTGTTGAATAAAGAGTATTCGAAGAATTAGATTGCTTATCGAAAGAAGAGACTTTTCAGTTTGAATATGGTACGTTTGATGAAGACGATTTTCATTCTCGAGTCTGTTAAGACGCGTTAAAAGACAATTACGTTCGTCATTCATCCATTGTTCACACTGAAAATAAACTTCAATATATATAACTATTGACTTGCTTTATTTTCTGTTCTTTTACTCGTTTTTCTAATTTATTTAAACGCATATTTAATAATGAATTTTCGTGAAGTAATTTATCTAACATAATAAGCACGTTTTCATTTGAATCGGAATGAATTGAAGTAAAATATCGTCGAACGATTGTCACACACTTGATCTAAAACTCAATCGAATATCTGTTAATCCTTTCGTTGACATTTATCGAGCGAAGGTAATTTTAATGGTGTTAAAATACTTACAAGACAAAAAGCAATAGATTCGAAGATTGTTCGTATGACCAACCAGAAGAGCATGATAATCAAAATTGTTGAAATGGAATTTATTTGGTTCATTTGCTGGAAAATTCGATAGAAGAAGGAGGAGAAAACAAACAACAACTATCTTGAGGGTGAGAAAACGGAAAATAGAATGACAAAGACATTTCCAATTTTTTTGACGACACAAGCGTGTGGATGTTTGTTTGTTGCTTTAGTAAGATCCGTTGGGTATATACGATGTTCAACAAGGAATGCGATAATGTCAAGACCGTGAGGACGAACAAATGTAGTCGAGAAGAGACGAGGAAAAAGAAGAAGAAAAAAAAAGAAAAGAGAAAAACGACCCACTCGAAGAATTTTTGCTTTTACTTTGATCGATGAAAATAATATAATCTTCGTTTAAAGATAAAGAATAGAATGGAATTAATAAACCTTTTCTTCATATTAATAGACAGATGAAGAGCTTTGACAGTTCATGATTGCATGTTTACTTTCTTTTTTTTTGTTTTAGATATTTATAAAGAACAAAAAAAATATCTTCGTTCACAGTCAAATTGTTAGTCTAAACAACGACAGTTCTAATTCATTAATCATATGTCCCTGACGTTGATTTTGAATGTGTTCTTCCATGATCGTCATTAATTCTTGATAGTGCAGAATTTGTCTCATAATTATATCCATGGTTATAACCGCATGATTTTCATCGTACAAACTATTCAAATATCTCCAGAGAACAGTCGTGTAGAATTCTTGAACGAGATAAATATCCTTTCGATTTCGATAGTCATCGAAGAGGTTCAAATGAACAGGCGCCGAGAGATTCACCGTAAATATAAAAATGATCAAAGCAAGTTTTAATATCAGCGGATGTTCTTTGAAACGTTGAAAACATTGGTAGGCACGAGACATTCGACAATGAAAATCAGCCCCCATCCAATTTGTCATGCAAACATCCATCAATGGAGGTTCTTCGAATTTGTTTATGAGTATGCAATGTAAATGTACAATTTTAATTAGATTAAATTTAATTAATAAGATTCGATCTTTTAAATCTAATTGATTGAATTCCGGTATGCGTTTGTAGAAGTCAATGAGTAATTGATGTATAAAACTTTGTTCATTCATAAATTCGACTAGAGTTGCTGGTGGTATCCATAATTGTGAACGAAGAGTTTCAGCTTGATTATCAATTGTTTCATAGGCATTGGTGATGTTGTTTAAAAGATCTCGATCCTCGTCGGATAAATGACGATTCGAACCGAAATACGTTTCAATTAGAATCTTAAATAGAAATAAGAAATCAACTGTATTTTTTTTTTGTTCGATGATAGTTTACTGGATTCATGATTAGATTTGGAATGAGCGGTCTCATTGTTAGACGTTTCTTCTTTCGGACGACCAACGGCAAGTTTAATACCGATGGAGCAGCTGATTTATTCAATTTTCTTTGTTCTTTAGCAAATTTTTGCAGCTGTCGAAGTTGTTTTTCTTCATCAGTTCGTATCCAATCTTTTCTCATTTTAACATCGAAACATTTCTTTAATCGACAGTACGTACATTGTCGTCGTGTATGTATATTAATTACACAGGAACCTGAAAATCGACATTTCAATCCGGACTACAATCGAAATCAATGTAGAAAATGCAATATTTTGAAAACAAAAACATATTTGTTTTTACTGTATCTCGAAGAGCATTTCGACGAAAGAATGCTTTACATGATTCGCACGTGATCTGATCAAAATTATAGCCTGTTGCTGGTGCACTACAAATACAACAAATCAGATTCGGAGCATAGGCAATTGGAGTGGATGTTTGTGCATGATCTTGATCCATCTAAATGAAAATCAACACAAAATGAACGACTTTGTTGTAGTAAATATTTACTTCGTAGGAGGATGACGATAGTTCTTCATGAATATTATTATTATTCGGAGGAAATAGTTCGAATGAAGTCGAAAATAAATCATCAATATCAGGAAGTATATTATTCCAATACGAGTGTGCTGCTGCTGCTGCTGCTGTTGTTGTTGTTGTCGCCATTGCTGTTTTAATCATCTAAGAAATGAAAAAAACAAGTTTTTAAGTTGTATTCTCTTTCCTTTTTTGAGTAGAATTTACAAAGACATAAACGAACGATCAAATTATAGACCCTATTAAGTTAACTTGTCTTCGATATACGGTATTGGTCGATGCGTTATTTTGTGCTATTAAAAAACAGTTCTATAGAATCGTTTTTCGTATTAAGAGTGCATTTTTTTTCTTCTTTGTTCTGAAACTCGAAGAACAGAAAAAAAAATGCTTTTGAAAATGAGTAACGGTGTGTCACTAGCAATCGTTTGATTCGAGTACACACAGAAACACAAAATACACATATAATACATTATTAAAATTCCGCCCTTTCTGTAACATTTGACAAGTTTTTATCAAATAACAAAGTCTCTTCAATCTGTGCTTCGAATAAATATGTCAATCCTAAGCAAATTAATTGGCTCAAATCCCATTTCTCGGATTTTATCTGTGTACCAATCATAAAAAAAGCGACTCGTTTTTTTTATAACATTGCTAAGTAGATTTTTTATTATCGAATACAATCCTAAAATCAATATAATACAAAACAGGATTATTAACAGAGTCGCAAGATCGATTGCATGAGTTGGTCATTGATTTCGCTTGTTGGTAAATGTTCTTCCAAAATGATCATGAGATTCTGATAGCGTAAAACTTGTGTGACAATAATTTCCATTGTTTTCACTGCTTCTTCTTCGTCAAATAAATACGTTATATAATTCCAGAGAAAAGTCGTAAATATATTTTGACAATCGATTATTTGTCGACGTTGTTTGTACCCATTGGAATTTGTACTCGGACGAGGTAATGATAAATTAAAACTGAAAATGAATACGGATAATGTTAATTCGAGAAGTAAAGGATATTTCGAAAAACGATAGAATCGTCGTCGTGTATCGGCCATCTGATGATGAAAATCTTTGCCAATCCATTGCGACATATGTTCACCGATTTTCGTTACATCTTCGAAATTCTGTACAATAATATGATGTAAATGAACAATATTAACAAGATTATTTTTTATTAATAAAACTTGATCATCGATATCCAATTGTCGAAAATGTGGAATTGATTTATAGAATGAAATCAACGAAACATGCATGACATGTTCATCATTAACGAATTGAGATAGTTGCACTGTTGGCTCGTATCGGTCAACATGAGACCAATCGGCAATTCGTGCTCCGGTTATATAAGCATTATTAATATTATTGATAAATGTTCGAATGTCATCTGCCAGTTGTTTACTGGACGCAAGTTGATTGATAAATAATGGCGAATTATCAGTTGTTGGTTTAATCATTAAACGTTTTTTCTTTCGAACAACTAACGGCAAACATAATGGCTGTTGATCGACTGATTTATTCAGTTTCTTTTGTTCTTTAGCAAATTTTTGCAGCTGTCGAAGTTGTTTTTCTTCATCAGTTCGTATCCAATCTTTTCTCATGTTAATATCGAAGCATTTCTTCAATCGACAGTACGTACATTGTCGTCGTGTACGTATATTAATCACACATGAACCTGAAAATCGACATCTCAAATGCGCCTAGAAAACAGACCAAGGACACACGAATCAATAATCAATGAATTCATCGATAAAAAACGTTTTTTTTACTGTATCTCGAAGAGCGTTTCGACGAAAAAATGCTTTACACGACTCGCACGTAATTTGATCGAAATTGTAGCCCGTCGCTTTAGCCCCGCAAACGCCACATATGAGACTCAAACCTGAGGTATTAACAGTGGCTGTTGATGTTGATATTTGCTCCTCCTATCGGCAAAACATTTGGACGGAATTAGTTTCTATTTTAAATTCAATGTTTCTTTTTACTTCAGACGAGACAAATATCTCGTCGTCGAGGAGGTCTTCATATTGATTTGTAAACTCGTCCATTGAGAACGAGAATAAATCGTCGGTGTCTAAACTTGGAGTTTCGGTCCAATGAGTTCGGCTCGACAGCATGTGTTGTTTTCAAAAATATCTAAAATGAAAAACTACGGTGACGTTCTTGTTTCATTGATTTTGCTCTCCGCAAAGAAAAACGAGAGAAAAAAAGGCTTTTTTTTCTGCCGCCATCTCGTTCCGTTGATCTGTATCAGAGCCAAAAAAGAAGAAAAAAAACTATGACTCAGCCAAAAAACAAGCGAGAGAAATGCAACGCAACCTACGATGACGCATCGGTATTTGTACATAGAAATTGTCATGCTCGGCGAGTCAGAGATATTATTAATCGATCAAACAGGCAAATGTTAGTCATCTATCAATGTAATATGAAATAGCAAAGACGGTGGTGTCACAGATGGGCTTTTTGTCTTTGAAAAAAAAAAGTAGTTTAGTCGTTTTTTATATCTGCTAAATAAAGAAGAAAAAGAAAAAAAATTAAAACACACTGTGGGTAGAGTTCGATGAGAATGAAAAGAAAAAAAAACATCTCGTTTTGCATTTAAGTATACTGTAAAAGCTGACATCTGTAGTAAATAATGTTTATAGGCATGTTGACTTGTTACACTGAATCATCGTTTGATAAAGAAGAAGAGAAACGAAAACTCTATTCATGAGTTGTTGTCAACATAGATTTCGATTATGTTAACACTGCCGATATCATTTTCATCACCGGTTGTATTGAGTGTGAGCATTTTGACAGCGATTGGAGCGTATGTTCTCTTTGGACCTGAGCCAAAAGGTCGTCGAAAACGAGGTTCCAATGATTAATTTAACCGAAAACAAAACGGAAGAGTCTATTTCGCTTTTCTTTTGCTGCAGGCTATCCCGGTGGTTTAATCAACTATGGAAACAATTGTTTTGCTAACGCAATTGTTCAATGTTTAGCTGCGTCATCGATTTTTATTCGATGGCTCGAACGAAATCTTGAAAATAATCAACTTGCTCAAATTCTGTTTGACCTCATTCAATCGATCAATGGTCAAACAATCACCTATTTCGATGAGTCTACTGTGGCGACACTGATCGACCGAATGAAACAGCCTAGGTGGCTGAATCCATACGAACAACAAGATAGTCATGAATTTTTTCTTTCATTAATCAATTGTTTAACAAGTCCACAAGTAATTCAAAAGAAACATCATTTCGGCTTTGCTGCTTGTTTGGATAGTGACGAACCGAAATCATTGATGATTACTGAAAGTCCATTAATAACTCCACATCCATTTCAAGGTCTTCAAGCCACTCAATTACAATGCATGAAATGTAAACATAAAGTAGGGCGGTTCTCTTTTCTATCAAAAACTATTGATTTTAATTGTCAAAATTATAGAATCCTGTTAGTCTTTCATTGTTCGAAGCGCTTTCATTAATGATACCTGAACGTCAAATATCAAACGAACGAGGAGTATGATTTCTATACGTTTTTTTTTTACTGTATTTTGTTTGTTTTTGCTGTAGTTATATCCAATCCGACAACAGAAAAACTTCACACTACAAGAATTAATTGGAAATTATCTCAATTCCGAAATGATTAGTAATTTAACCTGTTCGAAATGCAAAGCAACAGGAAATACTTTACATAGAAAAGTCACAACTTTCTCTCGAGTATGTTTGTTTTTGCATAAAAATAAAAACAAAAACTCAATCGAATGATTTTCACTTCAGCTGCCTGAAGTTCTTTGCCTACATATTATTCGTACAACATGGACAAACGAAGGTTGGCCAATGAAAAATGCGAGTCATATTTCATTTCCTGATCAACTCGATATGAATCCGTACATATCCTTATCTCGTTTACTTTCATCGAACAGAACAAATTCAAAACCATCATCAGCGATCTATCGATTGAATTCCGTCCTTGTACATTTAGGAGGCGTTAGCGAAGCCGGACATTTCATCATCTATCGACGACGAAATACCAATCAACAATGGCTTTCAATATCAGATGAAAGTATTCGAGATTGTAGTGAACTACAAGTATTTTCTTCAATGGCTTATATTTTGTTTTATGAAAGAATAAAAAAATAAGCATCGACCGAGATAATTTTTTTGTTGTTATTTTCTGTGGGTGTGATAGATTTACGAGATAAAAATATTGACCATCTGGTGACTTTTCGAATCGAAAATCATCTGTCGAATTTTCTCATGACGAAATTTGGTTGTATGTATATATAAGCACCTAGTTTTCCGCACGTAAATCAGAGTTAATGATGTGGATTTTCTTTTTACTCGCTATAATCGCCCCTGTTATTCAAGGTGGCGTTCTACCAGACGTAAAATCGGGCGTTAGCGGTGGCGTTAATGGCGGCGCTGATTGTGCTACATGTTCAATTGTCTTGGGTATTGTCGATCATTTAACGATTGTTTATAATGAAAGTGCAGCTCAATCTTTGGTACGATTGTGCGGATTTTTACCAACTAAATACAAAGCTTTTTGTACGAGTGCTGTAGTTTTTCTTGGTGAGTGTAAAATGCTTGTTGAATAGGAACGATGAGAGAGGAGATTGAAATTTAGGTCCTGTGATTATCGATGGATTTATCAAAGGTGATAATCCTGATGTTATTTGTCATGCATTGAAATTTTGCAAAGATGATCCCGGTCAACCAAAATGTCGAATATATCCAACACATTCATCGGATTCATTGACTCAACGTGCCGAAGAACTTCGTCTTCAACATCCGTTTATTAATTCTTATTCAAACGATCCGAAAATCTGTGAAATTCCAGGCATCAAAGAAATCTGTAAAATAATCGAAAATGTTTTCAATAATCACGATCCAATGGTCGACCTCGATCATGATCGATTCGGTACAGGCACAACTCTTCGTGGTACATCATGGCGAGGCAAAGATTGCGATGATGCTTCATCAGCAGTTCATCCCGGTGCTCGTGTCGTCAATAGTGATTCGGTTATCGATCATAATTGTAACGGTATTGTCGGCATGGATTCAACAACAGGCAAACCTTGGGAAGATTTGTTTTGTAATGGTACTCAACGATTAGGTGTTGCTGTCTTAGGCGATTCGATTTCAGCACATTTTCATATACCTGAAGAATGGCTCGATGCAAGTTTATTCTCGACAGCTGCTTTCGAACATTTAGAATTTATTCTTGAAAATGAATTAGATTGGCCACATATGTCGGCAACAACCGGTCATGTTAATGTTTCATGGCCAAATATCATCGGTAAATAATCATCAGAAAACAAAAGAGAATTCTTTTCATGTTTAATTATGTTAATATTTTAAAGGTCCGACTCGTTCGCTCTATCTTCGTATGTTCGATCGTGATCATTGCAATCATCGTGATTATCAAAATATTGCTGTCAATGGTGCTCGTAGTAGTTCAATGCTTAACATTATGAAAACATTATCTCGTGATCAGAAAAATGATTCGCCACTTCTTGTTATCTATTCATTAGTTGGCAATGATGTTTGTAATGGTCATCCCGATACACTTGATCATATGACAACTGTCGAAGAAATGTATAAAAATGTTTATACAACTCTTACTTATCTCGATACAGTTCTACCTAAAGGTAGTCATCTTATTGCAACTGGTTTAGCTAATGGCAGTTATTTGTATGATCTTCTCCATGAACGTCTTCATCCATTCGGTCGTGTTGGTCCACCACTTACTTATCCACAAATGTACGACTATCTTTCATGTTTACAAATCTCGCCATGCAACGGATGGTTATCATCGAATGCTACACTTCGATATCTAACAACTCAACATGCAGCTAATCTCTCACGTGCCGTACAAAATGCAACATTGACTTATAAACCTCAAAATTATGATATTGTCTATCTTGATTTTCCATTCGATGAAGTTATTCAACGATGGGTTAGTCAAGGTGGTCAACCATGGCAATTAATCGAAAGTGTCGATGGTTTTCATATCAATCAATATGGACATGCTACTGTTTCGGATACACTCTGGGATTGGTTACAAAAAACAAAACCCGAATGGATACCAGCTATCAATCCACATAATGCAGACATTGAACGTGTATTCAAAGATCAAGGCGGATATTAAGTTTTTCTGTGTGTGTTGAATTAGAAAAATAAATAAAAAAGTGTGTTTGCAAATTTTGTTAATTTGTCGATTTTTCCTATCGATCCAAAATAGTGGAACAAAGTACATGTCTGAATAAGTTCATCAGAACATGCTTGTTCGAAACACTACAGTGGATCGACAGGTGACTACTTCATTACGAAATTCTTCTCTCCACCACGTATCACAGATGTGAAGCGTCTGAATAAGACGAGTGCGTAGCCGCTATTGGAGATACGAATGTAATTGAAGCAGGCCCATCAATCCGGAAATGAAAAGAAAGAAGAAGAAAGACGCGGTGTCATCCATCGAGCCAAGCCGAGTCTCAAAAGACCAACAAGTCGATTGGAGACACCGCACATTGTTAGTGCATGGTCATTGCAGTCTATTAGAAATCGAAGTAAGCGAAAATGACCTCGCAGCTGAAGATAAACGTAATGAAATACGTTCACCTTTCTACACCTTCACTGAATATACGAGATGAAGAAAATGCATTCGAAACATGCGTATTTATACTCGAGAAAAAAGATTGCATAAGCATTGCGTCATGCGCTACCCACCCCCGCCAATGATTGAAGGTGATAAGAAGAGAAAAGAGATGGCGTATGTAAAAAGCATGTTTCAATTTCTGTTTATTGACGAAACACAAGATTTCACCTTCGCAACAATGTGTTTCGACACACAACATCAAACAAAATGTTATTTGCAAAAAATAAAACCTTTCTCCTATTTTGCAATATTTTTTTTATGATTATAAAATTGCACAAACGTTTCGTTTTGTTAGAATAAACAAACAAACAAACAGATAAAAAAAACTCCAAAAACATTCATCATTTTTCTTCTTTTTTTCTTCTAACGCGCTTGATCCATTGAACTTTTAATTGCTGAACTCAACCATTCGATTCCATCAGCAACTCCATCACCGCTCAACGCATTACTCGAACAAATATGCCACGATTTATTCGTTATACTATCAAGTCCAAGAGCGTATGAAACGCCAACATCCGAAAGAGCATCACGTATATCCATTTTATTAGCAAAAAAAAGTATAGGTATATTGCGTGAGATTATATCCGGATGTATTAATAATTGTTGAAGTTCTTCACGTGCTATGAGTATGCGTGTTTTATCCGAACTATCGATAACAAATATAATTCCGTTCGTTGTACGATAATAATTCGACCATAATGATCGATATCGACTTTGACCGCTCATATCGAATGCCGTAAATGAGAGACCTTTGCATTGAAAGTGTTCAGTATTGAAGCCGACTGTCGGTGCAATGTCATTTCTTTGAGCATCTTTCGGTCGAAGATAGTTTAGTAACGATGATTTACCGCTATTATCGAGACCAATAACAAGAACATTCACATCTCGACGTCTAAGGCCAAGCCATTCGATAAAAGAGTCAAGTAAACCCATGCATTCAAAAACTAAATGAAGCGATTAATAATAGAATTCTCTCGACGACATTTTCCCCATTGCCTAGAAACAACCATCATAAACATCCGTTCAATAGATGTCGCTCGTTTAATCAAAGAACGAGTTGAGACTACTGATGAAAAAATAAATAGGGAGGACTAATGAAATCGACAGCTGAGGTAAAACAAGGATCGAAATATACATAAATAGATGGCATTAAAAAAAACAACAACAACAACAACAATAGTTTATTTTTTGATTGAATCAATGAAATGAATTGCAATGAATCTCCTATGAAGGAGAAAACAAAATGAATTTTTTATTGTATGTCGACGGATCTCGTGAATCTAAAGAATGTTATAATTTCAATTTTCTTTTCTTTTTCTAGTCGTCAACAGCGCACATTTAAACCTCATCGAAATATACCCGAAGGTGATTCATTTTTCTGTGTACGAAAAAACGAAAAAACAACTTTTCGAACATGTCCGTCTTTCGACTAGGTACGAAACAGCATGATCTTATGAAACATGCTCAAAATACGCTCGGTAGTGGTAATCTACGTTTAGCTGTTCAATTACCCGACGGTGAAGATCTCAACGAATGGATCGCTGTAAATATTGTCGATTTTTTCAATCAAATTAATATGCTCTACGGTACGATCACCGAATTTTGTACAGAAACAACTTGTGTTCTTATGACAGCTGGACCCAAATACGAATATCATTGGGCTGACGGTCAAACAATTAAAAAACCGATTAAATGTTCAGCACCACGATATATCGATTATCTCATGTCATGGGTACAAGATCAACTCGATAATGAAATTCTTTTCCCATCAAAAATCGGTGTACCTTTTCCAAAAAATTTCCATTCAATCGCTAAAACGATTCTCAAACGTTTATTTCGTGTCTATGCACATATTTATCATCAACATTTCAAAGAAGTTGTGATGTTAAAAGAAGAAGCACATTTAAATACATCATTCAAACATTTCGTTTATTTCATTCAAGAATTTTCCTTAGTCGAAAAAAAAGAATTAGCACCACTTCAAGAATTAATCGATCGTTTAACAACGAAAGATCATTAATTTATGTGTTTTTTCTGTTATTGTTGTTGTTGTTGTTTTTTTCTCCTCTTCTGTTTATTAATCGAATAAGAAATTTAAATAGCTATACATTCTCATTTCAGATGTCAGATGATATGTTATTTTCTCTTTTAAATCACTCACACAATCATCTATTTACATACAGTGCATTCGAACAAGTTCGTTTAATCACTCTTCGACATTATTGGCTACCGAATTCGATCGTTTTCCATCACGAATACGATCAATCCGAGTATGCATTAGAATTTTCATTGACAACATCGAATGAACATTATTATCTCTCCATACCATGGAATCTCGATCAGAATTCCATTCGATGTCATCTCTCATGTCGACAATTAGCTGACGATGGTTACGCATGGACAATACGCATGCTCGATCGAATTCTACGTTTATTATGTGACCATTGTCCGGGCTTGTTTCAATTGGAATATCGAAATGGACTTTTCGGTCGACAAAAGAATCGGTCGATTATCTACAATGGTCTTGCTAATCTTCAACCGATCGATTATAGCCATTGGAAACAACGAGTACAAATTCAATACGATCGTTTGAGTTCAGCAAGACAAACAACGAGCATACTCGAGGATATCGAACAGACAGATACAGGAAATGAAAATGCACTGAGATCGATTGAATATCGAACACTTGGTCACGGCAAAATTCTTCATCAATCATCATATGATTGGTATGTGTAAATCAAAAATGGCAAATTGTAATGATTAGATAGAACAAAACTTCTCTTTTGTTAATAATAATTTATTGTCAGATAGTGAATAGATTTTCGTATGTAGTTTTTTTTTTCTTTTTCAGATTTGTTGAAATGGCTACTAATCAGCCGACGATTACCTCGACTGAAACAACTCATCAGGCTCCTTCCCTTCCGCCGACTCTCGTTCTTGGATTGAATCCAACGAATCAACCAACATCTCGAGTTCGTTGGTCCGAAGAAACTGTCGATAATGAACATATGAATAAGAAAAAATCGAAATGCTGCTGTGTATATACGAAACCACACGATCCTCGATCGACAACTGACGAACAGACTGATTCGAATGAGTTCGATAATTGTGATCATTGTAGATTTCATACTGAATCCGATTATGCAGCGAAATCCGAGGATAGACAAACGAAAATTAAAATTGTCATTGCTAAACCGTAGAAATTAAAATCTGTTTCGTTCTTTTTTTTTCTTCTTTCAGATCATTTGTTTGTTAGTCTCGTTCGAAAACTAAAAACATGGGTCGTGTTCGTACGAAAACCGTTAAAAAAGCTTCGCGACAAATCATCGAAAAATATTACACAAAATTAACCGTCGATTTTCATACAAATAAACGTGTCGTCGAAGAAATCGCCGTTATTCCAACGAAACGTCTTCGAAATCAAATCGCCGGTTTTATTACACATTTAATGAAACGTATTCAAGCCGGACCTGTTCGAGGCATTTCAATTAAACTTCAAGAAGAAGAACGTGAACGACGAGATAACTACGTACCTGAAGTCTCAGCACTTGAACCTCAAACACCAATTGCTATTGATCAAGATACCAAGGACATGTTAAACGCATTCGACTTCAAAGCATTGCCGAATGTTTCACTTCAAGAAGCGAATGATCAACAACAACAACAAGGTGGCAATCAACGTGGACGACAAGGTGGTTATGCTCGACGAGCTAATCTTCAATAAGAGAAGCAAAAGCAAGTTCAAATAATGATCAGAAGAAAAAAATCTACTTCGATTCCATTTGTTTCTCAACAAATAGACGAAAGCAATCAAGCGAATAGTTGTTGTCGATTTGCTTTTATTGTTTTGTTTTTTTTGTTTTGAATAAATAAAATCTATCGAAACGGAATCGAAATAAAAAAAAACAAAAGTCAAGTCTAGCAAAACTTTTTTCAGATGTATATACCTTCGAAATCCTCAAGTACTAATCCCTTCCGACCTGGCTCAAGTACAGTCGATTGGTGCGAGCCAAACTATGTCGTCAGTGATCATATCGCCGAGTTCTGGAACACGGTAAGCATATGTGTTCACAATCATTTCGTTTTTCTCCTTCTTCTAACAAATAAAATCACATTCGCTTTCATAACAGCTATTTATATTGCAGGCTATGCCTAAATCTTGGTTTCCAGGTAAAGGAATTTTCTATGAGATTGCTATTTATTTTACATGTTTGAATGCATGCTCATGTTTTTTTTTCCATCATTCATCCTGCTTGCTATTTATTAATTAACTAGTTTTGTTTCGTTTCATTTTTGGATGAGGGCAAAAATATTTAAAAAAAAACAAACAAAATTTGATTTCGATTTGCCAAAAACTCATTCTGAACGTCTTTAGGTTTCAAATATATTCTTCTTTTTGGTGCCACCAATCATGATCTTACTTTTCCGTCCATATTCGAAACGTGTAGCAAATGGTATTACGATGCTCTGGATAATATTGATTATTATCGGCATTGGTTCAGTTTACTTTCATGCAACATTAAGTCTCGTATGTGAAACGAAATTGACAAAGCAAAATAACAATTCGAAAGAATCTTCATCTAGGTTGGACAATTAGTCGATGAAATCTCCATACTTTGGGTATTGACAACGGGTTATGCGTTGTTTTTACCGAGTATTTACTTGCCACAATCATTTCGAGTTCAACGGTAGAGCTCTCAATTGATTTTTATTCGTTTATTGATCTTTGTTTTTCGTAGACATCGATTTGTTTATACATGCATTCTATTTGCATTGATTATAACTTGTTTATCTGTTGTTTATCCATATGCAAATGCATTCGCTCTGATGATTCTCGGTTTACCATCGATTTATTTCATTGTCATTCATCTTCTTCGGTACGATTCTTCGAATTAAATCTCATCAGTTCGATTGTCTTCTTCTTTTAGTTGTGACAGTGTTCGAGTTAAAAGTCTCGGTTTGCATTGTTTCTGCATGTGGTCTTTAGCTGTGACAATTTGGATTTGTGATCGAATGTTCTGTACATATTGGCTGTCAATATCATTTCCGTACTTACACGCCTTTTGGCATGTATTGATCTTTTTCAGTAGTAATGAAGCTATTGTTATTTGCGGATATTTAACAATTAAATATCAAAATCCACAAGCAAATCTTCATTTACATTTTTGGCCAAATGAAAATTGGAATATATTGACATTGCCCTATTTGAAATTTCATGATGATGATATCGATGATAGCATATCTGCGAAATTAATTGTCTGAACAAATAATTCTCTAGTTCCTGTGATGCTCTCGGATTGTATTATAGCTCAGTGTTACATTCCAGTACTTCAAATATATCTCCATGTAGTTTTCGTTTTCTTTTATTATTATTCTCGTTTAATAATAAAATCAATTTGCATTTAATTATGAAAAAAAAAGAACGTCCACTTTTTTATTTAACCATGTACACACAGAGTTTTGCTTTTTTTTGTATTTACATTAAGTATAATAAAATGTTTTTTTCACATTAATATCATATTCCTCAAGAACGTGATTGAGATCGTTTAATGTTAACGTTTGATTTGTTTGAACGACTGGTTTCTTAATCGCTGATTGATCGGTTGTTGTAGCTGCTGCAGCAACTGGCTCAGTAGTTGTAGCTGATTGAGCAGCAGCAGCGGCGGTGTTGGCGGCTGCAGGACGATTAGTGGATCTTTCTCTGAGTTTATGCAATTGATAACAATCATTGACAATTCCTGACATGAATTTTTGAACGGATGCTGAGAGAAGTTTAATAACTCGTTCGTCGTCAGTTTGCAAACCCGATTGTTTCATATAGTATTCTGTTACTGTTTCGGGTATAATTGGTGTAAATTTATCTAATTTCTCAGTAAAATCTTTGAATTCATCTTCATTGACGAATGTTTGTTCATCGTCGATTGAATTCGATTCATCGAAATTGTCCGACATTTTATATCTAGAAATCGCAATGAATAAGTGGACAGTAATGCAATGTAGATTTATTTTAAAAATAGGGCTTTGGTTCTATCTACGAAGAAGTGTTAAGCATTATCTTTTATATTTAATTGTCTTAAAGAACAAGACAGTGATCAGCAAGAAAGAAGAGATGATACCATTGCACACCATGATAGAGAAAACCGGAAATAGCTGATAATGAATGCAATAAATTGAATTGATTATTAATCGAACGATATTTTGGATCGTTTCGAACTAATCGTTCAATATCCTCGTTTGTCTAAATAAATAAATGATTCGGTTAACACAATAATTCAAGTTCAGTTTTGTTTACTTTAGCTGCTTGTAAAAATTCGATGTTATTTCGATTGAACATGAGATTCGTAACCAATGGATTGAGAATCAAACTATTGATTTCAGCCGTAGCAAATGCAACGAATAATGCAATACCCTAATCGAAGAAAAGATCTATTTTTGTTGTTTTTCTTTTCGTATTACTAATTTTTTTGCATCTCGCGACCATGTATTGAATGGATGTCGGAGTAAGAATGTGCCCAAACTTAAACCTGACAAGACTGTTGATGAGGAAAAATAAACAGTCGATAAATGCGATTGAACAGTAGCAAATTCTTGACGTGTTAACATTCGTTGAATTGCACGGCCATGAACCGCAGTCATCCAAACACTAATACCGAATCCACCGGCAACACCAACCAAATGCAATATTGAAAGATTTGGCGATGATGGCAATGGTTTATTTTGGGCAATAGCATAACCAACATAGCCCAAAGTACCAACAGATACAATGAATGATGGTGCAAGATACCTGAATAATCAAATTAAACAAGAAAAAAATGATGAATTCGTGTGTTTACCAAGCTTGTGGCCATGTTTTTCGGTAAAGTTCGCAGACAGTATCTTCGACTTTGCTTAATTGGGCACCCATTTTTCGTCGATTAAATCGAAATCTAAAATCTGAAAGAAGATTTACTATTTGAGATTAAGATCATCTTCGAGCGTAATGAACTAGAAAACATGAAAAGAAAAAAGAGGAAAAAATTAACCTCAGGTTCATTCATTGGTCAAATTATATTTCAAATTCGAACCAATGAGAAGCTGCTGATCGATAGAGGGATTATTCGTCTGCTGTTTCAATCATCGATCAGAATTAAATCTCTAAGAGAGATTTTCTATTTACTCATGCAATGATTTCGAATGAGCTCATTTTTCATTAGTTAACAAGTGTCCGACTGTGAAAAGAAGAAAAACAATGTCGAACTTTTAGCTACTGGAAAACAATAGGTCATGATAACAACATATAGAGACACAATAATCTGTTTTCGGAAATCTATGAATCACTTAACTATACATTCTTTTTCTCTCGTTGTATCCAGGCCTAGTTCTCTTATCACTAAACATATATGCACGTTACAAATACACATATTCTTTCTCCCTGTATGCTTACAATTTCGATATAAAAGAGAAAAAAACTGATTTCATATCTCGAATTGAGAGCATCTTCGAAAGATAATTTGCGCCTTGTTCTAGAATTCATCTCAGTCGAAAATGAAGTACATTTTAGTAACTGGCGGTGTAATTAGTGGAATTGGAAAAGGTATTATTTCGTCAAGTATTGGAACTATACTTCGTTCGCATGGATATCGTGTTACATCGATAAAAGTAGTTTCGATGAACAAGATTTTTGATTTAGTCAATTGATTTTACACATTCAGATTGATCCGTATATCAATATCGATGCAGGCACATTTTCACCGTACGAACATGGCGAAGTGTTTGTTCTTGATGATGGCGGGTAGAGATCGGTTTTGTTTTGTTTCACGAAGGATTGAATTGAATTTCAATTATTAGAGAAGTTGATCTTGATTTGGGTAACTACGAACGATTTCTCGATGTAACATTACATCGTGATAATAATATAACAACGGGAAAGATTTATCAATATGTTATTGATAAAGAACGACGAGGTGATTATCTCGGAAAAACAGTTCAAGGTAAATCGATGATTATTGAATCGTTTTTTGTTTTATTTTGAGATTAAATTGTGAATTAAGTTGTACCGCATATAACTGATGCAATTCAAGAATGGGTCGAACGTGTTGCACGAATATCAGCTGATGAAAATACAGCCGAACCGGATATCTGCATAATTGAAGTAAGATGGATAAATAAAGAAACAAACAAACAATGTCAATTTGTTCGATTAGCTTGGTGGAACAATTGGTGATATTGAAAGTATGTCGTTTGTCGAAGCATTTCGACAATTTCAATTCCGTGTCAAGCGAGAAAATTTTTGTTTGGTCCACGTCAGTCTTGTTCCACAAGTTTGTTTGTTAATTGATTCGTTCATTTGCTAGTTTTGGTCTTTCTTTCTTTCGGTTTGATTAGCCAAATGCAACACAAGAACATAAAACAAAACCAACGCAACATAGCGTCAAAGAACTTCGAGGCTATGGTTTAACACCTGATTTAGTTTGTTGAGATAGAAGAAGAGAAACATTCGAATGATTCGGTTTATATTTAGATTATCTGTCGATCGGCAACAACTATGTCTCTTTCAGCAAAAGAGAAAGTTTCTATGTTTTGTCAAGTCGATAAAGAACAAGTAAACATAAATAAAAACTACGTTCTTTTTTTTCTATCATTGTCTTCAAGGTCATTTGTGTTGCCGACGTCAAAACACTCTACCGAGTTCCACTATTATTAGAAGAAAATGGTGTATTCACATATCTTTCAAGTCGTCTTCATCTAGTTCCAAAACCAAATTATGATCGATCATTAATGGTTCGTTGGCGAGATTTAGCTGAACGGTAAATTTTACTATATCAATGTATACATACACATAAAATGAGAAAAAAAAACCGCAAAAAGAACTACGTTGAGATAGTAGATGACATTGCTGTTGTTGTTGTTGTTGTTGTTTCGTTAACAACTGTTACATTGAATGGTGTTAAGGTTTCACTACTCAGAATGCCTGCTGCACCAATACCAAGACCTAAACCTAAAGCCATACCGACAAGAACAATTCCAGCAATAGTACCGACTATAATCCATAAGGTTTTACCACCGTCTGCTTCAGTTTTAGTTTTAACGGGCGGAGATAATGCGTACGGATTCAATTGCGCATAGCCATTGGGTGTATTTATTGGATTCACGTAGGATATTGGCAACGCCATGGTTGATACAGTCGTAATGTTTGAGAAGAGAAAAACGTATTGTTTTGTTTTTACTCCAATCAACCGGAACGAAGACCCGTACTTTCTGTGTAAAAAAGAAAAAAAAACATTGAGAAAAGGAAGAGACATGCTATGATACTTTAATGAAAAAATTAATGAGTCATTCAGTTTTTTTTCTCTTTCGTATTTAGAATCGAACGACAACTCGATGAAGTTAACATTGCCTTGGTAGGCAAATACACAGGCATGGAAGATGCCTATGCATCAGTTTTGAAAGCATTGACACATGCAGCTCTATTTTGTAATCGGAAATTAAAAGTTCTCGTAAGAAATCAGTCGATTGTCGGACAAAAATCCAAGATTTCCTTGTCGTTTTCTTTGCGTACAGTTTATTAATGCAACTGATCTTGAAGCTAATACGCAAAAAGATGATCCAGTAAAATATCATGAAGCTTGGCAACAATTGTGCAGTGCACAGTAAGAATCGAGATGTGTTCGTTCGATTGAGATTCTTTTTTTCCTTCAGTGGTGTTCTCGTGCCTGGTGGCTTCGGTTCACGTGGTGTTGAAGGTAAAATAACTGCGATTGAATGGGCACGAACACAATTGAAACCATTTCTTGGCATTTGCTTGGGCTTACAATGTGCTGTCATCGAATTTGCACGACATATTTTGCAATATAAAGATGCTAATTCATCTGAATTCGATAAATGTGAACATCAAGTGGTAAGATTGGAATTCGAAATTTTCGAATTGAATTTATTTTCGATGATTGAAATAGGTCATTGAAATGCCCGAACATAATCCTGGTGCCATGGGAGGTTAGTGATTGAAAATGAGAGTTTGCTTCTTTTTTTTACGTCTTCTTTGTAGGAACGATGAGATTAGGTCGTCGAACGACAATGTTTGTTACTGAAGATAGCACCGTTCGTATGTGTATTTCAAGAAGTAGAAAAAAAACAAGAAGAGAAACTGTTATTGTTTGAATAGGAAAACTCTATGGAAATGTTCCATCGGTTGATGAACGTCATCGACATCGATATGAAGTTAATCCAGCTTATGTCGATCAATTCGAAAGTGCTGGAATGAAATTCGTTGGTCGAAGTGAGGATAATCAACGAATGGAAATCATTGAACTCGAAGGTAACAAAAAAAATTGTCTCAATTCATTTGCTTGTTTTTTCTCGAAAGATCATCCGTATTTTGTGGGTGTGCAATACCATCCTGAGTACATTTCTCGTCCATTGAAGCCATCTGCTCCATATCTCGGTCTAATCTGGGTAAACAATCTCTTCAATAAATTGCATCTCGTCAAAATATTTCTTTGTGTTCTCAATAGGCTGCTTGCGGTGAATTGAAAAATGTTCTTTCACATGTTACAACCGAACAATCATCATTATCAACAACTGCTGGTGTTCAAATCAAATCCGCTGAAACATTCTCGCATGTTAATCTCTTTCGTCATACATAGAACATAAATAAATGTTTGCTGTTGCCATTGTTATTGCATCCAAATGAAAACGAGCTTTAATTTGTTCGAAACCTTTGAATTGAAATTATATTTAATGCCCTTCAGCTATGACGAATCAAATTTTCTTTTTTGACTCTCTTGAAAACTGAGACGATAATTACTATTTGAATTGCAATATGAGATCAAAATCAATGCTCATCAAAATGTGTATTTAGTTGAAATTTGATGGAGAAAAAAAAAGAGAACTCAAAGATGGGAACAAGGGTGAAAATATAATTGTCAAAACTGTCTATTTGCAGCGATCTATTTCGCACGTTTAGCTGGCACACCACGATGATCGAGTTCTTTTTCGATTTGTAAAGCTGCGCATGGGGCAGCACAGCAGCATGTTGTTGTTAAACAATCTTCTATTAGACTACCCTAGAAAAAAAAGAAGAAGAGAAGAAAATTATAACGATTTTGAAAGAGAAAAATCGTACTTCGATTTTATAGGCTGTTCGAACTTTTGTACGAATTGTCATAAGCGTACTTGGATTAACACAGCATGTTAAAATATGATCGCCAACACGATCAGTTAGCTGAGCAGTGAAACATGGTCCACAGAAACATGCATAAGCAACTAGAGAACGTCGAATTCAAATTATTAATTATTTTATATGGAATGACAAATGAAAATTTACATCGTGAACATGGTTTACATGAATCGAAGAGTTTATTTTGCCATTGACCACTAAATGGATAGAGTTCAGCAGCTCCGGCTGGTTGTCGTGAAACAGGACTATGTGAAAGAAAGAATGAAAAAAAATATATATAAAAATTTCAAGATTTACTTTGCCATAATAACTTCTTTATTTCCTTTTGACTTGACTGAAGCTGTAAATAACTATATGTGATTAGTTTCTACGTATACGTCGCTTGCTTTTAAATTTCTATATATTCACTTCGATATGAAATATTGTTGATATGGTGACGTACACAAATTCGTTAGTTACAACTAGTTAAACAATGAATTAGGGACGAAGAAAAAAAAATCGATTGGCATAAAAGACGAGGCGAGGAAAATTCTCTACGTTTTTCTCTTTCTCTTTTTTGATTGATACCAAACTGTGTTTTGTTTTATTTGATATGAGCACACAAGTATCGTTCCTATGACGATATAAAAAAAATATATAAATCGAGAATGAGAGAGAGAGAGAAAGAGAGAATTTTAGAGCGATTAGTTTTATAATTATTTTGACAACAATAATGTTGAATAAAATCGAGAAGAGAAAGAGAAAAACGAGTCCATGGAAATGAATTTGTTGTGGTTGCAGTATTTAATTGTTGTAATGCGATCGAGGCGTTTTCTGTATTTTCGTTCTTGGCGGATCCCATAGACCTTGTTGTTCGAGTTCATTGGCTGTTTGAGTCGCTGCACATCCCCAACAACAGCATGAACAACAATCATCACAGCATCCTCCCTAAATCAGAGCATTTCGAGACGAATACTAACGTATGAACATTCAATTTCGAACCTGAATTCGTCGAGCTGTACGCAATTTTGTTCGAAAGTAACATATTGAACAAGGACAACAACCATTGATACATGATTCGCCCATATATTTTGCTAATTTACATCCCATACAACAACAGCAAAAACATCCAAAGCAACCTAATCGATAAATATCGATCGAGTAGCGGAAAACAACATTTCCTTTTTTTCTCTCTTACATCGGCCGCACGGTTTACACGCGCATAATTTTGAACTCCAACGATTTTCAAAGTGCCATGCATTTTGTTCCGTATATTGCTGTTTAACTACGATAGCTCCTGGTTGATGCGTTTGCACATAACTAAAGTTATAGTTTCATGTTTAAAAAAGGAAAATTTTTGATTTATTCATACCTTGGTCGACTCATTTTCAAACAAAAAAACTGATTGTGTTAATATAATTAACACTGAAAAAAGCATCGTTTAGTTCTGACGACAATTGTTTTTTTTCTTCTTCTACTGAATCATATTAGTAACTATTCTTCAAATTTCAATAGATTTAAGAAAAAGCATTCTTTTGTGCCTTTTTTTTTATTTCATTCAAACAAACAACATTAAATGAAAAACGTTGAAGGTGAAAATTTCTATACAAAAATACCGTCTTCTATTTTCGGTGTTAATTTGCCGTTGGTTTTCTCATGAGAATTTTTTATCATTTGATTTTCCATAATTAAACCTGTACTATGTCGATTTGCATATGGCGAATAATGATTGCGTTGAGACGATTTCGTCAATTGTTTATCGAGAAAATAGAATGGTTCGGACGTGGTATAAAAATCGAGTGTACTAAATTTTGTAGCTGCTTGAAAACTCGGTCGACGTTGAATCGAAACAAGATCACTATCATTTGTTGTCGATGTTGACGATCGATTTCGATTGTTAGCCGATGGTTTAACTGTTCCAGCATATCGATCAAGATCAGTTTCTTTGAATAAACTCCGTCGATTGGATTGAAAATCATCGTCATTTGAATATAAACTTTTCAACATGGGATTTGGCCGATGTAATGTCGATGGTTCCGACGAAATGAGATAATCTTTCGAACGATATGGACGTATTGGATGTGAATGAGATGTTTTACCATTGGAATTCTCATAGGTTAAATCGAGATTATCATTCGTTTTATGTCTGATATACATAGCTTGCCGAAGTTTTTGACATAAACAACAGAAAAGTACGATAAATGCAAGACAAGCACCAATAATACATAAGGTCATATAGGGCAAATAAGTACGAGTTCGTTCAGCGAATGTCTCGACTAGATCAATCGAAAGATTTTACAATTGAATTTCAAATAAGATAAACAAACTACCTCGAGGTTTACCAACTTGAATCGAGAAACTTTGCTCGAAATTATCTCCGAATTTATTCTTTGTAAATACACGAAAATCATGATGATTTTCAGGTTTTAAATCCGGAAGAATAAACGCACAATTGCCTTTCAATCGTGCATGTTCGGAATAAGTGCCATTTAATTGTCGTTTGTACATATAGCAAAAGAAATCCTCATCGCCTTGATGAAATCCAGCTTGACAATTAACAGTCAACGTCGAATTTAAGTATGTGTATTGACAAGATTTAATTGGATCAGGTATGCCTAATTAAATATTGAAGAAAAAGAAAAAAAACATCGTTTTATTTTGATTATTTAGCTTTGAAATAACCTCCTAATGACATGTTAAGATAACATTGACCAGTAAGACCAAGTTGATTTTGTGCTCGACAAAGAATTTGTCCGAAATCGTCGATTGATGTTGGAAGAAATGTTAAATAACTCGATGAAATATTTAAATAATCGCCTGAATAAATGTTTCCATTGGGTAAATGCCAAGTAAAATTGATTTGATTCGGATTACCATTATTCATATGACATGTTAAATTAATTGGCCGATGTAAACCTGTATAAATCTCGGGAATCGATGAAAATTTTTGTGAACATACAGGACTATCTAAATAAACGTCGAAAAAAACACAGAGTTAATCTGCACGAAGATACGTGTGTATCCAAAAGGAATACAATAGAATAATTGAATACGTCTTTCGAAGAAATAATATAGAAAACAACTGACATTGTTGCAGCTACTTAACCTTCTCTATATACACATCGACAATGTTTAAATGTCAGTAATCAAGCAGAGAAACAATACGAGACACGATAATTCGTTGTTTGCCCTTTGTTTTTAAGTCGATTTCGACCCGAATGATGAAGTTTTCAGACACAAAAAAAAACATAGCTTATTTAACATCGAAGAAATAGATAAACAAATAACAAAAGAAAATCTCTCGAAATTTAATTACAAAATCTCAATATTAGATTTGTCTATTTTTCTTTTTGTTTCACTCTCAAAGAAACAGCATGTTCTTTCTCTGTTCTCTCAGTACTAATAGGATAGTTCATATGTACGGTACGTATATTCTAGCTAATAACTAAACCTTCAGTGATATCAAAGCAAGAAGACAAAAAAAAATGCCAAAGAACAAGTCTCATCAAGACTGTTATTGATTAATAACATGTCAATTTTAATTGGATCCTCTGATTACGTCCATAGAATAGAGAAAAGAATCTTTGCATTTAGCATCTGCTTTTTTTTCGAGTTAAGTTAGTGTAGAAAGAACAAGAGAAAGAGAAGGGGGAGAAAGGGGAAGAAAAAAAACGCACATTTCCGATGTGCCTTGCAGACACTTCGATGAAAGCAGTCAACCGAAAGATATATTGACCAAATTGAATGAGACAAGAGGTCAGTGAAAAGAAAATAGAATTAAAAGGAAAACCATCGGGCGGAGTCGATCGATGACTTACAAGCAACATCCATTTGAAGTGTATTCGAATGGATACGTATCTGTTCGTTTTGTTTGTCGTTCGTTATTTGCGTTGCTTGACAATGAAATAAACGTTTATGTAATTGTCGTGTTATTCGTATGATGAGAACGAGTATTGTTCGATAGGTTTGATCGTCATTTTCGATGGTTGTATTTCGTTCGAGACGATAATCAACATCGAATGGAAAATGAAGTGTAGCTGCTGGATAGGCTCGAGAAACGACACATGTCAAACGAATGTATTGATTTTCACGTAAACTAATAAATCGATTATTTAATAATAATGATTGATAGGATAAATTTGTCTGAGGAAGATATTCGTTCGTCGATTCATATTGTACGCCAAGTTCAACTGTTGTTAATCGAACTAGAACAAATAAAAGGAGGAAAAAAAATATTTCTTTTTTTTTTGTTTGTCTCTTGTAATATTATTATGATTGAAAGCACTTGTTATCATTCGATTAGAACTAAAGAAAAAAATCTGTTGACCTACCGATAACAATCAAATGAAATTGTCGAATATCACCAAGTGTTTCACATTCATAAACACCTGAGTCATTCGATTGAAGTCGTTCAATCGTAAGAATTTGTTTCGAAAGATTATCTTTCGAATGTTGAATCGACATTTTCGAACGAAATCTCGGCAGAATAACACCGTATCGTGTTGCTAAGAGATTCGGTCGTTTCCACCAAGCGACATCATTCAAATCACATATAAATTGTACATTGGTTTTTTCGGCACGAGTTATCATTTCGAATTGAGTTTGATCATCATTGGTACTATTGAGTAAATGAATTGAAAGAAAAAATAAAATCAAACGAAGAGATTTATAATACATGGAAAAATAATTCTCGAGAATAGTTGTTCATCTAAAAGCAATAATACATCGATACACTTGAAGACGAAAAAACATTTCAATTGAAAGAAAAAAAAAGAAGTCAGACGGAATGTTTTCTTTTTGCTCGCATAGATTAATCTATTGCTTTAGTAATTCCCTTTAGTACTCAAGCATTTCGTTTCTTCCGGCTCTAAACTTCCTATTGTCTTGTCAAGTTCTATTATCTTTAACAGTAACTCGTTGTCGTCTTCTTCTTCTTTTTCTGCTGCTTCTACATCGAGACTCGTTATACAAACAAATCGATCGTATTGAGCGCACACTTATTTTCCTCTTGTTATCATCAACTAACTGATGATGATGATGTCTGTTCAGGATCATCGATACTATTCTAATCATCAATGTGTCAGATTGAGATACAAAACGAGAGGAAAAAAGAAAGACTAAAAGGTGAATAAATGAAAGTTGTAATGTTAATCTTTTATCGTCGATTCTGACCACCCGTTGATAACAATAAGAAGATAAATCATCATCATCATGCCGAGAATGAACATATTGAGATTTGTCTTGCGTGCGAGAAAGTAATTATCGAGTTGTATTTAACAGAATAGAGTATCGAAACAGTTTCTCTTACCTATTCTCTCGTTTGTTTCCATGAATGAGAAGAAGAAAAAGGCACACGTACAATTATATGAAATAGTTTGATCGATTTGTATGTTCGCTCAAGAGATTATCTTTTTTGTTTTGTTTGCATTCTTCCTACGGGAATAAATCATTGTGTGGACAAAAGGCGATGATCTGAATGAGCACATTTATTGAAGCTAGCCATCGGTTGAGGCGGATAGTAATAGAATAAATGAGGTCATCTTCAGACAGGTGCTTGACAAGCAGACAAAAGACGAACGAGAGAAACGATTTTTCCGGAAAATGGATAATCGATTTACCTCATAAATAATCGTTTCTCTCGGTTTCTTTTTCTTTTTCTTCTTCGTCTGATCACTAACGATATAGACAAATTGAATTTCGTATCCATACATACTTCAGTCATACTTACAGTTTCAATTAAACGTCGAGTATCCTCATTTCCTTTCTCTCGTGCACGATACAAAACGTAATATTAAAATCTAAAAGTAATCTTTATTCTTTCGTCGGCTAACGATTTAATCGACTAATCGGAAACCTGTTACATTGCGAAAGAAACAGGGAGAGAGAGAGAGAGAGACTCGTAAAAAATTAACGTCCTAATTGTGTCTCTGTGTGTTAGCTGAATAAACGTTGTTATTTTTCTTAACAAGTACCTATTCATTGAACAGTTGAGTACGGTATGGTGAACAAACATGTCGTTAAGAGTAGCGTGCTTGTTAATCAAAATAAATGACATGCGAAAAATAAACATATTCTGTCTGAGTTTGAAATGCAAAAAAAAAGAAAAGAAAATTATTTCGTTTGAAAAATAAAATTTCTTGATTGTCGTCGTTGAACATTTTTACGGAAGAAAAAAATAACTTAAGAGACCATTCTTATTAACCTTGACGTAAAAAGGCTACGCATCGCATCTTCATCATCAGAAATGTTATTCCACGAGCTCGTTCGAGCGATGAATAGGTATATAAAACATAGAGAAAGAAAGAGTGAGAGAGAAAAAAAATGCTGATTACATTAGTATTTTCCTTCGTTTGATAGTCGAGATAGATTTCATAGATGAATCACACTGCATACATCTAACATTCTTCGTTTGGTTTCCGATTAGAAATTAAGCTCACATGTTATTTGTGCTCGTTCATCTGCAATACTCCCTACCGTAGAGAGTTAATTATACAGACATTTTCTTTCTCTCACAGTCTCATCATACATTGTTAAATAAAACAAAGGAAGAAATTTTTCATGTTGAAAATCACCGAAGGTTATTGTTTAATTGTCTTGAAATCAGACAGATGGAAAACCTTGAGCAAAACAATTTCGTTTGGTAATAAGCGAGTAACAAAAAAGAAGAAGAAAGAAACGACCGTTTGATTTCAAATCATATTTGTCAATCATTTGCTTGTTGTGTTAATATAATTTTTATTCATTTGTATCTTATTTAATCAACTTGTTTCACGCTTGATAATCATTTTGAACAAGAAAAACTATCGATAAACTCGGATAGATGTATGATGATGACGTTGTCTGTTGGCTTGACATTAGTTGAATAATATTGATCGAGTTTTACTCAATGTATTCGTATGTTGACAAGAGTTGGTTAGATCGAGGCGAGAGAAGAAAAATGAACGTAAACGCCCTTGTATTGTGTTGGTTTGGTTGAATGATTTTGGTGATAGTATTTAAAGTGACTGTTAAATAAGTTCGACAAACGTTTAGTTGTACTTGTTCGTTTCTTCTTTTTTTTTTCTTCTTACAGAAACTTTCGTCACATTCAAATTGAATAATGGCCGATGAACTATTTGATCAAGCTGGTATCGATTGATTTATAATTTGTTGTTTTTTGAGGTCGTTAATGTTTATTTGAACTATTGTAGATGCGAATAGAGACGAACGTCTCGATCTCAATGAATTTCGTAATCTTATTGCACAAAATTTCGGAGCCAATGCAACCGAAGCTATTTACACAGGAGGTGAATTTGAACAAGTTCCATTTGCGACGAGCGCGTATGAAACTTCATCGGCGGCCACCTACGGTGATTTCACTGGTGGTCATAGTGAAGGTTACGGCGCTGTTTCTGATTTAGGTACAGCTTATTCTTATGACCAATCATCAGTAGGTGGCATTCAAGGAGAATATGAGGCTAATATTGGATCGAATAGTAATTTAACAGCAGCGTCATCGTCTTCCTACGAAGCAAGTAGCTCTCAAACAAACGTTCAACAGTATGCGACGAATGCACAAGGACTTTTTCAAGATCCAAATCCACAAGTTATTCGACGTCCAGCTCAAGGTGGACAAGTGACTTATACACAGAACATTCGTGTTCGATTCCTTCAACCACCACCAATTCCACCACCAGGCGTAAATCGATTTTCTCGTGAAAACAAATGTCGATTGAATTCGATTTTTCATTTAGCCATTGATTATCAAAGAAGTTCGGCCACCTCAACCGCCACCACCTCCACCGCTTATTATTCGTCAACGAGCTCCAGCTCTTCCACAACCGCCTCCACTCGTTCTCCGTGAAAAACCTCCAGCAATTCCTGCGAGTGTCGGAACTCAAACAGGTCCTTTTTTATTCATATTTTTGCAAAAACAAATTGCCTCTTTTTTTCCAGTTATTCGAAAACTACCTGCAGTACCTGTTCCACCTCGTTCAGTCATCATCGAACGACTACCACCACTTCCGCCTAAACCACGTACAATTACTTTTCTTTCTCGTTCTCTCGAAACTGCTTACTGTTTTCAGGTGATATTATCATCGAACGATGGATGCCTTATTCTACTATAACAAAACGAAAGACCATCGTTCAACGTGCTGATCCACCGAAACCTTATCCATCACCACGAAATATTATTATTCAATATGAACCACCGCAAGTTCGTGTCGTTCGTCAATTCGAACGACTTGGCGTTACACCTGAAAATCCTCAAGCTTACATTCAACGTTACGGCGCATCATTAATCGATAGTGAAACTCTCCTTCAACAGGCACGTGCTGCTGGTGTTATCGAAGATATCGTACGTAGAACATTTTCATTCAATCTCGAATTGAATCATCTCTCTATTTTCAGTCGCCACCAACAAGTTCATCGTCAGTTTTTCATGGTCAACAAGGAATGACGTCGAGTTATTCAGGCTACGAAACCGTACAAAACGGTGGTGCTGCTTTTGCTGATTCGTATGATACGAGTTTATTTGCAAGTCAAACTGCTGCATTCAATGCAGCCGATTTAAATCACGATGGATCAATTGATCGAAATGAGTTTCGTCAATTTTTAGGAGAAACTGCTCAATAAATTAATTTCTTTTATTTCGTGAAGCGAACAAAGTCAAGCAGAAGAAAAAGAAAAAAGAAAAGAACAAGGACATTCATTTTTTTTCTTTTTTTATTTCTTCATCGAATATAAAATTCGTTCTGCTTCGATTAGATCTTTGACATTAATTTTCTTTTCTTTTTCTATCAATTTTTTTCGTCAATACATAACATTAAACATCTATACATAAATGCAATATTTGTTCTCGTTTGTTCCAATAAAAAACTACGAACAAGAACCCATTAATTATCATGTGCATATGTTTTTTTTGCTCGTTCTTGATTTTAATCGATTTATTTTATTGAAAAATGAAGCGAATTGTGTTTGAAAGGGAAAAATTAATTAGTTAGTGGGGTTAGTTTATTGACTAAAGTTCTAATAAGGATTTTTGTGTGAGAATCTAAAAGCCAGCATTACGAAATTCGGCTAGAGATAGAGCGCCATCATTGTTGACATCAGCAGCAGCGAAAGCAGCATCAGCCGATCCGCCAAAACCACCAAATGATGAGTCAAATCCGCCTGTATTAACACCACTTGATGACGAATATGATGATGATTCGAAATACGACGAACGAGCAGCAGCAGCACCGCCACCACCACCACCACCGGAAATAATGTGACCGCCTGTTTCGAAGCTAGCATCACCGTTTACCGATGATGATGATGAAAATTCTGATGTGTTGAAAGTGTTTTGAGGGAGAGGTGGTGACTAAATAAATGCATTTTGTATTTTGTTTGAAATGAAACGAGTCGCAGAACTTACAATATCTTCGACAACACCGGCAGCACGTGCTTGTTGAACGAGAGTTGTAGCATCGAGAAGGACAGTTCCGTAACGTTGAACATATGCTTGTGGATCTTCTCGTGTTACGCCAAGACGTTGAAATTGTCGAACAACACGAACTTGTGGTGCTTCGTATTGAATAATGACATTTTGCGGTTTGGCATAGGCCTTAGCAGCTTCAGCACGTTGAACAATGGTCTTTCGTTTTTCCATTTCACCGTATGGAACCCATCGTTCGATGATAATATCACCTGAGAATAGTTAAAAATAGATTTTCAAAAACGACAACCACAAACATTTTACGTGGTTTGGGTGGTGCGGGTGGGATTCGCTCGATAATGACCGATCGTGGTGGAACGGGAATCGCAGCCAGATTTTTGACAACTTAAAAAAGAAAACAGCTTATTGAGTGAACAAAGAGAAATGTACCAGTTTGTGAAGCGACTGTAGCTGGTGTTGGTGGTGGTCGTTCACGAAGAACAAGTGGAGGTGGTTGTGGAAGCGGTGGAGCTTGTTGTCGAACACGTAGAGGAGCTGGAGGAGGTGGTTGAGGTGGTCGAACTTCCTTGATAATCAATGGCTAAACGAAAAATCGAATTTAATCGATATTTTTCCGAGAAAAAACTCGACTTACGCCGGGTGCTGGCACAGGCGGTGGTTGAAGAAATCGAACACGGATATTTTGCGAGTAAGTCAACGGGCCGCCTTGAGCTGGCCGAGTGACAACTTGCGGACTTGGATCTTTGAAATTTCCTTGTTCATCTGTTGCGTACTGTTGAATCGCTGTTGTTTGTGATGTCGATGTGAAATTCGATGAACCGGCATCACCGACAACATTCAAATTTGCTAAATCACCACCAACGTTAGCCGTTGTTGTTCGGTACGATGAGGATCCATAAGATGAATTATATCCAGCTCCACCATTGCCATTTACATTGTAAGCTAAACTACCTCGGAATCCGCCACTGCCACTGCCACTTGTTGACGATTCGTAGACCGATGATCGATAGGCTGACGAGCCGAAATCATTGCCAACTGTTGAATTTCGTTGAACAAAATTTCGAAATTCATTTTCAGTTAAATAACCATCATTATTCGTATCGGCTTCTTGAAAAGCAAGGTCTGTGATCGACATTTTTGTTGTTGTTCGTTCGAATATTTGTAAATATCATTTCGAATGCTGATCTTCAGTGATTTATATATCCAAGTTTTATGTTGAGAATCATTCAAGCAAGTCTCCTTAATGTTTATCATCACCAGACCTTGTTCTATGTTTTTTTCGATAGAAATCTTTTTCTTGTTTTCGAATGTTTTTAATGATAATGACTTTCATCAACATATAGTTCCTACTTCTCAACCTAAGTATTGAAATGTGTGACTATAATCATAAAAGAATTCGATAAGAACTTTGTACATTTCGTTTTTCTTTTTATGATCATTTTATTATGAACAAATCGCTCATTGATTTGTGATTTATGGTATCATAATATTTCAATAAAATACAACCATTGATTGATCTTGATTTAACTCTCTCTCTCTCTCCCTCTTGCCTCAAATGGGCGACATACTTTTCAACTGGTTGACCGATTTGCCAATAGGAAAAAAACAAATGTTCGATGTGTGCAGTTTTTTTTTTATTCTTCTTCTTCGGCTTTTTTAAAAATCAAACTTCATCGTTGTGTGAATTTTTGAAGAAAAACCATGATAACCGACGTGCAATTAGCGATTGTTGCCAATATTCTTAATGTTATGGTGTTCTTATTGATTATTCTTTATCATTATATAAATTCATCGAATATAAAGGCCAAAAAACAGAATTAGTGATTTTGGTATTCAATGCAAAGCAAAAGAAATGACTCTTTACATTAATTGTTTGTGTGTGTGTTAGTCTTTTGTTTCGCTCTTTTTATTATTAAAAACATTTAAAAAATAGATTTCGACATCACCGAGAAAAAGATTAAACAAACAATGGATAAACAATCTAATTTATTCGTTAATGAAGTTTGAACTGTTAAAAGACTTGTATTTGTTGTAATGAGATTATTCATAAATGAATAATTAAAACTTGTATTCACCTGATAGTTTGTATTCGACTGAAGACCGGTAAATCGATACCTATAATTCGTAAAAGACTCATTTTTTATTGAATCCAAACTTGTGCCTAGTTGCCCGGTGCTTGTCAATTGTGCTGAGAATGAAATCGGCGTATAGGGCAAATCATTTGGCCAGAGAAATGAAATCGAAAATGAATTCGACGTGATACTTGTCGATTGAATACTAACAATCGACGGTCCTGGACAAGCCGTATTCGAACGTAGACACGTTCGTGTAAATACACATTTCACAACTGATAGAACCTGACTGGTATCCGTAATCAAGGAATTCGACAAGAGACAAACATAATAATAGGCGTTGACAAATTCGAAATTCTTCGTTAGATTTGTTATTGTTTTATTTGCCGACGTGAATGTATAGTTATTCGATGCATAAGTTTGATTATGTGAAAAATAGAATTCATAGAAAATAATTGAAATTTGAATGAGATCCGATTGATCGACCGATGTATTGGCGAATTGCCAATTGACGGTTAATGCCGTTGAATTAACCGGTAGGACAGATGTTAATTTCGGTTCGGTTTGAGGCCCACCGATTGTTTGACATATACAACTAGTAATCAACGAAATCAATGCAATGCAATGTACGAGTGTTTTTTTCATGATCACATAAAAAAATGAAAGAATGAAAAGAGAAAAAAAAGCATCTCAATGTTATTTTTTCATGAAAGCAACTACCTGCTGTTGCCTTGTTTTGACAAATTTTCTTGTGCAAATATACGCGACATTGACATTGAAACATTGTATGTCTATCGATTCGCATATTTCTCATTCAATTACGATGAACATTTACAACTTATTAAGTAGACATCGAACGTAATCTCGAAGTTCAGTTAATTTCGTTTTCTCTTTCTCTCATTTTCAAATACAGATCGAATTTCTTTTTCTCCCTCTCTCTCTTTCTCTTGCAGCATTGTTTATTGTTATTATATATATATATGTTACGAAAGAGTCAGTCGATTACTCCGTACTTTTATATGTGTTCGATCGAACGATTTCTTTCTTTTATTCTGTCTGTTCATTCAAATAGTTTCTCTTTTATAGATAATCGAATATGAATCTCGAGAGTAACATGGGGTAAGACAAAGCAACAAAAAAAAACGAACGTTGAATTTAATCGCTCTAAGATATTTTCGAATAGTGAACAAGCACCATTGCTTACGATTAAAGCGCATATTTTTCAAGTCGATCCTGAAACACGAAAAACGTGGTTACCATTATCGAACGGTGCTGGTAGGGCAGCGGGGATCGAGGCCGTTGATTTCGAAATTTTCCTTTGATTTATTTAGTTAATGTGCAAATCTTTCATGATTCAGTTAAGAATGTCTATCGAATCTTGTCTGTCGACGGTTCGAAAGTACTTCTCAATACGATCGTAACCGCTCGTATGACTTTTACGAAAACATCACAAAAATTTTGTCAATGGGTCGATTCTCGAGCAAATCATGTCTATGGTTTAGGTTTTTCGAATGAGAACGATTTACTTCGAGTAAATCACATTGTTTTTTTCTGTCTTTTTGCTAAACCGTCAAGTTTCTTTGTTTTTTTTATTTAGTTTATGGATAAATTTCTTGAAGTTAAAGAAGCCACACGAAATGCTGTACGTAGTAGTAGTGTCGATGCTCGACAAACACCTCGAGTAAAATCTTGACGAAAGAACATTTTCATAAATCGAAATATTTATTTGTTAAGTCCGATGGCGAATGGTCAATTCAATCGAATACTATCGAGCAAAGTTTACTATTAAAACAAGAAAATACTCAATTAAAACTTGCACTTGCACAAAGGTTGATTCGACTAATTACTCGAAGAAAAAACGAAACAAGTGTGTTTTTCTCTAGTTCAACAAATGCTCAAAAATGGAAAGATGAATTAGAAATTCTTCGAAATAACAATGCAAAACTAACAACTGCTCTTCAAGAGAGTCACGGCAATGTCGAAGAATGGAAACGACAATTACATTTCTATCGTGATGAATGTTCACGCCTTCGACAATTAGTAAACGAATAAATTCAATAGTTTGATTCGATTCTCATTGCAAATCTAGGTCAGTAATCAACATTCAACAAGTGATCAACACGAATTTAAAGGTCTACTTGATAGTGCTGATTTACGTAATAAAGAACAAGAACAAGTAGAGAGTGTCATTTTGTTTTACAATCCTATTTGTTGACTTTGAATATCTAGAAAATTCTTCAACTTGAAAATCAAATTCAACGTTATGTCTCTCAAATGAGTTCGTTAAAAGAACGAATAGCTGTACGTGAAATGAACCTTTTGTTCAAAATCGTTTCATTTGATTTCGTCTCTTGAAAGGAAATCGAAGCCGATAATCAAGGTCTTCGAAATGAGTTTCAACGTCGTTCACCTCGTCGTAATATTGCACAAATAAATCGTCTTCGAGAATTATTTGACAGTAAATCGAATGATTTTCAACAGGCAATTTCAACGAAATCTCAAGATCTTCAAAATCTATGCTCACAAATCACTCAAGCCTTAGCCGATTTTTAGTCAGATGATTTTCGTTTTTGTTTGTTTTTTTTTCTGCTTCCTATTGTGATAGAAGAGAGAGTTTAATTGTCAATAATTTCTAGATGAATAAAAATACAAATAATTAATTATTAAAGTTAATGTTTTATTTCGTAAGAAAAATCTATGTTTTTTTCATTTTTAATCGTTTGTTTCGTTCGATCATCATTCGAAAGAATATCGTCGGGAAAAATCGTCGCAACCAAATTGCGATAAACTGCAGAATTGGTGCGATGACGACTTCGTTTTCACGATATTCAATAGCACGAATAATTCGTTTAGCAACGTAATCAGGCTCATAAGCTGACCGATGATTATCGTCGGCGATCTGTTCGTTAGTTGTCATTCGAGTTTGAGCTTGTTGACCGAGTTCAGTTCGAATATACGACGGACTGATAACGCAAACGTTGACATTCTGCTTGGGATATTGTTCAGTTAATTCCATACGTAACGAATCACTAAATGCTTGTAAAGCATGTTTAGACGCCGAGTAAGAACTTCGATCAGGTACAGCAATTAGACCTTGAACACTCGATATGTTAACAATCGTTGCATGACGAGTATTGTTTTCGAGAATATTCTTAAGAACTAATTTTGTTAATGCTACTACCGAAAGATAATTCAAACGAAAGATATTATTAACAAGATCAGTTGGTGTATCGAGTGCCGATGAACGTTGACTGATGCCAGCATTGTTGATTAGACAATCGATTGGCTGTGTTTCGAGAATATTCATCAATTGTGATGATGATGTAATTTGTTCGAAATTTGATAAGTCGATTTGAATGAGTTTAGGCTGAGGATAGGTCGGATGACGGCGCATGAGTTCATCGCGTAGATTTTCTAAACGATCGATACGTCGTGCGAGAAGAATCAATTGACATTCGTATTCGAAGAGAAGTCGTGCGAGACTCTCGCCAAGACCTGATGATGCACCGGTTATGATAATTGTTTTCTTTCGAATTGATATTCGTTTACGAAGAAGAAAACGCAATAATAAATATGAACAGTAACTAACTGAGAGAGCTATTAGCCATTTCATCTAAAATAAGTTCGAAGTTACCTAATTTTGCTCTTGTTTTTTTTATTAACGGAAAATTATCACAATAAAAAAAAAGAAAAAAATATTGGAATTTAAGTTTGGTGTATTTTAAGCATCTAACGCAATATTTTCGTCCATTTGTGGTATATCTCGTGGTTGATTATGTGTATCAGGCCATTTCCATGTTGCCGGACCGTAATATTGATAAGATGTGTCGTACAATTGCATTCGAATGAAAGCTTCTTTATCTTGAGGTTCTACAGACAAAAAAAAACACGACGATAAAATATCGATCGTCTTGTGGAAAACAAGTGACTGACCTGGATAACACCATGCTTTCTTTTGTTTGTAAAGATGTTCGGCTAGATGAGCAGCGATTTTCACTGTCACATCATGAATTGTTGGAATAGGTGGATAGACTCGTCCTTTTTCTAGATCTGCTTCAGTTACTAATGATCCTAATTTCTTCAAATGAAAATATAATTGTACGTCATTTAATTGGATATGTCAATTGTTTTGAGTTTACTTGAGCAGCTATGAGAAACATATCTTCTTCCACATGACGTGCCGCGCACGCAATCGTTGCTAGTGCAATCGATGGAAATATATACGCATTATTTCCTTGGCCTAGATTTAAAGAACTACCCATGAAGAAAAAAAATGGATCAACTAAAGATTTACCTGGATAGAAGATTTTATCTTTATAAGTAACTGGTTTGAACGGACTGCCAGAGGCGAATATACAACGACCCTTAAATCAATGAAACGAGAAAACAAAACAGTATGCATCATTTTCAAGATTCATTTTCGTTTAGTTTACATTCGTTTCACGGTAAGCTTCTTCTGCTGTACATTCAGCTCGACTTGTCGGATTTGACCTATTTTTAAAACGTGTCAATTGGGTTATTACAATGTTAAAAGCTTTTTTTATTACAAAGCAAAGATTATCGGTCGCTCATTAACTTGTGACATTTTTTTAAGTACGCCATCGTGAAACAATCGAGCAACACCACTGGCGCCTGTTCATTGCCGAGAAAAATAAAAACTTAATGTCTTAAAAACTTTTTCAATTCTTATTTACCCATAAGAACAGTTGGTTTGACGTAATCAATTACTGATGAAAGATCTTTCATTGCTTTTCCTTTTTTGACATAAGACGCTTTAGGACCCTCTAAATCTCCTTGCGGACGACCCTTTTAAAGAAGGTAAATTAACAGATTTCTCGTTCTTTCCTTTTTCATTTACTTGAACGATGAGTCCGTGTACATCGTACATCCAAATTTTACTTCTCGCTTCTTCCGGTGTACTTCCTTCGCGTATCATCGCATGCGTAATTAAATCCGCAATACCACAGGCAGCCTAAATGCGCATTTCCAACGTTTCATTTCAATTAATTAAACGCTCACTTGACCAGCACCAACAAACAGATAAGTATTATCACATAACCGTTTATTTGTAATACGTAAGGCAGCAATAACACCAGCGAGAACAACCGCAGCGGTACCTATATACGTATAATATGAGATATAAAAAAGAGAAAAGACAACATTTTCAAACCTTGAATATCATCATTGAAGGTACAATAACGTTTTTGATATCGTTCGAGTAATTTATAAGCATTAACACTTGCAAAATCTTCGAATTGAACAAGACAATTCCATCCAAAACTATTCAATAAATTCGTATTTTTTTCCTTTGTGTGTTCTTTTGAATTTTACCGTTGAACAACTGCCGACATGAATTCATCAATAAATTCTTCATATTCTTTGCCTCGGATTCGTTTTTGTCTTAAGCCGATATAGAGCGGATTTGATGAAATCTCCTTTATACAACAATTAGTTTTATTAATGTGTCAAAAGACGTTTTCTCTCTTTCGCAGACACAAACCTCATTATCCGTTCCGACATCAAGCATTATTGGTAAACAATTTTGCGGTGGTATACCAGCGATAGCTAGGAAAATAGAAACAAGATTCAGCTTAGTTTTCAATTGAATCATGATGAATAAGAGATTATGATAGATTAGATCCGGTTTTCCTTTTCTCTATTTTATGAAACAAACAATTATTATCGCGATAGTTTCAAATGATTTCCTTGTTTAGCTCGATAGAATATTCTTCTTCTTGAAAACTATGTAGATAATTACTTGGAAAACAAGAAAAGGAAAACTGCTAGATCTTTCCTTTTTCTTTCTCTCATTTTTAATGGCAATTTATGCGAGAAATCCGTATTAGACTTAGAAAATTGTTTCCTTGACTAATCGTCACGTAGGCGTATTGAGAACAAGAAACTTTCGATTGTTTAAATTTCAATAGTTAACCTGTATATAATTGCAGTTTACCAACCGGTATGCCCATTCCGAATGCGCCGAGATCTCCTAAACCTAATATACGTTCGCCATCGGTAACGACAATAGCTTTCACATGTTGTTCTGTCCAGTTACACAGAATATCATAGATATGCCCACGATCATGATTAGTAATGAATAAACCGCGCGGCCGTTTAAAGACAAGACCATATTTTTGACAAGCGAGACCGACTGAAATAAATAAATAAATAACGTAAAGAAAATGAATCGAAAATTCATTACCTGTCGGTGTATAAACAATCGGTATGAGTTCTTCGAGATTATCTGAAAATAATAGAAAATAAAAGAAAAATTCCAAGATGATTGATAAGATTTGCACCTGCGATAACTCGATAGAAAAGCTTTTGATTTCTTTCGGAAAGATTCATTAATTCATTGTACCGATCGAGATCGTCTAGACGAGATTTTATTCTCAATTAATTCAGTGAAATAAATTGAGCTTATTACCTTGAGCTCGATGAAGATTTGTCATAACTCGATAGGCTTGAACATCTTGAGAAACTATAGCCGGTGGCAATAGGCCATGTATGCCCATGTGTTGCCTTTCCTGAAGCGAAAAAGCCATACCCTATAGTTAAGAAAAAGATCAGAAAATTCTTTGGCGTTGACATTTTTCCTTGAATTTCTATGTGTGTGACTTTGTTCAACGCGGGATTTCGTAGTAAATCGACTCCTTTGAGTGACGAACGCGGTTTTGTTCCGGGTCGATATTCATCCGTGACTGTTACGCCACATCGTTGTTGAAGTTTTGTCAAGTTAAATTGTCGTTGTGTTCGTAAAAGAATTGAGCTAAGTTTTTGTCGATAAAGGATCGATGACATATTTTCTATCTGACTAGGAGTTATTGATTAGTCGGATATATCTGAAACGAGAACGTTTTTTCTCTGTCTCTTCAAAGAACATATATTTTTTTATTGTATTAATTAAGGTCTTTAGCCGGAAATTACAGAAGTAATCTTCTTTTTTTGTTGTTGTTGTTTATCTACTAATTAAATCCATTGGCCAATTTTAGAAACATTCAGTTATATAACTATTCAATCATAGAATTAAAATAGACTCGATTTCGTTGAGCAAAAGCACTTTACGAACTATTGAGAACAATAATCAGTTCGAATTATCCTTTCATTTTCTTCGTCTTTAACCTGATCAAGAAAGAGGTTAATCTATTTCAAATCTTATCCACCTACATAAGAGCTAAGCGTTTCCTTATTCTCTACGTATAATTAATCGAAAAGAGCATGTATGCCTATTAATTATATTCTACAACGACTAAATTACAGAATGAGAGATCATGCTTAAAAAGAAATCTCTTAAACATGGATGAAGAAATTAATCTTAGCGAAGAAAAAACATAAATTAACGAGTTTTTTCTCTCGCTTCTTTTCTTTATATACTTTATCAATTGAAGGAAAAGCACTAGATTACTCGGTTTTTTTTTCTTATTTTGTTTCCGATACGATAGACAAATATGTCGACTTCATGGATGATATTTTTTTTCCTTGCTATACAAATAACAACCATTCTATCCGGTTTTACTGATGTTCCACGTAAGAGTTCCATGTCAAACTGATTCATATTCAATGTTGAAATTCATCTTCTAGCTCCACCGTCACGACCCGAACGATTCAATACACGTGAAGAACTCAAACGTTATCTACAACTTGTATTTCGAAAAAGAAGAAAACAAAACGACCGATAAAATCATGTGAATTTGTTTGTTTTAGGTTCATGAATACTACGCTATTATCGGTCGACCACGATTCGGTCGTTCAATTGTAAAAGTACGCAAAGCTCCGACTGATGTAAATCTTTTTAATTTCTTCGATATCAACGGCGACAAATCAATATCCTACGACGAATTTCATCATCAACTCGGGGATTAACAATTTGGAAACAACAAGCAAAAAAAAAGATCAGCTCAAGTGTGTAACTGTGCATCGTAACATCGTTTATTGGTGTACGTTAACACTACTAATCGATCGAAAAAAAATCTATATTATCATTTTTGTTTATTTTCAATTTTGTTTTGTTTCTCTCATCTGTAGATGAACTGATTTACAATCCGGTGATGAATGAATATCGCTTATAAATGTCACCATTATCAGTTCTTTTTTTCCTCAATTTATTGGTCTATCGTTTATCTACTTAAACAAGTATACAATAAAAGAAAAAAAATGAGAGTTTATCAGTTCGGATCTATTTAGTTCTTCGTCATTTACTTGTTTGTCAAAAATTGTAATTGTAAAAAAAAGAAAACAAGAATCCTCACGGATAATTAATTATGAATTGAAGTAGTTTCGGCTGCAGGTTAGATGATAATTACCGTTTGAGAAAAGGACGACGACGGACAACTTACAAATCATCGAGTGCAACGTAAAAACAAACATTCGCCTCACGAACGAAAAGAAACAATCTAAAAAGAAAAAGAACGAAAAATGATTGTAGATGAGAGACTCGTTCGCTTTTTTTCTGTACGAAAAGAGAAGAATATTGAATTATTGATTTATTTTGATTCGAAATCGAGCTCGTCAATTTGTTTTTCGATGTCTTGAAGAGTGTCGAGTAGAATTCGCCGACGTTCGGACAGAAGACTTCGTTGTGTTGACGACGTCATTGAGTCGGATTCGTCCGATGAAGATGATCGTTGAGGAATGTACAATTGACCGAGATAAGTCGAGAGAAGTTTTGCAGCTGCATGACAACGTGCAACCGAACAATCACTAATACCGATTTGCTGATGAAACGGACATCGTTGTTCGATAAGAAACGAATAAGTAGCGTGTTCAAATGTTCGTTGAATGTGTTCGCGAGTGACATGTTGCTGTTTTAGTTCGATTAAAACCATGATCAATGATTCGAGACTGATTAGATTTACGAAACGTGTAGTTTTCGTAGGATGAATGCCTGAAGCGAAAATGTCGATTGAAAAGTTTGAAATTCTTTTGTTTAACCTTCGCCTTTTTCTTGAAGCCAATCGATGAAAAACGATGTCTGATCGAATTCATTCGTCGGAAAGAAAACACACGGCTGAATTAACCGAAGATATCTCCTTCTTGTTCATCAATCTTATTTACATTCGTTGGACAAACGAAATTCTTCAATTGAAAATAAAGATCTTTGTAATCATCAGTTGCGTCAGCAAAGTCATTGACAGGTATTTCATGAGTTTCTTTCGATTGTTCTAAACATGCCGACATGTAACCTGTGGGAATCTTTTGAGGTTTTACAAATTTCTGACGAAAGATTGTCACACCATCGTTTAGAGTGAACTAAGACACGCGAAATTCGAAGAATCTTACACGAAGAATGCACAATTCAGCTGGTAGATAGCCGCCACCGTCCTCAGAATGGATTTTACAGAATATTTGAAAATTAATCAGGTAGATTGGCATTGAAAGTAATTCGGTTAGATCAAGTGGAAGATATTTATACGCAAGAAATGTACGTTCGGATGCAAATCGATCGTAATAAGTTTTCAGTTCTTCGCTCGGTATGTCTCGTTTTTGAAGAATGTCTTCGGTTTTTTCGTGATAGGCGACGGATTCGCTCGATAATTCTTTCGCCAATCATCGTACTGATTTTTATAAACTTGTTTTTCGCCATCCGATAGAGCTTTCCACTGATCGACTCAGCTTTGGCATATCTAAAAAAATTCGATGTTGCTGTTTTTTTTCTTCAAAACGAAAAAGAACTTCTTCTGCTTAATAAACTGTACAATCACAATACAAAACGGCGACCACGACCGATACTAAACATGACTAGTGAACTATCTGATCGATTACTAATTGTCGTCGACATTGGTCGTCTCCCACGACCAGTCGAAAGCAACTGATTACTATCTTCTTCTTCTTGAGTCGTTTCATTGGTGTATAAAGATGAAATCGGCCAACGGCAATCGATTTTTATCGGTTTTGTTGATTTTCGCGACTGAAATGCGTACGGAATGGAGGCGAAGAAAGAAAAACAACAACAAGAAATTACTTTATTTTCTATTGAAAGTATACTCATTGGCGAATTAGTCGATTGAATGAAAACATTTGAACCTACAGAACCTAGTTGAACTTTCTCTTTCACTTTATCCAAATAAAGTGAACTGATCGAATCAACAACCGACGACATCGATTGAATACTAGGCGATGGACTTCGTTTAATCGTAATCGCCGTTGGCAAATGAATCTGTTCGGCGAAACGTTCACGAACAAATCCATCGAGAAAAAGACTAAAACCATGATTCATCGCTCGACAACAATATTGAATAGCTAATGAATCATGATAGATGCATCGATCTTTAACTTGAAGTGTGTAAATCGGTCGACGTAGTTGTTCGCGAACACTTTGATGAGCATATTCACCAAGACCAAGACGACGAAGTACCGCACAAACGAATGCTTCGAATGAACAAACACGAAAAGTCACGGTCGATTGGTGAACATCTTTCGATGCGAGCCATTTGAGAAGATAAACCGTTTGATCACGTTCGAAAGCATTGCAAAAAACTAGTTCTGAATCTAAACAACAACACGAATGAAAAAAAGGGCCAATTGTTAGCAACCAACCGCCAATCACTCGTTTGAATTCTTGCCAAATTTTTGCATAATCACCATTGGCTCCGATGAAATTATACGGTGGTATTTGATGGGTTTCACGTGAATGATCAATGGCTGTGCCCGTATAACCAACGGGAAATTGTTCGGGTTTAATGATTGTGTAATATTCTTGTTGAATACCTTGAGCAAATGAATATTTCATAATAGCAAGTTCAGCTGGATAATAATCTCCTCCATCTTCATCATCAGTTCGACAGAATATTTGAAAATTAACAAAGAATATACTTCGTTGAAAGACATCATTTAAATCATTCGAGAGATATTCATCGAGATATTTATTTTCATTGCTATTCTTTTCGAGAAATGAGATTTCTTCGCTCGATGGAATGACGGGCGTGATAACATGTTCATTATTCAACATTCGATCGCGTTTATATTGTTTAGCTAAATCTTCGTAAGGTTTTCGTTGAACTAATGACATCGAACGCCAATGTGGCAAAGCAAGAAGAATTAAATCCTGCATCGACATTCGAGCATAGGATGGGTTCGTTTGACGATATTCAACAGCTAAGTAATAGATTCCCGTTCGATGGACATTGTTTTTTTTCTTAGGAGGCATAATTATAATCGAAATTTTATTTGAATATTATTAATTATCATATCGAAATGAAAACCAATGGATCGAAAATCCGCCTATCGAACGATTGATTCGATCGGGAAAAATAATAAATTATGTACGAAAAAAAAAGTCGTTGAAAATTTTTATTTCAATCAAACGAAAAGTTTTTCGAACGTCGATTTCAATCATCACGAACAAGCAGATGTCGTTAATCGTTGACCGAAAAGTCGACGGAGAAAACAGTTAAATTTACATCGAAAAAATTTACTGAATATATAGAATAGAATTGGATTGATCGCTGTCGACGACAGAGCAAGAAGAATAGCGATCAGAAAAAAAACTCGATGTTCATAGAAATTCTGTGATTTATTCAGTTGCATATGAATGAACATGATTTGTGCAGGTGAAAACGAGAGAAAATAAACGATAGCAACGATTAATAGCATTGTTATTGCTTTTTTGCGAGCACGATTACCAGTTTGCGAACGTATTTTGTTCGTTAATTGGATATTTGAATCGCATTGTTGCGATTGAACAACACGATCGACGAGAAAGATTTTGTGACAAACAATCAGATACAAAATTGTCTAAAAAGAAGAAGATCGAAATCGATTTTTTCGTTATCAGAGAACTTTTGATTACTTGAATCAAAGCTGGAAGAAAGAAAAAACAGATCGATTCAGTGTATTTATAAAATCGAATCAAATACGAATCCGATAGACCACAAATGAAATAACCCAGTCGATGAGGATGAACGTGAAGTTTTAAGAAATAAAGATTCGGTAATGCAAAAAGAAAACCAACAGACCAAATCAAAATAAACGTTAAATATAAACGATTTCGACGTTTCAATGGCGAGATTTTAATTGGATGAACAATGGATATGTATCTTTCGATACTAATTGCAAGTAGAGTTTGTACACTAGCATAGCAACCGAAAACTTGACCGAAACGAACAATTTTGCAAAGAATAAAACCAAGATACCAAGCTGTTGGCCAGTACGTATCGTAGGAAAATTGTACGATATCGAATATATTGAAAATAAGAATGAGTAAATCAGCAATGGACATATTGAGAAGAAGAGGATTTGTTGATGAGTGATGAAGATTAATGGGATCGGCTAGAACTGATAATAGAACGAGAGTATTGCCCAATAAACCAATGAGAAGTATGAGAAGAAAAATGCTAATTAAAATCCAACGAAACCATTCGGATGGTCCCGTTGAAATCATCGTAAAATTCATTGTTGGATCGCGTGTGTTCTTTTGCTCACTGCGTTAACAAAAGGGAAAATCAAGAAAAATAACAACGATTCCTTCGAGTGATAAATGAATCATGTTCGTGTGGGTTTTCTCTTTGCATGATGATATTCATCTGTCAGATAGAAAATGACTAAATCTGGTCTTGATCAGATATTTTTTTCTTCTAATCTTATTTATAGAATAATAATAATCGTGCCTTAGTTTTCCTCGTGCACTTTAAACCAAACAACAAGAATAGTATAATTGATCGACGTTATTCTATCGAGCAAAATTCACATCTGTTCGCATATTGTCAACATTAATTACCTGTTGTGTCGATAAAATATTCCTTTTTTTTGCTCTCTAAACATAGAGCGCAATCTAACAATTAATCGGCTTAAATGAAAGCTAAGCCGACAATCTCAAGCAGGTTTTCATTATTCATATTAGTAGTTTAGTATCGACATTCTTTTAATTACAATTTATTTCGTCGTTCTTTTCGTCGAGCAAAAAGAAAATCCGATGTTCTGATTTTCAATTGACAAGACTCGCTGAACGAACGCTTCCTTTCAGAGCTCGATGTCGAGATGCAAATTCTTTGTCGTATAATTTTCGACGTTCGATGACTGTTCGATCGATAGATTTGTATGCTGTTTGATTTTGCAATGCAAGACGATAGAGAGTGTCGAGATCGGTTGTTCGATGTGTCGATGCCGATCGTCTCGAGTTCACTGGAAGTGAAAGGGACGATGATGATTCGTATTGATGATTCGCCGATCGACGAGTTGCGTGTGAAGTAACCGGACGATTGGTGAGCATGTTCAAAATCGGATTGATTACACGATGTTGTGTGTCCACATGTCGAGTTACGTGAGACGTTTTCGGCCGAAGAAAATTCTCGGCAATGCTGATTATTGGATCGATCGTTACTTGTTTTGTTTCATCTTCGGCTAGTAAAAGTAACGGACGTATTGGTCCAATTGATAGTTGGCTAGTCGATGGAACGATTGACTTTCTCGGTCGAGATTTCGGTTTGAATTTCGTCATTTCTAAAAACAAAATAAAAGTAATTGAATTCGTTTTTTTTTACAACAAAACAGAATAATCATCGAACTCGATTCATCTTGTGCGAGTTCATAAGCATGTGCTTGTTTCCATAATTGAAAAGCTCGATTTGGTTTGACTACTCGAACGACATTTTTGAAATGATATTTAATTCCCTGTTGTTCACGTTGTATTCGCGCGATATGCTCGTGATAATCGTCTTCTAAATACTTTAAACTATGTTGAAAACGTTGGTATTCGACTTTATTTATTCGTGCAGCATGCAATTGATTCGAACTGAGAACAACTTCGATTTTCGAGCTCTTCTTCATTGACAAGACCGTATGACATTGAAGATTTTATTTGATTATATGTATATATAGACGTAAAGACAATTGAAAAAATGAAACCTTTATGTATATGTTTACTTTTCGCGCTCACGGTATTCTCTCATGTCGTCAATTGAAATAAAAAATTTCGGAGAGAAATATTCGTTTCGAATTTCGACTGAACAAGTTAATCAATATTATCACACGTTATTAGGCAATCCATTTGAACGATTGAAATATTTGAATTTCGAAACAAAAATCTATGAATTCTATCGAACGCCGGGCATAATCGAATATTTTATTCGATATTATCTTCATCAAGGTTGTCTAACAAACGATATTCATATTCCCGTGGAAATTCTCTACGATGAATTTCGTTTTTTTGGTTTTAATGAGCAGATTAGCTATGAAATTCTTTCGAGTTTAATTACGATTGAATATTATATTCCATCGGGTTTGATATTTGATCTATCAGGGAAAAAAAGCAGCATGTTTGTTTTGTTTTTGTTATCAAGGAAAATATCGACGGGCTTGTTGGTATCGATTTGATTATCAAACATTGCGATCAACTTATCATCCATTTCGAATCGTCAATGGATTGATGACAATCTGTTCGATGATAATCTCGAACATTGTTCTTGAAAATTCATTCATCAATAATCGAATTCTTCTTTTCGAGACAATTATTTTAATTTATTTATATTCAAAATTGATGATTGCATATTTTATTCGACCAAGAATTCGTCTGAGAACGTTCGTTTTTTTCATTCATCTATTTGCATTATGTCCTTTCAGTTGGATTTTCTATTTGACATCATCGAATTGGTTCTATCCATGTCTTGTCCTTCAGTACATAGCTCGTCTTATTCGTTGTCTATGTTTATCTATTCGAGCGTATGATATTCTTGTTGCACTAACCAACGATCTGTCTATTTATTTTCAATTATTCCAAACGATTACATTGATCAATGTCGGTCTGGGTTTGCTCATCTATTCGTTTGAACGACGAACATTCGAGGAAATGATTTGGATTTCATTCAACGCATTTACAACATTAGGCGAAGGCACATATCGACCGCGCACATTAGTCGGTTTTATTATTGAGTTTGCCATTTGTTGCATTGGCATTTTGATGAGTCCACAAATGGTACAAAAAATCTATGCGATTATTTCGAATGTAATCGAACAAGACAAGTTTAATAATATGAAACGAAAACAAACACATCTTGTTTTGATTAAGGATGAACATGATTATGAAGCTATTGGACAAGTCAATGTCGATGGATCGAATTTTTTACCAGAAATTCTTCTCACTAAACCAACATGACATATCGTTTTGTTTTTCTTTTAATCGATTAATTAAAATAGATGTCATTAGAATTTGAAAATTCCAAAAAAAAAAATCAATTCACTATTGGTTAATCTTACTTATCAAGTTAACGTTCTGAATGTTTTCAAATTGAGTCATAAAATCTCACACATACATATAGATGAAAAATTTCTGCTTGTTTGTTTTCGTGTAGGAAGAGAGAACAGCAAGAAAAAAAACGAGAGAAAGGAGAAGTGCGTTGTTTTTTCATATTTTTTTTATGTTGCTTGTTGTTCTAATCAAATTCTCTTGATTAGATATCAGTTGAAGATCGTTTACGTGGGTAGTCGTTCTTTCTCTCTTCTCTATCGAAAATTTAAGAACTGACAAAAGTAACTTTTGCATAATCTTAGATATGAGTTAATCAAACCGAATGGCAACCTTAGAAAGCAATTTAAACGAACGTACACAACAGCTTGAAGAACGTGTTATAGACCCATGTTCGACTTTATCAATAGACAGTCTTCTTGATTCAATCAATGCGTTAATTTATGATTCAGAAGGAGTCAAAAAAACGAAGAATTTCGAAGGATTTTATTCGAAATGTAAAAATCTTTTTTCATTCGAACAAAACAACAAACTATTTGTGTTTTTTGTTTTGTAGTTAATGGTCCGGCAAAAGATATTCGTGATCAACGAATAAATTTTCGTGATTTCGAATCGATTAAAATTCTCGGTCGAGGTGCATTCGGTACAGTCGATCTTGTTCGATTGAAATCCACGGGACAGGTCTATGCAATGAAGACACTGAGCAAATTCGACATGGTTAATAAAAAAACACACACATCGAATAATTCCATTCGACTTGCATGTACATATTCGTTCTGTTTAGATAAAACGTTCGGATAGTGCATTCTTTTGGGAAGAAAGAAATATCATGGCGTTCTCGAATAGTGATTGGATTGTTAAACTTCATTATGCTTTTCAGGACGTGAAAAATGTAAAAGAAAAACAAACATAAATATTTCATGTGAATGAAAATGTTGAATTTTAGTTGTATATGATTATGGATTATATGCCAGGTGGAGATTTAATAACGTTACTCGAACGAAATGATATCGATGAGAATATGGCGAGATTTTATTGTGCTGAGGTCGTGCTTGGTGTTGATGCGATTCATACGATGGGTTATATTCATCGGTAGATTGAATCGACGAAAAATCGATGAAATATTGTTGTTCGTTGTAGAGATATTAAACCAGATAATATGCTATTGGATGCTCGTGGCCATTTGAAATTAGCAGATTTTGGTACTTGTTTGAAAATGGATAAAGTAGAAAAATGAAATCGATTGCGAGTAATGAAATATTTATCTATTGCTTTTTGTTCTTAAGAATGGTCTCGTTCGATCGGAAACCGCAGTCGGCACTCCTGATTATATCAGTCCTGAAATTCTGAAATCTCAAAGCACACTTATATCGTACGGCCGTGAAGTTGATTGGTGGTCTGTGGGTGTTTTTCTCTATGAAATGTTAGTAGGCGATACGCCATTTTTCGCTGAATCATTAGTTGGCACATATCATAAAATAATGAATCATCAGGATAATTTCAATTTTCCTGATGATGTTGTTTTGTCGAATGAAGCAAAAGAATTGATTTCTGCGTTTCTAACTGATCGGTAGGAGTAATTATTTCGAAAGAAAGTCTCTCATGAAAATTGTTGATGAATTAGAACGACACGTTTGGGTAAAAATGGAGCAAGTGAAATTAAAATTCATCCATTTTTTATCAAACAAACCGATTGGACTTGGGAATCGATTCGAAAAGGTAGTCGAATCGAGCTCGTTTTTTGTTTAGCTTTGTCATTGTGCTCGTGAATTTAGTTACTGCACCGATCATTCCTTCGATCAATAACGATGAAGATACGAGTAATTTCAATGAGGTTGATAAACGTGATGGACCAGTCGAAGAATGTTTTTCGACAACGAAAGCTTTCGCAGGAAATCATCTCGCATTTATCGGATTTTCATATTCGAATGAATATCAGTGAGAGAGGATTTTCGTTGTTGTTTTCATATTTTCAATTTGGTTTTCTTTGTCAGAATACTTTTAAATCGTCAATTACAGAGTTCGCCTATCTCTGAACAACGTCCAGAAGAAAACGAACGTATTCAAACTGATTTAGAAAATCGAATCAAGTTCGTTTCTTTCTTTTTTTTTATAAAATCTCTTTCAAATTTTTTGATCTCAGACGTTTATCTGAAAATTTTAATCAAAAATGTCAAGAAGAACAAGCTCTCAATGCCAAACTCTACGACTTAGAACGCAAAGCCATTGTTCTCGCTGCTCAAAGTCAAGAGGTTACCATCGAAATATCTTTGCTCGTATCGATCTTTGACTTTTTCAGGCTCAACGAAAATACGAATTAGAATTAGAAAATCGTCGTGTTTGCGAACAAAATCTCGAAGAAACTCAACGTTTACTCGAATTCGAGAAACAAGCTAAAAGTCAAATGGGTGCGACCAACCGAGAATGGACCGAGAAGATCAGCAATCTCGAACGACAGGTAAACTTATTCGACACGAATCCAACTTGACAACGAAACTCAATGTTTAGTTAGTCGAACTGAATGAAAAATACAAAGTCGAATGTGATCTAACTGTTCGTTTGAAGAAGCAAACTCAGGATCTTCAAAAGAACTATTCCGCTCTTGAATTCGAATACAACGAATCGAATAATCAATATGAAGAATTAAGTCAAATCAAAGAAAAACTCGAAAAAGATTATACAAATCAGCAGACTCTTTTTGAACAAGAGAAAAATGCCAAATCACTCATTTGGGAAAGTCTTCGTGAATTTCAAGGTTCGATTTTTCCTTTTTCAAAACGTTCTTTAAGCTTTTTTCATTTCAATAGAAAAAACAAATATTCTCACAATTGATCTATCGAAATACAAAGATCGAGACGTTCAACAAAGCAACGAACTGATCGAACTCCGTCAATCGTCTGCACAACTTGAACGTGTAGGTCAATCAGAACATTTCAAAAGAAAAAAAACCGAATATTTATTTGTTCTTTGTAAAGGAAAAAGTCAATCTTAAAATGGAAATCGATTCTCTTCGAGGCAAACTCGCCGAAGAAGAAATCGAACATAAAAAACTTCAAGAACAATTACTCGTTGAAAAACTCAAACGAACAATGACAGATCTCGATATGGATAATCGTAGTGATGAGATTATTAAAGGTTGAATAGCAAAATTCTTCATATTAATCGGTTGTAATCGATTGTTTTTTGTAGATCTCGAAAAGAAACTCAATCTAGAACGAACAACATTGAAAAAATCGAATGATGAACTCATTGAATGTCAACAAAAACTTCGTTTACTCGAAATCGATCTTAAAGACGCGAAAAATAAATCGAGTAAACTCTCTCAAGACTATCAAATGTTACAACAAGCTCATAAACAATCACTCGAACAAATCGAATTTGACAATCAACGACGAAATCAACATGAAAAAGATTACAAATTACTTCAAGAACAAGTCAATAATCTAACGAACAAAGACAAACAAATGCAAGACAGTATTCGACAATTACAAACTGAAAACGAACGATTAAATAAAGAATTACGTTCGATTAATAACGAATATCAATTAATCAAAACGCAAACAAATGAATATGAAGAACAGATTGAAGGTTTTTTTCTGATTTATTTATCATTTTTAGTTTCGATGAAATTTCGGTTTAGTTAATTTGAGATCATCGGAATCCTATCGATGTCAAATCAACGAATACAAAGATGAAATGGCAGAGCTATATGAAAAACTTCGATCAGCAATCGATGAACAGAAAAATCTCCAAGACGAACGGTAAATTTCATTGTTCTGTGCTGAAATCTGCTTATGTTCGAACTTTGATTTAGTGAAAATCTTATCAAACAATTGGAAATCACCAATGTGAAATTGAAAACCGAAAGTTTAAATTTAAATTTTCTTCAAGAACAATGTGCTGAATTAGAAAAAGAAAAGAAAATTCTCAATATTGAAATCGATGCATTGCAAAAAGAATTAACTAGTCGATTGAGTTTATTAGATTCAGAAATTAATACAGTTTGTTCTTGTTTTTTTTTCGTTCTCAGATTTGTTTTTTTGTTTTTCTTTAGCTAACAGATCGATATGAAAAAGGTCAATCTGATCTTAAACAAGCACTCGAAGAACGGCCCATGCTTGAGAAGAAAATACGAAAAGGTTTTGTTTGTCGATTTTTGTTTTAGTTTTTCCTTAATTCGTTTTTTTTTATTGTTCTCGTAGAATATGAAGATCTTATCGCTGATCTACGCAAAAAAGCCGATGATGAACGTACGAAAAAAGAAGCGGTATGTTTTCAAATATGAAAATACTTCGTTTGTCTCGAAATAAATTCTCTGTAGGCGGTGAATAAATTGTCCGATGTGGTAACGAGTTCGACATTGAAAAAGAATAGTCCCTATCGTCCAGTTATGAATAATCAACGAAATGAAAACAACGAACGTATTGCAGCGAGACGATTTGAACAACTTCTCGATGAAGTAAAACGATTTGAAATTTTCAAAAAAAATGTTTGAAGAATTTATTCGTTTGTAGGAAAAGAAAAAATATAAAAAATTACAAACAGAAAAAGATACGGAAATTTCGTTGTTAAACGAAGAAATCAATCAACTAAGACGTGATCTCGATAATCAACGACGAGATATCGAAAAACTCAGGAGAAAACCGTCGGATGTCTATCGTTCCACTGAAAGTTTAGCCTCTGCATCATCATTCAAATTGGATGAAAACGCTAAAGGTAAATTAAATTTCATCGATTGAATCGATTTACACTTCGTAGTTACAGATATTCTACATACTTGGGTTCAAACGCCGCAAGAAAACGGCCGAAAGAAAGCAGCCTGGAAAAAACAATTAGCTATTCTAACGAAAAAGAATTTCGCTTTGTACAATTCTGATAAAGATCAACAAGCTGCGAAATCGGTTGATTTAACGTAACAAAAAAGAAATCTCATAAATGATTATCATTTCGGTACCTTTTCTAGTAAATTAATTCACGTTCGACCGGTCAATCAACGTAAGAGAAAAGAATTTGCTTAAAAACAAACAATCAGTTGTTGTTTTTTAGCTGATGTTCTTCATGTCAATCCAAATCAATTGCCTAAAATCTTTCAGATCATGTACGATAGTCAAGAATTAGCATCTTCTACTCATACGTTAACATCATCGGTTCAATTGAATGTAAGTTTTTTTCCTTTTGCAGAGAAAACAACAGTTGATAAATGACTGTTTCTTGTAGCCAATCGATCGAAATGGTTCGGAAACAATCGAATATCGCAATCATTTTTTTATTGTTGTGACAGCACGTTTGGGAAAAGATTGTGATGTTTGCAATCACGCTAGTTTTCATTTTCTAACTAAGAGTGTTTATCTTCAATGTACACAATGTGGCCTTCGTTGTCATAAACAACATTTAGATGACAAAGATAAAGATCCGATTCCGTCGTGTAAAGGTACAACGAACATTTTCGTTTTGTTTGATTTGTATGGTTTTTATTTTTCAGTTTCATTTCATCCGTCATCGCCAGCAAAAAGTTTATTAGTCATGTGTAATTCGGAAAGTGAACAGAAAGTTTGGCTTGGCAAATTAACCAAAATCATCGCTCAACGATCTCTTCCATGTCCGATTGATGATGAATTTGAGGGCGAATTGCCAAAGTAAGCATGCTCATTTATTTAACTAATATACTTATGCATTCAAATGACATTTTCTAAACAGCGAAGAGGGAAAAGTGGTTTGGTATTAGGACAAAACTAAGCGTATGTGTGTGTTTGTGCGCGCGCGCTCCCTTTCTGATTGTGTGATCATGCTTGAAAACAAAAAGCAAACAAATAAACGATTCGATTTGTTTAGAATATTGACAAGATCAATCGTCATGTCATCAGATACAAATCGAACATCGTCGACATGGAATACTGATTTGATTTGCCAAGAAAACGTCTCTACAAATTCAACTCGTGCTAAATAAATTTGCCGTTTGTTTTTTTTTCTCTTTCGTATTAAATATTGGTGCTATTTCATTTTTCTTTCTTTTTATTGAATAAAATAAACGAATGATTTATTTGTAATTATGTATTTTGCGTACAGAAAAACAAGATGCTCACATAAACATGTAGGTGTCTTATCATGAGGGCAACAAGATAGACACGATTTGTTTTTTTGCTTGTCAAGCCAAAATAGACACAAATTTAATATGACAAGTGCTTGTGACGAACGCAATTGATACGTAATTTTCTTTTTTTGTGCATGTTAATCTTTTTTTCATATAAGAAAAGCAGATGTTTGAAATACTCGATTAATGATCAACATGAAAAACAATACAAAACATCTGTTGTCTGTCTTATCTTTTACTATAACATTCTTTTTTTTTGCATCAGATGTAGCAATTATCTCGATTGAGAACAAAAAGAAAACGTTTTTGAACTATGAGAAAGTGTGGATTCATTTGATATTTAATGTCAATTATATCCTCTTTCCGCTGATGATGAATCGTCTTGATTGAAAAGCGAGAGAATTCATAGTAATTCAACGCAATATCTCACGTATAATTACCATGATCAGAATACAGATATAAACAAACTAGTTCGAGCACGTGTTTATGTATGTCTATTCTATCTTGATAAATAGATAGATATGTGTTGTTTTTCTTTCTTCTTCTTCTTCTTCGTCTTCTCTTCTCTTCTCTTCTCGTAGTCTTATGACATAGAGAAATAATAGCAAATCGTTGAGCGGGCATCGACTTGCCCGGGTAAAAATAAGGAAAAAAAGAACGAGTCAGCGAGAGAGAGAAAAAGAAAGAGAAGAGAACGAGCAGTGCACACCCCTATTGACGTCGATATATAAATGGCAAGCGCAATGTTCTATTTAGCTTTTATTTCTATCGTGCGCACGCACGGCGACTAACGAAAGAGTGTGTGTTGTGAGTGAGTGAAGACACAAGAAGAAGATCGTTCATCAGTCAAACAAATATTTGATGGGATTGAAATTATTCGAATATAAATCGTAAATTAATTCCAAAAAAACGAAAATACATAACACACCGAAATCATGGATGCAATGTTCACATTCGTAAGTTTTGAATTTGATTTTCTTTTGTTCGATGTGAAGAAGAGATTAGTGAGCTGTCATAAAACAATCAAAACTGACCAGATATAAGCTTTTCGAACTTTGAAGGATCAGACAAGGATTGTATTTTGCATATATATATATATATATTTGTGTATCTAGAGTGAAGAAGAATTAAATGCAAATGCTGTTCATTCGCAAGATCAATCGAGTAGTGAGAGTCCAGTTATATCACCGATGGAAAATGTCAGTAGACCACAAATGAAACGACCAACATCATTGAATACAACGAAAACAACAGGTAGAGAAATCGTAGAAAAACAAAACGAAATGTTTATTTGAAATCTTATATATTAGAACTTGTTTTACGTGATTCAACCAATGCTGGTTGCAAATCAGAAGGTTCGCCAATACATAGCGTGCAAAAACGTCAACAAAAAAAGAAGAAACGTCGAACAGCGAATTCTTATTCGGATATCTCATTCAATGATAAATATAAATTAACCGAAGAATTACTTGGCACCGGTGCACACGGGTATGTGTCAAGTGGTTTCGATTATTTTTAACGAGGTTAACCTCTGTTTATTTTATTTTTAGGGTTGTTAAAACGTGTCGCGATCGAGTAACAAAACAAGAATATGCCGTTAAGGTACATTGATAATGTTTTGAGATTATTTTGCCCGATATATATTTATAAGAAAGGGTTAGATGTGCAACGATGTCTACAGAACGAGCGACCCCGGACGTGAAGCAAGCGAGAAAAAGAAGGAAAAAAAAAGAAGACGAAGAAAGAAAGAAAAAAAAATCTATATATAACTTAACCTAGGAGAGAATTACAGAAAAGAGAGACCATGTTGACAGACTAGAATCAGATATTTGTTCGAGATGAATGAACTCATATGCATTGATTGTGAAGAAAACAATTAAGCACCTATTTAATCATCATTCCCGGAAGACATTATGAAGGTCAAAAGTTCATATATATATATATTTGTGTTTTCTGATGACCTTTTATGAGAACAGTTGATACAGATATTTCTGTATTCTTGTTTAGATAATTAGTAAAGCTCGTCATCCGAATCGAACACGTGTTTTCAAAGAAATCGATATTTATTATCATTGTCGTGGTTGTGAAAATATTCTAAGCATTATTGATTTTCTCGAAGATGACGACTATTTTTATCTTGTCTTCCAAAAAATGGAAGGCGGACCATTACTCGATCATATAATGAAACGAGGTCGATTGACGGAACGTGAAGCGAGTTTAATTGTACGTGATATTGCCAATGGTCTCAACTATCTTCATTCGAAAGGCATGTCTCATAGAGACTTGAAACCGGAAAATATCCTAGTTGAACGTGCCGATAGTCTTGTACCAATAAAATTATGTGATTTCGATTTGGGTTCAGCTATTCGTTTAAATAGTAACAAAACAACGCCCATAACAACACCGGGCCTATCGACACCTGTCGGTTCAGTTGAATTCATGGCTCCTGAAGTCGTTGATGCTTGGCGAAGTCTCGAAGGTTCATCACAAATGTATGATAAACGTTGTGATTTATGGTCACTCGGTGTTATTATCTATATAATGTTATCGGGTTATCCACCATTTTATGGTGCATGTGGACATACATGTGGCTGGAGTAAAGGTGATGAATGTGAACAATGTCAAAGTTTGCTATTCGAACGTATACAAGATGGAGAATTCGATTTTCCTGAGAAAGATTGGCAATTTATATCCGATGATGCCAAAGATTTAATCAAACGTTTATTAGTTCGTGATGCGTCATTGCGTTTGACAGCCGCTGAGGTTCTTCAACATCCCTGGGTGAAATTGAGTCAAGATTTAGATGACAAACGTTCATTACATACGCCTGAACTTCTTCAACAACACAATAGTATTCGTCGTTTAGAATCGTTTACTAAAGATGCATTGAGTATAACGAAAATGATCGATGAACGTGAACGAATGATGTTTCATCGATCACGTAGTATTGATAGTACACCACAACGAAGTCGACATGTATCATTTGAACGTCAACAACCATTATCACACAAGGCAATAGATATTTGTGGCGATGACGATGACGATGATGCAGATTATGATGATGATGATTTCAATGAATCGGATTCGAGTGTAACAAGAATTTTCAAACGACGAATGAAAAAAAAGAAAAAACAACAAACAACAACTAATGATGATAATGAAAATTTCGATAATTTACGTCGACGATTATCAAGTGCTACAATGACATCGGGCGATGAAGAAGACCTATTAGCTTGTAGTTATAAAACTGTTATTCATCGTCCGAAAATTCCCGTTGTTCCACAATTTTACTTAGATCCTGCAGATAATCCAGCAATATCGAATGAAAATCTCACTCAAACATCATTGCCTCCTGTTCCACCACCACCACCAACATCATCATCATCATCACCTCCTCCTCAGACTCCTCTTCCGCCTCTTCCTGCACCTTTTCTTGTGCTTCCAAATCCACCTGTGAATTTACCGATTCATCATCGAGCTCATACAGATACTGATCTTCGCTTTTACAATCAACAAACATTAATCTATCCTGTTCATTGGTATCCTCATCCTGCTGCTGCACCAACACCATCTGCATTTCTCTATCCGAATCAAAGTACGCCGCCAGCTAACTTTGTGTACGGGCCTGGGCCGGCATTTGTTATGCATCGCATACCTCAACAACATCAACAACAAGTTCGAAGTTCATCTGCTGACTGTCGTCGAACGGCAACGCGCAGATCCGAACATCGTCTTATTCGTCCTGAACGAGTTTGGTAGATAACGAAGTGTGTAATCATTTGTCAAAACATCTTTTGTTTATTTGTTTTACTTTTATATCACAACTATCTTTCTCTCTCTCTTTTCTTTTTCCTCTTTACAATCTATTATTATTAGAATAACTATTCTTTAGACCTTTGAGTAGGATAGGATACTTTATCTTACCCAGTGATCATTTAACTCTCTCTCTCTCTCTCTTCTCTTTCTTTATTGTTTGTTTGTCCGTTCTACGCATTATTTCGATCTGACTTTCAGTATTGTTATTTCGTTTCTTATTTCATTTTTCGTTTATTTCTTGTTAACATCAGGGCAGTCGTGATGTGTTAAACGCAGTTCAAATCTGGGTTGTACACTTGTATACACAGAAGATGAATTCAATCAAATTTGAGCCGTTAAGTCTCAAATTCTTTCTTCGCTATGCGCACTCCGACAATATAGATATTTGTTATAGTCTTGTTCCATTGTATATATTTATACATATATATATATATAAATATCTTCATCGTTCTCTCGTTCGTTGCCATTTTTGTGCCATTTTTTTTCTCTCTCTCTCTCTTCTGTTCTCGTTCTTGCTCGAAGCATCAAAACGTAGTTAGGCATCGAAAATATGATATTTTTCATTGATGTACATAACTATACATACTATATATATACACACATATAAATATTCTTTCTCTTGATTCTTACGAAGTATCACACATTCATAACTTGTGAATATATACTCTCTCTTTCTTTCTTTCTCTCTCTCTTTTTGTTTTTACCTATACCGGTCTTTTGATCTTCTTTTGTTATAAACTTGTATTGATATACTTTCTTTCGTTGTACGTCTGAGATGAATTACAAACACAAACAAACAAACGGACAGACAACGTTTTGTGCGTAATGATGACCAAAGGTATATATGTGATTTGTCGTCATTGTCTATTGTCATTTCATTTTTTTTTTCTTCGTGCTCTTCACGTTTATTCATTCATTCATTTCTTTCTTTCTTTCGTTCTCTCTCTCTCTCTTTTTTTTGTATGTAGATTATTCGAGTTATATTCATGTCAAACATAGGAGATATGATTCCAACGCGATTGATGAAAGTGAATGGAATTTTCTTAGTATATAAGTTAAAGAAAATAAAAAAAAACAACAACAACAACCATACTCTTCGTGCTAAATTATTAATGAAATCAAATGTCATGCCTAAACGGAAATAGATTTATCTTGTTATCAGTTGAACATGACTTGACTTGTTAGAATAAAAATATACACGCATTAATGACTCGATATAATTAGAAAAAAACCTGAATATACACCTACGACTTCCATGATATAAACAGCAGATAAGAGTGCACCAATAATGTCCTTTTTTCTCTCGGAATTAATCTGCTAGTCGTATCAGATAACAAACGAATTAAATGTGATTAATATCTGCAACGGTATAAAAGTCGTTGTTCGAAAACGAAATTGACTATTGCTAACGAAAGAATGAATTCGATTCTTATTTCGATTGTTTTACTTGCACAAGTACCGAGTCTTTTCGGTCAAAATCAATGTACACCGGCAGCTCTTGCTACGTGTGGTTCATATTCATGTGTTCAAACGAATGAATTATTCATGTGTCTTTGTTCGGACTTTTCATTGAAACCAAGTGCAGCTGAATGTGACAGTCAAACAGCCGTAACAACAACAACACAAGCACCAGTCGTCATACCAAATCAATGTGCAAACGCCAATTGTCCAGCGGGTGCAACATGTGTACCAACAAATCAAAATCCTGCACTCTATATTTGTGTTTGTCCAACTAATGTCATTGCTAATCCCGATTGTCCAACAACGAATATAGCAAATAATCCTTGTGTACTAAACAATCCATGTCGAAACAATGGTACATGCGTTGTTAATCAACTAACAAATCAAGCTGTTTGTATCTGTCCAAGTGGTACCTATGGAGCTAACTGTGCAAGCAGTTGCCGTTCGACATGTGACTCAAATTGGTAAATAAATTACCTTTCGTTTTTTTTTGTTGAAATCATTGAATTTTGTATTTTTGATTCAGGTGTTACAATGGTGCTCGATGTGCTAATGCTTATGGTGAACCTTATTGCTTCTGTGGTAATGGTTATCGTGGTCGTCGATGCGAACTTCGACATGATCGTTCGAACTATGTCTATTTACATCATAATCCACGTCCACGTTGGTAAATCAAATTCAAATAGAAAAAGAAACTAAATCGTGCTGTTTCTTCTTCGTTTCTTTTTCGAGAAAAATAAAATCCTTATTGAATGATTGACTCAGTGTGATTGATTTCTTCCGTTTTTTTTTATTAAACTTATGTTTTGACATTTTCATGCAAGCGCAGGAACCTTTAGCAATACAAGTTTATGATGTCGATGAAAATAATGAATATTCAACGACGAAATTAAATGGAGAATTTCTTCATTTTCATTTATTAATTGATTTACTTCGTCATTTAAAATCGACGTTAAATGATCGAGAAGAATTGATTTCATTGTGTAGAACAAATTATCAAATGGGTGTCGATGAATTTGAACGAGCTTATTCACCGAATCAAGCGATCTGGTGGTACACACGCGAATCATTTCTCTATCGATTCGTGAATAAATCTTTACGGACACAAGATATCGATGCCTTATATCTTCTTCGATTTTTCTTTGCGGATATTTATAAAGCTTTAAAATCAAAGCAATATCGATCATCGATTCGTGTCTATCGAGGTCAATTGATGTCACTGAATGAACTCGATGGATTGAAGAAATCTATCGGACAATTGATTTCAGTAAATTCTTTGTTTTCAACGAGTGTCGATCGAGATGTAGTTCTTTCATTTCTCCATCCACCCGCAAATAATCAAGTGCAAGTTCTATTCGAAATCGATGCTGAACCGAGTCGACAACCATTCAGTAACATAGCTGAACAAAGTGCAATTCCAAATGAAGAAGAAATTCTCTTTATGTGTTGTTCAATTTTTCGTTTAAATGAAATTCAACAAGATGAACCACATCGATGGATTATTCGAATGAGTTCATCGAGTGAAAATCCATTCGAATCCATATTCCATTCGATGAGAGAAGTCCATCGAGATTTTCAAACAAATCTTCTCGTTTTCGGTAAACTTCTTTGGAAAATGGGAAAATATTCTCTTGCTGAGAAATACATTCATCGTCTATTGAATCAACTACCGTCTTATCATTATCTCATCAGTTATTGTTATCGAGCATTGGGAAACATAGCTGATGATAAAGGAGAATATCGAACTAGTTTGGAATGGCATTTGAAATCTTTGGATAAGATACCGAGCCATGATCGAACGATTCGAGCTGAGAGTTATAACAATCTCGGTTGTGTTTACGAGAATCTCCTCGAATATGAACAAGCTTTGGTTTATTATGAAAAGGCAATGAAAATCTGGAAGGAAATCTACGGTGAAAATCATTTGAATATAGCTGCTTGTCTGAATAATATCGCTTGTGTTCATTCGGCAAGAGATAATCAACGAAAAGCTTTGCAACTTTATCAACAAGTTTTGCAGATTCGACAAGAAAAACTGCCTGAAAATCATGCCGAGATCGGTGCTTCGCATAATAATATCGGCGAAATCTATCGTCGTTTGAAAGATTATCGTCAAGCATTGAAACATTTCACTCATGCCTATGAAATCTATCGTCTAGCTCTGCCAAAACAACATCCTGGTCGTGGAGAAATCTGTATGAATTTAGGTCTTGTTTATCAAAATCTCGGTGATTCAGTTCGAGCTTTGGAATTCTATCGAAAAGCTCTGCGAATCTATCAACGAACACTTTCATCGACACATCCGACGATTGAGAACGTGAATCAATTGATTGCTAATTTATCTTAATGCTCGGAACTGTTCAAACCTTTGTTTATTGAATAAAGATCAAGGACAGAGGACAAAAAAAAACATAATCTACTCAGAAAAAGATGAAGAAGAGAAAGTTAATATGAAAATCACTGTAAAGTTTATGGTTGATAGTCAGGAGAATTATTTCGCATTCTTCACTAATGAGACGACTTTTTGTGCAGCTTTTTCGAAGTCATTTTCAGCTGTGATCGGAAATGAACTTTGATTCAAGATACGACGAGCTTCGTCCATGTTTGTGCCTTGTAAACGAACGACAAGAGGAATTTTTAAACCGAGTTTTTTACAAGCTTTTTCAATTCCATTTGCAATAATAGCACAATTGACAATACCGCCGAAGATATTAACAAGAACGGCCTTCACTTGATTGTCATTGAATAAAATCTTGAAAGCGTCAAGAACTTGTTCTTCTTTAACACCACCACCAACATCAAGAAAATTAGCTGGTTGTCCACCGTGTAATTTAATGATGTCCATGGTTGCCATAGCTAAACCGGCACCATTGACTAGATCGAGAGAAAGACAAGTTTTGAAGAGATTCGAAATGAACTTTAGTTACCAAGACAACCGATGTTTCCTTGTAAACCAATGTAGTTCAAGCCAGCTTTTGTGGCTTCGACTTCACGTTGGTCACTTTCGCTGGTGTCTTCTTGATCGAAGACGGCGGTTTGACGAAATTTTGCATTATCATCGAAGCTCAATTTAGCATCGAAATTGATAACTAAGAAGAAGAACATGCAAATCTTTTACTTCTCGATAGAAAATCTACCTCGTTTGTCAGGTGTTTCACCAAATGGATTGATTTCTATGTAAAAAAACAGAAAAATTAGTTCTTTTCTCGAAGAAAAAACAATTGTCTACCGATTTGTGTGCAATCGTATTTCAAAAATAATTTGTATAATTTGAGAATTTGATCAGCAGCCTAGATTTATCAATCATAGAACGACAATCTCATCCGCAAAGAATACGAACTTCGTTGGCTAATTTATCTTTGAAGCCGAGTTTTTTAGCCATATCTAAAGCTTGATTTTTTGTCATTCCTTCAACTGGATCAATGGCTGTCTAAAGTTTAGAATATTCAAAAATCGAATTGTTGTTTTTTTCGTTTCGTTTTGCTTTACAGTAAAAATTTGATCGGGATGTTTTTCAGCGACCTCTTCGATATCAACTCCACCCATAGGCGAGCCCATTAAAACAGCTCCACCGTAAGCACGATCGAGTAAGATAGCTAAATAAGTTTCACGAGCAATATCTAAAGCTTCAGCAACCATAACCTTGAAACAAATCGAGTGTTTATTGAAAAACTAAAGGTCATTTTCATACTTTTTGAACTTCAACACCTTCGGGTGGCGTTTGTTTAGTTACAAGTCGATGTTTAACCATTTGTTTAACGAGTTTGCCGCATTCAACGGGACTAGAAAAAAGATCGATGATTTATCACGAAAAACCTCGACGAATCTTTTCGATTTACTCTTTGGTTAATTTAACACCACCTTGTAAACCACTGTCGAATGTACCTTTGCCACGACCACCGGCTAAAATTTGGGCTTTGATAACTAATTCTTTAGCAATTGTGTTCACTAGAGAAAATGATGATTCGATTTGTTTTTTTTGTTAGATTGTTTAGCTTACTTAATTCTTGGCCAGCTCGTTGAGCATCTTTTGGATTATCAACAACTTGAAAACGTTGAGTATTCAATTGATTTTCAGCAAGGATCTTCTTGCTTTGATATTCATGTAAACTAATCCATCGACGTGACTAAATAATAAAGAAAAAAGCCAAGAGATGAAATGTCGTTGTTTTTCTTCGTAGTTACTTGATATGTTGTACATAAAGCTGGTTGTTGACGAGCTGCTGAATAACATAGACGAAGTATCGATTGAGATTTCATCTTAAATTCCTTGAAAAACAAAAGACAAATGGTCGTTTATTTCAAATTTATTTTTTCTGTCTGTTAGTTAAAAGAAGAAAAATAAAATCCAAACATTCGTAAATAGAACGAACGAAGAAGAAGAACAGAATCAAATCCACACTAGGAAGCGACAAGTTTTTCATTGGTAATTCTCGTAAACACCAATCAATTTTCTAATTTATAGAGGTAGGGCTTTGAATACGAGGAAAATTAGTTTTTCCATCGATGTTTATTCGAGAATATCCGGAAAAAAATGAAGATGTTTTCTATGTAGAAAAAGTAAATATGTACAGTGACATCTGATGTTGTGTCACTAGGAAACCAAAACGATTGAATTCGATCTGTCATACATTTATCAAATGGCAAGACGAGCACCGGGTGAATATATTAGTTTGCCATCGAATGCAGCTGCGCATGTCGATGCTTATTTCGAATATCGAGCGTGAGATAAATGAACAATTAGAGAGAATTTCAACAATAACATTTTACTATCTAGTATTGTTGGTGATGATGATGGAGGAAATTTATTTACACCAGAAGAATATGAAAATTATAAGAAACAAGTTTTACCAATGGTAAAAAAAAGAATCGATTGATATTGAAAGATTTTATTTCGTAGCGTTTGCACAATCGGTTATTTGTATCGTGGGTAAATCCAAATGGAATGGATTGCATACTAATTGGACCGCAACATAAATGCCTTTGTCGACATAAGTAAATTTCAGTTGTTCTATTTTCATTAATCATTGTTTAATTCAGATATACTGAACACAAAACAGATTTTCCGGATATTCCAACTGAACGTCCGATTTTGATTCCGTGTCGTCAACCAGGTTGTCGTTGTGTTTCATTTGAATATGTTGCAAATGCATCGGGTACGAGTGATCCGAATTGTCGTTGTAAACATGCACTTGATCATCATGCAACACGACCACCTTACAAGTGTCAAAAAAGTATGTTCGACATTAAAGCAAAACAAGTTTCAATGACTTGACTTTTATTGTAAAATAGATTGCAATTGTACGGGATTCTCTGCTCCATTTACATGTACTTGTGGAGAATCAGCATATAATCATGTGACTTTGGTTGAAACGAAAGAAGAGAGAGAAAGACGTGGTCATCCGACAGGTTATGCAACGCCATATAAAGCAATGGGTGGTTTGACAGGTTTTAGTTCATTGGCTGAAGGTTATCTAAGATTAGATCCAAGTGGACGAGGTTTGTCAAAACAATACTAATTTATATTTTAAAAGTTCATCTCGGCGATACACATAGGTCGACCTGATGACGATTTTTTAAATCAACCAATAACTGCAATGGATCATCCAATTCTTCGTGCACATGCTTCACTTGATCCCAATAGTAAGTTTACATTTACGTATTTGATAAACAATTTACTGTGATTGAATAGGTGCTGAAGCACAGTCGCAATTACGACGTCCTGGTGAATCAGAATTGGATTATTATGAACGTCGATATCAAGAACGAGTA
>Ga0209930_1000349_pt1 | contig 129902 bp, 144 predicted proteins | sample ThiBiot_500_biof_2_FD_183948 | JGI IMG/M metagenome (GOLD analysis project Ga0209930, IMG submission 183948) | Wastewater bioreactor microbial communities from Cape Town, South Africa - Thiocy_cont_500_biof (SPAdes) | ecosystem: Engineered > Bioreactor > Thiocyanate-remediating >...
GGGTGATTAATTTTGTTTTTTTTTCAATTGAATTTGTTTTTATTCTATTTAAAACTTATATATTCTAGTTATTCTGGTCTACCTGGTACGCCCGGTCTACCTGGTTTCCCTGGTACGAACTCTATTGTTTCTTTTCAACTGAAATCTGCAATATAATCTTCTGTTTTAATCATTTCATAGGTGTCTCTGGTACAAAAGGTGACTTTGGTAAGTGATTTTAATAGCAATGACATAGATTGCACATTTATCTAAATGTGTATCTTCTAGGTGAACCTGGTGGCTGTGGTGTTTGTCCACCAGCTGTTGCAGGTCTTCAAGGTGATCGTGGCGCTCAAGGTTATCGTGGACGTCCAGGTGTAAGTATTAATCAAAATTGAAATATTTTTCTTACGTTTTTAATATCAATTTTAGTTAAATGGTGCACCTGGCTATCGAGGTAACAAATTTTTCTTCTGAATATGATTCATAGAAACTGTATTTTCTCTTTAAATCTAGGCGAAAAAGGTGATGCCGGCCCAAGTGGAGCTCCTGGTCCCAATGGTTTTCCTGGTCCTGATGTAAAGATTCACTATGGCTTTGTTATTTTAAATAAAATAAAATGTGTATTGTTTATTTGTAGGGTCTTCCTGGTCGAAATGGTGACCACGGTTATGCAGGTCGTAAAGGTGAACCTGGTGAATTAATTGGTGCCGATGGTCTCAAAGGTACGCGCGTATATGTAAGAATTTTCTTTTGTTTTCAATCGATTATTTAGGACGACGAGGTTTGAATGGTGAACCAGGTGTTAAAGGTTATCGTGGTGATGGTGGTGAACCTGGTATGAACGGTCGTGATGGGTAAGATTATTAATTTATCCATGCAACTAATCTATCGATTTTTGTTTGTAGTTATTCTGGAGCTCCAGGTTCACCCGGTGCACGTGTAAGTTTTTTTCATTGAGAAATGCCGTATGTTTTTCCAGAATTGAATTCATATTTTTCTAGGGAGCCTCAGGTGACATCGGTCGACAAGGTGGCCCAGGTCTCCCAGGTCCTAAAGGTAAATAGAATATTTTGTAGAGAGAAACAGACAGTCTATTTGAATTTATTTCATAGGTCCAATTGGTCAACCAGGTCTACCAGGTCAAGTATTTTCACGTGGAGAACGGGGTCCACAAGGTGAACAAGGTCCACAAGGTAAAACTGGTCGTCCCGGTACTCCTGGTCCACCTGGTGATGATGCACCATACAATGAAGTTGCACCAGGTCTCAGAGGTATTAAAGGAGTCCCAGGTGACAATGGGTAAGAAAATTCATTCCATTGTATGATATCTAAATATTAAAATCATGTTTATTTCGTTTCTTCTAGTTATCCTGGTGTTCCTGGTAAGTTTACAAATAGGAATTACAGATGAACCTGTATTGAAATTCTAATATTAATTAGGCGCTAATGGCGTGCCCGGTCGCAATGGTGTACCCGGCAACAGTGGTTTCCCTGGTCAAAAAGTAATGCCACTTTTTTCTTCAATTATTCTTAATACTAAAATCTCTCGATGATTTCCAGGGCGAAAATGGTTTCAATGGTATTCCTGGTTCAGCTGGTTCGTATTTCTTTATCATTTTTATCTCAATAATGAATGTGTCTTTTCTTCTTAGGTGAACCTGGTGTTAAAGGTACACATGCACTGACTTTTGTGGAACTGTGTTTTGAATGATTTTATGTAGGTTTTCCTGGTTTGGATGGTCGACCTGGTAACGCTGGATTGTAAGAAAATCTTTTGCTTTTCTCCGTTTTGTTTATCTTAATTTCATTCTCTTATTTAGTCCTGGTGCTCCTGGTCCAAATGGTCTACCTGGTGTTCCTGGTCTACCTGGAACTAAAGTAATTACAATAATTAGATTAAGTAGAGTTATTCGTTTTTACATTTAGGGTCAACCTGGTGAAATCGCCGTTGCAACACGATCTGGCCCACCAGGCCCTGCTGGTCCAAAAGGTGTTACTGGTGAACGTGGTACTCCTGGTCTTCCTGGCACACGTAAAACACTCAATATATTCAAAATCATTTTCGTTATAACTACGCTTTTTTTTTCTATTTCAGTTGGTTTACCTGGTCCACGTGGTTTACCTGGCAACCCAGGTAATTGAGATGAATTCCAACTTTAAAGTATATCTAAGGTTTTCTTTAAATTAAAGGTGTAAACGGTCTTCCTGGTCAAATTGGTCTTCAAGGACCTAGAGGAGATCGAGGTCTGTACAGAAACTAAGCTGAAATATTAACTATTTTCGATAATGACAGGTGGTGCTGGACCTGGTTTCTATGGTGACCGTGGTTTACCTGGTGCTCCTGGTCGAGCTGGAAGTAATTACTTTCTCATCAATCACTCTTCATATCTATTCTTATTTCTATCTTTTCATAGATCGTGGTATTCCTGGTGCTGCCGGTAATCCAGGTCTTCCAGGTTTCCGTGGTCCACCTGGCAACCCGGTAAGTGCTTGAGTAAACGAAAAATGATCGACAAATTTTATTCGATGATTTATTAAATAGGGTCTTCCTGGTACCAATGGACTTCCTGGTATGGGTGGCAAACCTGGTGAACGTACGTATTCAGCTCTTCAAAATAACTTTCCCAAATAAATATTTGATATGCTATTTAGGTGGTGACAGTGGTCTTAACGGATATCCGGGTCTAGTCGGAATGAAAGGTCGTCCAGGCGCTCCTGGTGAACGTAAGTCATCATTTTTATTCAGATACTCTCATTTATAAAAACAAAATAATTATATTTCAGGTGGATTACCTGGTCCTGCTGGTCTCAATGGCTTGCCAGGTGCTCCAGGTGCAAAAGGTTATCCAGGTGACGTCGGTGAACCTGGTATTGGCGGAGGCGGTGGTGGACTTGGTGCTAAAGGACAAACGGGTATATCAGAAAAGAAATGAAAATCGATCGAAGACTAAACTTTTGTCTCTCTCTCTCTCGTTTGTTAGGTGCTGCTGGTGAACCTGGTTTCCCTGGTCTCAAAGGTCAACAGGGTGAATCAGGACATTGTAAGTCATTTCTATGAATGAGATAAGATAAATATTTTCATCTTTGTTTAGTCGGTTCAATCGGTGAACGAGGAGAACCTGGGTAAATAAGTCGATCTTTTTTGCAAATATTTTTTTTATTAAGATGCTTGTTTTTAAAAATAGTCTTCCTGGTGTTCCCGGTGCTCCAGGTCTTCCAGGCCGTGATGGTAAGTTCTCTCTTAACAATAATTCTTTTCTCTAATGATGATACTTGCTCATCTTAGGACGTCCCGGTTTACCTGGTATGAAAGGTGAAATGGGCGATTCATTCAAAGGCATCAATGGTAAGTTTAAAGAAACATTATCGAGAAATTGTTGATGAATTTTATTTAGGTATTCGTGGTGAACCTGGTCTCCCTGGTCTTCCTGGTCTCCCCGGTCTTCCAGGTCTTCGTGGATTGGTAGATTAATTTAAAATTTATAATCAAGATTAATTATGTATCTGTTCTTTTTTTCTTTCGTAATTTTAGCCTGGTTTAGCCGGTCCTAGCGGAAAACCCGGTACACCAGGTCTTGGCGGATTTCCAGGTAAATTAAATACAAAACAAATAAATTCAGTTAGAGTAACATGCATCTTTGTCAAATAGGCTTGCCTGGTCTCAATGGAGCACCTGGTTTACCTGGCTTGAAAGGACAACCAGGTCAAAGTGGTAAGTTGATTATCTTGACTGACAAATTGATCTCATTCGATGCATTCTTAATAAAGGTTATCCTGGAACTGCTGGACTTCCTGGTGATCGTGTATGTTTTCTTTTAAATATATATATATATATATCGTTTAGACGAATTTATTTCAATATGTTTAGGGTAACTCTGGTGGTGCTGGTTTGCCAGGCCTTCCAGGTATGAAAGGCTTCCCAGGTGAACCCGGTCGAGATGGTCGTGCTACAGCTTTTGGTAATAAAATGAATAGTTTTTTTGTGTTTCTCATGAGTTTTTGAAATATATTCATATAATCTAGGTACAAAGGGTGAACCTGGTGATAATGGATACCCAGGCGCTCCTGGTATTCCTGGTCCAATCGGTGATGCCGGTATGTATTTATAGCAGACTGTCATTTCTCGAATAGAATTTGAAATTTGTTGTTGTTGTTGTTTCGTTTTAGGTGTTCAAGTAAGTTCACGAATAATCGAGATCTAGATTTGTACTATTATCATACGAATTACAGGGCTTCCCAGGTGCTTCCGGTCTTCCAGGTGCTCCCGGTAAGATAAATGATTCATATTTTTGATTTTGTTATGTTACTTGTTTTTATAGGTCGTGAAGGATATCCTGGTTTACGAGGAGAAAAAGGTTTACCAGGTATTCCAGGCAAAGTTGGACGACAAGGTAAGATTCGGTAAATAAGTGACCAGTCATTATTGTTTATCTTCTAATAGGCTTCCCTGGTGGACAAGGAGCTAAAGGAAACCCAGGTATTCCAGGCCGTCCTGGTCCCAAAGGTATTCCAGGTGAAAGTGGTACGTACAAATTTTCTTCTTCACCCTCAATGTCTATTAATTCGTTTGTAATGCAGGTGGTACAACATTAAAGGGCTATCCTGGTGACCCTGGCCGTGATGGTCTTCCAGGTCGTCCAGGTCTTCGGTAAGTTATCTACCTTTCAAAAATTCTGATCAATATGTCTCAATCACAGTGGTCTACCTGGTGACGCTGGTATTCAAGGTCCACCTGGTCGTGATGGTATGTCGAATATTTCGAATAACTGTCAGATTTATGATAATATATATGTTTTTTTAGGTATTGGCTCTGCTGGTGGTCGAGGTCCAGCAGGTGATCGTGGTCAAAATGGTTTGCCGGGCCGTCAAGGTTCAAATGGATTCCCAGGTCCAAATGGCAAACCAGGTGCACCAGGTCTTCCAGGTATATATAATAAGAGAAATCTTCTTCGTTTCGTTTATTTAATCTATTCTATGCTTAGGCTCATTGGGCTATCCTGGAGCTAATGGTCTTCCAGGTAATCCAGGCTATCAAGGTCCAAAAGGCTTACCAGTAAATATACACGATATATTTCTATAAAATACGTATTCATTTCTATTATTTTCTATCAAGGGCTTGCCAGGTCCATCAGGAAATCCAGGCCTTCCAGGCCGACGTGGTGAATCAGGTCAACCAGGTAAATCAAATCCTTTGTTTGTTATCGAATAATTTAATTACTAATTGCATTTTTTTTTCTTCAGGTCTCCCTGGTATTCCAGGCCGTAAAGGAGAACAAGGTGATGCCGGTAAGTCATCTAATCCAGCAATACATCAATATATATATTTAACATTTAAACCAAATTTAATCTGTAGGTACACCAGGTATCCCAGGTAATCAAGGTCTGCAAGGTCCAAAAGGTGAAGCCGTTCGTGTCGAAGTAAGAAAACAGACTCAAATTTGATTTTTTGAATAAGACTAATCAATTTTCTTGATTAGCCTTTGAGCATAATAGGTCACAAAGGTCTACAAGGTGATCAAGGTTTACCGGGTGTGTCTGGCAGACCAGGTACAAATGGTGTACCAGGTATCAAAGGCTATCCTGGATTAGTTGGTCCAGCTGGTGCTCCAGGTAAATAATTTTCTTTTTAAGAAAACAAAATCTATTTCCTTGTTTCTTCATCTATAGGTACCCCAGGTCCAATTGGTGCTCGTGGTGCAGTAGGTGATGCTGGCTATCCAGGAGTGTAAGTAACGTTGATTTGCTCGTTTCTTTATTTTGTTAACTGTGATGTTCGATTTGCAGACCCGGTTTACATGGTCCCCCTGGTGCAACAGGTAAACTTTCGTGTTTTGGTTTCGAATTATTCAAAATCTATCCACTTTTTCTTTCTCTCGTGATTAGGTGCTCCGGGTCCAGTCGGTTCTACAGGTGATTCTGGTGAAGGTTCATTCATCTTCGCACGGTTCGTTTGTTTTTCTTTTTCGATTCAATTCTCAATTGCTTATCTTTCATTGTAGACACAGTCAAGATACAACCACACCGCAATGTCCGTTCCGAACAACTCGATTACAAGATGGTGGCTACTCATTCATGGGCATGCAAGGTGATACATATGCTGCACATCAAGATCTCGGTAAAACTCAAATTATTCATCTGATTTCGAAATTGTTTTTTCTTTTTCTTCTTCTCCGATTAACAGGTAGTTCTGGCAGTTGTTTACGTCGTTTCAGTGCCATGCCGTTCTTATTCTGCGGTATTGACAACACTTGTCACTATGCTTCTCGTAACGATTATTCATACTGGTTGTCAACAAACGAACCAATGTCAGCGTCAATGTCACCATTTGAATCGCGTGATTTACCTAATCATCTCAGTCGTTGTGTTGTTTGCGAATCACCAACACCGGTCTTCGCTATTCACAGTCAATCACAACGTGTACCAACATGTCCTGAAGGTTATGATCTTTTGTGGACAGGTTATAGTTTTGTTTTCACATCAGCTGATGGCGGTCGAGGTGATCAACAAAGTTTACAATCACCCGGTTCATGTCTCGAAAAATATCATGATCGACCATATTTTCACTGCAAAGATCATTCACAGTGCAATTACTATCCGAATATGATGACATTTTATTTAGCTACATTAGACGATACAGTTGGTTTTGAAAAACCCAAATTACGTACATTGAAAGCTGGCACACAACGACAATACGTCAGTCGATGTGCTGTTTGTCATGCTAATCTTTTCAAACAAACAGCTAGTGGACCATCAGCATTCTTTGCCCAAGTCAAAAAACTCTAAGCTAAAGACTTCTGTTTTCCATGTGTGTCAACTGGATATATAATGTTATATTGGTCTCTCTCTCTCTATCTTATATATTCGCTTGTCTTTTCTCTCTTTTTCAATTCTTAAATAACAAAACAGTTTTTTTTTCTTCTAATTCTCTTTCTCACATCTCTATTGCTCTATGCTCTTTATATGTGTGAAATTTAGTAGATTTTAATCATATACGTTTATTACAATAATTTTCTTTTTCTTTATGTTTGTTTGTTTGTTTATTTTATCTAGTCATTTCAAAAATAAAAACATACTATTGGAACATTAGAGACACACATATATTACAATTTTCACTTTTTCTCAACACTCTCAAACAATTGATTGTTTCGTTTTAATTCCATTTGTGAGTAAAGTAAACAATTCGCAATGAAATTGATTATTTTCATTCAGTTATGAAAACGAAAAAAGAAAAGAACGTTTTTATTTTTTATTAAAATATATTAAACTCAATCTCATTTCATTGGAATTCTCTTTTTTTTTTGCTCATTTCTTTTTTTCTTTGTTAAACATGTACATTTAATTCTTCGTCGTTTACTTTCTTCTCGATTCTTTTTTTTTCATTAAAGAAAATTGTTTGAGGGCGAGAAATCAAAAAAAAGAAGTCGAGAAAGAAATTTGTTCTCGGGTGATTTCAAATTCTAAACCAATCACTGCACCATTACTAAATGGTCTACTATCGTTCACACAATTTCTCTGTCTCTCTCTCGTTCTCGTTTTTCTTTGCTTTGAATGCCATTAAGTAACTGGCATAAATATTGACTTGTCAAATTATTTCAATCGGTTTTATGACCAATGTCTTTCTACGAGAATTCATCTGAACGAAGTCATCGAACCAATACATCTTCATTAATACCACCGACTGTCATACCAAAATATTTCAATGTACCATATGCGATTCAACATGGATATTTCCGTTGTGTTCGATATTTACTCGAACTTGCCTATGATTCAAATGAACGTGATTGTCAATTACGTACACCATTGATTTTATGTTCATATATTGAGAATACTCGTTGGAGTTTATCACTTGCACAGAATCTATTAGAAAAAGGAGCGAAGATTGCTCTCGAAGATCATGCCAGACGAAATGCGTAAGAGAAAATACCAATTAAAACTCAAATTGTTGATTTATTTATTCTTATGTTAGACTGCATCATGCGTGTGCTCTTCAACAAATACATCTCGTTCAATTGTATCTCTCATGTTTAGATTTTAATCTTGAAGCAAAAGATTGCGAAGGAAATACATGTCTACATTACGTAGCTATAACTGGCAATTGTGAAATAGCCGAATTATTGATAAAAACAGCAGAAAAACTACATATACGTCTTGATCAATATGTCAATCGAGATGGTAAATAGCCGAGAAGTTTTCTTTCTTTCTTTTTTTAAGATAGAAGTTTTGCAAATTTTAAGGTTGTTCAGCGGCTGTTCTCGCTTTAAAATACGGACATATTGAATGTGCAAATCAAATAACTCATCGTGATTGGGATGAATTCTTTGTTGTTCCACGTCCTTTATCAATCTATGAGACTCCAACGAATACCGAAGTCAATCATTCGCCATCGACAATCACAACAAATACCACGATTAAAAAATCAAAGAAACCAAATCAAATCACACCCACAAATGACATTCGTCCGTCGACACTTTCATTTGGCTTACTGAAAATAATATTCAACGAAAGTGATTCGAGTTATTCGACACGTCTAGCTGGTCTTTGTAACGACACAAAACCTCGTCAAACAAATCGACGTGTACGACGCAAAAAATCGGAACAATCAAAAACAACACCTACGCAAACGCCACATTATTGTAGTACGGAAGCACTTGTTAATGCACTACAAACTGAATCACAAGGCAATCTTGAACAACAAGACAATTCAGGTCATATCGATCGACCAAGTCCACGATTGAGATTATTACAACAACAAGAGAATTTACCGATTGACGAGAATAATATCGAACCAACAGTTTCACTTTTCTACGAATCACCTCGTTCGAAATCGAAAGTTCAACGTCCTCGGACAGCTCACATCACTCGTCATCAATCATCTGTCAATGCAACCGGTTATCCTTCTCGTTTAAGTTCACCCAAAACTTCTAAACTCGAGAAAAAATCTCGTCCTAATTCAGCTTCATTTCTTCTTCCAAACAAACCTCAAAATTCCAATCCTTCATCCGACACTCCAATCACATATTCACAAACATTATTTCAAGGTCGACCACTCTCTGCTATCCTACAAAACGCACATCGACAAGCGCCAAATCATCGAACCATGGATCCATCTTGCACAATTCGAGAAGCCAAAGGTGCAGCAAGTCGATACAACAATCCCGAAGAATTATTCGGTCTTAAACCCGAAGAACTCTTCTCAACTGACAATCCTCAACCTCGTATCATACAATCTCGTTTACAAAATTCAACTACTCGTTTCAAACAACACATCTGGAAAAACGACGTCGATAAACTCGTCGATCTATATAATATTCATCATAGTTCGAACTATCGACCGACGGCTGTACCACCGCCATCGATTATCATTCAATCGGACACATCGAACGACGTCATACCAAGTGGACGAATTCGTCGCGTATCAGTACAAAAAAATTCATCGAATATTCTACGTTCACGTTCGCCAACACATTCGAAACAGTCAACATTAGCATCGTTGAATATATCTCGACGAAATTCAATTCATCAACGAGCAGCTATTAAATTGACTAATGCATAGAAATAAAAAACAGACAAGAAATTTTTAAGAAAACGATATGAATCAGTTCGTTTTTCTTTTTTATTTTGAAATAAATCGATCGATATTTTCCGGATATTGACAAGTTTTTTTCATTATTTCAATATGTCGTTGCCAATCACGTTCGTATTCTTCTTTTGTCATTAATTTGCCTTGAACATGAATCAATCGGCTGAGTAGAAGAAGATTGTCTTGTTGAATACGTTTGTATTGATTTTCTCGATTGCGAGAAGATTTTCTATTGAAATACTCGATTTCTCGAAGATTATCATTCTGTAAATAGGAGATATTCGAATAGGATCGTTGTTTCCGAAGATTTGATAGAAATTTATCATATTCTCGTTCATGAATATCGCGAATTTCTCGTTCACTCCGTTTGAAAAACGACATTTTATAAGAAAAAAACAACAACGTCGGACAAGAATTTTTAATTAACAAAACATTCAGATCGGATTACACGTTGACAAATATTTTATTTCTTTTTTTCTTTTTCTTTAATATAATTATCAATATATGAACGAATGCGTCGAACATAAAAATCAACATAAACAGGTGGAATTTGTTTGTCAAGTTCATGTAACGATTTAGCCAATTGGCCAATTGTTCGATTGAATGGAACGAGATCTTTGTTTCCATAGAGATCGTTTGGATCGTAAAATTCACTGTTCAAATGACGCCAAAAAACATTCACAGAAACCGCATAGCTATCCAAGGACTTCACATTATGAAACCAAAGTGCTACGAGAGAAAGAAAACAAAAGAATATAAAAATCGAAGCATAAAACGAACCAGGAATGAATAAACAGTCGCCAGGTTCGAGAATACCGATGAATGGAGTCGCGTGACGAACGAGCGGATACGTTTCGTAATCAGGCTGTTCGATATCATTGACTAGGGATTTATCACCATCGATATAAAGATAATCGATATCACTTGGCGAGAACATTATCAATCGTTTCGAGCCGTGTACTTGAATGAGAACATTATCCATGATATCGTAATGTGTCCACAGTTGAGTATTAGCCGAACCGATACGAAAAACACTGGAAAAGTATTGATCGGGCGAGTATAATGGAGGATATTTGATATCGTTGGCTATCGATGGAAAATGTTTTCTAATAAAGATTTGAAAAATCTATTTTATTGAATTGTTTTTCTTTTGTATATTCATCGAACTCGAGATTAGCAATGTCAGTTTTTTGATTGTTGCCAAGTGCACGAAAATAATAATGTTCATTTGGCGAATGAAAATATTCGTCATTGCACGTATTCGCACATCGTTGAACAAGTTTATTAAATGGCAATGTTCTAATATAAAACAAAAAAACCTTCAATCGATTCCGTCAATGTCAATCACATACTCATAAGTAAAGTTCTTTCGCACGAAATCCATCATTGAATCTTGAGAAACATGAATCCTCACTGGTTTTGGACCGATTTTTTTCGCTAGATAATCACTCGTCCATTTCTCTTGACATGGACCGATGTCGACATGTTTTAAAATAAATGGATATCTCTTGTGAAACAAATGAAATAGAAGTTGAATGTCATCTCTCAACGCATTACTTTCGTCTCATCTTGAATGATTTCGATGGCTTCATCGAGTTTTTCTGTTTCATAGATTTGAGGCATCTGAAAACTTCGAAGAATTCGTTAGTAATTTTACTTTCTTTCGTTTCTTGTTCAAAATTAAGTTTTTTATGATTAACACATAAAGTGAAAAGTGAAGAAAAAAACAAACAAAATTGGATTGACAAATGCCACAAAAGAAGAAGAAGAAGAAGAAAAAAAACACGCACACACGTTTAATAAAAATGATGAGCAAAAAACCGAAATATTTTAACAACAACGAAAAGAGAGAGAGAGAGAGAGTGTGTGTGGGAGAGAGACAAGTGCAGCATCCAATAGCCAAAAAAAATAGAAACAATGTGTATATGTATGAATGTAGCACCAATAAGAAAGAAATGATGATGAAGAAGAGAGAAAAAAGAAAGTCTCTTGTTTTGAACAAACACTGTTCTTCCGTGAGGAGAGCGATGATTTAAAAAAAACAAACAAACAAAATGTCTCTACAACTGTTCGAAGAGAATTCAATTGTTCTCCTCTATTTACAACAAACGAAAGAGAGAAAAAAAAAGAAGAAGAAGAAAACGGTAAATATACATTATGAATTGGATTCTCACAGACTATTGTCTTTCTGTCTGTCAAATAACAAAAGAAAACAAGGAATGACATTTTGCATAGATGTTCAAAATTGTTGTAAAAATAAAATCGATCGTTTGCTTTTTTTGTTTGTTTGTTAAGTTTGACAAAACAAGAACGACAAATAGAACTGTAGAAATTTTTAAAAATCGAATTTGTTAAACAATCGATCGTCGACGATGAATTTCTTGTAGAGCCGGAATAACATCATCGACGGTTGCAAGACGTTCAAATATTGGGATTAAAGAAAGTAATTCAGTATCATGCATATCATCGAACCAACTGGTTACAGGAACCTAAAAAGATCTCATCGTTTTCAAAGAATTTCACAACCAAAAGTCACTTACAGCATTATCTTGATGAAATAGATATGATAATGGCGAATTATCAATGATAATTACACGTCGAATATCACGACCTAACCGACTAAGATCTTTGATATAGTTTCCTTTGAACGAAAAACAAACGTAACAATATGAATTCTCTCTTTTGACCGTGTTGAATTTTTACCATTGTAAAATGTACAAGATTCTCGAAAGAGTCTTGAGTGAAAAATACGATTAGGATCGAGTAAATCCGAGACCGGATCAGCATACTAATAAAAACAAATCGAAGAATTCATTCGATGAACAAAAGAATAAACGATCATGAATTATACTTTTGATAAACTCGCTGTGAATAGAACACATTCATAGAGTTCGCCTACTCGACGTAGAAATTCATCGACATGTGGCCGTTTTGTAACATAAATCTTTCGTAGACAAGAAAACAAAATGAAACCGTAGAAGAAGAAAAATAAATAAATCGAATTCGATTTTCAATTACTTGATGAACTTGCCCATCGATTTCAACAGGTACCATGAAATCAGCATTGGCAACTGGTCGAAAGACTGAATGAACTAATGTCTCATCGAGATCGATGATTAAACAGATTTTGCCTCGATCACAATTACGTAATGGTGGTAGGAGACTTTTCTCGGCCGACTAAAAGCAACAGACAATGTTCGAATACGAAAATAAAATTTCTTTCAAGTTAGTTTCAATAATCCAAAAAAGAAGTTAGTTAGAAATAATCAGTAACCGATTAGTTATACCTCGTGATTAAAGTTTATCTCAGAATTCAATGCGACACGCTATGAGAAGATGAAGAAGAGATGTTTGATTTTCATATGTTTTTTTTTGTCTCTTCTCGAACTCAAAATTTACCTCGTGATCGGCAGCTACATCGGCCGTTGGAGAGTAAACTGTTCGTGCCGATCGAGATCGACATGAACCACCCAAACAGCAGAGTAATAAATTAACAAAACGTTGCTTTCGAGAAGAATGAGCTGAGAAATCAAACAATCGAATTACAATTTCAAAACGAAATCAACTGAGAACTACTTTTTGAGCCATTTGTTGCGACTGTTGGTGGTGTTGTTTGAACAACGGGCAGATTCAAGGGTGTTGAACGATTATTTTCATCATCTCTCGCAACTTGTGTCACAATTGATGATAAATCTAATTCTTTCGATGATTTGTTCATTATGAGGAGAGATTTGGAAATGAATTTAAGTTTAAAAAAGAAATAATTTTAGAAATTTAGTCGATAATAAATATTGAGCTAGCCGTTGCTCGTTGGATGATCGAATAGAATTGGGCTAAACGACATGAGATAGAAAACAACCAGAGATTTTCTTGCAATGATTGACAAAACAATATTCGTTTATTGTTGTCACAATCTAGAAATAAATTTCGAGAGAAGGACAAATAGGATTCTTTTATTTGTTTGTAAAGCAAAAAGAGAGATTTTTTTTTCGTATGCTATGTAATCATAGCCATTGTCAATTCTCGTTCGCCTTCGTTACATCATTTGCAAATGTCGTGAATGATCGTCCTGACATCTATAATAAACTATCAAAAATATTCTCGTTTGTTTCTTGTTGTTATCAATGAAAACAATATGAAATCAATTCAAATGAGAAAATTAATTAATTTCCTTCGGAGTTCGGTGGATCGATCAGATGATTCCGATGAGTCATTTGTTGTTTGATTCTCGAACGAATGTCTGTCAGTCTAACTAACCATCTTCGATTTTTCTAGATCGATTGTATTCTTCTCTTTTGTTGTTCTTGTTCAACAGAATCCTTTTTTTTTCTCTTTGATTTTCGTTTAAATTTAAAAAAAAATTAATAATGACAAATCCGAAAAAAGAACTGCACATTGCTTGTAATTATTTATTGCGATTGATCAAAGCACATGTTCAATTATCGACCGAACAAATTAATCTATTTAAACGTTCGTTTTTTGATATTCTAACGAAACGATATGTCGATCATTGGTTTCCAGGTAAAAACGGAATTTGATGAAGATTTTCTTTGTAAATTTACGTGTTTGTTTGTGTTTTTCAAGCAACACCACATCGTGGAAGTGCTTATCGATGTTTACAAACTAAACATGGCAAAGATCCTGTTTTAAAATCAATAGCTGAACGTTCTTGTTTACCACTTCATCGTTATCTACCAGCCATATTCACAATTTGGATAGATCCAGGTGAGGTAGCCGTTTGCTTTGGTGATGAAGGTACATGGTGTCCATTGTACAATCATGATGTTGACGAATACAGTGATGGCGAAGAAACTGTTTCATCATTATCATCCGACGATGATCTCAATCAAAAACAAACACAATCAACAAATAGTTTAGATTCCAATCCAACTCATTCGTCAACATCATCATTGGGTGATAATAATAGTCGCACATCAAGTCCTTTTTTTAATGCCATATCGAGTCATAATAGTACGAATTCAATGCCTATCTCTTGGCCACAATAATTCTGTCAGAGAAAAGAAAAACACAAATTCAATCATTCATGTAATCTCATTCATTCTTTTTTTTAATATATGTATGTAAATTGTATGGCTGTTGTACTAAATCCATCCATTGATTCTATTTTCTCTTCTTCTTTTTTGTTCTCTCTCTCTCTCTCTTTCTTTCTTTCTTTCTTCTTGTCTGTCAAAAGAAAAAAAAACATAAAACAACAACAACAATATTTGTTATTGCGAAATCAAACCACATGACTCATCGAGAGAAAAAAGGAACTAGCTCGAAGAATACACACTTGACGTCACGAATCTTTCGCAATTTTTAATAGCACTGAACTGTACGAGTATATAAACTGAAAAGATTTTCTTTTCTTAGATTATTTACAAAAAAACCTATTTGGTTACGATCATGCCGAAAGGAACAGGCGAAAACCAGTCGTCAACGGCTGTTTTACAACCATCAACATGCCCGTGGAAACGAACCGAACCCATTGTTAATTCGACATCATTTCGAGAATTAATGGACGGTGATTTAGCTGAAAAATTACAAAATGAAGAAGAACTTAAATATCAACACGAACTAAAGTATTTTTAATTTGATTTAATTTTCAAAATTTCATCTTATTTAACTAGTCGAGTGAGTCAAAAAACACCAATAGAAACCGAAATTTCAATTGAACATGAAGAACCAACATTAGCCGACGAATCACTTGAAGACAATGATTATCTTCTAGCACTTATGCTTCAACATGAATATAATAATGAATTCAATGGTATGATGAAAAAATACGAATCAACTGTGAATCGAAATAGCAAAGGTATGCGTGGGACCAAAACAAAATGAAATGAAGAATTTTGATTGATTTCATTTAGTCAAAGTTTCGATGAAGAACTTTATGCTTTTACCAGGCCCAAAAGTCAATAATCAACAGACGAACAATAACGAAAACGATGATGAAGAACCCGAACCAATACAAGAGACTTTTAGCGATTGTGAACAAGGTACAAGTTTTTACTTAGATTTTCATATTCGTAAATCATTCTCTTCAGATGAACGAATGCCGTCATTCAATCGTCGAGGTATTTGCGGTAAAGGTTCATCGATTGTTACAAAACATAACGCCGAATTATGTGGCAAACGTAATGTCGCTCGTGTTATGAACACATTTCCACCGGAATTCGATACGGGTGATGTTTTAAATAAAATGCAATTGCCGAATAAAGTTTACAATCAATTGAAAATTCATTCGTATGCCGAAGAAAAACGAATGAATCGTTTGCATGACAAAGTCGAAAAAGCAACAGCTGTATGAAAAATAATTTCTAATCGAACAAAAACGACGAATTTGTTTTTTGTTTCTTTTTCAAATAGAGTTTAGCATTCGATCCTAAGACTCGAATTATTCTTTACAAATGTCTCAATTCATGTATTCTAAATGAAATTGGCTCGATTATTGCCACTGGCAAAGAATCGATTGTTTTATCTGGTAAAGGTGGTTCGAATGAGGAACGAAAAATGCCCGAAGAAGTTGCAATTAAAGTAAATTCAACGAATAGCGAAGAAATTCAATTGATTTTTTATTCAATTAGATTTTTAAAACAACATTAAATGAATATCATACACGAGAGAAATACTTACGAGAAGATTTTCGATTTAAAAATCGATATAAAAGTCTTAATCCACGAAAAATTGTCAAACTCTGGGCAGAGAAAGTAAATCGAAAAGGAAAAGAAACGCGATTGATCTATTCATTCGAAAATGTTTAGGAAATGTTTAATCTTCAACGTTTACAACGCGTCGGCATTCCTTGTCCAACGCCTGTCTTATTGAAAAAACACGTTCTCTTTCTTTCATTCATCGGCAAAGATTCAGTTCCAGCTCAACGTATTCGAGATGCAATTCTCACACCCGAAGAACTCGCGAATGCTTATAAACAATGTCTAAATGTAAGAATATTAACAAAGCAATTAGTTTTATTCGTTTTTTTGTTTGTTTTGAATTCAGATTCTCAAACGACTCTATCACGAATGTAAATTAATTCATGCTGATTTTAGCGAATATAATTTATTATGGTTTGAAAACACGATTTATGTTATTGATGTTGCGCAATCTGTTGAACCCTATCATCCGAATGCATATACATATTTACTCCGAGATTGTACAAATCTATCGACGTATTTCTCGCGACGATCATTGAATGAATGTGTTCTTTCACCTGAAGAAACGTTTAATTACGTAACAGGTCTTGCTTTCGAGCAACGTGGCGAAGAATTTTTGAATGAAGTGCAAACTTATGAGAAAAACATTCGATTACAAAGTGAAGCAGTCAAAGAAAAAGAAAACTTTTCATTCGATTATTTCTTCAATCAAACAAAAGCTCTACAAGATAACGATGAAGATTCATCAGATGATGATGATGATGATGATGAAAATTATGTAGATTTAACTAGCGAAGATGAACAAGTTAATAAGCCAACACGAAAGGCACGCATCTCGAAAACATCAACTTAATTTGTTTTCTCTTTCATTTCATTTCATTTTGTTTTTGTTGTTACTCTAACATATTATAGACGAAACAATAAAGTTTTTTTTTCTTTCACAAATTATATAGTTGTTTAGTTTTATTTTTTACAGATGTCGTAGAGTATCATGATGAGCCTAACAAGTAAAGATGGCCAATAAAAAAACATTTCGTCATGTGTGTGTGTGTATGTACGATAAAGATAGAAAAAAAGAAACACCGCAATTATTCCACGAAGTACCGTACAACCTTTCGAATCCACATACACCTCAGAAACACGAGGCACAAATGAAACTATCGCACATATAAATATCGATGAAACCACGGGTTGTTTAATAAGAGTTAAATTTTTTTCTTTTTGCAGATTTATTTTGTTTTTATTTTAAAACTTAACTTATTTTATTTTCTAAAAATGTCGGATGATAATACATCAGCTGATACTTCGAGCTCAACTGAACTCAAAGCTGGTCATGCTCCTGCTAGTATGAAATCATTTTGTTTTCTCTAAGATTTCGATCTATTTCGATTTTCCAATATAGATAAAGTCGGTGGCATGCGTGTAGGTGCACCACGACCTCGACATACATCCCAAGGTGAAGATAAAAATAACCAAGGTACCGAAGGAAATAATGCCGGTGACGATGCTGCCGCCACTAATCAAGGTGAAAATAAAACAGCTGAGAATGATAATCAGCAAGCATCAGGGTTGGTTTGTTTGTTAATTTCAATTGAAATTGCATTTTCCGCTGTTTCAGAGATGTTGCTAATCGTGTAGCCGGTGAATTAGTCGGTGGAACATTCGTCCCCGTATGTTAATCTTTGGATTGCGAAGACGAAATTTCATTGTTTTGTTATTTAGATTCAAAAAGCTTTTCCAACTGAAGCTGTTAAACATATTCATGATAAACCAGGTACTCAACCAAAACATGATGCTCATTCTTATACAAAACATGATGATCAACGATTCATCAATCAACCCCGTAAACAATAGACATTTGAAATTGCATTCTTTCTTTCTTTCTTTCTTTTTTTTTCTCTGGGTGATGGTTTCATTTCTTTTTATGTTTAATCATTCTGCAGTTTTTTGTTGTTGTTTGAAAAGACGTAGCAAAAAAAGTGACAATAAAAACTCTATCCAAGCAATAATCTTTAATTTTTAAGATAAAATCATCTGAAAAGTAGATTCGAAGTTAAATAATGATGTCGTCGTTATTTGTTTGTGTTGTTATCAGATACCATCGTAAAGATAGAGGTTTACGACTAACGAATGAGAAACAATCTAAATAGTTAACAAATAAAACAAAAAACAAAACCTTATTTTTCTATTACTATTATTATTTTAGATATTTTGAGCAAATTAAAAACTAAATATGAGTAGTTCGCCATCGTTGCCGAGAAATTCAACAACGAATTTAAGTCAACAATTTGCAGATTTAATTCGACGTTATAAATTTTTCTGTCAACATATTCAACGCTTCTTTCATGATACAGACAGATCCTATCGAGACATAAATCGAGCAGGTATTCTTCCACCGAATAAAATCACTGAAATGCAAATATCGTCAGTTGATCGTGATTATTTAACATGTTTAAAAACTCGTCCATTAACATTGATTATTTGTTCTCAAACATACAATGGTAAAGCACGATTTGTCAATGAATTATTAAACGAAAATCTACTCCCGCAACCTCCGGATATCAATGATAACGATGTCATTCGCATGATTCGAATCAAGGTAGAGGTTGGTTAGTGATTTTCAACGTCTCAAATATGCCAAACATGTTTTTTATTTCTTCTTCGTATCTAGAAACATTCGACACATGGTGTGACATTGAATGTTGCCGAGTCATTTGAATTAATCGATCTCGAAAAATCACCGACTGTGCCTGCTGATAATTTAATTATCAACGGAACAACAGACACCAATGAAGATCAACAAGAAAATATCGATGATGAAGAAATCGAATCGGTCGAAATACGAAAACCATTCGATTTTCTTCATGATGATCTACAAATTGTTCTAACGCCTTGCAATCAAAAATTTCCTATCAAACAAATTGTTCAAAAAATCACTGAGAATATCATACCGATATTTATCTATATTATCGAGAAAGAGAAATTATCCGACATTGACATTGAAGAATTACGAATATTTCGTTCGATTCAACCAACTGAACCGATGTTATTCATTCGAATCGAACAAGTCGATGAGAATTCATCTGTTCAACTATTTCGGTAGATTAGCACGTTGATTTTCGTAGGTTTTTCCATTGAAATCTTTCGTTTTTCAGGCAACTGTGTGATCTTGGCTTTCTTTCTTCGCTTTCTTCCGATAAGACGACAGGTTCATCTGATTTTCAAAGTGATATTATAGATAATGGACTCATAGATTTCATTCCATTTTTAAATTATATTCGCAAACATCTCGATCAATTGACTATTCGAGCCGGTAGATTTTGCTATTCAACATGTAAAAAAACAAATGTATTTACTTTTCTTTTAGTCAGTATACTTATACGCACACATGAACTTTGCTTAGACTTTATCAATGACAGTGCTTTCGATATGGCTCGGTAAAATAAGATTAATTTTGAAAAAGATCAATAAAATATGTCGTTTTTCGATTAGAGATATTCTAATTACACCTCGACGATTGAATTATGCTCGTGAAAAAGAACGAATTCTCTATGATTCATTAGTTGATTTAACTAATTCGAAACAAAACGAAATACAACGATTGATACTTCAAGCAATCAGTGATATCAAAGAAACACTCGCTGATCATGCATCCCAACTTGATATTTCAGGTAGAAATTTCGAAACAACAATCGATTTGACTTTGTTTCTTTTTTATCAACGCACAGGAATCGATTTAACTGATCAATTAACAGTGAAAAATGCTCGAGATCTACGAAAAATTACGACAACAATTCAAGAATTTGTTCTCAATCGAGTCAATGAAACTATTGCACATAAACTACTCGATTCGATCAATGTTCTACATGATAATTATGTTGGAACATTGACGAGATGTTTGTTTAGTTTAGAAAATAATGGAGACAATGATGATGAATCAGAATCATCCGCAAGTAAAGCTCTAAAAGAAGTAAATATCAAAATTTTTCTCAATTCAATCATTCATCTTATTTCATCTACGTAGATTCTCCATTCAGCTTATGAGGTTAACATTTGTATACCTGAAAATTCCAATATATTTCAATTATTAGTCGATAAAATGAAAGAAGTAAAACGAAAGAGAAATATTTTCTTTTGCTATTGAATATGTGATTCGTTTAGTTATTTCGAACGTTTAGTTGGAATAATTGTCCTCGAATTGATCCGGATTTTAAACGTTCGATCGCATTGAATTTGTTAGAAAGTCTTGCTGAAGCACGATTAGCTAAAACTGTTTGCACACAATTAAATGAACGAATCAATCTCTCGCATGAAAATTTCGAAACACTTTTAAAAGAACTCGAAACTCGTCATTCGAATCGTTTGAAGTCAACTGAAGACAAACAGCAACGTGTTCGAAAAGAATGTACACCAAAAATCGCACGTTTACTTCTCGAAAGTACGTCACTAAAAGATTACATTCAATACGGTTTGCCTAAACAAGGCAGAGAAATCGGCCGAGGACAGTACGGTATCGTTTTCGAATGTAAATCATGGGGAAATCATCAATCATGTGTAATTAAATCTGTTGTACCACCCGATGATCGACATTGGAATGATTTAGCATTGGAATTTCAATGTCTCAGACGAATACCTGAACATCCGAGAATTGTGAAACTTCTTGGATCGGTCATTGGCTATGATGATCAATATCAAACGCAAGTTTTATTAATTATGGAACGATTGAAAAGAGATTTGTATTCAGCACTTAGAAATCGATTGGATTTTACGATTAGGTAGTTGATTTGAATTTGAAAAGAAAAACAAGAAAACTAATCGAATTTTATTGTAGAATGAGAATTGCATTGGATGTAGTCGAAGGTTTGAGATATCTGCATGGATTAGGTCTCGTTCATCGAGATATTAAATTGAAAAATGTTTTAGTAAGACTTTTTTCTTTGATTAAAAGTGTTTTTATTATTGTTATTCTTATTATTCAGTTGGATGATAACAATCGTGCTCGTTTAACTGATCTCGGTTTTTGCAAACCGGAAGTGATGATGAGTGGTTCGCTTGTTGGTACGCCGATTCACATGGCTCCTGAGTTGTTCACTTCGAAATATGATCATACAGTTGATATCTATGCATTTGGAATAGTTTTTTGGTATATTTGTTCGAATGGTGTTACTTTGCCGAAGAATTTCGATGTTTGTTCATCGAAAGATATTCTCTGGTCGGCGGTAAAGAAAGGCGTTCGACCTGAACGTTTGATGGATTTCAGTGATGAATGCTGGGAAATTATGACGAAATGCTGGCATTCACAACCATCTCAACGACCACATATTGGTGAAGTTCAAGAAAAAATCGAACAAATTGTTAACCATACAAAATCAAACATTGTTTAAAATTGATGTATATGTATTTTTCTTTTACTTACCTCTAACTCAGTAATGAAAATAATAATAAACGGGAAAATGCTACGTGAACAATCTTTCGAAGTCAGTCAGACGGTATTTTGTATGTATTTTGTTTTTAGATCGACATGAGTGCAATTGAATCCGAAGGAGTTGATCTAGGTGTCGGCGATTTTTGTCTTTTAAATGAGATTACAATGGAGAATTTTGTGGAGAATTTAAAGAAACGGTTCGCAACTTATTCGTACTTTTGAAAAAGAGAGTGATCGTTTGTTTATATTTTTAGTTTTGAGAAAGGACGAATTTATACATACATCGGCAATGTTTGTGTTTCGAAGATAAAATTCATGAGTTTTGCTCTAGTTTTCGATTTCTAGGTACTTGTGAGTGTCAATCCTTATCGTGACCTACCTCTCTATCGACCTGAATACATCAAAAGTTACAAAGATTGTCAAATATTCCAAAGACCAGCACATATATTTTCACTGATTGAAAATGCTTATGAATATCTACGAAAAGAACAACAGCGTTGTTGTTCAATCGTACTAACTGGTAGAAAAAGCGAAAGATTTTTGTTTTCGAAACGAATTCTTCATGATATATGTATTAGGCGAGAGTGGTTCAGGCAAAAGTGAAGCTTTGAAGATTAGTCTTCGATATTTACTTGCTCGAACGAATTATCAGTGTAGTGATTTGTTCATTCAAACGAATGCTATCCTTGAATTATTCGGCAATTGTCGAACGAATCATAATTCGAATAGTAGTCGATTTGGAAAATATTTTCAATTGAAATTTAATACTCAAGGTGAACTAATCGAAGGAGAAATTCAAAGTTATTTCATAGAAAAATCACGAGTTGTTAAACAACACATTGGCGAACGAAATTTTCATTGTTTCGATGTATTACTATCGAAGAAAGACTATGGATTGAATCTTGATATTAAAGATTATTATTATCTAAATCAAGGCAATTGCTCATCAACAAATGAATATAATTTCGAACAGATTGTTCAAAATTTCCAAACAATTCTATTCAAAGATTCAGAAATTGCTCTCATATGGAAAGTTCTGGCATCGATCGTCCATTTAGGAAATCTTGTATTTGTCAATATTGACGATCAACATTGTTCGATAAATCAACCGAATAATGAACTCGATTGGATAGCTAAACTTCTCGAATGTAATCAAAATGATCTTTCATCAGCATTGACTTCGTTTGAACTAACCATTCGAGATGAAATCTTACAAACAAAATCATCGATCACAAAAGCGAATTATGTTCGAGATTTGCTGAGTAGAGTATGGTTATGTACTAGATTTCATTTGATTTAATCGAATATTCTAGACGCTTTATGAACGATTGTTTGACTGGTTAATCAAATCGTTAAATAGAATTCTCTCGAAAGAAAACAAACGAAATTTATTAAGTCTCGGACTAGTCGATTTCTTTGGTTTTGAATCTATCGAAAATAACAAGTAAAAAAAAGAATTTCAATTGATTTCATACGTATGTCAATTTCGAATAGTTTCGAACAATTGTGTATGAATTATGCTGATGAAAAACTGCAGCAATTATTTATTGATCTTACTCTCAGACAAGAACAAGATGAATATGTCAAAGAAAATCTTTCCTGGGAACAAGTGAAAATTCGATGATAATAATAATTTGTCATCGAATGAAATCTTGATTTTGATTTAGATTGAATATTTAGATAATAAAAATATTTGTGAAATATTCGACAAAGTACGAACGAATCTGTTTACGATTATTGATGAAAATTGTCAATTGAGTAATTCAAAAGTCAGTGAAAGTCTGCTGAATTCTTTGAATAAATCATTTCAAACAAATCGTTCGTATTCAAGTTGGACTGTAAAAAACGACAATTACAATCGATTTTTTTTTCTACTTATTGATCGATCTTGTTTTTAGCTCTCACCGAAAGATAAAATCTGGAAAAATTTCAATAATAACAAACAAATCTTTCTCGTTCGGCATTATGCTGGTAATTAAATTCGATTTTCAATGAAAAACTTTGTTTGCGTTCTCTGTAGGCGATATTGTCTATTCATGTGTTGATTTCGTCGAAAAAAATCGAGATTTCTTTCCCGAACAATTCAAACGTTTACTATCTCAAAGTACCAATCTTCTCTTCGCATCCATGTGGCTCGAAAACGAGAAAAAACCAGCACGAAAAATGTCAACAACCAGCAGTTTATTTCGAATGTCTCTCACGAATCTATTCAATCATCTGTCGACTCAAGTAAACATCAACAAACGTCGTTTGCACAATTAAAAGATCTGCCTTTGTTGTTTTCAAAGAAAACCTTTTTCATTCGATGTATCAAACCAAATCACGAAAAAGCTCAGAATATTTTCGATCAAGGATTCATCGAACATCAAATAACATCGTTCAATCTTCTCCCATTGACTGCCGTTCGACAAGCAGGTTTTGCATCGCGCGTTACCTACGAGCAATTCGTTCGACGGTAGATTTTCTAGTGAAATAAAAAGGAAAACTATTCCGTTGAATTTCAGATACAAAATTCTCGATAAAGTTCGATCGAAATTGCATCCGAATGGACCGTTTGACAAGGAAAGTGCAGTCTTTATTTGTCTAAAACTTCAAATAGAAAATGAGATTGCTTACGGAAAGACGAAGATCTTTTTCAAACGACTGTAAAATTGAAACGAGGAGATTTTATTTGAAATTTTCGAAGTATTTTTCGCATAGGAATTCAGTATTTCAATTAGAAAATAAACGAAATGAAGGCCTGCAAGAGATTGTGACTCTTCTTCAAAAGGTAAAACAAAACAAAATCAACATAAAATATCAGCTTTGATTTCATGTTAGTACGTGAGATCATGGAGACAAATTCGACTCTATCGTCAAGAGTTATCTGCGAGAAAAATTCAGAAATTCTATCGGCAATATCGTGGACGAGAATATGTCACTAATCTCTCGAAAACCTTCAGGTATCAAAACAGATTCATATAAGTTTCATTTATTCAATCAATGTCTTTTCTAGTAAGAATATGATATGGCCAGAAACGAGATCAAGTTTACATTCGATTGATCAAATTTTCAATAAAATCTACCGACAGTATGTCGATGAATTTCATTCGAAACTAAACGATTTGAATTTCGATTTTAGATGGCGTTTGAATAAGATTCAATCCAATCTTCCTGCTTGCTATTCGTCAGTCTTCGAAAGCAAACTACTCGCTAGTAAATATCTTCAACAACGCTCGTCATTTCTTTCGACGAGTGTCTATCAACAATGGATGGGTGATTATTTATCACTGGTAAAAAAAGAAGAGAAAAGAATAAATAAGACTTCATTTGTAGCCCGAAGAGAATGCCCGTGCTGTTGAATACGAACGATCCATGAATGAATTGAGAAAGAAAGATAATTTCAATCAAATTCTATTTTCAACTTTTGCAATTAAAGTAAATGATTCGTCGTTTTGATTGTTTCATCTCGGTTGATTTAGTTAAATAGTCGGATAAAAATCGATGAACGTGCAATTATCTTAACGGACAAATATGTTTACAAATGCGATATGAGAAAAAATTTTCAGATAAAAAAAAACGACATTTCCATCGATGATATTCTCGGTTTGAGTACGACACCGTCGAATGAACAATTAATTGTTTTGCATTTAATTTCTGAACATGATTTAATATTCTATATGAACACAAAAGTTGATTATGTCGGCGAATTTATCGGTTATTTAGCTCGATTGAAACGAAATTCGTAGGAAAATACTTTTCGATGTTATTCTTTTGACTTTTTTTTCCTATTTGCAGAGAGAATTTTTTCGTTCATGTTCAATCCCAAATTTCCATTAATGTTGGCAAACAAAAATATCTTCTCGACATCGTCTTCGATCAAATTTCCAAAGCTGAATTTCGAAAAACTTCAAATACAAATGTATCTTTAATCTTGCCGAATGAAATCGATGTAAATTCGTTTTAACTCGATGTGTGTTCTTGTGTTTTAAAATAAAAGAATCAATGACTAATTTGATTCTTCCTTCCGAATCATATCGAATGGCCTCGTGTTCGGCATATTGCTTTACAAAATTACATCACAGAGAATCATCAACAAGCACGTGTAGTTTGCTAAAAGGATAAATCCATTAACAAACACTTAGTTTGTTTTGTCTTTCAAAACATTTATCCAAGAACATTGAACAAACGAAATAATTATATCTTACACGAAAAGAGAGAAAAACGAATGAAATCTAAGTTTATATTTTATTGAACAAGAAGAAGCAAATGTACGAATAGGAAATCGAGAGACGAAAACTGTTCAGATCGAATGCATCCAATGGTCACTCTTGAAAAAATCAGGAATTTGATCGTCTAATCGTTGCATGACTTTGTAGATGCTTTTCTTCCACGATGATTCGAGATCTTTTTGTTGTAAAATAGCCAAGAAAAATTCGCGTAATGCTGCTTGAGTCGCCGTACAGAAACTCGTTGGAACCTTGAGAAGAAAAAAAACAAAACGAAAAGTGCAAATTGAAAACAAAAAAAAAACACAACGAATTTCAAACATACATTGATTTGATTCGAACGATTGTAATGAACGTTAAGTACGCGATAGAGTTCCGAATTCGGTGTTATAATTAAATCGTCGACATTTCGAATGCCTTCGGCGAGACATTGTCGAGCATATTTTTCGATTTGTTGATAGAAAAATTCTCGAAAATTCGAAAACCATTTGACCAATTGAGCCGTAATCAATTTATCGAATCGAACATCGGGAAAATAATTCTTCAATACGACTGAACTTGGATAACGTGTGTAGAAAAACATTAATTTAGCTTTACGCAAATGAAGCGGCGTTAGACCTGGCACGTAGACAAAAGAAAAACAACAACTGGTTAAGTAATGAAGGTAATTTTATGGGGGAGAAAACTTATTTGAAAGCCGTGATATTCAAGTGATTTGCTTGGATGATCATCGGAGGAATGAGGAGAAGAGACATTGTCATCGTCTGAGAAATCGTCGAGCGGAATTTTTGAAGCTATTCGTGGTGAGAGACGAGTATCAGTTACCTACAATAGACAAAACAAGCGAATAGTTCAAATAGCAGATCGAAAGATCGATTGATTTACTTTAGTACGACGTTTTTTTGGAGTCGAAAAATGAAATGGAAATGTTGGATGATCTTTGAGACCAGCGTTTGTTGATGGCGTGAATCGATTGATTGTTGATGGTGGTGTTGGAAAATGATTGAGAAATGAATTATTTAACATGAATTGTGAAAGATAGGGATTTGGTTGTTGAGGCATTGTTGAAGAGAATAATGGTGGAAGAGGAAATGTTGCTAGACGACGAGATTCAAGAGCGAGATTTTCAAGAAAATGATTCATTGATGCCGATGGATTTGTACGAGCTAGATCTTGAATGTAATTAAGAAACGGTGGATAGGGAAGAACGGACGTTGGAGGAATTAATGGAAGTGGAATCTAAAATGAAACGCATCTATATTCGATGAAAATTGAAATTGAAAATATCAACGAACTTGTTTTCCAATTGCCGGTTGAGTAATTTCGCCCATTTCTTCTTCTTCTTCGTCTTCATCGTCACCATCGTCAACATCATCATCGTCATGTTCCGATGATGACGGCGATGAGTGTCCGTTGGATACGTTCTTATCGTCGATTTTTAATAATTGTTGCGGTTTCGATTGTTTTCTCGGACGTTTATTTAAATGATTTTCATTTTTAATATCTTGATTATCATTCGACGGATATGAACGTTTACGTTGTTGAATCGAATCAATTGTTGATGCGGATGATGATGGCGATGAACTCATACTGCCATTTGGTGAGGCGAGAATCGGTTCGTTTGAACGTTTCTCAATGATTTCTTGGAGAATTTTCGTATGTGTAAATGCCATATCATTGAGATGATTGAGATGTTGATGAAAACGAGAGAGAAGATAAGGAGAAAATGTTGTATTCGAATTGGTTGCCGATGAATTCATGATTTCGTATTAAAATACAAACTAGAAGAAATACAAATGTATAAAGTTTAAGAGCGAGAATAAATTCTTTGCTTCGTCTCGTTTTTTTTTATTGTAAAATAAATCTTTGTTCTCTCTTATCTCTGTGAACTTTACTTAAGTTAGAAGCTGCATCTCTACTACGTGCCGTTTCTCTGTATTTTTTTTTCAACATTCACACATCTCTCGAGAGACACTCACCATTTAGCAGTAAATTTATTCTTGACTCGTCCCAATGATCTTTTTTTCTCTCTTCTTCTTCGTTTGTGTGTGTGTGCGTGTGCGCGCAAGGAGAGCTTGTGAGTTATGTTCTGAAAAGAAAGAGAAAAAGAAAATCAACCATTCGGTCGTCGTCGTCTTCTTCTTATGAGAAAGAAAAAAGATATTTTTCAACCAATGTCTTTTGTTAACTTAGAAAAGAACATTGCAACTAATAGGAAACGAGAGAACGAACAATCTTAAGACGAATGAAAAATCAGTGTTTAAACAATGCAAAAAAGCGTATCACCTGCTTATTTCCGAGCATCTGCGTGTCGAGAGAAAGAGAAGGAAAAGAAAAAAAATCATATTTAGATGAATGTATCTCTAGCCTCAAGGTTGATATTGTTTTTTTAACATCTTTTAGACATTTGTTAAGCTTAATGATTTGATAGACGATGACGACGTAATGAATGTGTCAACATATTCAACGCGTGCCTTTCTTTTGAACGAAAATTTGCTTTTTTTGTATATTCAGGTATTTAGACAGTCAATGACGCCATTTGGATACATGAGTAGCAGAAGCATTGAAAAAAAAACGTCTATCAATCGAGCATTGAATATCATTGCTATGCTCGATAGAAATAATGAGATGTAGTGTTTGTCTTTTTCGAGGAATACAATCACAACAAAAAAAAAATGTCTGACATGTGATCGACGGTCGCGCACTTTTGAACATCATCACTAAGGTGAGAAGAGAGGAGTAAAGATGTGACGTGATGTGTCAAGTGATCGAATATTCAAACATCTGTATTGATACACAATTGAAGACAACGATTGTTGTTTTTCTCTGGCTCATATTCGATTAAGATCAGTTTTAAAAAACGAGAGAAACTTATGTTCGATTCGATTATTACTTCGACACATTTATGAGCACTTTACTTGTTGACATAGAGAATCGTATAATATAATAAATGAAGACAATCATTCTTTCTCTCGTACGTTCGTTCGATCGTTTCCTTTTTTTATCGGCTTAACTGTAATAATAACACAGGAAACGAGAAAAAATCCTCCACTTTTCTCTCGTTTTCCTATTGATAAAGAGTCGTCTTGAACCAATTATAACTAAACAATCGCCTTTAGGGTAAAGTAACTAACCCACTCAGAAAAAAAACATTTTTTCCTACTAAAAGGATTTGATTGAATCGTTAATAAAGAGGTATTCGTTTACACCTGCAACAAAAGACAAACGAATCTGCATGTATGTTGTCTATCCTCACACCACAGCTGGATATGTTCAATCAAGCATGAAGAAATAAATTTATATAATCCAACGATTAATGATCATTAAATATCTCAGCTGTGGTCCTCAGAGTTTTGTTTCTTAATCCAAGTTGGTGCGAATCAACTCCACCCCTGTCACCATCATCATTTACAGACAATTTGAAATTTTTCCATTAGATTGATATTGATTTAATTATATTATGTGTGCATACACACACACACACACACAAACGATGAAATCATTCGTCAGAAGAGAAAAAGTTAATTTCTCTTGTTTCGTGTGAGCAGATGCTCGGGAGTTATGTTTTATCTCAAAGAAAATAATCTTCGATATTGATCTGTAGGTGTATGTCTACACCTTTCTCAGATGAGAACGTGTGTGTTCAAGTGATCGAACACATGTCAATCTAATTTTTCTTCTTCGAAACAACAAAAAAAGAAAGAAAGAATGTCTAAATGATGTATTGTCATGCATTGTTGATTTCTATTTGAGAGAGAGAGAGAGAGAGAAAAAAAAAGAATCATCATTTATTCTAGTCTTGCACAAATGTCATTCTATTATTTCCTTTCTCTCGCTATTTAACGAAATCGCGAGAAGGCTTATTTCTCTCTTTCATTATCAAGAGAATAAAAGAGAACTTTTGATTAAAAGTAAAAGTTGTCTAATGAACTAGACGAGCAAAAAACACACACACACACACACAGATATACATATAAACACAATGAATGCAAAGCATTGAGTGTGAAATACATCCGCATTACTAATGACATCCCACCAGCATAGGCGTTGTTCTTTATATTAGAGAAATACATGATAGATCATTCGTTGAAGAACAAAAATGCAAATTGAGTCGTTCTTTCAAATGAAGACAAGCGTGGCAAATTCGAAGAACATGACAAATGAAATGTAAACGAAGGTGATAGTCCTTCGTTATTTTGTTCGATTAAGCAATTCTAGACATCTTTCCATCTGTCGAACAATTAAAATGATAAGAATAGATTTGAACTCATTGGCCGATTAACAATTGAACATGCTAGTTAACAAAATTTTCTCTCACTTATGTGAAATATATCAAAGAACTCTTGACTAACAACATGAAATGAAAGAAATGAGTGAACTACTGTATCACTTATGTTTGGTGAGGTGTTTGATTGAACAAATCAATGCCGCTCACTTTTTCTGCCACTTCAACCGATCATCTCGCTTCTTCTTCTTCTTTTTACATACGTGCGTATGCGTGTGACATATTCAATATGCAAGCAGTTAATCATTGCATGTATGTGTCGATGTTTAACTTGATTAGCTATGCTGTTTTAGACGACTTTGATCTCGATGTGATTTGTATCATTTATTGACAAAAAAGAAAAAAGCATTTACACGTGTGAAAATGATAGTGAACTTTACTTAGTTGAAGATTAGATCAAATTTACATTCAAATTTCGATTCTTTTTTTCTTCTTCGTTTCTCTTTTTCAATTTCAATAAACTAATTAAATTCGAGAAAATAATATTCAAACACTAGGTGGTCGTTAATCAATTATTCGTTCCTCTTGTTCTTTCAAGGTTTCTTTCGAATTCTTTTTTTTTATTCAGCTTGTCTACAAATTCGATAGCAAAAAAACAGGACACGTGAATTATTGCAAAAAGTTTTCTAATTCATTACAACGACAAACTAATTGAATAATCAGAGAAAGAATAAAACAAAAATGAATCTGCATCTCATGTTTTTTAAATAAATGTTCGACATATTTGTATACATTTAATGAAGTGTAGGCAGAGACGAGAATAAAAGCAGGCAACAAAACCACCTAAGTTATTGTGAAAACATTGAAAACGAAAAAGAAAGAGAAAAGTTTTTTTTTTCTTCTCTTATTGAGAATGTGTTTGGATTGATTTTCTTATTTCATTTTTGTTCTTAACGGATTTCAAGAGAGTCGATTGTGTCGAAACGTCTAAGGACAAGATGATTTTTCGAAATGTTGCATCGCCTTGTCGAACACCCTCGAGAAAAAAACGTGTTGTCAATATCGAACGGTAGGATAACACGATTGAGTTTTCTATTGATATTCATTTTGAATTTTCAATCACAGATGTTTATCTGGCTCAGCTAAATCAAATCGACAGTACATTGAAACTGTTCCACTAGGTATAAGATCATTTATTTGAAATTCGAAATAAGTTCGTTCGTTGTTTTCAGTAGAACCAATTCCAATTCGTTATACAGATGCATTTAAACAAGAACGAGCCAGAAGAGAAATGAATGATTTATTGAGAAAGAGAAGAACCTATCCAATTGCACCTGATGGTAGTCGAATGATTTGTTTTCATTGTCGAAAGATATTCACTTTCAATTTTAGCTCTAATTCCAAATTCAAGTTGTCGAACGGTGTTCAAACCGAAAATCGTCAAACCAATTGAACCAAAAGCATTTCAACTTCGTCTGGTTAGAGGTTTTTTTAATTGAAAAATGCATAAATTCATTTAAAAGTATATTTTTAGGATATTCTCGCGAATCTACAGGTATAATCATATGAATGGCGTTATTTTCGACTTCAACAATATAAAAAAAAGAGATTTTTCTACGGATTCAATACGATGTTTTTTTAGAATAAAGATAATAAACAAACGGATGCAGATGATGATGTTGAATGGGGTGAGATGGCTGATCCAGACACTCCCGCGAAACCATCGAGTGGTAAAAAAAGCAAAGGTTAATTTTAACACAAAAATCTAATCAAAATTATTGTACAGATTGATTTGTATTTTTAGCTACACTTGTTTCACGTCAAAAGGTACTTTCGTTAACAACTAAAAATAAACTTCTTCGTTTTTTGTCGTCTTCTTCTTCTTCTTTACTGAATTTCTAGTCAAATGATGATCCTTTTTCTGAGGATAGGATACATAATATCTACTGGACACAGGTAGTTTTCATGTCGTGCGAGTTTTTGTAGAGGGACGCTTATTAACCAACGTATTCGAAGAAATAAACAAAAGCGAGAACAAATTTTGTTGTTATTATTTAGGACACAATGCCAGATTTGTTTAAACGATTGCAGAATGAAGGTTGGTGGAAAAAACCAAAAGAAGATCGACCCAATCTTCGATCGATGCTTTTGTATTTAACTGAAATTTTAAAAGCTAAACAAGTCGATTCCTACGAATCAGCTTGTAATTATGTTGTCGAAATATTTCGGTAAAAAAGTTTTGTAGAAAAAAAAAGAGGGAGACTTCTATTATAGAACTTATGGTCTCGAACCGATATTTGTCAATCAAATTCTCGATATTCTTCTCGATCATTTAGCAACTGAAAATAAAGACCAATTAGATATTTGTACGGTTCGTACAATTGCACAATTTATGATCGAACGAAAGGATATTATCGTTCGTCTTCTCGAATACGCAATCAAATGTTCATCCGTATGTACAAAATACAATTGAAATCAAATAAAAAAATTCGTATTTTTCCTTAGAATGATATGTTTCGTTTGGAAACAATCAATGGAATTAAATTCATAACTGATATTAATAATGTCGATGAGATCGAACATGTTTTCAATTTCATGCCAATTGTTTACGTATGTCGAACGGATTGATAAAATTCAAAATGAATTTGATATAATTTTTCAGAACACACCGGAAGATTCGTTTTCATTGAAAACAATTGTTAGAAGTCTCGAAGGTCCAAAGAAAGTCGAAGTAGCACCGGCAGAAGAAGTTCAAACGGATCTTCATCCTTTATTGAAAAAAATCTCGGAAGAACGTTGGTTTCCTCGAGATACAACGACGATTAATTTTCAAATAGTTCTCCAAGCGATTGTCAATAAAATTTCGAATACATCGAAGAGTTTAGTCAAAACATTGTCAACACATTTGATCGACATCGATCGGTGAGAATAATAAAGAAAAAGACATAAAATAGATTTTCTTTTGTTTTTATTCGAACAGACAAATCGGTTATTCGAAAGAAGATTTCGATCAAGCAGCTAGTGGTTTAATCGAACTTCTCGGACATACAGATGCCGATTTTCGATTAGTAGCAGCGAGTACTCTCGCAAATTTAAAGAGAGAAACAAAAGCAATTGATTTAGCTTTATTAAATTCATTTCTCAATGACGCTCGAGTACGAACTTTTTTCTTTGCACTCTCGAAATTTTATTAAATGCATTTTATTAGGTTCTTGTTCGCACTGAATGTTGTGATTCTTTAAAAAAATTAACGAAAATCACATCAGATACAGTTCTCAAAGATTGTGCTGATGATGTCAATCATTTACAAGTAAAAATTCGACAATTTATCATTATTTTTGTATCAAATTAACATTTTAGACTTTACCAGAAGAGAATTTTTCTCTTCAAAATTATCTCTATGAAAAAAAACGTGTGCCCACTCCACCAGCAATCGAATCAGATTTAAAATCCGAAGTCCAACCAGAAGCAGAACGTGAATCCATCATTTCAATTACTGTTAAAGAACCAACAATGATTCCAGTTGAAGAAGAACCTCCAGTAAAAACCGTTCTACCACCAGCACCAGTTCGATCTCTTTCGCCGCTGCCTCCGATCAGCAGTCAACCGATAGTTGAACCCGAACCCGAACCCGAACCAATCGCTTCGTCTGAACTTCAAGTACCAGCTCGGCCAGCATCCCAACAATTCAGTGTGACAGGCAGCATGGCATCGTCAGTAACAGCTATTCAACCACCGATTCGAGTCGAAATCAATGGCCGAACAAATATCAGTTCAGGTACCAATCAACCACCGATCTTAACTACTCGACAACACAAACAATCGACTTCACCAACTCGAGAACAACTCTCACGAAAATAGTAAATTGAATTTTTCTTGTTTAATTGATTTATTATTGTTGTCTTTAGTTCATCTCTTTTACCAAACAATACGAACATGTGGGAGTCGTATGAAAAACAAAAAGAAATTGTCGATCAACCGATCGGTCTCGATCAGATCCATTTCAACGAGAATTTCACCACTGATCCTCTCCAAGCACTCATTGACGAGCACAAGCAAACCGTGGGTTTCTACCGCATGAATCCCAATCGTCGTGTTCTCGTTCCTCACAAAGTCTCCATGGACAATACGTTCTCCGATCGAACTCACATTATGATCAAACACTACGCTCAATCAGCTCAAGCTCGTTCATCAGTTCATTCGATGCATTTGTCCGATTTAAGTCACAATCAACATCAACTAAACGAAGTCGAATTTATTCAACTACTCTCATCACTCGTCATTCGAGCTGTTCAAGTCCATCGACAATACGAAAATTTCAATCCTTCTTCGAATATTTCGAGTTTCGTGGGCGCATTGAATGTTCAACCGATGCAAATCCATTCGAATTCAAAATTACCCAATGTTTTAACTCAACGACCAACAACCAAACAATTCTCACGAATGCAATCGAACATTCAAGCTCGAGCCATGCGAGAAGGCATCAATATTCAACGTGCACAGCACATGGAAGGCATTTTCTCGAATATCTTCAAAAGCAATCGCGAATCAACAAAAACCACGGTGATTTCCTCGCAAATTTCGCATCAGCCATCGTCGAGACTAGTCGAATCAACTCACGCTTGGCTTCTTGTTGAATGTAAGTTCAATTGTTAAATATTGAACGAAAAAATAAATGTTTAATCATTCGTCTAGTGCTCAAATCCCAAGGAGTTCTCAATCCGGAAATGTATTTACATAAAATTATTACGGCTTATCCGAAATTTATACCGGTTTTGAACACGAAAATACCGTCGAATCTTATTACAATCATTTGGAATGATCAGATTATGCGAAAAATTGCGTCGATTTTCACGCACAAACAAGTAGAGAACAAACTTTTCTCTTCTTCTTCATACGAAGTTCTTTTTAGGAACAACTCTCAGTTGAAAATACAACAGTGGTGAATCGAAGGTTTGAAGAATTCTTTGAGAAAATATCGTTTAATCGAACGATTTTAGTAATACGAAACAATCGTATGAGGATTATGTAGCAACGACTTTTGACTATTCGACGATTATAAATCAAAGTGAACAGAAAAAGAAATTCTTGCCGATTCTTCGTGGTTCGAAAATGTAAGAAAAGAAGATCAAGAGAGAAATTATGTGAACATTGTCTTCGATTATTCGAGTAGGAATCTTCCGAAACATGTACTGAAATTTGGCTTTCGTGATGCTGAATTAACCGATGTATCAGATGCTCTCAATGCTTCTCAATCTCAAGATGAATCGATTCTGAAATCGAAAAAACGCCGAGTTTATATGGATATGATGGTAAATTTACTATATACTGATTAATGTTTATTTTTTAATTAATTAATTTCTTCTTTCAGATGTCAACAAACGAACACATGGTAATACGACAAAAGTCAACGAATTTTTTTTGTTTTTTATTAGTTTATTTATTTTTTAGTTCGATCGAAACTACGCAATCAGAAATCAGTATCGTCAGTTAATCAAAGGTGGTTATCATTCCACCTCGTACATGCCGATCATAACTCGTCCACCGTTGTGTCATTAAAAGATAAAATCCCTTTTCTTTTCGATTTGTATAATTGTATTTCGCGTGTTTGATTGCCGTTTTCTCAATAAATAAATCTATGTAACAGCTGCATAGAACTAATTTCGGTTTGTTTCATCCGAGAGCGACATCACATCAAACCTTCATCAGGGAGTTCATGTCTTTCGACGAACGAATAAAAAGTTTACCTATCGACATGGTGATCTCGTGCTCCAACCTGTTTCGCGTTTTTCCATCACATTATTTTTTTTCTGCTTTTCAACGTGATACATCATGTCTCAAGCTGCATTCGATAAAGCTGCCGCAGAGGTCAAAAACTTGAAACAAAAACCAAGTGATGATGAATTACTCAAACTCTACGGTCTTTTCAAACGTTCGTTTTATACGAAAAGAGCTTCGAAATCCAACAAATTCAAATCTGTTGTTTCTTCTTTCGTTTTCTAGAAGGTACAGTCGGAGATAATGAAACAGCCAAACCAGGCCTGTTCGATCCTAAAGGCAGATACAAATGGGATGCTTGGACTAACAACAAAGGCAAAAGCAAAGAAAATGCTCAAAGCGAATACGTTGCTTTAGTTGAAGAACTCAAAGCGAAACTTAGTTAAACAGATCGATTGTATTTGTTTGTTTTTCAATAAGAAGATAATTTCCTTTTGCATGTGATTCTTTCTTTGTCACAAGAAAAAATGGAAATAAAATCCGTCTGTTTTTTTTTCTTCAACTTCATCTGTATATTTCGGTTCAAAAGTCCGTACAAAAAAGAAAGAAAACAATATATCACTTTCAACAAATGCATATATACAAAAAACAACAAAAGGAAAACGATTTTGTAAAATCAAGCAAGAGTTTCAGTTGTATTCGATGGCACTTCTTTTTCTTCCTCATCGGCTTTTGAATCAACTGAAACAAGACAAAGGTATTTGATCGAAATTGGCAAACGAAAATACGAACGAACCTTGTTGCTCGTTGGCATCGGTTAAATCTTCTTCATGGTCCGACACCTGTTTATTCGTTGGATTCTTTCCAGGCTTAAAATGAAAATCTTTGCCATTTTCTTTCGGTTTCGAATCACGTTTTTTCGTTTGTTTTTTGCTCGGTATTTTCTTGCCTTCATCAACTGGTTTCATGAGAAAATTAAGAATTTTTTCGGCAAGATCAGTGTTACGACCGCTCGATGATAAACCGAGAATTGCTGATAACGAACGTAGTTGTTCTTTTTTTAATCTTTCAAAAACAAAAAACGAATTCAATTGAATAAAAACTTTTTGAAGAATTTAGCTACTTTGTTAAATTAGCCAAATGTTTTTTATAATCTACACTTTGTGAATCGAAGTCGAAGCCTTTGAATTCTCGAAGATTCTTTCGAACTGTTGCTTTTGTCTAAATTGACCAGAACAATACTTTCAATTTTTCGAAAATAAAAAATAAATCCTACTCCGCGTCGACCGAAACAAATCTGTCGCATGCGTGATAGAGCATCAGTCGAAGCATGAGCAATTTGATAATTAACTACAAAAGAAACTCTCGAGATCAAACCGAATTCTCAATCGAAGAGAAATAGACTCAGCATACTGTACTCGATTTCACCCAATGGCGTTCCATTGCCCTAATAGAAAAGCAAATTATTATCTTCGAGAATAATCGGATTTAATCTCTACTTGAGGAATAACAAGTTCTTTTTTAGTTGATACAGATTCAGTTAATTCTAATCGTAAAGTTGGCTTTCTCGAACGTTTGCCTTCGATAATCACTGATTGATCAAGATTGGTTTGTTTTTCAGGTGTTTTCGTTGTTTCAGTTTGTTCTTGTTCAACATTTGCTATTTCTTCTTGTTCAATAGCCGGCGTTTCTGCAGGTGTAGATACATCGTCGATTGAATTCAAAGGAATTTCCGATTCCATGTGTGCGTTTATTCAAAACAGTTAATAATAAAATTTACGAGAGAAAAAACTAAATATCGTTTCGGTTTAGTCATTGTTTTTCTTCTCTCCTCCATTATGTTCGAAATTGTTTGTAAACAAATCAGATTAGATTTTCGATGAACGAACGAAATAATAGATGGAGTATAAGATCTGGTTCGAAGAGCTCAATGAACTGTATTGTACATTTTACAAGAAGTCGATTTCAAGAATTTCGACAGAAAAAAGACATATTTGGAGATTTCATTGGAAAAATAATTCTATCGTAATGAAAATTTAGTGAAAAATCAATCGTTTTTAAATATTAAATTGAACTAATTGCAGATGTCGCTTCATGTGTATGCACAGTTTCGATATGATGTCACGTGCAAATTGAGTGGTCTGACTCCCGAAAGAATATTTAAAAAAAACAACGAAATATTTCCCCTGAATTTTATTGTGATAATTCAAGTTTTTTTTTCGAACTTGTTATTGATTGGTTTAGATCAGGTTAGTAACAAAAACACGCTAGTCATTCATCATCATCATCATAAAAAATATATAGATAAAACGAAGTTGCTCTTGAATAGAACTCAATGTATACTTGATTTCTTAGGCGATGACGTCAACAAATGATCGATGTGAACAATGTCATAGCGAATATTCATTGATCAAACGCAAAGTAAAAGCAAAGACTTCTCTTCGATTCTATTTGTTGTTTTGTTTTTTCTTAGAAAAGCTGTGCTGTTTGTTTGCAATCGTATTGCAATGCATGTGCACCACGTGAACAACTTAACAATCATTCGTATCGTATTTGTTTGATATGTCAATTGATTTCAAATCAATCGACAAATGATACTCAATTACTTGAATTAAAAGTTAAACATTTACGTTCATATCTACAAGCCAAAGATATTTCCCATAATACATGTACAGAAAAACGTGAGCTCGTCGATTTAATTAAACAGAACCGTCAAAAACCATTTACACGTCTATTTAATCAACAATCGAATAATAATAATTCGAGCACATCTCAACAGAATAAATCAGGACCGTTTTCAACTTTCCAAAACACTGTTTCATCATTCGCCAATCAAGTCAATAGTTTCGCATCGAATATCCAAGATTACGTTTCAAATACAGTCTCAGATGTTATTCACACAATTGGCGATGAACCAACAAATACTTCTCTTCCACCGCCACCACAAGCATCGGCATCTCGTCCTCCGCCACCACCACCACAAGCATCAGCATCTCGTCCTCCGCCACCACCACCACAAACATCAGCATCTCGTCGTCCGCCACCACCATCCGTAATGAGATTGAAAATAAAGAAAATTTCGTCTATTTTGTTCGATTTCAGACGACAGCTGAACGACCGCGTCGAAAATCTTTGAGTGAAATTCATACGGAAGAGAAAATCGAGGATTTGAATATACGTGAATTAAAAGAGATTCTCGCGGGGAATTTTGTTGATTTCAAAGGTTGTGTAGAAAAGAATGAGCTCATGGAAAAAGTTCGACGACTTTATCGAGATCGGCAAAATGCAAATGCTCGAGGTTAGCCGATGAATTCGTCTCTTTAAATTTCATTTGTTTCGGTTTTTTAGCTCGAGAACTTAATGATTCAGCGATGAATGATACTGAACTATGCAAAATATGTATGGATGCGATGGCAGATTGTGTTTTTCTCGATTGTGGTCATATGGTATGTTCGATCGAAATTGTCTGAGTGAATTCAGTTGAACATCTTTTTTAGGTCACATGTGTCAAATGTGGCAAACTGCTTGCCGAATGTCCAATATGTCGATCAAATATTGTTCGTGTAGTGCGCGTTTTTAAATCTTGAAATGTATTTATTATTATTTTTTTTCTCGTTGTTGTATGAAAGGAAAAAAAAAGAAAAAATATACATATAGATCTATTATACATGCACAGTTCTTAAGTGAATAGGCCAAATATTCGAAATACGTATAAAAGAAAAGAGAAAAAAACATACGTCGAAAATCGAATGAATATATTTGTTTTCTACTTTATCATCGTCTGATTTTATTCGACCTCGATTTCGTTATTTCTGCAATGTGTTTTTTCTTCTCATCGTACAGCTAAAGCGAAGCAGAATCGAACATATTTTGTATTTCAGAAGTAACTATGTCTTATCAATCGTCGTCGAAAAATGAAAGCGCAAGTGTAACGATTGATTATTCAACCAAAGACTCGTCATCATCAAAACAAGAACTGCATCCGAATCGACGTGCTATTAAATCATGTTTCTGGTCGACGACGATCTTTTCAATCAATTTCATCTCGTCGATTCTCATTATTAATCTATCGAAATGGTAGATCGAAAACTGAAGAAAATTCATTGATTGATTTCTGTTGTTTTTTTCTCTCGTAGGATTTATGTGAAATATCATTTTCCCAATCTAACATTGACAACAATCAATTTTTTTATTACTTTTATTCTTTTATTAATCTGTCTTCAAATGAAATTGTTCACTCACGTTCGTTTGCCAATTATAAACATGATTCCGATTTCGGCATGTTTCGGAGGTTTTATTGCGTTCAGTAATCTTTCATTACAATACAATACAGTCGGTACATATCAATTAGTTAAATTACAAGTCACACCAAGTAGAAATTCAAAATTATCAACAAATCTTCAACCTAAATTTGCGTTTGTTCTAGTGGTTATGTTAATCAGTTGGTTATTTTTCAAAGCACATTATCCACTTCCAATCATTCTCTCGTTTGTTCCCGTACTTGTTGGAACATTAATTAGTACTTATTATGATCTTCAATTCAATGCATTCGGTTTAATTTGTAAGTCGAATACGAGTCGAACTTTTTCAAATCGATTTTCGAATCGTTGTAGGTGCGGGTATCGCGATTTCATTCACTGCAATCTATCAAATTCTTGTTGAATACTATCAAAAATTGTACAATTGTGATTCACTTCAATTGTTGCTGTATCAAGCACCATTGTCCGGTCTTTTATTATTCATCTGTTTGCCATTTGTTGAACCATTGAATAATCTCGATCAATTTCTCAATTGGAATATGATTTCACTGATTTTACTCTGTGGTTTTATTGCATTCTTTGTTAATTTTAGTATTTTCTGGGTTATTGGCAATCTTTCAGCTGTGGCATATAATATGATTGGACATTCGAAAACTTTATTAATTATTTTCATCGGATCATTTGTCTTTCATGAGCCGTTAAATCAACGGCAAGTATTCGGTTTAGCTTTCACGATGTTCGGCGTACTTATTTATACGTATTTTAAATATATACGAAAAGTAACCAAATAAAATGTGAATCTAGAATTAATTTGTCGTGATATGTGTGTGCACAATCTTTCTCTTTTGTTCTTTAATATGTCAGTTATATAATTTATCTTTTCTTTTTCTTTTTTGTCTTTAAATAAAATAAATTTCTATGTGCTAGATTTTGATTTATTAATACTAATCAAGATAAAAATGATAATGGTTAAAAAGAAGAAGTTGAATGAGTAAGCATGCATGAATCATCTAGGAAAAAGCTAAACAATTTTTAAAAAAAAACATGAAACTTCTAACGTTCTTGAATTTGACCAAATCCGTTTTTATATACAATCCTTTTATTTTGTGTGTTTAAATAAGTTGATTGAGAGCTTCGAGAGCTTCGGCAACTGATTTTCGTTGGTCACCACCAGCTCTGGCACTTCTTGCAACATAATTTTCACAGAATTTTTGTTTATCCTATTCAAATGAAAATTAGAAAGATTTCAAACGAATAAAATTTATTGTTTACTTCATCGGGATTAGCACAAGCAAGAACTGTTGGTACACGCGTAGCTGATAATGTTGCTGAACATGAACGTAATAACCAATCCGAAAGATCCTCTCGAGCTTTACCACTTCGATCGGCAACATCACCGAGTGCACCTTTAACTCGTCCTCCTAAACACAAAAAAAAAAACGATTTCTTCAAAACAAAAAATCTTCCTCGAACAAACCGTAGTGCATTGGAACATTGATTATATAATGAGTTTTGTGATTGCAAACTCGAACTCGACCGGTACTTGAACATTCGTATTCTTTGACTTCATTTGAACTTGGTATTAATGAGTAAACTTTGCCTTGAATAAAACCGAATGCAAATTGTAGATCTTCGAAATCCTGTGCAAGAGCATAGTTGCATACTGGATTGAGATAGACGTAATTTCCATTGACATCAATACCGTCACCTGTCGAAGCAATGATAGCTTTCGATTCGGGTACTAACGAAGGATTTCGTTGGAATAAACGTTTGGCAAGTGAACGTACGGCTTTGAAGTAATTGGTCATCGTTTCAGTACGTGCATCGATACGTGTCGAAAGAATCGAACGAATTGTATCGAATGCTTGATCACGATTTCGAAGTAAACTACCGGCAGCCAGTATTAATTCGCTCATGCCCGAATAACTTCCTGGTTGACGACCAATAGGAACGAGAACACGAAAATTTGTCTCGTTTAAATAAGCATTGGGTAAATGACGAATAGCATTTTGAACTCGACTACGAATACTTTCTCGTCGTTTAGTAATACGTTTCGATAATTGTTGAATATTACTAATGAATAATTTCGATGATGAACCTAATTTCGAAATTGTCTGAGCAATTTGAGCGTCGAGTGTAGCGCCGAATTTCGCCGAATCGATATCAGCAACTAACGTTCGGAACCATTTGGTATCGTCGGTTTTCGTTGCATCATCGATGGCTTTGAAAATCGATTTCATTTGTTCAGCATTTCGTTTCAATGTTTGTTCGAACGCACTGACTAATTTATTGCCGTAATCATTGACACGTTTTTCGATGACCGATTGATCAACTGCAGGTAGAAAACGATCGAGAAGTTTCGTCGCACGATCGGACAAACGTTTGATCAATGCTGTTCGACGTGCTTGAAATCGTTCGGATAAACCTTTGAGACGATTTTCATTGAGAATCGATTCCAAACGATTACGCCAGAATTGTTCACGTTCAGCAGCACGTTTGTAGAGAAGGGCTGTTAAACTTTGTGATGCTTGAGTGTACGTTGGATATTTACCGAAGAATTCGAGTAAACCAAGACGAGCAGAAAATCGTCGAAGAAAACTTGTTTCGGGCTCTTGACTCCATGCAGTTGCAATTGTTTTCACAGCTGCATAGTCCTTTTCGATAATGGATTGTAAACGTTGTCGAAGTTGTTTGATTAATTGAGCAAGATCAGTCTTGTCTAAATCTTGTCGTAAATGTGAACGAACAAATTCTCGTGTGAAATTTCGTAATTGTTTAACACCTTGAACATTTTTATAGCCAACACTATCGAAAAAGTAAACCGAACCAACTTGATGTGCATAGTTACGGTTGACACTCGCGTCAGTTGTCAATGTTCTTCCGCCATCAAATGAGTGACTAACTTTAGCAATCAAACGATTTTCATTCCAACGATTGTTTGTCACTTGAATAAAATTACCATTGGCATTGTTAACAACACGGAGCGTGTAACTTTCAGGTAGATGTGCATTTTCTCGATGTGTTTTCCAGTGTTGAGTATTGTAAATTGTCAATGGAGCATCACCAATTTGTAAACTGAATAGTTTCTTGATTGTATCTAAACCGTAATGGCCGTTATGCGAGCCGAGTTTGTCAAGAGCTTGAGAAACAGCGACGACAATATGTGTGCCGAGTGCTAATTCGAATAATGGTTTGTTTGATTTCGATAGTGGTTCATCGATATCATGAGCAGGACGATGTTGATTACGAAGCGATGGTAAATAGGGTCGAATTTGTGCACGATCGATGATGAGTGAAAGAAGATTCTTTTGTGCTGGTGATGTTTGTTTGAGAGTTACGACGGTTGATTTGTCCCAATTGAGTTGAAGACCGATGTTTGATGGTGACAATTGAACTTGAATTTGGTTGCCAGTTTTTGTACCTTGTGCACTGAAAACTTGTTGATTTTCTTGTTTAACTGTAAATGTAAGTGATTGACCTGGTTGACGTTGAATATTCCATGATGAAACGAATGTATACAAAGTAGCATCGAGTTTTTTGGTTTGTGGATCTCGAGAACCTTCGAAGCCAACTCGTTGACCTGGATAATTCTTCAAATCAGCGTAGACTTTCGATTTGCCAGCTTTACGATCGATATCAACGGTAACTTTTGTTCGTTGACCTTCGCATGTAGCCGAAATATCATCATCAGATGGTCGATCAACATCACATTTAAAGGTTTTCTCAGCCGATGGATCATTCGAATTAAATGAATATGTCAAAACACCTCGAAAATTTGTTGCCGAATTAAGTGTTTCATCATATTTAACTGAAATCGGAGTTTGTCGTGGAAGATTAGCATTTAAAACAAGATTCATCGGTTGATTGCCAGATCGTGGTTGAAATTTAGCATCAAAATCGATGGCATCTTCTTTCAAACGATTCAAATCAACAGTAAATTGATGTGGTCCCGATTGAGGATTTGGTTTCAAATCGAGTTTAAATGTACCATCATAAGTAACTTGTCCGCCTGTATTACTTAGTTTCGTATCAGCAGGTAATTGAAATCGTTGACGAAGACGTTGAGCAAATTGATTGCTTATTTTTGCTTCGAATTTGCCTGCTTGACAAACACCATAGAGAATTTCCGATTGATCATTTAAGCAACTATCGGAATTACTTGACCACGAAAGAACTTGATTGCCTTTTCGTTCGAAATTAACTTGAATCTTACGTTGACGTTTGCCAGTTAATTTATCAGTCACCTTTTGATTCATACTAATATCAGTTGAAAATGATTTTTGTCCTGTTCGTTTATCCGTAGCTGAACTTTGAAATGATACATCTTTCCATTGTCCATTTTCTTTTTCAACCGAACCTGAATAAGTAAAACCAGCACGATTATCATTTTGTAAAAGTTTGCCATTGATATTTGTTGTCGATTGAAAATCATCGTCACGTAAACGACCTGTATGTTGATGATCGAATTGAATATCAATTGCATTAGGAACATTAACAGCTAATTTAGCGACGCCAAGTCCCCAACTAACATCGAATGAACCTTTACGTGCACCAGCATTGGCAGCTGATCGAACAGTGATATCACCTCTATAGCAATTCTTGTAATTGCCTGTTGGTGAACATTGTTTAGCTTCGATATCGGATGTAACAGTTTGTTGACCACTGGTTCGTTCTGTATGACCAGTGAGAAGATTATCATCGAAGCCAATGTCCAGTTCATATTGAATGTCTTCATCATCTGTTGTATTTAAAATACCTCGAACGATGAGTTGATGATTTTTTTTCAATGCATAAATAGAATTTTGAAATTGTTGATCGTAATATTTCGAACTTGTCGAAAGACTGATTTGACTGATATCTTGTTGATGATATTGACCTGTTAAAAGTGTAGCCAATTCGATGTCTTCGCCGATACTCAACGATTGTGTTGCATGAAGTGTTGTACTAAGTGAACCTTTTGTTTGAAGATAGAAATCAATCGGCGTGATTTTCGATGACGCAAGTTTCAATCCAATTGTTGCGTCAACTGTTTGTTTATCATTGGCACTGAACATTGGTAAATTATATGCCAAATGTAAAGCCGTAAGATTCGATAGAGGTGTACCGAATTCTAAACGAACGGCAAATTCTTGTGGCCATTTCATTTTACCAATACGATTCTTTTTATCAATCGTTAATTCACCGATAATACTCAATGGATTGCCTGATAATTGTGGACTTTCTAATGAGAGAGCAACTTTTCGTGTTTTAGCTGTGAATATATAACCAATTGAATGTCGATGTAAAACATCGGTATTTCGTTTTAATAAACCAGTTGAATGTAAAACTGACCAACGATGAACATCAACTTTCGAATGACCATATAAACTATCGCCATTACCACGTAAATATTCGAATTCATTATCGACTTGAACGTAGGGTGGTTGATCGGCATTCGATCGATCGATATCAATTTGAGCGGAATGTGCTAAAACAGGTTTAGCAATTAATCGTGAATCAATATGATTCACACGTCCATTGGGTGTTGGTCGTTGAACGATTAAACCATAGGTTATGTATGGTAAATATTTAAATGGCAATGAAAGACCAAGATTTGCTTGTAATGAACCATCGCCTGTATGATTTCGATTGAGAAGTGCATTGACAACGAATTCTTTGAGTGCATTATCAGTTCGGTATGCAACTGAATTGTATGTTTCTAAGAGACCGTCTTGACGTGTTAAATTACCATTGACATCAACGAATTGAAATAATTCGTGTTTAGGAGCTTTGAGTGTAATATCATAAACGACGATAACTGATTTGGGAGCATTTGGTTTTGGTTGACGATCAAAACGAACAGTTAAATCAAGTTCAGCATCGTTTCTATCAGCAACAAGATTTGTATCAATATCCCAATGTGTTTTTAATGAACGTGCTTTTGTGCAAATAGCAAAATTGCCTTGAGCTGTTGCTTTCTTTTGTTTATTATCCCAAAGGAGTTCGGTGCTACTCGTTCCGGCATATAAATGACCGTCGGTCACTTTATTCACTTGACTTTTGTATGTCAATGAGCCGGATTGTTGTCGACGACGTAGATCATATTGAAATTTGTAATTAACTTTATTGAGCAATTCGAAATCGAGTTCCGATTGAAAATCGAATGCAAATGGACGTGGAATATCGGGCAAGAGTTTGTCGGTATCAGCAGCTAGATGAAGTTTATTTTCGATTTCAAGTGTTGGCGGAAGAGTTTCAGGTCCTTTTTGTGCTGGTTCAGTATTTCGTTTATGTTTATGATCGAGAAGAAAATTGAAAACATTTGATTTCGTTTTCAATTGAACTTTTAAATTAGCTTGCGGTGAAACTAATCGTCGTGCTTGACTTGCTGTTCGAACCGATTCTCGACTATAATCGAGACTGATTTGTTCGGAAACAGGTGGATTACGTGTTAAAATCAAGAAATCTAATGTACTTGTAAGTTCCGCATTGGACAAATCATTAGCTCGAACGAATTCAGCTTTCAAATTGGCTAATTTCACTGCTTGTGTCGTGATATGTGCGTTGATACTGGTCTTGTTTTGTGTTGCTTCAACTCTCTTCGTTCGTTTATAGAGAAATTCATAGCCATTTGTTGCACCACTTCTGCCGAGTTTCATCGAACGGTGTAATTCAATTTTCGATTCTTTGTCACTGAATTCCACATGAGCTTTGCCATTGTATGATGTATCGCCAAGATTAAAGTTTCCATCGATATGAACTAATTTCGAATCGGGTTTGTATAAATCACCGACGAAATTGATTTTAAATGATTTCGATTTATCCGGCGTGCTCAATTCAATATCAGCTGACAAGCCTTTGCCACGATTGGGAAGAATATCGGCTGATAACAGCGCAACATCCTTTTTACTTGCACTATCGGTTAATGTTGTGTCTAATTTAAATTGATTACTATTAACAATTAATGTTCCTGCTGCTGTCATAACGGCTTTGTTTTCATTTGAATAGACTGTACCAGTGAATTTGTCGCCGGCTTGTGTGCCTTTGACTGTGAATGATTTCATGCCGGTTAAAACACGTGCATTGAAGTTATTGCCGGTTTTGGTTACCGAAATTCCCAAACCTAAAAACAACAACTTTTGAAACAAAAAGAAAGGAAATGAAATGTATTTACCAGGATATGTTTCAGTAGCGCCCACTTTTTCTACAGCAACTTCGAATTGTGGTGCATCTTGAGCGTTATATCGCCAGCCGATACGCCATTTCTCGATCGATGGATCTTTTTCAAGAAAAATCTAAAACAAGAAGATAAAATTATTTTGAAAATATAAATAAAACATTTCCCCCCTACAGTTAATGGATAAGTTGGTCGTGAGCCGAGTGTAATCGAACGGAAAACGTTCATTTCTAAACATGCTTTAAGACCTAAGCCACGATAGACGAAACTTGGCGTGCATGATGGATCGATTTTTTTGCCTTCAGAATTCGCAATATTTTCGAAACCTTTCGATGTACGAATCGAATATTCGAAACTAAATTATCGAATAGATAAACATCAAAAGTCTGTCTTTCGTCTTACTCAGTTGCAAGAAGAGTTGATTGAGTATTGAGAAGATTGAATTCTCTTGTACGACCTTGACTTGTTGCTTCAGCTTTGTATTCAAATGGAACATTTGAAAAACCACCGAATGTAACTGATTCAGCGATCGTGGTTATTGGTGAAGCAATTTCACGTTGAAATGTCAATGAAAAACTCAATCTAAAAAACAATATTTCAATTTTTGAATTATTTTCGTTCGATTTTGAAAATGCATACGCTGATCGACTTGTTAATGAGAAAATGCCTAAACCATTTGCATCTCGTGTATTTTTGAAATCACTTGAAATATCAACTAAGAAACCGAATTGAGCCGATTTGTATAAAGTCAAACCGTTAGCTGCAGCTGTTGCAGCACCGATTTCCAATGGTAAACGAAATGTTGGATTTTTTTGTGCGAGTTCTTGAAGTTTTTTCAAAAATTTATTTCGAAGAAACGTTCGAACATTGGTTTTGAGAAGATCTTGAACTTTATCTGTAACATCTTTGGCACGAAAATCAGCGCCGAATAATTTCACATAAAGATGAACAGACGAATCAGGTTCATCGGCTGCAGCTTTTTTGCTTTCATAACCCTACAAAAAAGAAACATATATATTCATATGAATTTTATTCTTTTTCAACGGTTACTTCTTGTAATTTCTTGGGTCCAGGTGGTAAATTATTCTTTGTTTGTTCTCGATATTCGTCATCGACATTTTTATTTTTATTCAATGGATCCAAATTCAAGATGTATTCAGCAAAATTTTCATCGATATTTTCATTGATTAAAGCCAAATCCACCCATGGTAAACGAAGTGTTTCACGACGAATGCCATCGAACGCTAATTTAGCGCCGATAAACGATGGAACAACACGATTGTTCTCGAAAACGAGCGAAACTTGAATGACAGCTGCGTAATTTTGACGAAGTGGAAGTTCAAGTTGAATTTGTCGAGATGATAATGTGGCTTGCTTAGCGAATTGTCCTTTATCAGGATGATGTGCACGAAGACGTGCAGCAAGACCACGTAATGGGCAGAGACGATCGAGTGCTGAATATTTCAAAGCCGACCAGATGTAACCATTGACTTGATTCAATGGTTGATTGACAAGTTCACCGAGAGCTTTTTCGAGTTCATCACCTAACGTTGATTCATCGGTTTCAGGATTGTAGATAAACGAAGTAAACAAAGCTTCGAATGCCCAAATACGTACGGCATTGGAATTGCCCGTATTTTGTAATTTTCGTAAGAGAATATTTTGAAGATTTGTACGAATAGATAATTTAGCATTTTCATTGATATTCTCTTCATTAACATTACGAATAGCATTCAAAGCATGATATTGAAGTGGTAATGAAGCTCTATCATTGCTGGCTAATTGTTGAAATTGAGAATCGTATAAACCTAATTGAGCATAGGCTGATAAGACAGCTGTTGCGACTTGTTCCTCGCTGCTCGATAAAAATCGACTGATGGCTTGTTGAAAATTTTTGATTTGCTATTAATGAGAAGGAAAAAAACAATCGATATCGAATAAATGATTGACACATACTCGTTCAGCATTATCGTGGTTATCTTCTCGTGCTTGATAAGCTTTAAGAATTGTTGCTGCAAGACCAACGAATTCTGGAACTTGATCAGCATTTAATCGATTTGCACCTTCAACAACTTGATTGACTAATTCAGTCGATGGATTTTCTAAGTAGAACACCGACATTGGATTAGCAAATTTCAATGTTGATGAATCAAGATTGAGCGTGGATGTTGCTGGATCATGAGCATAGATTGTATTCAAAAATGTTGGAACTAAATTTCTAAAAGAAATCGAAAAAAAAATGCTTTTTTTTCTTCTCTTGAAAATCGATTTTTACTTGAGTCCAGGACTGTTTTTAAATGAGTCAATGTTTGATTTATCCATACGTCGTAATTCATTGGCAACTTCAACGAAACGAGCAGCTGCTAATTGATCCCAATTAGTTGATTTCAAAAGATCTTCGACTTTTTTGACTAATTCAGCAACTTTTTGACTCGATCGATCGAATGAAGCTGTAGGAACAAATTGTAAAGTTTGTCGAACAGGATTACTGATTGAATCTAATCAAATTAAGAAAAATAATTTCATATGAATTCATTGTAATCTCAACGAACTTGAATCGACAGAGGCTGATGCACCGGCTTGTAAAGTTAATTCTTGTTTAACAGCCACGTGTTTCGATGAGATTTCATCGTCTTCATCGAAGTCGAATTCTTCGGCATCTTCTTCAGAACTGCTTTCTTCGCCATGAGCATGTCCATCAGCTTTCGATGACGATGATTTTTCATCATCGTCACTATCCGATTCGAATGTTTTACATTTAACACTTTGTACTTTTTTATTGCTAATCGTTGTTTGACAAACATAACGTGTTTTAACGTTGAATGATTGTTCAATCTCAAAATATCGAAGAACGACAATCGAGATGATTCAAATTCAATGATTTTACTTACAATTGGACCAAGGAGTGAAGTCAAAACGGGACTTGAACTCAAGTGTAGCTTATCTCGTGAACATGTTGATAAATCTTTGATTTTGGTCACTTGTGTAATAGCACCGTTTTGTTTGTATTTATATTGAGTTGTACAAACACCGAGAACGTCTTCTTCACGAATCTTTTTTTTTTGTTTTTTTTTAATTAAAAATTTAATTTCTATTTGTTTATTCGATGAAACTGTTAACTTACAGTGTTAGTACCATCGGTTGGAACAGGCGAATAAACTTGAAGAGCACTGAGAACACCTTTGATGAAGTTAACATGATCAACTTTAGCTGATTTATCGGCTTCAACAGCAAGAACAAAGCCATCATCCCATTTGAAACGAACGGCAAGACCTTCGAGTTCACGTTGAGCAGCAGCTGTTCGTTGAACATTTCGTTTATCTTCATCTTGAACTTCAATAACTCGGACATTACGAAGCTACGATACAAATGAGCACATATTTTATCCAGACAAATAAAAGAAAAAGTGTTCAATCAACTTACTTGAAGTGCATAATTACATTCACCTAAACCTCTGATATTGACATCAGCCGAAATTTCACTCTTCAAATCGAATTGACTGTTTGCAACTGAAAGCTTGACTTCAGTTGTATACTTGTAAACCAATGAGCCTTGACCAGGTGCAACTAATTGTGCTAAAAAATCGATTATGTAATCGTTGTTGTTTCTTTCAGTTTGTTTACCTCCTGAACAGACTGGATTCACATAATTCGATGAAGATACTGGCGCAGCTGATGCTCGACAAGCTGAAGATCAACGTAGAGATTTAATTGAAATAACATTTCGAGGAAAAAAAACGATTTACTTACTGAGCAAGAAAACGAAAGCATAGACAACTTTCGCAGAAAAAGCCATCCCTAGTGATGTGTGTCTTTCTTTCTGCAAAGGGTGTGTATAAGAGACCGAGACAATCTGAGTTCGAAGTTTATATACAGTTGTTATTTCTCTCATGTATGCCTCTTCTCTCTCTTCCTATCTCTCTCTCTCTCTTTCTATGCTATGCTGATAATAACTGATAAGACTTTTGGACAGTTCGAGATTACTAATGAGAATATTTTAAACCGTACGCTTCGTACGAATTCTCATGTACTGGTGCCTCGATAGTACAATAACAAGTCATTTATTATCTCTATCATATCATTACTAATGATATTTTGCTAACAGATTGACAAGAGAAACCTAGCGTACCAAAATGTCATTATAGTACGCACGCGAGCATCGAACTTTGATCGGCCTGTCATGTACAAATAAATATTTTTTCAGTTCAAAGTGCAACACCGAATCAACACTCATTTCTCTACACTAAAATACCATTGCCTTGATATTATTGATAAGCAACTATGAAATATCCTTCTTCTGTTCCTAATCACTTCAGTTCGTTACCTCGACTGATGAATATTCAATTTCGAAAAGTTTGTTGTTTACGTGAGACTATTTCTAATAAATCTTCTTTCTTATCAATTCCTTCATCGCGTCATGTATCATCAATTAGTTAATCGAACGATATTTCGAGAATATTTATGTACGTGTCGTCTCGCACAACAACAACAACATCTCTGTCTAGTATCTGTGACCCATACTGTCATTTAAAAATAGATTGTCATCTCGACGAAAAAAGAAAATGATACATTAACATTATTTATTGTGCAAAAAGAAAAAAAAAGACATGATTAATTAATCAGTGCAAACATAAATTGAATAAAATCTACAAAAAACTCTCGTTTTCAAGCTCAGGTTTTGGAACCATATGATTGTTAATCGATCGATTAACGAGAACGTGCTCGTGACCATTGAAATTGCCTTCGTCTTGATTCTCTTTATCATCATCTGTATTGCTTTTATATTTGACTAATTCAGCGAAAACCAAATCGGATATATCACGAATAAGATCTGCAGCACAATCTCGAATTCTAGGACAAAAAAAAGAAACTTTTCGTTTCGATTTCTAACAAACGAAAGAAAGAAGAAAAAACATACGTTGATCCTGAATATTTTTCAATTTTTCTGTCGAGTAAATCTGAAAATTGCCGTTGAAAATATCGAATTAATTGCACGGAATCAGGTTGTTGTTTGAGAAGAAAAAGAATTCGTTCATGAATTTGATTTAATATCGATCGATCAACGATTTCGTTTATATGAAATCTCATAAAACTATGAAGATGAGATATTCAAATATTAGATCGAGGCAAAAACAAAACGAGATTTTCACATACGGAATGAGTTGAACCATAATCGATTTGACTTGTAAATCAAGTGTTTGTACATCGATATTTGAATCGTTCGATAGTTGATTTGCTGATGACGGTTGAATATTAAACACGGTTGATGATAGATTATGAAATTGTCTTTCATCTTCACTATCGTCGAATATTTGTCGTCTTGGATTTGACATTCGTCGACTAGTTGATTGACTGCTCAACGAGCTTTTGCTCGAATTCAAGCGAATATATTGATTATCAAGAGATAATGATGATGCTAGACGAGTGTTTTCAGATTGCAATGCATTGATTTCCGATTGTAGAACGGCAATTTCTCGATAAGCTGTATTGAGATTAACGATTAGACCTTGAGTTAGAACTTGCTGTTGAAGTTGATTGAACATCGGATCGGATGAATTCGATATGCTCGTCAAACGATGTTCGATTTGTCGATTGAATGTTTTCTGTTCGTCGATAAATGTCGATAAACAACGTGTAATTTCACGAATTTGATCATTGAGATCGTCCGATGATCGACCTACGATCGTGTCCGATGCGTAAACATTCTAAAACAAGAAGATTAACGACGATTTATTTAAAATTCTGCGTACACTTTGTTTTAAACGTGTTGGAAACAAAAGTTCTTCTTCAAGACTTTCGTTCGATTGATAAATCGGTCGACGATTTGTCGAATCGTTTAATTGTTGTTCGTAGATATTCTTCGTCGGTGTTGCCATCGTTTGATGTAATGAAGTAATTTGACCTTGAATTGTATGTAAACGTTGACGAGATTCGACTAAACGTTCGATTTCTCGATGTTGTGCAGCGATTTGTTCGTTTCTTGGCGATGAATTCGAACTGAAAAGAAATTGTTCGTCGTTGACATCGAGTTTTTTCGGCGATGGTTGAATGGTTTGAATCATTTGTTGGAGTTGATTTAATGTCGTTTTCGCTTGTTCAAGTTCTCTGAAGAGAAAAGATTCGAAATTCGAAATGATTGTTTGTCGAACTTACAATTGTTTAGTTCTTAATTCATCAGAAATCTCGTGATCATAGACAACGATTTCTTCGTCTTCGTCATGTTCGATATCGGTTTGATAGTAATTAACGATTTGTTCTAATTCATCGAGTCGATCGCGAATATTTCGAAGATTTTTCAACCGATTTCTTGTTGGAGTCGATGGACTAAATCGACAAAGACTTTCAAAAAAAAACGAACTCGAAATATGAAAACAAACCTTTGTCTTTGTTCGATTTCATTTCGATATTTCTTCTCATAAATCTCTCGAAGTACTTTCAAACTAAATCAAAACGAAATTTATCTCCAAAAACAAAATATCATCTTTGCAGATTTCTACCGATCACGCAGTTGATTGATGTCTGTAAGAAGATCTTTTTCATCGGAATAATATTCCACATGCCCCTCATCTTCTGACTAAATCAAAGCGAATTAAAAAAACGATTCGAAATATCAAACAAAGTGGAATTACACTCGATGATTGCTCTTCCCATTTTGTCGAAATATCTGACGGTTTGATTGCACGAGGTGTAAGATCGATATTGCGTCGAAGGGATAGATCATCCTGAAAAACAATCATTCCTCCTCAGAAATCGCAGTTCGTTTTTTCAACATACATCATTAGTTGATTTAGAATTCATTAGAGTCAAACGTTCTTCTTCAGTTGCAGTGATAAGATCAAACAGATTTGTATAACTCGCTTTTTGTTCTTCGAGATTCGAAATAATTGTTTCCAATTTTTCACGTTGCTCAGCAGCACCCGGCTAGAGATGAACAAAAAAAAACAGTGATAAAATATAACATCAAACGATCTTTTACCATTAAATGCTTGAATTTATCCATGGATTCTAACATTGTCCTTGCTTGTTCAATCGAATTTTGTATTTGTTTAATTCGTATCGATATTTTTGTTATGGAAATCAGTCCTTCCGATGAAGATTGTTCATCGTCATTAATCGTCGATTCGGGGCCGAATATTGGCCGTGGATTTCCGTCAGCTAGTGTGTCATTTGTTTCCGGGAGATTTCGTGTTTTTCTTTTCAATGTCATTGTTTTTTCTATCTAGAAAAAGAAAGCGAACAAAATTTTCATGATTTTTTCTTCGTTCGAACTCGACGTGCTTCTTCGAGCATTCGTTCGAGTTCGTTTTGTTTTTTAGTCGAAGTTTGACTCGATGTATCACCGTGATATTGCAAAGCTAGAAGATAGACTTCAGCAGACTCGATTCGAGATGCACTCGGTTTAATTAGATGTACTTGACGAAAAAGAGATTCGAGTAATGAACGCATCTCTTGAAATGAATTATGCCCATGAAATAATTTACAAAGAAAATAACCGTTGGATTTTAAAAGTCGACGAGCAAAATCAAATGCAGATTGTTGAAGATTGACAATTGCTGAAAAAACGAATATTTCAAATGTTTTTCGAAGTACGATGTTGAATTTACCCGTATGATCGATTTCTTTGCAACCGGTTACATTTGGACACATGTCAGAAAGAATTCCATCGACTCGATCGATTTTCAAACGAGCTAAGAGATCTTTCAAACGTTTGTAACAATCATCTGTTGTTTCATCAGTTAAATTCCAATCATCGATGATATGCACACCGGGTATAGCAAAAATTGGACTTCGATCAAGTGCAATAACTGTTCCACATTTTAAATCGAGATTTGGTTTATAATCCGACGTGATTTCACTCGGATGTGACGAATTGTTTTCTCGAACGGATCGATTAACTTGTTTTCGAGTTGACAGAATCCGGGCATTGACTTGTTTGACAAGGACTTGTGACCAAGCGCCCGGTGCAGCACCCATATCGATGACAGCTTGACCAGGTTCGATGAATTTATATGTATTATTCATTTCAATTAATTTAAAAGCACTACGTGCTCGATAGTTTTCTTTAACAGATCGACGAACATAAGGATCCGAGACATGTTTAGCCATCCATGCTTTGGTTAAATGACGGCTACTTGTAGAGAAATGTCGAGCAAAAGTCATGAAAGTGAAAAATATTTGACTGAAGAATAGTTTCTTTCCTCTCTTTCTCTCCGTGTATTACCCAGAAAGAGGACAAATAGTAAGCGACTACTACCATCGGTCAATATTTTTACAGTGACGTTTACAAGGTAACAACCTCGAACGAACGATGAATTCCAGTCTCGAATATATTTGCTATTTGATTTTAATCAATATGTTTTTAAGTTATTGTTATTATTATTATTAAAGAAATTCATTCGTTCTTTTCGTACACGATAAAAATTCAATAAGTGGGGGACAAGAGCGACATCTTTGTAGGCATATGGATTTATTCATCGGTTATAATTAATTCTTTTGTAAATATTCTAATTATATGCACGTACAGTTAACTAAATCTGATCAAATAGAAAGTTAAACTTGATGTTTTCGTTTGAAAATAGATTATTTATTATTCTACGAAAAAGCAAAAAAAACGACTGTTCTGTTCTATAGAGACTAAAAATTGATCAATTTGTACATGAATTACAATCGAGCTGATTCTTTTTGTTGAGTTTTATTGAAATGTTGGTCTTGAATATTTTGATCTTTCATCATTTTTCGAACGTTTTCCAACACTAATTTACTTTTTGCTGTTGATTTCTTATCGGTTATTTTCGTTTTCGGTGGTAGAACGGATCTTTTCGATGCTGGATATTCTTTACTAATATCATAACTATTCGTCGAAGATCGATGTTTGGATTTTTTTCTCTTATTTTTCTTCATTTTACGTTGCTCAGTATTTGTCGATGTTGAGGTTGAACTCGAGCTCGAACTCGAACTTGATGTTGAACTGTCTCTTGTTTTAACATGATCTTCTTCTGGAATATCACTGATAGTTTTGAGTACGGGTGATGGTGTTCGTTGTTGTTGTTTGGATTTTCGAGAATCGATTGATTTCTTTTCTTGTTCGATTGCACAACTATTCGTTTTTGTTTCATTGATTTTCTTTCGAATCGTTGTTGTCCTGGAAAACAAAAAATAGACGAACACGTATCGTCTCACTCGTAAACTTACGGTTTGGGAATTAATGGTGGTGGTGAAACACGAATGTTTTCTACATGTTTAATAAATACTTTCGTTTCCTTGGAATCTTTTGATTCACGTTGTTTGTCATTAATTGGAAATGATTTTCGTTTTTTTCTTGATAAACAACATGCACAACAAAATCGAACCATCAATTATGAGCTCAATTTGATTGTCAATGCGAGAAAAAGAAAGAAAAAAATCGATCTTTTGACAACGTAAAATGATGTAATCGGATGAACGAAAGTATTTGTAAGCTTATCAACGAGAAGAAGAATGTTATTGACCTTTGCTTTTATTTTTATTAGAAGTCACATTTGACGTATGGGAAATTAGTTTGAATAGTTTGAGAAAGAAATCGATAATTAAGAGATATATTCGTCGGTGAGCCTGTGATATATGTTTCACTGAAAAAGTCAATTGGACGATTTAAATCCGTAGTTGAACTATAAATAGTCATTGCCATCTCACCAGTTATCGGTGAACTAGTTCGAGCAATAAAACATCGACTATCCCAACGAGTTATGTTCCGATTCATCCAAGTAGTACAATTCGTTGTTTCAGAAAAAACATTTTCACATTCTTGTGTTTGTGAATTAATTGTTGCTTGAGGATATGTTGAGTTTTTATATGAAACTCCATAGAAAATTCCAGTAAAATCACCTGAATATAATTGCCAATTACGATATCCGATAATTGTTTTCGTACTTTCGTCAACAACCGGTTGAACAGTGTACACTCCTTCGATTTTCCAATCAGCAAATTGACCTTGAAATGTGAAATTAAATGTCGTACCAATCGGAGGCAACATACGTTCAGGCATAAATAGAAACCAATCTCCATAATTCGTACCGAATAAACTTGTTAAAAGAAACAACGCAATAGCAATACGTGTCATTTTGCAGATTCTTATCTTTTTCAGTCGAAAGAATGCGGGTCAATATTTTAAACCAAATCCGAAAAATGATTTTATTTCATTTCATAAGAAAAAAAAAACGAAGAAGAACAGAAAAAAAAACGAAACTAATTTAATATCTCTAATAAAATAATGTTTGTCTCTCGAAGAAAAGAAAAAATAACGAATTTATTATACAGCAGAAATAAATAATTGAAAGACAAGATTTTGTGAATCAACCTGATATATATATATATATCTATTTCAGAACCTACTTGTCGGTATACTAGGACAGAAAACTTGGCTTCAACTTCAATTCTCTTGTTGGCACTTTGTTTTCACTTTCTAAAAACAACAAAAACGATTGTGTTTTTCTTCTTTCTCGTTTTCAAGCACCTTGATTTAATGGAATATACGCCGGCATGATATCTGAAAGGACTGTTGGTTGTCGTTTGATTTCACTCGACGATTTGTTTTGAGTTCGTTTCTTTCGATGAGTTAGATGACATTGCTTGCCTCGAGAACATTTACCTTCGGATTCAAATTGTGGACAAAGAAGAATATGCAATTTCGCACACTGAATTACTCAGAAGAAGAAATAAATTCAACAGACAAGAAAAACTCGATTTCGACAACCAAACCTCGGTGCCTTTCGCACAAAAACCCTGAGCAAAATCTTCGCATATTTGAGCATCACGACCGACATACGAATGTGCATACGGACAATTATCTTGTCCACAAGCACCTTTAATAAAATACGAACATGTCGGAACTTTGCCCGGCGTAAGTTCATGTGAATACGGACAATTCGAATTCTTACAACGTCCATTTAGAAATCTAGAGGAAAAACGAACAATAAATTTAACTAAAATCAGAGAGAATCGAAACGTACTGCGTGCAAACGGCAATTCGAGATCGATCATGAATGAATGGACATTTATCGCCTCGGTGACATTTACCGAATCGATTGAAATAGATGCAGTTTTTCTTTTTTCTCAATGAAGTTATTTTCTTCTTCGCATTTCGAAGACGATATCGACCGTTGCTTATTTGAATACTTCGTTGTTTCAGTAGACTATTAACGATAAATTCCATTTGAATTTAACTTCAAATCGAGTTAAAGAAAAACAAAACAAAACAATACTTGGCTCGATTTCGAAGAGGATCTTCGACTTTTTTCGCCGTCGATTTGCTCGTATCCAAATCAGAAGCTGTACAATTCGATGAATCAATGTTTTTTTCTCTCTCTTCAAACAAAATCTTACTCAAACGTTGCAAACATTTACCGTTCGGATGTGTGTGAAACTTGACACCCCGAATTTTAATCAAACATTTCGATAGGGAAGCACGAGGCTTCTTTTTCATGATACTCGGCGATAGAATCTTTCGACGATCGAGTTTAAAACTAAACATTATCGTCAAATGTTTGCCTGTTGATTTCATTTGTCAATTTGCTAACCTATTTTTCGAACTTGTTCGCATCCATTTGTATTTATTTTCGATGGTTTTCGCAACTGAACTTGGCGTCGATGAATTTCGAATGAGTTTGAATTGTGTATTGACTTTGACGGATTTTCTTGTCGAATTTATCACTTTAAAACGTGTCTGCTGTGGATACATCTGAAATGAACCGTAGAGAAGTCAGATTTAGTTGAACTACATAAACACAAGAGTACAGATATAAACAGAAAGAGACAAAAAATTTATTTATTTGAAGTGTGTTTTGTTTTTTCGTATTCAAGGATTACGAATACCAAGTGCTTGTTCTAATTCAGCACGTTTTTGTTGAACTTTATTGTAAAAATACCGACTAACAGCTTCATAAGACCATTGTTCAGTATAGTAATCAGCTCGTCGTTCTTCTTCGGCGTTGCCTGTTGACGAATCTGTCATTAGTTTAAGATCGCGTGATTGCGATGCCAACCATTTGGAAATGAAACTTTGAGGATCATCAGCAAATGAGAGATAAAATTCACGACTTTGCTTCAATTGATTGATACTATCGATGTATTGAAGAATTTTCCCGTCTAATTCTTCTAATTCGTGTGTATTTTGCGGAGAAAGAAACGTTCGCATTGAATCTCGAATAGGATCGTCGACTTCAACGTCGATATCGTAGCAGGCGTGTTTTTTCGGATCCGTACCCAAACTAAATCGATTGGCAATCAGAAACAATCAATGGAAAATCACGGATTTACTTGAGTGTGTGATTGATGATAATCGGTTCGGATGGAAGAATCAATTTGTTCAATCGATTTGGCAAATCCGAGAAACGAATTCGTGAACAATCGAAAATCTAAATTCGTAAAAATCAAAATAATCAAATCATCGAACAGTTCGACAACGAACGGATTGTAAATGTGCATCGCAATTGATGAATTCTCGTTCTTCGGAATCTTGTAATTTGTGCGTTTTTATGTACTGCCAGATGGCGTGAATGATAGTCTGACGTGTGCCATTGCTAATTGAAAGTAAACGAGCAAGACGTGCATCGAGACGAAATTGTGGTGGCTAAATTTCGAATTTTTTTTTGCTTTGTTTTTCGAGAAAATGAACAAACATACTGAATGATCGAGAACCATGAGAATTGTGCATTTGACGTTCTGATCACCTGGACGACGAACTTGAAAACCATCGGTTTCAGACGTTGCATTCGTTCGATGCCACTAAACAAGCAAAATTTATTGCCAAAAAGAGAAAATATCGAGTGAACTCACTTCGACAAGATGATTATCTGGTCCGTAAAGATCTTTATCTAATTCGATGACTAGACTTCGAAAGAACGAGGAAAACTTTCGCTTTGGTTTGCCTTGATCGTATTTATTTGTATTAGGCTAAGAATAGAATTCGAAAATATTTCTTCAGTTTCTGTTTTTCCGAGCTTACGTCATCGAGAAGACGACCTTCGACACGCATTTCCCAATATTGAACTTGTTCATCATCGATACCGGTCGTGTCCGAATCGAAACGAACAGGATATTGATGACTGATGAAAATTCTCAATTTCTTTTTGATCTTAAAGAAGAAAGAAAGTTGTGACGAAAAAAAAACGATTTGATCTATTACTTTTTGTGGTCGTTTGAGTGTTTCTTGTAAATCAAGTCTTTTTCTCATAAGTACTGTATCGAGCTTTTGCTCGAGTCGTAACAATTCAACATAAGCTTGCGATTCAGGTACAAGTGAACGAATTTCCTTATGAATAACTTTCTCCGTCAAACGTTTACGTTTTTTTCTAGAAAAGAAACTTAAAATTCTGTTTTGTTTTCAACTTTCGAAAGGTTACTGTTGTCGAATAGGACCTGCGCCAGGTGCTTGAGCTGCATTCTGCATCATTGCTTGATTAGGAGCCATGACATTACCATAAGCCATTGGCGGCTGTTGTCCTGGCGGCATCATTTGTGCTTGACGTGGATCGGCTGGATATCCTGGACGTTTGGTTTTGTCATACAAAGCCGCACGGTTCATCATTCCGTACGGACTTCCACCACCTGGCCGAACCATCATCTGTGCTTGAGGTGATTGCTGTTGTTGAATCATCGATACTTGCATGGGAGATGGTGCCACCATTGGACGCATTTGTGGGACGCCAACGCCGGCATTCTGTGGCGGCATACCACCGGTATTCATCATTGTTGGTGGACGTTGCATTGGCGGAGTTTGTTGCATCGGATTGCCATACATGATGACAGATAGTTTCTGTTTGACTATAGAAGAAATAGAAAAGACAATCGTTGTTTACAAGTAGCGTTCATTCGTTGATTGAATCCACCAACTGATTTATTCGATTATAGAGGGCGGGTTTCCTGTTTTTGTAGATTAATGGTCACAGACAGAAAAACAATATCATACATAGCTGATTCATGGAAAATATTCAGTGCAAAATTATTTTTAGGCACGATGTTTATGCGTCAGACGAACAAAAAAACAAGACGTAATTTATCGATGTTGAGAAAAAGGACATGTTTATTCTTTAATATGGATAAATAATGAAGCTGATAGAGAAAGAAAGAAAAAGAAACACCGTAGACTACTTAAATGAAAACGAGTGATTACAATAAAAATGATTTTTGATTTGCTTTTATGAAGCTAGAGAAAAAAAAGAGTAATGATTCATTGTCTTTGTTAGTCTTTTTTTAATCTTCGAATTCTTCTTTATCGAAAATATATTCGCCAAGACCTGGTCCAACACGTTTCAAGTTGGTAATATAATCAGCATATTCTTTGATTGATTTAACCTAAGAAATAAATTTAAAACATGTGCCATTAGTTTTGTTTGCAAATAATCATTTCAATTACCTGTTCATCAAGAAATTCGCCTTCGAGATAATCAGTAAGATGTGGATCACTGAAAATAACAATAAAAGACGATGTTTGATTGGCTAAAAATCAAATCAGATCTTACTTATGTTTGGAAGCAAAAGCATGAAGTTCAAGTAATGCTTGATAAACATCTTTTTCCAATTGTAAAGCTGTTTCATGAGCTTCAAGTGGTGAGCTCCAGCTTTGTTGCGTTGGTTTTTTAATATCCAAAAGAACAATTGTACCACCACGTTTATTTTGATATTCCATGAATTTATTAGCATGTTCAAATTCTTCTTCAGCCATTTTCTTGAAAAATTTCGAATGACCTACAAGACAAACGCGTCGTCGCCGTTGTTTTTCTTCTTGTCGTATTCATATAGATTTTCTCTACCTTTTAATGCAACATCGTGACGATCAAAATAATGCGCCATAGCTGTGTAAGCATAGCTAGCGTACATTTCCAAATTGATCTGACGATTAATCAAACCTTCGTTGTCTTCATGATAATTACTATAACAAAATGAAAGACGATCAATAATGAACATTTAGTGACTGTGTGTGTGTACATACAATCGAACGAGATTCTCTCGTGGTTGATTCGCTGCAACCGGAGCTTGTTGACGATCGGGTTGCGAATTGATTTTATTTTCAAATGACATTTTTTAGAGTAAATGAGAAAAAACTATACGAGTTCTGGAGGGAACGACGACGTTTGAATTTAAGAACACGATTTGTAACGAACAGTCACTGCTGCTGCAAAACAAATCGACTAGTTGAATGAAGAGAGACAACGACGTACGAAGCTATTTATACTGAAAGTAAAGAAAAAAAGAAAATCGAGAGAAAAAAAAAGAGAACAGAACGAAAAAAATAGTATACGGGGCTGCGCGCCATCGATTTTTTTTCTCTCTTCTTTTTCAACTGCATGGAAATAGTCTTGATTCAGTCGTTCTCGAACACTGAGACTAGTAAATAAGGACGGAAAAAAAGAGCGAAAGAGAAAGAGCGAGGGAGAAACAACCCCGTGCGATTATAGATATCTATTCTACGTATTTCTGTGAGAAAAAAACACGCGCATATAACAGAAGCAAACAGGGATGTACAATGGGGTATAGAAAAAAAAAGGAAATCGTATATACATTCTCAATATGATGATAAAGAGGGGTTCACACGACGTCATGTGATGCACGAAAACGCACTCTGAATACGTGGCGATATGTTATTTAAGATCTATTGCTGATAAAGGAAAAGTACAAACAAATCCAATTGATTGCTTTTTTCGTCTGTGTGTTTTTTTTAATGATATAAAGTCTGTCCATGCAAATTTACATGATATGATACATAATGAATTTGTTTTGTGAAGAAAAAAAGAGAGACCAAAAAAAAAACTGTAGTTATCATTACAAAAAAAGAAGAAAATGAAATGATCAGCTATCTGGAAAAAAATGTTCTTGATTAGTGCAGATAGACATTTAACTATCGTCGAATAAAAACTACCGTTAAAAGACCTAAATCAGAAAATGAAATTGAATTTCAAAGAGAAAAAAAACAGAGAGACTGTTCATTTACCAAGTATATAACTAGCAATAACTTTAGCATTGGTTGTCATATGTAAATAAGACGGTATACGTGTATCAACACTATTTTCACTATCTGGTATTGTCGGTAGAACAAGAATAACGGCACATAGAACCCCAAGAACAGTTAGAATGAAAAGAACTACTGGATCGCCTAGAAATTAGCCCAAAAAAGATGATCGTTCATCGATGTTTAAAACAAATCGATTTACGTGTTTCTTGTTGTGCAGCTGGTGCTGTGGTGGTGGTGGTGGTTGTTGTTGATGATCTCGTCGTCCTACGATCATCGGTTGTATTTGGTTCGGATGGTTTATAAGATAGAATACGGCAATCAACATCTCGTTTGCCGATAACTTCTTGAGATTTTCGACGATCAAAGAATTGTATACGTATTTTATGTACAACATTCTGATTTGTTGATGATGATGATGTATCAAGAAGTCGAACGATTGTATCAACCGAGTGTTGTGCGTGAATTTCACCTTGAGCTTCGGTTACTGAATATTTCGTTGGAGCCGTGCATAAGACTACAACAGCAACAGGAATTAATTCGAAGAAATATAAATCGATTTACCTTTATAACGAACGACGAAATCATAGGGATTGTAAAGCGTTAGTACTTGAGAGAAAGTTGTTGGATCGTCTAGAATATGAATGATCGAGACTAGCAGCACCTCGATATAATCTCTCTTACCAAGATAGAATGATAATGCATTGGTGGAACAATAGAAAGGCAAGTGAGAAACATTCGTGGTCAAATGTGTTGGTAAGGACATAAATTCATCTGTAAATAAAATAAAAACGAAATGAATACGAAAGTACTTTGTCAACACACGAGGTGTCCAACATTCAATGAGTCATAGGCAAAGAGCAGCTGACGACGACGATGATGATGATGATGATTAGAATATATTTATTTATAAATACTTGAAAGATAGAAATCTTCCATTGAAAAAAAGAAAAAGAAAATATAACCAGCACAATCATTGGTACATACAACTAACTAAATTACAACTCTGTCATCTATTGACGATCGACTGACATCTATAAGTCGTTCGTTTATTCGATAATTTATGACTATTTATCTTGCAGACGAAAAAAAAACGCGATCGAGTTATTCCCTTTTATGAAAATGGCTGAATTAACCAACGATCATCATTTGTAACGAAAAAAAATAATCTCGAAAAAGAAAATGTCCTTGAATCTATTTGCGTTCGTTTAGTTCGAACTGGTCTTTGGCAAGTATTCAAAAGATAAATGTTCATGAATTATATACTCGTCAACGGCAAAGTCTTCGGCCGTGGTTCGAATTTTTCAATACGGCTAAATTCAAAGTACCAGTTAACATTCAAACAGCGATTCGAAGACTCGTTGCAAATGTTGAACATTTTCAAACGAATTACTTCGTTATCATTGGCATTCTTTCGATCTACTGTTTGTAAGTGAAAAGAAGCTGAAAAAAATTCGATTGTTGAATGTCAAATTTGATTAGAGTGACAACACCGTCTTTGCTATTTGTGTTAATCGCCATGGGCGCAGGTTGTTATTTAGTGAATAGGAGAAATCACGAACGGCCATTGGTTATCAAAGGACATCAGATTCCATTAAGTCAACAGTATTTAGCTGTTTTTTGTTTGAGTGTTCCTTTATTGATTATGCTTGGTGTTGGTTCAGCGATATTTTGGACTCTTGGCGCGTCTGTCTTTGTCATTGTTCTTCATGCAGTTTTCCATCAATCACCGAATCAAGATGCATTCGGCTTACAATTACAAGAAGTTTAATAATTCAATTTTTGTGATAATCGTCTGGTTTTTTCTTCTCATTTACTAGAAATCTCTTGTTGTTGTTGTTTTTTTCTGTTCTCTTTCGGGTTGAAATGTAATAATCAATATTTACAAAATAGAGAATTCTCATTTTAGATGGCACCTTCATCAGATTATATAATCGAAGTTCGAATAGATGTTTTGAAAACCTTGAAAATAGCCGGCATAACAGCTGGCGTTCTCACAGCAATAGGCTTCGGCGCTTATTATATTCATCAACGTATTCAAGGAACGAAACGTGTTATCATTCGAGATGAAGTTAAACATATTCTTCAACCATTTCAATTAACCGAAGAACAACTTCGAAAAGTAATGGCTAATTTAAATACTGAAATGACCAATGGTTTGAAATGTAGTGGCGATGTCGAACATAATGATTTAGCTATGTTTCCAACATTTGTTCATCATGGACCAAGCGGACAAGAAATAGGCGAATATCTTGTTGTAGATTTAGGTGGCTCAAATTTTCGTGTTTCACACGTATTAATCGAAGGACGAAATCGATTACGTTTGAATAATAAAATCTTCTTGATTCCACATTCGTTATTATTAGGTCAAGGAGATAAATTATTTGACTATATTGCTGAATGTTTACAACGGTTTATTGATGATAATAAATTAGCTGCACATAAACCAGCGGATTATAAATTTGATTTAGCATTTACATTCAGTTTTCCATGTCATCAAACGAGTCTAAGTCAAGCAACATTAGTTTCATGGACGAAAGGTTTCAGTTGTACGGGTGTTGTTGGCAATGATGTTGTTCTTCTATTACAACAAGCCATCGATCGACGAAAAGATCTCAGAATAAAAGTTGTCGCATTAGTCAATGACACAGTCGGAACATTAATGGCATGCAGTTCGACTTATCGTGATTGTAAAGCCGGTGTTATTCTTGGTACAGGTATTAATGCATGTTATTTCGAAAATTTGGATAATGTTCCGAAATGGAACGGTCCGAAAGATCAAACAACGAAACAAGTCGTTATTAATACTGAATGGGGCGCGCTTGGCAAGGTTTGTGAGAGATGAGCGATTGAGGGAATGATTTAAGTTTGTGTTTAGCATGGTTGTTTGGATTTCATTCGAACAAATATCGATCGAGAATTGGATGACTCGAGTTCGACACCGAATCAACAAGTTTTCGAAAAGATGATTTCGGGTAAAATTTGTTTAATTGAAAAAGAACAAAGATTCGATTGATTGTCTTCTAGCTCTTTATCTTGGTGAAATCGTTCGTTTGATTATCGTTGATTTAGTTCAACGTTCAATTCTTTTACCGGGTCGTATGCAAAAAAATCCAAGTAGTCGACCTGATTATAACATTTTTCTTATTCTACGAGGCAGTTTCTATGCTAAACATGTTGCCGATATCGAATCTGACACAAGTAAAATTATTTTTCTTCTCCTCCTCGATTAAATTTTATATTCGGTTTGTTTAGCTGATGATCTATCAATTACCGCATCCATTCTGACATCAATTGGTATTCACGAGCCATCCTACGATGATTGTTATATCATTCGTGAAGTTTGCCGTACGGTTTCACTTCGTGCTGCTAAATTAGCTGCTGCAGGTAGATAAACGAACAAGCAAATCTTTGATAATTCAATTGAATTTCTCTGTTTAGCCATTGCTGTTGTTGTCAATCGATTGAATATGCCATCAGTAACCGTCGGCGTTGATGGTACACTCTTTCGTCATCATGAAAAATTCAAAAAGAATTTAACACGTACATTAAATCGTCTCGTTCTACGCACTGTAAATATGCATATATCTTCTGTTTTTTTTTGTGTTAATGCATTTATTTCTATTTAGCATCGTTTGGTTTTATCGGAAGATGGCTCATCGAAAGGCTCGGCTTTAGTCGCAGCTGTCGATCGTCGTACAAGAGAAGCTCACCACGCATCATCTTAATTCAATAATCAAGTCTACTTTGCATGTTTTCTCGTTCTATAGATTCTTCTTATTAGCATTACTCTCCTAGTCAACATAGTTTATTCAAAAACATAATAACAACAACAGTGTTTTCTTTTTCTTTTTTTTTTCTCAATTTTTGATTTAACCTTCCTCAATATTATGTAGATCTGTTTAATTTTAATTTCAAAAAACTCAATTCAATGTCTCTTTTCAGATTTATATGCTACAATGGATGGTCTTTATTTGCCCGACGGGCGTCAACTTGCTCTAATCGATCGTGAGTGGATACTTGACGAACTGCCACATTTAGGAAATCCGGACGATAATTCTGACGCTAACTATCTTCTTGCTTCGGCAGCAGCAGCAACAAGTGGTACAGGTGTTTCAGCAGGCGGTTCAGGAGGCCGTGCTTCAGCTGGTATTGGTGCAGGAGGTGCAGGTGCTGGTGGATCGACACACGGAACGACGGGTCACCCCGGTGGTGGATCAACAGGTGCCGAAACGAATCATCACGGCGCAGGAGCCAATCATAATCATAGTTTATTGTATAATCCCGAAGAATTCGAAGGTGATCTAACTTTACTTTCGGAAATTGTTGACGAAACACAAAACAAGTGGTCAGATTTCGGTCTTAATCAGTTACTTACACCATACGCACGGTCGATTCGACCCGTATTCAAATAAAAAAAACGTCAACAAAATATTTTTTTTTCTCTCTCGTCATTATGGCTCATTCAAATTGGTATTCACCTAGTTTCAAACGCTGCTTCATTCGCTATAGTCTTTCATGTACACGACGACCTCGTCTCAATCGTATTATTAAAATATTTTCCGTTATTATTCTTGCCTTTCTATTAATGACACTCATCAATGGTGTTCTCTTTTCCAGTATTATATTTTTACAAGAAACTAATTACGAACCCGATTATGAACTCGATACACGTCCGTATTATAAAACCATCGAAATGAAAAAACGTTTCGACGAATCAGGAAATTACATTATCATTCAGAATTTCGTTCAATATCAAACAAATCTAACTAAAAATGCTGATCTACTCACACTGAATCTTCATACGGACATCACACAATTGCATTTATTATTGGAACATGTTAAAGTTTGGGATGGACCGATATCATTGAGTTTATATGTAAAAGGTGCGCGAGGAAGTGATGATATTGATTACGCATCTATATGGCTTCGATGCAATCGACGTGCATTCAAATATCTGAATATTCATCTCGTCATTTCGGCGATTGCATATAAAGGTTCGATGAAATCGAACCGAATCGAAAATGAATTCTCATTTTGTTTGTTTTTCAGGTTCAATTTCGAATCAACATAATTCTCATCGAGTCAAATATGCTGTTAATTGCGAACAAGTAACTTTCAAAAATCATACAGATGAAACTGATTCAACACCATATCCATCGAATCTTCTTCGAAATACCGCACGAAATGGTCTTACTCTTTCAACTATCGAATATGTTCTCACACTGAATATCGATGTATTTCCATCGCCTGATCTTTTTCATCATCTTCTTTCATTTTATACGAAATCATCGGCCAATACGGACTACTCGTTCAATCGCACACTTTTCGTCATTCCAGCATTTGAAATTCATTCCGATACAATCAAACGTTCGATACCATTGCCTCAAAATAAACATGAACTCGTTCTTCTTTGGGATGACAAACAAATTCAACCATTTCAAATCGATATTTGTCCACTTTGTCAATCGTTGACAAATTATCAAGCATGGAAACAAGAGACAAAAAACGATCAAATTCTTCCGATCTTTCGACCACATTATTCTCAACCATGGAAACCATTTTACATCGGTCCGAAAAACGTACCTCTTTACGATTCACGTTTTAAAGATCATGCTCACGGACGAATCAGTCAGGTAACGAACGATCATTCGATCGAATCGAGTATTGATTTGTGTTGTTTTTAGTGTTGCGAAAGTTTCTTGAAAGGCTATGATTATGCTGTACTGAATAATGTTTACGTTTATCGTATCGGTTTTCTCGATAAATCTCAATTGCCCAATGTGAAATTTATTGATGACGATACATCATCTTTGTTATTTCAGCAATTTCAGGAAGACATATCAAAACGTTATTCGAATTCTGCAAGAAAATGTTAAATGAATTCGTTTTTCTTCTTCTCTTTCTATCTATGTTAGACATCTAATTGATTGATAAATAATAAAAAGGCAACTGAATAATAACTACATGAATTCTTGTCAATTGTAGATAATGGAAATAGATGCTACTACATCTCTTGATGATACTGATGAGACAAGTCATATAATTTCTAATTCATCTGTGTTAAGAAAAAATCGTTTTCGAAAATTCTTTGGTTTTCCCAAAATAATCAATGGCAAACAGACTGATGATGAGCAATGTTCTTGGTGTATGTCTTCTCATTTATTTGACAATCGATGTCTTGTTCTATTTCAGCTGACAATACACTTCTTTGTGCATGTATCTTCTTAGAAGATGCTGTTAATTATCAATCAATAGTACATAAAGTAACAAAATTCTATTTGTACATCTATCGATGGTTTACTTGTCCATTTATTCGAAAGTAAAATTTCGAGAGTGCAAAACAAAAACAGGATAATATCGAAATGATTCGAATAGATTTCATCATATTGCATTGGCAATTAATCTTTGTTTGGCTTTTTTCGAACAACCATCATCATTCAGTCGAACATCGGATGTTCGAGATCAAGCTGAACGAATTCGATTTCCACAAGGTTTACTCATGTTTCTTGAAGGTTTTACATTAATCTGGTTTTTCACTTACATATCAGCAAAAGTAGAAACAAACCGTGACGAGATGCTTTTAATTTTAATTATCAATTAGATTGCGTGTCATGGTTTCAAACGTTCTCGAAAACGTTTCTGGTTTATTACTTTTCTTGTTGCTACGATTTATTCACTTGGTGAATGGTTTGCAATGACACCAGTGATTAGTTCAACTTACGATGGTGTATGTAGAAACTTGTCGAAGATTAATTATTGCGAAAAATTGAATTTAGATTCGATATCGTCGATTATTACGACCATTGTTCCTTATTGAAACATCTCAATTAATGAAAAAAGCATTGAAAGCTGTTCAAAAAGATTTATTAACAATCATAGCGTTCGTGTTTTTTTTTCAATCAATTAAAATTCTTTATTTCTCATAAAATCTATTCTAGTTGTGTGTCATTAGCGTTAGCATCGATCTTATTCTTCGGCACAATGGCCATGTTTTTGTTTCCAAAATCTGAAGTACTCGTTCATCTAGAAATTCTCTTTGACAGATCTTTGATGTATATCTAGACTCGACCGTCAAGTCAAGGCAGTACTTACTTTCCGAGTTTGCATGATTCAGTTTATAATTTTCTCGTACTCTATTCCACTGCGAACAATCCCGATGTAATGATGCCAGGTGAAATACACTCTCTCAAAATTCGAATAAAATCTTTCATCAGTTTCGTTTGAATAGCCTATTCGGATTTTCGATTAAATGTATTATTTTTTATTGTCTTTGTTGTTATTGGTAACCTGTATGAATTTGAGATTGAAGAATATTTTTGATGGGTTTGATTTTTGTCATTTAGGAATCTATTGGATACAAAATTTAATAACAGCCGTTGTTTATCGAGCTTTTCGAGGATATTTTCTTAATTCAATAATTAATTCACAATTACGACGACGAGTTGCTATCAAAGCATCGTTTGAAGTTCTCAGAAAAAGAATATCGAACACAGGATCATCGATTACAAAGTACAAATCTCCGAAGGTTTATGTATTTTTTTGTTTTCAAACATTTTATGTTCGTAGAAATACAGTACCGATTTCTATTGTCGAAATCATTGTCAATTCAGCTTCGATTAATCAATGGCATATCAATCGTATTACTCAACGATTGAATGAATTGAAAATACAACGAAATACGATCGATTATGAACAATATTCAACTATCATGCAATTACTAGATTTGAATCCGAAATTACTCGCTGTAAGAGATCAACAAGACTCGAGAAGAGATTATTTTTTTGAAAAATACTTTAGGATATTGAGATTGAAACTCTGGGCAATGCATCAGCCGATCGAATTAAAGCAATCGGTCGATCGACGATCTTCGATAGTATTGGAACGATTTTTGCCTTGCTTAGTGTGACTCTAACGACTGTTGGTTGAATTGTTGAATTCAATGATTCGAAAATCATTTTTTTCTTATTTAGATTGAAGTCACAAATCGTCATGTACATGTGACATACACTGATCTCGTTAGTGATACGTTAGGTGTTGCATTTTTCAATTTTAGTCTCATGATTTTCTTCGTTTTGGAAATCGGTATCAAAGCATGGTCGTTCGGTGTCAAGAATTTCTTTTATTCATCATCTTCAAATATTTTCGAAGCCATTGTGATTTACACCGCATTCGTAAGATGAAACGAACAGAGAACAAGATGGAATCTGATTGTTTGTAGATTTTACAAATTGTGCATATGTGCATCTATGGAACGATAATTGTTCCTGAAAAGTAAAAAGATGATGAACGTGTTTGAGTTTGTGAATGTTGATTTGTGTTCAATAGAATTTTTAATTTATCCGAGGATGAAATACCGTTTTTAACTCTCTGGGAAGCGATTAAAGCGTGTAGTATGCTATTTATTTATCGATTAATTCGATTGTTGCCAGCATCAAGAAATATACGAATCATTGTTGGAACAGTTTTCGATGAAATACGAAATGGTGGAGCGTTTTTCGGAGTTTTATTTGTAAGATTCGATTGTCTCATGAAAGATTAATTTTTGAAAAGTTTGTTTTTTTAAGAGTTTCTATTACACATATTCAATATTGGGCATGGAATTATTCGGTGGTGTGATTGAACATCTTTACAATGATCCCAATCAAACGAATATGACGTAAAACGGAATTAGTTTTGCTTTCAATTGAGATTTGTTTCCTCGTAGTGATATTTGTGGAACATACCAACAACTTGAATATTGGGCAATTAGTTTCGATGATTTTTTCGTAATGTTTTTTTTTTAAAAACATTGATTGATTTTCGGATTTCTAATCGTTTTTGGTTTAGGCGTCAATGATGACACTCTATAATATTATGATTGTCAATCAATGGTTTGTAATTGTCAATGGTTTTCGAGAAGCAACAAATACAAGGTAATCAACTCGAATTTCTTTAGTTTTTACAGATGATTTTTCGATCAGATGGAGTGAATTGTATTTTATCGTTTGGTATCTATTCGTAACAACGATTGGATTGAATATGTGCATTGCTTTGAGTGGTGATGTACGTCATTTGAATAGATTTTCTCTTTTGAAAATTTTTTTTCGTAGATTTATGATGCCAAAAAGAAACGAGCCGATGAACAAGAAGAGTTAATTGTTTCGAATATGTTTGATATTTATCGATCTCTATTGAATGAACCTCCAGCTAATGTGATAATTCAACAATTGAATGCTCATCCGTATATTAATTTTCGTGAAAACACATCCAATGAACTTACGATAGCTTAATAAAACAAAAATGTCTTCCTCTATATTTTTCTTTTGATTTACAATTCTTTATTTATCTAACTGATTATATATATTTATATAAATATACAAAATTTAATTATAAATTATATTGAAAATCCAATTGGAATAATAGGAGACTTTTGTGTAAACACCTAGACCAGCACAGCTAAAACCCCAGGATATTAAGCCAACTAAATGCCAACGACCATTACGTGATAAAATCATGGGTCCACCTGAATCACCCTGAAAATAAAAAGATGCTCATTCGTCTGAAGATGAGTATTTGTTTGAATCTACTTGGCAAGCATCACAAGTCGAATTTTCACATAGACCAGCACAAAGACTAGTTTCCCATCGAATTGATTTCAATCCGCATTGATCATTCGATTGAATTGGCACTTCGACTTCACGTAGAAAACGATACTGTCCAGTGCCTTGTGTCGAACCCCAACCGGTGACTAACGTCTGTTCGCCATGTTTGATGATTTCGTTTGCTGATGGAAGACAAATCGATCGAATGAATGGAGTGAATTTCAACGGATTAGACAGTTCGAGAAGAGCAATGTCGTGCATCCATCGAGTGGTTTTACCACTGTAGGATGGATACTAAATTAGAACGAAAAAAAAACAAATCAATCTTTTGTGTTTTGAAGATCATACAACGACGATTTGTTTGATCGTTCGAGCGACTCTCGACGATTCGATCTTATACCGATCGTGAATGCCAAATTCAACAATTAAATGCTTCGGATTTGTGCTATATTAAATAGAAATTTGTTGAATTTATTCGAAATCATCTTGCAATCTACCCGTTGACACAATGTGCTGCAGTGATTATCCATTTGGTATTGAGAATAGTTGCTATTTGAGAAAGATGGATGAACGAGTGACGAGTAAAGAATCGAGTTTTTTACCTCCACAAAATTGACCTCGATTATTGAGAAGAACTTGCCATGGATGACTATGTGGTACGGCTTGTCGACCGCCGACAATTCGACTTGAAATTCCTCGATCATATCCACTAGTCCACGACATTCCACATTCAGCAAATAGATTATTTCGAACAGATACATGCTTTTCGATTGGCGATGGTGGTGGAAGAGAAGAAGAAGGCCTAAGTGTTGTTGTTGTTGTTGTTGTTGTTGTTGTTGTTGTTGTTGTTGTTGTTGTTGTTGCTAGAAAACAATTAGTATAAAAATCTATTTTCTAACAAATAGAGATCTGTCATACAATGATGATTCTCAATCAATTGATATTTCATTAGAAAATTGACATTCAGTTTTGGATCGGAGATTTTCAGTTCAATGATTAATATTCTTCCGATTCCTTCAATTCGTACATGCCGTCGATCGCCACATAATTCAAGTTTCTCATGTTTTAATCCTGCTGTCCATAGACTAACCGATGCACGACGACAGCCCGTATGTAGATATTCTTTAATCGAAATCGGAATAAGAACATATTCGAATTCGACAAGAATTTTCTGAATTAAATTAAATAAAAGAATAATCTCATTGTCAATTCAAAGGTTTGATTTTATAACCTGCTGAAACGAACTCGCAATTAACCATTGACAATGAACAGGCAATTCGTTGTTAACAATGACAGTTTTATTGACAGCAAGTAGACCGCTATTATCTCGATATGTGCGTAGTAAAGGACAATTTGATTGAGTAAAACCTCGAATTGAATCGATGATGAACAGAAGAAAGAGCACGCGTAGAGATTTGCCTGATTAGTCCGTAAAATAAAAGGAGTTTTGTTTTCTTTTTGAGGAAAAAATTAGTCGTAATCATCTTACCACCGGACAATTCGAAAAACATATCTGTTGATAATGATTAATGTTAAAATCTATCCGATTTATCTGAACTTGTGAGCTTAATTTCGTTAGTTTTACGGGTTTGACACAATGAATAATCATAGTTCACTTTTAGTTTTCAATGAGCAAAGGTCTTTTATTAATCCTTTGACTTTAATTTGAATATGTAAAATAAAAAGCGAAAAATCAAAATTGAATGATCGTATTCTCGTTTGACCTCAACTTTTATTTGGTTTCATTTCGACTAAAGTACACACAATAAAAAAAAAAGAAAAACGTATTTATGCAAATGATCATCTTCTTACAATGAGATCAGTCGCATTTTTTTTGCATTCGATTTATTTGATCGTCTCAATTAGTTTATTGCACATGTGTACACATATGAAAATGGAATTTAAGATCTACTTTGTTCATATTATCAAATGTCATTTTATCAATAGTAATCTTGCCCTATATACATGTATATACGATTGATGATGATTGAGTGATAATAATCAATGGGGAGAACGTTCTCTATATGTAATGCTTTCTCCTTATTATATATTATGATTACGAGATTAGAAACTTCAATCGTTAGTTGAGTTTATATGTACTTAATTTGTTGTGCTCATGAATAGTCTCTCCTACTCTCGCATTCTTTCTCTCTCTCTCTCTGCTGTGTTTTTTCTTCGTCAATGATAAGCAAAAGAACGTACGTATATATGCGCGTATAGTATGAGACGCGAGTGTCCAGTACCAATAGCCGGTCATTGACTCACGCCAACATCGTCTTTTCTTTCTTTTTCTTTACTATCGATGATAAAAAAAGGGCTAATCTAACTATATATACGTGCATATATACACATATATATATGTAGATGTATACATGCTGTTGCAACCTTTTTACCTCTTGCGTGGTAGACGAGAAAAGACGAAGAAGAAGAAGAACGACGAGAGAGAAATACGAACGGAAGGACAATAACCAAAACAATGCATGCGAAGAGTCAGTTGCCTGCTTGCCTGCCCCCTCCTCCATTTGCCGACCAAACGATGATTAGAAGTTGATCGTTCGGGTTAAAAAATTCTTTCTTCTTATTCTTTCTTTTTCTTCTTCTTTCGATGAGCCAACACACACTGTTAGTAATAATGATGATTCCAAGTTAAACACGACTTGACTCTTGTTGTCTCTATTTGATGTTTTCGATGAAAACGTTCTATTTACAATGAAATCAACGATTGATTCGTAAGCTTATCATCGCGTTTTTTTATGTAATCGAATTCAAATCAATCAGATTTCTCGGCGTTTTTTTCCATAAATTCAATAAAAACACGACCATGAATGCATACTGTTCTATCTAAGGAGGTCGCCACCAATCCTCAGCACTATTGGTTAACCTCTAGAACTTGTTTATTTATTTCTTGTCATTCCTTGCTTATTTCAGATGCATTCTTGTTCATCTCGTTTTCCTTAGAAGAGAAACAAACAAGACACTCGCCGAAAACAATGTCAAGTCTTCTTCCATCGTCATCGAATCCATTAAATGGAAATTTAGCTGCTGCCAACGGAACATTACAACGTTCGGCAGTTAATAATGCAGCTGCCGATGCATTGAGAAAGAAAATGCAACAACTACGAGATGAATTAGAATTAGTCAAAGATGATCTCGAACGAGCACGTAAAGAATATGAAAAAGAACGACATGCTCGAGAAATTGTGAGTTTCCATTATTGAACACAAATAAACATAATTTCTTCTTGTTGTTTTGCCCTCTTAGGCCGATTCTGAAGTTAGTCAATTAACACGAAAACTTCATAGTTTCGAAGAACAACTCGAACGTACAGAAGAACGATTAGTACAAACAGCGAATAAATTAGATGAAGCATCGCACACGGCCGATGAACGCGAACGGTTTGTCGATGAAACAAAAAATCCCCGTTTTTGTGTGAATTGAATTTGGTTTTAGAACACGAAAAATGCTGGAAAATCAATTAAATCTCGGTACTGACCGTACTGAAATGTTAGAAATTCAATTAAAAGAAGCTCGTAGACTTGCAACGGAATCGGACAAAAAATACGAAGAAGTCGCACGAAAACTTTTAGTTCAAGAAAATGATTTAGAAAAGGTCGAAGATCGAGCTAAACGATCAGAAATGTAAATCGCTTATTGTTTTTTTTCTTTAAATTTTCGAATTAATGTTTGATTTTGTTTTATTTTACAGGAGATGTTTAGATTTAGAACATGAATTAAAAAATCTTCATCATCAATTAAAATCTTATTTAGCTCGTATCGACGATGTAGGAGAATTTTTGAAAATGAATTTGTTTCTTTTTGTCAATCATCGAATTTAATTTAGGCACAAAATAAAGAACAAACATTCGAAGATCAAATTCGTCGTCTTGCTCAACATCTCAAAGACGTAAGTAGATGAACATCTCTCGGATTTTGTTATTTCCTTCGTAATAAAAAAATATTCAGGCTGAACGACGAATAGATTTAACTTTTAACGAGCGAGATAAACTTCAGAAATCTGCCGAAGTTCTCGCAGGTAGAGAGAAAAGCAAAGCCTAGCACAGATTTGTTTTTGTTTGTTTGTGTGTGTGCGTTCGATCGGCCTGCATGACGTTTGTTTTCTATTTGCTTGTGTTGCATGTTTAGGCTGAAACTCGAGCTGAATACTCGACTAAACAAGTCCAACGACTACAGCGTGAAGTAGATTTGCTCGAAGGTTTGTATTCGGCATGTTTAAACATCGATCGCTGGAAGTCAAACGAAAGAAAAATCTCAATTTTATCTCTTTTTTGCAGAGGAACTTCAAACTGAACGTGATCGTTGTAAAACATTACAAAACGAAATGGAACGTTGCTTTTCAGATTTACAATTACTTTAAAGATAAACAAGCAAATCAATTTGTTTTACATCTAATGTTCACGTTTTGCTCTGTCAGACATATACTTGCTTCTTACCTTACAATTAGCATTCTTATCTCAATTCACCAAAAATAATTGTGTGTACACATTTGCTCTCTCTCTCTCTCTCTTTTTTTTCTCTCGTTTGTTTTTTTTTTGCTTAAATAAAGTAATCGCATACTTATATTCTGTTCTGTGGTGGTGTTTTGTTGTTTTCTTTTTGCAAAATCTATGTGTATGTATATCTATCTTCAGATATGTTCATACAATCGTGGGACGAATTCGCTAAGCAAGCTGAACGTTTGTACCTCAATGATCCGATGGGCTCTCGTCTTTGTTTGAAATATCGGAATGAACGATTGATTTTACGTTTAACGGACAATCGAACGTGTCTGCAATACAAAACCAAATATGCTCAAGATGTGAAGAAAGTGGAAAAATTCATGTCAAGTCTTTTACGACACATGGCATCAAAAGAAGCATAAAGACAAAATACAAATTTTTTGTTGTTTGTTTTTTTATCATTACCCGTGAATAAGAAAGAGAAAATAAAAACAAAACAGAACTATCATTTTATCTCACCTATGCTCATCAAAGAGATTGTTTTATGACTTGATCATCTACACCTTCGTCTTTCATCTATGCGAACGAAATAAATCGATTCTTGATTATTACATGAGAGAGTGAAGAGAAGATGGTTATTAACCATCGATCGATTAAATGAGAAAAGATTTGTTATTTATTAGAGTTTAAAGACAATAACGACAGCGAAAAAAAAACAGAAAGAAAAATGTAGAATAAACGAACGAAATCGATGCGTCGACTAGAATGCGCGATGATGATGAAGAAAAACAACGAGAAGCTTAATTTGTTGTTGATTGTTTTACTGAGTTGTTCAAAAACGAACCGAGACCCATCGCTGGCAACGCGAAATTAATCGAATGTGATGAAGTTGTTTGTTTGGGCGATGAACTCGATGATATCGGCGAAGACGCTGATGATGATGATGAATTGCCTGTGTCCGTTGAACCATTTAAATTCGTACAGATTTTCGGTGTCGTTGCTAAACGAACGGCTGCAGCAGCGAGAGGATTTAGTGGTGGAAATGGTGGTGGAGCGTAGCCTGATGATGACGATGCTGCTGCGTACATGTAGGAGAAATAGGAAAATGGATCGCCCGGATAACCGGGCCAAGGAAACGATAGTTTTTGACGTTTGTCTTTCATTCGACGATTTTGAAACCAAACCTAATTTTGTTTTTCAAATAAAATTATTCGACAATGAAATGTCTTACTTTAATAGTTGATTCAGGTAGCTGTAATTCAGCAGCTAATTCACAACGTCGTGGTCGACTGACGTAATTTTCTCGAAGAAATTCTTTCTCAAGTCGAGCTAATTGTTCACGTGAGAAAGCCGTTCGATATCGACGAATATTATCGTCGTTTAGATTGGAATTCGAATGCATTTGTGAATTCATCATTGTATTGTGCATATTATTTGATTCGTCTTTATTAGAAAAAGCAAAAAATCCAAAGAATTAAAATATTATTTCTCTCTTACCGCTATCATAGGAAAACATCTCCTCACTAAACATTCTACCTAACATAATCAAATGAAAGCAGATCAACTTTTTTCTCTCTCTATCTCTCTCCTGTCTCTCTTTCTCTTGTTTCATTTTCGCGTGAATTCGATTGGCTCGAACGAAAATCGATTCTCTCCTGACTGGTCAAATTTTTCGGGATGATCTAGTTGATGAGACACATCGTGCACAAATAATTGCTAATATCATTAAATATAGAATGAACGTGAGGTGCGAACAATGTCAAAATAGAAGAGAGAAATCCTATCGAACGAAAGTAAATAAGAAATCGGACATAAATGTCGTTGATGATTTCTTCGAAAATCGAATACAACTAATTGGACTCGTATTCAACTCCGCCCTTTAATACAAATGCTTTTTGTCTCGATAAATATTCACATTAAAAAACAAAATGACCATCATCATTTCATGGCCTCTAGGCGAGATAAAACAACGACGATTCACATTAATCAATTCAAATTGAATCGAATTTGGACACAAGCAAAAAGAAAAACACCAAACTTACTATCATCAAGTGAATAGAATTGTTCGGTTGAATTATCTTGTTGTGTACGTTGTTTGTAGATACCCATAAGATGATGATTTTATGATTGAATTTGTGTATATGTCGACTGACTTTATGATGGAATAAATACTAATGATTGAATTCAATTTATATTTTCTCTTTTTCTCTCTCTCTCTCCTTCGATCGTCACATCAACGAACCAATGAGATTCGAACATAGATATACATAGCAATAACAATTTTTCGCACGGTTAAATCGGACACAAAAAAGGAAGTAATCTCTGTTAACATCTATGAATAAATCATAAACTATCTTTGTAGAAGTCAGCATGTATAATAACCATTGAAAATATAAGTTCAAAAGCTAAGATTCACTTCTCACATTGTCTTAACAAATACCGTAAAACAACAACAACAACTAGTAATAATAAGTTTTCGTTTCTAATTTGAATTAATTCGTGCAAATTGTTCTTCTCTTTCTGCATCGTTTAATATCCGTTTGAAATGTTAATTTTTTACAACTCATTCGTTTTTTTTTCTTCATCGAACATGTGCACAACATCAAACTCTCAAGAGTGATCACACACAAAATGAAAAACAATAACAATCACAAGTTTCAAAAGAAACGAAGACTTCTTGACAACGATTAACACGTTTAATCAAATGACATGTGTGTGAGTTCGATTACATCTAATGAAAACAAAAAAAAAGATCAAACGATATTCGCAGAACGAAAACATCTTTTCAAAACGAGGACACAGATCATAAATCACCTTGTACATCTTCGATGAAATTGATTTCTATATGACACCGCTCACGACATCAACAACAAAAAAAGATAACGAAACAGTCGGCATTATCATCGATACGCTTGCATGCAAATTAGCAAATTGAAAGTTCTCTATTCAATTGTTTCGGTTCTTTGAATAGATAAACATGATCTATATAGTTGAGTTATTTAAAAAAAAAGAAAACTGATAACCTTTGAAAACTAATATTCTGTAAAAGATTTCATTTCTATGAACAAGTATCTAACGCCATCTATCAACACGAATGATTGATTATATCATCATGAAATATCCTTGAGAATAAATTTCAACTAAAAATTTTCTTCGAAAAACTTCACGAAAATTTGTTTCTACTTTAAAATCAAATCATTTATAATCACATCCGATTGGGGAAAATGTCGTACAGACAATAAAACACAACATAAGATACACGCACACATACACACACAGATATCCTATTGAGATAATGTCAGTGTTTCGTCGTGGTGGTAGTGGTATGAGTTTAAAACGACCACGATTTAGCGTTGGTGGACAATCATTTTTCGATCATGAAGATTCATCGAATCATTCGATACCGGGCTTAGTCGATTATGATGACGATTCATCATCTCAACATCATAATACTTCAACAAACAGTTATGATTCCAATGGAGCTTTCAATCAGTTTGCACCTGATCGACCACGACGTGCACATAAATCATTAACTAAATCTCAAACCGATGATAATACCAATCTAACTGCATGTTTAAATCATCTCTTTCGAACATTATCACGAAAGGATAAAGAAGGTTTCTTTCAATTTCCAGTTACCGATCAAATAGCGCCAGGCTATTCGACGATAATCGCACGTCCGATGGATTTTTCGACGATGAAACGAAAAATAACTCAAGACGAATATTCGAATATTCTCGAATTTCGTTCGGACTTCGAATTAATGTGTGAGAATGCAATGAAATACAATCGACCTGACACAATCTATTGGCAAGCAGCCAAGAAATTGCTCACTTTCGGCAGCAAACAAATGCATAAAGACAAATTGATTAGTTCTCGTCGAAGTTTAGAATGTTTTTCTCGTTTAACTGAACGTGAGTTAGGCTTTCGAATTGACTCATCAAGTCATTCCAATGACGATCATCTATCGACAACGACAACATCCAACGATCAATTGGATTTGTCGACAAATGACTCCGAAAGTCTTTCGTCAATGAGTATCAGCCAAGTTTGTTCGCAACGTAAACCGAAATTAATCTTGAAAATACCGAAATATTACGATAAACCGTCGAATTCGACAACATCGATGCCAACAGTCTCAACAATCGTCTTGCCAAGCACGACAACATCGAATAGTTCGATGATTTTGCCCGAAGACGAACTCGACGAGATCGACGAACTTCCTCCCGAAGAGATTCTCGCACAAGCTCAACAAGCAGCACAACTCGCACACGAAAAGTTCAGTCTTCGTTCGAATCTTTCATTTTACACACTTGCCTATCAACATACCAACAATACATCATCACTATGCTACATAAATCAAGACGATTTCTCCGAGCAAATCATCAAAATGAACGATATCAGTGATGCACCGTCTCTAAGTTCGTTATTACCCATTGTCGACGAACATGGCAAACGAAACGACCTACTTTCGAAGCATTTCCTCGAAAACGGTCCGTTCTCATCGAATGCTTCGCAGTTCGATTCATCGTTGAGCTCATTGCCGAAGGAGGAACTCGATCTGTTGATACACACGTATGGCAGCGAATTCGCTGCGCAATATGCTGTTTCGTTGACGGATTATGTGAAAGATGCGGGAGATTTAGCAATGACCTTTGTTGATCGATGTCTTTCGGTGTTGACCAATGGTGAACATGATAATTTCGTTTTGAAAAAACGCGAAAAACAACAACCACCGAAACAAGAACCCGAAGAGAAAGATGACGAAACTCGTAAACTTGTTGATCGATGCGATTTCTTCGAATTTTCAATTTGTTTTTTGTCTTTTAGTTGCATCGACTGATTCACTTTTACCTTCAACAACAACAACGACAACAACAAACACAACATTGGATCAAATCAAACTTGAACCTCAATTAACAACCGAGAATCATCTGACGAGTGTCAATGATTCGATGAATGATTTTGATTTGTTTAATCTAAACAATCTTTCGCAGATATCGAACGAACCGGAATCACTCAATGAAAGTCTCAACATTTCAACATTCGACAATTTGTAACAAAACGAAATCTTCTTTCTTTCTTTCTTTTTTTTTTTATTAAATTTATGTATAAAAAGTGTCAAATTTAACATAGAAATAAGAACATTAGGGACAGTGAACAATTCCTAAATGTATATTTTGTACGATGTGTTTTCGTTTCAGATTTAAACCGCAACGAGAATGGCAAATCTTCTTCAACAGCTCAAATTCGCACCTGTAATCAATCGTTTTCTTATTTTCATATTTATTTATTTTTGTTCTTGATTAGCTTCGAACAGTTGAAGATTTTATCAGTGGTAGTCAATGGACAGTACCGAAATTCAATCCGAATGAGCTAAATCAACTTCAAAAGCAAATCGTCTCGAATTTGATCTACTATCAAACGAACTATGCTGCTGTTTTCGTACCTTTTCTTTTACTAGTCGCGTAGGAATAAGAAATTGTTTCTCGATTTGATTCGAATGTTTGCGTTTAGTTTCTTCTATCCGTTGCCAGCTCTCTTCGGTCTTGTTGTTCTCAGCAGTCTCGGAGCTGGTTTCGTCTATTCAACACGACAAAATGCACAATTGTCGGCTCTCTTACACGATCGTCCAATTGCCGTGCTCTTACTTCTTCTTATTGTTGAATTTTTCGTCGTTAAATTATTCGGTACGGCTCTTATCTTCGTTTTCGGCATTGCTCTTCCATTAGTTTGTAAGTTTTGTCGAGTTGAATGAACTTTCGACGAATATCGATTTGTTTTTTAGTGATTGTTGCTCATGCAACAGTTCGTACACCGTTGGTTCAAAATAAAGACGCCGGTGAAAGTCTTCCATTGGAAGCAACACCAATGGGCCTTTTGCTCAGTTGGTTAGGTGCTAAACAAGCTGAAGAACAAGCAGCAACAACGAAACGTAATAAATAGAGAGAATGATCGTCGACGTTTGTATGAATCATTTAGTCAGGTTTTTGTTCCTTTTTTTGACATTGTTTGCTGTGAAAACTGTTTTTTTTCTCTTCTCGCTGGGTGATCTGACATTATATATCTGCTTTTATTCTATGGTGTTGGATGGGTGCAATTCTCGTTTGCTTGTTTTTCTTTATTTATAGTCAAGCTTTATCTTTACTACACATCTAGCAGTTTTGGTTGTGTGCGTGTGTCTTTTTTTTTGTTTTAACATGATAAACAGGATAGATGATAAATTGAAAATCATATTGTTTGATGGTGGAATCGGGGTTATAGGGGAAATAAGTTAATATTAGAAGAATTCTTCAACTGATTATCTTATCAATTTGTCTGTCATCGTAAATATGCATTTATTTTGAGATCTTTACTAATTAGATAATCTTTTGATAAGAAATTCAATGACATTTGAAAACTAAGAGAGTTAACATCAACAATCGAGTACTGGAAACCTGTTGTGCTTCAAATAAACATTTATTTTGGACTTTTCGTTTGTATTTATATCTAATTGCAACATTGATATTTAATTTATGTCAATTACTTATGATGTTTATCTGGACGAGTGATTCTGGTTTTGACTTTTCAGCAGAAGTTTCTAGTCTATTCTGCAAATTTAGTTACTTTTTTACTCAATTTTTCGCACCCACTTCTCATACTTGCGTGTGCATGGCAGCCATTGATCAATTTCTCTCGATACTCTTCGAGCAGCTCGTTTTCACATTAGTCTCATATCGTTTGAATCGATAGCTTCAACATAATAATTACTTTTGTTTACGCATAAATCTACGTTAATTGTTGTAAATGTTATCTTTTTAAAATACCAACGGATATAGTTCTTTGAGGTAGAAAGAAAAAAAAAAGTTTTCTCGGTAAATCGATACCCGAGTGGAACGAAAGTACGCATAGCAAAGTTGAATATTCTTGTTTATTTTTAAAAATATGAATGTTAATCGAGCAGACAATGTTTACTATTATTCTCATGACTTTCATTTTCAACGTTCCAAGTTTTGTCCTTAAAATGATCCATCATCCTGAGAAGAATACCTGGATTTGAAATCATTTTTGACAAAGACAAGTTATGATAACACAGCCGCTTCTTGCCACAAGCTATTTCAACATAATTCAAAAAAAAAGAAAAGTTAATTAAAAAAATAATATGATCTATAAAAACATCATTTATCACGCATAATATTAAAAACATGTCCTCAACACCAGAGCAACTGGCATATGCAACATCACAAATCAATATATATTATGGTTCATTTATTTGTATTGTTGGGACTATTGGTGGCCTATTGAATATTCTTATTTTTACAACATTAAAATCATTTCGAGAAACAACATGTGCTACTTATTTAATTGCAGCTACTGTCTACAATCTTTGTCAATCATTTGCATTGTTTTTCTGGAGTACGGGCGTAGGTTTGAAATTATTTTCTCTAAATTTCAGTCTTTTCTGCAAATTTCGATACTTCTTTCCGCAATATTTTGTTCTCGTTTCGCATACATGTATGTGCATGGCGGCAATCGATCAATTTCTATCTCAAACTCGATATCGAAATTTCAATAGCATTCGTTCAGCTCGTTTTCACGTTCTAGTTCCTTGCATAGTTTGGTTTATACATGCTGCATTTACTTTTGCCTATTATGAATCAAATGGAGCCAATTGTTTTCTCGTCAATTCGACTTTCTTCAATTATTACACATATTTCTATTTACCATTTCTTCTAGGATTTTTTCCAATAATTATTATCACAATATTTTCATTGTTAGCTTTGTATAAAATCGTAACGAATACTGATCGTCAGATTGATGTAGTCAATGCAAATCGAGATCGGCAGTTATCTACAATGGCACTAGCACATCTTCTATTCGTTGTTATTTCTATTACGCCATTCGTTGTTGTTTTTGTGTATACATTAAGTAATCCTGCAGCAAATGCGCAAATGCTTGCTCGGAATCAACTCATTCTTGCAATAACAAATCTATTTAGTTTTCAATGTCAAGCAGTAAGTGTCATTTGTTTCGAAAAATCCAAGTTAACAGACAAAATATTTCAGTATCCATTATATATCTACTGCTGGGCATCGCGACGTTTTCGTAAGCAATTAATTCATGTTCTTTTCAAATTAAATGTCAACCAATATTGCTGTGAAATGAACAATCTCAATAATAATCAAATTGCACCGACATAATCATTTAATATTGTTTTCGTGTTTTTTTTTTGCATTCAATTTTTAAACTATAAATAAACTATTTACCTTATTTTAATTCCATCAACGGAAGATCATATAATCGTTTGTGTGATTGAAATGATATAGATTTTAATAGTGGATTAGCTTTTTTTTCTAACTATGAGTCATTATTTATCTATTTTTACTATGACGCAAATGCTTTCAAAGTCAATTAATATTCATGTCAAAGAATAAACAGAAAAAATCAACGATTATCGTTTTTTCGAATTAATAATTTGTACTGATAATATAAATAAAAAACATGTTGTTAATAAAAGAACATTATCAATTTGGTTTCATTCTCAAGTGTTCTTTCGTCTCAAAAGAAGTCATATATGTTCTATTTCAAGTTTATTTTAATTACTGACAATATTTTATTCATAATTAAGATAAAATTCAATTAAAAATAGTTTAATCTATTGTAATTCATTCATTTTATTTCTCAGGATTTCGACTCAATTAAAGTTTGCGTGATAGAACTATGATTTAAATAGCATGAAATCATGCACAAGAACAATAATTAAATCGAAATAAAAGTTCATTTGAGTTCTTCGTTTACTTCTGTTTGAGATGTCTACAATAATTGATTCTCGTCAACAAACACAAGCAGATATACCGATGTATTTTGGATTGTGTATAAGTATTCTTGGAATTCTTGGCAATTTATTGAATATACTTGTTTTTACAACATTAAAATCATTTCGTGAAACGACATGTGCTGTTTATTTAATTGTTACATCAATTTATAACCTAGGTCAATCTTTATCTGTATTTTTCATTATCTTAATGAATTCATTTAAGTTATTCTCATTAACAAGTACGATATTCTGTAAGATTCGGTTTTCTGGTCCTCAATATTTTACTCTTGTGTCTCAAACATGCATGTGTCTAGCAGCTATCGATCAGTTTCTTTCTCGAACACGGTATCGAAATTGGTCTAGTATTCGGTCTGCTTATTATCACATTGCATTCTCATGTATTCTCTGGTTTATTCACTCAATAGTCACATTTATTTTCTACGATTTCGATGGCACATTATGTATCATTACCAATATTCATTTTTTGAAATATTTTACCTATTTTTATCTTCCAATACTTCTTGGATTTCTACCTCTTATAATTATTAGTGTTTTTACATTGTTAGCGATCTATAAACATATGACAAATACAGATCGACCAATTGATATCGTACGTTTTAGTCGCGATCGTCAATTGACAGCGATGGTTTTCATTCATGATTTGATTATGATCATTACTTTGATTCCATTTGTTAGCTTTTTTGTTTATTCATTAGCGAACTCTAATGCAGTTCGAAATCAAATGATGTTTGCAAGTTTCAATATAATTGCTTTGATTAATTTTACTGTAAGATTATTTTCTTTTTGACAAACAAAAATCTCATTGAAATTTTATTTTAGTCTCCATTCTATATTTATTGTTGTGCATCGAAACGTTTTCGTAAACAAGTTTTATATGTTATTTTGCATATTTATCTTAATCCATGGCGTCGTCGAATTTCAAATCTCAATAACAATCAAATCGTGCCTTCTTATTAAAAATATTTATTTAATAATTTTGAATAAAAAAAAACAAATCAAAGCCACCATTCGACAACATCGGCTAGATCGTTACTCAACGGTCGGATCATGTCATGCGCAGGTGGATAGTAAATCGTCGGTCGAACCGGATAATCACGTCCGTGATTTCGAAAAGCTACACGTATTTTATCACGATCAGTTGTTGGTTGAGACCAATTGGTGTGCGGCGTATCATCGGACAGATTATGTCGAAGAAAGGAAATTTCCGGTTGAAAAAGTATATGACAATAGTGATTGTAACCGTGAGAGTATCGAGGATGTGCTTCATCGTAATGTGGCGTGAATGTTGTGAGAAAAAATGTGACACGATCGAATTCAAATACCCAACCGTTTTGACCGATACGTGATGGAGATACACGCATACAATGACGTTTGGCAGGATCGTGTTCCGAAAGGAAATGAAGAATTTGTTTGAAGATTTGACCGAAATCCTTTAGAAAATGTTATTCGTAGTTTTTGTTTTTTGTCTGTGAATTAAAATCATTGATTTACTTCGATTGTATCCGTTTGTTTGTTATGAGGAATTTCAATGGCATAACCATCGATCGATCTATCTTTGACAAATGAACAGAAAACCATAAAACTCGGCAAAAATCTAGATAAGAATAAATTCTTGAAGAAATCAATCGAATTCTTACCGTTCACAATTGATTTCTATCGGAACATTTTCAATCCAATATGGCGCACACCAAATTCGTGCTCGTTTAGCGAATATACAGTCGGATTTATTCTGTATTCGATGAAATTCTTGAAAAGTTGTTGATTGACTTGCTTGGACATAATAATCATATAGAATCTGTTTCGTATGTCTAAGCAATTCGAATAAAAAATTTGACTTGAAAATCTCGAATTTTTAATAACAAACTCGATGGTTGTCTCTGATAGAGTTTGATCGCTGGTTGTCGGCAGAGGTATCTGATGATTTGCTTTCGATGTGTCTCGTTTTTTTAATAGATATAATGTACCTAGAACAGAAGAAAACTTTGATTTATTAATCTACATTCGAATATATTCTTTGTTTGTTTTTTAATTGAGTAAAGGAAAAGAAAAAGTTTTATTTTTTGCTTCGTTTTGATTTTGTTGTCACTTCGACAGTTTTCTTTGTAATGACTGTTGTCGATAGAGATGCAAGTTTTTGACCAATCGGCGTATCATATCGAACATTTCCATGAAGATTAAGTTGTTTTTGAACGAATTCAATGAGATCATCGGTGAGATATTCGCAGATAAGATCGAATGCATGTTCGTCACTATCGACATGTTTTTTAAGACGATCGACTCGATCACGAAGCCAGACAATTAATTTATCTTCATTGAGTTTAACTGACACTTTTTTGGAATCGATATCACAGATTGAATCGAGTTTGTCGAGAAGAAATTCATCGTCGAAATCGATTTGTTGAAAAGATTTATCGAGTAATTTTGAAAGAGCAATTGAATCGGTTCGAGCTTGAGACCAAAGTAAAGGCAAAAGAAGAAAATTGAGATGAATTGGCGTGACGAGATACATCGAACCATCAGGTAAAACATATTGATCATCGATAAACCAACTTGAATGTGAACGTGTACATTGATTGACTTCGAAGATTGTCTTCGATTGATTATCAAATGCGTAGGATTGCTGTTGTTTTGTTCGAGGATTGGTTAATTGAATGAAATTAAGTTTTTTTTCAGAGTTAGTTGCTGATAGAAGACGTTTATCAACAATAAATACATGTTCAGGCAACAACGAGTCCGATGAAGACATCTACAAAATGAAACATTCGATGACTTACCAAGAAGAAGTAGAGCAGCTAACGAAGATTTTAGATTTATTTGAATGGCAAATACAAGGAATACTGCTAACGATGATAGACGTAATCCTGACACCACATTATCTGGTAGAGAAAGTCGATACATAGTTGTGTAGTCAAAATGAAAATGAAATAGACTGACTGTCGTGTTGTCGTTTGTTACTGATGAATCATTATAAAAATCTTATCGAAATCTGTTTCTCGTGACATCTATCAGCACAAGTATCATAAAATAAGAATTTTGAAATCTTTATTTAATTGATTCCGTGACCACACATCAATTTAAAACAGATGGCATAGACTCGAATTGTTTTTGTCAGCATCCAATTTAGCAAAGCTTATCGAGCTTGAAGTTTTCGAGAAAAAATCTGAGTCAGGCAAATTTTGCAATTACTCTTTCGCAATACTTGCTGTTTCACTTGTGTATAAATCTGACTGCAAACAGCATATTATTCCTTAGAAAGAACAAAATATATATATATGGATAATGCCATGGAAACACGTGTATAAAAACAAAAAAGAAACGAAAGTTGAACGAAGATTAGTTCTTCTTCTAGGCGGTTCGATTTATGATGATGGTGCTAATATTCGAATAACGAATCGACGTCGTCGTGGCGATGAACATCTTGTCAAAAAGCAGGACGTTCAATTGGAACAACTTCTTTGGCAACGAGATTTTCGTGTTATAACAAATTTCTTCGAACAAATCAACGCAACAATCTGGCGATGTATTCCATCGAGTCTTCATAGCAATCGAAATGAAGCTTACGAACTCATTCAACAATTCTTCCAACTTGACAATGAATTTATCAAAGGTGAACGAAAAACCTTCATTATCTATTGGTGTGGTCATGGTTTGCCTGATTCAGGCGACTGGGGATTCAGTATCGGAGGTGAGATAACATGTCGAGATGTGATCAATGCTTGGCATTCTCGACCAATGGCAGATCAATCTAATGACATCTCATCATTGACAATTATTTCCGATACATGCTATGCTGGTGGCTGGATCGATGAACTTCGAAGAGAAAATATTCCACGTTTAGCTTATCAAGCTGCTAGTCGAGCTGATGAACCTGCTTATTGTGTTAACGATGGAAATATACCTCGAAGTTTGCTAATGCGAAAGTTTATTATTGAACATATGCATCCTGTGCCATGGTATACATGGACATGTTCAGATCAACATCCTGAATATTTTTGTGATTATGGTGAAATTGAAGAAGGTGAAGATTTCAGTGATGGACAACGACGAGTATTAGTTCGTGGTGGACCGTTTTATTTCTTTACTGTCGATAGACATTGGTCAACTAACGGAAAATTAATGACGAAAGAAAATAAAGCAAAACTTAATAAACTAGCAGAATATGGTACATTTATTAATGATGATTGAAATGTGATATTAACAAATGATTTCCTTTCTTTTTTCATTCTTCTCTTCTCGATTTGTAATACGAGTTTAAATAGAAATCTTATCAAATAAATTGTTTTAAATAGTTTTTCTTATCATAAATACTAAACTTTACATTCATTTAACAAACGAAAACCGAGTATGTTGCTTAGGATTTCGTTACTTCTCATCTTATTTACATGTTTCAATGCAAAACCTTTGAAAGGCAAAAGCAGAAAAACAATTTCACCAAAAGCACCGAAAGTTCAATCGAATATTGATGCGTTGAAATATTTCGATAAATTCGGTTATAATAAATGCGGTGGACATGGAAATGGAAAGATTACCGATGGTGGTCCATTATGTCAATCAAGTTTTCAGACTATGCTCGAACATTTTCAAACAATCTATCGTTTACCAGTCACTGGTAAACTTGATAATGCAACATTGAAATTAATGAACTCACCTCGATGTAGTCTCGGCGATTATCCAATGGCCTATTCAGCTTTTAAACCTTGGTATACAAAACAAATTGAATTGAATATATTTATTCGTTTCTTTTTTTCTCTAGGCCAAATGCGACTTTAAAATGGCGAATAATTAGTGATGCCAAAATGCCGTCATTCGGAAAAGCGAAAGTCGTGGCAATGGTTAAAGAAGCATTTAACGACTGGGCACGTTATGCACCGTTAAAATTCCGTGAAGCAGATGCAAGTGAAAAACCTGATTTTAGCATTAGTTTTGTCGAAGGTGAACATGATGATGGGTATCCATTTGATGGCGCTGGTGGCACACTTGCACATGCATTCTTTCCAACTGATGGACGACTTCATTTTGATGCAGTCGAAGAATGGACTGACAAGTAAAACAAAACACAATTCGAAATAATCTTGTCTTGCTTTAAAAATAGATACGATGGATTTGGTTTCAATTTACGTTTAGTTGCCTCGCATGAATTAGGTCATGCACTTGGTCTAGCCCATTCGTCGGATCCAAAAGCATTGATGTATCCATTTTATAAATTATTTCAACCGAGTGAATTACTTCCGAAAGATGTAGGCCTTGTGTTTTTGTGTTCTCTTGTTGTTGGTTAATTGAGTTCATTTAGGATCGAGATGGTATTCGTGCATTGTACGGCACAAGTGAAACTAATCTTCCAACAACATTTGAATCAACTACAGCTCCAACGACAAAATCAAGTGTTAAAGCCAGTAAAACAACAACCAAGAAAACTGCGACTAAAACGACAACCAAGAAAACCACGACTAAAACCACAACCAAGAAAACCACGACTAAAACCAAAAAACCGAAAACAACCACTGCATCAGTCTATTCTCATGATCGATGTGCGCGTTATCTCGATGTTGTTTTCGGTGGTGGACCTGATAAATGGTTGTATACATTGGATTACGATGTTGTCTGGCGGTATCATCCTGATTTCAAAATGTGGGACACGAAAGGATTTCCAATAACTCAAATCTTTCCAGGTGCCGAGCCACATATGATGGCTGGTATTCTATCGCCAAAAACAAACAAAATCTACCTCTACAAAGGCTATCGTATCTGGCGATTCACGGGTACAAATAGTCTTGATCAAGGCTTTCCTCAACGTATCTTCGGTACAGGCACACCGTAAGTATTCGAGAAATTCTCAATTCAATATAAATAAATTTCGATTAGATTCAATCCAATTGCTGCTTTGTACGAACAAGATCGTATTTGGTTATTAAAAGGCGGTCTTCTATATAAATTCGATGAAGATACTCTTCAATATGAATTTGGTGAACTACCTAAACGTGTTGATGAACAATTTCCCGGTATACCCAAAGATGTTCGTGCAGCTTTTACACACGATGGCAAACATTACTTTTTCACTGAACCCGATCGTAAAGTTTACATTTTCAATACACAAACTCGACGAGTCGAACCCGGCTATCCCAAACCGATGACGACCGGATGGTTTGCATGTACAGGAAACTAAATCTTTGTATGATGCAGAGGTCACTACTATAGCGAATAGATTTTCATTTTCTCTTTTGTCTTCTTCAATTCTTCATTATTCATTTGCCTTGAATTTAATAATAAAGTGTCAAGAAAATAACTTTGAAAAAACACTTCCTTGTCGATAAAAAAAAACATCTTTATCGTGGTATGACGACCGTTGCTAAGAAATGTGCCATCTGTCATGTCGTTAAGCACTTAATGAAATAAATAGCAAAAATGAATATCAATACTTGAAAGAGGAAAAAAAATAAAAGAAAAGTTTTTTTTCTCTTTGCTCTTTTCTTTTTGATTTCTTTTAAAAAGTTTACCTGAAATTTGTTTTCATTCTTAGAAAAACTAATCTCTTATTATGATAAATTGAAATCTCAAGACGTAACAAAAGAACTTCTATATATGCTTCCCATGAATCATTATGCTGAATAATACAAAACAAATGATAAGAAATTAAATACTTTCTTTCAATGGCATTAACTTCATCGATACATACGATGCCTAATAATACGAATACATCAAATTCATTTCTTCTACCAAAAAATGATTTAACCATGGCTGATAGTCAATTAATTGACATTCTTCTGCATGGACAAAATCCCGATATTAAAATACAAATTGTCAATCATTGGTGTAAAAATACACGACGCAATCGTCTATCGAGCATTGTCGATGTGTCACAACGACACGACGTTCTTCTTTCGCTTGTAAATACTCTTCAGCAAACAACAAATACGGAATATCAATACAATTGTCTCACACTCCTATCCGAAATACAAGCTAATATTCATCATTATGATCAACGAACGTATTTGCCAGGTTCGAAAATTTCATAAGAAAAAAAAAAGACAACTAAATTAAATATTCACTTTTTTAAGCAATTATTCAATGTTTCTCATCGATATCAACCGATGTTCAAACATTAGCTTGTCAATTGCTAATCAAACAAATTCATACAACCAATGATACGCCAACATTCTTCTATATCTACACACAAGATGGTTTGAAATCATCAAATATTCGAATATGTATCAAATCAATTGAGATTCTCAATGAACTATTAACTAAATCTCATCAACATGACAATCTTTCGCCGATATTCGAAATACTTTTAGAATATCTACAAGATGCGAAATTTCGTGCAAATTATAACACAATTCTCGTTCGAGCTATTCAACATATTCGACGAATTCTTTCGCCAGAATTATTAAACACCTATCTCGATTCTTATGCACCATCATTGAAACGGCTCTATTACACTTATATTACGCAAAATGAGTTCGATCACGATATCGACGATGATCAAACGCCGAGAGCATCGGTTCAAGTCTCTCAATTAAAAGGTGCAAACGGTTTTCGTTCGACAGCCAATTCTGCATCGGATAGTTCGGATATTTATGTTCTACTCGAAACGATGCGTTCGAAATGGATGTCATCGAATGAAGCCAATCGTTTGACTTATCTTGATCATTTAAAACTCTCCTGTGATAAACATGTTCAATATCTTCATTCTCAATTTGCGTCCAAAACTGACGCACATTTGTATCAATCGTTGTATACATTTTATACGTCGATTTTAGACTTACTTTGTTACATAACATCGACAAATTTAGAACTTTCGATTAAAGTTAAATTAGTTCTTTCGACTTGTTTGGGCTGGTTGATTAAACATGGACAAGGAAATTATTGTAAAAAACATTATAAAACTATTTGTGCGATTTTTAAAAATATTCTTCTCAATGGACAATCGAACAATCGACAATTAGCAGTATGAAATACTTATTCGATCTTTTTGCTCATTCATTTTCTTTGCTTTTAAATAGAAATTCAGCGTGAGCTTAATTTTACTAATCGGAAATTTCGTTCAACCGCAATTAATTCTCAACGAATTAATCGACGAACAATTTCAATATTATAACTATCGTATTCAACTCGAACTACTCGCTATTGTCACGGCAACACTTATCAAACATCGTCAATATCATTATGATAATCTCTCGAATACATACAAACAACTACTTCCGATGTTGATTTCCAATCGTCGTGAATTACGACACGGAGCTATGGAATGTTTTACTGTTATTTGTATGTACTACAATTCCTACAAAGGATTAACAATAAATGTCATTGAAACGAATCAACCGATTAAATTACTTCTATCGATTATTGAAAATTTGTCCTATGATGCATCGAATGCACTTCGTTATCGTTTACAACGAAATCTTCTTCCATCATTAACTGATGAAGGTAATATAACGCCGGGTCTCGTTTGCGATCAAACAACAATGAATGATCCTGATGCAAAATTTATTCTCATGGTCAATCAACCGACTTCGATATCATCGGCAAGTACAGTTCACGAGAGAAATTCATCAACGAAACTCTCGGGAACGAATAGCAAATTACTTCAATTAGCAATGCCATTTGCTGCGAAAAAATCGACAACTAATGAGAAAGTACGTTTTTACACGATGAATATCGAATAACCGAGTTTGCCTTTCGAATGCGTGTGTGTGTGTGTGTGTTTCTTTATCAGCTGGTCGGAAGCTGACGAACAAAAGTTTTCGAGCACTTTTTCTGTTTCTATTGAAAAAGAAATCATAACAAATGAAAAAGTAATGTCGAAGTGCACGAGAAGAGGGAGAAGAATGATTATTGAAATTTGTTATTTAACCGAGACGAGAACAACGACGTGCATATATGAACAAGTAAGAGTAACTCAAAAAAGAAATAAAGAAAACACACGCATACATACATACTTACATACAATATAAAAAAAATTTCTTTTTATTCAAGTCTTTTCTTTGCTTTTCTTCGTCTTCTCTTTTCTTTTCTTTTGTTGTTCTAAAACGATTCATTCAATTGACGTTTCTCTATGTGTTTTTTGACTTCGAGATTATGCTCAAGTTTGATGATGAAGGCTTTTTTCTCTGGCCACGAAAATCGAAACTTTTGGTAAGAGAAAATCAGAAGATAACAAGATGAAATTTGATCCTCTTCGCGGTTTAGGAATAGAACAGAAGAAAAAAAAACCTCCGAACTCATCTTCGTTTTGTTTTCTCTATTTAGGTTATGCGAACGCGTGAAATACCTCCGTTAAAGCCGACCGATGTTGAATTTGATTCGCATCGTTCAAATCATTACGAAACATCATTGAACCGTAAGTATCTGCCAACGAAAATCCCCATTGATTTTTGTTTTTCTCGTTTTCTTTTTCGTTCCATTTGTTTCACTTGAAATTGTCAAATAATAAATCGTTATTGTTTTTCTTTTGGTCGCATATTCTTCTACACCCCTCATTACCGAACAGGTCAGCAACGTCAACGATTAAAATTACCACCAAGACATCCAACAATAATTGGTAGCGTAGTCGTAAAATCAATGATATCTAGAATAAAAATCGTTCTTTTTTTTTCATTTCTCTCTTCTATCAACACTAACAGAGTGTTAAATAACTTTCGTTTTCTCTTTCGGTTGGATTTAGTCGAAGATTCAATTCTGTCTCCTGCTGATTATTCATTTTTTTCTCTTTTCAATAAGAACAGAACTTATTGAAAGAAAAAGAAAATTGCATTTCTTGTTTTGTTTCTTTTCGACTTTCTTTTTTAACAAAAAAAAACGAGGTAACCAATAATCGTTCTCGTTTATTTAAGCAACAACCGGTGGTTCAGCAACTGATTATTCCGTCAACAGCAGTCACAGTTATCGGCCATTGACATTCACAGAAAAAGTGTTCACGGATGATTGGGCAAAGAAACTATCGGCTAAGAAAGATCCTGTTCCGCCAACAGGTTTTATTATTTGTTTTTTTTTTCATTTGTTTTTGAACTTTGATTTTGAATAGAAGCAAATAATTTACAAGTTCGTCCTGCAATACCACGTCGTTCATCTTTAACACGAGTGCCCGCTTCACACAATGTCCTAGTCGCATCACAAATTCATAATCATCACGAACCAAAAACGAATTCACGTTATCCTGATGAAGGCATCGATAGTGCAATAGAATCACGTTCTCTATCGATTAACACAGTCGACGATGGTATACGTGAGGTAACAATTATGCCGAAACAACTCTTCTCTTTAATCAATATTTTTTATTTCTATTTCCTAAAGAATAAAATCACTCGATCAGTTCACAGTAGTTCAACACGTCGTAAAGTCAATCGTTTATTTAGCAATGGCAGTGAGCCCGAATCGACTTCAGCTCGAACGTTAACACCTGATAATAATGAAAGTGGTGTTTATTCAACTGATACGGATACGAATGGTGCTAAGAAAGATCAATTATTTTCAACAAAACCACGTCTTGCTCGTTCGGGTTCGAAAAGTAAATTAGATCGATCTCAATTGCCGCCGACTGATACATCGCAGCATTCGAATGATAAATCTCATCGTTTGACAAATTCTTATGTTGAAGTCGTCGGTCGAGGTTATGCCGATGAAAAACCATCGACGAAACGCTCATCGAATGAGAATTTTGAACAGACACATACGACTAAACAACGCACGAAGGTTCTCAAAAGTAAGCTTATCAAAAGATTGGACAAAGAAATTGATCTTCTTTGCTGAATTACATTAAACAAAGATAACATCTAAGACTCTTACACGTTCGACTAGAAGAGAGGGAATAAAAGTCTATGCTGTTTTTTTTTCTACTTTCTTAAATTAAAGTTCTCATTCTTATTGATGGAAAAAAGTAGAAAAATTGACATATTTAGCTAAAAACAAGTTATAAATAGCATTTGTTTGTTTTTTCTTCCATTGTTAAGGCTTTCCAGTTACCAATCCTTCTAATATGGAAAGTGAGTCTCGTCATGAAGAAAACATCGGTGTAGTTGGCAAAGGTAATCATATTCACAAGCAAACTATTAAATAAGAATTTCGATTGTTTAGCTGTGAGCATGCCAACGAGAACCAAAGCTGAAACAATGCAGAATAACAAAGAAAATGAAAATACTGATACGTTGTCGGATGAATTTGATAGTGACTCCAAAGATAATGATCCAGTTCGATTTATAAACTTGTTTTTCTGTTCTGTAGAATTCATTTGTTTTGCTTTTCTAGCCAGTAAATATGGGTCAATCGTTGTCAGCATCGTTTCGTTTACGTGTTCAACAGAAAACTCAAGAGAAAATCGAGCAAAAAGAACGTCGTCGTCAAGATCGCGAGACTCGTATTCGTCAACAGCAATCAGCACATAACACCGATGTCATGTACGACAATGAACCGACGTATTCATCGACATCAACGAGTCGATATTCATCGCAACCCGATCTGACAAATATCGGCAATGATTTGCCACCTACGCCTCGACGACCGGGCGATTCGATTTTACCTAATTTTCCATCGCAACAAAAATTTCGAGTGTTTAAAAATTCGTAAGAAATCAAATTCGAGATTTTGTCTTTTGAATGACTTATTTTTTTTAATTAGAATGTCACGTTCACAAACATTTAACAATCGACGAGATTCACCAGGCAATGAACAACCGATTGCATTCAATCGGCCATTATCCGAAGATCGAGCACTTGATCAAATCAGAAATCCAATGAATGCCTATCGAGAAGCAATGGAATCGATTGGCAGCGACGATTGGGAACAGAAATGTTCGGGTCTAAATCTTATTCAATTGTTAATCGCTCAATATCCTGAAACGATCACACAAAATCTTCATCAAGTCGTGCTCGTTTTGATTCAAGAAGTTAAAAATCTTCGTTCACAAGTTGCTCGTTTTGCTCTGTCGACATTTTCCGAAATGTTCAAACATTTAAAACGTAATATGGACATTGAACTCGATCTAACTGTCAAAGCTCTAATACAAAAAAGTGCTGATAGCAATGAATTCTTTCGATTAGACACCGAAAAATGCCTGCAGATTATGATTGATAATGTGACGCTGCAAAAAGCTCTACAAGCGTTGATAGCTGGAGGTGCAAGGTATTTCGAATTTAACCGTTTTTTTTTTTCGTTTACAGAAGATATTTTCTTTGTTGATTAGCCATCGAAATCCAGCAGCAAGGAAAACATCGGCTAAATACATCTATCTTGTTTGTGAAAAACTGGGCCCGACTAAGATCTTAAGCGGCACTCGAGATATAACCGAACGAGTCCTACAAGTTGCAGCAACATTTGCGTCCGACGGACCGCCAGAAATCAGGTACGAAGATAAACTTCAATAGCAAAGAATTCTATTCGATTTTAGATGGTACGGAAAGAAAATCTATCATATGCTAATGACCTATGATGAATTGGATTCGATGATGAAACATTATTTGAATCCAACAACGTATACAAATATGTGCGAGATTCTCGATAATATCCGAGCGAAAGTATGATGATTATTGAAAAAGAGATACGATAGAAAACTATGAATTTGAATAGGGAGGAGTCGGAGAAACGCCGAGTGAATCGGCGAGAAACGTTCGACGAACATTATCAAATGATAAATTGATGTCGAGCGGGTAAATTTGTTTTTGTTTTTTGAATAGAAAGATATTTATCGATTGTATTTCGAAGTTTAAGTAGTCAATTTTCATCGACACGAAAAATCAATACTGCTGATCAAGCTGAACAAGTTCGAGATCTAACCAAACAAATGCGTAGTTCCGATTTTCGCGAACGTTTAAATGGAATCGAAGAATTCCAAAAACTATGTGAACTCGAAACTGATACTGCTATTCAATCACTCATACCGATATTCGATGGTTTCAATGAATGTTTATCTGATATGAACTCGAAAGTCGTTGTCAAAGCTTTGAATACGATGCATCAATTAGTTCCTATTCTTGGCGATGCATTATCAAACGTAATTAATTCAGCTTTACCACTTGTTGCACAAAATATCGCATCGAAAAATCGAGAAATTTCGCAACTAGCTTCGGATATTATCGATACTACAATTGAATACATCGGTAGAAGATAATCATCAAACATGATTTCTATTCTCGCTCTCTTTGTTTAGATTGTGGACTCCTCATTCAACCTCTGTGTACACTAAGTCAAAACAGTAATCTTCGTGTACGACCTGAAATCGTTCTCAAACTTGCCGGTAGGTTTTTTCTTTTGGTTTTATTCGAAAATAATCGTTCTCGTCCCGTGTCTTCAGCGCTCGTACCTCAAGTTTGTCAACGTAAACCGAAACAACTTGAAATTCATCTTCTCCCAACCTATTGGAAATTGCTCTCGCTACTTCGTGGACAAAATTCCACGGCGATTTCATCGTCAGCCGGTGGTTCGAATAGTTTAAATTCGTCGATTCATGTTCTAACCGTCACACTTTACAATGAACTCGGAGCGTCATTAATCGATCGAGCTAGTACAAGTTCATTAGTTACGCCGAAGAATTTACAATTACTTCGTGAACTTTGCACAAATATCGATGAAAATAATCAGTTGTGATTTTTTGTCAAAATTGAAAAGACAATTCGAATGCGTGTGTGTGTGTGCGTTTGATTTATTCATTATCTGTAGACACAGTTCAAGCAATCATTAGAAACCAAAACATTTAAACAACAAAAAAAAACAGAACTTAACAGTGACAGATGTGTGTTCGTTCGTTTTCTCTTCGCTTATATATATATATGCGTATATATTTATTCTTCTGTGATGATGATTGTTACTAGTTTTTTTTCTTTCTTCCGTGCACGATCTTTATTTTATGTTTTATAAGAAAAAAAGATTGAAATAATTTGATATGCAGAACCTTGATTTTTTTTGGGCGGAGAGGACAAACTCTGAAGTGTTTTAGTTTGCTTTTGCGTTTCAATTTAATTTTCGACAGACAACCTTGAAAGAATTTCGAGAGGAAAAGAAAGAAAAGAAAAACAAACAAACATCAAGTATGTTATCGATATTTATTTGAGTTTGATCAATGCATTCTTATAGACATCAAATAGACAATGTACTGAACTCGAACGTTTAGCAATTGTCATCGGTGTTTCATTTAATTTATTGACAATATTTACATTTATAAATGGATGCATAAGAAGTAATTGAATTACTTCACGATTATTTGTTTGTGATGCCGCTAAATGTAAAGCTGTTTGACCACCATTTGTTTGCGCATTTAGATCGATATCATTTTGTAATAATAACGAAACTATTTCATAGTTATTCCAAAATGATGCACAATGCAAAGCAGTCCATTTGTCATTGGTTAATGCATGAATGTCAGCACCGAATTCGAGTAGATATTCGCAGATTTTCACGTGATTTCCGCTTGCTGATCGATGTAAAGCTGTATAACCATCGGAATCAAATGAATTTAATAGTGATCGATCTTGTTGAAGATATTGTTGAACAAGTTCGAGATTATCCTGTTCAACAGCTGTTAGCAAGCCTTTGATTGGATCTTGAGCGATTTCTTCACTTGTCCATTGTTCAATATCGTTTTCATCTTTTTCCCAATAGCTTTGCCATTTCGATGGTTCGCCATTTTTCTTCTGAATGATTTCATCATAGACAACTGTACTCAAACTGTTAATATAATCTAAACGTTCATCTTGATCCATTCCTAGATGAAATGATTGAAATTTAAAATCGATTTCATTCGTCGACTACCTTCCATTTGCTTTTGTAAATCATGTTCATTCGACATCTAGAAAAGTGAATTTGGATATTCAGCGCGTTTAAAGTTTTTGTTATTCTCGAAATATTTATTTTGAAGTAATTAAAGAATTGAGACACAACACTGAGTGAAATAAAGAAGATTGAAATCGATTTTTATCAAGATGATGAACAATAATTTTTGATGACGAATAATAAGCAGATGAGAAAAGAAAGAAAAAGATATTCAAACATCGGATTCAGATGTTTATCCACCGGTAAACAAAAAAGAAGATAAAGACACATGACAACGGACGGTTTGGTATTTGTAGTTTCTTTTTACAGAATATGCAAATAAACATCTGACAAAAAGAAGAAATAAGATGAGTTGAATTCGATCTTGTTGTTAGTTTTTTGTTCTAAAGTAGAATGCATCCTTCGCAGCACCCTGTCGATGTTGTCGAATTCGGACTAGCCGTATCAGATCGGTGTGATGTAAGAGCATGTTGAGTACCATCGGCTTGATTATTGTCATGTTTATGTTTGCGTTTTTGATCGCCATTGATTGGTTCAGGAAGATTTTCACGTGGAACTAAATGCATGACAGTTGTTTTGCCTGGCTGAAGACGTAGAGCGCCGAGTGTGACATTGCCATGCAAGAATCTTCCTTGATAAATCAATCTCAAGACTTCATAACGATCGACACGTTGTTCACTTTTCCAATCTACGATAGATAAAAGTTAGAACGAAAACGAAACGATTGATTTCAATGAACCTTCGGGCCAATTTTCGTAGACATATTTAGCTACGTCAGACGCAGTTGTTGTTGGTCGAAATTGAAATTCAGCTGTCTTACCACTGACGAGAATTAATTTCAAATTAATCTATTTGAGAAATAAATTTGATGAAATTGAAAATCGAACAAGTTTTTCAATCGGTTCTTACGGTATCGGACGGCGAAGATTTCGATCCCATTGATCATCACGTCTGACAATAGAGTAAAAAAAATAAACAATAAACATCAAAGACACTCAGATGATTGTCGCTAGTATCGATGTTCAATATAGTCGATTTTCTTTCATTTGAAAATCATTTTTATTTGCGAAAAAAGTATCGAGAGAGTAGTTTTTCTTTTTGAAATTTCATTTTTTGACAAATTTTATCTATCAATTCGATGACTCATTTTCACCAATCATAGAACAGCGAGAGATTGAATTCATTATCAGCCTTTACTTCTTTAACATGATTCTTAAGGAACTATGTTTAGAAGAAAAAATTAAATTAGTAAAGGAGAAAGTTCAGCGTCTCGAATATATTAAAGAGAAAATCGAACTAATTGAAGTATTACAAAAGAAATAAGAACAAAAAGATGAAAAGAAAACTAAGAAACGTCATTTTTTATATGTACAATATAGATAAATTACTTATTTACCAATAGTAAATATTGTAACAAATATAATTAAAATAAAACGCTTTTCTGACCACCTCGCTAATCTGAACGTTTTATCATCTCGAATTGCTTTGTGAATGGATTGGTAAGTTAACCATTCAGAGATCCGGATCGATGAAACACACACACAAGCAAAGTGACATCTTGATTTATTCAGTTGAAAAATATCATTTAAAATCATCGGAATTCTTCGAAAGAAATTCTCTAATTTCCATTGGCAAGTGATCAATGATGATTTCAAGTCAATCTTTTAATCCATCTAGTACCACTAACTATTTCTTTGTCTTTCCTATACGTATTTTTTGTCTTCGTTCAGAATATTCATCTCAATGGCTGACCAACATAACGAAGATGGACATGATGTAAAAAGAAAACAGATTTCAATCATATTTACTTTTTAATTTATTGAAAATTTCATTTAGACACACTCAGAAATTGAAGCCGTCAAAGTTCCGTTTGACGTTGCTCAATGTGACGGTGATTTAATGTACACATATCTACCCAATTGGCTCAATAGTCTTACTGATGAACAACTACGAGCTCCGCCAATGTCAGCTAATGTTTTTCAACAATATGTTCGTCGTTCACATCTCGAAACGACGATGGCGAATAGCGTTCGAAAAATGGCACTCAAGTAACATTTCTTTCGTAAATTCGAATCAAATAATATCCTTTTTCGTTTCAAGTGAAGATCGTTTGTTTACAGTCGATGATTTCGAGTTCGGCAAGCCATTAGGTAAAGGTGCATTCGGTATTGTCTATTTAGCACGATTGAAAAAAACGAAATTCATCTGTGCTTTGAAAGTAACTCGAGTTCTGACCTTTGTTTTTCTCTCTTATTCATAAAATCTCGATTCAGATGCTTCATAAAAGTAAAATCAATGAATATTCCATGGCTGAGCAAGTCAAAATCGAAACCGAATCTGGTTTTAAATTAAATCATCCATTGATTTTAACTATGTACGATGTTTTTCATGATGAAAAACGATTCTATTTTATGCTTGAATTCGCTCCTCATGGGCAACTCTATCGATTCTTGCAAAAAGTTCGTCGTTTCACCGATCGTCTTGCAGCTAGCGTAAGAAATTTCCTATCGAAATCAATCGCATCAGCTCGATCTTTTAGTATATCTATCAAATCTGTCATGCTTTGGAATACTGTCATAGCAAAAGTATCATTCATCGTGATTTAAAACCCGAAAACAGTAAATTCTACATCGAAACGGAATACAAATCGCTTTCTCGTTTTGTCTAGTTCTCGTTGATTGCTGTGGAAACTTGAAATTAGCTGATTTCGGTTGGTCAACGAAAATTCGTCATGCAGATACAATGTAATTCAAAATATTCACTGAAAACAAAAAAAATTCGATTGTTTTAGGAATACGACTGCTTGTGGAACGCTCGATTACCTCGCTCCGGAAATCGTCGGTCATAAACAATATCAATATCAAGTTGATAACTGGTGTGTTGGTGTTCTTGCTTATGAATTATTAGCTGGACGAGCACCGTTCGAAGGTACTGACGATGAAACAAAGTCCAAAATTGCAAATATTAATTACAAATTTCCTGATTATTTCTCTCAACCTGCACGACGTTTTATTGATAATGTAAAAATAAAGTTTATTTCTCGAAGAAAAAAAACACTTTCATCCTCTTGTTGTTTAGCTTCTACAAAAAGATCCCAAGAAACGTATGTCTCTTCTCGACTGTATCACTCATCCTTGGCTGCAAAAGAATGCTTACAAATACATGTTTGGTCCTTACAAATGTCCGATCTATGTCAATATGGATGAATAGAAAATGCGAAAAAGTCTATTTTTTCTTCTTCTTCTTCTTTGTATCTTAGTTAATTAAGTTCAATAAAATAAAAAAAACGAGTTTTTTTCTTCGTCGTCTTCTTTAAAACAAATGTTTACAGACATTGGCGCCCAACATCTGTCACCATCGCATCATCTGCATATTGAACTGCCAACACATAACAGTTAGCATATACTATTGTTGGAATTATTTAATAGGCACATTTACAATCTTGACAAAGATTTCAAATGAGCATTTCTTAATGAAACAAAGAAAGCAATGTACATATCCTAACCAGATGTCTTGCTAAATTAGAACCAACAAGCAAATAGATAAGCACAGGTGCTGAATAATATGTGTCGATTACATCATCATTGAGATCAATAAGAACATACAAGTATTTTGAAAATACAAATCCTTGAAATATGTTTTTGACACTTCCATTAGTTATCATCTTTCGAATGGAAGAGAGAGAGAGAGTAGGAATGAATAATATACAAATGTTCAAATAGATTATCGCCAAGCGTCTCGACATTCCTCATTGATAGTCGAATAAGATCGATAGTGTTTATAAAAAAAAGAGAGAAGTGTAAACCGAAAAAAAACATACACACACACACTGTTTGTCAATTCGTTGTTCTGACCAAGAGAACAGAAAAAGAGAAGTTTTTTTTTTGGTAACAATACATTCTCTGTTCTTCTCTTCGCAATTGTTCAACAGACGTACGACTTCACATACATTCTCTTCTTCTTCTCTTCTCTTCTCTCAGTAGTATAACACATATGTCAATTTGTTAATCAGAAGGCGAAGAAGCAGAAAACGACGACGACGACTCGACATACTTCACTAAACTGATATGCTTTCATGAGAAATCTCTCATTATGTCTTTACAAATCAATTTTCTATTGCTTTTAACTCTTTATAGTACGTATCATTAACATTTCCTCTTCGAGTTCATATAAACAAATGCTAACTTAATTCTATGATTATCTTCAAGGTTTAGTTAACTCATCGATTATTCAAGAAATAACTCGAGAACTCGATTCAATCGTTTCATTTCAATGTGAAATCGATCAATTACCTTTAAACTCTGTTGTATGTTTTCATTGTCCTTCACTTTTGAAATTCATGTACATTTTATTTCTCATTACAAGATCACTTGGGTTTATCGACCGAAAATACCCAAATCAAATGGAATTAAATGGTTACCGTTGTATGCCAATGGTCGACGTTTAACACAGAATAACGAACGTTTTATCGTTGATTTCAGTGGATACAATGAAAGAACTCAAAAATATCTTTCAATTTTAACTATTAATCAATTAAAATTCTCGGACGAAGGACTTTACATGTGTAAATCCAATCAATATCAATCAAATCCTCATCTTTTCAATTTGACTATAACTCGTAAATCAAAGAGAAACAAAATCATCTCATTTATTTTCGTTTTTAGCCTCATTAAAAATCTTCCCTCGAGATGGATTTCTCGAGTTAGATACTCATCATCGATCAATAAATCTCTCTTGTACAGTTCGCGATCATCCATCGAATACCATTGATCCACTTCGATTGAAATGGTACCATAATAATCATGAAATAGCTCATACAAATTTAAAAAAACGTTTCTCTTCGCATCAAAATCACGCAACATTAATCTTATCTCTACATGATTTCTTTGTCAATAATTCTGATTTATTTAAGTGTATTTACGATAATGGAAAAGTTAGTAAAGATGTTCGAATCGTCTATACATCGTCGGGTAAATAAAAACTGGGATTGGCTTTTTTTTTCGTCTCTTCTCGAGAGTAGTACTCAAGTTGTTTTCTTGTCTAATAGTAAAAGGATTAAATCGAATGTGTGACAAATTGTTTACATGAGATAGTGTGACCATGAGAATGATAAATGTCAATCGTCGTCGTCTTCTTCTTTCGTTCTAGTGATTGGCTATTCGAAATCAAACGCAAAAAGACTAATGTTCTCATGCTTGTCGTTATTTTTAATTAACTTTATTCTTTTATGAAACAAAAAAGAAAATTACTCATCATTTTCTGCGTGTGTGCTAATACAGTGTTTTGTTATATCATATTTCTTCTATTCGCAATGGGAACATTTTTTTTCCTATAACGATCAATTGACCTTGTGACAATTGAAAATAAAAAAAAAATATATCTGAAAGTGAAATGATCTCTTACATCATCATCATATTGATTAGACGGATTAGTTCGTAATACTATCACGAGCAAAATGAATTTATTCAATTCGTAACAACTAGACGGATTACAAGATGCTTGAAATCGAAGAAGAAGAAGAAGAAGAAAAAAGAACAATTTACAAATCAAAACTTTGTGTTTGATTAGATATCGATCTCGAACGAACACGTTCACGAAGTATTTCAATATCACAAACGTATTCACTTGGAATTTTCGAACAAATGAAATCATTCGATATAACAGTTAATAAACCAGCTTGATCGAGTTTTGTTTTATAGAGAAGAACAAAAGTACCTTGTTGAACAATGAATTGACAACCACAATGACATTGATAATCATTGAGAACAAGTAATAAACGATGATTATGAGATAGTTTTGTGAAATATTTTTTACGAAATGAATCATCGGCAAGTTTCTTTTGGATTATTGACGATGATAAATATTTACGAAATAAATGTCGACATTTATTCGTTGTTGTTGTTGTTGTTCGAGTTGATATTATTGATGAACGACAACGTGGAGCAGCTAATGGTAAATCATCAAGATCGAGAATTGTTTGAGAACCGTAGACAGATGAATTACTCGATGTTGATGACGAAATTGAAGAGAGTGAAGTTGATATTTGCATGTTCAATGTTTTTTGTGAAGAATGTTCATTTCTGACCCAAGAATATTTATATTAGAAAAAAGAGAAAAAACACTAAACGACTTAGAAAATGTTGTGTTTCTTTTTGCAATCCAATTAATCGTCTTTAGTCACACTCAATATTCGTTTGAGCTGATTAGAAGAGTAGGAAAGAATTTCTGTTATGTCACTGATGTGATACATTTGTTTATATGATAGAAAATTAAACGGTGAAAAAAACAGAAAGATCGAACTTATGTGTGATTGTTAAGTAACTTATCAATTAACGAGCAATCTGATGATTAGTTGTGTTTTTGCAGGCAAATCAATTAACATTGTTTTACAACTGGAAAAAAATAAATTCGATTTTGATATTTTTCTTTTGTTTTAAATCATATTTCTACAAGCCAGACCATTCTGTAATATGTTAAAATGTCAATTTTGACATGTATGTACTCTAGGACACTTGATAAAATCTCGGAATAAAAATGTATAAACGTTTTCTTTCGATGAAATGTCTTATGAAGATTTTACAGTCATATCAGTTATTTTGAATATAATCGAATTTAGTGTTAATCTAGTTTCTTGGTTAATATCATGTTTTGTTTGTATTCAAATAATTCATTATATGTATTCACATCGTGCATTAAATCAGGAGAAATTAGCAATGATTTTATGTTTGAATATTTATTTTGTAATATTTATTTTAATGATGACAAGAATTCGAATACAAATCGATGTGTTCAAAGGTGATCTATTTGGATATAATCCAGATTCAATCTATTGTCAATTTATGGGCTATGCAGTGATTGTTCTTGCGTCGAATTTATATTATTCATTTGTAAATCAGGTTTGTTCTTAACAAGATAGAGAGAGAACAAAAGGATTGATGATATATATGTCGTAGGCTTTCTATCGTCTGTGTCGAATTGTTTATCCTAAATATTGGCGTCTTCGACAGATTTGGTTATATATTCTCTTGCCATTTATTGAATTATCCATAGGCTCTATTTGGAATTGGTTTCTTTTCTATTGGAATGATTTAACTTATGTTCCCGAAGAACACTATTGTTATGTTTCATTTAAACGTATTCGTGGTATTCTTTGGATACCTCTTTATGCAGCTCTAATTCCTACGACTGTATTATTCATGATATATTTTCGTATAACTCGATTTCTTAGAAATCAATCAACAAAAACGTCATTACCAGTTCGACATCGACAACAACGTGATTTATCAATTATTAAACATATTCTTTTGATTTTAAATCTATTAAGTATATCAGTAATACCTGGTCTTTGTCTAATTATTTATCGAATAATAACCGGAAATGTACATCCGCTTAGTATAAGAATAATCTATCTTTCGATGGGTATTTCATATCTTAGTTTGAATATTTCAATGCTTTTTTGTATTCCGCAATTGAAAGATATTATTTTGCAAATATAAACAAAGACACTTGACGGACAATGACGTAATTTTTATTGAAATTCTACAAACGATAAAATACACACGCACATAAACTATCACCGGTGAAAACTCAATGTTAAGATCAATAGGAACAGAATTCGGTGTATGCGAAAACGCGAGTCTAGAAAATGAAATGAAAAGTAAACTTTTTAAATTCAAAAAATCGATTCTAACTTGTCGATTGATTAGTTTGTAATTCAACTGAAATATATTTTTTCAATGGTTCGATTTCGCAGGCAAAATTCCCAATTAAATGCATCGGTTTGCCCGTTAAAATCAACGTGGAAATCAATGAATTGTCCGTTAAATTCTTACTAATTCTCGCAAATCGAGATGTTTTCGAGCCAAGTCGTCGATCATTATGTCGCCAAAGAACATCATAATGTCGTCGATTTGTATTATTCGTTTTCAAAATACAATTCAAACGAATCGAATATTGACTTTGTTCATTCGTTGGAATGATCAATCGCTTCGGATTGACTTCCATACTTTCTACAATCGAATCAAATTTAAAAAGAAAACAACTCTCAGTCTCATACGAATCACTTGAACTTGATAAGTCATTTGCATAGGTCTAGGTGACAACGATTTACACATATATAAACCTTCGTCAGCGTACATAATTTGATTCAAAGTTAAGATTGTCGAATAAGTAATCGCTGTATCATTGACATAGTGCAGTTTTTGTTGAATACTGTAACGCGTTTCTTTGGGAGTTAACGATTGAGTATTGAGGAATAATGGTCGCCAATGATGTTTTGTAATTCGAGAGAAATGATCGGTTAGATTTTGATATAACCATTGGACAATCTTAGGAGAAAAAAAAAACGAGAAATTTCTTTTTTTTTTGCGAGAGAACAAACAGTTTCATCAGTGTGTACATTGGAAAATGTACATGAAAGTGATAAATCCGAGCCACTTTCTACCGTAACCACTTTCGCTCTCGATCGCCAATCGGCTAGAAATTAATAAGAAAATATTTATAAATTCATTTGTTTTCTTCTACCATCGATTGATTTTATCAGTAGAGATAACATCCAAACGTTCAACCATTGTTTCATACTAAACATCGTTACTTTTCTTTGAATCTAGAATGAATGATCGATAAGGTCATTCATCGTTTGAACTACAAATTGATTAAAAATAAATGAAACTCAATTACTTTTCTAATGTTCAATCGTCGACATGAAACCCGACTCAATCTATGTATACAGATCACGCAATTGAATAAGCATTTCTACAACTTCTGTCTCAATTCAAATGAGCATATATATATATATATATTGTCTTCTTACGTGATCAAAGATAAATCTCAGTTAATCAAAGGACCTTCGACTGAACTATTCATCCAAGTGTTAACTTTCATCGATTTAATCATGTAGATAAATTGATTTCTTTCCTACTTACTTGCACAATTCATACAGTAGATCGAGTTCGAAGAAGAAAAAGAACTAATCAATGGACGACAGAAAGAAGAAGAAGAAAAGTAACCGATGCATCCTGCTGAGCTGTGCATCATTAAATCAAAGGAAATCCTTCGAAATTATCCCTCTTCCGATTTTCGCACTTCACCACAGCAGTAAACAATCTTCTTCGATCTTTTTTTGTATTTAGCAGCTCATTACATCATGTGTCTAATGGTCAAGCATTATCATCTTTCGACAAAACTAATTCAATTTGTTTTCATAGACATTTCTCACCACGCCCAAATTGTCTCTTTCTCTCTCTTTTTTTCTTCTCGTTCAAACAACAACAACAAAAAAAATGAAGAACATTTAAACACAACGAATGAGATAAGTAAAAACAGCTGGCAGTTCATGTTGACCATGATTTGTCGTTGCTGCATAGATTGTAAACGTATAAACACCTTGTTTAGGCAGTGTCAACGCGAATATGACATTGAATCCACCTTGAGGTTTGATTGTAATATAATCAGCAGCATTTAAACGTTGATTTAGATTGGTAAAATTCGTATCGACAAGTGTATGATGAAAAATTAAATCGAATGAAAAATCAACGATTTTACGAATTTGAAATTTTAATTCGATAGAATTCGTTGAATGAAGATTTATCGATGGATCTGGATGACTGATTGGACTCATGCCTAATTGTGTCAGAAGCATTTTATTACCACCAATTCGTGGCAATGGCAATGAACAACTATTTGATTCAATAGCTGCTAATGATTTCGAATAATTGACAATGTATTTACAACAATGTGACATTGTTCGTTTTTCACTTTGATATTCGGGATCACGTGCATAGATATCTAAACCGTATTGACCTTCGGTTGGTAATTGAATGAAAAAAGTAATGATGAAGTCGTGCTCATTGAATTCATAGCGAATGTATTTATCGAGAATGTTGGTTGTTGAATATTGATTTGAATTTAATTTGCCGTGAAATTTGAGAAATTTTGGACATTGAAATTTGATGATCAGTGGTAATTGTTGAATTTCGAAAATAGCTTGAAAATGTGTTAATGGTTGAATGTTAAAATGACGAATTGCTTTCACAGGTCCCCATTCACCCGATGCACATGCTGGAAGAGGATGCATTCGTTGAGTTAAATGTTGACAAATGATTCGATATTTACAAACACATTTCAATTTAAAACTTTGCCCGAACGGATTCGGATCTGGTTCCTAAAAGAATTCAAAATCAATTTTCTTGTTTCTTTTCTTTTTCTCTTACAACTAAAGATGCAAAAATCTCGATGAAATATTCGCCATCCTGTGGAACGTGAATATTAAACGAAACGAGATCATCTTGAACGGTATGCAGAACATATCGTTCGAGTTTAATGCCTTGAAAATCCACGGATTCATCGGTCTCTTTTTGGTTGATGGCAAAACGAAGATGAAAATGAAATGCTAAACGTTGTTTGAGCGAATCAGGCATTCGCAATTTAATATCACATGAACCTCGATCATCAGTTTCGATGACTGCATTTTGTTGATTGACAAATGACAGATGATAGTGAAAGAAAAGCGAACGAACGAATGGCAATTGCTCGAATTCATTGAGTGTAATCGGATGTTCGAGAAGTTGCCATTCGGTTTTATAGGGAAAAAATTCGAGAATAAATTCTTCGGGATCAGGAAGAAAATAATGTTCATCGTATTGATATTTGATTTTCTCACGTGTTGGCTTCGGTGGTGCTAAATCGATTTGATTCTTATCTTTACTCATCACTAAATGTCTTTGAAAAACAAAAAAACACGAAAACGAAGAAATTTACGAAATAGTTCTTTTGATATTTTCGTTACCGAGCACCCCAATTACATTGAACGAATCTCCATTCATCGTCAATCAAAACTGCATTCCATGTATTCGTAAATTTACCTTCAGCAATATGCATGCCAGGCTCATATCCAACACTTTTCGAGTGACCTTTCACATCGACACAATGCAATGCAGCAAAACTAATCCGAACAAATTTCATTTGCTTTCTTTTCTTCTTCATTCTTTTCATTCTACCTGCACAATCGCATGAACAACGTATGATACGTTTCTGTTCCGTATTTGATTCCTCGTAATAAGCCCATGGGTGTGTCACTGGCGAGATTATTTTGAAAATCGATTGCATTTAAATCTTTGACCGTTATCCAACGAAAAATCGCTCTGGAATTGTTGGTTTTGCAATGAAATGAAAAGAATTTTGTGTGTAGCTACCTGGCTTTTTCGAGATCAGTGAGAAGACCATAGGTCAATTGGTCGATGAGTTCAGTGTATGATGTTTGTTCACTTTCAGCAACTGCAATAGCTTGTTGATCGACATGTTCGAATATCGATGGATCTTCGTAGAGATCTCGTTTACGACGACGAGGTGGTTGAGGTGGTGGCGGTTGAGATAATTGCTCGTCAATTTCATTGCCAACCTATTTGATGTTTTTTTTTAATTTGATCAAATAAAAGAAGAAACTTACAAGTACTTCACGTTCTTTTCGTTGAATGAGATTAATCATTTCTTTACTAAATTTTGAAACTAACGAATGAGTTGATTCTTGTTCTTTTTCCATTAATTGTTTTCGAACAAGTTCACGTTTTTTATCGCGTTTTAACGTCATATTTTGTTCTAATTCAGCTTTATCCTTTGTAAAACGAAGAGTCAATTCTCCTTCGGTTGTTTTATCTTTTTTTCGTCGTAGATCGTCTTCATATTTTGCTGTTAGGAGACGTAATTTCTTTTCCCATTCATCGATAACTTCTCGTTCGATTTTTTTCTCTTCGAATTCTCGATCGACACGAAATTTTTGAAATAATTCATCTTCTTCTTCGCGTTGTCGGTCTTCGAGACTCATCTGAGCTCGTCGAACTTCTTCTCGAGCTTGACTAAATTCCTACAACGAACCAAACCTCGAATTCATTTCAATCGATAAAACAAAAAAATCTACCGGTGGCAACGCTGGAAAATTATGATTCGACGAGACTTTCTCTCGGCCTTGTTGAAACATTTGCTGAGCTTTCATTGCATGTGCAATCGAAACCGATTGAGAATCTAAATGCGTACCCTAAACAAAACTCGGCCGGTTTTTCTTCGGTCCAAATTCAAATTTCAATATTTACTTTCAATCGATCGTCTAACTTCTGCATGACATTTAATTTCGGTGCGTTCATCACATTTTGTATATGAATATTATCGGTCGAAAAACTTCCTTTACCCGAACGAGGCACATGACTTTGACAGTAGATTTCCATATCATTTAAATCGATTGAATTGGTAAAATAAGTTTTAAAATCTAACTGTCGATCACATTTCAAACATTTGAAACATAATTTATGATAGAGCGAATCTTTAACTGGTCCAATACGTTCAGTAACATAGACAAGTTGTTGGCAACGACGACATCGATCTCGTGCTTCACTTACAGAATTGAAATCGGCTGATGTTAAATGATTTTCTATTGTTGTTGTTGTTGTAGGCATTGTTGAAAGTCAAAGACACAAAACGAACGTACGAGACAATTTCATCAAATATTAAATGTTCTATTCGTGTTTACATTGTCTCTTTCTCTTTGTAGCAGATTAATCCTTTCGTTTTCGCTCTTTTTTTCGTTCTTTTTCGATCGAACTCTTCTCCTCGCTGATATTTGATTGTGTACCGACAAGCTAAAAGAGTCGAAACACAACACTAATAATCAAACTTCGGTCTAAATCAGTTTATTTATTGACACTAGGAAAGTAAGAAGACGATTGTACGACGACGACTATCATCAAACAAATCACAGTTTCTATTTTCATTAATTCCATTTTTTCGATTGCAATTTGACATGAACTCAAACGAACACGAGGACATATACGTATTTTTAGACGACCCGTTTTCAATGAATTTATTCTTTAACTGCAAACAAAACGCGAAAATCAACAAAAAAAAAAGAAACTTTTCAATGTCATTTTTTCAAGCCAATTGTTGGAACGATGAGAAACACGCATATAGCTGATGCGATGATGATTGCCAAGAAAAACCAACAACATAAACATTCACTAAGACGAGCTCGTTTTCGCCATTGATATCGTTCGTGATCTTCGAATTTCAATGATTCTTCTCGTTCGATCAATTGTTTCATAAGAATATCCGTTGCGCCCGGCAATTGTCCGTCACTTTCTAAACTATTCGAATTGATTCGATTGTTCAAAGCTCGTGTCAACATTGTCACACGTGATAAACGCGCCGGTTGAGCTTGTTGAGTATCGTATTGATTTCGACGACGTAACCAATTCGAGAGAAAATTTATTCCACCATAGAATATCGAATGAATAATATGATCGAAGAACAATGATAATGCTTCGATCATAAATAAAATCGTTAGATATTGAATTAACAATGGACTATGAGATAATTGTTCGGCTGAGATTTGTCGATCGATGTAGATAAGAAAGACAAGTGTTGCAAATGTGTTGAGCAAGCCGAGAAGTAAACGTTGATGCGCTTCGACAGGTGCAAAATAGAAAATAAATATAAAAAATGAGAAGAATAATGTCGGAAGAATAATTGTATAGATATGTGATTCACGTCGACGTTGAATAGCAAGACTAATAACAAGATTTTCCAGAGTTCCATTTTCATTTGAATTCACTTTGGGTTCGATGACAATCGTTCGTATGAACCAACCGCGTGATAAACTCGATTTAACAACTCGATCAGTTTGTTCGATAGCTAACGGAATACTTGCTGCTGCTGCTGTTGTTGCATTCGGATTGAATTCATTTTGACCGAATAGAGCTGTCCAAACACTTGCCGAACGAGCTAAATGTGCATGAGAATTCGGTGTTAAACTGTCGATATTCTTTTGATATTGCAAACGAAATGTTTTCTGTGTATTATGCATATGAAATCGAAGATATTGCCGATCGAATGGATAATAAGTGAGATCGATTGATGATGTGATTGTAAATAGGCCGCGTCGTGTCCAAGTAATTAATCCATCGCGATTGATTTTCGCAGATTCACGTTCGAGATTGAATGAAATCGCATCGTCATCGAGAAAACGTAGATCGGGCAGCCAAAGTGATTGTAATGTTGATTTCGTGAGAACAATTTCGTCGATGTCATGATATCGACTTCGTGTATCATTGGCGTCCCAATGAAGAAATTCGAATTGATAATCAAGTCGAATACTTGCACGAAACGTTATTTCGTTGTTGGCACCATCGACTTTGACGATTTCATGAATGGGAAATTGAAGTTCGAAGGGTAAATTCGATTGAGTTTCACGTAAATGTCTCGCAGCCAATCGATAACTTTAAAAAGAGAGAGAGAGAGAGAAATTAGCGATTTTGTTTAGCTTTTCGTTTTACCGTCCGGCGATTTCCGTGAGAAGTTCATGTTTGGGATCGATATTTGTCGTACTTGTCGATTCACTAGCTGCTTGAATCGAATAAATCCATGTAATTGTTGTTATCAATAGACTCAATCGAATCATTATTCTGACAGAATGTTGAATGAATTTGTGATTGAAGTCTCGACGTGTGTATAGTTCGAAGCTCGGTTATGTTTACATGAGGATCGAGAGTAAGTACAACGAAAGTCAATTAATTATCGATTCAACGATCGATGCACGGGCCTATTATTTGACGTGTCTTAGCCAGTCGTCAGTCGATCAAACGAAAGGGACTAAGAAGAGTTTTTTTTTTTATTCGTTGAAAAACAAAACCGGATTTTTATTTGAAGAAGAAAAAGAAGAAGCAGCAGCAGCAGAAAAAAAAACGAAATAAATTTTGTGTAAGAAAAGACAAACAAATAGTTCACTCGATTTTTTGTAATTGATGTCGATGTTTTTCGACTTCGAGTATCCAATTTCGGATGATTTGTTCTTTTTCCAATGTCATTAATTCATTTTCTTCGATATACTTTTTTACATCCGTATATGCATAGGATACATTGGGATCACGTGATTTGTACGATTGAGCTGATGGATGTCGTTCACCTGGTGGCACGATACCAGCTGCCGGCGTATTCGAACTGACTGTCGTTTGAGCAGCTGAACTGTTGGCCGTTTGACGAGATTTAGCATTGGGAATTAATTGTTCTTTAGAATTCGTGTCACGCGTTGCGAAACGAGTCGAATTCGTTCGTTGAACATCGTGCATTGATGTATGATAGTTTTGTGAATGGAAAAGATTGAATGTACTTGATTTATTCGGTGACAAACTCTTTCGACTAGTTGTAAGATCAAATGATGAGCCGTGTAATCGTTGTGTACTACTTAAAATATTCATTTGTTGTGATTGTGATGGATTATAAGTGTTTTCATCTTGATTGTTGCCATCGTGAAATGATGTTTTCGAATTGACGTATGTTCGTTGTTTAGATGATGTATGACGTGGACGAAGGCCATAATCGAGTCGAGATGAACGATAACTTTCACTGCGAACTGGTAAACTGTAATTATGCGGAACAGGACTTTTATCTAAATGGCTGTTTGTACGTTGAAGTCTTGACGTATGATGAGATTGATTCGCTGATGGTACATGGTAATCTTGATTGACAATTGGAGATGATGTAGTCGGCAGGTGAAGTATCGATTGAGCTGTATTACCTTCATGGAGAATTCCATTGGCTAAATGACGAGCTGATGTTGTTAATTTGGCTTTAATCGGACTAGGCGCACGTAGAGCTTGATTGGAAGCATTTGCTTTATTCGAATGATCATTCCATGCGTAATCATTTGATCGATAAATGACTAGAAAATAGATAAATTGATTTTTTTGTTTTTTTATTCGAAATATTAGTCAATAAGAATGAAATTTAGCATGCAGAAAGGTATGATGAGGTTGTTTGTTAGATGAAAAGAACGACTACTGCTGCTGTTGTTGTTGTTCTTGTTTGTGCAATTTGACTTTTTCTTTTTTTGCCTAGCTCACTTTTACTCCAACGAAATTTAGATGATGAAAACATTGGAAAAACACAAGCTCTCAATTGTTGTTGTTGTTGTTATTGTCAGGAATGAATTACTTCGTAAAGGACTTCGTCGTTGTTGATCAATAGTTGCTTGTTGTCGACGCATTTGTTGATGTTTTGAAGCCGAATGAATGTCTGCTATTCCCGTACTAGTCACACCATTTAAATCTTCGGATGGTGGCCTCGAATGTGTATTTATCGGTGGAAAGACGTTGTTCATCGATAGATGAGGTTGAGTAATTTTACTAGATAATCAAGAGAGAAAGAAAAAAACAAACACTGACAAGTTCATTTAACAAAAGAAATCTTTGGTTTTTAATTTATCGAAAAGAAAAAAACAAAGATTTATTTCGGTACTTACAGCATAGTCGTTTCTTTTCGAAGCAAATTAATTTTAACAAACAAAAAAAGAGAAATATCAATTAGCCAGTCATCAAATTGAGCAGAAATAAATAAACATGCAAGAAGTATTTTTTTCTTAAGTGGATAGATGAGAGGGTGCGAAGAAGAAGAAGAAAAAAGAAGAATAAGAAGAAAAAATAATAAAGTTAAAGAAATATTTTCAAAACAATACTCATTGAAAAGTATTGTATCATTTCCACGGTTGTTTGTCCTTTTTTCATTATTTTAATGTAAGAGAAACGAGTGAGCAATCGACGACAAGTAAAAGAACAACAGTAAAAATCGTCTTGCTCGATTCAACTTCTTCTCGTCTTATGTCTATCCTTCCATTCATTCTTTCTTTCGTTCTTTTTTTTTTTGTATTTTATTTAATATTTTTGAAACAATCAAAACGACTCTCTCCTTCTCGATTGCCAAGACATGCGCACACATTTGCTTCAGTTATAATTGTCAATTTTTCCTCTTTTGTATTAAGAAAAAAAGAGAAACAAAGAGAGGAGAAAAAAAACAACTTCATGTTATTATAAATAATATTTCAATTGAGCTGTTACGGAAATACAAAAATTTATTTTTAACATACCGAATTGTCGTGCCATGATACATGAATAGAGAGACTACACGGATTGCTTCTTTTCCAATGTACAATCGCGAATAAATGTTTTGTGTCGAGCACTTTCGTTTTCTTTTTTGATTGTTTTAATGGTTGTTAGATTCCATCGAAACCAAATGAAATTAACCAATTCAAATAGCAAGACAAGAAAAAAAAACGCGAGAGAACGAATCTTTTTTGCTTCGTTTTTATTTATATTTAGTTCTACGAACAAATGTCGATTCAAATTCAATATCGTCGAAGTTCATCTATCAAATTTAAAAATAGATTCATCATATATAAAAAAAGAAAACATAGAATATTTTGCATAATTTTATTCTCAACATTCTGCAAGTATAGTACAATAGAGTCGATTAAGAATCGATGGATGAACACGGAGAAAAATGAAGATCATTCGAGGATTTTCGTTCAAGAAGATTTCTTTCAGATAAAAGTTCGATAAGTGTCTCGATTTGTTCATGTTGTGTTCGAACGATTTGTTGAAGTCTAAGAGTTTCATCGTTGAGTTCTTTACATTCCTGACGATTGAATATGACTGGTGAATATTTAATTGACATGTCGTTTTCCTTTTCAATTTGACAAATTGTTTGACTGTTCGTTGTCAAGGAATTTTGTTGTTCAACCCGTTGATTTTGCAATCGAATAATATCAGCAAATAGATTTTCTTGAGTTTTCATTTGACTTTCATTCGATGAATGCATTGTTCGAAGTAAATCAGCAAGTCGAGCAATTAATTGCTGATGACAAATCCAATCTGTATTCGAATCATTCGTCAATTCTTGACGATATGCATTTAGAATTTGTTCAATCTGTTGACATGGCTCAACAATAACTTCAATACTATCATCTGATGTGGTCGATTTTCGTTGATTAGCTTGTTGTAAACGTCGAACTATTGGTATGCAACTACTGATCGGTTCGTCACTTCCATCGTAGAGAAGTGAATGATTAATAATCGTTATATCAGCATCATCCTGAGCGAGAACAAGAATGTTTTTTTGACTTTATCTGGTTGAGAAATCTTACTTCTGTTAAACATGGATTAGAATTAAATACGAACATGATGGAAAATAAATGAAATCAACAAAACATACACGCACTTTCATGATATCTTCTGTGTTTACTCAAATGATGCGAGAGATAAGATAAAATGTTTTAGTTTGTTTTTATTTGATCACATTTTTTTTAAGCAAAAATAAATCGATTTTACAAATAAAAATCCATAGAATAGAAGAAAAAAACTTATTGATTGATATACATTTGTCAGAGACAAACATTGAATAATTTCATGAGTCATTTGAATTTACCGCTCAATTATGCGCTTCGATATGTTGTTGATATTGTCGATCATTCATTGATGTTACACTGAATATCGCTTGACAAAGTGGACAGATACGAATTTTTGAATGTTTGATTTCTAATCGAATAAAAATAAAGAAGATAAAACAAACAACAATGAAGCTTAGAAACGTTCGTAGTTTCGATTTAAACAATCGGTTAGATGTTGAATATAATCTTTATCATCAATAGGAAAATTTCGTTGACATCGAGGACATTGATATTGTTTGAATGTCGATGATAAACACTCATCGATATGGTTGTCAATATCAATATCAGATGACAGTGATGGAAATTTATGATTACAAATCGGACATGTTGCTTGAGTTTGTGATGACGATGGTAAACGTGAGAATGTACGAAGATTCTGAACGGTTATTGCACGTCGATCATCTAAAAGTGACCGCCGAGAAACGAATCAGAATACTGCTAGGACTATTTCTCTCTCTTTCTCTCGCGCTCGCTTGATTTAGATTTATTTCAGTTGAAATCATTTACTCGTACCTGTTGCCGGTGGTCTTTCGGTTGCAACCGATGGATTGTCACCGTTGGATAGAAGTTGAACTAGTTCATTGATTTTAGTTCGTTGAGTTTCGACTAAATTTTGTAAGTGTTTTGTTTCATCTTCTAATTGTTGCCATTGCTCATAATTAACCATGGAATCTGAAATTCGATTTTGAAAAAACAAGGACAAATAAAAATATTTGAGATTATTTACTGATTTGATAAGCTTTTGCCATTGTATTTGGATTTGGATTTTCTTCGGCTTGTTTTGTTGTTCCGAGAATTAATTTTTTCAAATGTGCTATTTCATTCGTTAGATTTTCTAACTTTTCCTTCTGTTCAATAAATCGAATATCCTGAAGATCGGAAATTTCTTCGAATAGATTATGTAGCTCTCTCATTTGCTTGTCATTCGATGAATAAACCGGTCGTATAGCATCGATTAAACGTGTAATTAATTTACTATTACAAGTATGTTGATTATTGGATTCTTGTTTGAGATCTTGTCGATAGAGTATCAAAATTCGTTCGATTTCTTGAGCGGATTCAAGACGATCATGTTCGACATAAACATAATCCGATGAAGGATTTGTTGTTCGACCTCGGTGGACTTGTTGTAGACGTCTAATAACGGAATCATTGGATGCATCATTCGAACCATCGAAGATCATTGATTGATTTATCATTGTTAAACCATCATCATCATTATTATTTGCCGAAGAATTAACAACAGACATTTAGTCTCTTTGTTTTTTTTGTTTCTAAAATATCAAGTCGACAATTTCTTCCGAATGAAAACGACGAAAATAAAAACAAAAGTGTCACTTCTTTCTACCTATGCATCAATTTCGAAATGAGTCATCATTGGAGAACAACGATTGGATGATGAAGAAAAGCAAGCGTATTTATTAAAAATGCAAAAAGAAAACAATGACTAAACATAAGATTTAATTGATTTTCGCATCCAAACAGTTGGCACACGTTCTATTGTCGAGCCTTTTTGAAGTATTGCATGACTGTCAGTTGTTGTCGGTTGATTCGATAATAAATTTTTAAATAATTCATTATTACCATTGAATAATTTACTCGAAACATTTAATCGAACACGAGGTATCGTTTGCTCATAACCACATTTCTCATAAAATTGACGTTTATCAATTGTTGTCAAATAGATCCAATCGAATCCTTGAAGTTTAGTTTCTAGAAGTTTCATTAGAATTTTCCCATGGCCATGTCCTCGAAGATTTCGTTGAATACAAACCGATTCGAGAATAACACTCGTCGGTTCGTCAACGAGTCGATCGACATAACAATATCCAATCAATTGATTTTCATCATTGATTAATACGAACGAAATCGGAAGATCATCCGATGATCGTTCCAATCGTCTCAATCGGATCGTTTTCGATTGTGGCCATTCATCATTCAATAAATCGACAACTGAATTGAGCAAATGTTTATTTTCATGTAAACTTAATAAACGAACATTTACTGACATTACATCTTGAAAAAAAAACAAAAAAAAAGATCCTTAGATGTTTCGTATTTATTGTCAAATGAAGAACAAAAAAAAGTAGAAGAAGAAGAAGAGGAAAAAAAGAGACAGATAATACATCTATATATATATATACTCTCGTGTTTCTTTTGTTTATTATGTTTTTTGTACAACACAGTAGGCGCACGGATGGAGTTGAGGATGTTTGAGCGTTTCGCTGTTAAAATCACACACGGAAAAACTTTGGTCTGTTTTTTCTTATGTATTGATCGTTTTCTGATCATGATTATTATTATCATTCTGAAAATGATACAAGCAAATATAGATTTTCAAAATCTGAATTGATTTACTTCTTTATCATTCGATTTGATCTGTTGATCATCGGGCTCGTCGTCGGATTCTTCACTTGCATGTTCTAACCATTGTAACCATTTACTTACCTGAAAAAGTGCTTTGCCTTTGCCAGGTACGTCATCATTGATATCTTCTTTCCATTTGAAGAATGCATCTTCTTCGATTATATCCAAATCATATGAATAGACAAATAGACGAAGTAGTAATTCTTTCGGAAAATTATTCTTATCGACGATTAATTGAAGAGCATAGAGCGCCCAAAGTTGTTGTTCAACGGTTTTCAAATAGGTTTGCAAACACAGACGATGAGTTTCGAGAAAATGTTTTTCTTGATTTAAAATCAATTTATCAGTTTTAGCTGATTTCAATGTTGGTTCAATAGCTGTTTCATATAGACAAGTGACTAATGTTTGAATAAATGTTTGACTTGTTTTATCATAAATATTTGCTTGTTGTTCAACAAATTCGAATAATTCCTGTGGTTCAATCGATGATGTCGATGAAAGTCGTTCGTTTAATTGAACACGAAACTTCAAATATGGACAAAGATATGCCAGACGACGATCTTCAAGAACTTGAAGAAGCAATCGATCGTCTCGTTCACTCTCAGGCAGCATATCTCTCATTTGTATACGAGATTTTTCCAGTAGATTGCACAAAAATGTTTGATTGTTATCCGAAAATTGTTGCATCTGTTGAAGTAATAAGAGAAATAATGGATGATGTTGACCGTCTTTCAGCAGATTGCAAATCTCATTGAATGAGAACAATTGATTTGTCGATGATTTTCTTGTTGAATCATGTTCAATTGAAAGTATTTCAGCGAGAACACTTGCTAATTGAGATTTAAATAGAGCGAATTCTTTTTCATAATCGTGTATTTTCGAAAGAATATTTGTTAGAACTTGTAAACATTGTTGATTGGTAATAAATGTTTGTTTATGTAGATAGATTAATAATTGAATAATCAATGAACGAATTTCATTTATTTGCTGAAATGATTGATCGAAAAGATATTGAATAAATTCGATGATTTGATTTTTCGATAGTTTTAACGAACGTAGTTCGCTAATTATCGTTTCGAATTCATCGATTGACATATGAATAAAAGAATTGTATTTCGCCAACAGTTCATCACGAGTTAATGACGATGCTGTTTGACTCGAATGTTTACTATTCGAATGATGATGATGATGAGAATCCTTGGATTTGATTAATGACGAGAGGTTGTTCATGTTTTTCGCGAGTGGATGATTGGCTGGGATTTCCGTCGAGGATTTTTTCGCTGGTTCATTTGTCGATTTCGGCAGAACAGGTGAGTCCATTTCTTCCCGATCGGTTAACGGCGTTCGATGATTGAACGTTTGTTTCGGACGAAGTGAAAACGATGATGATTTCGAACCGTTCGTTAACGATGATAAACCGTTGGTGTACGTTGACGATGAATTCGATTTACCATTGGAGAGTTTATGCGACGAATGTTCGTTGTCTTTCGACGATGAATTATCGTATGGATTGGTGAGAGTATCGTGCTGACGAAGACGAGTCTTGGGAGAATTTGTCGAACGATAGGTTGAACGAGGTGGCGGAGGTAGATCGGGCTCGTTGGTAAGAGGATTTAATCTTTCGAATTGATATCTATCTGAAGTGACTTGTGTCGGTCGAGGACGTTGAAGAATCGATGGATGAAAATTCGGTCGTTGAAAAAGACTTGGTGGCGTTGAAAACGGATTGATTAACGACGGTATGGACGTGTTATTCGGCTGGTATTTGTACGTAATTTGAGTTTGTTGATTTCCATTATCATCGGTTAATTTCGTTTCTTTTTCGATAAAAGCTAAACGTGGTATCCAATTCTTATCACGCAGTTCGACAATATCTTGAAGAATGAATTTAATTCGTAACGGGAGATCTTTCTGTGCTTGAATTTTTTTAATACGTTCTAAGTATTGATCCATGAGATTTTTGCCTTGGCCTTGATCGAGTTTTTTGCCCACGGTTTGCATGATCTTCGTCAAACATTCGAGATCTTCGCAACGTTCAGTTAGATTTTCGTTTGTGCCACGTTTTAGTAGAGTTTTCAAACATTTATGTAGAATAGCTTCCGAAACAAGATCAAGTTTGCCTAATTCGCCAATTAACTTGATGTTTCCAATGGCTTTTTTTCGAGCTTGAAGACGAATTTCTTCGGGATCCATATCGTCGTCGATGCACGTGGGAAGATTTGATTGACCGAACAGAATACGATTCTCGAATTCGTACTCACATTTAGCTAGAAGTAAACGACGAAATGTTCGAATAGACGAATCATTCGGTTCGAAATTGGGCGCGTCTCGGTCCAAACGACGACACAATTCAGCATACAATGCGCAATAATTCGGTTCAGCGAGTGCTTTATCAAATATTAAGAGAATAACGCCTTTCAATGAATGAGGTGAATCAATGCCAAATGATGGACTTGCTAGATCATCGGCTAATTTCTCGAATTTTTCCGGTGTTAATTTGTTGAGTAGAGCTCGACAACGACGGAAAACATCATTATCTTTGTCTTCTTGTGTTTGAATTCGATTGCCGTTAGTTGTTTGATGTGAACGTAGGAGAGTCGGAGGTATCCATTTGTTATTCGTTGATTGGCTTAGATCATTAACGTTGGATGAAAAACTAGCAGTTGCATCATCAGACGAGCTGATAATACTCCCAGCTCGATTTGGCCCAACGCCTTGAAACTTATTCGTGGACAGTTTGAATGAATACGAATGAAAATTAGTTTGAAATGAGAGCTTTGAAAAAAAAGAAAACTAAACACCAACGAAATTGACTTCTCGATGTAATTGAAGAGAGATTGATCGAGAAAAGAGAAAAAAAGAACTTTGATGTAATTGACACAATAATAGATTTCGAAATAAGTTGTTTATTTTTTTTCCTCGTCGTCGTTCTCTTCATCAATCAGAAGTTATAAACATTGAATTAAGCTAATCAAATTCGTCAATATATCCTCAATAAATAAATGTTCGTTTTTTCGAATAGATTTTTCTCAAATCAAAATTAAATTCAAGTTTTTTTTTCTCATGAAAAAATTTATCTTTTTTCCAAAACAGAACAACGACTTTCTTCATCTGCTGACATCTACCAACGAATAGATGGCAGATACGCGAAGACTGCAGGAGTATAAAAATCAGAACAATCTTAGCGCAGTCTCTTTGAGACATTTGGAAAGAAAAATATCGCAAAAAAACACAGAACAAAATCCTATTACATTTTTCTTCTTCTTCTTCTTCTTCTTCTTCGGTTCTATTCATCGACAGTTTGCTCAAGACACAGTCAACAGCATACATGACATAGGGGTAAAACAGTACGGTCATATTTAAAATGAAAAAACGTGTTGTTTTTTCTCTTCAGTTCGTTTAATGACAATAAATAGACCAGAGAACGAGAGATCAAAGAAAAAACATAGATTCTATATAAATTCTTGAATGAATGTCTTCGTCTCTCTTATTTTCTACTAAAACGAATCTCAAGCAGACATTGGAAGAACAGAATGTATATACGCCTTTTTTTTAATTAACTTTCGAAAAACATTTTTCTCGTTTTTTTTAGTCAATTCTTGGAAGTTTAAAACGAATTATCTTTCGACAATTTCGGTTCATTTTCGCACTTGTTTTTACTAAAATGATCGAACTAGCAACTCGATTAACTTGCTTTCCACGCGAACGTACCATCGTTCGAACGGCTTCACCACCAACATCATCAGTTGAACAAGTACGTGACAAACAATATCATTAATTACTTCACGCGATACATTTCTGCGAATCGTTATCTTTTGTAAAAATAGCACCTAGTGACATAGTTTCCATATGTGATTATACTCGATGACCTATTATATCGTTTCGTACGTAAAGACTTTTCTGGAGTAAAGAAACATCGGAGCCTAGATTCTTACTCGTAGTATCTTCGGCGATTACTTGTTTAGTTTTTTCATGCACTCTTTGATTTCAAGGTTAAGTAAATTATCGAAATAGTCTATTGATAAGGATATAAAAAGGTAAACCAGTTTTTTTTCTGGTATGAGTAAGTAATACGCTCAGTGCAAATAATTTTAGTTTAGTTTTTTTTTGAACAGAATGAGAAAGAAAATTTTTTTTCTATCCAAGACAGTGGACTGTCTGACACTATATCATCGATTATTTTATTCGATTTCAAGGTAGTCGAGCAACAAATAAATAGACAAAAAGAATAATCCTTGTTTGTCTAACCGTCAGTGCATTTTTCTTTTGTCCCGTTAGACTTTGCATCCAATTTGTTTTTTTTTCGAAGGATATTCATATCACACCTCGAGTGCATGATTCACCTTGAACTACAAATTCTCCTTTTTTACTAAAAAAAGGCACTATGATGATGTATTACACATTCGTTTCTTCGTCTGTTTCATTATTTGTATTATCACTCGCAATGTGTGAATAGAGCCATACGTTGGATCATACAGTTAGCGCATGATATCTTTCGATACATGCACTGAAGAATGACAGATAAAGATAAATGATATAGTTTTACCTTTAAAATAAAACGAAAGGAAAAGCTATGTATCATTCGTTTTTTTTGTCGAATACAAGAGTGAGTGAGTGATTTATATTTTTGAAAGATTCAACGATCATTTACGTGAATATTCTTTTTCGAATGAAACCTTTTTACGCAGATTTTTTCGCTCTTTCATCAGAAAAAGGAGTTACTTAACGTCAATTCTCTTCTCTCATCGTTAACGAAGTATATTTTTACTGTAAGAAGTAAACAAACAATTTTCTTTTTTTTTTACTTTAACTCTTCGAACACATAAAAGAACGTTTCTCTTCTCGTTATAAATAACGATCCAATAGCAGATGCTCGGTACATCCCACGAGTCAGACAAAACAGTGGTTATAAATTACAGAACGGGGGAAAAGAACATATAGAAATCGACGCAAATATTTCAATATTGCCCTACATTCTTTTCCTTCTCCTCCGATCATACGAGATAAAAAAAACGCCTTTAGAAATACGCACATACGCTCAGCTCATGGTTCTTTTCTTATATATAACCGATGAAGGAGACATTATTCGCTGTTTTATCTTCTAGATTATTATAACTAGTAGTAATACGGCTATTGATTTGTCATTTATTGAATCGACATCAATGGCACACATGCTCATTCAACAGCAAGCAACGACTTTACCGTTACATCAAACAGCATCAACATCGAACGAATCGATGTTACCTTTGGCTCATTCATTGGACGAAATTTTCTATCAACCAGGTTCTACTAGTTTATTACAATTGCTTCAGAAATATACTTCGACAGCAAATCCATATCGAAGTAAAACTTCAACGAATTCCGATTTGATTATCGATGAAATAAAACCGGTTAGTCCTGAATCTGTGCAAGTCAATGATTTAGATTCGATTTCATCAGATTCATCAGTGCCTGTTGAACCCGATGCATCATCGAATATTCCTGATCGACATTTTCGAAGGCGAAAACGACGATTATCATTGACAAAATGTTCATCTGAACAGGACACTGTTGAAAATCAAATTCTACCTCAAGAAGAAATCTCTCAGACAATTCAATTGGAAAATCTTTCACTCAATGATAAAGCAGAACAAACGGCAGCACCTATTCGACGACGATTAAGATTTCGTTCGTCTCGTTCATGTGCAGCAATCTCGGATGAACCTGTAGAATTTTTCATTTCATCTACTGAATCACCTCCTCCTTCGCCAATCTCGCCTTTACCTAGTCCAACACAAACCATTGCTGGTGCTCTTAAACGAACGGGTTCGCTGAATACAACGAAGAAAATAGTTCGTTTTGCTGATTCAGTCGGTCGAGAACTTGCTCAAGTGCAATACATTCGATCGACAATCGATGAGGAAACTGATCGATTGTTTATTCAAAATAAACTCGCTGCTACTGAATATAAACCATGGTCATTCGAGTTCAGTCCTTCAATCAAACAATGTCATGATCGAAAACCATTACGACGATTCTTTTGTCTTTATCGTCAACCGAATTCTGAACATCCCGATGTTTATCTTCATGATGTATGGAAATCTCAAATCAAATTAGAACACGCCGAAATTCGTCTCAAACCAAATACAGACAACGAACAGTATCTTCACGGTACAGTTTGGGTGACCAATGCTGGTTATAATAAAAATGTGACTGTGAAATATTCATTCAATCGTTGGTTGAATTCATATGAGTACGATGCACAACATAAATGTCATTCGAATGACTTTCGAAATCTTGATCAATTCGAATTCAATATCGATATTCCACATGATGTCGATCGAATTGATTTCGTTCTTCGTTATCAAGTCAATTGGCAAGAACATTGGGATAATAATGAAGGGAAAAATTATACAATTGAAACCGAATCTGCGTCCATACCACATACAACGATATCATTGCCACATGATTATGATTTTAATGAAATGAGATTTTATTAAAACGAGACAAAATATTATTTTCCCTTCTATATATGTGTGTATATACGTATATTCTTTGTGTCTTTCATTTCATCTTTTTCTCACATTCTCTTTTCATTTGTCTGCTCTTTCAGTCAGTACTTATGTTAGTAGAAAGAGAGATAAATTGTGCGCTCATCATGAACTAGTTTCTCTATTTTCTAGATAGTAGTTTTTTTTTAAATTTAAATAAAAACAATGAAGAAATGATAATTACTTTTTCGATGATAAATGTGTTGCTCTGGCAAGTCAGTATTTCTACCGACTCGCTCATTTTCGTCATTGCAACATGAATTCGATCGGTGCCCGATCATTTACCTCTTGGTAAGTTGTAATAAGCAACTAGTCTCGATCGTATGGAAACAGACAAGTCTCGTTCGTCTTTACACATTGTTCTCTATCGCTTCTTTCTTGTACGCGAGCAACGTGTTAGAATTTGAAAGATGTCGTTTGCGTTCTGTGGAAGTCAAAAGTCGCTTATTACAACTTACCAAGAGGTAAATGATCGGGCGTCGATCGAATTCATGTTGCAATGACGAAAATGTGCGAGTCAGTAGAAATACCGACTTGCCAGAGCAACGCTTACAACTTTCTAAAAAAAAACAACATATTTTTATGAGAATTTCGTTAAAAATTTTATTTAGTAAAAACAAATTGAGATTAATCTTAAAGAAAATGTTGTTTTTATCAACCATTTGTTCTTGGCCATGCATCGAAGCCAAAGAGAAGGCCGATGATCAATGTTACACCACATAAAATCGAGAGAATACAAAGAATCAAAGCTCGACGATTGAATTTTTGGGCGTCGAAAAGAAATCCATCGCGAAACTTCAATTGTGCTTTGCGAGCAAAAGCATAGGCGAACAAGCCTAGAGGAAAGAAAAGAATGATACAAAGAATTGCTAACCAACGCCAATCGGAAGGTCGACGTGGTGCTTGTGGGTCGAATTTTTGACGTCGATTAACTAATGTCGCTGACGTTCGAGATGTTGAACTATGCGGAGTTGAAATACTCTGTGTTTTAATCGTTGAACGACTTGTATACAACGGATTCGTTGCTCGAACTTGTGGATATTCTTCAGAACAAACGGATATTTTAATTCAATTACGATTATTGGTTTTACCTGAATATCTCGGTATTCGACTTGGGACTAAACTATGAGATCGATGATCAGTTTGATCATTATTAGCACGAAGATCTATTCGAATATCGTTGAAAGTCGGTTGTAAATAATCATTACTTTCCTCATGCATTGTTTTCTCGACGATTTAATGGACTCGATGTGTTACCTGCCTTTATATACTCTTTACATAATATAAAAAGCGAACTGAATTGCAACAATCGAAAGAAGAAGAAGAAAAAAGAGAAGAAGAGAAAGAGAACGGAATGATTGCTTGTCATTCATACGTATGTATAGTGAAGTTCTCTCTTTGAGAGTGAAGGTTAAATCATTGAATGAAAAGAGAAATATATATATGTTTGCATTATGTAATTGACACATCAGTGCTGTTCTTTCCTATTTGTTCAAGTTCCGCATGGACACACTTGACAGTTTTCAATTAGGATCGATCAAGAGCTTTTATAGACTAGTGCAATACATACAATTTCAAAATCGAAAAAAGCGCACCAATTAAATCCTAAAGTCAAAGATGTCACATAATTGAGAAAAGCCATCTTTCAATTGAACGAACGAACGAAGAAGAATATTTATTCCTATGAATAGTTTCTTTATTCTTTCACAAGTTTTGAAAGGATAAATTACGTATTTGCATTATCATGAGGGTTTTTTTTATTTTTAGTTTCGAATAAAAATTTCGCTCTCTGTTCTTGTCTTGTATATAAAAAAGATAAATAGTACTTTAACCTATAAAAGAGATGACAAAGAAATATCTGCTTCACACACACACTAGTCATGCCCAGAGATACTCTTGATGTTAAATATACTCGTGTTAAGGATGAGTAAATC
>Ga0209930_1000352_pt1 | contig 129668 bp, 111 predicted proteins | sample ThiBiot_500_biof_2_FD_183948 | JGI IMG/M metagenome (GOLD analysis project Ga0209930, IMG submission 183948) | Wastewater bioreactor microbial communities from Cape Town, South Africa - Thiocy_cont_500_biof (SPAdes) | ecosystem: Engineered > Bioreactor > Thiocyanate-remediating >...
TGCTTGTAAGCGCTTGTTGAAATGTGGCCAGCCTGGGCTCTCCGGCGAGCATCCTGGGCGAGGCGACAGGCGGAAAGCCAAGCCATTCGGAGCGGCGCAACACCTTCGTCTGCGCGACGAGGTCCGGTTCGGTCTCGCGCATTACATCCCAGACATAGCCATCGACGCTGCCGGAATGCGCCAGGCCCGCAGCCACGGCGCGCACGACGTTGCGATGCCCGTAGGTGAAAAAATGATGCGAGAAGAAACGGCTCGGCGTCAGGCGGTTTTCAGCGAGAAGAGCCGTCGTCACCAGATAGCCGGAATTTGAATCCGGGTCCGAGAATGCGTGGACATCGCCGCGCAACCCCTTCCAATCCTCGACCTGCCGGTCGCGAGGAACGATGATATAGGACCGATAGAGCGGCTTGCCGTGCCAGGACGGTGTTGCGACTAGGTCAAGCTGGCCCTCGAACTGTACGTAGGGATAGCCGCAGATCCAGGCCGAATGGAGCTGTCCCGAGACAAGCAACGCCGTGATCTCCTGGTAGGTCCGTCGTGTGATGAGTTCGACAGGGCAGCCAAGGCGCATCTCGAGATAGTTTTTGAGATGGTCAAGCAGCTCTAGATCGTTAACGAGAAAGACGGGTGTCAGTCCGAACTTGAACGCGTTGTCCTGGTCGGCTCGACCCATCTCAGGCAATGCAAGAGCGACCGTCGCGGCGACCATTGCCCCGACCGCATCTCGACGACTGATCGCCGAGCTTCTCGGCATGCTCACCAACTCCTCCCGTAGCGCAATTCGAGCGTAGCATACTTCAGCCGGCTGTCCGAACAGGTAGCATTGTATCCAGAAATGCGGAACTATCTTACGAGGCATTTTTACACTGTAGGATAGTACCATGGGGACGTGATCCTGCAGCTGTGATGGCGCGTCCATGAGCGCCGCTCTGGGCTCTTCAAAAGATTAGCCATTTTCCCCACCCACAGCGACGATGCGCTTGAGTGATCGAACAATCAAACTTGAATTCCACAGGCGGGAAAGGGGCCGACAGCTGCACGACCGCTTTTAGGCGGCACGGCTGCGACAGCGGTTGTCAGCTTGTCGAGGGCGCGTTCCCGAGGAACAGCGACGTGTGCCTTCCAGCGCCGGCCATTCTCCTTAGATTGGCGGTTCGATGCGCGATCCGGCGAGATGAGTTTCCGCGCCACCCGAGAAGCCGCCGCCAAGAGCCCCGACTTGCTAACTCGCTGGGACCAGCCATAATCGCGACATGGTCAAGATCTTCCTCGGCGTTACCCACAGGCCGTGGTTCGACTTTCTCGCGGGCATCGCTCCCGAGGAAGTCAATTTTTGGCAGCCGTCCGGGGCGGGCGAGTTTAAGGCGCTGCAACCGGGCGACCTCTTCCTGTTCAAGCTGAAGGGGTCCGACGCGGCGATCGCCGGTGGCGGCGTGTTCGGCCACGCATCCCTTGCGCCGCTCTCGCTCGCCTGGGACGCCTTTGGCCGGAAAAACGGCAACGAGTCGCTCGCCAACATGCGCTCGACGATCGCGAAACTGCGCCACCAGAGCGCACCGCTGGGGCCGCGCGAGGACCCGGTGATTGGATGCAGGATTCTTACCGAGCCTTTTTTCTGGCCGAGGGACCGCTGGATTCCGGTGCCGGACAGCTTCTCGCGGAATATCGTGGTCGGGAAGGGTTATTCGACCGACACCGACGAGGGACTACGCCTCTGGCAAATGGTCGGCGAGCGGCTCGCAACGACGCCTGCCGCGCCCATGCTAGTAACCGGTGACCGCTACGGCAAGCCAGTGCAGATGCGGCAGCGGCTCGGCCAAGGCGCCTTCCGCCTCTCGGTGACGGATGGCTACGGCCGCAGCTGCGCGGTCTCAGGCGAGAAGACCCTGCCGATCCTCGATGCGGCGCACATCCGCGCCTATGCGGATGGCGGTGACCACGAGATGTCCAACGGCCTGCTACTGCGCACCGACATCCATCGCTTGTTCGACCTCGGCTACGTTACGGTGACCGATCGCAACTGCTTCGCAGTCAGCGAACGGCTGAAGGCGGACTTCGACAATGGCCGCCACTACTATGCGATGCAAGGCACCGAGATTGCGATGCCGCGTCCTGGGTTCGCATCGCCGGCGCCCGAGACGCTCAGATGGCACCGCGAGAACCGGTATTTAGGGTGAATCCCGCCTGCTTGGACCCCGGTACTATGTCTAATCCGCGACTTTGATTTGGTCCGCCCTTCGCCGGCCAAAGAGAAATCGTGTTTCAATTTCGGTCGCATCGAAGACAAGATCATCTGGTGGGATCCGGGGGACAGCAGAAAATCGCTCGAATTATTGCAATCTTCCTTCGAACAGGTTTGGATACAGAAAATCGCCATCCTATAACCGCATGGCGGCGGTTATCGTTGCCGGTGCAGGGGGAAGGGGATGGATCACAAGGGAACGAAGGCCGCGCTACTTACCCGCGCGCGTGCGACTGCCCGGATGCTCGTCGAGCACGCGGCGACGCCTCAGGCGCGCGCCGACGTCTGCCTCGACCTTGTCGCCGACATTGGAAGCGACCCCCGCCACGACGCGTTCCGCCGTATCCTCCATGCGCTTCCCCCCGATGAGCGCCACTACTGGATCGGCACGCTCTACACGTTGATGCTGCCAACTAAGGTCCGCCGCTCGCAGGCGACCTACTTCACGCCGCCGACTGTGGCCGACGCGGTGGTCGACCTCGCCATCGAGGCGGGCTTCGACCTGGCGACGGACGACGTGCTCGATCCCGCGGCGGGAGGGGCGGCGTTCCTGTCGAGGCTGGCGGGACGGATGGCAACCGCGGGACTGAAGGCCGAGGAGGTGGCATACCGTCTGAACGGCATCGAGATCGACAAGGGGCTCGCGATGCTCTCGAGCCGGCTCATCGCGGAGAGGCTGGGCTCCCCCCTGCCGCGCGAGGTCATCCTCACCGGCGACGCCCTGCGGGTGACGATCCCAGCATCCTACGGCCTCGTCATCGCCAATCCTCCCTACGGCCGCATAGCTATCGACGACGTCCGCGGCCGGGCCTGGCGCAAGGTCGCCCACAGTGGTCACATCAACAAGTATGCGCTCTTCGCCGAGCTCTGCTTCCGGCATGCCAAGCCGGGCGGCATCGTGGCGCTCGTCATCCCTTCCAGCTTCCGCGCCGGTCCACTATACGACCGTATGCGTGCCTTCATCCGCTCGCAGGCCAACGTGCTGGCGGTCGGCTCGATCGCCGGCAGGGATGGAGTGTTCATCGACGTCGCGCAGGACATCAGCGTGCTGATCGCGCGGAAGGGAGAAGTCCACGATGTGCTGGCGCCGGTGCGCTTTCCCGTCGTCGGTCTCATGCCGTCGACCGATCCGGTGGTGGAGCAGAGACTCCCTGCGAACTCCGGCGACGCCTGGCCCTTGCCCGCAATTGATCCCAAGCTGGTCGGGGGAGCGACACTCGCCGATTACGGTGTAACGGCGCGAGCGGGCTACTTCGTTTGGAACCGCGAGAAGGACCGACTGGTCCAGAAGCTCGGTCAGCGGCAGCGCGGATACCCGCTGGTGTGGGCGAAGAATGTGCGGCCGGGCGAGCCATGCCGGCCAGCCGGCAAGAAGGGAGCCGGCACAGACTTCGTGACCTTTCCTGGCGACAGCGCGGCAATCGTCACCGGACCGGCGGCGGTCATGCAGCGCACGACCAACGACAAGCAGCCGCGCCGGCTGGTGGTCGCGATGGTCGATCCGTCAGTGCAGGCGAAATGGCATGGATTCGTTAGCGAGAACCACACGATCGTGCTGACGGCCGACGACGCCGACAAGCTCGAGCTGGCCGTGCGCCTTCTCAACACGGCCGCCGTCGACCAGCGCTATCGCCGCGTCTCAGGCACCGCGGCCGTGTCGGTCACCTTGCTGAGGCAACTCGACCTGCCGACACCGGCTGCGTTCGCCTCCGCGCTGGTCGACACTGATGACGCCGAGGCGGCCGCGATCCAGGCATATTGGGCCCAACCTGAGACTGTCGACGTCAGATGAGGCGCGACCGCCCCTTCCAGCGGCCGCCGGGCACCGACCTTGGCGATCGTGCCGAGCAGCGTCAGGCCGCGCTAGACAAGCGCCAGGCCCTGCTCTCGAGGATGGCGAAGTCCAACGCCGACCGTAGCGCGGCTGCCGCCGCGACCCCGAAGGTCGCGACACCCGAGCGTCCCCGGCGCGAGGTCGATGGATACATGGACGCACTCGCCGCGCAGATTTTCCACCCGCTGGGTCGGGCAGAGTCGGCCGAGATCACGCCCGCATACGCCAGGCTGGTGCGTTCGGCAGCCGAGGTGGCTAGCGACGGGTCGGTGCAGGTCGTCATGCCCTGGCCACCAGCACGCGTGTCGCCGTCGGCGATCGTGGGCCTGCTAACGATCGCGGCCGTGGCCAGCGCCGAGGCCGAGCAGGTCGATGTGCAGGGCGCATCCGAGAAGGGACGTCGCCGCGCCGACGAGGTGCGCGCCATAGTGTTCCCCTATGCGCGCAGCACGCACGCACAGGCACGGCAGGTACAGGTCGACCGGCATGCACTCGGTGCAGTCAACTTCGAGCACCTGAAGCGCTACATGAACGGAGCCGGCGATGCGGCTAAGGACTTCCATCAGGTCCTCGCACGTGTGAGAAACCTGACCGGCCGGGCCACGGACGGGCGAGACTACGCGGAGTTCGAGCATCCGATACTCGACGAGATCGTGCCGCATGGGCCGCCGAGGGGCGAGCGCTCGTCAAACAGCACGCTGCTGTGGCGGACTCGCACCAAGACCGACATCGCCAAGCAGCGGCGCTCGGGCGAGGGCGACGATCCGGCGAAGGCGTCGTTCTTCCTCTACACGGTCCGCGCCGGTGAGCGCCTCGGCGTCGACCTCCGCGCGATCACGCGTGCCCCGGACTTGCTGATCCTCGATCTGACCCGCAACGCACGCAACCGGCTTGGATGGGACTGGGTGAGGAAGGCGGCGGACATGGTCGCCTGCCTGCGCGAGGTGCATCCCGCCACGGGTATCCTCGCGATCACCGACGACCCTTGGACCTACGGCACCGCGCGCTTCGAGATCCTGGGGACACACAGACCAGGACGCAACGGAAAGGCGATACCGGCAACTGGCCACGTCGCCTATTCGGAGGTGCCCGAGATCGTAAGGTCCGCCGCCACGGGCGACACCACGTTCGAAGGGGGCGGCCGAATCGACGTCGATGGCTTCTTCGGGGACGTCGACCACAACATCGAGGCGCTGCGTCGTCTCGCCAACAGCCTCGCCGACAAGGGCGACGCCGAAGGATCGACGACGGCACGCAACCTCATCGCCACGGTCCGCAGGACCGCCATGCTGCCCGGATCGCTCAGCGAGCTCAGCAGGTTTCTCGAGCGCGAGACGTCGACCGCGGCGGCCGACGACCTGCTCGCGGGCTACCGGGTCACGGCCGATCTCGCGACGCTGAACGATCCGAGGAGCCTCGCCAGCCAGGTCGACGCCGAGGCGGACTCCCTGTCCGGCGCTCGCGAGATGATGCGCAAGCTGGAAGGCGGAACGCCCATGACCACCATGTTGGAGAGTGCGATCCAGCCGGCACTCAGGTCCAGCTCCAGGTCGATCTTCGTGTTCAGGTCGGACCTGGTTGCGGAATTCGCGGCCGACCGCCTGACCGCAAGCCACCCGAAACTCGGCGCGCGGATCGACTCGGAAATCATCCGTTTCGGCGGCGAACGGATGCTGAAGACCGTGGCCGATCTTCCCCCGAACTCGCGCAACCAGTTCAAGCGCGTGGTCGTCGTGGCGCCGACCCGGACCGCAATCCTGACGATGCTCACCCAACCCTGGCTGCCTGAGCAGGTGACGATCCTGGCCGACGCCGACACACTCGCGTTCGCCGTTCGCGACGCTGAGCGGCTGGCCGGCGAAATCGACATCGCGCTGCTCGCAGCTCGCCTGCGCTCGTTCACCGCGAGGGCCAACAAGCGCGTCGAGGAGATCGGCCGGCACCTGGTCCGGTTCGAGATGCCGACGGACGACGTCGAGTTTCCCAACGGATCGGTCATCGACCTGAGCGGCGTGGGCCGCGGCGAGCGCAACCTCGTCGAGATCGAGCTCAAGAACGGCCAGCGCATCATCGCCCGCCGCAGCACTGGGATCGTGCTGCGGGACGACGGCGCGGCGACGACGTTGTTCGTCGAGCGTCCGGCATCTCAGGTCAAGAAGGGCGACGAGGTCTGCGTGATCGGCCACGGCTTCGTGGAGCGCGCCCGCACGCTCGTGAACATCCGGGCGACCGCGGCCGAGGAGATCCGCGACTATCATCAGCTGGTTGTCGAGCGCTTCGCCGCGATGCCCGAGCCCACCGTGATCGCGAAGCTGCGGTCGCTGGTCGCCGCCATGGGCGAACCCGCAGTGTCTGCCGAGACGGCCCGCTATTGGGTCGACCTGGACCGCGAGGTCGACAAGCCGCTGCACGACGTCGTGCCGCATGCGCCGCAGGAGGAGGAGACGTTCATGCGCTTCACCGCCGCGCTCGGCATCTCCGAACGGATGGCGCGCACGTTCTGGCGCTGGGCGGTCGTCGCGCAGCGGTCGCACCGTGTCCGCTATGGCAACGTGTTCCACGACGCGTTCCGCGGCATCCTCACCGATCCCCACGCGGCCATGGCGAGCAACCGCGACCGCACCGACGAGATCCGCACGCTGCGGGCGATGGCGGAAGAGCATGTCGCGATCGTCGACGAAGTTCGGAGTTACAGAGCGTCATGAGGGGAAAAACGAACAGCGAGCTCGCAGCGATCGACGTCGAGCTGAAGGAGGCGGTCTGCGACGCGCTCGTCAATGCGATCGTCGACCGCGTCAGCGGTGCGGACGAGCGCGGCCGGAACCTGCTCGGAAGCTCGCCGCGCCGGGGCATCTTCGCCGGGCAGCTGTTGCCGCGCTTCGACATCACCGGAAACGACGACGAGACGACCGACATCCGCATCGCCGCAGTGGGCATCGATCTCGTGGCGGTCGCCGGGACCGGCGCAACGATGCGGGTGACGCCCCGCCTATCGGTCTACGTCAGGGTCATCCCGGAATGGACCGATCTCGTGGCAGGCGGCGGGGAGCTCGAGTTCGACTTCCGGCTGCGGGCCAACATCCAGCAGCAGATCGACGATGCCATCCGCAACGAGCGCACGCCGGCCTTACAGGCGGCAGGCGTCGACCGTCCCGACTGGAAGGCGATGGACGAGACGAAGCGGTCGAAGGTCAGGGCTGCGCGGGCGCAGATCCTCGCCGAGGTGCGCAGGAAGGCATACGCGGCCCACGGCATCAAGCTGCTGAGCGGCGAGCCGGAGCCTGACCCGGTCGACTCGCAGCTTGGCCAGACCGCCGACGCCGACCCGACCACTCCCGACGACGTGGCGCCGCCGGTCCCGCCGATCGCGCGCCTGGTCCGGGAAGGACGCGAACTACCCCTGACCCTGGTCGATCCGGCGCCGATCCCGGGCAAGTGGAGGCGCCTGGACCTCGACCTGCCGACCCTGGAGTTCGGCTGCGACGCCAGCGACACGGACCTCACCTCGACCGTCGACGCCTACAACCGAACTCTGGCGGACGCGACCGCGGCGCGCCTCGAGGCCTGGGTGATCGGCGAAGGCGCCGGCATCGCCTGGCGGGATGCCACCGTCCAACCGAACGACACACTGTCGGAGACCAACTGGGCCACCGCGATCGCAGGGCTCGCGGCCCGCCCGGTCGATCGCAACCGCATCGTCCCGGACCTGTCACGCGTCGTCGTGAAGGTGGAGCGCCAGACCGATTTCCTCGACGCCACCGCGCTCTCGATGCGCGTCATGCTGGACAACCAGTCGGCCGAACTCTCGCCTCTCGACGCGCGAGGACGCTGCAGCACCGTGTTTAACGCAGGCCTTTCGATCGCGCTGCCTAGCGCCGCGCACCGGGCGCTCCAGCTGGACCGGGTGGAGCCCTCGTATCGTTTCCGCGACCATCTCGACTATCCGGCGATCGGTCTCAACTGCGGCGTCGACGCCCGGACGGATGGCGCGGTGGTGATCCTGCGCACCACGTCCGCGCCGCGCTTCGCGCAGCCACGCATCGTCGCGCGCAACCTCGACCTGCCATTCCAGTTCGCCGTGCTGAAGGATCCGGCCTTCGATGCGTCACGGTTGCTCGCCCTGCCTCGTGCCTACGCCGCCTGGATCGACGGCCAGGAAACACGGCTCAAGGACAAGGTCACGGCGGGACTCGAGCCCGGGGACGCGGCGATCGAAGCGGCGCGGCTGCGCAAGGACATAGCCGCCCAGCGCGCCGAGGCCCGCTACATCGAGCGCGGCGTCGAGCTGCTGATCGCGTCTAAGAAGGTATACGATGCCCTAGCGAGCGGCGGCGGTGGCGACAGGCGGTCGCTCGAGCGGCGCGCGGCGCCGTGGCGAGCGTGGACGATGACCAACGAGGCATTCGCCCTGCGCGACTCGTTCGACGCGAATCGGGGCTGGCGCCTGTTCCAGATGGCGTTCGTCCTAGCGCACGTGCCGGTGTTCGCCTCGAGGATGGACGAGTGGCGAGAGCACCACGACCTTCTGCTCGACGAGGACGGCGTCAGCCTGCTCTACTTCCCGACGGGCGGCGGCAAGTCGGAGGCGTTCTACGGCACGCTGTTGTTCGCGATGTTCCTCGACCGCCTGCGCGGGAAGGACCGCGGCATCACCGCGATGATCCGCTACCCCTTGCGCCTCCTTACGCTCCAGCAGGCGCAACGGCTCCTGACGCTGGTTGTGCGCGCGGAGCTGGTCCGCAAGCGACATGGCGTCGGGGACTGGCCGTTCGAGATGGGCTTCTGGGTTGGCAGCCAGAACACGCCGAATCACTACCGCGACTTCAGGGCGGACATCCCGCTGGCCGCCGATCCCGACCATCCCGACGACGAGGGCCTCGACGGCGAGACCGGTGACGACCAGGAACGCGATCGTGGCCGCCGCTACGTCGAGGCGCGCGAGGCCTACGACAAGATTCCGGACTGCCCCGTCTGTGGTGAGCCCACCGGCCTCAGGCGCGACGAGCGCGACGGGAATTATGGCCGCCGCGCAGCGATCCTATGCTTCAACGACCGGTGCGACTGGAACCGCGAGCATGGCGGGCGCCACCCACTACCCTTCCTGCTTACCGACGACGCGATCTACGCGCGGGCCCCTGCCATCGTACTCGGCACCGTCGATAAGCTGGCGATGCTCGGCCAGAACACCGGCACCATCAGCAAGGTGCTCGGCATGTTCGGCCTCGCGCGCCGGATCGACGAGCGCGGCAACCTGGACAACCCACGCAGCGAGGCCGACCTGAAGCGTGACCCCGGGGCCGACCACTGCGCCAACGTCTTCCCCGCCTATTCGGACGGGGAGCGCGTATTCCGCGACCCATTCCCCTCGCTGATTATCCAGGACGAGGCCCATCTGTTGGAGGAGAGCCTCGGCACCTTCAGCGGCCTGTTCGACACGCTGTTAGACACCATCCTCGAGGACATCGCCGACATGGCTGGCGACGAGCTGGAGGTTGCGCGGCGATGGACGGGCGACGGCTGGGGCGCGGCGCGCATGCCCAAGGTCATCGCGGCGACCGCCACCATTTCGGCGCCAGAGCGGCAACTCGAGACGCTCTACCAGCGCATCCCACTCCGCTTCCCCTATCCCGGACCCGATCTCTACCATTCCTTCTTCGCCGAACCGGCCGCGCCGCCTGCGGCAAACGCGGACCGCGTAGGCCTCGCCGCCTCGCTGCCGTTCGCCCAGGCGCCCGAGGCGACTGCACCGTGGACGCGCCTGTACGTGTCGCTCATGACCAACGACGCGACGCACACGGTTACGACGGTTGGCGTGCTCGCCGCCTTCCACGGCATTATCACCGCACTGTGGGACGGCTTGCTGGACGATGCCCGCCGGGCAGGCACTATTGCCGGTCTCCGCGACGCGGTGTCGCAAGGCAGGACCGGCGACTGGCATCGCGCCGCCATCGACCGCGCCGTGGCCGAGGGCCGCGAAGCCGACATCTTGGCGCTCGTCGACCTCCACCGGATCGCACTCGCCTATGTCACCAACAAGAAGGGCGGCGACCAGATCATTGACGCGCTGAGCGCGGCGGTGGAACACGAGCACCGCCGCATCAAACGGGCGCATGCCGCGTTCGATAGCCGGCTGATCTCCGGCGGCATCGACATGAAGGACATCCAGGCGGTGATGGAGGCCGCCGAGTCGCCGTTCGCCGGCACCGACTATCCCGACGTCACCCGGACCGTACGCAACATCGTGGCGACGTCCGCCATCAGCCACGGCGTGGACGTCGACCGCTTCAACAGCATGTTTTTCGCCGGCCTTCCGTCGGACATCGCCGAATACATCCAGGCGTCGAGCCGCGTCGGGCGCACGCACGTCGGCTTCGTCATGCTGCTGCCTACGCCGCAGAACCGACGGGACCGCTACGTCGTCGAGACCCACGACATCTTCCACCGCTTCCTCGAGCGCATGATCGCGCCGCCTGCCGTCGAGCGCTGGGCCGAGAACGCGATCAAGCGGACGATGGCGTCCTACGTGCAGGCCTGGGCGATGCTGCGAGAGGCGCGCGACTTCATCGCGAAGGACGACGCCCGCAAGTTCGAGGTCGCGCACATGGACCAAGTCAACCGGCTAGCTGCCATGGAGCAGCGTGATCATCTCGCCTTCACCAAGGCTCTGGTCGGGTTCATGCTGCGCGCCAGCGGTTTCGCTGGAAAGGGTGCGGCGCACCTCGGCGCGCCGCACTACGAGGAGTTCTACCGCGGCCTCGTCGACAAGCAGGTCGAGAACTTCGCGCGCGACATCTCGAGCAGGGGAACGATCTCGAGCCTGCGCGACTATTGGAAGGACCTGCCCGCGTTCAAGCCACCTATGACATCGCTGCGCGACGTCGACGAGGCAGGATACATCGTCGCCGCCGCGCGCGATCCGCTCGCGAAGGGGAAGACGACGGACGTCGACAGGCGCGACCTGGCCAAGGTGATGCGCGCCATCAGGACGCAGCGTGGCAGCGCCTCGGAAATGGATGCAGATGGGGGAAGCAATGGCTGACGCTAAGGGAAAAGACTGGCGCACCGCCTCGACGCGGCGACCCGCCACCTTCGGCGCCGCCCGATCAGAACCCGATCCGCTCGAGCCACCGACCATGTCGCGATCGCGCGTCCAGATCGCCGGCTCCTACGCGCCCGGCGTGCTCATGACATGGGAGGGCGGCAAGGGGATCTGCCGCTCGGTCCCGCTGGCCAACGAGGCGAAGGACCTGAAGCCGACCACCATCGCGCTGATCTTCGAGAACCTGCGCGATTCCGTCACGAACTGGCGCGACCGCGCGATCAAGGCGCTACCCGACGCCCTACCCGAACTCGTCCTCGACACGCCGTTCCGCGATTCCAAGACCGGCGAGGCGCGGGTCGAGCGCACCCATTTCCAGATGACCAGCCCGGACAAGGTCGGCTACGTCCCCTATCCGCTGCTCTACCGATGCGGCATCTGCGGATCCACCCGCGAGTTCGGAAGCGTCGGCGACCAGGCGCGGCAGCCGCTGCCGAGGAAGTGCAATGGCCACGAGGCACGCTGGACCCAGGTCGATGTCGTCTACGTCCACTGGTCCGGCGACATCGAACCCCTCAGCCCCTTCAACTACAACTTCGATCCCCAGACCGGCGGCACACGCCAGATCCGCATGTGCACCTGCGGCTCCGCCAGCTTCAGGCTGCGCAACGATGCACCCGTCTTCTCGGAATGGCGATACGTCTGCGAGGGCTGCGGTGAGACCCGGCCGCTCAAGAAGGCCAACCCCGAGGTGCTCTCGCGCCTCCAGATCCAGCAGAACGACGGCGGCCGGACGTTCCAGTGGATCGAGGTCAACATGCTGCCCGTCTCCTACCGGGCGAACTCGACCTTCTACGTCCAGCGGACCAGCTTCATCGTCTTCGAGGACAGCGCCGTCGTCGAGCTGATGACCCCGACACGCCGCGACGCGCTTGTCACCCGCCTGGCCCAGATTCACGACATACCCTTCTCCGAACCTTCCGACGACGAGATCCGGGAACGGGTCGAGGCGGATCCCGCCCGCGCCGGCGAGTGGGGCGAGTATGAGACCTATCTCGACATGGCGAGGAAGGCCGAGGAAGGCGGCCGGGCCGAGGCGGCGCGCCGGCACCGCGACAACGCGCACGAGCAACGCGAGGCGTGGTTCGCCGACGGGGTCGTAGAACGAGGTCGGCTGGGTAGCCCCGCCGTCCTCCAGGCGATCGCCATACGCGAGGACTGGACGCGCCGCTACGACCCCATCCGCCTGACGATCCAGCACGACGCGTTTGTGCGCGAGCACATCGAGCAGGCGATGACGGTTCACGCGGCGGTCGACGTCATGAACCCCGATATCGCCCTGACGGACGTCGTCAACGATCCGGCGCGCAAGGCCAAGTATCAGGATACGGTCGGTTCGCTGCTCCGCCACATCGGCGTCGAGCGGCTCGTCCTGATCCGCGGCCTGCCGATCTGCGAGTTCAGCTTCGGCTACACGCGGGTGTCGGCGATGCCGGTCTACAAACGCGAGCACAACGGGAACAGCGTTGACATGCCGGTCCGGCTGAAGGCGTTCGATCCACTGCCGATCGCAGACAACAAGCGACCGATATACGTCACGCAGCAACTTAACGAGGCGCTATACTTCAAGCTCGACGAAGACCGGGTGCTCCGCTGGCTGGCGGCGAACCAGATCGTCGACGTGCCAGGCGACCATGTCGGCCGCGCCTATCTGGAGCGCTACGAGGACTTCGGACCGTTCCTGGAGGTGTTCAAGGACAGGGAAGGTATGGGCGGCTACCCCCGCACGATGCCGGCATACGTCTATCTCCTGCTTCACACGCTCTCGCACCAGATGATGCACTCGCTCGCGGACACGTCCGGCGTCGATCGCGACGGCATCGGCGAACACATCTTCCCCGCCGACCTGTCGTTCGTCATCTACCGAAAAGGCATGACCCCGGATCTGGGCAACATCTCTGCGATGTGGCGCAACTACGCCGAGGCATTCCTGAAGCGCGCGCTGGACCCGCGCACGCTGCGGTGCGGATCGGGCAGCCTGTGCGATGCCCGCGGCGGCGCCTGCCCGGCCTGCGTGATGGTGTCGGAGGTCAGCTGCATCGCATCGAACCTGCTCCTGTCGCGAGCCGTGCTGAAGGGCGGAAAAGGACCCGAGTGGGAACCGAAATCTGCCCCGAACCTGATCGGCTTCTTCGACCCCTCGCTCGCCTGATGAGCGGCGAAATCCTCGTTTCGCCCAAGGCGACTGCTAGGCTGGTCGTGACCATGCCGCCGGAACCCAGCCGTCTAGCCGATGCGCTCGCCGCCGACATCGCCAGCGAGTATGTCGCGCTGACGCGCACCACGGACGCGTTCAGGCATCTGGCCAGCCTCGCGCGCGAGCGGTTCAGCATCATGATCCCATTTATGGATAGCGTCGGTGCCGAATGGGCTGCCGAGCTGTTCGAGGCGACCAAGGCGACCGAGCGCCTGCTCGTGTTGCGTGACGCGTCCCAACTTCTGAGCTGCGGCGCCGCAGGGCGGCGGGTCGAGGCCAGCGCGACGCGGATCATCGACTATGGTAGCGCGAACTTGGCCAACGAAACCTTCCATGCGAAGATCGTGCTGGCCGACGGCGTCGCTGCCTATGTCGGATCGGCGAACCTGCTGAAGCGGTCGAAGTCGACGAACCTCGAATGCGGGATGCTGGTCGAGGGACCGGCGGTCGGCGCGGTGAAGGTGCTGCTGGACGCGGTGACCACGATCGCCGAGCGCTGACGGCGCCGATTCGGCTGGCGACGGTTTAGGCGTGCTGGTCCGCGTTGTCCGCGCGCCAGTCGTCGAAGGTCTCGCGCGCGACATTGGTCAGCATGCCCGCGAAGGCCGCCGGGTTCGCCGCGTAAAGCGCGTGACGCATCTCGGTGAACGCGTTGAACTTCTCGCCGCGCCCGCTGTCGAGGAACCATGCCTTGTATTGCCGTACGAGCCCGATCGTCGAACGCAGGTAGAAGTTGAACTTCCCGCGGCTGATCCCGGGATCGCGCTCGACGATGTCGGCGGTGAAACCGTCGACCTTCTTGGCCTCGAAATCGACACCGGGGAAGAAGTGGCGCGCGATGCGGAGAAGCCTGAAGGCATCCAGCGGCGCGTATTGTCCCCGCTCGATGTCGGCATTATCCGCGGACTCCGGCGCCTCGACCCCCTGCGCGATCTCCTGGGCCTCGGCTTCGGCGTCCGGCTCTGCTTCCGCCTTCACGATCTGAAGCTCCGTCTCCTCGCGCACCTGCCGGAATTCGCGGTCGGCCAGCTCGAACAGCGCAGCGAGGGTGTTGATGCGGCGCTTCAGCGCGGCGGGGATCGACTTCTTGTATTTGATCTTGTGGTCGAGCGTGCTCCAGGAATCCTGGACGACAGTGCGGATCTGCAGCTCGAAGCGGTATGGCGCGAACAGCGCATAATCTGGCATCGCGGCACGTACCTCGTCCAGCCGCAGGTCGAGGTGGAGCCCCTTGTAGCCGAACGCGTTCTCGGTGCCCTCGATCTCGGCCGTCTTGTCCGTTACGTCGATTACGTCGAAGTGCTCGCGGATGAGCTGGCCGATCGGCTCGATCTCGTCCTCGTAGAGACAGACGAGCCGAAGCCCGATCAGGTCGGTGATGTGGTCCTTGATCTCATAGGGCGTGCCGCTCTCCTCCAGGTCGCCCTGATACTTCCGCATGAACTTCTTGATCGATTCCTCGCGGTCCTTGATGCGCCCGGTCGCGGCCGCCACGTCTAGCTCGGCGTGCGCGAGGAGCGAGCCGAGCAAGGTCAGGAACGCCTCCTTCGCCTGATCGAGACGCTGGGCGTTGTCGTTGTAGTGTTCACGGAAAGTGGCCTTCTCGGCCTCGAAGTCTAGTGACGGCATCTTAGAAATTCCCCTGCTCGCATCAAAGCACGCAGCTATTCCTAGGCAAGCGATTTCTGACGGTTCGAACCGGCTTGGACCGATCGCACGCGCCACACGCCGTGCAGATCGTCCGCGCGGAATGGGGCGGAGCCGGAGGTGATGTGGGCGTCGCGATCACCATGTGGTTGGTTTTTGGCGGTTGATCGCGCTTGCCACCACGTCCGATCGGCGGACCGCGCGCCTTCGGCACCGTGGCTGCGCTCCAAACGCCATCTTCCACGGTCGCACCCATGGCAGCATCGCTAGTTCGCGGCGACACTTGCAACCAGCAGGAAAGTCCCTGTTGCAGACCTCCAGCTTAGTGCCAAAGCGATCCTGAATGAATGACCGGTTTCAGGACAAGCAGTCTGTCGGCTGAACGTCTGACATGGGGGCGCATTGCTGCCAAAGCTCGTCGGTCCAGGAAGGACTCGCTTTCGCAGCGCATCCGTCCGAAATCCACCATTCGGTTCCCACCATGCTCTGATGCACAGAGCGCAAGAGCGCGACGGGGGGACCACCATCAAGGAGCTATTGGCGCTGGCCGAACGCTATTGATCAGGGCGCTCCGGACCCGAGACATCCTCTGAAATCTCATGCCGCAGCTTCGGTCCCTTGGCCAAGCGGCGTCCCAAGGCAGTGACAAAGGCATCGTAACGCTCTCCTGACTTGGCGCGCGCGGCCTGCGCGGCAGGTTCGGGCAGTGCGGGTGTCGTTGAAAGCCAGAAGCGGATGAACACGGCGAGAGTCTCAACCGCAATGCCGACATCGCGCTCTACCCGCGCCATCCGGCGATCGAGCTGGTCGAGACGCTTGGTAGTTGCCGCCTCCTGTCGCTCGGCGGCATCAGGTGAAAGGAAGGATTCGATAGCGGCTTCCGCGACCAGGGATCTGGAATGATCACGCCGAGCGGCGTGTTCCGCGAGCCGGTCCATCACGCGCGGATCTAGATAGACTGACAGACGTTGCTTCCTGGGGGATTTCACCATCGTCGCCTCACAGTTCCATGCCGTCGTCCGGGTCGAGCGAAACTTGCCTCGCCACGCCCTGCGCCATGCGCGTCAAGCTCCGGTTGCGCGCGGCAACATCGTCGTCATCGTCGCGCTCGACATCGATTTCGAATTCGTTCGCGACAGGCGGCTTCTTCTCCACCGGCTTCACGCGGTCGAGTTCGGGCTGATGCCGTCGCTCCGACGCGGTCGGATCTTCGTCGGCACCATAGGTAGCGGAACCAGCTTCGGGCAGTCCGGGGCGAACCGGACACGGCAGGCTCGTCCAGTCGTCAGGCCGGCCTTGCATCGGCATGGCAAGCGAAGGCGGCGGCAGAATTCGTTCTTTGAAGCGGGCGTCCTCGAAGTAGCGCGCCTTCTTCGCGCGAACCGGCGGCGTGCCCGCCACCATGACGATCTCGTCCGTGGGCGGAAGCTGCATGATCTCGCCGGGCGTGAGCAACGGTCGCGCTGTTTCCGAGCGCGACACCATCAGATGCCCAAGCCAAGGCGACAGCCGGTGGCCAGCGTAGTTCTTCATGGCTTTCATCTCGGTGGCGGTGCCGAGTGCATCCGACACACGCTTGGCGGTCCGCTCGTCGTTGGTGGCGAAGCTGACACGCACATGGCAGTTGTCGAGGATCGAATTGTTGGCACCGTAGGCTTTTTCGATCTGGTTGAGGGACTGTGCGATCAGGAAGCTCTTCAGCCCGTAGCCAGCCATGAAGGCCAGCGCCGACTCAAAGAAGTCCAAGCGGCCGAGCGCGGGAAACTCGTCGAGCATCAGCAGCAGCCGATGGCGTCCCGCCTTGGCATGCAGATCCTCCGTCAGGCGACGGCCGATCTGATTGAGGATCAAGCGGATCAGGGGCTTTGTGCGATTGATGTCCGACGGCGGCACCACGAGGTAGAGCGTCGTCGGGCGTTTGTCGCCGACGATGTCAGTGATCCGCCAATCGCAACGCCGGGTCACCTCCGCGACCACGGGATCACGATAGAGGCCGAGGAATGACATCGCGGTCGAGAGGACGCCCGAGCGCTCATTGTCGGATTTGTTCAGCAGTTCGCGCGCCGCGCTGGCGATGACCGGGTGCGGCCCGGCTTCGCCCAGATGGGCTGTCTTCATCATGGCTGCGAGCGTCGACTCGATCGGTCGCTTCGGATCGGAGAGGAAGGCGGCGACGCCGGCCAGCGTCTTGTCGTCCTCGGCATAGAGCACGTGGAGGATCGCGCCGACGAGCAGCGCGTGGCTGGTCTTTTCCCAATGGTTTCGCTTTTCGAGCGAGCCTTCGGGATCGACCAGGATGTCGGCGATGTTCTGCACGTCGCGCACTTCCCATTCGCCGCGGCGCACCTCGAGCAGCGGATTATATGCTGCGGATTTCGCGTTGGTCGGGTCGAAGAGAAGGACGCGGCCGTGTTTGGCGCGGAAGCCTGCGGTGAGCTGCCAGTTCTCTCCCTTGATGTCATGAACGATGGCAGAGCCCGGCCAGGTCAGCAGCGAGGGCACGACCAGGCCGACGCCCTTGCCGGAGCGGGTCGGCGCGAAGCACAGCACATGCTCCGGCCCGTCGTGGCGCAAATACGCGCGATCGTAGCGCCCGAGCACGACGCCATCCGGACCGAGAAGGCCGGCGGCATCCACCTCCTTCTTCTCGGCCCAGCGCGCCGAGCCATAGGTCTCGACCTTCTTGGCCTCTCGCGCCCGCCAGACCGACATACCGATTGCGACGGCGATCGAGATGAATCCGCCTGATGCGGCCATGAACGCGCCTTCCACGAAGATCGATGGCGCGTAGGCGTCGTAGAAATACCACCACCAGTAAAAGGCCGGCGGATAGTAGAATGGCCAGCCCAAGACCGAGAACCAGGCCGGACCGAGCTGCACCTGAAACCCGAGCTTCCACGCGACATATTCGGTGGCGCCCCAGGTGGTGAGGAGGACGATCAGGAGGACGGTGAGGATCTGGCCCCAGAGGATTTTTGTAGCCGACATCAAGGCGGGTCCTTTCCGAGAGATGTTAGAGGCCGAGGCCCCGCTTGCGGCCGAAACTCCAATCGACGCCACCATCGCCGCGGGCCACGCCACAGACGTGTTTGCCGAGCTGCTTTTCGAGAGAGGGCGACCAGGGGACGAGCTGGAAGCTGAGGCCGTCGTCCAGCATGGCGAAGCGGCCGGAGGCGAGCGCCAGGCGCTGGCGATAGGTGCCAGCGACATATTCGCCTTTGCCTGCACTATTGAAAGGCCGCCCAATTTCGGCAGCAAGCTTTTCGCCGACGGCCTCCAACTCGCGACGGCGCAAAGTCTCTATCAGCCCTCGATTGAAGGTGACGCGCTGACCTTGCCGCTCGCCTAAGCCCTGTTCGACCAGGTGATCGGCACGCCGGGCTAACGCCTGCCGAACCTCGCCGCCGAAGCCGCCCTCGGACAAAGCGGCTGGTTCGCGGGCGATATTCTGCCGATCGAGCCAGGTCGCGCCCGTCGCTGTGACCTGGCGATCGATGTCGAGATCCGAGCGGACGGCGATGGCGATCCGGCGCTGCCCCAGCGCGTCGTCGAATTTGCGCAGCTCGACAATAGAACCCGGCGCACTGTCGCCTGCCGCATTGAGGTCGGGGAGCTTGATGTGGTGAGTGCGACCATCGACACCGTCGACCACAGCATAGGCCGTGCCCTTCAGTTCGTCATCGAGACCACGGTCGACCAGCCGGCCAATAATCGGTGTATCGAGGCTTTCGGCAGCAAGCACGTAGCTCGCCGAGCCGCGCTCGATGCCGCGATCCGTCAATGCCCGGTGGATCCGTTTGATGATGTCGCCGCGCTCGCCAAGTTCGCGCAGCGTCGTCTCGGCCTTCGTGTCGATCATCCACTGACCAGAGCCGATCTGTTCGGCTAGCCGGAGCGTTTCCAGTTTGCGGAGGCGGCCGACCTTCAGCGCATGATAGTCGTCAGGCGCGGCGTTTACATCGACCGCCATGTCGATGACGCCGGTCGTGCGCCCGTCGCGGATGAGCTGGCGATCGAGCTGCGTGAAGCGCTCGGCCTCGACCTGACGTTCCAGGCTGCGCCGGATGTCGAGATCGCTGCGCGGTCCCAATTCCTGCGTGATGAGGTCACGCGCTCGGTCGCGCATCCCTTCCTTTATGTAGTCGCGCGAAATGACGAGGTCTTGCCCGTCATCTCGCACGCCCCGCACGATCAGATGAACGTGGGGATGCTCGGTGTTCCAATGGTCAACGGCCACCCAATCGAGCCGGGTGTCGAGATCCTTTTCCATCTGCGTGACAAGATCGCGGGCAAATGATCTGAGATCTGCCATCTCCACTGCATCGTCCGGCGAGACGATGAACCGGAAATGGTGGCGATCGCCCTGGCACCGCTCGGTGAAAGCCTTGGGATCAGCGTCCTCACCACCCGGTCCGAACAAATGGGCCTTCTCCCCGTCACGGGTCACACCCTCGCGACGCAGGTAGTTGAGGTGGGTGGCTAGCGGCGCCGAGCGCGACGCCTGGCGCACCACGCGTGCCTTGATGACCGCGCCACGCGAGCGGGCGGTGAGCAGCCGGTTCGCCTGAATGCTTGCGCGCTGCCCGCGCCCAAAGCGAGAGCGGCTGCCCGATACGATCCGACCGGAGCGCGACACGCCGGCGCCGGCCTTCTTCGCCGCCGCAAGGGCCTGCGCGATGAAGGGACGCGCCGCCTGTGCGCCCGTCGAGCGGATGCGGCCTGGCCGGATGCGGAAATCGTTGTCTCCGGTCATGGCCGGCACCCCGTACCTCGCACCAAGCCACTGAGATTGATGAGAAATCGGCGCAGCCGCGAGGTGCGGGGAAATCCCGCACCTCGCGAATTCGTCTCATAACCTATTGAAACAACACAGCCGATCAACGCCGCACCTCGCGGCCTTTTATCCTGCCATCCTCCGGTCGTGTTGCCTGCCTCCCGCCTCTGTGCCCGCTCAGGTACGCTGGCGTGCGATATGCTGCGAAGACCGTTGCGCGCTGTCATTGCTGCACTCCGGTTGATGTATGCGCCACAAACAGGTCATTGGAGCGCGGCTCGATTGCAGGGACATCGCGTATGGTCGTTGCCGCCTGAGCGCTATCGGCAGGCCAATTGGCCGCAAGGGATCCGGTGCCCGACATGTGCCCCGACTGCGCGATGAACAATGGCGCCCGGGTCCATGCCGATTCGTCGACCTTGACCGCGGTGGTCGGATCGATGCTTCCGGAACCGTCGATGACCGGCGCGAGCATGGCGACGTAGGCGCGCGTCTCGGCGGGCAACGGGCGGCCGGAAAGCGACTCCTCGTAGCGTTCTGGCCCGGCATTGTAGGCCGCCAGAAATCCTGGGGAACCATAGCGATTGTGAAGCTCGCGAAGATAGGCCGTGCCGGCGAGTATGTTGTCGCGCGGATCGTAGGGATCCTCGCCGAAGCCATGTCGGACGCGCAAATCGGCCCAGGTCGTTGGCATGATCTGCATCACGCCCATCGCGCCGGCCGGGGATATTGCGCGCGGTTCTCCAACGCTTTCGGCGCGCATCACCGCCCTGATCCATGCGATCGGCACGCCGAAGCGCCGTGATGCCTCGGCGATGTGGTCGGCGTAGGGATCACGCGGCGACGGTCGAGCGATCGGCACGTCTTGCGCCATGGTGCTCACCGGTATGCCGCTCACGAGGGCGAGGCCGGAAAGGAAAACGAGAGCCGTGCGCCGGGCGGCGCTCCGCAGTCCGGGCGCCGTCGATTGGCTCGCTACCTGTTGGCGACCAGGCACCGTTCAGTCCTCCTCGCCGCGGTCGCGCGGACGCGACCAGTGCAGCGACCAGGCGTTGCCGGTATCGTCGTCGCGGAACAGGTTGGCGCGGATAGGATGCGGGAATGCCGGATCGTCGATCAGCAGCGCAACGTATTCGCCCGCCTTCTCGCCGGTGCGTCTCCAGCCGGCGCCGATCTCCGGGCCGTTCTCGTCGCTGCCGTCGTCGCGTGCATGGAGACGGTAGTCCGGCGCGTTCGCGGCGTCGGACGGATCGGCCAGAACGAGCGCGACGTCACGAAAGAGCGTAAAGGTTTCGATGCGCCCTGCGAAGCCGGATTGCTCGCGCGTGAATTCACCGATCTGCGGCATGACAGTCTCCTTGGCGGTGAGGTTGAAAAACCATGACGAGCACCGCTCTCGCCGACGGAAATGCGGTCAGCGCGTCGGCGCACGCCATTTGAAGCGGCCGGTGCCGTCTTCGTCGGTCCACATCGGGACGGCGCGGCCGACGATCTGATCGGTCGAGATCAGGCCGAAGTAGCGACCGTCAAGACTGTCGCGAACCCGCCAATTCATAAGGAAGACTTTGCCGGTCTGGACGCGGCGGCAGCCCTGCCAGACCGGCAGTGCGCGGCCGGCGCGGTCGCGCTCAAGCGCGGCGCCGACTTCGACGCCATCCACCGAGATGATGAGGTTGGAGCGGCAAACGGTCTGCCCAGACACGGCGAGGATACGCTTCATCAGCGGCACGCCCTTGGGCAGATAGCCGCGCTCGGCGAGGAAGGTGGCAAGCGGCTCGGGCGCGTCGACGGCGACAAGGTTGGTGACTTCGAATGGCCCACCGACGTCGATCGTATAGAAGCCGATCGGCACGCTCGCCGATGCGTTCCAGATCAGCTTGACCGGCATAGGCGCGAGCCCCGGATAACCGACGCCGAGCGCCGCGAGCGTGGTCGCGACAAGAAGTCCGGCGCGGCTCACGACTCGGCCCTCAGGCGCAGCAGGAAAGCGCGGTGATGTTCGAGCGTGTAGGCGCGTGGCTCATGGCCGGCGGCCAGTCGGTTGTGGATGTGTCGCCAGTGATAGGGCGAGACCTCTTCCGGATCGATGCCAATGCGCTCGATCACGTCAATCGCCTGCAGCACACGCTCGACCTTCGGCCAACCCTCAACCTTCAGCAGGATGTCGCCGCCAGGCCGCACGAAAGGCAGCGACTGGCAGGCTTCGTTGCGGGCAACGGTGCGCACGATGTCGATGCGCGAGACGATCGTACCGAAGTCGTTCGCCTCCCAGCGGACTAACGCGAAGACCATGCCTGGTCGGAACGACAGGATGCGCAGTCGCCGATCGAGGATCTGTTCATGGGCATGTAAGCCAAAGCGAATCCAGTTCTCTATCTTGTTCTCGACCCAAGTCAGTTCGACATGGGTGAGCGTGTCGTGCGGAAGCGTTACCAGCGAGGGGTCGACACGCGTGCGGCGTCCCGCGATTCCGGTCATCGTACGCCTCCCGACCGTGGTCGAAGAGGCCGCTCGGGCGCGGATTGTGGAGCGTCTTGCCCCGACCCCGAGACAGTCCCGCCGCACTTCTTGGTGACCGTGCTGAGGCCTTGATCAGTGCTGCGGATGAGCTTTTGCACACCGCGCGCGCGCTCTTCATAGTTAGATTCTTGGTTAGACTCTAAGTTAAGGGCGCGATTCTGTTTTCTCTTGCCGTGGGTTACGCCAGGTTTCGGTTCCCGATAGCACGAGTCCCGGGTTCCCGATGGCACGATAGTGCGGGTTCCCGATAGCACGAGGCTATCCACATTCGGTCCACCGGTCGAAGATGGTTCAAAGGCCAGCAGGACACGGCCACCGATCTCCGTCTCAAGAAAGAGCGTGTAACCCGGTAGCGGCTGCCGGCGGATTATGTCGCGCAGCTCGAACGCGAAGCGCTTGTACGGCGACAGGCTACCGGATTTCTGATGGAGGTGGCGGAAGTCGAACCGCCAGCCATCGCGCTGGCGACCGCCATGCTTGCGGACCAGACGATAGAGCCAGCGATCGAGCCCGCCCGTGAGATCGAAATAGGCGCGGTCGATCGTCAGCACGAGCGCTTCGTCGAGGACCGCGCGATAGAACCAGTCAGGCACGATCAGTTCGATTCCGGCGGGCTTGCCGTCGCGATCCGTCCGCTCCTGCCATTCATTGATCCAGGAGAAGCGATGTCGTCTGCCTTCGGCAGGGCGACGAATAGACGTGGAGACCGTGGTCGATTGAAGACGATCGAACGCCGCCTTCAGGCGCTGATAGTCGCGCAGGCCGGTGCCACGCTGGACAAACATGAGGATTTCGTAGGGTCTAGCTGCGATCAGCCGTGACGTGCGAAGACCGGCGTCGCGGGCCTCGACGATCTGGCTTGCAGCCCAGATGAGTATGTCGGCGTCCCATATGGTCGCCATGCCGTGATCAGGTACGGCTTCAACCCGGATCGACACGTCGCCGGCGGTGAAGTCGATCGGGGCGACGCGGTGGGACTTGGAAAGTGAGAAGAACGGATAGGCCATGAGATCCTGCGCGTCTCGGGCTGCGAAGTCGCCGGGGAGCGCTCGAAAAAGATCGAGCTGCCCGCGCTCCGAAGGTTGCCGGGCTTGTGCCGCCATTCGGGTTGGAGTCGCGATCAGCGTGCGTATCGATCGGCATGCGCCAGCGGCGCGAGCGTGTGGCGCTTGGCGGGCAGCACCGATCCGCGCGGGTCTGAAGTCGACGTCACGGCCCCGCGCTGGGCCCAGGATTGAAGATCTTCGATGGCATAGACGACGCGGCCCCCGAGCTTTCGATAAGCAGGGCCGGTCCCGTAGGTACGGTGTTTTTCGAGCGTACGGGCGGAAAGGCTGAGGAAGTGGGCTGCTTCCTTGGTGCGCAGATAGCGCGGCGGCAGTGCGGCGGTGTTGGCGTTCATGAGGGTGTCTCCTTCTTGCCGTCGCGGGATAACGACGACCCATGGCCAGGATGGAGGAGTGGAAGGAGGATAGTCAGGTGCGGAATTGCGTAGCGTAATTTCGCACCGGGACGAGCAGGATCACGGACGCCGCCGTCTAAAGCGCAGCAACTGGCGGTAGCCGCGCTCGACCATCTTCGCGCCGTCGCGCGCGAGGCGATGCATCTGGTATCGAAAGGACGAGTCGTGCCAGTCTTCCCGAATGACAAGCCGCCGACCGAATAAGGCCGTCGCGACTTCGAAGTGCGATGCCTGCTGTTCCTGGCCGTCGATGCATCGCAACATATGGACTAGGCGCCGCCGCTGCGCTGGGGTCAAACGGGCGTCGGGTCGGTATTTGCCGCTGACCGAGTGGATGAATTGCTCGATTGATGAGAGCCGATCGAACGCCATGTCGTCGAGCGGGATGACGGCAGCCAACGGTTTGTCAGGCTGCGCACCGTTCAGGAACGCCAGCTGCGGATCTTCGGGCGATGGACGGATATGGAGGCCGATTTCATCAAGCTCGCCCTGCGGGTACGGAATTTCCGCCGCTATCTTCGGCTCTGCTCGCAATGACACCGGAAGCTCGATGAGGTTGATGATGCCGGGGTCGACCTCAGGCGCCCAGTAGACAGGCTGTTCGGCTGCGGAACGGTCAGGTCTGGCGGCGAAACTGCAACCCCCAACGTTTGCGCAACTCGCGCGTGGCTTTAACCGTGCGCGACTTACTGAAATCACGTTGATAGTCAGGGTTCCGGCGCAGGAATTCCCAGGCGATCACATCGGCGGTGGCGCCTTTGACGAAGGCATATGCACTTGGGTTACGCCACTGCGATGAATCCGGTTTCATCCGCATCCGCTTTCTCTCTATCAAAAGTTTGATAGGGCGGCGCGAACGTGTGCGGTATCCTTGGATTCCGCTATTGACGATAGATTCTTGGAAAGCGGCGATCTCGAATATGGCGGATCGGCCGACGGTGATAATTTTTACTGGCGTGCGCTTTGCAGCGTCCTCAAAGTGTCCGTCCAGGTTCGATAGGTTTCGTCATCGCCCTGGCTCCAAGCACAGAATGCCCGCCAAGCGGCGATGGCGGAGGCAGGCTTTTCGAAAAGCGATCCGATCGACCGGTCACAACCAGGCAACGCAGCGACATCATCGCCTATCGTTTCGTCCGCGAGACTTCGTAGGTCGGCCACTGCCGAGCGGATATGCGGAAGCGGGAAATCAAACAGATCGCTGTTATCAGTGGCTTCGCGAACGACCACCGAAAGCTTTGCGATCACGCCTGCCAATGAGATGGCAGGTGTGGCCGCAATTTTCTCCAGCAAGGTTTCCGCTTTCAACGCGTTGTCCATTTCCGCCTTCCGGGCGGCAAGGTAGCGAATTTCGGCTGTCGTCCCTTCCCTGTTTCGCGGCACCTCAGTCGATACGGCTGCGAACCCACCATTTCTAATGACTTCGGTCTCAGCGTCCTGCTGCCGAACACAAGAAGCTAATGTAGCAGTGTGCGCCTCGATCCAGGCGAGGGAAAGGACCAGAGCGGGGTCGGTGACAGACCGGCTGTCCGCTGCCTGAACGGCCAAAGCCTGTGTATCGCCGAGTCCGTTGGAACCGCTGGGTTCCTGTCTACGCGTGACGAAAGGCAAAGTCGTGGTATGGTCGGAATCAGCCATGATCCGAGCTCCGAACAGCTTGGGTGTGGTCAGGCCGCGCCGGGTGTTCCAAGCACCTTGTGCGGCCGAGTCTCCACTCAGGCCAACCATATGTCACCTTTTGTGACTTTATCAAGTAGAAATGTCATGAAAAAGGACATTAGGCCCGAACAGATACGAGCCGCTCGCGCGCTTCTGGATTGGACTCGAGAAGATCTGTCAGCGGCTTCGCGGATAACGATTCGGACTCTCGCGAGAATCGAAAGCGCTCAAACTGTTCCACGAGAGTCGACATTGAATGCGCTAACGGCAACATTGGAGGCTGCGGGCGTCGAGTTTCTCGCAGAGAACGGGGGCGGCCCAGGTGTTCGACTGAACCGGCGTTCCAATCGCGATTAGCCGATCACCGTCAACGCTTCCCAAGCTCGTGGTCAACGACCTGGCGTAGGGTTTCCGTATCCATCTCTGCCGTAGGATTGATGCGCGCGATTTCCGCAGCCACTTCGGTCCAGTGCCAAAACTCGTCAGAGTCGCCGTGCGCCCGCGCCGCGGCCGCACGGCGATGCGCCTCATAGTAGGAAGTTCGAGACTGGTCAGCCGCCAGCATCAAGGCATCGGATTGCCATCGATGCCTGATTTCTCGCCGATGGCGCGTCCAAGTCTTCAGCCACCCAAACATTGCGCCAGCTTGCAACATGTCGCCCTGAAGCGGAATGGCTCGGGCCGTACCTCTTCGCTCGCTCGGTAAATACCGGAATCCAATGAGGGCGGTCGCATGGGGCGGACATTACAGTTGCCGCCAGCGAAACGGATCGTGCGGAGGCGGCTGTGACCGCGAAGAGCAATCTTGTTCGGCAGGACGGCCCGCAACAGCAGAGCGGGGCAGCCACAGCGATCGCGCACCATGGCGAACTTGTACAAGGCGTATTCGAAGACGATGGCGGGCGGCTTCACCGCGCGTTGGTGACGCTTCCCCTGACGAAACTTCACTCGGATGCCACCTTTACACGCACGGAACCGAGCGCACTCACGACGAACCCTGCTTGCAAGTCCAAGGCGGCGGCCGCAGCCCGTCTCGTACTCAAGCATCTGGGGACCAATCAGGGAGGCATCCTCTCTATCCGCAGCAACATTCCCATCGGCCACGGTTATGGATCGTCGACGGCCGATGTCGTTGCCGCCATCCGGGCCGTTGCTGCGGCGCACGATGTCCATCTGTCGCCATCGCGCGTCGGTTTTCTCGCCGTGGCCGCGGAGCAAGCCAGCGACGCAATTGCCTTCGATGATCAAACCGTCCTTTTTGCTCAGCGCGAGGGCCAGGTCCTGGAAGATTTCGGCGGCTCCTTGCCGCCGCTGTTGGTTGTCGGTTTCAAGGCAAATGGAGGGATGCCCATCGATACGCTGCGGCTGCCGCCGGCCCGGTACAACAGTGCCGAAATCCAACAATTCCGGGTCGTCAGGGCGCTTGTATCCCGCGCCGTGCGATATCAGGATCCCTACTGCGCGGGGCGCGCCGCGACGGTCAGCGCACAAATCAGCCAACAGCACCTGCCCAAGCACGATTTCAAGCGGGTGATTGAGATTGCCGAGGAAGCCGGCGCCTGCGGCGTCCAGGTCGCGCATAGCGGTTCACTGATCGGCATCCTCTTCGACCTGACCGGAACGAATGTGCGGCGCCTCGCACAACGGGTCGCTACTGCAGCACAACAAGCCGGTTTCAGTGACGTCGAATTTCACGAGATCAATGACGAAGGCGCTTCATGATAACGGTGGATTGCGACTATTTCCGCGCGCTCGAGACCCCTCGCATGGCCGCACTGGCGCCCAATTTGGTCGCTGCGGTCTTTCCATTGATGAAGCTTATGCCAGCGCGTTACATTCTGGACCGGGCCGCCGCCGATGGCGAGATCAAGCCGGGAGCACGCATCGTGGAGACGACATCCGGCACGTTCGGCATGGCTCTTGCGCTGTTGGCGGCTGCCCGCGGATACGAGCTTACGCTGATCACCGCTTCAAGTCTCATCGACGCGAAGTACGCAGCCCGTCTCGAGCGGATCGGCGCAATCGTGATCACCGTAGAGGATCCCAGCGGCAACGGTGACCAGTTGGGGCGCCTGCAGCGTCTCGCGCGCATTCGACGTGAAGACCCGAAATGCTTCTGGCCACGGCAATACGACAACCCCGGAAACTGGCTGGCCTATGCCAGGCTGGCCGAACTGCTGGTTCGCGCGGTCGGCAAAGTCGACTACCTTGTCGGCTGCGTTGGAAGCGGCGGCTCGCTTTGCGGGACAGGAACGTTTCTGCGCGCGATTTTTCCGCACCTGGCCATTTTGGCGGTCGACACGCACCGCAGCATCCTGTTCGGGCAACCAGTCGGTAAGCGGATGCTGCGCGGTCTCGGCAACAGCGTGGTTCCCGGTAACCTCCGCCATGACCTCATCGACGAAGTTCACTGGGTAGGCGCTTATCCCGCCTTTGGGGAGGCACATCGTCTATTGCGGGAGCACGGCATCTTCCAGGGTCCGACCAGCGCTGCCGCCGCCCTCGTTGGCAGATGGGCTGCCAGCAGATATCCCGATGCTCGGGTAGCAGTCATTATGCCTGATGAAGGCCACCGCTACGCCGAAACGGTTTATGATGACAGATGGCTGTCTTCGTTGCCTGGCTGGTCCGGTGCAAACTCACTCGAGCCTAAGCTGCTCACGTCCATCAAGCCTGAGTCCGAGGCGGATTGGACACGGTTTTCCTGGGCGAGACGCAGCCTGGAGCCCGTGGCGGCTCAAAACGAAGGTTGCCGGCAATGAGCACCGGCGATCAGCTATACCTGCTGCGCCATCAGCCTGGCTTCATTGCGACCGAGCCAATCCCAGGCATCATCCGTCGTTCGAAAGATCGTGTCGGGCGCGTCTTTTGCGACTGATCGATCGAGATCCTTCAGGCCGCTGGCGGTTGTGACCACCACCACGCGATCCTTCCTGGCAATGACGCCGTCCCTGCGCAGGCGCGCAACAGCAATAAGTGGTGTAACCGAAGCGAGTTCGGCGAAAATTCCTTCGCTGCGCGCCAAGCGCTCTTGCATCGTCACGAGCCCGTCATTGGTGACTGGAACCGCGCAACCGAAGGACTCGCGCAGCGCCTTCAGCGCCTGATAGGTGCTGCGTGGCGCTCCGATTGAGACGGCAAGGCTTTCGATGGCCAGGGGACGCTCTTCGAGCCGATCTTCGCCGGTCGCAAGCGCCCGAGCCAACGATCCATGCACCTCGGCTGCCACCATCCTGGGCAGTCGCGGGATTAAGCGTCGCGCAAACAGTTCCTGGAAGCCCATCCAGACGCCCGCCAGCGCGTCGCCGTAGCAGACGGGCAATACACACCAATCGGGAACAGCTCCTTCCGACTGCTCGATGATTTCATAGGCGATGGTCTTATAGCCCTCGATACCAAGAGGGTGGCTGCCGACAACGGGAGCTTGATAGGGCGAGGCGATGAACCAGCCCAACCGTGTCGCGGCCTCGGCAAGCATGGTCCAGCGATCCATCTTGTTGACCAGGGGCAGGACGGTCGCGCCGTATTTCCTGATTTGCGCCAGCATCGCTCCGGCCGACCCGCCAAAGGTCGTGACAACGCAGTCCAGACCAGCGCGTGCTGCATAGGCTGCAAGCGATGCGCCGGCATTGCCGGACGAGGCCGTTGCAACCACGCGCGCGCCCTGCGCCCGCGCAACCGACACGGCAACCGTCGAGAAGCGATCCTTGTGCGACCAGGTCGGGTTGCGGCCTTCATCCTTGATGACGAGATTCGGTACGCCCAGTATCTCACCGATCCGGGTCGCTGCGATCAGAGGTGTCTGGCCTTCGCCCAGTGAAACGGCATCCTCGGCGGCACAGGGCAAGGCATGCGCATAGCGCCACAACGACTGCAACGGGTTCGCCGTGAATGAGACCTGGTCGTCAGCCCTGGCGTAAAGCGGCTTTAGATTGGCTGGCGCGAGATTCAGGCAGGCGGGGCAGCCCTTGGAGTCGATCTGGATCGTGGCGGGGTAGTCAGCACCGCAACGAATGCAGGTGAAGCCGATGACATTGGCTGCACCCTGCGCCGCACGCTCATCTTGCCAATCTTTAGCTGGCGCCTGTCGCGCGTGGGACGTGTCTGCTGCAAGCTCGTCAGGAAGCTGGCCGGGCATCGCATTTCCCCTGTCGGGATGTCGATCAATCGTCGGTTGCTTCAAACAGCCGACAGCGCCGCTGTCAACGTAGAATGTTCACTAGAGTGTGTCGCACTACAGTGTGCATCGCCGCACCTTTGAGGGATGAAGCTTCGCGCCGTTTTTGGTCTGAACGTGCAGCGGCTCCGCAGGGAAAGAAAGCTCTCACAGGAGCAGTTGTCTTTCGTTTCGGGGCGCACGCGGGCATATATCAGCAGCGTGGAAGCCGGTCGCCGCAATGCGACGTTGGATACGCTGGAAGTCCTGGCGAAGGCGCTGGAGGTCGCCCCTCAGGATCTCATAACCAAAAGAACGCCGGAGCGTCCTGCGGTACGGCCGGCCAAGCGCCCAGCGCAACGCCCGGCGGACTGATCGAGCGGAAAATCAGGGCCGAGCAATAGCAGCCAGAAAATAATCAGCCAGCTTTGACTCCTACGTTAGACATTCCACGTCCTCGACGTTGAAGCTAACGGCCCCACGCTCTTAAGTTGCAGTTGACGTTGGAGGGTCGCCTGAGGTCCAGCGATGAACAATGCTGCCATTCTTGAGCTTTTCGCGATTATTTCCGAGCTCGATGCAGCGAGTTTGGCCGAAAGGGTCATCGAGACATTTCGCGTTGTTCTCGAAATATATGGCCTGCAGAATTTTCTCATTACCGGATTACCAGTGCCAAACGACAGCGAATGGCAACGCGCGATCCTGTGCGATGGATGGCCGCACGAATGGTTTGTGCGCTACCAGTCCGAGGGCCATTTCCTTCATGATCCGTGCGCCGCGCGCAGCCGCGTTGCGGCGGAGCCTTTTTTTTGGCATCAACTTCCCGCCGAGGGCCTCACGGCGCACGGCCGGCTGGTCATGGGCGAGGCAGCCGAATTCGGATTGAAAGAGGGGCTCTGCGTCCCCATTCATATCCCGCTCGCCGGCCCGGCCGTAGTGACGGCGGCAAGCGATCGCATCGAGATCCCACCCGGCGCGTTGCCGCTGATCGAGACGCTCTGCGTGCATACATTTCGGAAACTCAGCAGTCTCGAAACCAGAAGCGATAACGAGGACGCGGCGCCCCTGACGCCTCGGGAGCGCGAACTTTTGCAGTGGAGCGCCCAAGGCAAATCGACGGACGATATTTCCTGCATCCTCGGGGTGACCGCGAACACCGTCGAAAGTCACCAGCGCAATATTCGCAGCAAACTCGACGCCATCAATGTCGCCCATGCGATCGTAAAGGCGCTGCGGAGGCACGAAATTCAAATTTAGCAATACCGGAATCCCGGCATAAGGGGTCCAAGGGTCGTTGACCTACCTCCCGGCGCCTGGAGGCGTCATGGTTCGAATACAGGTGGTCACTTGGGCCAATAGAAAACAGTACAGGATCGTTCTGGAGCGGTATTTTCGCATTCGCTACGACATTTACGTGAAACGGCGACAATGGCGCGCCGTGGCGCGACCCATCAATATTGAGATGGATGCGTTCGACACCGAACACGCAATTTACTTGATGGCGCTGGACAGCCTCGGCAAGATCGTCGGCGGGTCGCGCCTTGTCCCGACGCTGCAACCCCACCTGCTCAGCGATGTCTTTCCAAGGTTGGCGCCTGACGGACCGCCGCGGGCGGCCGACATCTTCGAATGGACGCGTTTCTTCATCAGTCCGGCACTGCGCAGCCACGGCCGATCGTCTCCTGTCGCAGGTGTCGTGTTGTGCGGCGTACTTGAGGCTGCACAGAAATTTGGCATTCGCCAAATCAGCGTCGTATGCGAGTCGTTCTGGCCAAAGCGTCTGCGCGCCCTCGGTTGGACTATCGCCGAACTCGGAGACGTTCTGCACCATGAGGACGGCGACATCGTCGCGCTGTTGATCGACGTCACGCCCGAAGCGATCGAGAGCACGCGGCTTGCGTATGGCATTCAAGAGCCGGTTTTGGCCAACACTGCGGCCCCGAGCTGACGGCTAGGGACCACGCATCGCGGCTGACCATATTGTCACCGCGGCTGTCTGCGCGGTAGTCAGGTTGCAGACGAAACGCTGCAGGTTGATCCATTCATGAGGCCACGTGTCCTGATCTACTCCCGGGATCCGGATTTCTTCCTGGTGTTCGGCCATATTCTCGGCGTCGCCGGTTTCGAGAGCCAGTTGCTCGCAGCCGATAAGCCGTTGCCGCAAGGCGAGGCTGCCCCGCTCGCCGTGGTCATGGATTGCCAGCCAAGAGACCGGGGCGCCGCGAAGCTCTGTGCGGCCTTGAAGGCCAATGTGGAAACCAGGGCGGTCGCAGTCGCCGGGCTTATCGCCCCAGGCGCCAGCGGTCTGCATCTCGACCTGGTCAAGGCGGGTGCAGACGAGGTCTTCTCGCGCCCCTTTCCCCCTGATCAACTCCTCAACTGGTTGCAGGCCAGAATTGCTGCGGCCAAGACTCCCTTCCAGAACAAGGCTGGCGATCTTGTGCATGGCGACCTTGTGCTAGAACGGCGCTCCCACCGAATTCTCTTCAAAGAGCAACAGATCGCGGCGCCGCCGATTGAGTTCAATCTGCTGTGCAGCCTGATGGCGCACCCGGGAACCGTGCTCAGCCGGGAAAGCCTGATTAAGGCCGCCTGGCCCGACCGCGCGGGAGAGACCGACATCCGCGGCGTCGATGTGCATGTCGCAAGGCTGAGGAAGCGGCTGGCAACGGTTATCGGCAAGGATGTCATCCGTACTGTCCGCTCGGCAGGCTACGCCTTCGCACCCGATTGGTAGATCCGCAGGTCCATCCCCGGATTCAGTGAGTTATTTCGGCCGGAACCGGCGAGAGACTTCCCAACGTCTCGTTGTCGGGAGCGCGTCAAATGACTGTCTGGTTACATGGGATCGGGTTTGATGATCGCGATATTGTCGCGGGCGTCGTCGTTGACCCCGAGAAAGAAGCCTATTCGGGCGGAAATATCGATGACATCTTTGACCAGTTGCGTCTCTCACCGCCTCGTCAGCATCCCTTTGCGCTGATTGATGGCAAAAGAATCGTGGGGTTCATCGTTGCGCGGGAGGGCCCGGCCCGGCCCGTCTGGGCGGAAGGGGACTGCATGACCCTGAACAATCTACGCATTGACAGTCGTTTCCAGCGTCGTGGCTACGGCAAAGCCGCGATTCAACTCGCCGCACAATGGATCGCACAAGCGCGTCCCTCCGTCAGACATGTCATGTCGAGCGTCAATGTGGACAACCTGCCGGCATTCCACTTGAACGTCGCCTGCGGCCTCGCCCCCACTGGAAGGATCGTTGAAGGACGACTTGGGAGCCAAAAGATCATGAGCGCTCCGATCGAGCGTCTTTGCAGCGGTCAGTCGACGTCGACGAGGAGCTTGTAGAGGCAATCGCCCGGCACAGTGAGCAAAGGCGCGCGCCGGCAGACAACCATCCCGTCTTCGGAGAACGCGATCGGTTCGGGCGCCTGCCATGGTCGATCCACAGCATGAATGAGACCGGCAAGCTGGCCTGCTTGCACGACTGTGCTCAAATCGACCGCCGGTTCGAACAGGCCCTTTCGCATGGTGTAGACAAAAGCCCCTCTGCCCCGGACCCGCATGAAGCGGGTCGGCGAAGCGGAATCAATCTCGATGTCAGGCAATATACCCCAACGCTTAAGGATACGTCGCAGGCCCTGTTCGGCAACGGCAAGCCCTTCTCTTGACAGAGTGGCGCCACCGCCGAGTTCGGCCGTAAGCACAGGCACGCCGGCACTTTGACCAACCGCTGAAAACGTGGTCTTGCCGCCTCCACCGGAACCGTCGCTGATCGACGTTATCGGGGCGGCGAACGCGGCCGCGAGGTCGGCAAGCACGCTTTGCTCTTCTGCGGTCCCCCCGCTTCTGATCAACGCGCATGGCAGGTAGTCGCATGAGCGTCCACCGGCATGGAGGTCAACGGCGAAGTCGGCCATGGCAAGGAGTACCGTACGGACGTAGTGCGCAATCATTGCCGTCGGCCCACCGATCGGATCGCCTGGAAAGGATCTGTTGAGATTGCCATCGTCCAGCGGCGAGACACGCCGGCCAGCCTCGACGGCGGGCGCGTTCAGCGAAAGCAGTATGATGATCCTGCCACGGACATCCGCCGCTTCGACCTGGCGCGCGAGCTGCGCAAGCGCGACCTGCCCCTCATATTCATCGCCGTGGTTGCCGGCGATGAGTAGAGCGGTCGGACCGGCGCCGTTTTTGATGCAGATCACCGGGGTCGGTATGACGCCATAGCCCGAAAGGTCTGTCGAATGGGGCACACGCAGCCAATCGCATTGCTTGCCGTTCGCCTCAAAATCGAGCGGCGTCCAGACCTGGGTATAACCTGCCATGCCATCCTCTCAGTGCCTCAGGATCGTTTCCAGAAAAAGCCGCGAGCGGGGATGCCCGGACGCGCTGAAGAAATCGCGAGCTGGTGCGCGATCGAGGATGCTGCCGCCATCCATGAAGACGACCTCATCTGCGACCTCACGGGCGAAGCCCATCTCATGAGTGACACAGACCATCGTCATGCCGTCGCGGGCCAGCGCGACCATGACGTCGAGCACCTCCTTGATCATTTCCGGATCTAGTGCCGACGTCGGTTCGTCGAAGAGCATGATACGGGGATTGAGGCAGAGAGCGCGGGCGATCGCCACTCGCTGCTGTTGCCCGCCTGAAAGCTGTCCTGGATAGGACCGGGCCTTTTCCGGTATTCGGACCTTCTCGAGATGCGCCATCGCAATGTCCTCCGCCTCGCTGCGGGTCTTGCCTGCGACGCGGCGAAGCGCCAGCGTGCAGTTCCCCAGCACGGTCAGATGCGGAAACAGGTTGAAGCTCTGGAACACCATACCGGTCTGACGGCATGCGGCGGCGGTCTCCCTGGCCTTGTGACCAAGGGTCGTTCCCGCCAGCCGCAACACGCCTTCCTGATAGCTCTCCAAGCCATTGATACAGCGGATCAGCGTCGATTTGCCGGAGCCCGACGGTCCGCACACAACGACGCGCGCACCGCTTGCAACAGTAAGGTCAATGTCGTTCAGCACGTGAAGCGCGCCAAACCACTTGTTGAGGCCCTGGATGCCGACGATGGGGTCCGATTGTGCGAGCATGTCTTGACCTGAATTCCAGTGATTTATCGGGTGCCGCCTGCGAGCAGCCGCCGCTCCAGACGTTTGACGCCGTAGGAAATGAGCAAGGCCAGCGCCAAAAAGATAAGCCCGGCGACAACCAGCGGCTCTGCATATCGATAGGTTTCGGAGGCGATATCGAAGGCGCGGCCCAGCATGTCGGGAACAGCCAGAACCGCCAGATACGGCGTCGCCTTGAGAATCGAGACGAAGTAGTTGCCGAGCGGGGCTGCGATGTTGCGCATCATTTGCGGTGCGATCACATAGATAACGGTATCGCGCCGGCTGAGCGACAACGCTCGGGCTGCTTCGGGCTGGCCTTTCGGGATGGCGTCGATCCCCGCCTTGAAGACCTCGGCGAGATAGCCACTGTAATAGAGACTGAGGCCCATGATCCCGACGGTCATCGAACCGAGACGTATGCCGTAAAAGGGCAGCACGAAATAAAGAAAATAGAGCCAGATCAACACCGGCGTCGACCGGATGAAGTCGATCGCAAAGCCACTCGCCATGCCTGCGATCCCCCCAATACGGCGCGCCATCTCGAAGAGAAAACCGATTGTCGCGGCGCCGAAGCAGCTGACGGCCGCCACGAGAAGGGTCGTGCCGATCGCGCTGAGGATCGTCGGCACGCACGACAGAGCAAAAGCCGGATCAAATCCCACCGGCACGGCTCCCTGGTGCGGCGATACGCGCTTCCAGCCAGCGCCCGGCAAGGGCAATCGGATAGCAAACGACAAAGAAGGCGAGAAGCAGCGCTGTGTAGATGGCGACCGGATTGTATTCGACCTGCGCTATTTCCTTGGCGCGGAAGGTCATGTCGCTCAACGTGACGAGCGACACCAGTGCGGTCGCTTTCACCAACTGGATCACGGTGTTGACGAACGTCGGGCTCATTGCGACCAGCGCCTGGGGCAGTTCGATCAGAAAGAGGATAGCCGGACGCGACAAGCCAAGGGCTGCGCCCGCCTCCTTCTGGCCCGACGGCAGCGCCTGGAGGCCGGCGCGCACCGCCTGGCTAGCGTAGCCGCCGGCATTCAAACCAAGAACCATGGCGCTCACGGTCCAGGCCGATAAGCTGATGCCGAAGACCGGCAGCGCATAATAAAAAACGAACAGCAGGATGATGACGGCGGAACTACGCCAGAATTCGATAACGGCGGTGACCAGGAGCCGGGCGACACCAACGGTGAGATATTGGGCGACGCCGAACCCAAGCGCAAAAGGAACGGCAAACAGAAGGCCGTAAGCCGTGACCGCTGCCGTTGTCCCGACTCCTTTCAGGATGCCCAGCCAAATGTCGAACAGGCTCATCTCCAACCCTATGGCGCTCTGTTACAGAGCTCGGCGGCGGTGATGCCTGAAGGCACCGCTTCCGGTGCGCCGAAGCCGTATTTCTTCATGATGGCCGCAAATGTGTCGGTCTTCTTCAGCTTTGCCAGTTGTTCGTCGTAGGTGGCGCGCAGGTCAACGTCCTCCTTTCGGAACGCGATCGCCGCGAAATTGGTGTGCGCTTTGCCCACGTCGAAGGGCGTGGCGCGCTCCAAGCCGTTTGCGCCCTGACCGGCCAGAAGCCCGATGACAGTTGGCGACGCCATAAGCGCGGCGTCTATGCGGCCAGCGTGCAAGGCGGACAGATTCGATTCGATATCCGGAAACAGCAGCATGCGAGCCTCGGGCACGCCGGCTGCCTTGGCGTTCGTGGTGACAACACTGCCGCGCCCGGCGCCCATGATGATGTTTTCGTCCCGAGCGATGTCGGCGTAGCCGTGGATATTCTTCGGATTGCCGGCCAGGACTATTGCCGCGTCCGGAGCCTGCAGATCTGGCTCACCGAAGGCGACCTGCTTGCACCTTGCAGGGGTGATCGCGAGACCGGATGCGACAGCGTCGAAGCGACCGGCGAGCAGGCCGGGAATCAAGGCTCCAAACTCCGTCACCTGAAATTCGAGGTTCTTGACGCCCAAATCGGCAAATGCGGCTCTGAGAATGTCAGGATGCCATCCGGTGGCCTCGCCGGTCTTCTCGTCGCGAAAACCCCAGGGCGAACGATTGTGGATGCCGATGACGATCTTACCTTCCCGCAGGATACGTTCCTTAGTCGTCTCAGCAAGAGCGCCACCGGTACCGCTCCAACTCATCAAGACGGCCGCTACCATTCCGAGCAACCCCATTCTTGTCACGGCCGAGCCGCCCATATCACTCCTCCCTTCAGCGCATCGGGCCATCGCGTTCTGACACGTCGAAGGCCGGTCAGCGCATAGATCACAGCCATTCAATCTTGTCAATAAAGATGTACATTATATTGCGAAACGCAATATTTTCCGAAGGCGTCTCAATGAGTTGACGTGCTCAACGACCGTGCCTTTCCTGCGAGCACGGCTAAGGCCCCGGCCGGTCCGGCCGGGGCTTTAGGTTGAGACTCAGTCGCCTCGCCGACCGTTCGGGCGCGACCAGATGAGGCTGAAGCCTTCGCCGTCCTCGTCATCGAAGAGGTTGGCGTAGATGGGTGCGTTGAAGCTCGGGTCGTCGAGTTTGAGGCCCAGATAGTTGCGTCCCTCGTTGGAGGTCTTGGACCAGGCGGCGCCGATCTCGGCCCGGCCGACCAGAACCCGGTGGCTGGGGGCGTTCTCGCCGGTGGCGCGCTGGTCGGGGGCGATGCGCACGTTCTTGGCCTGGACGCTGAGGGTGACGATTTCGCCGGTGAACTCGTTCGAGCCGGTCTTCTTGAAGGTGCCGATGGTCGCCATAGTATTTCTCCGTTTTCCGTTCCCGAGACCGCACCATGCGGCCTCGATGGCGATCGGTGGGCCGGAGGCGACCGACGACGCATCGCTTGCGACCGCAGCAAAGCGGAGGACGGCGCAGAATCGATTTTCTTGTTTCGCGAGGAATGACGGCCTTGGCCGGCAGGGGAAGAAAGTCGAGACGCGCTGTTGCGACATAGGCGGTCGAGGCGTCAGCCGTCCTTCGGTCAGATCAGCCCATTGGAGAGGCCGTTTGGAGCGCTCGCTGAACGGATGGCAGACGGAGAAGTTGGCGACCGGACTCGCCAGAAACCGGCCGGAACGATACTCCCGGCGATCTTAATCTGCGTCCTCCGCACAGACGTGCCTTCGCCCGTTGCGCCCCCTCGGAGGACGTCCACCCCGACCGTGTCTGCTCGTGCTGTCTCAGATTGCCTGCCAATGCTTCTAAGTGTCTCGCGGCGGCTGTCATGGGTCTCTGGATGGCGACACGGTGCATCATCGCGCAGCGCCCGTATCTCCCGTCACGGGACAGAGCCGCTGCGCCCATCTGATCCGCCGACGTCGAGCCACGACCTCAAGCCTGAACGATGCCCCGGCCGGATTGGTCGTGGCCGGATGTTTCAGCGATCCGCAGGAACGCCGCGATGCCGATGGCGACAGCGCCGATAAACGAGAATGCGATTTGCCACCCCTCGGACGGGATGAGGTGTTTCGCGAAACCATGGGTGGCGTAATAGCCGGCAACGGCCGCCGGCGCCACGAAGACGAGGGCGATCGCGAATTTCGCCCACAGTGGGCGGACGGTTCCAAGCAGGAGCTGGCCAACGCCGAACGTCAGTCCGGCAGCGAGTGCGGCCACAAGGATGGCGCCAAGCCAGCCTGCGCCAGAGTTGAATGCCCACATGCCGGTCGTCACGCCGACGAAGAACGGAAGGGCGAACACAGCGAGCGTGAAGAGCAACCAGCAAAAGAAGCCAATTGCGACCATGCAAAGGAGGATGCCGAGAATGATCATGGTGGTGTCTCCGAAAGGACAGATCTGACGGATGCGCCTTCCACCACCACCGCGGCGCGATACCAAGTATAGCAAATGAAAACCGTCTGCGGGAGCTAAAACCGTGTAGGTCTTCGCTCCGGCCGGCAGGATCTTCGCTCGTCATGAGGCGAAGGGATCGATTTCGCCCACGATGGCGTCGTCGTCACCGTCGTATTCGTTCGCGGGCACGACCGAGAGCGTGCCGTCGCCGGCTCGAAAGATGACGATCACGACCATCAGCGTGGTGGCGAGGCTGAAGGCGAAGGCGTGTGCGTCGGGGAAGGACATCGATCCGGCTCCTGTTTGAAGCGGAGGACCATCCCCCGCTGACAGGCGCCCGATGCGTTCGGCCGATGGCCGCAATCACCGCGCTGGCAACGCCGGCGCGGCGGCACGCTATGCGTAGTCCGACCCCTTGCGGGTTGATAGCGTCAGGCCATCGACTGGACCAAGGATCAGCGCAGATAAGCGGGGTGTTGCTTCCAGATCGGAGCTTGATCAGGGACGCTGGACCATTCGACATGCTAACTGGTTCTTCCTCACTTTGTGTGATTCATCTGCCGTTAGCGGCGGTGTCGCTATGGGCGGGCATGCAAAGCAAATCGAAATGGTCGCCTGGCCCAGGGGTCAAAATTCTGGGTATCGCGCTCGCCGGTGATGACGGTTGGGTTGTTTCCGCTACCGGGTCCGCGATCGGCATCTGCCCCGATTGTGGACGGCGAAGCCGAAGTCGGCATGGCTGGTCCAACCGCAGCCTCCAGGATCTGCCGGTCCAGGGTCAGTCGGTGACAGTGAATCTCCTTCTGAGCCGCTGGCGATGTGCAAGACGGGAATGCGCACGACGAACGTTCACCGACCGACTGCCGACGGTTGCTGCTCCGTATGCACGCCGGACGAGGAGGGTCGGGGAGATTGTCGGCTTGCTCGGCCACAGCACTGGCGGCCGTCCTGGCGAACGCTTGATGGAACGGCTCGGCATGCCGGTCAGCGATGACACCATCCTGCGGCAGTTGAAGCGGGATGCCGCGGGTGCTCAACGCAATTCCGAGATACGAGTGGTCGGTATCGATGACTGGAGTTGGCGGCGAGCGACGAGCTACGGAACCATCGTGGTCGACCTCGAGCGCCGCTCGGTCATCGACATACTGGATGACCGCAGCGTCGAGAGTGCCGCCAAGTGGTTGCGTGACCATCCTTCCATCGAGGTCGTCAGCCGGGACCGCTGCGGCCTGTATGCGCAGGCCATCCGTGAAGGCGCACCGCAGGCCCAGCAGGTCGCCGATCGGTTTCATCTGGTCCAGAACCTTCGCTCGGCCATCGAAGAACAGATGAGCCTTTCTGGACGTGCCACCGGCAGGGCCATTCTTTCGGAGGACGCCATTGTTGACGCTGCGACGCATCGCCGGCGCGCCCGTCTTGCGCATAGGCAATCTCGTCAGGAGATATTCGACGCGCTCCACGCTTTGCGCCAGGAAGGGCTGTCCTACAGCGAGATCGCCAGACGGACCGGCTATGAACGTCGCAGTGTAACGAAATGGCTCAAGTTCGAGGCTCCGCCAAACAGGCGACGAGCGGCACTGAACCGCACATCACCATGGTATTTCGAAGCCTTCCTTGCCCAATGCTGGAATGATGGAAACCGGCGCGGGCGGCATCTGTTTCATGACGTCAAGCAGCACGGCTACACCGGCAGCTTCGCCAATCTAGAGCGGTTGCTCGGAGCCTGGCGGCGAGCCGAAAGGCGACAGACCGATGATGTACCGCCCACCGCGTTGAGTCGGAGCCGGTTCGAGAACCCGAAACCGGTCATGCAATTTCGCCAGTGGTTGCCGCAGCGCTGTGCATCAAGCCGCGAGGCCTGCTGACGGACCGGCAGGCAAGGAAGGTCGATGCCCTGAAACGGGGATCTGAGGCGTTCGCCGAGATGCGACGCTTGGCGATGCGCTTCAATGGCATCCTTCGCGGCGCGATTCGTGCGATCATCTCCTCGCTTCCCAACTCTTGGGCGCGTAGTTGGAAGAACGTATTGGTGAACGCCTCTAATCCCGTGAGGCCCATCAGGAACGACTGCAGACCGGCACACCGCCTGGCGTTACGCTCCTGGAGCGACGCCATCCGCGCGAGATGCTCGGACGCGAGCCGGAAGTAGATGGTAACGATCGAGTATAGCTGCTCCAGATGCACCGATTGATCGTGTGGCTGGCCGTCCTTTAGGATTCGGACGATGTTGCCACCCTCATCGGATTCGAAAACATAGTGCGGCACGGTCGTCACCTCATCGGAAAACTACGACTCTCGATTACACTATCAGGACCGGCGGATCACGCGCTGTGACGCCACGGAACGCACCTGTGTGGAAGCGGATCCCGGCTCAAGCACTGCTGCGGCGCGCTGGGCGATGAAGGCGGCGATCACATGAGAATAACGGATGCAGATCTGCTGGACGCGCTTAAGTGCGCCGACGATGCGCACCACGCGGAGGGCTTCCGTCGATCAGAATCTGATCTCCACCGGGATCAAATTTGGGCAGGAGCGGGGCCGGCAGCTGACAGTCGGCTTTTGGCTAAGGCATTTTCGAGCGCGGCCGTTCGAGCAGCGCTAGATCCTCCCTCGCACTTGGGGCCGCTTGCAGAAACACCATCGACATTATGGGCGTGTCGTCGCCACTCATGGCACCCATTGAATGGCCTCGGAATCTTCCCATCTTACCATACCGGAGCATGGCAGAACGTTCCAGTGTACAGCCGCTGGATCACGAAATACTCGCGTTAAGCTGCGCTGGTGTAGGCCACTGCCGCGAGGTCATCGCCGCCATACTGCGACCACGCGACGTCTACCCCATCGGCGACTGACCCGAGCCTCAGTTTTAGGTTCTCGATCTTGCCGCCGTCGTGCAGAACGCGGAGCGCATCGGCCAGCACCAACGTAGCCGCCGTCATCCCGACAAAGGGCACTGCCACTGACTTGCCGGCAAGCTCAATCAGCCCGCACGCCCCGCGCTTCAGTCGACGATACCCGGCATTTGCCTTCGCCGCCGCTTCGATCGCCGTGTTTGCCTTCTCCTGTTCCTGTCCAGAAACCAACGGCCAGATGTCAGAAGGACTTCGGACATTCGGCCAGGTCCGCAGACCGATTGTGTCGAAGTTAGTTGCAGTGCCCCCGAGCCCACTGTCGATGACTCTCCCAAACCCTGCACCAACGAGGTGGAGACGGGCTTCGTTGTTGTCGAACCCGCTTAGCGCCAACGCCGGTTCGTCACCGCGCCGAACAAAATGCTCGTCGAAGAGGCGCTCGATCAGGCGAGTCTCGATGCCGAACTGCTGCAGCCAGGACGAGCACACGCGCGTTTTGAGATGTGCCAAGTCGCGACGCCGGAACAAAACGCCCGTTTCAACATTCGTCGTTTCCACCTTGTCGAAATCGAGGAGGTAGAGCAGCAAATCCTCAGGTCGTGCATACGGCATCGTGGCCAGAGCCCATAGATAAGCATTGCCAAGATGACCCAGGCCAAGAAGCCATGCCCGCTTCGGTAGGAAGGTTACGACCGGCCCGATTGCCTCCGGATCATTGGTCTTGAGGTCGGGACGCCACAGCGACAGACCGACCACGCGACGTGTCGCCTGCAGATCAACGCGCGCGAAGGCGAGGAATATTTCCGAAACGGCGAGCGCCGCCGCCAACACTGGTGCTAGAGAACAGTGCTCCCGTTCCGCATGACGGCTCAACTGCGCTTCCGGCCCCGCAGCGCCGACCCAGCCGTCATATGTCACGCGCGTGGCGGAGCCATCATGCGCGACGGCGCCGAATAATAGGACGTGCTCCGTTGGGCCTGGGGCCCAGCCCTTCTTGCCAACTTCGCCAGCAAGCGCCTTGCCAAGCGAAGTCTTAAGGGGTGCGCCGACACGCGCCGGGGCGTCGAGTACGGCGTCCGACGCTTCCACGCGCACCGCGCCCGGAAAACAGCGCACCACGAGCCGCGCTGCGGTCAGCGCTGCAAGCTGGAGCGAGCGCGAACCGGCCACGTCGTCTCCGAGTCTGAGCGCGATGGTGAACCTGCGCCGACGCGCAAGCACCTCATCGGGGTCAACCCCATTGCGGTCAACGAGCAGCTTGGAAATTCTCGAGATGCTTTTCGCCATGACGGCCTTCTACCAGAGTGTCACGTGGATGCGGTTCGACTGCCCGCCCTTGTCGTGGCGGCGCCAGCGGAAGTTGCCGAGATACTCGTGAACGCCGACGCCGCGCGTCGACCACGGCGCCATCTGGGCGAAGAACGGGAAGATCAGGCCAATGTGGCCGACTTCCGGGATCATCGGGTTGCGCTGGTCCATGACGCTTTGGCCGGTGTTCGCGTTCCCATGCGTGTGGCAGTCGGCAATGACCTCAAGATCGCCGCCACGGCAGATCGCCCAAAGCGCGGCCAGCCCCTCACCATGAAAGGTGATAATGCCGTTCTGGTAGGCGTTCGGATCGAGGTCGTCATAGAAGACGACCCGCATTACCTTGCCTGACGTGCCGTTCCATTTGCCAAGAAGGAAAGCACCGCTTTCGCGGCGACCCTCACCGCGCACCCGGAGGCCGACGACGAGCCGGGCCCATGACCATAGACTGATGGTGATACGCTTCGCGCACTCGTCACTGGCCGACATAGTCGTCCCCCATCAACAGCGTCTGGAACTCGTCGAGATAGTCGGTGATCGTGTGCCGGTCGGTCCACACCAGATGCGGCAGCGTCGTGTTCCAGTCCCCGTGGGAGCTCAGGGTGAAACGGTCATAGGGGTGGTAGAACGCCTTGCACAATCCCGGGCCCCAGTCCGTCCGGTAGACCTGGGCGAACCGTGAGCCCGGCCGGCCCTTGGGGAACCGGGCTTTCGGCAGCATGGTCTTGCCGACGGGGTCCCAGAAAGACCCGGTGGGCGAAACCGCGCGGTACCCGGACACGTCGATCATGATGTAGTAGCGCTCCGGCGCACCGGGGCGTTCGGCTGCCTGCAACCAGAAACAGGCACGCGGCCATGCCATGCCCGCCGGCAGCGCCTCATCCTGCGCAAGGCCCCAGCGGCCGGCGAGGACGCCAGTACGAAATCCGGCGTCCTCAAGGTCCATGTTGAACAGCTTCTGATCCGGCGTCATCGCGACCTCAGCCTTGCGGCGTGACTTCTTTGATGAGGTCGAACGACACCGCGCAAACGGGCGCGGTCGTCAGTTCACCGACATGGGTATCGCCACGCGGCTGCGTGGTCGTGCCGGTGATCTGGGGCACATACTCGGCGGCCGATGCGGGATCGAGCTTGAACGCCCTGCGTGCCCACACCGTCAGCGTCTTCACGGTGGTCGAGGGAGCCACTTTGCGGCGCTTGGTCTTCGCGCCGTAGTGGACTTCGACCTTCACGCGCTTGCAGCGAGCCACATGTACGTGGCGGAGCTTGCTGAGGCCGAGATCGCTGACCGACTTCTTCCTATCGACCGCTTCGATCTTGTCTTCACCGTCGTCCGAGTCGAGGTCGCCCAGCACGTTTTCGCTTTCGCCGATGAACACGGGAGCGTCGGCAAATTCCTTGCCGCCAAGCCCAAGCCGATCCAGCACGTCAGCCAGCGTATCCGTGTCCTCAACAGAGGCCACGACAGGATCCCGCCCGTGCGCATGCACAAAAATATCGAAAGCCATCTTCATCTCCTTGGTCTTGTCGCAGGGGTGATCCCCATGACCCAGACCATAGCCTTGATTCTAAAATGCGTCAAATACAAACATTGTAATTGTCCGATTTGCAAACGTTGTTGGTGACGTTGACATTTTAACCGATTGTGAATAGAACAAGTCATGAACCACGAATGGGTATATCCAGAGATCGGCGGGCTGATTCGCCAGCGCCGAAAGCGGCAAAAACTCACACAAGAGAAGCTTGCGCCTTTAGTGGGGCTCTCCAGAACATCGCTGGCCAATATTGAAAGCGGCCGACAGAAACTTTTGGTCCATCAGATCTACGCGTTCGCGGCAGCCCTCGACATGAAGCCTGAAGATCTGTTGCCGCGCGCCGTGCGGCCGGTCGTCGTGCAGAAGGATATGAAGTTTTCGCAACAATTGAGCCCCAGTCAGCGTGCGCAGCTAGCGCAACTGCTCGGGGATGACACCACCACGCCTACAGAGGGAGAGACCGGTGCCAAGCAGACCAAGCGCTGAGCAACCAGAGAGCGCCGCCGCCGCCGTTCTCGAGCGATTCAAACTGGGAGATTCAGCGCCTATCCCGGTCGACAAGATTGCCAAGGCGCTCGGTGCCCAGATCCGCTACTCACCGCTCGACGACGAACTTTCCGGGATGATCTACATCAAGGACGGAACGCCGATCATCGGGGTCAATGCACTCCATCACGTCAACCGGCAACGGTTCACAATCGCCCACGAATGCGGACATCTCGAACTTCACCGCGACCTGTTGTCGGCCGAAATCCATGTCGACAAAGAGTACGAAGTCCCTGTGCTCGTGTTCAACCGCGACCACGAATCTGCACTAGGCACCAAGCCAATTGAAATTCAGGCCAACCGGTTCGCGGCAGCCCTTCTGGTGCCCCACGCTCTTCTGCAGAAAGCACTCGATGGAAAATCCGGGTCGGCCGACATAGATGACGAAAGCCCGCTCGACGAGCTGGCGCGTAAGTTCCGCGTCAGCAAGTCGATGATGGAATATCGACTTAAGAGTTTGTCCGCAAAGTGAGGGCGCGATGGCCTTCGTATTCTACGACACCGAGACAACCGGAACAAACTGGCAGTTTGATCAGATACTGCAGTTCGCAGCCGTAAAGACCGACACCGATCTTCAGGTCGTCGACGAGTTTCAGACGCAAAGCCGGCTGCTGCCTCATGTCGTTCCGCATCCGGAAGCCATGAAGATCAACGGACTCACTCCAGCCCAGATAACCAATCCCGGGCTCCCTTCTCACTATCAGATGGTCCGTCAAATCGACGCCCAGCTGCGAGGCTGGGGGCGCACCATGTTCATGGGCTTCAACAACCTGGGGCTGGACGAGAACATCCTGCGGGCAGCCTTTTACAAGACCCTGCACCGCCCCTATCTCACCGTCATGGACGGCAATTCGCGAACGGACCTTCTGAAGCTTGCAAGAGCCGCTCATCTCCTCGCGCCCGGAACGCTTAGGCTCAACACTAGCGACTACGGAACACCACTCTTCAGCCTCGGCGAACTCGCGCGGGCCAATGGCTTCAATAATCCGCACGCGCACAACGCGCGCGCGGACCTCGACGCCACGCTGCATGTCGCTCGCATTCTGATGAATGAGGCGCCGGGCGTCTGGAATGACTTCATGCGTTTTGCGCAGAAGTCGACCGTCTTGCAGCACATTCAAGACGAACAGATTTTCGGGCTCGCCGAGTTCTACAAAGGAAAAGCCTACACGTGGCTTGTGACCCGGATCGGGACATCAGGTCGTGACAAAAACGTCCACTATGCTTTCGACCTCCAGTTCGATCCGGCCGACTTCGCCGCACTGACCGACGAAGAGCTTGTTGAACGGCTAGCAAGTATGCCCCGACCGCTTAAGAAGCTGAAGGTCAATGGCTGTCCAGTTCTCTTTGCCGTAGACGATGCGCCACCCGGAACTGAAGCGCGGCTGCTCGATGACGATGAGCTTGAACGGCGCGTCAGGCGCCTGGGGGATGATCCCGTGCTGGCAGCGCGGTTGGTTGCCGCACGCGACGCCTCGCTTCCCGTCTACCCGTCTTCGCCGCACGTCGAGCAACAGATATTCGATGCCTTCACCGCCGACAACGACCTCACCGTCCTCAAGCAGTTTCACGAGGCTCCGTGGGAGTACCGGCAATCGATCCTTGCCTCACTACACGATGGCAGACTCCGCTTCCTCGGCGAGGAGTTAATCTACCTTGAAAATGGCGGCGTTCTCAGCCTCGAACGTCGCGCCTTTCATGCGGATCGGCATCGCAGACGGGTCCTCGGGCTGGACCTTCCCTCGCCATGCATGACGTTGCCAACCGCCATTGAAATGGCCGACCTCATGATTGCACTCGCAGGTCCCACTGAGCTTGCGCACCTTCAGGATCACCGCGCTTATCTCGCGCACTGGCGCGATACCCTTGTACCGGTGGTCGCCTAACTGCTGATCGGCAGCGCTCGCCGACGGCCCGCGCATGATCGTCGGCGAAGCTGCTCAGTGTTAGATTTCAGCGGTCTAAGACAGCGATAGGGCGCGGTGCGCGACTGAAACACACGAAGGGCACATGAATGTTGGACTTATTTACTCCACGATTCAGGGAAGGAAAACTCCACAATCACTTTCGTCTCATCTCGGCCGACCCTGACTACGCAAAAGCCAAACCCATCATTCAAAGCTGGGCAACTGGCCTGCTGGATCGGAGGGGGGAGAGTCAGAAATTCATCAACGAATTTCAGACGACGTTTAATTCCTCGATGTGGGAGCTCTATCTGAACAGAGCGCTGATCGATTTGGGATGCAGTGTCGACTTTTCAAAGTCAGCGCCGGATTTCTTAGTCCGAGGGCCCGGAAACTACGAGTTCAACATCGAGGCTGTCGTCTCCGACCAGCCTCCGACCGCGATGCAGCAGAAGACCTTCAACGAGCAAGACTCCAAAACCCGTGGCGCTCTGAAACTTGCTGGGAAGATTAGGGACAAGCTGGGCCTTTACCGCGGAAGCAATGGAAACAAGCACTCGTATTCCTCGATGCGCCACGTGCGGGGGCGGCCATTTGTCATTGCAATCGCCCCCTTCGATAGCGACCTTTCGCTCACTCAGAACAACGAACTTATCAATATGGTACTTTTTGGCTTGGCGCCACCTGCGCTCGAAGGGCCAGACCTAGGAAAGCAAGACAAGATAACCTCGCTTCAGAAGCCTTCGGGTGCGCAAGTTGAGATGGGAGTTTTCACGAACGACTCGTGCAAAGAGATCAGCGCTGTTTTCTTCTCTACGGTAGGAACCTTTGGGAAAGCAGTCGTCGAAAGCAAGATTGATAGGCTCGTCCGATCGACCCGTTATAGAGTGATCGACAAGGCTAGGATTGCGCCCGGTTCGGAGCTCTGGCAGGTCGGGACGCATCGGTTTCAGCTCGCTGCGCTGAACTACCTCCTCACGCTACGACGAGAGGGCGAACATCAGATCGGCGGTGCAGATGTGATTATTCAGCACTCATCGTTTCATTGTGAAACCCATTTGGATGGCCTTCAGGTCTATTTCAATCCATATGCAGAGGTGCCATTTGACCCAAAATTCCCATGGCCCGCAGAAATCGCTCTCAATTATTACGACGTCGAAAGCGGTGAGCACATCCAAGCGCATCCTGACGGCGCGCTCGTTTCGAGGCAGGTTTACGAAATAACACCCGAATACGTTCGGCTTCTGCTCGGCAGATACGGCTTTCTTCGGTGATTATTGGCCGGATTGGGAGGCTTCAGGGATAGATGCCTGTGTCCGCATCCTGAGCTCTGAGCGCAAGAACGGGAGCGGACTAACGGCAACTCCTTCAATCGAGTCGCCTTCCACTCTCAACGGGAACGTCCGCTCTTAAGGACTCGACGGGCTTGCTTGAACGGCGGCAACGGGGCGCGTTGCCGTCGGAGTGGAGCGGCCAACTGAATTTCCGCTTTTCTAGATTCGTCGCCCAGAAGCCGTCGGGCCGGAATCCGCCCCATTCTTGACGCAGCTGTTGAGGGCGGCGCTACGCGTCTCGGAACTTCCATACCGGGATGCCGAGCTTCTTGGCTTTGTCGGCGAGGTTGTCGTTGATGCCCGTGCCGGGGAAATGCATCACGCCTTTCGGCACGATGTAGAGCATCTCGTCGTTGCGCTTGAAGGGTGCGGCGCGACCGTGCTTCGTCCAGTCGGGTGCGAAGCCTATCTGCGGGACGTTGCGATTCTTGGCCCACAACGATGCGATCTTTTCGGCGCCCTTCGGGGATTTGCCGTGAACCAGCACCATGTCCGGGTGCTTCTCATGCACCCGATCGAGCTTGGCCCAGATCAACGGGTGGTCGTTGAAATTCAGCCCGCCGGTGACGACGATCTTCGGTCCTGGCGGCAGGAGGACTTCCTGTTCGGCTCTCTTCTTCGCCATCAGGAAGTCGCGGCTGTCGATCATCGCTGAGGTAAGGTTGCGATGGTTGACCTTTGAGCCGGTGCGAGGGAGCCAAGGTTTGCCGATCTGGCGTTCGTAGTGCTCGGCGGCCTGGTCGCGCATCAGCTCGAAAGCGTTTTGCCGTTCGATGAGCGTCTTGCCCTCGCCGATCTGGCGCTCGAGTTCGACAGATTTCACCTCACTGCCGTCCTGCTGCCGCTGCGAGCGCTTCTGCGCCTGCTCGTTGTCATCGAGTTCTCGGGCGATCCGCTCGGCGGCGCGGTGGAAAACGTTGACGGTCGACCAGAGGAGATCGTCGAGGTCGGGTTCGAGGCGGGTGTCCTCTAGGGTCGAGATCAGGGCGTCGAAGATGTCGGCAACCGCGCCTGCGACCTGATTACCGTCGGGCAGGAGACGCTGGTCGGGCTCGTCAGCGAAGGGGCGGTAGCCGTGGAGCTGCAATTCATTGAGGACGTGATCGGTGGGTGACGAATCATGGTGGGGTTCGTAGTCGTCGTGCTCGCGCATGGGATGCTCCGTTGGCTGGACCGCGACCGTCGCGGCCTTCATGGCGACGGAGCCCACATGCGGAGCGGACCTGCACCCGGCGCGCGCGCCGGGCCGGAGCGACAGCGGAGGATGCCGGAGGCCGGCTATTTTGCTTCGCGATGGAAAGGCGGCCTCGGCCGCCGCCGGAAAATAGTCGGCCGCAGGCATTGCCTGTCCGAACCGCATGTGGGTCGATCGCCCTCTCGAAGGCCGAGGCGCGGTCCTCTCCAACGGATCGGGCATCCATGCGAGATGACGGCGGCCGCGCGCCGCCACCGTTCATCCCAACGATTCACGCTGCCAGGAGCATGAAGCGGGCGACGTCCTGCGGTACGAGTTGCACCCGGATATGCGCCATCACTGCGTCACGGCAGTAGATGCGGAGATCCTCGTTGAAGTCCCCGAGCATAGGTGACAGGGCAATCGCCTCGATCCCGACCGCGTTCGCCCGTTCGATCAGCGTGTTTCGCGCACCGTCCCCGGCGTGATCATTGTCGCGGACGACGTAGAGCCGGCGAAGCGCATCGTGGAACTGGATGGCAGCGAGGTGCGCCGCGGAAAGCGCTGCGGCCGCCGACATGCCGGGCATGACCTCACGGGCCGACAGCACGCTTTCGATACCTTCGCCGGCCGCGAGCACTTCGCCGCATGGTCCGAAGCGGACCGCATGCCCGAGAAGGTCGCCCATCGCTTTCCGCTGAATGTCGATCGGCGCCTTCCCGGAGCCGTCCGGGGCGAGCCAGGTCCGATGTGCTCCGGTGATCGTGTTGGAGAGATCGGTGACGACGGCGACCATGGCCGGCCAGATCTCGGTCGGGCTGTGCTCGTCGGGCCGATAATAGCAGCGAGGGTGGAAGCGTAGGTTTCCACATCCGTGCAAAGCCGTAATTCCGCGTCCGTGCAAATACGCTTCCACGAGCGTGCCGCCGATCGGCTGACACATGGCAGCCAGCCGGCGTGCGGCCTCAGCAGACCCCGATGGTGCTGCGGTGCGAGCGTGATGTTTCGGCGCGGGTTCGGGATCGGGAGGCGGCATGCTGAGGAACATGCGGGCCTCTTCCGCGACGTCGGCGAAATCGATGAGGTTTAGCGATTCACGGATCACGTCGAGCAGATCGCCATGCTCGCCGGTCGCTGCATCCGTCCATTTGCCGGCAGGTCCTTTCGTGGTGTCCTTCAAGCGCACGAACATGGATCGGCCCGGCGTGTTGCGAACATCGCCAACCTGCCAGTAGTTGCCCTGTCGACGGCCGGCCGCAAGATAGCGTTTGCACACCGCCTCGGCCTGTTGGCCGAGACGGAATGCAAGATCGGAGGCGTCGCGCCGGGCCATCACGCAGCCTCCCGCTCGCCGATGCGGGCCACCGGATAGGTGTCGAGCAGCTTTCCGAGCACAGCGGGCCCCGTAGTGTCGATCGGCACAAAGAACCGAAGCGACCAGGAGATGATTTCGGTGAAGAGGCCATAGGCGCGAAGGCGGTCGCGCATCGCCTCCGTGAAGCCGGACAGCTCGATGCGGTTCGCGCCCATGACACGCACGCGGCGGAGCTGGAGCCCGTCGGCGAGGTCGAGGATCGTCCGCCCGTGGATGAGAGCCGCATGGGCAGCGTCAGCCGACAGGTCGGGGGCGCCGGTCGACGCGGCGTTCGCGGCCCAGGCCGGAGAGACGCGGCGACCGATGATGCGCTCGCCATCGTCGGTCTGAAGTCGATACACGCGGGTCGACTCGTTCGGCAGGCGCTTCCACACCGGCAACAGCAATCCCGCGACGATGTGGATGGTGCTCTCGGTGAAGGCTGGCACATCGCCGAGTTCGCGGGACCAGGCCGCGGCGAAAGTGCTTTGGTCGGCCTCCGTCCAATGGCTCTCTGCCATCGACTTCAACGAAGCATGGTGATGTTCCATGGGCCGAATCAGCCGAACGCGGCGCTCGATCTCGCCGTCGTCCAGCATGAGCGATGGCGCGGGGATCTGCACGGCGGCTCGACCGGAGCGCTCATTGACCAGCAGCGTCGCGCCGCGATCACCCAGCCAGCCAAGCGCGTCGTCGAGCGACAGCGGACGATTGCGTTCGCGCTGGGTGATCGTCAGCAACCGGGCTTCCGCGCCCGATGCAGGGTGGGTGTAAATCGTCATGCGATCGGTGATGACGAAGCTTTCCGCCGTCAGGGTTTCCAGGCCGACGTCATAGACGCCACTGGCGATCGCGCCCGCCACCTTCGCATCCAGAAGCTGTTCAAAGGCGGCGAAGAGGATGCCTTGCAGCTCGATGGTGAGCGCCAGCAGCCGGTTCAGGAAGGTCGTGATCGGCGGCAGCTCGTCCTTGATGCCGTTGTCGTCCATCAGCTTGAGGCCGGTGGAGGTCTCGAAGCGATGGAGCGGGCAGCCGTCGATCTTGCCGCGCACGATCAAAAGATAGAGCTGGCGTAGCGCGTCGCGGGCATAGCAGGATTCCAGATTGTCCTCGGGGCGAAACAGACCTTGGCCGCCAGTCTGACGCTGACCGCGTGTGATCGCGCCGAGCGTGTCGAGTCGCCGGGCTATTGTGCTGAGGAAGCGCTTCTCCGCCTTCACGTCGGTCGCGATCGGACGGAAGAGCGGCGGTTGCGCCTGGTTCGTTCGGTTGGTGCGCCCGAGGCCCTGTATAGCGGCGTCGGCTTTCCAGCCCGGTTCGAGCAGGTAGTGCACGCGCAGCCGCTGGTTCTTCGCCGACAACTCCGCATGGTAGCTGCGGCCGGTGCCGCCGGCGTCGCTGAACACGAGCACGCGCTTCAGATCATCCATGAAGGCGGCTGTCTCCGCGAGGTTCGCGGACGGGGCGCGGTTTTCGACGGCCAGACGGTCGCCCATGGCGCCGACACCCGGCTTGCGGACGATGCGACGAGATCGGCCCGTCACCTCAGCCACCATGTCGGTGCCGAAGCGCTGCACGATCTGGTCGAGCGCGCCCGGCACGGGCGGAAGCGATGCGAGGCGCTCGATCAGCTCGTCGCGACGCGCGACGGCTTCGCGGCTCTCGACGGGCTGGCCATCGCGATAGACCGGACGAGACGACAGATTGCCCTCGCCGTCGGTGAAGGGCTCGTAGAGCTGCACCGGGAAGGAATGGGCGAGATAGTCGAGAACATATTCGCGCGGCGTGATGTCGACGCGCACGTCGTTCCATTCCTCGGTCGGGATCTCGGCCAGGCGACGTTCCATCAGAGCTTCGCCGGTCGAAACGATCTGGATCACGGCGGCATGGCCCGCATCGAGATCGCCTTCGATGAAACGGATCAGGGTCGGCGTTTTCATCGACGTGAGCAGATGCCCGAAGAAGCGCTGTTTCGCGGACTCGAACGCGGAGCGGGCGGCCGACTTCGCCTGCCGGTTCAACGTGCCGGTCGAGCCGGTGATGTTGGCGGCCTCCATCGCGGCGTCGAGGTGATTGTGGATGATGGCGAAGGCGCAGGCATAGGCGTCGTAGATGCGGCGCTGTTCATCGGTGAGCTGGTGTTCGACCAGTTCGTATTCCACGCCGTCGTAGGAGAGCGATCGGGCCGTGTAGAGTCCGAGCGAGCGCAGGTCACGGGCCAGCACCTCCATCGCCGCGACACCGCCGTCTTCGATCGCCTCCACGAATTCCGCGCGCGTGGCGAAGGGGAAATCCTCGCCACCCCACAGGCCAAGCCGCTGGGCATAGGCGAGATTGTGGACCGTGGTGGCGCCGGTGGCGGAGACATAGACGACGCGCGCATTCGGCAAGGCGTGCTGCAACCGGAGCCCGGCGCGACCCTGCTGCGAGGGGGCGACATCGCCCCGTTCTCCCTTGCCGCCACCGGCATTCTGCATCGCGTGGCTCTCGTCGAAAATGATCACTCCGTCGAAATCGGAGCCCAACCATTCGACGATCTGCCGGACACGCGAAACCTTTTCGCCACGGTCGTCGGAGCGCAGCGTGGCATAGGTTGCAAATAGGACGCCTTCCGACAGCACGATGGGCTTGCCCTGCGGGAAGCGCGCCAGCGGTGTGACCAGCAGGCGTTCCATGCCGAGCGCGGACCAGTCGCGCTGTGCGTCCTCGATCAGCTTGTCGGACTTGCTGATCCAGGCCGCCTTGCGCCGGCCCTGGAGCCAATTGTCGAGAATGATGCCGGCGGACTGGCGGCCTTTGCCAGCGCCGGTGCCGTCGCCGAGCATGAAGCCGCGGCGGAAGCGAACGGTGTCAGTCGCGTCAACGGGCGCAGCCTTGACGACATCGAAGGTCTCATCGACCGTCCACCATCCAGCGAGATAGTCGCTGTGCGCCTCGCCCGCATAAATCACGGTCTCAAGCTGGGCGTCGGACAGCAGGCCGAGAATGTTCGTCGGCAGGGTCGGCCGGTAGCTCGGCTTCGGCGGCGCGATACTCGCCATGGCAGCTGACTGAACGAGCTTGGTCGGGTGTGCCTGCGAGCCGGGAATGCGGATCGACTGCAATCCGTATTCTTCATAGATCGCGTCGGTCAGGTGCGCGTCGTCGGAAGGTGCCCAGTCGATCGTGTCATACGCAAGTTCGACACCCTCCGGGTCGCTCGCCGGCACCGTGCGAACGACAGCGGTACGAGCGAGATAGCCGCGCACCGTCTTCGGCGCCGTGGCAACCGGCTGAGTAGAAGCCGCCGGGAGCGTGACAGGCAGACGGGGCGAAATGTCCCGCTCGATCCAGGTAAGCAGTGTCGCCGCGTCGGGGGCGGTACCGGCTGATGCCGGCAGCACGGTCGGGTCGGAGGCGGGCGTCTTGTCGATGACGGTCAGTCTGGTGGGAAACGTCGTGCCGTGCTTGGCGTAGATCGAACCGGCGATCGCAGCGGAAAAGATGACGCTGCCGCGCTCCTGCATGCGCACGAACGCGTCATGCCAGTCCGGCAGGTCCGGCCTGACATTGGCGCCGGTGATCGCCACGAGCCGGCCGCCTGGCGCAAGGCGGTTCAAGGCTGAGGAGATGTGGCGAAATCCGGCATCCGCAACGCGGCCGGCGACATTGGCCATGGCCGAGAACGGCGGGTTCATCAATACGACGGACGGCACGACTGCGCTATCGAGATGATCATCGATCTGCGCGGCGTCGTAGCGCGTGATGGCGAGGGCTGGGAACAAGGAGTTGAGGAGATCGGCGCGGACCTCCGCCAGTTCGTTGAGGATCAGCGAAGCACCGGCCGTTGATGCCAGGATGGCGAGCAGCCCAGTACCAGCCGAAGGTTCCAGCACGATATCGTCCGGCGCGATGGCCGCAGCCGTCACCACGGCAAGGCCGAGCGGGATCGGCGTCGAGAATTGCTGGAGCGCCTGGCTCTCCTCTGAGCGGCGGGTATGGGTCGGCAACAGGCCGGTGATTTTCGACAGCGTGGAAAGCCGTGCCGCCGGGGATGCGGATTTACGGAACAGCGCCTTTCCGTATTTGCGGAGAAACAGAACGGTGGCGACCTCGCAGGCCTCGTAGGCGGCCTTCCAATCCCAGACGCCGGTCGCATCAGAGGCGCCGAACGCGACCTCCATCGCAGCGCGAAGCCGCGATATATCGATACGGTCGCCACGTTCGAGATGGCCGAGCAAATCGTGAGCGGCGGAAAGAATGTTGGGCGCATGAGCAACGGGCGCGGCGGCCACGGGCAACAGGATGGTCATGGGGATATCCTCGGGAGAGCGGGAACGGCAAAGCCCGGCAGGCGCTCTCTCTCGAACCGCCCGGACTCATCCCGTCCCCGCTGCCCTCTCGCTCTCGAAAACTGGCATAAAAAAGCGCCCGGCCTGAAGGCAGGGCGCTGTGTAGAATTGAAACCGGGGCCATCGGCGATCTCATCGCCGGATCATTGAGCTTCCCCGCGCGGCTCAGGGCGCACGAAAACCGCCGCATCGCTGGGGTCTGGCGGCAGATAGGCGTCATAGGGATTCCATCGGCGAGATGGCCGAAGGGAGTGAAGATGTAGTCGCCGCTGTCGCAACCCACGGCGCAGCGCTTCACGGATTGGATAAGCCGCTCGGGTTCGCCGGTGATATCATCGCGCATCCAGAGCTTCGTGCCTTCATGCTCTGGCTCGATCGAGAGCAGGTAGCCCTCGGGAGGAGGCTCCTCGGATGCGCCTTCTGTGGAAAGCGTGTTGTAGAGGTCGAGCGCACGGGCGGCATTTTGGGGTGTGCCGACATCGAGCGCGCACGAGAAATGGGGGAAGTATTCGGCCATGACAGGCTCCTGAAACGAGAAAGCTCGGCGCGAGGCTAGGCTGGGAGGGGACTGAAGGAGTGCGCGGGGCGGCCGATCCGCCCCGCGCCAAGATGCTATTCGGCTGCGATGATGGCCGCCGGTTCGTCGTCTTCGGCCTCGGCCAGGTCATCGTCCTCGCCTTCATCGGCGAGGAATGCCGGCAGCTCCTCGTCGCCACTCTCCGGTACGGCGGGCTGCGCGTCGGCGGGAGCGGTGTCATCCGACATGCGCAGCGGCTCGGGCAACCAGCCGGTGTCGGCCAGCAGGCGTTCGGCCTCCTTGGCCATGTCGCCCTTCTTCATGTGGTCGATGAGCTGGGCGGCCCGTTCGCCGGCGCCCTCACGGACAGCCTCCAGAATCCGAGGTTTGGTCACGCGGCCGAGATAGTTGCCAACTGTGGGCTTCCAGCCCGCAGCCACCATGTTCATCCCGGTCTCGCGCGCGAGACGATCGGCCTGTGCCATGCGCACGTCGAGACCGTGCTGACTGACGCCCGAGCCGGAATATGGGTTCGGACGTTCGAACAGCGCATTGACGCCGTAGCTGACGCAAAGGGCCAGCAGCTCCATGCGCGTGCCGTCATCGAGGTTGCTCAGCCAGTCCCAGAGAGCTTGATCGTCGGCGGGAACGTGATCCCCCCAGCGTTCGTGGCGATCGTTCACTGCCTGGGCGGAATGGCTGTCCTTCAGCTCCTCGGACTGGGCCGAGAAGAAGATGTGGCGAACATTCGCTTCGAGGCAACCGGTCGGGTTGGTGTGGACGAACGTGTCGCTGAGGAGCCTGTGCAGCAACATCGTCATCGCGACGTGGGGATTTTCCGCCAACGCATTGCGCAGGGCGAGTGTGCGATGGGCGGTCAGCTCGATGACGAGGCGTTCGGGCAGTGGCTTGATGCCGTCATCTTCGTCCTCGTCTTCGGTCTGGACCGGCTGGCCGCCGATCGTGATGACCGCGCGCTGCATGGTCGGCGTGCGGATTTCGCCGGTGTCAGGGTCGACCTCTTCGTCCCGCGTATCGCCATCCACGATCTCGACCGGCCGCTCATCTTCGGGGCGGACGTAGCCGCGATCGATGGAAAGCGAACCGTCGGCATCGATGCTGACGAACACGCCGGCGATGGCGACCTCGTCCGGGTCGTAGCGGACAGGACGATTGTCGAGGGCTTCGATGGCCGCTTCGATCTCACCCAGTCGGGCATCGACTTCGTCCGGAAGCTCATCCGCGTCCTCATACTCGGCAACCAGGCGGTCGAGCTCGTCCTGCAGCGCATCGCGCGTCGCCTGCTCCTCCGCGGTGATGTCGATCGGAACGCCTTCGATCTCGCGGAGACCATGCGTGACGCCGTAGGGAATGCTGACGGCGGCTTCGACCCATTGCCAGCCGTGGCTCGCGATCTCGTCGGCGATCGCCGTCAGCTTTTCGGAGACGAGGCGATCGAGAAGACCGACGTCTTGGAGCCAGCCGCCATCGTCGGACTCGAACAGGTCGCGCAGAACCGTGCCGCCCGCTGCCTCATAGGCGCCGATGCCGACGAAGACGGCGCGCTTGTCAGAGGCGCGGACCGTGGTCTCGGTCAGCATGCGCCGAATCTGAAACGGCTCTTTCTGCCAGCTATTGCGGAGGGTCTCCCAGACCTGCTCCTGACGAGCATGGTCATGCGACACGCTGAAGGCCATGAGCTGTTCGAGTGTCATGCCGTCTTCGGCATAGACATCGAGCAGAGTCGGCGAGACCGACACGAGGCGCAGGCGCTGCTTCACGACGTTGACGCCGACGAAGAAGGCGGCGGCGATGGCCTCCTCGGTCATGCCCTTGTCGCGCATGGCCTGGAAGGCGCGGAACTGGTCGAGCGGATGAAGCGGTGCGCGCTCGATGTTCTCGGCGAGCGAAACCTCGTCGACGAGGATGCCGGCGTTCGCGGCCGATACGACGCAGGGGACCGGGGTGGTCTTGTTGAGCCGCTTTTGCTTGGCGAGCATTTCCAGCGCGCGGTAGCGGCGGCCGCCGGCGGGCACCTCGAACATGCCGGTCTCCTGGCCATCGCCATCGAGAACGGGCCGCACATGGAGGCTCTGGATCAGGCCGCGACGGGCGATTGACTCGGCGAGTTCGTCGATCGAGACGCCGGCCTTCACGCGCCGGACATTCGACTGGCTCAGCACCAGCTTGTTGAAGGGAATGTCGCGCGAGGACGACAGGGTGATCTTCTGAACGGCGGTTGCCATGTTCCTTACTCCGCGACGGGCGCCGAGAGCCTCTCTCTCGAACCCAACCCGTCACGAAGCGAAGCGCCGCCCTCTCACTCTCGGAGGGCAGCGCAACGGATGCGGGGAAACGGAAAAGCACGGAGACGCAAGGCCGGAGACCCGGAAAGCGCGCCTCCGGCTTCACGAGGATCAGACGACGCGGTCGAGCAGTTTCTTGGCCTTGCCCTCCAATTCGAGCCGCGCATCCTGGTTGGTCTTTTCGCGGGCGACGGCGGTGATGCCTGCCACGAAGTCGAAGATTGACTCCGGCGGTCGACCTTCCTCGACCAGGACGGTCTCGATGATCTTGCTGGTTTCGACCTTCGAGAATCCGCGCTTGCGCAAGAAGTCGGTTCGGTCCTCGTCTGTCTTGGCAACGATCCGCTCGCGGGCAGCCTTGATGCCATTGATGAACGGCATGGGCGAAGAATTTGCGAAATTCAGCAGCGCCGGCTCAGCTTCGTGGGCGAAACGGGACGCCGCGTACTTGCTATGACGGATGGTGATTTCCTCGAAATCTTCCACGCCCCACAAATTGCGATTCTGGCAGACTGCGCGGAGGTAGAAGCTCGCCATGCCGAGCGTCTTCGCGCCGACTTCGGAATTCCAGCAATAAAAGCCGCGGAAATAGAGGTCGGGCGAGCCATCAGGGAGCCGACCGGCCTCAATGGGGTTGAGATCGTCGACGAGGAAGAGGAACACATCGCGGTCGGACGCATAGAGCGTCGTCGTGTCCTTGGTGATGTCGACGCGGGGATTGTAGACGCCCGTCGACCAATCGAGTACGCCGGGCACCTTCCATCTCGTATCGCCCGTGCCGTTGCCGGCGATCCGCTGCACCGCCTCGACCAACTCATGGTCGTAGATCCGGCCATAGTCGGGGCCGGTCACGGCGCGCAGCTCGATGCGGCCGTTATCGGTTTCGAGCGCCTTGATCTGCTCGGCGACTTATCTGAACAGTCAAGCTGTCTCAGCGGACTTTCATCAGCCGAAACCAGCCGATCTGGCGGCGTTGCGCGGTTTTAGAACGGGTGAGACACTCGGGAGTATCTGGAGGGCTGCTCTTCGCATTGCGGTTCGTGGTTTTTACGACTGCTCAGCGAACCGAATGCGACTGGTGAAGGGATTTCTTTCGTGCAGACTGCTCCGCGGCCGTACCGGTCGACCACCTCACTTACGCTCAAAGCATCTCGCCGATATCTGACGCGCCGCTGGGATATGCGAACATGGTGGTCTTCAACTGCTCTGCCGTCAGCCCTTGCCTGATCGCCAGTGCAAAGATGTTGATCACTTCGTCAGCGTGCGGACCGACAAGATGGGCGCCGAGGATGCGGTCAGTGTCCGCGTCGACCAACGTTTTGAAGCCATACACCGTCTCGGCCTGCTGGCGTGCGGTGAACCAGCCGTCCACGCGCTCGGTCTTTACGCGAACGTTCAGGCCTTTCTCACGCGCCTTGGCTTCGCTCATGCCGACGGCCGCGATCGGCGGGATGGTGAAGGCGACACTCGGAACGCCTGTGTATTCAGGCCTGACCGTGTTGCCGTTGAGCAGGTTCGCCGAGACTACCTTCGCGTCATGGCTTGATACCGGAGTGAGCGGCGGTCCTAGGCCGGCGGCATCACCTGCTGCGTAGACCGCGGGGTTGGAGACGCTTTGCAAAAATCCGTTCAACGCCAGCCGCCCGTTATGGTGCTTTACGCTCCCGGCATCGAGATCGAGCGTCGCGAGCGCCGGCGCCCGACCCGCGGCATGGACGACCAGATCTGCGTCCATATCGAGTTCGCCGTCAGGACAGTCCGCCCGGACGCGATAGCCGTCTGATACCTTCTCAATGGCGGTCACCCCTGCCTGTGTGCGGACATTGATGCCGCGCTCGCTGAACTTGTCCATCAGCCAGCCGACGAGATCGGGGTCGAATTGCTTGAGCATTCGCTTCCCGTGCTGAAGAATTGTGACCTGTGCTCCGGCGCGCGCCGCGATGTGCGAAAACTCGGCCGCGATATAACCGCCGCCGACAAGGACGATGCGTTCAGGCAGGCTCTCCAGTTCCAGGAAGCCTTCATTGGTGATCAGGTGCTGCTCGCCCGGAATGCCGAGCGGCACGGCCTCGGCGCCGGCGGCGATCACGATACGGTCCGCCTCGATCCTCTCTCCTCCGAACTCGAGCGCATTCGGGCCGATAAAGCGAACGTGACCGTGGAAGGCGTGAATCCCTTTGTCGGCAAAGGCTTTCTCACGCTTCTGCGGTACCGGATCGGTGAAGCTGCGCTTGAAGGCCATCAGTCCCGTCCAATCGAGCGTCGCGTCCCCTTCGATTCCACGTCCGCTCATGCGCCAGGCGTGATCAGCCGCCTCGGCGCCGCCGACCATCATCTTCTTCGGATCGCAACCGCGCAAGGCGCAGGTGCCCCCGAAGGGCCGGAAGTCCGCGACGGCGACGCTCCAGCCAGCCGCACGAACCCTGTGTGCTGTTACGATCGCAGCCGTTCCCGTGCCGATGATCGCAAGGTCATATCTCTTCGCCACTAGATCTCCTCCAACATTGTCACGTTCGACATCCGAGCCTTCACGGCTCAGCCGGCGCAGCATGAGAGCTTCGCCACGTCCTTGTCGAAGGCAAGAGCCGCGAGCTTCAGGCCCTCAACGGTGGTGAGATACGGAAAGAGCGTATCCGCGAGGTCGTCGACGGTGAGGCCGTGCCGGATTGCCAGGGCCGCCGTCTGGATGCTGTCGGCTCCCTCCGGTGCGAGGATATGCGCCCCGAGCAGCCGGCCGCTGCCAGCGTCGGCGACGAGCTTGATGAGCCCGCGTGTGTCTCGGGCGGCAATCGCGCGCGGCACCTGGTCGAGACCGATCGTGGAGACACGGACGGCGTGGCCGGCGGTCCGCGCAGCCGCCTCTGTCAGCCCGACGCTCGCCACCTGCGGATCGGTGAAGACGATGGCCGGCATGACACTGTTGTCGTAGCGCAGGCTGTCGCCGTTGAGGGCGTTCTTCGCCGCGAGCTTGGCACCGTAGGCGGCCATGTAGACGAACTGATCGTGACCGGTGACGTCGCCGGCAGCGTACACGCCCGATCTTGTCGTGCGCATGCGGTCATCGACGAAGATGCCGCCCTTCGGCGAGAGAGCGATCCCATGCTCGGCGAGCCCGAGACCTTCGATATTGGGCGCGCGGCCCGTCGCCACGAGCACCTGATCGGCGTCGATCGTGACGTCCTTGCCGTCGCGATGGACAGTGAGTGCAACACCGTCCGCGGTCTTGCGGATCGTCCGGTACGTGATGCCGGAAATCACCGCGATGCTCTCGTCCATGAAATACCCCGTCAGCGCCGTGCCGATCTCGGGTTCGGCCTCCGGAAGGAGACGCGAGCGGCACACCAGCGTCACCTCGACGCCGGCGCGGGCGAACATCTGGGCGAGTTCGGCCCCGATATAGCCGCCGCCGATCACGAGCAGAGATCGGGGCAGCGCCTCGAGATCAAGCGCCGTCGTGCTCGTCAGGTATGGCACGGTCTCGATGCCGGGGATGACAGGGACGGCCGGTCGCGCGCCGGTCGCGATGATGATCTTGCCGGCTGAGACAAACGTGCCGTCCACCTGGACGCCGCCGTCCACGATGCGCGCCGGCCCTTCGCGATAGGCGATGCCGTTGTAAGCCGGGAGCAGGTCGGCGTACTTGGCCTGACGTAGCTCCGAAACCAGCGCGTCCTTCTGACGGACGGTTCCGCCCCAGTCGGTCAGTTCGGCCTCGGCCGTGATGCCGGCGAAACGTGCCGCGGCTCGGGCATTGTGGAGCGTCTCGGCGGCGCGGATCAGCGTCTTCGACGGCACGCAACCGATATTGACGCAGGTGCCGCCGATGGTGCCGCTGCCGATGAGGGCCACCTGGGCGCCCTGATCGGCTGCCGTGATCGCGGCCGAGAAGCCGGCCGAGCCGGCGCCGATGATGGCAAGGTCGTAGGAACCATTGTTGCGGCCATTCGTGCCAAGGCGCCGATGCGTCACGGGCCTGTCCGGCGATGCCGTATCGCCCGACGATTGAGGCTCACCTTGTGTCTCGGCCGCGTTGTTGCCGTGGCCGGCGATTGTGCCGATTCCGGCAAGGCTGGGCCCGAAGATCGCCCGACCTGCTTCGAGAGCTTCCTCGATCGACAGCCGGAATCCCGGCTCGTCTGCAGGACGCTGCCGGCGCCACGCGGCGAGGTGATCGTCGGAACAGAAGAAGGATGTTGCAGTGCACAGCGAGTTCGCAGCGCATCCGCCTTCGTAATGGACGCTGAGCCATACGACGGCCGTCGTCGGCTCAACGTCGGCCAGAGCCCGGCCCCGTTCCTGCGTGGTGATCCGGACCGGCGCGCCGCAGTGGCGGCAGCGCGAGACGATCGAGATGTCTTGGTCGGTCATAGCGCCGATGCCGAGCGCGTCGACCGCGCACATCGCAGTAAGAGTGCGTCCGTCCAGTGTGACCCGGTGGCCGGTGTCGCGGTCGGTGAAGGGATACGCGCCGACAATCATGTCGCCATCGAGTACGACGAGGTCGCGACGGCGGAGCTCTTCGAGCAGCGCACGGACGGCTTCCTCGCTCAGCCCCGCACGCTTGGCAAGCGCGCTTGGGGTCGGGGCTCGCCCGTGTTCGGCGTAGAGCTGTAGCAACGCAACGCGCACGCGATCCGTGGCCGCCTCGTAGCCGCTCCAGCGGTTGAGCACATGGTCGGAGCCGACCATGGCCAGCAGGGCCTCCTTCACCACGGGTGACGAAACCACCGACCAGTCCGGAAACGTCACACCCGGCCGCACGGCCAAGCTCGGCACCGTTGCGGATGTAGAAACCGTCGCCTTGTCGCGGGACGCGGAGGATGTGCAGCAATCGTTCATGGCTTCAGGCCTTCATTCAGAATCTTCGTGTTGGAACAGACGACCTTTGCACGGCGATGATGGATGCCGCAGGCGACAAGCCCGAGGCCCGCGGCGATCAGGGAAAGCACGACCAGACCCGAACCCGTCAACCACGCGCCGAGGCCGGCCAGCGGCGGGGGCACGGCAAGGAGTGGCGCCGCGCAGCAGATCGCAACGACAATGGCGCCTGCGGCGCCGGTGCGGATCAGGGCGCGGTCATGCATGTCAACTGCCTTGCTCCTGCGTCGGGCGGGCCGGATAGCCGGCATTCATGCTGGCGGCCGCGATGGCATCCGGGGTCGTCTGCGCGTCGTCGAAGGTCACGGTCGCGGTCTTGGCTTCGAACGAGACGGCCACCGTCGAGACCCCGGGGACCGCCGCCATCGAGGTCTTCACGATGTAGGGGCAGGAGGCGCAGGTCATGTTGTCGATGGCGAAGGTGACTGTGCGTTCGGTAGCGAACACGGCAGGCGCGGTCATCACCGACATGATCAAAGCAAGAGCACTCAAACTCTTCTTCATGGGACGGGTCTCCTCTTGGTGTCAGGCGGAAAGCAGCAGCGGGGCGACGTAGTCGAATGCGAAGGCGGCCGCGACGAGCACCGTCGCAAACCAGAGCGCGATCTGGACAATGCGGCTGGGGATCGGGCGCGCGCAGGCAGCATCCTCGGCGCAGGCCCGCCTCGGCTTCCAGTAGACGAGATAGAAGCCGTAGCCGAGAACGCCCGTCGTCCCGGCGACGAAGAGCGGCTTGTAGGGCGCGAGCGCCGTCAGATTGCCGATCCAGGCGCCACCAATGCCTAGGCTAAACAGGATGAGCGGGACGATGCAGCACGAGGAGGCGGCAAGCGCGCCGAGAATGCCGCCGACGGCGACCAGGCGCTGCCGTCCGACTTCGGCTCGGTCCGACGCGAGCACGTCGGTCGTGGCGGACGTCATGCCCGCCGTGCTGGGTCGCGATATATCCATGTCCGATCTCGCTTTCCTTGCCGAAATCCTCATTGCGCAGTACCATGCGGTCTGTAGCAACTACAGGGTCAAGAGGGATTTTTGCGATGCGCGATCACGCTGGCGTGAAGGGCCTGCAGCGGGCTGAGCTCGCCCGGCGGACGGGCAGCAATCTGGAGACTGTGCGCTACTACGAGAAGGTCGGGCTCCTGCCCGAGCCACCGCGCACGGCGGCCGGCTACCGCAGCTACGACACGACGCACGAGCGGCGCCTTCGCTTTGTGCTGCGGGCACGCGAGCTCGGCTTCTCACTCGACGAAATCCGCGAGCTGTTGCGCCTGGTCGACGAACGCGACCAGCCCTGCGCCGAGGCAAGCGCGGTCGCCGCCGCGCATCTCGACGATGTGCGGGCGAAGATCGCTGACCTGAAGCGCATGGAGCGGGTGCTCAAGGACGTCGTCGCGCAATGCGCCGACGGCACGCGGCCGGAATGTCCGCTGATTGAGGCGCTGTTCCGGGAGCGAACTGTCAACTGATCGGGTCGAGGAGCGCCTATGCGGCGCCCCTGACGTCGTTCCGGCAAGCGTTGCCCTGCTGGGCGTGCAGCCAGTCGGCGATCTGCTGCGCCTTGGCTGCGGCGGTGAAGATCGCGCGCTTGTCGGAGCGAAGCACCTCGAGCCAGGAGGCGATATAGCTGGCGTGGTCGGGCCGCGGCTCGACGCTGAGATGGAGGTCGGCGCAGATCATGGCGCTCAGGAGCTCGACCGTGCATTCCTCCATAGCATAGGCGGCCGAGCCGAACCGTCCGGAGAGATCACGGTCGAGGCGATGCCTGGCGCCGGAGGCGTGCCCGCATTCGTGGAGCAGCACGGCGTAATAGGCTGCGGCATCGCGGAAGCAGGCGAAGTCGGGCATCTGCACGTGGTCGGTGGATGGGCGGTAACAGGCCTGCGATCCGCCGTGGCGGATGTCGATGCCGAGCGCTGCGCAGAACCGTTCGGCCCGCTCGATGCGCTCGGCCTCGGGTAGCACCGGTATCTCGGGCGGCGTGTAGCCGTCGACCTGCGCGCAGTTGAAGACCGTGTAGCCGCGGGCGAACATGCGCCGGGCGGGCTCGTCGCGATCCTCGTCGCCGTCCTGTACGTCTGCCTTGCCGTGGCGATCGACGGTCTTCCAGAACACGACGAGGTGCCCGCGCTCGCCCTTGCGGACCTGGGCGCCGAGCGCCTGCCACTGGCGATAGGTGCCCCAGATGCCGGCGGGAAAGCCGGCGGCGTGCGCGGCGGCCCAGAGTGCGATGACGTTGACGCCACGATAGGCCTTGCGCGAGGCGACGTTGACGGGCGTAGTGATGGCCGATCCGTCGTGGTGCCAGGGCATCCGGTACTGGTCGGCGCCGGCCTCGATGGCGGCGATGATCTGGCTGGTGACACGCTCGTAGATGTCGTTCCGGGGCTGGGGTGTGCGATCGGTGGTCATGGCTGCCTCCTGTGTTCGCCCTCTCCGTCGAGGGCGAGGCGGCAGGGGCAGACGCGGGAAGCCGGGCCGTCACACCCTGTTCTCGGTGCTGGTGCGGAACAGGGTTGATGGGCCGGCAGCGTCTGCCACAACCCGAGCCCTGCCTCGACGGGCGAGCACGGGAGGCAGCCATGACCGGCGAGCGGCGCCTGGACCGGTCAGGATGAAGCGCGGCTGTCAGCCGGTGCCGTCCAGAGGCGGACGCCGCAACGGGACGACCCTGGCGTCCACGGATCGAGACAGCTCCGCTCGCAGACCTTCGATGACGGCATCTCGCTCGGCGAGCTGCAACGTCAGCATCTGGATGTGCTGCGCGAGCGTCCGGGTGAGCGCCCGCAGCTCCGCCATCTCGGCACCACGCACGGCGCGTAGTTCCGCTTCCAGAGCATGGATGCGTTCCTTGAGGGCCCTGGGCGACGATCGCCGCAGGCGGGCTTCGGCCGCGCGGAGCTCGGCGAGAAGATCGCCGGCCCGGTTCGCCGTCGCTCGGCTGACGCCGGCCTCGCGCGCCAGGTTGGCGACGGTCAGCGCCCCGTCGGTGCGTTCAGGGCGGCCGTCGAGCAACCGCTTCATGGCAGCCCTTAGCGCCGCTTGGCTCTTCGGCCCGAGCGCGGTCATGCGTCACCGTCCATGAGAGGCGCGATCAGCCGGCACTTGCGCTCGTTGTCCCGCAGGATCGCCGTGCGCTGCAGCGGCGATAGACGCCGGTCGGCCAGAAGCGCTTCGCCCTCGACGATCGAGGCCTGCCACGGTTCGCGGTGCCGGGCGGTCAGGCAGGCGTTCGGGCACCGGTCGGGGCTGCAGCGCGATAGGGCCGGCGCCGTCCGCTCGGCATCTGGCGCGCCGGTGAGGCAGAGCGCGGTCGCTGCATCGAACAGGCAGTCGTTGAGGAAACCGACATGCAGGGTCCGCCCGAGATGGGCAACCATGGTGCGCAGCCGCTTGCGGTCCAAGATCCGGCCGGGAAGATCGCCAAGTTCCTCCTGCACGCGGCCGAACTCGCGTCGCAGTCGCGCAGCACCCGGTCCCGCCGGGCCTTCACGGCGAAGATAGGCCTCGTAATGGGCGACAATGTCGTCGAGCTGGCCGAGTGCACGTTCGCGCTCGATCGCCAAGCGGAAGTCGGCCTGCGCCGATCCGGCATAGCCTTCGAACATGGCGACCGAGGCGTGCTTGTACTGGATCTTGCCGGCGACCGTGCCGAACGGCCGGTTGGCGATGTACCAGGCGATCGTGCGTCGGAGCTGCCGGGTCGTAAACTTCCAAGGCTCGTCGCCGATGCGCGGAATCGCCGGCGCGGCCTCCGAGCGCGTGTCGAGGCCCTCGCGGAAAAGGTTGAGTGTCGGCGTTGCACCCATCCCGAGATGATCGTTGCTCCAGGGCCAGTCCTTCAGCGCCACCCACAAGGATGACAGTTCCTTCTCTCGGCGATTGCGTGCCGAGAGAACCTCCATCACCGCGACGGCGCGAGCGACGGGCTCGATCGTGATCCAGTCGGCCGTGACGCCGCGCGCGCCATGGCGCTTGTACACCGTGCTGCGCAGCCGGTACCGCTCGACCAGGCCGTCGGCGCTGCGCACCGGCGACACGCAACCCGGCTGCATCGCCTGCACCTCGCTGTCGCGCATGCCGGTGAGGTAGGCGCAGACGAGATAGCAGGCGCCCTGCAACATCCGTTCTTCGCGGGCGAGGCTGAGGCCGTCGAAGCGCTCGCGCCATGGCAGTCCGGTGTCCGGATCGATCGAGATCGGCGTATCGAGCCCGCCGATCTCGGTTCCGAGCTCGGCGGCTGCCTTCTCGATCAGTCGTGCAGTCGGCTCGGACTGGCTGATGCGGCCGCTCTGCGGAGCGCCGGCGTGAAGGCGCATCAGATGGAGATTGTAGGGCGGGGTCTCTTCGCCGGTGAGCGGGTCGATGCGGCGGGCCACATTGGGCGCGTGCTCCCAGATCGGCACGCCTCGGCCCATGGCCCGGCGCACGTCGAGCCACTTGGCCACGCGGGCGCGATAGTTCTTGGCCACGGCCCGTCCGGCCCGCGCGTCCCGCGCCATCAATCGGGCGCAGCGGGCTTCGAGAGCGTCAAGCTCGGCCCGCGCCGCGAGGATATCGGGCGCATAGACCTCGACATACTTGAGCGCCCAGCGCAGCATGGCGCCGATGACCGGCTCGGGAATGCGCGGCGTGGCGTTCTCGGCGGGCGCTGGCGGCCGGCCGGCAACGCGGTGCGCCGCACGTCCACGCCACGGCAGGAAACCGATGCCGCCGCCGGTTAGCCATGGCGCCAGGTGATGCAGGTCGATCGGCACCTCGACATACTTCACCGTCTCGTGAGGCGTTCGCCGTCCGCCGTCACGGGCATACGCCAGATAGGCGTCGAGCAGCGCCTGATCGATCCGGCTGAGATGGACGGCGCCAGTCCTTGCGCGGAGGAACGCGGCGAAATGCTGGATGTAGCGCAGCAGGCGGATCGCCGAGGTCGCGCCGCAGGGCGCCCGATATCCCGGCACATGGATGCGCAGGCGGGCGATCACGTACTCCTTCGCCAGCCGCCGCGTGACGGGATCGGCGATGCGGGCGAGGTTCAGCCGGTAATTGCTGTAGCGGGCGTTCACCCGGAAAATGGCGGCGCCCAGGTCCCAAAGATCGTCACCGAAGCGCGGAAGTCGCGTGCGGTCGGCATCGTCCCTGACCGCCACGCCGGCAAGCACGGGCTCGTCGTTGCCATAAATGGCCGAAGGCAGCGACGCGTGCTGCGGCAGCTTGATCGGTGCCGGCATCATGGCGCTCTCGCTTCGGGCGGCAGGTAGAGGAGCGCGGGGTCCGATGACCCAATCCGACGGGCTTCCTCGATCTCGGCGTCGGCGAACCGGGGCAGAATCTGTTCGGCGATGCGTCCGTGAACCCGGCCGAACTTGGCGATCCAGTCGGCTTCGCTCAGCACCTGCCGCTGCGCCCGGATGAAGTTGAGGAAGGCCAGGAGCGCGGGCACCTTGCGGGCGGTGACCACGGCATTGCTGCATTCGAGACACCCCCAGAAGGGGGACGGACAGGCCTCTCCCTCCGAGCCGAACGGGCTGTTGTAGAAGCCGCCGCAACTGGCGAGCCAGACGTCCTGCTCGCCGCCGAACAGCGCCTTGACCGCGGCGGCGCCGACAACGGGAAGGCCGGTCGCCTTGTCGGGATCGGTCTGGACGGCCGCTTCCTCCTCCGACGACAGGACACAGGGGGGGGAACGCGGCGTCGAGCGCATCGGTCATGGCGTCGGCAATTGTCGCCTCGTGCAGATGACGAAGCGCGGGAATGTCGGCGTAGTGGTCGGCCGCGACCGCGACAGTGTGGCCGACGGCGAAGCGGTCGAGCTGGCCGCCCGTGCGCCGGTACCATGCCGCCTTATGCGTCTTGCGCAGGCGCGTCAGATTGAGGCGAAGGCGTTGGCCCCGCTCATCAAGGATGCCGTGCCGGCGCGTCCATGAGGCCGCGAGCTCCTTCATGCTGAGCACCCGAGGGGTCAGGCGGCCCCAGGCACAGTGCGCCCAGAGCGTGTCGGCGCCGAGCCGGCTTCTCGCCGGACCGGTCCACTGCAGCGCCTTGCGGATCAAGCCGCCCGGCGTCGAGGAACCGCCGTCGCGCACACGCAGCCGCTTCCACTCGGCGCCGCGCGCCCGACGCTTGCAATACTCGATCTCGACATAGCCGCCCGCCGGGTTCTTCAGGCAGTCCGCTCGCAAGCCCTTGATCGCTTCGATCTCCATGCCGGTGTCGAGCGAGATAAGCACGATGAGCGGCACGAGATCGGCGGCGATGAGATGCCGGCGGCCATGCAGATCGTGGATCAGGCGATCGTTCGGCAGGCCACTCTCGCGGCGGAGCGTGTAGAGTCGCTTGAAGAGAGGGTGCCTGTGCCCGATGACGCCTTCCGCGTCGATCACTTCCATTACCTGTTTGTGGGTTGCTGCCAGCGCCTTGCTCCGATCGGAATCCTCGACCGCCGGAATACGATCGGCCTCGCCCAAGCGGCGGATGATGGCGGCGAGATCGGTGCGCGCCGCCTTCCGCAATGCCGCGGCGACATCATCGCCATAGGCATCGCGCGGCCTGGCGCGCACGCCGGGCCGATCGCTCGTGTACATCAGCCGGCGTGAGGCATCGGGCGGCAGGTGGCTGGGCTCCGCGGCCTCGGCAAGCCGCAGCAGGTTGAGCACCTTGCTCATGCGGTGCAGGCGGTGATTGGGATGCAGGCCGCTCCCCTCCATCCAGGAATCGAAGCCGTCGATGCAGACGGCACTGACGTCGGAGAGACGGGCGACGTGCGATCCGGCGGAATCGAGATAGCGCCAAAATGTCTTGAGCGCATTGGCATAGGCGTAGGCCGTCGAGATCGAGCCGGCCGGACCACCGACCTGGCAGGCGCGCCAGAGCGCGCCGGCAAAGGTCCGCGCCAATGCCTTGCGGCCGGCGAGCATCGTCAGGTCGATCGTCTTGCTGCGATCCGCCAGCGTGACGGTAAAGCGCAGCGATGCGATCGCAGCGGCGGCCTCGCCCTCGGGATCGGGCAGCGCCTCGGGAAAGAGGGCGCGGCGACCCGGCCGCCGCACCGATGGAGCCGCCGCGGCGGTCATGCCGCGCCGCCAGCCGTGTCTTCGGCCCAGCGATCCGCGGCGGCCTCGACCAGCTCCTGCGCCTCGGCGAGGCTGTCGAGATAGATGTAGGTGCTGGTGATACTCGCATGCCCCAGCAGGTGCTGGAGCTTCTGCAGAGGATCGCCGAGAATCCGCCGATAGGCTGCGCCGTGCTGGTCCTGCGGATCGAACACGGATCCGATCTGCTCGCGGATCAGCATGGAGAGCATGTTGACGGCGAAGGTGTGCCGCAGCGTGTGTGGCGTCACCTCGACCTCGATGCCGAAACGGCGGCAGCGGGTGCAGGCCCGCCGAAAGGCAGCTTCCCAAGTCGCCGAGGGCACGGGCTTGCCGCCTTCAGTCAGCCAGAGCAAGGCATGCTGCGCCTGGCCGGGCGTGCCGACCAGCACGCGGCGGCGTTCGCCCAGCGTCAGACGGTCGAGCCGGACACGCTTGCCCGCCGCGTCTGTTGCCTTCCCGTCCTCCAGCATCAGCCAGAGCGGATCGGACACCGAAGGCTCTGAGCGCGCGGCAGAGACCGTGCGCTCGAGATCGACATAGTCGCCGATCAATCTCAGTACCCGGCGGGGAACGCGGATGCGCCGTGGTCGTCCGCCCTTGGCGATCGGACCGGGGAGATCGAACGGCACCGAGCGCGATTCGGGATCGGTCAGGCGCGGCAGCTCACTCAGCAGCAGACTGCCGGCCTCTGTCAGCCGCAGGCCGGTCGTGACGAGAAGCTCGGCAAACAACGCATTGCGCTCGCCGTTGCGGCCGCGCCACGTCGCGTCCTCCGAGCCGTCGGGAAGCCGGCCGCGCAATCCCACCTCGCGGAACAGCAGGTAGCGGCCAAGATCGATGTAACGGGTATCGTGGCGCCGCGCGGCGCGCTCGCGGGCACGGTTCGTCGTCACAGCGAGCACTGCGCGGCTACCGCCGGCCCTGCGAAGGGTGGCGCCGTAGCTGAAGGGCGAGATCGCAATGATTCCTTCCTCGACAGCCCAGCGATAGAGCTTGTCGAGCGCGGCAACGCTCCGGTTCCAGCTCGCAGCCGAGATGCGGTAGGGAGCTGCCGACAGCCGACGCGCCCGGTGAAAGGCCAGGACATCGTCGCGGCCGGCCTGCCAGACCGTCTTGCCGCCGCGCCGTTCGACAAGAAAGCGCGCCCAGACGAGAATGTCGCGGGCGTAGGAGCGCCACGTGTTCGGCGATCGCGCTCCCATAGCAGGACAGGCACGAAAGAACCGGTTGAGAGCGAGATCGTAGCTGCCGTCATCCATCAGGATGAACGGCATGCCGTGAATCAGCCCGGTGCGCTCGACCGCGTCGAGCGCACCGGGCGCGAGGCTCACTGCAAGGTCATCAAGGAAAAGCGGACGCGAAATAGTGTCAAGATCGGTAAAATACAAATGCACGCACGATACCCAAGCGGAGCGCCTTCGGCGCAACTTCATTGTTTAGAATGCGAGGGGTTCCCCTCGCGCTCTCCCGCTCGCCGCGTGGCAGGGGTGCAGGACTTAGCCTGCACCCCATGAACAGCTTGTCGTGCCGCCGCCGCGTCAAGCGTTGTCCTCGCTACGCTGCGGGAACGCTTGACCCGGACGTCTGAAGAGCTTCACCGGAGCCGTGGTGAGGCGCCTCCAATGCATGATTCTGAGACAGGATCACAGAGTCAGGATAAGGCCCGATGCGAGGTCAGGCCGTACTGCAGATTGATGCCCGCCAGCGCGGCCGGGAGCTGGCGCAGATAAGCGGCGGGGGCTCCGACCTGGCTGGCGAGTTGACCGAAGCTCCAGTGCGTCGGCGCGACCGGCGTGTCCGAGCCAGGCAGGATGAGGGACAATCGCTCCGGATCAGACCGGCTCGCCTCGACATGGATGAGCGCGGTTTCCACCACGCGCGTCCGGCTGCGCTCCGACCGGCTCCGCACCGAATCCGCCAGCTCCGACAGGGAGAGATAGCGCTCGTCATCGGGACGCGAGAACCATTCAGACGACACGCGGCCGATCCGCTCGCCGCGGCTGACATCCACGTTGTATCCGCCGCGCATGTCGGGGCGGGCCTCAAGAACCTGCATGTTCATGGGATCAAACTCCATGACGGGCGCCGAGAGCCTCTCTCTCGACACTCAACCCGTCACGGACCTTTGATCCTCACTCTCACTCTCGGGCGGCGTTGCGGGGAACCCGCGGTCTTCGCACATGATCTGACCGCACAGGTCCTATTACGACGTGTGCAAGAATATCCTCATTTTCCCCCAGCATGCCAGATTGCGTCCGGCCGAGTTCCCCGACCGGGTCGATTATGCAAATCCGTTCGTCAATTTCGGACCTGTGATCCGCAGATAAGAGTGAATTGGCAAAGCCAGGCTTCATTCCCGGCCACGTCGCGCGTGCGCCATGCTGCGAGGCAGTCCGAGCGCATATCCGTTTATCCAAAACCGGCTTAAAAACCGGCTTAATTTCGAAAACTAAGCCGGCGCGGTAAGGCACGAAACGCCAGAAATGACAGCAATTTCAACTAGATATAATGGCGCGCCCGAAGAGATTCGAACTCCTGACCCCCAGATTCGTAGTCTGGTGCTCTATCCAGCTGAGCTACGGGCGCGCGACGGACCCTTGAATGGGCCGCACCGGACAGCAATTCAAGCGGCCCGGCAACCGTGCGCGGTTACCTAGCGATTGATGCGTCGAAAAGCAAGCCGATCGAAAGAAAACTTGCCGCCCGCTCCGCGCAGCGCGTCAACGCCCCGAACCTGCGCCTCTCCCGCCGCGCGGAACCCCTTCAGATGCGCGCCTTCGCGCGCCGTCCGCTTATGCAGGGCGCCTCAGCGCGCTGCGCGCCTCCTCCAGCCGCACCGGCTGGTCGGGGATGGTGAAGGCGAAGACCGTACGCCCGCCGACGCTCTCCACTAGTTCGATCGTGCCGCCATGCGCGCGCACCAGTTCCTGCGCGATGGCGAGGCCGAGCCCTGTCCCGCCACTCCGCGCCGAGCCGCGGAAAGCGGCGAACAGGTTCTCCCGCGCCTTTCCGGGCAGGCCCGGTCCGGTATCTGCCACGGTGACGCGGCTGACGCTGCCCGTCCGCACGGCGGAAACGGAAAGCCGTTTCACCACTTCCGCGGCGGAATCGCCCGCCATCGCCTGGATGGCGTTGCGACAGAGATTGGCGAGCACGCGGAAGAGCTGCTCGGGGTCGGCGTCGATCTCGAAGCCGGCATCGACGGCGTTTTCGAACTCGATGCCGCTTTCCGGCTCGACGCCGAGCATGTCGCGCACTTCCTCCACCAATTGCCATAGCCGCACGCGGCGGCGCGACGGCGGCGCCTCCTGCGTGCGGCCATAGGCGAGCACGCCCTCCGTATAGGCCACGGCCCTGTCGAGCGAGCGCACCAGCTTCGGCACGGACGCCTGCACCAGGGGATCGCGCACCTTCGCGAGCCTGTCGGAGATCAGCTGCGCGGAAGCCAGCACGTTGCGCATGTCGTGGTTGATCTTGGAGACGGCGAGGCCGAGATCGGCCAGATGCTTCTGGCCGGCCAGGGTCCTCTGCAGGTTCTCCTGCATGGAGGAGAGCTCGCGCTCGGCCACGCCGATCTCGTCGCCGCGCCGCTCGGGCCGGATGATACGGCCAGGGTCGTCGGGCGCGCGGGCGAAGTCGAGCATCGAGCGGGTCATCTCGCGGATCGGCCGGATCATGATGCGGTTGATCGCGTAGAAGACCAGGCTGGCGGTGATCAGGGAGATCAGCAGCGACAGGAACGCGATGTTGCGCGCGTAGACAATCATCGCGCGGCGCAGGCCCTCGTCCGGGATGATGACCTCGAAGCCCATCTCGCTCTTGCCGACCCTGCCATGGATCCTCAGCATCCGGTCGCCGCCGAAAAGCGCGGTGTCGACCGCGCCGGCGATCGCCTCCCGGGCGCCGACATGGTTGATGTCGATCTGCTCGTCGACATGCGGCGGCATGCTCGACACCACGAGGATGTGGGATTCGCCGGCATCGCGGACCGCGATCGCCCTGGCGCCGAGCGCCATCAGAAGCTCGTCCTGGGCGGAACGGCTCAGCATGTCTGGCTTGCCCTGCACCAGCGCGACGCCGACGGCCGCGGCCGTGCCGAGCTTCTGCTGCATCCAGCTCAGGCGGAAATTGGCGATCGACGGCAGGAAGATCAGCACTTCGGCAATGAGCACGAAGAGTATGGTCCAGAGCAGAAGCTTGGTCGAAAGGCCGCGCGTCAGCGGGACGCTGTCGGCGACGGCCGATCCGACCTCGTCCTTCCCCGCTTCTTCCGGCCTGTCCGTCATGTTCCTCCGCTCTTGCGGCGAGCCCGCGCCGTCAGCCGAACGTCTTGAGCAACCGGATGAGACGGCGCACCCATCCACTGCGGGTTGCATCGGCAAAATAGGCCAGAGCGGCGCGCTTGCCAATTTCTCCCATGGTCGGATAGGGCGCTACATGGCCGGCGATGTCGCGGACATTCATCCTCTTCGACAGCGCCAGCCCCCAGAAGCCGATCATCTCGCCCGCCGAGGCGCCAACGATCGAGACGCCAAGGATGCGGCCGCGCCGGCCGGCGATCAGCTTGATGAAGCCCTCGGCCTCCCGGTCGGTCCGCGCACGGTCGTTCTCGGCATAGGGCCATTTCACGACCCGGACGCTCCCGTATATCTTGCCCGCCTCCTCCTCGGTCAGCCCGACATGCGCCAGTTCCGGCTCCGTATAGGTGACGCGGGGAACAATCGGCCGGTTCTCGCGCGCCGGCAGGCGGAACAGCAGCGCCCGCAGCACCAGCCCGGCATGGTAGTTCGCGCGATGGGTGAATTGCGGCCCGCCGGCAACATCGCCGATCGCATAGACGCGCCGGTTCGTGGTCCGGAGCGTGCGGCTAACCTTTATCCCGTTGCGATCGAAGGCGATCCCGGCCTTCGCAAGGTCGAGGTCGTCGACATTGGGGCTTCGTCCGGCCGCGATCAGGAGATGCGTGCCCTCGATGGAAAGCGAACCGCGTTCCGTCTCCGCTCTCACCTGAAGACTGTTTTCTGCCTTCCGCTCCACGCCGACGACGCGCGCCTTTTCGTGAACGGTGACGCCCTCGCGCCGCAGCGCCCCCAGCACCACGGCCGCTAGCTCGGGATCTTCGCCCGCGAGCACGCTTGCCGCTTCCAGCACCGTGACCTCCGCCCCGAGCCGCCGATAGGCCTGCGCCAGTTCCATGCCGACCGGGCCGCCGCCGATGACGACCAGGCGGGGCGGCAGCACCGTCAGTTCGAAGATGGTCTCGTTCGTGAGGTACCCTGTCTCCTCAAGCCCCGCAATTTCAGGGATGAAGGGCGAGGAGCCGGTGGCCACGACGAAGCGCCGCGCGCGTATTTCATACATGCCCTCATGGGCATCCACGACGACCGCGCGCTCGTCCTTGAACCTTGCCTCGCCCTGAATGACCTGGACGCCGAGCCCCGTGAAGCGTTCCACGGAATCGTTCGGCGCGATAGCTTCGATCGTCTCGCGGACATGCCGGCTGACGCCGGCGAAGTCGATGTCGGGAACCACGTCTGCGATGCCGAAGGCCGAAGCATGGCGCTGGTGCTCGGCTGCCTTCGCCGCCGCGATCAGCGCCTTCGAGGGCACGCAGCCGAAATTCAGGCAATCGCCGCCCATCGGCCCCTTCTCGACCAGCACCACCGGCACGCCGAACCGCGCGGCGGCCGCGGCAACCGAAAGTCCGCCCGAGCCGGCGCCGATCACGCAGATATCCGGTGTGAGGATCTTTGCCACGACGCCCCGATCAGCGCCTTTCCAAGCGCTGGCGTCGGCGCCTCACCGCCCGCACCGCCACCGGCAGCACGGCGATCGCCGCCAGGATCAGAAAGGCGACGGTGATCTGCGGCGAAACGAAATCGATGAGCCCGACGGGCCGTCCGGCCTTGTGGGCCTCGGTCAGCACCGCATCGATGCTCCGTCCGAGATAGGCGTAGGCGAAGGTGCCCGGCAGGATGCCGAGAAAGGTCGCGGCGAGATAAGTGCGGAGCGGCACGTGGAAGAAGGCGGGCGCGATATTGACGACGAAGAAGGGGAAGACGGGCGCCAGCCTGAGGGCAAGCAAGTAGCCGAAGGCGTCCCTCTCGAAGCCTTCCGCCAGACGGAGCGCGCGTCCGCCGACCCGGTTGCGGAGGAAATCGCCGACGGCCGTACGCGCCGCCAGGAAGAGGACGGTCGCCCCGGCGGTCGCGGCGACCGCGACCAGGATGCCGCCCGCCAGCCAGCCGAAGAGGAAACCGGCGAAGATGGTCAGGATCGACGCTGCCGGGACGGAAAGCGCGACCAGGAGTGTGTAGATGCCCATGAAGACGATCGGCGCCAGCACGGGGTTCGCCGCAACCAGCCCCTTCAGCGCCAGACGGCTGGCCGCGAGATAGTCGAAGCTCAGGTAGCGCTGCCAGCCGAACGCATAGCCCAGCGCCAGGCAGGCGAGGATGACGGCGAGCGGTACGAACCGGGTCCAGTTCCACTGGGCGCGACGGCCGCCGGGGCGCAGACGCTGATCGGCATCGCCCGATGCCTCATCCTGCCGCTTCGTCTTGGGATTGGTCTCCAGCACGGCCTGCGCCACTCTCCATCTGCTCCCGCGGTGGCATCTCCCGAATTGCCGCCTACCAGATGAAGGATCGGCGCCTGACCGGCAAGCGGTTTGCATGGTGTCTCACCCGCATTTGAGGGCCGTCCCGCTCTCCCTCACCGCTTCGTGACGCCTGTCGCCCATTTTCGGCCAAGAGGTTTTCGTCCCTTTACCCCCGTCCGGCCGGACAGAGGGGATGCGGCGCCACGAGTCTTTCCGCTTTTGCCATTGCGCGCGCTTCATCCTCTCCCAGCCTCCCGCCGCAGTTGACTTCCGCAACCCACGTTTCTATAAGCCGCCGCACGTTCGGACCGTCCGCCCGGCGCTTTTGCCGTTGCGCGGAAGCGGACGTTCAGCTCCTGTTCCCTGAACAGAACCAAGAAGGGCCGCACGCCGCGGTAGTCAAATAAATGAAGCGCACCTATCAACCATCCAAGCTCGTCCGCAAGCGGCGCCACGGTTTCCGCGCCCGCATGGCCACCAAGGGCGGCCGCGGCGTCGTCGCCGCGCGCCGTGCGCGCGGCCGCAAGCGCCTGTCGGCCTGAGGCATGGTTCCCGGCCGGGGATCGGCGCGATATCCGTTGCCGGTCTTTCTGGCATGAACCGGCCGGGCGAATGCCTGTCGAACCGCACACCGCCGGCGAGAAGAGCGAAACCTCCGCGGTGGGCATACGGCCCTATGGCCGGCTCACGAAACGCGCGGAATTCCTGGCCGTGCGCCAGGGCGAGAAACGGCGGGGACGGCTTTTTCTCCTCGAGGTGCTCGATCGTGGCGACGCCGGAGAACCGAGGGTCGGCTTCACGGTCACGAAGAAAGTCGGCAACGCGGTGACAAGAAACCGCATCCGCCGCCGGCTGAAAGAGGCGGTAAGGACCCATGCCGCCGATGACATGGCGGACGGCAACGACTATGTCATCGTCGGCAGGCGGGACATACTGAACGTCCCATTCGGCGAACTCAAGGCTGAGCTTTCGCGGCGCATAAGCAGGAAATCCCGGGCGTAGAACCTCTTATGGACAATCAACGCAACTTCTTCATCACGATCGCCCTTTCGGTGCTGATCCTGACGCTGTGGCAGGTGTTCTACATGAACCCGCGCATCGAGCGGCAGCACGAGGCGCAGAAGATCGAGCAGCAGCGCCAGGAACAGACGAAAAAGCAGGCCACGGCATCGGGCGGCCAGCACGGGACGGCCGAGAAGAACACGAGCGGCCAGACGACGACGCCGGCGCCCAATGCCGACGTGCCGGGCCAGTCCGCGCCGGAAACCGCGGCTTCCAACCGCGCCGAGAGCATCGCGGCCTCGAAACGCGTCAGGATCGACACGCCTAGCCTTTCGGGTTCGATCAACCTGACCGGCGCGCGCATCGACGATCTGGTGCTCAAGCATTACCGCGAGACGGTCGAGAAGGGTTCGCCGAACATCGATCTGCTCAATCCCGCCGGCCTGCCCGACGGCTACTATGCGGAGATCGGCTTCGTCGGCAACGACAAGACGGGCCAGGTGCCCGGTCCGACGACGGTGTGGACCGTCGACGGCAACCCGACGCTGACGCCCTCGACGCCGGTGACGCTGACCTACACGAACGACAAGGGCCTGACCTTCAAGCGGACGATCTCGGTCGACGACCAGTACATGTTCACGGTCGACGACAGCGTCACCAATTCTGGCAGCGCGCCGATATCGCTGTCGAATTACGGCCGCGTCACGCGCTTCAACAAGCCGGAGGACCGCAGTTCCTTCTACATCCATGAAGGCATGGTCGGCGTGACGGGCAAGGAAGGCCTCGAGCAGATCAAATATTCCAAGATGGAGGAGGAGAAGCAGGTCACGCCCGGCAAGTCGACCGATGGCTGGCTCGGCATCACCGACAAATACTGGGCCGTCGCGCTGGTTCCGTCCGATAAGCAGCCGTTCCAGCCGCATTTCAACTATTTCGGCGACGGAAGGCCGCGCTACCAGTCCGACTATCTGACGGACCCGTTCTCGGTCGCCCCCGGCCAGACGGCGAACCTTGAATCGCTCCTCTTCGCCGGCGCCAAGCAGGTGGGAACGATCAACGCCTACGAGAACGAGCATCATATAAGGCAGTTCGACCTGCTCATCGACTGGGGATGGTTCTACTTCATAACCAAGCCGATGTTCTGGCTGATCGACACGCTCTACAAGTTCTTCGGCAATTTCGGCCTGGCCATCCTCGCCACCACGGTCATCCTGAAGCTCGTCTTCTTCCCGCTCGCCAACCAGTCCTACGCCTCGATGGCGAAGATGAAGAAGGTGCAGCCGGCGATGGCGGAACTCCGCGAGAAATATGCAGACGATAAGATGAAGCAGCAGCAAGCGCTGATGGAGCTCTACAAGAAGGAGAAGATCAACCCGATCGCCGGCTGCTGGCCGATGCTGCTGCAGGTCCCGGTCTTCTTTGCGCTCTACAAGGTGCTCTACATCACCATCGAGATGCGGCACGCGCCCTTCTACGGCTGGATCCACGACCTCGCGGCGCCCGATCCGACCTCCGTCTTCAATCTGTTCGGGCTGCTGCCCTTCGCGCCGCCGGCCTTCCTCCCGCATCTCGGCGTCTGGGCACTCGTGCTGGGCGTCACCATGTTCCTGCAGATGCGCATGAACCCGACGCCGCCGGACCCGACCCAGGCGATGATCTTCAACTGGATGCCGCTCGTCTTCACCTTCATGATGGCGAACTTCCCGGCAGGCCTGGTCATCTACTACGCCTGGAACAACTCGCTTTCGATCCTGCAGCAGGGCGTCATCATGAAGAGGCAGGGCGTTCCGATCGAACTCGGCAACAACCTGAAATCGCTCTTATCGTTCAGGAAGAAACCCAAGCCGGCGGAATAGGCCGGCGTCTTCCGTGCGTGATACGAGGCTCGCTTCAGTCGCACTTCACCGTGAGGTAAGCTGGCGCGGGCGATCCTCATCCTGAGGCGCGGAGCGAAGCGGAGCCTCGAAGGACGCACCCCTAACAACCGCCAACAGGTGTCCCCCATGCCGCTTCCCGACCCGAACATCGTCCACCCGATGCCGGACCAGAAGCGCTGCGGCTATCTGAAGGCGCTGGTGACGCGGCCGACCATCGAAATCGGCGACTTCACCTATTACGACGACCCGCTCGGGCCGGAACGCTTCGAGGAACAGTGCGTCCTCTATCATTTCGACTTCGTCGGCGACCGGCTGGTCATCGGCAAGTTCTGCGCCATCGCCGCCGACACGTGCTTCATCATGAACGGCGCCAATCACGACATGCGCGGCTTCTCGACCTATCCCTTCGGCATTCTCGGCGAGGACTGGCGCGCCGCCTGGGACGACGGCTCGGTCGAGGCCGGCTTCCGCGGCGACACGATCGTCGGCAACGACGTCTGGTTTGGCACGGAGGCCATGGTGATGCCGGGCGTCACCATCGGCGATGGCGCTATCGTCGCCGCGCGCGCGGTCGTCTCCCGCGACGTGCCACCCTATGCGATCGTCGCCGGCAATCCCGCGCGGGTGGTCAGGGCGCGCTTCGACGAGGAGACGGTGTCGCGCCTGCTCGCAGTCGCGTGGTGGCACTGGCCGATTGACAAGATCATGCGCAATGTCGATGCCATTTCCGGAGCGGACATCGAGAGGCTGGAAGGCGCCAGGTGAAAAGCACGGAATCGCAAACGGAGAGCGCGGCGACAGCGCCGTTCGGACGCCCCTTCGTATTCATCCGAGGCGTTCCGGCGATGAGGTTCCTGCCGCCGGAAGGCCCTCCCGAGATCGCCTTTGCCGGGCGCTCGAACGTGGGAAAATCCTCGCTCATCAACGCGCTGGTCGGCATGAAGGGGCTGGCGCGGACCTCGAACACGCCGGGCCGCACGCAGGAGCTCAACTATTTCGTCCCGGACGGTTATTCGGGCGCGGCGAATGACCTGCCGCCGCTCGCCCTTGTCGATATGCCGGGATACGGCTTCGCCAAGGCGCCGAAGGACGAAGTCGACCGCTGGACGAGGCTCGTCTTCGACTATCTGCGCGGCCGCGTGACGCTGAAGCGTGTCTATCTCCTGATCGACGCCCGCCACGGCGTGAAGACGATCGACGGCGAGGTGATGGACCTGCTCGACAAGGCGGCGGTGTCCTACCAGCTCGTGCTGACCAAGACCGACAAGATCAAGCCGCCGGCGGTCGACCGTCTGGTGGCGGAAACGCTGGAGAAGATCAGGAAGCGCCCGGCCGCCTATCCGGAGGTGATCGCCACCTCGGCCGAAAAGGGCCTGGGCATCGACGAACTGCGCATGGCGATCCTGAGGGCGACTGCCTGATCAATCACTCTCCGCTCCCATCAGCCGGCGCAGTTTCTCCGTTCCATAGGCCTTGAGGAAGAGGTCGACGCCCGCCGATACCACGTAGCGGATTTCTTCCTCGCTCGGCGGCTCGCTACGATAGGCGAAGATGCATTGCCGGAACAGCCCGGCCATGCAGAGATCGGTGAACTGGAAGGCCGCCAGGGATATGTCCTTCATCTCGAGCAGGCCTTTCTTCGCGACCGCCTCCAGGAAATCCACGAATATCTTGTGGCCGTGCATCGGCCCGCGCTCGTAGAAGCGCTTGCCGAGATCGGGCATCCGCTCCGATACGCCGATGACCGTCCTCTGCGCGCTGATGACCTTGTCGCAGGTGATCTTGAACGACAGCGCCATGCCGAAATTGATCAGCGTCTCGCGCAGGCCGTCGCCGCTTTGCAATGCGCCGTAGAGATTGTTGAAGATGGAGCCGCGCTCCTCCTCGACGATCGCCTCGAAGAGCTCTTCCTTGTTGGCGAAATAGACGTAGATCGTGCCCTTCGAGACCCCCGCCTCGCGCGTGATGTCGTTCATCGAGGCAGCATCGAAGCCCATGTCAATGAAGACGCGCCGCGCGCCGTCGAGGATCTGCTTCCGCTTGACCGGATCCTGGCCGGCGGCCGGGCGGCCCCGCCGCACGCCGTCCGGCGCCATCGGACAGCCTTCCATTTCGGCTGGCGGTTTCTCTTCCCTGAGCTTGAATTCACTCTCCATTTTATGCCCCGTTTCCAGCCCTTTAATTTTTTTTTCGAACCAATCGGTTCGATCCCTCTTGATATGGGCTTTCTTTTGAACTAAGTCAAGTTCGAACCGAACGGTTCAGTTCATCCCTACGAAGGCTTTTCCATGTCAAGCTCCGCCAGTTCAACGGTTGCCGAACTTCGTCCGTTCCCGGGCGCGAAGACCGCGCCAGAGATCGAAAAGCCGATCGAAAGGCCGCGCGAGGATGCCGCACCGGCCGCCGAAACGCAAAAGAAGAAGCGTTCCGCGCGCTCGATCGTCCTGCCGGTCATCGGTCTCGCCCTTCTCGCCGGCGCCGCCTGGTACGGTTACGACTACTGGACCGTCGGCCGCTTCATGATCTCGACGGACGACGCCTATGTCCAGGTGGACATGGCCTCCGTCGCCCCGAAGATCACCGGCTATGTCGAGCACGTCGCCGCCACCGAGAACGAGCATGTGAAGGCGGGCGACCCGCTGGTCACGATCGATGCCGGCGATTACCGCATCGCCCTCGACCAGGCGAAGGCGCAGATCGCCACCGAGGACAAGACGCTCCTGCGCATCGATGCCCAGATCGAAGCCGCGAGGGCCTCGCTCAAGCAGGCCGAGGCGCAGAAGGCCGCCGCGCAGGCCGCCGCGGACAATGCGGTCCGCACGCGCGACCGCGCCCGCAAGCTCGTCGAAACGAAGGTCGGTACGCAGGCGCAGCTCGACGACGCCGAGACGGCCGTCGAGCAGGCAAACGCCAATCTTTCCGGCGCCGACGCGCAGATCGCCGCGGCCAACGCCAATATCGGTGTGCTGCAGGCGCAGTACGAGGAGGCGAAGAGTTCCATCCGCTCGCTCGAACTGGCGCGCGACAAGGCCGCGCGCGACCTCTCCTTCACCGTGCTCCGCGCCCCCTATGACGGAGTCGTCGGCAACCTCTCGGTCAAGGAAGGCGACCTCGTCAGCCCGGGCCAGAAGCTCGGCGTCGTGGTGCCGCTCAACAAGCTCTACATCACCGCCAACTTCAAGGAGACGCAGCTCGCGAAAATGGAGCCCGGCGAGAAGGTGCATGTTTCGGTCGACGCCATGGATGGCGGCGGCTTCGAGGGCACGCTTGCCTCGCTCGCACCCGCTTCCGGCGCGCTCTTCTCGCTGCTTCCGCCGGAGAATGCGACCGGCAACTTCACCAAGGTTGTGCAGCGGATACCGGTCCGCATCGATATCCCGGCCGACGTGCTCGCCAAGGGCAAGCTCCGGGCCGGCCTGAGCGTCGTGGTCGATGTGGATAGCCGCACCGCGCCGGGCGCGAGCACCGTCCGGTAAGCGTCCTAAGCGTCCTCGGAACGCCAGGAGCCAACAATCATGGCATCGGCAACCACCACGATGAACCTGGCCGCCGCGGCTCCGGCCGAGCCGGCGATGGACAGGCGCCGCGTCTTCGCCTTCCTGGCGATGGTCTTCGGCATGTTCATGGCGATCCTCGACATCCAGGTCGTCTCCGCCTCGCTCGGCGAGATCCAGGCCGGCCTCGCGGCGGGGCCCGACGAGATCGCCTGGGTGCAGACGTCCTACCTCGTCGCCGAAGTCATCATGATCCCGCTTTCCGGCTTCCTCGGAAGGCTGTTGTCGACGCGCGTGCTCTTCACCGTGGCGGCGGCGGGATTCACGGCTGCCAGCGCGCTCTGCGCGACGGCGACCAACATGGATCAGATGATCGTCTACCGCGCCATCCAGGGCTTCATCGGCGGCGGCATGATCCCGAGCGTCTTCGCCGCCGCCTATACCATCTTTCCGCCCTCGAAGCGTTCGGTGGTGACGCCGATGATCGGCCTCGTCGCGACGCTGGCGCCGACCGTCGGCCCCACCATCGGCGGCTATCTCAGCCACGCCTTTTCCTGGCACGCACTGTTTCTGGTCAACATCGTCCCCGGCATCATGGTGACGGTGGCGGCGTGGACTCTGATCGATTTCGACAAGGGCGATTCCTCGCTCTTCAAGCGCTTCGACTGGGTGGGGCTTGCCGGAATGGCGGCTTTCCTCGGCTCGCTCGAATATGTGCTCGAGGAAGGTCCGCAATATGACTGGCTGCAGGACGACACGGTCTTCACCTTTGCCGTCATCATGGCGATCGGAGGCGTCGTCTTCTTCTGGCGCTCGTTCCGGGCGGCGGTTCCGGTGGTCGATTTCAGCGCTTTCAGGGACATCAACTTCACCTTCGGCTCGATCTTCTCCTTCGTCATGGGCATCGGCCTTTACGGCCTGACCTACCTGTACCCGCTCTATCTCGGCCGTGTGCGCGGCTACGACTCGCTGATGATCGGTGAAGCCGTGTTCATCAGCGGAGCGGCGATGTTCGTCACGGCGCCGATCTCGGGCATGCTGTCGCGCCGCGTCGACCCGAGGCTCATGTTGCTCGTCGGCTTTCTCGGCTTCGCCGCCGGCACCTGGATAACGACCGGCATCACGCCCGATTGGGACTATAACGAGCTGGTGATACCGCAGCTCTTCCGTGGCGTCTCCCTGATGCTGTGCATGGTGACGATCAGCAACCTGGCGCTCGGCACGCTGCCGCCGGACAAGATCAAGAACGCCTCGGGGCTCTTCAACCTGACCCGCAATCTCGGCGGCGCCGTCGGCCTGGCGCTGATCAACACGGTGCTCATCCATCGTACCGACATGCACTACGAAAGGCTGTCGGAGAGCGTGAGCTGGAGCAATCCGGAAGCGCTGAGGCAGCTCGGCCAGATGGCGGCCAACCTGAAGGCGCATGGCATCGACGGCGCGACCGGCGCCATCGCGCAGATGGCCGGCCGGGTGCATGTGCAGGCGATGGTGCTGTCGTTCCTCGACGTCTTCTACCTGCTCACGGTGCTGTTCGCTCTGCTCGCCGTCTTCGCCGTGATGATGCGCAGACCTCCGGCATCCGCCGGCGGAGGCGGCGGGCATTGAGAGCCCGTCCCGGCTTCGTCATTCCAGGGCGGAGCGGCCGCGCAAGCGGCGTGGTGGAGACCTTCTCAACCTTCGTCATCCTCGGCCAAGCCCGAGGATGACGACAGGAGGGGCCTCGCCTCAGCTCGCCTTGGGATTATCCGCCTTGAAATTCAGCGCCAGGCCGTCGATGCAGTGGCGCATGCCGGTCGGCGGCGGGCCGTCGTCGAAGACATGGCCGAGATGGCCACCGCAGCGCCGGCAATGGACCTCCGTGCGCTCCATCAGGAGCGCATAGTCGGACTTGGTGCCGACGGCGTTCGGCAGCGCCTCCCAGAAGCTCGGCCAGCCCGTGCCGGAATCGAACTTGGTCTTCGACGAATAGAGGGCTAGGTCGCAGCCGGCGCAATGGAAGGTGCCGGCGCGATGCTCGTTGAGGAGCGGGCTCGAGAAGGGCGGCTCGGTCCCCTCCTCCCTCAGGATATTGTACTGGTCGGGCGTCAGCATCTTGCGCCATTCCGCGTCGGTCTTGGTCACCTCGAACGTCTCGGCCTTCGCGGGTTCGACGGACAGGAGGCGCAGAAGCGCCGATCCTCCGGCCGCGACCGCCAGCATCCCCGTCGAAGCGTAGAGAAGATTGCGCCGGTTCATGCCTGGTTTCTCCTTCGAGCCAATTCCGCCCGACCCTGTTGGCGGACGGTTGCGTGCATATTGGGACATGAAGCGGATTTTTCGGCATCATTTCTGCCGGTTTGCCCTTCACATCTTCGGGAACGGAGCAACCGGCAAAACGGCGCCCCGCCGCTGTTCCCTTGCCACGAGACGTTGCCCGAACGGTTCGGACGGGAACAACGAACGGAACGGAGGCTGGCCTGCTCCGGGTGCAGCGCGACCGGCCTTCTCCGGTCGGGACCGGCCGCCAATGGCGAGCCGGTCTGGACGCGTCACGATTTCGGCAGGAGCACCTTGTCGATGACGTGGATGACGCCATTCGACTGCTTGACGTCGGCGATGGTGACATGCGCCGTATCGCCATTTTCATCCGTGACGGTGATGTGGCCGTTCTTGTCGCGCAGCGTCAGCATGCAGCCGCCGACGGTCTTCACCTTGTGGGCGCCACCATCCTCCTTGACCATCTTCTTGACCACCGAAGAGGTCGCGTCGGCGGCTACGACATGGCAGGTCAGTATCTTGACGAGCTTGTCCTTGTTCTCTGGCTTGAGCAGAGTATCGACCGTGCCCTTGGGCAGCTTGGCGAACGCCTCGTTGGTCGGCGCGAAGACGGTGAAAGGTCCCTTCCCTTCAAGAGTCTTCACGAGACCGGCCGCCTTGACCGCCGCGACAAGCGTCGTGTGATCCTTGGAATTGACGGCGTTCTCGATGATGTTCTTGCTGGCGTACATGGGCGCGCCGCCGACCATCGGGTCCTTGGCGTGGGCGACGGCGCCGAAAGCGGCAAAGGCAACGGAGCCGGCAAAGGCGGCGGCGAGGATATTGCGAGCATACATGGAACTCTCCCTGGTTGATCCCTTGATGGGCATTGGGAGACACGGATCGGCCGTCGGAAAGTTTCAGGCCGCTGGAAATTCATGCTTTCGTGATCGGGACGTGATGGGCCTCAAATCCGGTTGAGGCCGCCTAGTGCAACGACCGGACCCGCCGGCTGTCCGGTCGGCGAGCCGCCGGGCGCTTCGAGGCTGATCGCGAGCATGCCGCCATTGGCCAGAAGCTTCCCAATCGCGGGGCTGATCCTGACGCGGATGATCGTACCGGCCGGAATGACGCCGAGCGAAACAGGCTTTGCCTGTCCCTCTATCGCCCAGAGCTCGAAATCATGGTCGCTGCCGCGGTCCCCGGAGACGTGCGACAGCGCGAGATCGCGCGTAACCGGATCGTAATAGGCCAGATAGCTGACGGCACTATCCTTGGGCGCGATCGAGGCGACGAATTGCGTTCCGCCCTGCTGCGTCCGCGGTGCCATGAAAAGCGGCACGGCTATGGCGACGACAAGAAGAGCCAGCGCAATGGTGGAAAGACCACGCCAGAAGACCAGGCTCTGCCAGATGCCACCGGAGGCGACCGAACGCTTCGCCGTTCCGGCGCCGCCCATGGCGAACAGGGCGCGGTCGATCGCCTGCTTGGCGGCGGCCGGCGGCTCAACCTCGGGATAACCGGCGGAAAGCGGTGACAGCCGCGACTCCCACGCCTCGACGAGACGGGCGAACGAGGGATCGCGCTCGATGCGGAGGGTCGCCTGCCGGCGCTCTTCGGCCGACAGCGCGCCGACGACGTATTCGGCGGCGAGCATGTCGTCGCTTTCGTCCATCGGCCCGTGATCGTCCTCGAAAATCATCTTTCGAGACATTCCCTCAGTTTCATCAGGCTGCGCCTGAGCCAGGTGCGCATCGTGTTGAGCGGCACCTTATGACGGGCGGCGAGCTCGGCGTAGCTCTCCCCTTTCAGATAGGCGCCGCGCACCGCGTCCGCCTTCACCTGGTCGAGTTCTTCGAGGCAGCCATGGATCCTGTCCCGCTCGCCGGCTGCCACCGCGGCCGCCTCCGGCCCCGCCGCCGGATCGGCGATGTCGAGCGCGTCGTCGATATCAGATGCCGGCCGGCGCCGCGCCCTGATGCGATCGATCGCATGGTTGCGCGCGACCGCCACCAACCAGGAAATCGGGCTGAGATCCGACACGGCGAAGCGGTCGGCCTTCGTCCATATCTTGACGAACACCTCCTGCAACGCCTCCTCGGCCTCCGCGCGATCGTTCAATACACGCAGGCAAACCCCGAAAAGTTTCGCGCTTGTCGCCCGGTAGAGACTGTCGAACGCCGCTCTGTCCTTCATCGAGATGCGGACAATCAGCTTGGTGATGTCTTGCGGCGCCATCAAGCGGATTTATACCGCGAAGCGGAACGCCCGCAATGCAAGCCGCCGGTCACCCTCCCGCGTGACGAGGCGGCCGGCCTATTCGACATCGGCCTGCGGACGATCGTCGCCGCGTGCGACCTCCTCGTGCCATTTGCCGGCGCCGTCCTCATAGACGATGCCCGAAGTCTGGCCGGGCAGTTCCTGCTCCGTAGCCGCTCGCTTGGCCGCTTCCATCGCGGCCTCCCGCGTCCGAAACGTCTCCGAGAAGACGTCGCCGAGCTTGTATGCCCACCCGCCGTCATGCTCCACGATATGATAGGTCACATGCACCATCTTCATTCTCCTTCAGGTCGGGCCAAACGCGCAGCCGCTGCGCCGGTTCCGCCGCTCCAGGCGTGGATGATCGCGGCAAGACCATCGAGGCCGTCGGTGAGCGCGGCCGGGCCGGGCTGCAGGATAACAGTCGATTTGATTTCATGGATACAGCGATCGCGGACGGCCGGTATTTCCGACCAGCCCTCACGCGCCGCGACCTTCTCGGGGCGGAATTTCTTGCCGCACCACGAGCCGATGATGATGTCGGGCGCCGCCGCGATCACGTCCTGCGGCTGGAGGATGCGCTCGCGGGCGGAAGGGCGGCCGGCAAGCTCCGGGAAACAGTCCTCGCCGCCGGCGATTTCGACCAGTTCCGACACCCAGCCGATGCCGGAGATCATCGGCTCGCCCCATTCCTCGAAATAGACGCGCGGGCGGCGGGGCGGCGCAGCCGCCCTGAGCGCGGCGATCCTTTCCCGATAGCCGGCGACGAGCCCACTGGCGGCCTCGGCGGCCCCGACCAGTGCGCCGAGCGTTTCGATCATGGCGAAGATGCCCTCGACCGAACGCTGGTTGAAAGCGTGAACCGCGACGCCTTCGCGGATAAGGCTGGCGACGATGTCGGCCTGCAGATCGGAGAAGGTGAGCACAAGGTCGGGCTCGAGCGCCAGTATCTTCGGGATGTCGGCGGAGATGAAGGCGCTGACGCGCGGTTTTTCCCTGCGAACCTGGGGCGGGCGCACGGCGTAGCCGGAAACGCCGGCGATACGGTGCTGCTGCCCGATGAGATAGAGCGTCTCGACCGTCTCCTCGGTCAGGCAGACGATGCGCTCGGGCGGAAACGCCATGCCCGTGTCAGCCTTCCGGCTGCCAGAGGAACTCGACGCGGTGGCGGGAGTCCGCCCCCGGCGCCAGGAAGCGCATGGACGGCTTCTCCATGATATCGCCGGTGAACCCGTCGGGGTCGCCATGACCGGTCCAGGCCTCGATGCAGACGAAAGGCGCGCCCGCGCGGCCCCAGAGTGCCCAGTGGGAAAAATTCTCGGCGCTCATGCGGATCGCACCTTCGCCGGGGCTGACCAGCCGGACGTGCTTGCTCCGCGCGCCAAGGAAGCAGAGTGCTTCCCTCGCCAGCACCGTCTCGTCGAGCGGCAATTTCCGCCCCTGCAGCGGCACCTGCCGCCGCTCACTGGAAAAGAGCCCGTCCTTGGTGATGACGGGCACAGCCGCATCCTCCGCCTGCTCAAACTCGATCACGTAGCCCGCGCGGCCGCTTCCGCCGAACGGCCAGCGGAAGCCGGGGTGGAAGCCGAGCGCGAAAGGCAGCGGCCTCTCGCCCGGATTGACGACGCGGAACTCCGTCACCAGCACGCGTTCCCTCAGCCGGTACGCCACTTCCAGCCGGAAGGCGAAGGGATAGCGCCGGCGCGTCTCCTGATTGTCTTCGAGCACGAACCGGACCGCCTCGGCGGAGCGTTCCGCCACGGAAAATTCGCTCGCCGGCGCAAAACCGTGGATCTCCATCGGATAGGTCCTGCCTTCGACGCGGAGTTCGCCGCCGCGCACGCGCCCGACGGTCGGGAAAAGCACTGGGCTGACGCGCGCCCAGTAGGCCGGGTCGCCGGTCCAGAGGAGATCGCGCCCCGCGACAGACCACGCCACCGGCTCGGCCCCCAGCGTCGAGAGCGTGGCGACAGCATTGCCGTATGTGAGTCCAACGGTTTGTGGCATCTGTTCCTCTGCGTTCGCCCTGCTTAAAGTCTCAATACCTTCTATCGGCAGGCTGGCCCCGGTGGCAAAGAAGGATTGCCGTCATCCCGTTCAGCATTCTACAACCAGTAATCGGGACCATCTGATCATGCACGTGTTCTATACGGCCCCGCTGATCGCTTACGGTCTCGGCTTTGTATGCCTCGCATTCCTTCCGCGCTGGCGCTGGCTTGCGTTCGGCACCCTCGCGGCGTTCCCTTTTTGCCTGTGGCTGTTCCGGGATTTGTCACAGGCCGACGGGCCGAGCGCCGCGATCGCGGTCTTCATTGCGGCCGCCCTGGCTCTCGGCTTCGCTTCCGGCTTCATAGCACGAACCATCATTATTGGCGCGAGATGGTCCGGAAGGATTGTTCCCCGGACGGTGACGCTTCTCGCAACCTTGATACTCGTTCCCACCTTGCTTACGGCCTCTCGTTGTGGCGCACTTCCGTTCAGAAGGCCCGCTGGGAGCCGCCAAGCTCCGAATGCACCTCATCTTTGCATGCCGCTACGCTTGGCACGATGCGTCTTGCCTTGCCATTGGCGCCTGTCATCGCGATAGGTCAAGGAGAGGAATACGCACCGACCTACCGGTTCGATATCAATGAGCAGGCACGACAATTCTGCCGCAGTCGGCCTCCCCGCCGTCTGCGCTGACGAATCTAAAGCTACGCATGGAGCCTGATCCTTCGCGCATCCTGCACCTGCGGTCGTCGTGGTTTTGCGCTGAACGGCAGAACTATAACTGGTGGTCGGAGGTCTGCCCGCGGGAAGGCGAAGCGCCGCCATCGGGGCATCTCGTGCAAATGACGCTCTACTGGATCGGCCACTACAACGCGTCTCGAATGCAAGGCTTCTCCGCCGATCAACTGGCGAAACTGCCCGGGAGGGATCAAAGTTTCGTCGCCGTCGGCGACGGCATCAGCCGATTCAACGACGAGCACTATTCCTATTTTACGCGCGCGGACCTGCCTGGCTACCTGGCGCGCTGCTATCGCACGGGGGCAAAGTCGCGACCCGAGCTGTATTGCAGCGCCGGCTACCGCCTCACGCCGGAAATCGGCCTCATCTACGATTTCCGCGCCGATGCCGACGATTTCGCCGAGCGCTCGCGCGCAGCGGATGCCAGGGCAAGGAAAGTTGTCGAAAGGCTGCAAGCGCACTGATCCGGCGTTCGGGACATAGCGGGCTCCGCCACTGTCCTTCCGTTCGCGCGGACGATAGATTGTCGTGGTTTCCCATCGACAGGAGAATTCCGCGCTTGAGCGTTCATGATCATCTCGGACTTGCCCTCTCCGGCGCTTCGGCCTACAGCCTGCCCGCCTATGAGCAGGCGATGGCCGAGTTGCAGGCCTTCGTCGGCGACCCGGTCGGCTCGGCGGATCGGGCGATCGCAGTCGCGCCGGATTTCGTCATGGCGCATGTCTTCAAGGGCTATCTCTACGCGCTGAGCACCGAGCCCAAGGCTACGAAGATTGCCGCTGAGTGCCAGCTTCAGGCTGCACGCCTGTCGGCCGACGGCCGCGAACGCCGCCACGTCGAGGCGCTTGGCTTGCTGGCGAGCGGTAACTGGCACGCCGCCGGCCGGCTGCTCGGCGAGATCTCGGCCGAACATCCCCGCGATATACTGGCGCTGCAGGCCGGCCATCAGATCGACTATTTCACCGGCAACGCCGCTTCGCTCCGCGGCCGCATCGCAACCGCCCTGCCCGCCTGGGACGCCGCCATGCCCGGCTACCATTCGATGCTCGGCATGCTCGGCTTCGGGCTCGAGGAGAATGCCGAATATGCCGAGGCAGAGGCCGCCGGCCGGCGCGCCGTGGAACTGGAGCCGCGCAACGGCTGGGCGCAGCACGCCGTCGCCCATGTCATGGAGATGCAGTGCCGCCAGCGCGAGGGCATCGGCTGGATGCGCGCCAATCCGGACGCCTGGTCGACCGGCAGCTTCCTGCAGGTCCACAATTGGTGGCACCTGGCGCTGTTCCACTACGATCTCGGCGAATTGGACGAGATCCTCGCACTTTATGACGGCCCGATCTACGGCAAGGCCTCGACGCTGGCGCTCAACATGGTCGATGCCTCCTCGCTGCTCTGGCGCCTTCATCTCGGCGGCTTCGATGTCGGCGACCGCTGGCAGAAGCTCGCCGATAACTGGCTGCCGCTGGCGGCGGCCGGCAACTATGCCTTCAACGATGCGCACGCCATGATGGCCTTCGTCGGCGCCGGCCGTGAGGAAGCCGCGCGGACGCTCCTTGCCGCGCAGGAAGAGGCGGCAAGACGCGACGATGACAATGCGGTCTTCACCCGCGATGTCGGCTATCCTCTGGCGAAAGCCATCCACGCCTTCGGTCGCGGCGACTATGCGGAAGCCGCGGAGCTGATCCTGCCGATCCGCTCGATCGCCTCACGTTTCGGCGGCAGCCATGCGCAGCGCGACGTGATCGACTTGACGCTGATCGAGGCGGCGATCCGCGCCGGCGACCATGGTCTCGCGCTGCGCCTGACCCGGGAACGCGAGCGGACGCGCCACGACAGCCCGCTTTCAGGCGCGCTCCGCCGCCGCGCCGAGGCGCTGGGGTGAAGTTTCATCCGCTATAATGCGACGCTCTTTGTCGTCATAGGAAGGAAGCAGCGACCTTTGACGCCCGTCCCGCGTCGCTGTCGAGGCATGGATTCCCGACACTTTCCGCTCCCTACGGTCGCTCACAAGGTCGGGAATGACGCCTATCGATTGACGCATTTGCAAATCGCCAGCGACGGAGGTGGACAAAAGGCGACGCGCTACCCCGTCATTCCCGACCTCGCGAGCAAGCGGAGCGAAGCGGAGAGTGTCGGGAATCCATGCCTCGACGGTACTCGTTCCGGATTTTCCCAGACGATCGTCGCAATCATCTCTGATCGCCGCTGAACCCCATTTGCAGGCCGCCCTCGTCGATTTTGTGTCAGGCGTACAGGATGGCCGCGATCGCCACATAGGTCAGCTGATGCAGGAACTGGTCGAGGCCGATCATGCGCCAGAAGAAGGCATTCTGTCCGGTGCCGTAGCGGCGGGTGATCTGCTCCTTGCACCAGTCGATATGATAATGCACCAGGAATTCGCCGGCCACTATGGCGAGGAGCATCCCGACGGGCACCGCCAGGACGAGGAGGACAACCGCCGTTCCGAAGGCATGCAGGCCGGAATGTAGGATGCCGCCCGGATGCCCGTAGGTCCCCTTGTTCTTCAACTGGTAGGGACCCTGCAGGACGAAATCGAAAACAAAGTGCTTCACCTGCAGCAGGAGCAGCAGAAGCACAACGGAATCGCTCACGGGCGCCCCCTTTGGTCCTGCTTTACGATAGTCGGCGCCCGGCGCTCCCGCAATGCGTGACCTTCACTTCCGCTCCGCGACGAATACGCCGTCCCATCCCGGATCCGGCGGCGCCTTGGCGAGCACCGCAAGGCGGTCGCCATAGACCCGGTAAAGGCCGCCCAAGGCCTCGGGCGCCTTTGCCGAAACCGCTTCCAGCCCGGAAAGAGCGCTTTCGAAATCGCCGCGCCGGTAAGCGCCGATGAACCGCTCATGCGCCTGCCGGAAGGTGCCAAATGCCTCGCTTTGGGCATGGCCGGCGTCGCCGACGAGCGCGAAAATCCGGATCGGATGCTCGCGCCCGACCACCCTCACCAGATCGGCCTCGATGAAGGCGAGGTCGGCGGCGCCTTCGACCGTGTCCTCCGTCACGAGTATATCGACGCCGTACTGCTTGGTCAGGCCCTCGATACGCGACGCCAGGTTGACGCTGTCGCCGATGGCGGAATAGCTGAAGCGCTGCGCCGAGCCGAGATTGCCGACGCAGCAATCGCCCGAATGCAGCCCGATGCCGATCCTGAGGTCCATCCCGCGCGCGCGGTTGAGTTCGCCGAGCGCGCCGCGCATGGCCAGCGCGGCGAGGCAGGCCTTGCGGCGATGGTCCGGGATGTCGAGCGGCGCGTTCCAGAACGCCATGATCGCATCCCCGATATATTTGTCGATCGTGGCGTCGGCCCTGAGCAGCACGTCGGTGGCCGGTGTCAGGAAAGCGTTGAGCAGGCTGGTCAGTTCGGACGGGTCGAGCTTCTCCGAAAGCGTCGTGAAGCCGCGGATGTCGGAGAAAAGAACGGTGAGGTCCCGCACCTCGCCGCCGAGTTTCAACTCGGCCGGATTGTCCGCAAGGCGGCCGACCAGCGTCGGCGACAGATAGCGGCCGAAAGCGGACTGGATAAAGCGTCTCTCGCGGTTGGCCAGGAGCAGCAGGGCCGGCGTCGTCACCGCGAAGACGAGCGCCAGCGCCACGGAGGGGAGGATCGGGTCGAGCAGCAGGTGCAGGCGGTCGAAGGCGGCCCACGACAAGCCGATGACGATGGCGATGCCAGCGATGGCGGCGATGCTGTTGACGGCGGCGCCGAAGCGCCATTCCAGCAGGAGAAGCAGCAGTCCCAGGCACACCGCCAGCGAGATCTCCGCGCCGCGCGCCCAGTCCGGACGCGTCAGGAAGCTTTGCCCGAGGATCTGGTCGATGATCTCCGCATGCACCCTCACGCCCGGCATCGCCTCGCGGAACGGCGTGGCGACAAGGTCGCGCAGGCCGACGGCGCTGGTACCGACGAGCACGATGTGGCCGGCAATCTGTTCCTGGATGCCCTTCTCCCTGGCCGGATCGAGGATATCGGCGGCCGGCACGGTCCTCATCGCCGGCATGCCCGAATAGTAGATGCGGAACGAGCCGTCCGGCCCGGTCGGCATCGCGAAGTCGCCGTCCTTGAGAGCCGTCATGGCCGGACGCCCGGTATTGGCTTCGCCGCTCGCGCCCGTGCTGCGGATGATGAAGCCCGTGGCGCCCTGCGCAACCCTCAGTGCCTCGATTGCGAGCGCCGGATAGATATTGTCGCCCGCCCTCGCCAGAAGCGGCAGCGATCGCACCACGCCGTCGCCGCTCAGTGGAAACGAGAAGAAGCCGATCCCCGTCGCTGCCTGCGACAGTTCGGGAAGGTTGGCGACGCCGCCGGAGAAGGCGGGCAGATAATCCTTCGGGCTTTCGCCGCCGAAGGCGAAGCCCGCCTTGGGCGCCGGGAGGGCATTGCTGTTCTCGTTGCTGATGGCGATGCCGGCGACCACGCGGTTGCGGGCGAAGGCGGCGGCCAGCGCCGCGTCGTTGTCCAGTTCCTCCTCGCCGGCCGGCAGATCGATCCGCGCCCCCTCCTTGCGCAGCGACGCGATAACGCGCGAAGGCGAGGTCCGGTCCGGCTCGGGAAAGACCATGTCGAAGGCGATCGCCCCCGCTCCCATCTGGCCGAGGCGATCGACAAGCGTCGCGATGGTCGTGCGCGGCCAGGGCCATTGCCCGATCTTCGCAAGCGAGGCCTCGTCGATGTCGGCGACGACGATCGGCGCCCCGGCCTCCTGGCGCGGCTTCAGGCGCTGATAGCTGTCGAACACCAGATTGCTCAGATGGGCGAAGACGGCCGGGCGCGAGAGCATCGCGCCGATCGCCAGGACCAGCACCGCAAGGCCGACGCCCCAGACGATGATGCCCTTGTGGCGCTCGCCGGCGGCCGGTTGTCTCGTCGGCGGCTTCAACGCCCGTCGTCCTGCCGGCCGGCGACTTGCAGAATCCATCGTCCGGCACGGACGGCGTTGGAATTAGCGAAGAGGATCAACCGCAGGGGCCGTCACAGCAATAATAGCAGGGCTCGCCGATCGAGTTCCGATTGTGGTCCTGCCCCCCCTGCTGCAGGATGGTCGTGTCCGGCGACGGGAAAGGCGTCGGGAAACTGCCGAAGGACGGCGTCTGGCCGGAATTCGACTGTGGCAGCGTGCTCTGCTCGACGAGCGAGTTGGTGGGCAAATGGGTGGCGCCGCCATGCTGCCCGCTCCTGCCGCCGAGCAGCCCCTGCAGGATCGTCAGCCATTCCTTCGGCGTGCGCCGCACATGCGGCTCGCCGTCGGGCCCGAACCAGATCGAGTAGCCGTTGGCGTAGAGCCGCGCCAGCCTTTGCTGATCGCGCCAGAGCTGGATCGAATTGCCATAGACGAGGTCGATATGCGGCGGAATCCCGGTCTGCTGCGGATCGAAAACCAGATTGGCGATGCCGCCGCGTATGCCCACGGTTCCGACCGGCGTATTGAGTTGCACCCCGTCCGGCGTCTTCGAGGTCTTGCCGCCGATGAAGCGGAAGACGCCCTTGCTGAGCGAGGCGGTGATCTTTGCCGTTCCCTTGTTCGGATCGTAGACGAAGGAATCGATCGTCAGGCCGGAATTCGGACCGACGGTGAAGGTGGTGCCGTCGGCGAGCAGCACCTGCAGCAGCCCGCGCGCATCGGTGTCGATGTGCTCGTTATGGATCACGCTTTGCCCGATGGTGAGCGTTCGCGCCTGCCCGCCGGGCGGCGTGCCCCTTGCGGCCGGATTGACGGCGGCCGTAACGCCGACCTGCTGGGCCACGGCCGACCCGGCAACGATCGACAGGGCGGCGAGGCAGGCGGCACGGAGGATCGGAAGGACGGGGCGCATGGCCTAGAACCTCTTGGCAACGGCGAACGACACTCCGACGCTGTCGAAGGAATAGATGTCGTAGTTCGAATCGACGTTGCGATAGCTTACCCCCGTCTGCAACGCCCATTTGTTGGCGAGCGGCACCGTCAGGCCGCCATAAACGAACGCCTCCGTATCCCGTTCCTTCCTGCCTGAACTGACGACGAAGTCGGGATCGGGCTCGTCGAAATCACGGCGAAGCACACCGCCCGAAATCGTCGCCGTCCAGCGTCCCGGCAGGCCCGCGATCGGCGAATCGAAAGCATAGTTGAGGCCGATCGAGCCGCTCACCTCCCAGAAGGTCTGGAAATCGACCACCGCCACATGACGCGCGGCATCGACGAAGCCGAAGACCGAGAACCGATCGTTGAACGCGTGCTGAAAATAGCCGGAGACGTCGTACCGGTTGCCCGTGCGGTCGGACGCCGTCGGCCTGAAGTCGGTATCCTCGTAGTCGAGATACCGGTATTCGAACCGGAGTTCTCCGCGGTTCATGGCGTCGAATATCTTGCCGAGCTTGGCGCCGGCGCCGATCGAGCTCTGGTAGGTGTCGCCATCGAGCGCCACGCCGCCCAATATGCCGTAGATCGACAGGTCGGAATTGTACATGCCGAACCGGCCGAGATTGAAATCCGGCCCGAAGGTAAGCTCACCGAGCAGCGTGTTGTTCTGGTGCAGGTCGGAATAGAGCGAACCGTAGGTCAACAGGTTGACATCGAACGCGTCGCCCTGGCTCGGCAGGATATAGCGGTAGTGGAACTGCCCGGCGACAAAACCGTTCGTGTCGGCCTTGGCGAAGGCCGACTGATCAAGCTCGAGAAAAGGATCCGGGAGGACGAAATCGCCGCGCACGCCGTCATTGGCGTTCGTCTGGTAGCGCACCCCGAGGGCCACGCTGCCGTGCAGGCTGCTCGTCTCGGTCTTCTCGTTGATTATACCGAGATAAAGGTTCGCCTGGCTTTTCATGTCCGGCGGTATGTTGGGCAGTTGCAGCACGCCGTCAAAATAGCCGCGCGCTGTTTCGTAGGAGCCCAGCCGGAAGTAGAGCGCGCCGAGTTCCAGCTTCAGCCGCGCCAGGTCCGGCGCAAAGATGAGCATCCGCTCCAGCGTCGAGATCGCCCCTTCCAGGTCGCCGACCTGGGACGACAGCGCCGCGTATTCGAACGCCAGTTCCAGATTGTCCGGCTGCGACCGCATCTGTGTCAGAAGGGCGCCGCGCCGCGCGTTGATATCCGAGACACTGCCATGGCCCGCCTGCGGCGGAACGTTCAGATTGGCGGTCGCCGATTGCGCCGAGGCGACGCCCGGCGCCAGCACGAGGGCGGCAGCGGCAAGCCCCATGGCGAGAAACGCGCGCTGGGTGACGCCCTGTCGCGCGGATCGGCGGACGCTGGGCCGGCAAAGAGCCATCATCGGCCACGGCAACGTTGGAAAAGGGGCATCGCCCATGCAGCGAAGCGGGATGGTTCATGGATCAAAGGACTAGCCCCCCGTAATCCTCTCGAGCTTCCGCCCTCCGCGGAAGCCTTCCCTGTCCGATGCACGTTCAGAATGATTGCGGCGCGCTGATTCTATGAGGAACGACGCCAAAGCGCAAATGTGTTTTAGAGGAAACGCATGGAATTCGGCGTCGTAACGCCCGATTTCACGGTCCGGGCAATCAGCCCGCCAGCGCCGCGTCGACGCTCGGATAGACCGGAAACAACCGCAGGAAGCCGCTCATCTCGAAGGCCAGCCTTATCCGGCTGTTCAGCCCCGTCAGAGCCATGCGGCCGTCATTGCGCCGGATCTTCTTCGCCGAAGACAGGAATACGGAAAGTCCGGTGCTGCTGATATATTCGAGCCCCGCCATGTCCACGACGATGTTGGTGTCGCCCCGGTCGATCACGGCGCTCATATGTCTGTCGAATTGCGAGGAGGTGGCGCTGTCGATCCGGCCGATCGGCGAGACGATCAGAAAGCTTCCGCGGCGGCTCTCGGTGATCTCCATGCGAATTCGACCTCGCTGCTGTCTCGCGCTATGGTGTCGGATACGGGTTGACGCGCAAACCGCAGTAAGTGGTAATTGGCACAAAAGCCTGCCCCGAGGCAATTGCCGCCTCGGCTTAACCATGGCCTGCCGGGGAAACTTATGTCTGACGCGCCGACGGAGGATGCGCTCGCCCGCTCGATAAATGCGGAGCTTCTGCCGCAGGCCTTTCCGTTCCGGCGCGAGGTCGAGTTCGCCGGCGCGCGGAACCTCTCGATCAAGCGGATATCCTTCTACGATGATTGGTGGCCGGACGACGGCACCGTTTGTTTCGTCGCCGTGAGCCTGTCCTCCGGGGGCCTCGCGGGCGCGATGGCAGCGGCATCGCTCAGGTACCTGCTGCGCGCGGCGATCGGCGAATGCGCCGACCCCGGAACGGCCCTGGCCTCCTGCCGGCACCTGGTCGGTCCGGAGACGGGAGCGGCGATCCTCGCGCTCGACCTGCGCTCCGGCGTGGCCCGCACGGCGTCGCTGGGCAGCGGCGCGTTCGCCGGTGACGCGGTTCGGGACGCCGACGGGCGCATTGTCCTTTCCGACGGCGCGGATTTGTGGATCGGCGCCGGACCTCATGCGGCGGACCGGATGGCCGGGTCGAGCGTCGATCTGTCGGCGGCGGAGATCGTCGAGGCGGCCGGCGCCGGCCTGCCGCCCGGCGCGGTACTGGGACTGATTCGCTTCAAGGGGAAGGTCCGGAAGACCGCCGGGTCCGCGTCGGAGACGATCTCCCTCACCAATGAGAACGGCCGGGTCGCCGAGGCGATCGCACGCATGGAGAAATTCCGTGAGGCAAACGGCATCGACGAGCACGTTTTCGCCGGCATCGACCTCGCGGTGGACGAGATCCTCACAAACGTCATCAGCTACGCCTTCCGCGACGGCGCCCGCCACCGGATCGACATCGAACTCGATTTTTCCGGCGGCAGGCTCAGCGTCGAGGTCCGCGACGACGGCATCCCCTTCAATCCGCTCGACATCCCGCCCGCGAAGCTGGACGGCGAGGTCGGCGAACGCGAGGTCGGCGGCCTCGGAATGCATTTCGTGCGCAACATTGCCGACGAGATCACCTACCGCCGGGAGGCGAACTGGAATATACTGGGCCTGTCAAAGAACATGGGCGGTCCGTGAGGAACGGGGAGGCGGCGCATGAACGCAGCACGCTTGGGCGATAGCATTCTTCAGGACGCGCCGCATTGCCATGCGCCGATCCACCCGGCGGCGCCCTCGCCGACCCCCGCGCCGCACCCGGCCATGCCATTGACGATCATCAAGGGCGAGCCGACGGTGATGATCGGCAACATGCCGGCCGCGCGCGTCATGGACATGTCGCAACCCTGCATGCTGGCGAGTTGCGTGCCCGGCGGGCCCGGCAACATCGCCAAGGGTTCGGCGACCGTGATGATCGGCAAGATGCCGGCCGCGCGCGTCGGCGACCTGACCATGCATCCAAGCTGCGTGGCGCCCATTCCGAGCCCTACGGGCAAGATCCTGCCGCCGGGATGCCCGACGGTGATGATCGGCGGATAGGAGGTTTTCCGCCCGCGGGCGAGGACGAGGCATGTTTATATCGCATTTCAATTCGCTTCGGCCGGTCTGCCCGAATTGCCGCACGCGCAACGAAACCGCCGAATTGGGACTGGCGCTCGTCGAGGAACAGGACGGCGATGATGTCGTCTCCGGCATCGTCGGCTGCGGCGCCTGCGGCGCCGAATACCCGGTCATCGACGGCTTGCCGATCCTCGTCCCCGACGTCCGCCGCTACATCCAGGACAACCTCTTCTATCTTATCGCGCGGACCGACCTGACGCCGGCGGTGGAGAGCCTGGTCGGCGACGCCAGCGGCCCGGGCAGCATGTTCGAATCGGCGCGCCAGCATTTGTCGTCCTATGTCTGGGACCATTGGGGGGAGTTCGATCCCGAAGAGCAGTTGCACGCCAATGGCGGCGCGCGGCCGGGCGCCGTCGCGCGCGCCCTCGATGCCGCGCTGGCCATGGCCGGCAGCGACCTGCCGGAAGGTCCGGTCCTCGACATCGGCTGCGGCGCCGGGCGCTCGGTCCGCGAGGTCGCGACGCGGCACGACCGGACCGTGCTCGGCATCGACCTCGGCGCTTCGCTCGCGCGCACCGCGCGCCGTGCCGTGGTCGGCGGCGAGGTCGATTACGGCCGCCGGCGGATCGGCCTGACCTACGACCGGCGCCGATTCGATGTACCGACGGCGCCGGAAGGCCGGGCCGATATCTGGATCTGCGATGTTCTGGCCCTGCCCTTCGCGGACGAGAGTTTCGCGCTTGTGGTCGGCATGAACGTACTCGATTGCCTGGGGAATCCCCGCGACGGCCTGATGGAAATGGATCGCGTGCTTGCCCGCGACGGCGAACTCGTGCTGACCGTGCCGTTTGACTGGAGCGCCGCTGTCACGCCGGTCGAGAGCTGGATCGGCGGCCACTCGCAGCGCGGGCCCCATGGCGGCTCCGGCGAGACGATCCTCGATCATCTTTTGACGGACGGGCCGCTCGCCGCGGGCTCGTTGCGTCGGAAGCCGTGCACAGTCGAGATTCCATGGCACGTTCGGCTTCACGAACGGTCCTGCATGCACTATCAAACTTACGGGATCGCCGCGCGGCGCGGCTGATCCATAAATCCGTGGCGGACGGACATATGCTCAGGGTGGAATGGGGCTCCCGGTGAAATTGACGCTTTCCTTGCGGACGTCGCCGCCTCCCGATGGCGTGGAGGCGGAGCGCGTCCTGGAGGAAGGCTCGATGACCATCGGCCGTGGCTCCGATGCCTCCTGGACGATCCCCGATCCAGCGCGGGTCATCTCCAAACGGCATTGCCGGATCGACGCGGCGCCCGAGGGCTTCAGCATCACCGACATCTCGACCAACGGCGCCTTTCTCAACGAGCAGCCGATCGGCAACCAGGTCACCCGCCGGCTCGCCGACGGCGATCTCGTCCGGATGGGCGACATCGTCATCGCCGCCCATATCGAGGATGTGGACAAGGTGGCGGCGGACAGTGTCCTCCCGGCGGACGGGCCTTTCGGCGACAACGAGAATTTTCCGCAACCCGGAGCAGCGGCAGCGCCGTCGCCGATGGGCGCCGGGCCGATCGCCGAGGACTGGTGGAAGGAAGCGCCCCCCGCTGCCGCCGGGGGCACGGCTCGCCTCGACAGGGGATCGTCCGCGGCCCTCGGTGACGCTATCGTCGTCAGCCTGGTCGAATCGTTTCCGGGCCTCGATATCGCCACGCTCGCCCAGGGGGTCGACAGGGCGGGCGCCGTCATCGGCGACCGGGAATGGCGGGCCTTCTACGACCGGCTGCAGGCATTTTTGCGAGAGTCATATCCGGAGAACGCGTAGGCCGCACATGGGCGGCGACGGTATGGGTAGGTGTTGGTATGGTGCGCTTTCTCCGGCTGTTCGTGATCGTCTTCCTGGCGTTCGCCCTCGCCTCGTGCGGCATCTTCGGCAAGAAGAAGCCGCCGGCGAAGGAAATCGAGATCAAGCCGGCGCCGCAGAATGCCGGCCTCGACCTGCTGGCCGTTGCCTCGCCGCTGGTCAATCCGCAGCCCGACGGGCAGCCCTCGCCAACGGTCGTGCGGGTGTATCTCCTGTCGGGCGACACCGCTTTCGCGAACGCGAGCTTCCGCCAGCTTTGGGAGAACGATGCGAAGACGCTGGGACCGACCATGCTTGGCAAGGCGGAACTCATCGTCCAGCCGGGCAGCGTCGCCCATGTCAAGGCGCCCATGGCGGAAGGCACGGTGCTGGTCGCGGTGGTCGTCGGGTTCCGCGACTTTCAAGACGCCAAGTGGCGTGCGATGGTGCCCTTGCAGGGCGAAAAGACGTTGAAATTGAAGGCGGACCTGAATTCGCTTTCAGTCAACCTCGGCCCGCAGGATTAGCCGGCGGCCGGGGCGAAGAAGAAACGGGGAAAGAGGCGCTTATGCCTGTCGACAGCAAGGTGATCTGGTCCGAGGGAATGTTCATCCGGGCCCAGCACTTCCAGCAGGAAGCGCGCTATGTCGAGGGGGTCTCGCGCCATCTCTTCCGAGGCCTGCGCGGCTATGGCTGGGGTCTGTCGGAGCTGAAACTCAACCGCGATCTTCTGTCGATCGGCAAGTTCGCGGTCGAGCGCGCTTCCGGCATCTTCCCGGACGGCACGCCCTTCGACTGGCCGGACGATGTCGACGAGGAGGCCATGCGGCCGCTCGAACTCGACGAGGGCGCGCGCAACCAGATCGTCTATCTGACCCTGCCGGCGCGCCGGCCCGGCGGCATGGAAGTGGCGAACGGCGCCGCCGACGCCATCACGCGCTATGTCGCGCACGATCTGACCGTCGCCGATTCCGCCGCGTCCGAAGAAACCTCCTCGACGATCACGATCGGCAAGCTGCGCATCCGCTGCGCCCCGCAGGGCGCCGAGCGCGGCGGTCTGCTCGGCCTCGGCGTCGCCCGCATCGGCGAGGTCCGCTCGGACAACACCGTCATCCTCGACGAGACCTTCATCCCGCCCCTGCTTGATATCCGCGTGTCGCAGGTGGTGAGCGGCTACGTCACCGAGATCGTCGGACTGCTCAATCACCGCGGTCAGGCCATCGCGTCGCGGCTGGCCGCCGGCAGCGAAGGCACCTCCGGCGAATTGTCGGACACGCTGATGCTTCAGGGCGTCAACCGCTGGCAGCCCATCTTCACCCATTTGTCGACGGCCTCGATGGTCCATCCCGAGACCGCTTACGTCAACATGGTCTCGCTCGCGGGCGAGCTTGCGACCTTTGCCCGCGCAGACCACCGGCCGCCGATGTTCCCCGCCTATGACCATGACGACCTGCAGGCGACCTTCGCGCCCGTCATGACCTCGCTGAGGCAGGCGCTGAGCGCCGTGCTCGAGCGCGGTGCGCTGACGATCCCGCTCGTCCAGCACCGCTACGGCATTCGCGTCGCGGAAGTGCCCGATCGCTCGATCTATTCGAAATACACGCTCATCCTGGTCGCCCGCGCCGACATGCCGGCCGAGACGCTGGCGAAGCGGCTCGTCGGGCAGGCGAAGGTCGGGCCGGTGGAGCAGATCCGTGAGCTCGTAAACGCCGCCCTGCCCGGCATCAGGCTGCGCGGCCTGACCGCCGCGCCGCGGCAGATCCCGTACCATACAGGCAAGGCCTATTTCGAGTTGGACAGGACGAGCCCCGTCTGGAAGCAGATCGCATCCTCCAGCGCGCTGGCGATCCATGTCGCCGGGGATTTCCCCGGCATCGAACTTGAATTGTGGGCCGTCAAGGATTGATGGGAGGAACCCCATGGCCGATCCGTTCTTCGATCCCCCCGACGCCGACGATACCATCCGTCGGCCCTTGCCCCAGCCAAGGCAGGCTTCCCGGCCCGGCGCCGCGAACCTGTTCCTCGACGACGGCTTCGATGACCAGATCGACGACGCGTTCGGTTCCGCCCTCGCCGCGCCGCGCGGACGCCGCTCCGAGGGTTTTGACGACCTCCTCGGCGACGACAGGCTCGCGGACGGCTTCGGCGCCGATACCTATCTGAAATCCGGCAAGGAGGCGGCGATCGAGAAGGCGTTCGATCTCGCCTCGGTCAATCCGCTCGTCAGCGCCGCGGCGCCGCTCCTCTGGTTGGCGGGACGGCTGAACGAGAGCGCTCCGCCTGAGGACGTGGAGCGCTTCCGCCAGCGCATCCTCGCCGAGATCAAGCAATTCGAGACGGCGGCAATGGCGCGCGACGTCCCGCCCCGGCTCGTGCGCATGACGCGCTATGCCATCGCGGCGACGCTCGACGACATCATCCTCAACACGGAATGGGGCGGCCAGGCGGTGTGGGCCGGCCGCAGCCTCGTCAGCTCGCTCTACAACGAGACCTGGGGCGGCGAACGCTTCTACGAATTGCTCAACCAGATGCGCAGGGCTCCAGACGAGAATATCGACGGCCTGGAGTTCATGGCGATCTGCCTGGCGGTCGGGTTCTCCGGCAAGTATCGCGTCATGGAGGGCGGCCAGGGACGCCTCAGCCGGCTGCGCCACGAGCTTTACCGCATTATCCGCCGCGTCCGCGGCCCCTACGACCGCGAGCTGTCGCCGCCATGGGAGCCGGTCGCCGCACCGCATGTGGCCCCGAAATCGGCCCGCGCCGCCTGGATCATCGGCATCGTGGCGCTGCTTCTCGCCGCCATCCTCTGGGCGCTGTCGAGCTTCGATTTGCGCCAGCGCGTGGACACCGCGGTACAGCAGATCGATGCGCTCGCGCCGGCGGTTCCCGTCGTCGTGACGGCGCCGGCGATCCCCAACATCCCGGAGCCGGTGAAGCCCAAGGTGAAGACGCAGATGGAGCGCCTGCAGGGCTTCCTCGCCGACGACATCGCCGCCCGGCGCGTCGAGCTGGCCAGGGTGAACGACAAGATCGCCATCCGCATGCTGAACGCCTCCTTTCCGTCGGGTGGCGTCGACCTCGCCGCGTCGAGCGATCCGCTCGTCGGCCGCATCGCCGCCGCGATCAATCACGAGAAGGGGCCGATCGTCGTCGTGGGCAACACCGACGACGTGCCCGTGCCTTACGGCAGCAAGCTCGGCGACAACATGGCCATCTCCAAGGCACGCGCCGATTCAGCCGCGGAGGTGCTGAAGAAGGGGCTTGACGATCCCTCGCGCGTCACCACCGTGGGCCGCGGATCGAACGATCCGATCGCCTCCAACTCGACCGCCGAGGGCCGCGAGAAGAACCGGCGCGTCGAGTTCCAGATCGACGCGGAGGCGGCAAGCTGAGATGTCGGCGCGGGGGAATATCGTGACCGTGCTCGCATTGCTGGTGGCGCTCGCCGCCAGCTGGCTGATCTGGCGCGACGCGAAGCTGACCCCGCCGGACCTCCATTTCGCCGCCGGCCTCGTCCCCCTGGTCATCTGGGGCTTCCTGCCGGTTTTCCTCGCCTGGCGCGCCCGGCGGCGGGAGACGCGCGGGGAAACCGGCCGCGCGATGGCCGTGCGCGCGCAGAAGCGCGCCGTCCTCGCGCTCCTGAAGAGCCGCGGGCTTACCGGTTTCCGCGGCCGCTACCGCGTGCCCTTTTTCCTCGTGCTCGGGCCAGGTGGCTCCGGCAAGTCGAGTATCCTCAAGCAATCCGGCTTCGAGCTCGGCAACGGCGTCCGCATCGGCGACACGGTCTGGTGGGTCGGCGACAAGGCTGTCTTCGTCGAAGCGCCGCTCGGCGCCGGGCATGAGACGATCCTGCAACTCGCCGCGCTCCTCTCGAGGGTGCGTCCGGACCTGCCGCTGAACGGCATCCTCCTGGTCCTATCTCCCGCCGACCTCGCGCTGACCGACAGCATAGAATACGAATCGCTGACCCAGGCGACGACGGAATCGATCCGCGAGATCGAGAAGCGGACGCGGCGCCGCTACCCTGTCTATCTGATGCTGTCGAAGATCGACCTCGTCCCGGGTTTCCGCGAGTTCTTCGACCGTCAGGAGCCGCAGGAGCGGCAGCAGGCATGGGGTTTCGGACTGCCCTCCCAGGGCCTGGCGCATCCGTTGGGTGGCGAGGCCGGCGCCAAGGCGCTGACCGACGGCTTCCGCGGCATCCTCGCAGCGCTCAGGCTGCGCCTGATCGAATGGCTGTCACGCGAAGGCGACCCTATCCGCTGCGGCCGCATCCAGAGCTTCGGGGCGCAGATCGCGACCCTTCCCGACACGATCCGGCCGATGCTCGACGCTCTCCTGCCCGAAGGCCGGACCGACTGGACGGGCGCGGCGCTGCGTGGTGTCTTCCTCACCAGCGCGCGGCAGGAGGCTCTCGCCATCGATCCGCTCCTGCCGGAGATGTCGCTGCGTTTCGCCATGCCGCGCTCCGGCACGGTGCCGCCCGACCTCGGGCTGGACGAGGAAGAACACGGCTTCTTCGTCGCGGGAGCGTTGCGCAAGGGGCCCCTCCACGAAGCCGGGCTGGCTCTCAAGGAATCGCCCTATCGCCTGCGCCTCGCGCTGCAATGGCTCGTGGCCGCCTTGGTCGTCGCCGCATCGGTCGCCTTCGTGGTCGTGATGAGCGGTGTCCATGACCGTGAAATCGACTGGCCGAGACAGGCTTCGGCCGCCGCGGCCACCTTCGCGCCGGTCGCAAGCCCTTCCGAAGTCGGCAAGATGCCGGCCGTGCTCGACGATCTGAAGAAGCTGGCCGACCTTGAACAGCGGATCGAGGCGGCGCCGAACGACCGGTTCGTGGTGCCCGGATTTTCCGCCCGGCCACGCCTCGACGACGCGCTTGCCCGCGCGCGGCAGGCGCTTCTTCGCAACGCGCTTGCGCCGCATCTCTCCGCCCTTCTGGAAAGCCAGCTCGTCGACATGGATACGGACCCGGCGACCCTCAACGCCCTGATCCATCTCGCCGGCGGCCCCACGTCGGCCAATTCGGCCGAACTGCGCGGCTGGCTGGAAAATTCCGCCCGGGCCGTGCCCCAGGAACTGCGCGCACGCTTCGTCGAGGACGGCCTCGCGGCCATCAAGGCAGCCGGCGGGATGACGGCCGGCGCGCCTTACATCGACGCAGCGCGCCGCATCGTCGCCTACAAGGAAAGCCTGTCGTGAAGCTCGGGGGCATGATCGGCGCCGCGCTCGAGCGTGCCTTTCGGCCCTTCGGCATCGTCACGATCGTGGCGTCGCTGCTGGCGCTCTTCTTCTTCTTTGTCGGCCCGCTGCTCGCTGTGGGCGAGATGCGGCCGCTGGCGCCCGCAGCGGTGCGGCTCGCGATCCTGCTGGTGCTCGCGATGGTCTGGGGCGTCGCCGGGCTCCTTATGCGGGGCCGGGAAAACCCGGAAGGAAACGCGGAGGATGCCGAACGGCGCACGCGCGACGAAAGGAAGGCCACGTCCCGGCGCGACCAGGCGGCGGCCAACGGCCAGTTCGCGCTCTTCGCCGAAAACGCCCGCCGCGCCAGGCGTGCGCTGGGCGAGCAGCGGTGGCTGGGTCCGCTCACCCGGCAGCGCCGTTCGCTGCCGCGTTATCTGGTGATCGGCGCCAAGGAAAGCGGCAAGACGACGCTGCTCAGGAATGCCGGCCTGTCGATCGCCGACGAGGGCGCCCGGCCGGCCGAAGGCCCGCCCGCCGATCTCATGCTTTCCGAGCACGGCGTCTTCATCGAGCTTGCCAGCCCTTATCTGCAGCAGTCGGAGGAAGCGCAGAAAGCGGTGTGGCGGCGGATGCTTTCCTATATCCGCCGCTGGCGTCCGACCCAGCCGCTGTCCGGCATCCTGCTGACGCTCGACGCCGGCGCTCTGGCGGGAGCCCTGCCGGACAAGGCCGAGGCGCTTGGCACGCTTCTGCGCAAGCGCCTAGACGAGATCGCCGAGCGGCTGAGGGCGCGGCCGCCGGTCTATCTCGTCCTCACCAAGCTCGATCTCCTCGTCGGCTTCGAGGAATTCTTCGATTCGCTCAACATGGACGAGCGCGACGCGCGGCTCGGCTTCCAGATATGGTCGCCGAACCAGGAGGCCGGCGCGGGCACACCCGCCGAACGATTCTCCGCCGGCTTCGACGACATGCTCGACCGGCTCGCCGGCCAGCAGCTTCGCCGGCTGCAGGAGGAGACGGACGACAGGCTCCGCCTCAGGGTGTTCGAATTCCCGACGCAGCTTGCGCTGCTGAAGTCGCGGCTGACGCCGCTGGTCGAGCAGATCGCCGCTCCGAGCCGGTTCGGCGCCGCCCCGCTGCTGCGAGGCGTCTTCTTCGCGAGCGCGCTGCAGACCGGCCTGTCGCGAGACGCGCTGCAGGGCGCCATGGCCCCCCTCTTCGCCTTCAAGCCGGATGCCGTCGCGTTCAACGACCGGCGTGCGGCATTGCACTCCCGCCCGTTTTTCCTGCGTGGCCTGCAGCAGACGGTTCTCGCCGAAGCGGCCATGGCCGGATATTCCCGCAGCGCCGCTGCGACGCGGCGGCTGCAGGCGATCTCGCTCAACCTTCTCCTGGCGGTGGCGATCGTCGGCTGCGCGGTGCTGTGGTGGCTGAGCTTCAGCGACGGTCGGGCCTATACGGCGCGTCTTTCCGACGACATCGGGACGGCGCGCGCCGCCCTTGTTGGGATCGCCGATGCCAAGGCCGGCGACGCGCCCGACTTCCGGAAGGCGGCGACGGCGCTCGACAGCCTGGCCGCGCTCGAGAAGGAAAAGCCCGGCTGGGTGACGCTCGGCCTCTATTCGAGCGCGCCACCGACGGCATCGGCCCGAAAGATCTATGATCTCGGCCTGCGCAACCTGCTCCTGCCCTACGTCCTCGCCTATGCCCGCTCCGCTCTCGACGCGCCGGCGCTCGATGTCGCGAGCCGCTTCCGGCTGCTGAAATACTACCTCATGCTCGGTGGCGTCCGACCGCTCGATCCCGCCGTCGCCGCCGGCGTCGGCCCCGGCTTTGCCGAGGCCATGGCGCCGGACGACAGCGACGAGGACATGCGCCTGCGCGCCCATCTCGTCGCACTTTCGTCGGTCGACCTGAGCAAGCAGCCGATCGACAGGACGCTGGTCGATCGCGCCAGGGGCCGGATCGGCGAAGCCGGCCTGGCGCAGCTTGGCTACGATATGCTCCGAAATCGGCCGGACGTGCAGTCCCTGCCGCCATGGCGGCCTGTCGATCACATGGGAACCGAGGGGCCACAGGCGCTCGCCCGCGTCAGCGGCGCCAGCCTGTGGAACGGAATACCCGGCCTCTATACGCTTGACGGCTACCGGTCGTGGATGATGCCGCATTCGCAGGACGTCTCGACACGGATCGCGGACGATCTGTGGGTTATGGGCGAAGAGGGCTCGAATCTCGACATCAGGCAGCAGGCGGGACGCATCCGCGAGGGCATGCTCGAACTCTATGCCGTCGGATACAACCGCGAATGGGACGGCCTGCTCGCCGATCTGACCATTGCGCCGACCGCGGACGCCGACCAGGCCGCCAAGCTGGTTTCGATCCTGACCGGCATCCCCTCGCCGGTCGACGAATTGCTGAAGGCCGTGGCCGAACAGACCAACCTCGCGGGCGGCCCGCTCGGCGCCGCCCGCGCCATGGCCGCAAGCGAACTGGCGAGCCGGGTGCCGCTCTATCCGGCCGTGCCGCGCAAGGTGGCGAATGTCGAAAGCCGCGTGACGGAACATTTCGCCCAGTTGGCCCTAGCAGTCGGCGCCGGCAGCAAGCCGGCGGGCAAGGACACGCCGGTCGCCCCCGCCCAGGTCGATGTCGTACTGGACGCGTTGAAGCCGCTCTATAACGACCTCAACCTGGTGGCTACCGGCGGCGACATACTGAAACTCGGCAGCAAGCCGCAGGATACGCTCGACAAGGTGGACGATATGGCGAGGAAGCTGCCGGACCAGCTTCGGCCTCTGTTCCAGCGCATCGTCTTCCGCATGGCCGCGGTGACCGGCGCGGGCGCGCGGGCGCGGCTGACCGACATCTGGAGCTCGACGGTGCTGCCGGCCTGCCGCGCCGTCGTCTCCGGCCATTACCCGTTCGACCCTCACAGCCAACTCGACGCCGCACCCACGGATTTCGCCGCCGTCTTCGGCCCGAAGGGCGCGATCGCCGCCTTCCGCGAAGGCTACCTGAAATCCTTCATCGACACCTCGGCGAGTCCCTGGAAATGGCAGGGCGGCGGCACGATCGGGCTCGGCCTCGATGATTCGCTGCTTGCGTCGTTCGAACGCGCCGCCGCCATCTCGACCACCTATTTCGACGCCGGCGGCAATGCCGGCGTCACTTTCACCGTGACGCCGATGGGTCTCGACGGCGCGGCCAACGCCGCGCAGTTCGAGCATGACGGCCAGACCGACGCCTACGACCACGGTCCCGCGACGCCGTCGTCGGTGACATGGCCGGCACCGCCGAAGGACAGCGAAGTCGCCCTGTCAGTCACGCCGGAGATCGCCGGCCAGAAGAACATCGTCCTCTGGCAGGGACCGTGGGCTCTCTTCCATCTGCTCGATGCCGGGCGCGACGCGGATTCCGGCAAGAAGGAGCCCGGCGAGGCCACCCTTCGTTTCGCCATCGGCAGCCGGTGGGTGAAGCTGAAATTCGCCGCCCCGTCGACCCGGACGATCATCAAGGGCGACCTCCTGCGTGGCTTCCAATGTCCGCAGCTGATCGAGGAAAAGGTCGGAGCGGTGAAATAATGACGGACGACATCCTCGCCCACTACAACCGCGAACTCCTGAACATACGCCGCGCCGCGGCGCAGTTCGCCGCCGAGAACCCCCGCATCGCCAGCCGCCTCAGGCTCTCCGAGGATGCGATCGAGGATCCGCATGTCGGCCGGCTGATCGAGTCCTTCGCCTTCCTGACGGCGCGCATCCGCCAGCGCCTCGACGACGACTTCACCGAACTCGCCAACGCGATGCTCGCGGTCCTCTATCCGCACTATGCAAGGCCGTTTCCATCGATGGCGATCCTGCAGATGGAGCCCGGCGCCGATGTCGCCGAGGCGGCGACCGCCAAACGCGGCACGCTGGTCGACAGCGAGCCGGTCGGCGGCGAAAGCTGTCGCTTCTCCACCGCTTTCGACGTGACCATGCATCCTGTCCGCGTCGCCGGCGCTACGCTCGCTGGCCGGCCCCTCCGCGCGCCCGAATTCGAGACGGCGGCGGATGCCGCGGCCTGCCTCCGGCTGACGCTCGAGACCACGCTTGCCGACGGCTTCTTCTCCGATATTTCCCCCGCTTCGCTGCGCTTCTTCCTGCGCGGGCAGCCGCAGCTCGTCTATCCGCTCTATGAGATGCTCTTGAACGACGTCGTGGCGGTCGCCTTCGCCGCTGGCGCGAACGATCCCGAGCCTGTCATCGTCGAGGGCACGGCCTTTGCGCCGGCCGGCTTCGAAAGCGATGAAGGCGTCCTGCCCTGTCCCGACACCTCGCATGCCGGCTATCGCCTGCTGACGGAATATTTCGCCTTTCCGGAGAAATTCCTGTTCGTCGACCTCGCCTTCCCGGATCGCGGACGGCTTCTGGGCAAGGGCCGCACACTCGACATCTTCGTCTATCTGAGGCGCTCGCGCGCCAACATCGAACGGGCCGTCACCGCGTCGGCCTTCGCGCTCAACTGCACGCCCGTCGTGAACCTCTTCCCGCAGGCGGCCGAGCCGATCTCGCTCGACCATGCCGCAACGGAATATCTGGTCGAGCCCGACAGCCGCCGCTCGGGCGCGCTCGAAATCTATTCCGTGGAGAAGGTCGTCGCCTCCGACGGCGACGGCAACGCCCGCGAACTCCTGCCCGTCTATGGAACCACTCATGCGCGGCGCAGCGACGACGGGCGCGGCGCACGATCCGCCTGGTGGATGGCCAACCGCCGGACCGGAACCGACGAGGCCGGGAGGGAACGCATAGCGCTCTCCATCTTCGATTCGGCGTTCACCCCCTCGGCGCCGGCCGACACGGTCCTTTCCGTCGATACGCTGTGCTTCAACGGGAACCTTCCCGAGCGGCTGCCCTTCGGCGGCGGACGCCCGGAGCTGCAATTGGCCGAGCCGGTGGCCGGCATCGAAGCCATGCGGCTGATAACGGCGCCGACGCCGGTGGCCCGGCCCCGCTACGGCGAAGGCGCGCGATGGCGCCTCATCTCGCATCTTTCCCTCAATCACCTGTCGATCGTCAGCGACGGCGGGCTCGATGTGCTCAAGGAGATGCTGCTTCTCTACGACATCCGCGATTCGGACGAGACGCGTTCTCTCATCGACGGGATCGTCGGCCTGTCCTCGCGGCCCGGAACCGCGCGGTTGCGCGTGAAGGGCAACACCGCCTTCTGCCGGGGCATCGACGTGACTGTGACTTTCGACGAGGCCTATTTCTCAGGTAACGGCATCTATCTGGCCGCAAGCGTCCTTGAGCGGTTTTTCGGCATATACGCCAGCGTCAATTCCTTCGCCCGGCTGACCGCCAGGATCAAAGGGCAAACCGGAGTTCTGAAAACATGGCCCGCGCGCGGCGGCGACCGCATACTTCTCTGAAGTCGGACGTATTCGACCGACCGCAGGCCTACGAACTCTTCCAGGCCATGCGGATCGTCGAACTGATCGCGGCCGAGGAGAACACGGCATCCGACCTGCCCGTTCCGGAGACGGCCGGGCGCGGCGTCGACTGGAGCCGGGCGACGATGCGGGTACGCGCCGGCGTGCCGCTCGGCTTTGCCGCGACCGAGGTGGTCTCGGTGCGGCGGCCGAAGGGCGCGAGCCCGATCGAGCTGACCCAGACGGTCTTCGGACTGACCGGGCCGTCCGGCGCGCTGCCCCATGCCTTCAGCGAACTCGTCCATCTGAGCGTCCGCGAGCGCAATCCGGGCCTTCGCGACTTCCTCGACATCTTCAACAACCGCCTGGGCGGGCTGCATTTCGAGGCCTGGGCGAAACACCGCCTGATGGTCGAACTGGAACGCAGCGCCCGGCTGGAGTTGCCGCATCCGATCGATGCCGCGCTCCGGGCCGTGATCGGTTTCGGCCTGCCGTCGATGCTGCTGCGCACGGCCAGCGATGACGACACGCTCGTGCATTATGGCGGGCTGCTTTCCCGCGGCGCCCGCTCCGCGCAGGCGGTCGAGCAATTGCTGCGCGGCGCCACGGGTCTTCCGATCCGGGTCGAGCAGTTTCACGGCCGCTGGCTTCCGATTGCCGAGAGCGACCGTTCCCGGCTGCCGGCCGCGGAGCGGCCGAGCGGCGCCTTCTGCAGGCTGGGCGAAGATATGGTGATCGGCGAACGCATCCACGACGTCCAGTCCACCGTCCGCCTCGTCGTCGGGCCTGTCGGCTACGCAGATTTCAGGGCGCTCTTGCCGGATGGCCTCGGCGCCCGCGGCTTCGGCGATCTCGCCGCCGTCGCGCTGGGGCCGGAGATGTCGTTTCGGCTGTCGATCGAACTTTTGCCGGACGAGCTTCCTCCGCTGCGGCTCGAACGCGACGACCACCCCGAAACGGGCAGCCGACTCGGATGGAACACCTGGCTTCACGCGGACCGGCCGCGCCGTGAGGCGGCAAGCGTCGACATAGAGCCGCCGGCGCATCTGCGTTAGAGCAAGAATAGGGCGCCGCAGGGGAGGAACCGATGGACAACTGGACGGGCGGATATGTCTCGGACATCGAATATCTGGACGGATGGTATCCCGAGCAGATGCCGCCGCATCTGGATATTGCCTGCCTGCTGCGCGCAACCGAACCGCCGGTCGCCGCGGGCGAGCCGTTCCGCTATTGCGAACTCGGCTGCGGGACGGCCAGGTCGGCGGCAACGGTGGCGGCCACCCGCGCCGACGCGGAGGTCTGGGGCATAGACTTTAACCCGGCCCATATCGCGCGCGCTCGCCGGTTGGCCGAAAAGGCCGGCCTCGACAATCTCCGCCTGGAGGACTGGACGTTCGCCAGCCTGACCGGCGCGCATGAATCGGCGTTGCCGCGTTTTCACTACATCGTCATGCATGGCGTCTGGTCCTGGATCAGCCAGGAGAACCAGCGCCATATCGTCGATTTCATCGACCGGCATCTCGAGCCGGGCGGCCTCGTCTATGTCACCTATAATGCCCTCCCCGGCTGGAATGGCGTCGCGCCGCTGCAAAGGATGATCCGCACCCTCGCGCAACTGCAGGACGGACGCAGCGACGACCGCGCGGCGGCAGCACTGCAGCTGATCAAGCGGATGGCGGGCGCCGGTGCGGGCGTATTGCTGACGGAACAGATCACGCGGCTGGAGGAGATGTGCCGGAAGGACGAAATCGCCTATGTCGCGCACGAATATCTGAACGAGCATTGGCAGCCCTGCTACCAGATGGACGTGGCGAAGGCGCTTGCGCCCGCCCGGCTGACCTTCGCCGCCTCCGCCAATATCTTCGATAATTATCCCGACATCTGCATGACGGCGGAGCAGCGCGAACTCGTCGACAATTCGCCCGTCGGCCTGCAGGAGACCATGCGCGACTTCTTCATGGAGCGGACGTTCCGGCGCGACATCTTCATTCGCGGTGCCCGCGGCATTCCCGCGCGCCGCGTGGAAAGACGGCTGCGCGAAATTCGGCTGACCGCGCTGGCTTTCAAAACCGCCTTGAGCCGCGACATCAAGGTGCCGATCGGAAACGCCACACTCGGCGAGCCGTTCTACGAGCCGGCGCTGAAACTGATCGCCGATGGCACGCCTACGCTCGACGAGATCTTCTCTCATGTCGATTCCGCGAAGTCGACGGCGACGGGGCGCGAGGCGATCGGCATGCTTGTCGGCTCGAAACAGGCCATGACGGTCACGGCGAAGACCCCCTCTATCCAGGCGCTCGAGCGCGTACGGCGCTACAACAGCGCGCAAATCCGTCTCGCATCGGACCAAGGCAAGGCACATACTTCGCTTGCGGGCGCGTCGGTCGGTTCGGCGGTCACGATCCGGCTGATCGAGATGCTGGTCTATGCAGCCCTGACGGAAGGGATAGCGGCCGAAACGCAGCCTCTGGTCGAGGATTGCTGGAACCGGCTGCGAAGGAACGGCGACCACCTTGCCAAGGATGGCCGCACCATCGAGGACCGGGCAGAGACCGTCGCCGTGCTGGAAGAGAACGTGCCGGAGATCCTGTCGATCTCGCTCCCCCTGTGGCGGCGCATCGGCGCCATCTGACCGTGCCGGGCGGACGCTTCACTGGCGAGGTATTGCTGCGGAGCAGCCGCTCTTTCGACATCTGCGCGGCGGTCGACGACGCCGGCCGCAGTGTAGTCGTCAAGCGCGCCCGTCATCTTGCCGGGCTGGACGGGAAGCGCTTCCGGCGCGAGGCGAGGCTTGGCCGCTCGCTCAGGCATGAGGGACTGGCTTCGGTGCTCGGCGATGCGCCGGACTGGATCGCCTTCGACCGGCTGGAAGGATCGCTTCTCGACCGGCCCGAGGGGGTCCCGGGACTTGCCGCCCTCACGGAGGTGGCGGAAACGCTGGCGCATCTTCATGCGCTGGGCGTCGTCCACCGCGACCTGAAGCCGGCGCACATCATGTTTCGCGGCGGCCGGGCAGTGCTGATCGATCTCGGCGTCGCCGGCCTGGTCGGCAGCGAGGATCCGCTCGACGCGGGGGAGATAGTGGGATCACCCGCCTGGATGGCGCCCGAGCAGATGCTCGGCGCCGCGCCGGCGCCGAGCGCCGACATTTGGTCGTTCTCGGCCCTCGCGCACCGTCTGCTCGCCGGCAGGCCTCTCCATGCGGGAACGGCAGACGCGGTGCTCGAGGCAAGGCGCACCGGCGCCGAACCGAAGCCTGATTTTTCCTCTCTTGCCGATCGCCGACTGGCGGATGCGCTCCATGCCGGCTTTGCCGCGCCGGAGGACAGGCCATCCGCCCGCGAGCTTGCCGAAGCCCTGTCGGAAGCCGGGCTCCGGCATGCGGGTCGCGCTACGACACGACGCGCCGGCAGATAGCGCCTTATGATATTTTGGGTGAGTTTCCGGAGAACATGATGCTGCCCGAGACCGGATCGATGAACGTGTCATAGACCACTGTCTCCGCCGTTTCTGCGACATCCATGACGGCGTCGATCCTGAAGCGCAAGGTGCGCTCGCGCGCCTCCGCATCCCCTTCCAGTATCTCGACCGAGACGTCCCGCAGACGCGGCTCGAAGCGGCGGATCGCTTCCTCGATGCGCCCGCGGCATTCCTCCTGCTGGGAGGCAGCGCCGAGCTTCTGGACCTGGAGGTCGGGCAGGCCGAAAGCGATGAGCGACGATTTCAGTTCCCCCAGTTCATCCGACATCGTGCGATAGTAGGGCCGCGTATTGAAAAGGATCTCGAGGTCGCGGCGGATCGACTCGCGCAGGACCTGGATGGCGCGGTCGAAATTGCCGTCGATCTCGATATTGTCTCCCTGCAGGAGCCTGTCGAGGATCGGCAGGATGACCGGTCGTTTCGCGGGCTTTCTGTCCACCATATCAGATGTTCCGCGGCGGCTGTATCTCGGTCCTGAGCTGGATGCCGGTCACGATCCGGTCGAACTGGAAATGCGGCTGGATGTGCATGACGCAGGACATGGAGCCGGGCTTGCCCGGCAGTTCGGTGACCTCCACGCTGCCGCCGCTCAGCGGATAGCGCACCTTGAGTTCGTCGCTGGCGTCCGGATTGCCGATCATGTAGCCGCGCAGCCAGTCGCCCAGCAGCCTTTCGAGCTGGGCGACTGTCGTGAACGCACCGATGCGATCGCGCGCTATGACCTTCACATAATGCGAGAAGCGGCTGACGCAGAGCACATATTGAAGCATCGAGGAAAGTCTTGCGTTCCGGCTTTCCGCCGTGTCGGCGACCGGCGGCACGTTCAGCGACTGCGCGCCGAGGAACGCGACGGACTTCGTATAGCCGCACGGACAGAGCGCGATGAAGCCGAGTTCCTCCAACACCCTCTGCTTGCGGTCGGTCAGTTCGACTTCGAGCGGCCGGCGATAGGCGACCGGCTCGCCGGTCGAAAACAGCGGCGCCGGCAGTCCGTCGACCCGCCCGGCCCCGAACACGCCCTCTCGGGCCCCGCGTATGTCGGCGAACCAGCCTGATTCGCGAAAGGCCCGGATGACGACGGCGCCGAAGCCATAGACCGCATTGCCCCAGAGCCAGTCCTCTATGCCGAGCGCCTGCTCGCTGTAGACGAAACCCTCCCGTTGCTCCCGCGCCCCATCGTGGAGCCCGCGCAACAGGATCCGGGGCAGCCCGACGCCGAGAAACCGGCTCTCCTCCTTCTCCTGCAGCCGCCGCCAGCGCTGATACTCCGCCAGGCGGAAGCCGGCGTCGATATGCTGGACGTGCGACAGTTCGGCGAACGTCGAAACCCCGAACAACTCGGGCGCGGCGCCGACCACGCACGGCGCGAAGGAAGCGGCCGCGACCTCTCCCAGTCGCGACAAGGTCCCGATGTCGTCGCTCGAATCGGCGCCCCCATGCCGGTGGCGGACGGAATGGTCGCAGAGAAGCAAGCCGTAGGGCAGGCCGCCCGGCGTCCCGAATTCCTCGCTGTAGACCTTGGCGAAAAGTGCGCTCTGGTCGAATTCGGCGGAGCGGTCGAAGTCGCGGCCAAGCTCCTTCCAGGTCGTGCTTAGCAGCCTGATGACGACCTTGTCGTCCCCTTCGGCCTGGTCGAGGAGGAAGGAGACGCCCCGCCAGGTCGCTTCGAGCTGCTTGAACTTCCGATGGTGCAGTATCGCGTCGAGCTGCTCCGAAATCAATGTGTCGAGGGCAGCGATGTCGCGGTCGATGCGCAGCCTGAGCGACCGCGCGTCGCGCAACGGCATGCCTCGGAGCGGCTCGGCGCCAAACCAGCTGCACAGAAGACCGGCCGTGTCCTCTTCCTCGAGGAACGCCTCCAGATCAATGCCGTCGGCGCCGAGATCATCGTCGGAGACGGCGGAAACGACGCGCTCGCGCAGGCGTCCCCTTGGAACCGCCGTCGCGAAGACGCTGGCGGACGCCCTGTCGGCGTCCGCCTCGAGCAATGCTATTGCGCTCTCCCCATCCATCAGGCCCCTACGTCACCCCATCTGCGGGATGCGCGCCACCAGCCGCATGGAGGCGGTCAGTTCCTCCATCTGCAGCCACGGCCTGAGATAGGCGACCGCGTTGTAGGACCCCGGAGCGCCGGGCACCTCGGCGACCGTCACCTTGGCCTCGGCGAGCGGGTACTGCGCCTTCATCTCGGCGCTGGCGTCCGGATTGCCGTTGACGTAGTTGCGGATCCAGTTGTTCAGCCACTTCTCACAGTTCGAGGCCTCCATGAAGGAGCCGATCTTGTCGCGGCCCATGACCTTCAGATAGTGGGCAAACCGGGCCGTCGCCAGGATGTAAGGCAGCCGGGCCGAGATCGCGGCGTTGGCGGTCGCGTCGGGGCTGTCGTATTTCTTCGGCTTCTGCGTCGTCTGCGAGCCGAAGAACACGGCGTAGTCCGACCCCTTGTAGTGGCAGAGCGGCAGGAAGCCGAGCTTCGACAGTTCCGCCTCGCGGCGGTCGGTGATGCCGATCTCCGTCGGGCACTGCTGGTCGATGTCGCCGTCGTCGCTGGTGAAGGTGAAGCTCGGCAGGTTCTCCACCTTGCCGCCGCCTTCGGCGCCGCGGACCGCGACGCACCAGCCATATTTCGAGAACGCCGAGGTAAGTTTTTCGCCGAGCGCATAGGACGCGTTCATCCAGGTGAACTTGTCCGACGTCATGGCGCTCACGGCACCCTTGGCGTCGATCGGCGCCTCCTCGAACTTGAACTCCTCGATCGACCGGCCAGCCGAACCGTACGGCACGCGCGCCAGCACTCTCGGCATGGTGAGCGTGACGAAGCGGCTGTCCTCGCTGTCGCGGAAGCTCCGCCACTTGATGTATTCGGAGCTCTCGAAGATCTTCTCGAGGTCGCGTGGCTTGGAGAGTTCCGTGAAGCTCTCCAGTCCGAACATGTCCGGGCTCGACGCCGCGATGAACGGCGCGAAAGAGGCCGCGGCGACATTCGACATGCCCTGCAGCACCTCCAGATCTTCCGTGCCGCTGCCGAACTCGTAATCGCCGATGAGAGCGCCGTAAGGCTCGCCGCCGGGCGTTCCGAACTCCGTCTCGTAGATCTTCTTGAAGATCTGGCTCTGGTCGAACTCGACAGCCTTCGTCAGATCCTTGTGAAGATCCTTCTTGCTGAGGTTCATCATGCGGATCTTGAGCGTCGCCCCGGTCTCGGAATTCTTGACGAGATGGTTGAGCCCGCGCCAGCTCCCTTCCAGCTTCTGGAAGTCCGGATGATGCATGATCGCCGAAAGCTGCTTCGACAGCTTCTCGTCGATCGCCTCGATAGCGCGATTGAAGGTCTGGGTAAGGTTTTTGCTGAACGTGACGGTCCCCGAAAGCGCTTCGGATGTAAGGGTGCGCAGGAGATCCTGCATCTCGTCGCGCTTGGTGTTGCGCGTCGCTTCGATCGCCTGGTCGAGCAGGCTGGCGCTGACGGTTTCCTCTGTGGCGGCCGCCGCCGCTTGGGTCTTGGCTTCAGGGCTCATGGCTTATGCCTTCTCTTCCGGCGTTTCGGATCCAAGCTCGCCCGCCAGCGCGGAAAGCTTGTCGGTGTTGCGCAGGACTTCCTCGAGAAGGTTCTCGAGGTCCTCCGAGCGGTCGACCTTGGACATAAGGTCACGCAGCTTGTTGCGCACCGCCAATAGCTTGCGCAGCGGCTCCACCTGCTGAACGACCGAACCGGGCTCGAAATCGTCCATGGAATTGAAGCGGAGCGAGACGGCCATCTGGGTGTCATCGCCCGCGAGTGTGTTGTCTACCTTGAACTCGGCCCCCGGCGTCATGCGTTTCATGACGTCGTCGAAATTGTCACGGTCGATCTGGATGAACTTGCGATCGCGCAACGGCTTGACCGGCTCATACGATTTTCCCGAGAAATCGCCGATGACACCGACGACGAAGGGCAGCTCCTTGCGGACCTGGGCACCCTCGGTCTCCACATCATAGGTGATATGGACGCGCGGCTTGCGCACCCTGCTAAGTTTTTTCTGGACGCTTTCTGCCATGTTACTTTCCTCACTTGATACGGTTTGCGATCATCGGTCGGCTACTCTGACGGGGCCTCGATATTCTTGATGCCCGCGGCCAGCAGTATGCGCTGGACGTGGTTGGGGTCCTCGGCAAGTTCAGCCAGGAGCTCCGGCAGGGTCAGCCGGGCGCGCCGGACGGCTTCTTCCAGCGTGTACGAAATGGGCGAGTGCGGTTCGGTCTTGCGGAAATAGCCGGCAAGGCGCTTCAGCTCGCCAAGTGCTTCGTTTCGCGAAGCGTAGCCATCGATACGGGGGCCGCCAGCTGCGGGAGCCGGCGCTCCTCCCCCATCGGCCGCCGCCGCTCCCAATTCTTCCGTCGGAACGGGCTCGTCGGCAGCCGCGAGTGCGAGTTTGTCGGCCGCGAAATAACGGATGGACGAATTGGCTTGTTGCAGCAGTTCGCGCAGTGCCGTCACTGGCGGCGCGTCCTTGCCGGCGGCAGCGTCGAACGCGGCCGACATGCCGCCGAGCGCCGTCAGGCACTCCTCGATCAGCCCGACGGTGGCGGCGATCGTAGTGACCGGCGTTTCCGCCACGCTCTGCATGAACTGTTCCATCGACACGGTGCCGGCGTCGATCCGGGCCTGTCGCCGGGCGGGGTCAGCGATCTTCTGGATATCGCTGGCCTGCTCGTAGTTCCAAAGGGAATAGCTCGCCAGTTCGCCTTGCGTAAGGGGCAGGAGCCGGATCGGCTGGATCAGCGTGCCGATGGCGCCCGACCCGCTGAGGCCGGCGACCGCCGTCACCTTTCCCTCGATGCCGTCCTCGTCGAGTTCCGGGAAGCATGTTTCCCAGTATTTCTCCACGATGCCGGTGACGAGTTTGATGCCGTCGCGAAGCCCGGCGAAACCTTCAGTGCGGACAAGCGCCTCCAGAAGCCACGCCGCCACCTCCAGGTCCTTGCCGACGCTCGACAGGAGCTCGACTGCTGTCGAGACGACCGTGTCCCAGCCTTCCGGCGTGGCTCCGCCCGTCTCCACCGCGCCCCGTTCTTCTGAACGGGCGGCGTTGCGGGCGTCCTTCACCTGATAGTAGAGGGAATCCGACCTCCGGTCGCTGCGCGGATCGCTGCCGGCGGGGGCCTCCTCCGAGACCGGCGCCAGCAACGCATCGATGTCGATAGTTTGCGGACTGGTCATCCGAACAGCTTCCCCCCGGTCTGCGGCTCAGCGCCGATCGGCCCGAGGCCGAAGCCGGTGAGGTTCCTCCCGCTTTTGACAATGCTAGAGAACGCCACGCGAATCAACCGACCTGCCTTCCAATCTGTCCGAACTTTTCTCGGCCTCGCACGGCCGGGTTCATGACGCCTCACGACGAAGCTCGGCCGCCAGCTTTCCATTGCCGCCATTGGCGATATCGATCCCGCGCTCGATCGCCTCTTCGAAGCGCCGGTCGGCGGATTTGGGTTCTCCCGCCGCGACGGCAAGAAGCACGGAAGCGCCGACCCCGATGGCGTAGAGGGACGGATCGGGCGGTGCCTCCGGCATGCCCTCCGGCGCCATGCTTCCCCCCGACCAGAAGGCGGAGAGCCCTGCATAGGCCGCCGCTCCCTCGAATTTCAGCCGCTCGGCCGCCTCCATGCAGGCGCGGCGCTTGGCCTCGTCCGGTGCGTAGGCCCAGGCGGTCACGCGTTCGAGACAATCGGTCTCAGCCGCGGACGGCCCGCTGCCGCGCGCCGTCACGCAGGCCCACCATACGCCTTCGCGCGGCGGCAGCGAGAAGGCGAGGAACCTTACCGCGTCGCTGAAACGCCGGTCCTTCGCCAGTTGCGCCAGGAAGGCCTGCGGTGACAACTCCGGCGACAGCAGTGCCTTCGCCTCCGGCGACAATTCCAGCCGGCCGCAGATCTCCGCTGCCGTGGCGGCCGACACTTTCCGGAACGGTGTTGTCTGAATCTGCACCGCTAGGCCCTGTGGACGGATTCGAGATGGATTTCGTGGCTGGCGTGAATCGAGAGATGGCGCGACGGAAAAGCCCGCGGTTCGTATCGGGAATATGGGCAAGGAGCTTTGCCCGCCGGATCGACGGCACCTGTCGCCGCCCGGAGAGCCATGGTCCCATTGGTCAAAACGGGGTCGATCGAATCCGGCACGAAGCCTCGCTCGCGATGGGCGGACATCGCGTCGCTCCGCTTTGACGGACCTTCATCGACAATGCACATGGCGAAATCCGTCTCTAATCCGGCCACAGGCCTGGCTCTCAATTGATGTTGACGATGCCGCCCTTGAGGGCAGCCATGCCATCGCCTGTGATATTGACGATCGGCGCCTTCGTCTCCGCCTTCGCCGTGCCCGTCACTGTAATGGTGAGGCCGTTGATCTTGACGCCCTGCGGCGTGATCTCGACGGTGTTGTCGCCGCATTTGAGCGTGATGCCCTGCATCGCCTCGACCGTGATCTGGCCGGCCGCCGCCTTAACCGTCTGGTTGCCCTGCGAGATGGTCAGCGTCTGATTGCCCTTCGAGACAGTCAGTTCGTCATTGCCTTCCGATATCGTGGTCGATCGGTTGTTCTTGATCGTGCGCTTCTGGTCGTGCTTGACGTCGAGCGTGTCGTCGTTCTCCACCTCGCGCAGGAAATCCTTTTGCGCATGGATGGTGAGCTTTTCCTCGCCGGCCTTGTCGTCGAAGGACAGCTCATGCGCCGTGTCCTTGCTGCTGCTCCCGACATTGAGCGTAAAGAAGCCGCTCTTGGTCGCGCTCTCCTTGGTGATCCATGGCGCCTTGTTGTCGACATTGTAGACCGCGCCGGTGACCAGCGGCCGGTCCGGGTCGCCGTCGAGGAAATGCACGACGACCTCCATCCCGCCTCTCGGAATGAAGACGGCTCCCCATCCCGGGCCAGCCAGCGGCTGGGCGACCCGCACGAGACATGTATCCTTGTTCTTCTTCTTGCCTTCGCGGTCCCAGTAGAAGCGGACCTTGATCCGCCCCATGTCGTCGGTGGCGATACTGCCCTTCTCGCCGACGACGAGGGCCGTCTGCGGTCCGCTTACCACGGGCTTCACCGGCGGCAGCGGCTGCCGGGCGATCCGGTCAGACGGAACGCAGGCGAAACTATTGCGATAATAGGGCTTGCCTTCCGTTCCCGATCGCATCGAGAAATAGCTGGGATCGCGCGCTTCATGGGCGACGCGGGTCAGCACGAACTTCTTGTTGACGACCTCCTCCACCGGATGCTTCGAGATCGTGAACCGGTGGCCGGGCGTGAAGCTGGCCGCGCCGCCCCTGCCCTCGATGATCGCAAAGCCGGCATCCGTCGCATCGACCGCCGCGCTCGATAGAGCCTTGACCACTTTCGCTTTCGGGCCGTCACCGAAGCGGAACTGTTCCCAATCCTTCGTGCTGGCGGGCTTCAGCGCAGTCTTTGTCGTCGTCGAGGAAGGGTCCGTCGAGACCTCGTAGTCGTAGTCGGATAGGGTCCAACTCGTCTCGGTCAGGTGGTTCCCCATCTCGAACCCGGAAACGGTGTTCGCGGTGCTCTCGGCATCCTGGCGGTATTCGATCGAACCCTGGGCACAGTCCCCATAGGCCGTGGCGACATCGCAGAGCACGAGCGTATGCCCGGACGCGGTGTGCGTGAAATAGTAGAAAATGCCTTCCTCGGCGATCAGGCGCTGGAAGAAGGCGAGGTCGGTCTCGCCGAACTGGATGCAATAGTCGCGCTGCTCGTATTGCCCCTTGAGCGTGTCCTTGAACGTGATGCCCGTCAGGAGCTCGGCGAGTATATCCGGTGCCTTCTTCTCCTGGAAGACCTTGTAGTCCGATGTGCGCCCGAGCGTCCAAAGCATGGGGGAAATCACCAGCGTATAGTGCCGGTGGTCGCCGCGGGTGACCGATCCGGCGGTGATCGAGGTGACGATGCCGTTGACGATGCGCGGCGTGTCCTTCGGGCGCGCCATCGACAGTGTCGCGGGCTTGCCCAGTATGTCTTCCGGAGCGACGGACTTGTTCGGCGACAAGGCCGAAACGCGGAACTCGAAGAGTTCCGACATGGCCTCGGTTCCAATCGCTTCTGTCGCAAGCATCTGGTCCGTGCCGAGCGCCGTGTCGAGCGTCAGCCACCGATCCGCCTGCGAAATTGTGTTAGCCATGTGTGTTACCGGAATCCGGACATCCGGGCAGAGGCCCGGACGTCCAGGCTGACCTGCAATCTTCAGCCGCTCTTGGCGGTCGCCAGGTCGTAAGAGACCCTGATCGGCGATTCGGCCTTGTTCTTGTCGTCGTGAGCCGTCATTTCGAACATGATCTTCGTGAAATTGAGCGAGATCGATTCAATTGGCCTGTCGGCGCTGCCCGCCACGCTGTAGCCGGAGATGAGAGTATCTTCCAGCGTGTACTGCGCAAAAGTCGTGCCCGGATCACCAGTCGAAAAGAAAACGATTTCGACCTTCTTTCCATCGGCGCCGGCTGTCGACTGCTTGAACAATTCCGTCGAAGCGCTGTCCATTTCCTTGGTGACAACGATTTCGCTGACCGAAGGAGCGGAGGATTCACGATTCTTCGCACTTCCAACCGGTGTGGAAATTCCACGTCCAACACCGAACTGGAAGCTACCGACCTCGATCCATTTCTCGTGACCTTGGTGCGTAACCTCGCCGTTAATGCCCTCATATTTCATATAGATAGCCATTGCATATCCTTCCCAAGACTGCTGAACGAACCCTGGGCGCCCCCCGGTGGAGCGCCTGACGCTACTTCAAGCTACTCCGCCGCCGCGCTCTTTTCCTCGCCGGCTTCGCCGCCTTCTTCAATCCCGGGGCGGGCGCGGGCAACGCCGTCGTCCTCTCCGGCCTTGAACTCGAATTCTCCATCGGGACCGATGGCCACGAAAATGCCGCCGATCTCCTCGCCGTCCGCCATCCGCGACAACACATGCGCCGACAGGCGCGGAAGCAGTCTGCGGGAAAGTATGTGCTCGATGTTCCGCGCCCCGCTCTCTACTTCCGTGCAGCGGCTGGCGATCTCGTCGATCAGCGCCTCGTCCCATGTGAGGCTGGCGCGATAGACTTCCAGGTAGCGCTTGCGGATGCGGTTGAGCTGGAGCTCGACGATCTTGCGGATGATGTCGTCGGCGAGCGGGAAATAGGGCACTATGGAACAGCGGCCGAGAAAGGCCGGCTTGAACGTCTTGAGGAGCTCCGGCCGCAATGCCTCGTGGAGTTCCTCGGCGCTGACCCTCGTTTCCGGATCGTCGCAAAGCCGATGAATGAGATCGGTGCCGGCATTCGAGGTGATGATGATGATGGTGTTCTTGAAGTCGATGTCGCGGCCTTCTCCGTCGCGCAGCATGCCCTTGTCGAACACCTGGTAGAAGACGTCCTGGACCCCTGGATGGGCCTTTTCCATCTCGTCGAGCAGGATCACCGAATAGGGCCGGCGCCTGACCGCCTCGGTAAGCACGCCGCCTTCGCCATAGCCGACATAGCCCGGCGGCGAGCCCATCAGGGTCGAGACCTTATGCTCTTCCTTGAACTCGGACATGTTGATGACGGTGAGGTTCTGCTCGCCGCCATAAAGGAGGTCCGCGACCGCGAGCGCCGTCTCGGTCTTGCCTACGCCCGACGTGCCCACCATCAGGAAGACGCCGATCGGCTTGCGCGGATCGATCAGCTTGGCGCGCGAGGTGCGGATCGTCTCCGCGATCGCCTCCAGCGCGTGGTCCTGGCCGATCACCCGTTCCCCGAGCTTGTCCTTGAGCGACAGCACGGTCTTGATCTCGTCGCGCAGCATACGCCCGACCGGGATGCCGGTCCAGTTGCCGACGACCTCGGCGATCGCCTGGGCATCGACCGTCACCCGCATCAGCGGATGCTCACCCTGCAACGCCTCCAGTTCGGCCTGGCGCTTCTTCAGTTCCGCGCGGAGCGCCTCCGGATCCTGCGCCTCGACCGCGGCGTCGGCGACGTCCTTGGGTGCCGGCGCGGCGTCCTTGCCGAGCTCTTCCTGGAGCTCGCGGATACGCGCGACCTGTTCGCGTTCCTTTTCCCACTTCGCTTCCAGGTCGGCCAGCTCGGTCACCGCCGTCTCGCGCGACGCCTTGAGTTCGTCGATGCGGGCGGCGTGATCCGCTCCGATGCGCGCCTCGCGGCCGAGCACGCCCAAATCCATGTCGATCAGCTCGATGCGCCGGCGCGCATCTTCCACCGCCGCCGGCACGGCGTGGCTCGCGACCGCCACTCGTCCGCTCGCCGTGTCGAGCAAACTGACGGCCTTGTCGGGAAGCTGCCGGCTCGGAATGTAGCGGCGCGAAAGCCTGACGGCTTCCTCGACGGCGTCCGACTGGATACGCACGCCGTGATGCGCCTCGAGCGCCGGCACGATGCCGCGCATCATGGCGATCGCCGATTCGTCGTCCGGCTCATCGATCCTGACCACCTGGAACCGGCGGCTGAGCGCCGGATCGCGCTCGAAATATTTCTTGTATTCGGCCCAGGTCGTGGCGGCGACCGTCCTCAGTTCGCCTCTGGCGAGCGCCGGCTTCAGAAGATTGGCCGCATCGTTCTGCCCGGCCGCGCCGCCCGCCCCGATCATGGTATGCGCTTCGTCGATGAACAGGATCACCGGCTTGGGCGAGGCCTTGACGGCATCGATGATGCCCTTCAGCCGGTTCTCGAATTCGCCCTTCACGCCGGCGCCGGCCTGCAGCAGGCCGAGGTCGAGCGTCCGGAGTTCCACGTCGCGGAGCGCCGGCGGCACGTCGCCAGCGACGATCTTCAGCGCGAAGCCTTCCACCACAGCCGTCTTGCCGACCCCGGCCTCGCCCGTCAGGATCGGGTTGTTCTGCCGGCGGCGGGTCAATATGTCGACGATCTGCCGCGTCTCCGCGTCGCGCCCGAGCACGGCGTCGATCTTGCCCTCGCGCGCCCGCGCGGTGAGGTCTATCGTGTACTGGTCGAGCGGACCGCCCGGCGCCCTGGGACGGGCTGCTTCGCCTCCCTGCGCGGACCCACCCGACGCCGCCGCGCCTCCCGCCTCGCCGCTGTTCGCGACGATATCGGCAAAGGACGAAGTCAGCGTCTCGACGTTGATCTTGCCGAACTGCGCGGAAGCGTCGCGCGCGACCGAGGCCAGCGTGTTGTCGGCGAGCAGCGCGATGATGACGTGCCCGGAGCGGACGGAGGCTTCGCCGAATTGCAGCGACGCGGTCATCCAGGCTTCGCTTATCAGTTTCTCCAGATTCGGCGACAGCACCGGCGCACGGCTGTTGCCCCTCTTGAAGCGGTCTAGTACCCGCGTCAGGTCGGCGGCGACGCGATCGGGTTCGACCTCGAACCGGGAGAAGATCGCAGCGACGTCGCCGTCGACGCCCTCGATCAATTTCGACAGGTAGTGCTCGATTTCGACTTCATAGTTCGTCCGGGAAAACGTCAGCCCGACCGCGGTCTCCAGCGCCGACCGGCACTGAGGGCCAAGCTTGCCGACGAGCGATTTGATATCGAGCTTTGCCATGCCCCCAAGCCTGTAAGAACGCCGCCAAAACGGCTTATTGCCGCAAAACCGGCGGTTCCGCCGGAGCCCAATTGCAACGTCGATTTTTCTTCGACGTTAGTTTCCGCGCATCGGCTAGTCCATCGGAAAATGGACCACGGTTAGAGACCCACCGACCCTGCGGTCGAAAAATTTCCAACTGTGGTTGACGCCTTCTTGCGCTTTCTCCCGTTCACCGGGGTGACGGCTCGCACCGCGCCCGGAACCTCATTTTAATCCATCGAGTCCGGGCGGTCCCGGAGCATCGGTCGCGCTAGCTGCGCAACGCTTCCTTGATGCTGTTGAGGTATGGCGACACCCCCGACGTCCAGTCCTCCATGTAGATGCCTTCATGGAACCCCGTGGCGCCGCTGCCGATACCAAGCCCGCCGACAGGAGCGCCCATATTGCCCTTCACCCATTTCGCGCTTCGCAGCCATCATGGGGCGCTACGGCCACGCAAGCCGTGACGCAATCCCATTCCGAACCAATCCTGTTCCGGTAACGAGGCTGCTTGGGAACCATCAGGAGACTAATCGCATGAGTTCCGTAACGTCAATCAAAACCGTCGTGAACGACAAGATTCAGGCTTGCGCTGAACTCGGCTAGCCGGCGGCCTGTACACTCCGATAGCCGATCGCCAGGCAGGTCAGGTCGTCGTGCTGGGGAGCGCCGGCGGCAAAGGCATGGACATCTTCGAAAACGCCTTCGATGAGCCCGTGTGCATCGAGAGGCGCGCGCGCCGCGACGGAGGCGTGGAGCCTGTCGTCCTCGAACAGGTCGCCGCGCGGATCGTGGGCTTCCGTGATGCCGTCCGTGAAGAGCAGAAGCCGGTCGCCTGCATTTAGCCGCGCGGTACGGGTCTCGCAATCCGCCGGCGACACGACCCCGAGCGCGATGCCGCCGGACGGCAGCGCCTCGACGGTCCCGTCCCGGCGCTGGACCAGCGGCGGATTGTGTCCGCAATTGCAATAGGCGAGGCTGCCATCCCTGAGGTCGAGGATCGCGCCGAAGAAGGTGGCGAACATGGAGGCTGAGTTCTCCATCTCCAGGAGCCCATTGGCGCGTTCGACCGCTTCGGCGATCTTTTCCGGTGCCGATTCGCGCAACGTCATGCGCAGCGTCGTCTGGCAGACGGCCATGAACAAAGCGGCGGGCACACCCTTGCCGGACACATCGCCTATGGTCACCACCAGCCGGTCCGCGTCGAGAAAGAAGGCGTCGTAGAAGTCGCCGCCGACCTCTCGCGCCGGCTGCATCGCCGCGAAGAAGTCGAACCGTCCTTCCCGGTCCTTGGGAAGAGGATCGGGGAGCATGGCGCGCTGGATCGCCGTCGCGCCGGCCAGTTCCTCGCGCTGGCGCTGTCTCAATGCGATCTGCTCGGCCATGCGGCGGAAGGTCTCGGCGAAATTCGCCAGTTCGGCCGAAGGGTTGTTGAGGCTGTCAAAGACGCTTTGATCGAAGGTTTCGTTTTCGAGCGCGGCCAACGCGTCGGTATAGGCGCCGATCGCCGAGTTCATCGATTTGAGCTGGCCGCCGAGCCGGCCGACCACATGGCGCAGGACGGACGGGCTCTCGTCGGCCAGGCGATTGAAGATTTCCTTGCCGACGCTGAGGAAGCGCACCCGATCGAGGGCGCGGATGGTGGCCGTACGCGGCAGGCCGGCGATGACGCCGATCTCGCCGAGCAGCGCCGGCGCCTCGACGCGGGCGAGGCGGATTTCGCCCGAAACCGTTTCCGACACGACCTCCGCCGTTCCCTCCGTCAGCAGGATCGCGGCATCGCTGGCTCCGCCCTGCCGCAGAAGGACCATGCCCGCCTCGGCATCTCCTGGAACCGCTTCCGCCATAAGCCTGCGGAAGGCCGCTTCCGGCAGGCCACTGATGAGCGGATGCGACCGGAGAAGCGATGGAATATCGCCTGCCGGCGAGATGCGAGGCGGCATCGACATGCTCCCTGGAGAATGCTCCGCCTCCGGCAGGTGGCGGCTTCGCAACATGCGACCAGATCACGCTTTGCGTTTCAAGGCAAAAGGGCGAGCGCCAGGCGCAAGGGCAAGCCTTTCGCGCCGCGCCCGTCGAGCGGATCGCGCGGCAAGCCCTTGAAAGGAGCATAAAAAAACTCCCGGAGCAGGGCTCGCGGGAGTTTTTTATCGTTGGTTGCGGGGGCAGGATTTGAACCTGCGACCTTCAGGTTATGAGCCTGACGAGCTACCGGGCTGCTCCACCCCGCGCCACCGGATGCGTAGGCCTGAGCCTACGGAATTCTCTGTCCCTCAAATGCAAAGAGCCGCTGGAAAGCGGCCCTCGCCGCCAAATGGCGGACGATCGAAAAGAGAAGATGAAACATGCGCTTGGCAGACCTGGCAGCGACCTACTCTCCCGCGTCTTGAGACGAAGTACCATCAGCGCTGGGGCGTTTCACGGCCGAGTTCGGAATGGGATCGGGTGCAGCCACCCCGCAATAACCACCAGGTCAGCAAAGGGCATGTTTTTCGAGAAGCTGTTCTTGATTTCGGAGCAAAGCTCCGCAAGCGCGACTGCGCGTCGCCGGCCATCCGGCGCTCTCGCGGAGCATAGACCCTAAGGGCCGCTCATGCGCGAGCGCAATGGATGGGCATTGGCAAATGAGAATGATCAAGCCAATCGAGCTATTAGTACCGGTAAGCTTCACGCCTTACAGCGCTTCCACACCCGGCCTATCAACGTGGTCGTCTACCACGACTCTCAGGGAATGCTCGTTTTGAGGTTAGTTTCCCGCTTAGATGCCTTCAGCGGTTATCTATTCCGGATTTAGCTACCCTGCTATGCGGCTGGCGCCACAACAGGTCCACCAGAGATCCGTCCATCCCGGTCCTCTCGTACTAGGGACAGATCCTCTCAACATTCCTACACCCACGGCAGATAGGGACCGAACTGTCTCACGACGTTCTGAACCCAACTCACGTACCGCTTTAAATGGCGAACAGCCATACCCTTGGGACCTGCTCCAGCCCCAGGATGCGATGAGTC